>MDSY01109180.1_pt1 | contig 414653 bp, 400 predicted proteins | sample 811131 | NCBI WGS metagenome assembly MDSY01 (sample SAMN05326643, study PRJNA326480) | marine metagenome | isolation source: seawater | place: Atlantic Ocean: South West | collected 2010 | reverse complement strand
GCCGTTGGGGGCGACGATGGCCTGTTCAACCTGACATTCGCGGGCCAGCCGCGCATGTTCGTGCAAGTGGCGCAACTCGCCATGCACCGGCAGGGAAATCTTGGGCCGGACCAGTTGGTACATATGGGACAGTTCATCCTGATTAGGATGGCCCGAAACATGGACGAAGGCATCGCGCGAGGTAATGATCCGCACGCCCCGCGCCACCAGATCGTTCTGCAGACGAGAGATCGCGGTTTCGTTGCCGGGAATTTCCCGCGATGAGAAAATGACCCAATCGCCCTCGCCCAATGACACGCGCGGATGGTCGCCGGATGCGATGCGCGACAACGCCGCCCGGGGCTCACCCTGACTTCCGGTGCAGATGATCAGCACTTTATCGTCAGGTAAGTTGTCGACATCGCCTTCGTCCAGAAACGGCGGGATATCGGCCATATAGCCGTTCTCCCGCGCCGCCGTCTGAATCCGCCACAGGGACCGCCCGGCCAGAACCACTTGTCGGCCCGTTTCCTGGGCGGCGCGGGCGATGGTTTCCAGCCGCGCCACGTTGGTCGCGAAACAGGCCACGGCGACACGCCCGGGTGCTTCGGAAATGACCTCGGTCATGCTGTCGAGAATTTCGCCCTCGGACCCGGATTGGCCCGGCGAAAACACGTTGGTGGAATCGCAGACCATGGCCAGGACACCCTCGTCCCCAAGGGCGCGCAACGCGGCCTGGTCCGAGACGTCGCCGATCACCGGATCGGGATCGAACTTCCAATCGCCGGTATGCAGCACCGTGCCCAAGGGCGAGCGAATGACCACGGCATTCGGCTCGGGGATCGAATGGGTCAGAGTGATGAGTTCAAGATCGAACGGCCCGACCGAGAACTTGCCCTGCAACGGCACGATGGTCACGTCGGCGTCGTCTTCCCAACCCGGCTCGGCCAGCTTGCGGGCCAGGATATGGGCTGTGAACGGCGTCGCGAAGATCGGGCATTTGAAGCGATCCCACAGATAGGGCACCGCACCCAGGTGGTCTTCGTGGGCATGGGTCAGGATCAGGCCGTCCAGTTGATCAACCCGTTCCTCGATAAAGGTCGGGTCGGCCATCACCACGTCCACCCCCGGCGGCCAACCGTCGGTAAAGGTGACGCCCAGGTCGAGCATGATCCATCGTTCCTCGCCCGGCGGACCATAGCCGTAGAGGTTCAGGTTCATGCCGATCTCGCCCGCCCCACCCAGGGCGACGAAGACCAGCTCGTTCTCGTTCTTCTGCTTCTTGGTAGGCTTGCCGCTCATGCGGTGTTTTTCCGATGGATCATATAAAGGCCGTCCAGGGTCAGGGAGCGGTCCACCATTTCGATGGCGTCAGTGGCATTCAGGAACAGCGGCGCCAGCCCGCCCGTGGCGATAACCCGGCAGTCCGAGCCCATCTCCATGCGGATGCGCCCGACGATTCCTTCGATCAGGCCGACATAGCCCCAGAACACGCCCGACTGCATGGCGGTCACCGTATCGCGGCCGATGACCTTTTCCGGCCGCTCGACGCTGATCAGCGGCAGCTTGGCCGCGGCCTGATGCAGGGCCTCCAGCGACAGGTTAATACCCGGCGAAATCACACCGCCCATGTAGCTGCCCTGCCCGTCGATGACGTCGAACGTCGTGGCCGTGCCGAAATCGACGATGATCAGCGGCCCGCCGTATTTGGCATGGGCGGCGACCGTGTTGACCAAGCGGTCGGAGCCGACCTGTTCCGGTCGGTCGACCAGCACCTTGATGCCCAGATCGACCTTGGCATCGCCGATCACCAACGGATCGACGCCATAGTAGTCGCGGCACAAACCGACCAAGGGGAACCGGTTGCTCGGAACGACCGTCGCCAGGATGGCATGGCTGATCGCCTTCGGGTCGATGCCGTTCATTTCCATCAACGGTCGCAGCCAGACAGCGTATTCGTCCTTGGTCCGCTCCAGCTTGGAATTCGCCCGCCAGGTACCCAACAGGTTGCCGTCGTCGTCAAACACGGCGAAGACGATATTGGTGTTCCCGGAATCGATGGCTAGCAGCATCGCTCTTTCTCCGCCCGGTCAGGCCTGTTGCGCCTGAGGGAAATACACGTCACCGGCGGTGATAGTCCGAAGGCCGTCCGCCGTTTCCAAGATCAAGGCCCCGTTTTCGTCCAGGTCCTTGAACGTCCCGGTCAGGGTTTCATTGGCCAGCCGGACTTCGACGTCCTTGCCGATCTGCCCGCACCGCCATAGCCAGTTCTTTCGCAGCCGCTCGAACCCTTCGTCGACCCATAGCCGGGCCCAAGCCTGAAAATGCCGGGCGAAGGATTCCAGAAATTCGGGCGCCAGCACCGGTGTGCCTTCCTCGGTCAAGGACGTCGCCGGAAACTCCACATCCTCCGGATAGCTGACCAGGTTGACGCCGACGCCGACGACTACGAAGTCCGGCGCGGCATCCGGTTGGGTGCCGCCCTGCGCTTCCAACAGAATGCCCGAAACCTTGCGCCCGGCGACCAACACATCGTTGGGCCATTTCATCTGCGCGTCCGTGCCGGGTTGGGCCAGGCTGCCGATGGCATCGAACACGGCCAGCGCGGCGACGAAGCTGAACTGCGCCACGTCCTTCAGCGGCGCATCGGGGCGCAGGATGATCGAGCAATACAGATTTCCGCGCGGGCTTTGCCAAGTGCGGCCCCGGCGGCCCCGTCCCGCCGTCTGCTCATGGGCCCAAACGATGGTGCCCTCGGGCGCAACGTCGGGCCCCTGCGCCGCCAGACGGCGCGCTTCGGCATTGGTGCTGTCGACCGAGTCCAGCTCGACCAGCGTAAAGACCGACGGAAGATTCGGCGCGTCCATCACGGACCTTTGGCCGTTAGCCGGCCAGCAGCGCCTTGGCTGCCGCCGCCGCCGGATCGAGGATCAGGTTCGGCTGAATAAAGAAGAAGCAGATCACGAAGGCGGCGACGCCGATCAGGATACCCAGTTCCCGACCGACAGTTGCGTCCAGCGGATCTTCGGCGTCTTCGAAGTACATCACCTTGACGATGCGCAGGTAGTAGAACGCACCGATCACGCTGGTCAGCACACCGATCACCGCGACAGCGATCAAGCCCGCGTCGATCGCGGCCCAGAAGATGTACAGCTTGGCGAAGAAGCCCGCTAGCGGCGGCACCCCAGCCATCGAGAACATGAACACCAACAGGGCGAAGGCGATCTTCGGATGGGTCTTCGACATGCCCGATAGATCGGAGATCTGTTCGACCATGCGGTCGCCCCGCTTCATACACAGGATGCAGGCGAAGGCCCCGACGTTCATCACCAGATAAATCGCGAGATAAACCAGAATGCCGCGCACCCCGGCCTCGTTCGCGGTCGACAGGCCGATCAGGGCATAGCCAACGTGACCGATGGACGAATAGGCCATCAGTCGCTTGATGTTCTTCTGCGCCACGGCGGCGACCGCGCCCAGGATCATCGAGGCGACGGAGATGAAGATCACGACCTGCTGCCAGCTGTCGGCGGCGCCGCCGAACGGCTCCATCATCACGCGGATGAACAGGGTCAGGGCAGCGATCTTCGGCGCGACGGCGAAGAAGGCCGTGACCGGAGTCGGCGCGCCTTCGTAAACGTCCGGCGTCCACATGTGGAACGGCACGCCCGACACCTTGAACGCCATACCGGCGACCACGAACACGATACCGACGACCAGCCCGACGGACGGCGCGCCGTCCTTCAACAGGTCGGCCAGAACCGTGAAGTTGGTGGTGCCCGAAAAACCGTAGACCAGCGACGCACCGTAAAGCAGCATGCCCGAGGCCAAGGCGCCCAGGACAAAGTACTTCAGACCGGCTTCGGTCGAGCGCGCATCATCCCGCTGGAACGAAGCGATGACGTAAAGGGACAGCGACTGAAGCTCCAACCCCATGTAGAGGGAGATCAAGTCGTTGGCCGAGATCATCATCATCATGCCGAGGGTCGCGAACACGACCAGGATCGCGTATTCGAACCGGGCGACGCCGCTGCGCTCCATGTAACCGGAGGACATGACGATGGCCGCAGCCGAAGCGATCAGCACCAGAACCTTGGCGTAGGTCGCGAAGCCGTCGACGATGAACATGTTGTTGAAGGCCATCAACTGGCGGTCGGCCAGCATTACGACCAACAGGACCGTCAGGCCCAGCACGCCGATGGACAGGCCGGAAATCAGGCGGAAGCTTTTCACGTCCTGATCGGCCAGGGCCCCCTTCTGGAACACGCCCAGCATCAACAAGGCCATGACCATGCAGGCGACGAAGACTTCTGGCAGGGCCGGAATAATCTGATCGAGCGACATCTTGTCCGGTTCTCCCTTAGCGTCCCGCTTGCTGGGCGGCAGCCAGCGCCGTTTCGACGTTCTTCAGCAGGTGTTCGACCGAGACGTGCATGACGTCCAGGAACGACGACGGGTAAATCCCCATCCACAGCGTGATGATGATAAGCGGCGCGAAAACCGCGATCTCGCGCTTGCTCATGTCCTTGATCTTGGACAGGTGTTCCTTGGTCAGCTTGCCGAAGATGATCCGGCGATACAGGAACAGCATGTAAACGGCCCCGAGGATCACCCCGGTGGCGGCCAGCGCCGCGACCCAGGTGTTGGCCTGGAACGCACCCAGCAGGACCAGGAATTCGCCCACGAACCCACCGGTGCCCGGCAGGCCGACCGAGGCCAGCATGAACAGCATGAAGGTAATGCCGTAGACCGGCATGCGTTCGACCAAGCCGCCGTAATGGCTGATCTCGCGCGAATGCTCACGGTCATAGACCACGCCGACGATCAGGAACAAGGCCGCCGAAACCACACCGTGGCTGAGCATCTGGTAGATCGAACCCTCGACACCCTGCACCGTCATGGTGAAGGCGCCGATGGTCACGAAGCCCATGTGCGCGACCGACGAATAGGCGATCAGCTTCTTCATGTCTTCCTGGGCCAAGGCGACCAGCGAGGTATAGATCACCGCGATGACCGACAAGGTATAGACCAGCGGCGTGAACATCAGGCTGGCTTCCGGGAACATCGGCAGCGAGAACCGCAGGAAACCGTATCCGCCGAACTTCAGCAGCACACCGGCCAGGATCACCGAACCGGCGGTCGGCGCTTCGACGTGGGCGTCGGGCAGCCAGGTGTGAACCGGCCACATCGGCACCTTGATCGCGAACGAAGCGAAGAACGCCAGCCACAACCAGGTTTCAAGCTGCGGCGGGAAATCATGCACCAGCAGCTTGGTGATGTCGGTCGTGCCGGCGTCCATGTACATGGCCAGCATGGCCAGCAGCATCAGGACCGAGCCGAGCAGCGTATAGAGGAACATCTTGAACGAGGCGTAGATGCGACGCGGGCCGCCCCACACACCGATGATGATGAACATCGGGATCAGCACGGCTTCGAAGAAGATGTAGAACAGGAACAGATCCAGGGCGACAAACATGCCGACCATGAAGGTTTCCAGGATCAGGAAGGCGATCATGTATTCCTTCACGCGGACCTTGATCGCTTCCCAGCTGGCCAGGATGCACAGCGGCGTCAGCAAGGTCGTCAGCAGCACGAACAGCATGGAAATGCCGTCTACCCCGACGCGGTAGGAAATGCCGGCGATGGGCATCCAGGCCGCTTCCTCGACGAACTGCATGTCCGCCGTGGTGCGGTCGAAGTTGAACCAGATCAGCAGCGACACCAGGAAGGTGCCGAGCGACACCCACAACGCCACGCGGCGCGAGTTTTCCGGGTTGTCCGCGGGGACAAAGGCGATCAGAGCCACGCCGACGAGCGGCAGGAACGTGACCAGCGATAGAATGGGCCAATCCATGGTCTCGTCACCCCGCCTTCGTCATGAGATACCAAGTCACCAGGACCACGATCCCCGCCAGCATGGCGAAGGCGTAGTGGTACAGGTAACCGGATTGCAGCGCCGATGCGCGGCGCGCGATGTTCTTCACCGCGGCGGAGATGCCGTCCGGGCCCAGCCCGTCGATCAGCGTCCCGTCGCCTGTCTTCCACAGGTTCCGGCCCAGGTAGAACGAAGGCTTCACGAACACCTTGTCGTACAGCTCGTCGAAATACCATTTGTTGAGCAGGAACTGATACACGCCCTGGAACCGGGCCGCGATCGCCCCCGGGATACCCGGCGCGAACAAGTACAGCACATAGGCCAGCGCAATCCCGGCGATGCCGACGACCAGCGGAGCCAGCTTCACCCACAGCGGAACGTGATGGGCGTTTTCCAGCGCTTTGTGGTGTTCCAGGATCACGATGGAGTCGCCCCAGAACTCAGCCATCTTGTGGCCGACCATCAGGTCATAGGCCAAGACGCCGCCCAGGCAGGCCCCGATCGCCAACACCAGCAACGGCACGACCATCACCGGCGGGCTTTCATGGACATGGGCCATGACATGTTCGTCGGCGCGCGGCTTGCCGTGGAAGGTCATGATCAGCAGACGCCAAGAATAGAATGCCGTCAGGAACGCAGCCGTGATACCCAGCCAGAAGGCGTACTGGCCGACGCCCGTATGGGCGCCCCAGGCTGCTTCAAGCACGATGTCCTTGGAATAGAACCCGGCGAACGGCGGAATACCGGCCAGCGCCAGGGACCCAATCCACATCAGGACATAGGTCACTTTGATGTGCTTCCAGATGCCGCCCATCTTGCGCATGTCCTGTTCGTCGGACATCGCGTGAATGACGGAACCGGCGCCCAGGAACAACAGGGCCTTGAAGAAGCCGTGCGTCATCAGGTGGAACACACCCGCCGAATAGGCCGACACGCCGCAGGCAAAGAACATGTAGCCGAGCTGCGAACAGGTCGAATAGGCGATCACACGTTTGATGTCGTTCTGCACGCAGCCGATGGTCGCCGCGAACAAACAGGTCGAAGCCCCGATGATCGTGACCACGGTCAAGGCGACTTCGGAATATTCGAACATCGGCGACAAGCGCGCGACCATGAACACGCCCGCGGTCACCATGGTCGCGGCGTGGATCAGGGCCGAAACCGGGGTCGGGCCTTCCATCGCGTCCGGCAGCCAGGTGTGCAGGCCCAACTGCGCCGACTTACCCATGGCACCGACGAACAGCAGCAGGCAGCAGATCGTCAGGGCATGGAATTCGGCGCCGAACACGACCAGGGTCGCATCGGACTTGCCGGCCACGGCCTTGAAAATCGTGTCCAGGTTGACCGTATCGAACAGCATGAAGGTCGCGAAGATACCCAGGGCGAAGCCGAAGTCGCCGACGCGGTTGACGATGAAGGCTTTCATCGCGGCGGCGTTGGCCGACGGGCGTTCGTACCAGAAACCGATCAGCAGGTAGGAGGCAAGGCCCACCCCTTCCCAGCCGAAGAACAGCTGCACCAGGTTGTCCGAGGTGATCAGCGTCAGCATGAAGAAGGTGAACAGGCTCAGATAGCTCATGAACCGGGGGATCGACTTGTCGTGGTGCATGTAGCCGCACGAATAGACGTGGACCATGGCCGAAACGCCGGTGACGACGATCATCATCACGGCGGTCAGGCTGTCGACGCGCAACGCCCAGGACACTTCCAGCGATCCGGAATCGATCCAGGTGAACAGCTCGGTCACGCGGGCGTTGCCGTCCAGTGCGACGTCCTTGAACAAGAAGATGGCGCAGGTCAGGGACAGCAACAGCCCGGCGCAGGTCACCCATTGCGCCAGCGTGTCCATGACATGCTGCTTATGCTTGTCTTCCTGCGGCATGAAGACGATCAGGCCCGCGAGCGCGGAGCCGACGAGCGGCAGGAATACGGCGAGAATTTCGATCATGAGCCGCTCCCTAGCCCTTCATCAGGTTGATGTCTTCGACATCGATAGACCCGCGATTGCGGAAGAACACGACCAGGATGGCAAGGCCGATGGCGGCCTCGGCGGCAGCCACGGTCAAGACGAACAGGGCGAATACCTGCCCCATCAAGTCACCCAGGAAGACCGAGAACGAGACCAGGTTGATGTTCACCGCCAACAACATCAGTTCGACCGACATCAGGATGACGATCACGTTCTTGCGGTTCAGGAAGATCCCGAAAATCCCGAGCGTGAACAGGATCGCCGCCACGGTCAGATAATGGGCAAGGCCGATTTCGAACATGCTCAGATCCCCTTCCCGACTTCGACCTTGCGGACTTCGACCGTGTCGGTGCCGCGGGCGTTCTGATCGGCGATGCGCTGTTTCTTGACGCCGTCGCGACGACGGTGCGTCAGCACGATCGCGCCGATCATGGCGACCAGCAGGACCATGCCCGCCGCTTGGAACAGATAGACGTTGTTGGTGTAGATGATCTCACCCAGGGCATGGGTATTGCTGATCCCCGGTGCGACCGGCGCCACAGCCTTGGCCAACTTGGCTCCGGCGGCGATGGACTGCCATCCCCCGGCGACGACCAGCAGCTCGGCCAGCAGGATCAGCCCGATCACCCCACCCAGCGGCAGGTACTGCAGGAACCCGGCACGCAGTTCGGTGAAATTGATGTCCAGCATCATGACCACGAACATGAACAGCACCGCGACCGCGCCGACGTAGACCACGACCAGGGTCATGGCCAGGAACTCCGCCCCCAGCAGCACGAACAACCCGGCGGCGTTGAAGAACGCCAGGATAAGGAACAGCACCGAATGAACGGGGTTCTTGGAAGAAATGACCAACACGCCGGCGGCGACGGCGATGAAGGCGAACATATAGAACGCCAGGGCTTCGATGATCATCGCGCGCCCCCTTTCACGTCCCCTGCCCGCGTCTGGCCGCGGTACTTGTCCGGATAAACCCTCATACTCTCCTCGTCGGTCCTTTTGGTCTCGTCCTTGCCTGTCACGGCGTTCCGTTCAGCGCCCGATCAGCGATAGGGCGCGTCGGCGCGCAGGCGCTCGGCGATTTCGGTTTCCCAGCGGTCGCCGTTGGCCAACAGTTTGGACTTGTTGTACAGCAGCTCTTCACGGGTTTCGGTGGCGTACTCGAAGTTCGGGCCCTCGACGATGGCGTCGACCGGGCAGGCTTCTTCGCAATAGCCGCAATAAATGCACTTCACCATATCGATGTCGTAGCGCGTGGTCCGGCGCGAACCGTCGTCGCGCGGCTCAGCCTCGATGGTGATCGCCTGCGCCGGGCAAATGGCTTCGCACAGCTTGCAGGCGATACAGCGCTCTTCACCGTTGGGATAACGGCGCAGGGCATGCTCGCCCCGGAACCGCGGGCTCAACGGACCCTTTTCATAGGGATAGTTGAGGGTCACCTTGGGCTTGGTGAAATACTTCAGCGTCAACGCCATCCCGGAAACAAGTTCCTTTAGGAACAAGGCCTTGGCGGTTTGTCCGATAAAGCTCATGGAAGTCTCCTAACCTTACCCGGCAACCGGCGTGGGAACCATGTCGAAGGCGACCAGCACCCCGGCGACAACGGCAACGGCGAACAGCGACAGCGGCAGGAACACTTTCCAGCCCAGGCGCATCAGCTGGTCGTAGCGATAGCGCGGGAACGTCGCGCGGACCCAGATGAAGATAAACAGACAGAACGCGATCTTGGCCGCGAACCAGATCGGGCCCGGAATCCAGTTCAGGGGCTCGATATCGAACGGCGGCAACCATCCGCCCAGGAACAGGATCGAGGTCATGCCCGACATCAGGATCATGTTGGCGTATTCACCCAGGAAGAACAGGGCGAAGGCCATGCCCGAATATTCGACGTTGTACCCGGCGACCAGTTCCGCTTCCGCTTCCGGCAAATCGAACGGATGGCGGTTGGTTTCCGCCAGGGTCGAGATGAAGAAAACCACGGCCATCGGGAACAGCGGGATCACGAACCACAGGTCGCGCTGCGCCTCGACGATCGCCGACAAGTTCAGCGAGCCGACACAAAGCAGCACGGTGATGATCACCAAGCCCATGGACACTTCGTAGGACACCATCTGCGCGGCGCTGCGCAGCGCCCCCAGGAAGGCGTAGCGCGAGTTGGATGCCCAACCGGCCATCAGGATGCCGTACACGCCGAGCGACGAAATCGCGAACAGGTACAGAATACCGACGTTGATGTCGGCCAGGACCAGCCCTTCACCGAAGGGAATGACCGCCCAAGCCATCAGTGCCAGCGCAAAGGTCACGCAAGGCGCTAGGATGAACACGCCCGGGTTGGCCCCCGACGGAATGATCATTTCCTTGAGGAACAGCTTGGCACCGTCGGCCAGGGGCTGGAACAGCCCGAACGGCCCGACGATGTTCGGTCCCTTGCGCAACTGCATTGCGCCGATGACCTTGCGTTCCGCCAGCGTCAAATAGGCAACCGACAGCAGGACCGGCACCACGATCACGAGGATTTTGATAACGATCCAGACCGTCGGCCAGATCCAAGTGTTCCAGGCCTCAACCATCGGTACCGGTCTTCCCTTCGCCGCGTCCCAGGATCTCATCCGTGCATTCTGCCATGGTGGCCGAGCAGCGGCTGATGGGATCGGTCATGTAGAAATTGGCAATCGGATAGGTGAAGTCGCCGGAAACTGCGCCCGGCGCACCGAATTCGGCCCAATCGGCGGGCTGAATGTCGTCAATACCCTGGAACACGGGGTTGGCCTTGACCAAACCCTGGCGAACGTCGCCCAGGGTCGTATAGGGCAAGGTCGCATTCAGGGCGTCGGACAGGGCGCGGACGATCTTCCAGTCCTCGCGCGCATCGCCCGGGGGGTAGACGGCCAGCTGACCGCGCTGCACCCGCCCTTCCAGGTTCACGTAAGTCGCGTTCTTTTCGGTAAAGGCCGCACCCGGCAGGATCACGTCGGCGACATGCGCCCCCGCGTCGCCATGGTGGCCCTGATAGATGACGAAAGGTTTGTCCAAGCTCGTGGTGTCGATCTCGTCGGCGCCCAGCAGGTAGACGACCTTGATATCGCCCGAGGCCGCACCGTCGAGGATCGCCGCCGTATCGCGACCGCCCTCACCCGGCACGAAGCCCAGGTCCAGGCCGCCGACGCGCGACGCCGCGCGCTGCAACACGTTGAAGCCGTTCCAACCCTCGACCACCATGCCGGTGGTTTCCGCCACCTGACGGGCAAGGCCCAGAACCGCAGCGCCGTCCGGGCGGGCGACCGCGCCGGAGCCGACGATGATCATCGGCTTTTCGGCGTTCTTCAGAACGTCGGCGAAAGGATGGCTGCCATTGGCGATCTCGGCCAGGATATCGGCCCCCTCGCCCAGCCAATCGACCGGATAGCTCAAATCCACGGCGGGACCGACGGCGGCAATCGAGAACTTGCCCTGCAGGTGACGCTTGCGGATGCGGGCGTTCAGCACCGGGGCTTCCCAACGCGGGTTGGCGCCCACGATCAGCAGCGCATCGGCGTCTTCAATCCCGGCGATGGTCGAATTGAACACATAGGACGCCCGAACCTTGGGATCGACCTGCGATCCGTCCTGGCGGCAATCGATGTTGGTCGAGCCCAGACCGACCATCAGCTCCTTGAGGACCAGCATGCTTTCGCAATCGGCCAGATCACCGGCGATGGCGGCGATCTCACTGCCCTGCTTTCCCTTCACGGCCTTAGCGATGGCCGAGAAGGCCTCCGGCCAAGTGGCAGGGTGCAACTTGCCTTTGACCCGCACATAGGGACGGTCCAGGCGCTGACGCTTCAGGCCGTCGACCCAATACCGGGCTTTGTCGGAAATCCATTCTTCGTTGACGTCTTCGTTAAGGCGCGGCAACACGCGCATCACTTCCGGCCCGCGGGCGTCGACGCGGATCGCGCAGCCCTGGGCGTCGGACACGTCGACGCTTTCGGTCTTCTTCAGTTCCCACGGACGGGCCGAGAAAGCATAGGGCTTGGAAGTCAGCGCGCCGACCGGGCAAAGGTCGATCACGTTGCCCGACAGTTCCGACGACACCGCGTGGTCCAGATAAGACACGATCTCGGCATTCTCGCCCCGGCCGATCAGGCCCATGTCGGTCACGCCCGCCACTTCCGTGGTGAAGCGCACGCAACGGGTGCAGTGAATGCAGCGGGTCATGATCGTCTTGATCAGCGGGCCCATGTATTTGTCTTCGACGGCGCGCTTGTTTTCCTTATAGCGACCGTGGTCCATGCCATAGGCCATGGCCTGGTCCTGCAGGTCGCATTCGCCGCCCTGGTCGCAGATCGGGCAATCCAGCGGATGGTTCAGGAGCAGGAACTCCATCACCCCCTGGCGCATCTTCTTGACCTCGGGCGTGTCGGTATAGACGACCATGCCGTCGCCGACGGGCATGGCGCAGGACGCCACCGGCTTCGGCGAGCGCTCCATCTGCACCAGGCACATCCGGCAGTTACCGGCGATGGACAGGCGATCGTGATAGCAGAAGCGCGGGACTTCCTTGCCGGCCTGTTCGCAGGCCTGCAGGATCGTCATGCCCGCGTCGACCTCGTATTCGGTGCCGTCGATGGTGATCTTTGGCATCTGCTCTAAGTCCTTAGAATACCGCTTTATTCGGCCGCCGCACGACGGGCGAGATTATCCAGAATCCGCTTTTCCATCTCGGGACGGAAATGACGGATCAAACCTTGAATGGGCCAGGCCGCCGCATCGCCGAGCGCACAGATGGTGTGCCCTTCGACCTGACGGGTGACTTCTTCCAAAATATCGATTTCTTCCACATGGGCGTCGCCGGTGACCATGCGCTGCATGACCCGCGCCATCCAGCCGGTGCCCTCGCGGCACGGCGTGCATTGGCCGCAGCTTTCATGCTTGTAGAACGCCGACAGACGGGCAATCGCCTTCACGATGTCGGTCGACTTGTCCATGACCATCACCGCCGCCGTGCCCAGGCCCGAGCGCTGCTCGCGCAGGCTGTCGAAATCCATCAGCACGTCGTCGCAGATGCTCTTGGTCAGCACCGGCACCGAAGCCCCGCCCGGAATGACGGCCAGCAGATTGTCCCAGCCGCCACGCACACCGCCGGCATGCTTTTCGATGAGTTCCTTGAGCGGAATGCCCATCTCTTCCTCGACCGTGCAGGGCGTATTCACATGGCCGGAGATGTTGAACAGCTTGGTGCCCACGTTGTTGGGGCGACCGATGCCGGAAAACCACGAAGCGCCCCGACGCAGGATGGTCGGCGCAACGGCGATCGATTCCACATTGTTGACCGTGGTCGGGCAGCCCCAGACACCGACCCCGGCGGGGAACGGCGGCTTCAGGCGCGGCTGGCCCTTCTTGCCTTCCAGACTTTCGATCAGCGAGGTTTCCTCGCCGCAAATATAGGCCCCTGCTCCGGAATGGACGTAGAAGTCGAACTTCCAACCGGTGCCACAGGCATCGTCGCCGATCAGGCCCGCGGCATAGGCCTCGTCAACCGCCCGCTGCAGGCATTGAATTTCGTGATGGAACTCGCCGCGCACATAGCAATAGGCGGCATGCGCGCCCATGGCGAAGGACGCGACCAGGGCGCCTTCGACCAGCTTGTGCGGCTCCGAGCGCATGATTTCCCGGTCCTTGCAGGTACCGGGTTCGCCCTCGTCGGCGTTGATTACCAGGTAATGCGGCCGGTCGCCGATTTCCTTGGGCATGAAGGACCACTTCACACCCGTCGGGAACCCGGCCCCGCCACGTCCGCGCAGGCCCGATTCCTTCATCTCGTCGATGATCTTGTCGCGGCCCATTTCGATCAGCTTCTTGGTGCCGTCCCAATCGCCACGGGCGCGGGCGGCGTCCAGGCCGGCGCTGTCGAAACCGTAGATGTTGGTAAAGATACGGTCCTTATCGGCAAGCATCAGTTATCGCCTCCCGCCTTGGCGGCCCGATCGGGATAGCGCTCTTTCAGCGACGTGATCCCGCCCGCGGGCTCGCAGGTGTGGCGGCCGTTCTGAGAGCCGACCTTCGGCTTCTCGCCCGCCTTCAGGGCCTTGAGCACGGCCTCGGCCGATACCCCATCCAAATCTTCGTAATAATCGTCGCCGATCTGCATCATCGGCGCGTTGACGCAGGCGCCCAGGCACTCGACCTCAAGCACGGTAAACTCACCGTCTTCCGAGGTTTCGCCGTTGGAGCAGCCGGTCACCTTCTTACAGGCTTCGACGACCTGATCCGAACCTCGAAGCCAGCACGGCAGATTGGTGCAGACCTGCACGAAATGCTTACCGACCGGCTTCAGGTTGTACATCGTGTAGAAGGTCGCGACCTCGTACACGCGGATCGAGGCCATGCCCAGCATATCGGCGATATATTCGATCGCCGCCTGGGGAATCCAGCCGCCGTTCTGCCGCTGCGCCAAATCCAGCAACGGCATCACCGCGCTTTGCTGACGCCCTTCCGGATACTTGGCGATATGCCACTTGGCCTTGTCGAGGTTCTCCGCCGTAAAGGCAAAGCTCGACGGTTGTTCTGTTTGCATGCCGCTCACCGGTCGATTTCGCCGAACACAACGTCGATGGAACCGATGTTCGCCACGATATCGGCGAGCATATGCCCCTTCGACAGGAACTCAGTTGCTTGCAAGTGGGCGTAACCCGGCGCCCGGATCTTGCAGCGGAAAGGCTTGTTGGAGCCGTCGGCCACCAGATACACGCCGAATTCGCCTTTCGGCGCCTCGACGGCGGTATAGGTCTCCCCGGCGGGGACATGGAAGCCTTCGGTAAACAGCTTGAAGTGATGGATCAGAGCTTCCATCGACTGCTTCATGTCGCCGCGGGTCGGCGGCGTGACCTTTTTGTTGGTCGACTTGACCGCGCCGCTCGGCATGTTGTCGACGCACTGCTTGATGATCTTCAGGCTCTCGCGCATTTCGATCATGCGGACCAGATAACGGTCGTAGCAGTCGCCGATACGGCCGACGGGAATGTCGAAATCCATTTCCGCATAGGCGTCATAGGGCTGCGACTTACGCAAATCCCAGGCCACGCCCGAGGCGCGCAGGTTCGGGCCGGTGAAGCCCCAATCGAAACACTGTTCGGCGGTGATCAGGCCGATGTCGACCGTGCGCTGCTTGAAGATACGGTTGCCGGTCAGCAGGCTTTCCAGATCGTCCAGGAACGGCGGGAACTCTTCCGTCGCCCATTTGCCGATTTCTTCCAGAAGGCCGGCCGGCAGATCCTGCGCAACGCCGCCGACGCGGAAATAGTTCATGTGCAGGCGCGCACCGCAGGCGGCCTCGCAGAACTCCATCAGACGCTCGCGGTGCTCGAACCCCCAGAGCATCGGCGTCATCGCGCCGACGTCCATGGCGAAAGCCGTGATGTTCAACAGGTGGTTCAGGATGCGGCCGATTTCGCAATACAGCACGCGGATGTACTGACCGCGCTTGGGAATCTCGATTCCCAACAGCTTTTCAGCCCCCAGGACAAAGGCATGTTCCTGGTTCTGCGGCGCGACGTAGTCCAGCCGGTCGAAATACGGAACGGCCTGGGCATAGGTCTTGTACTCGATCAGCTTTTCCGTGCCCCGGTGCAGCAGACCGATATGCGGGTCCGCGCGCTCGATCACTTCGCCGTCCATTTCCAGGACCAGGCGCAGCACGCCGTGGGCCGCAGGGTGCTGCGGACCGAAGTTCAGGTTGAAATTCTTGATCTGGGTTTCGGCCATGGTCAGGACGCCTCGGTTTCCGGTTCCGCCTCGGCCTTCTCATCGCCGGGCAGCACGACCCGTTCCATGCCCTCCCAGGGGCTTTCGAAGTCGAAGTTGCGGAATTCCTGGGTCAGCTTCACGGGTTCGTAGACCACGCGCTTCTGTTCATCGTCGTAGCGCACTTCCACATAACCGGTCAGCGGGAAGTCCTTGCGCAGGGGATGCCCCTCGAACCCATAATCGGTGAGGATGCGGCGCAGGTCCGGGTGATCGGAGAAGAACACGCCGTACATGTCCCAGATCTCGCGCTCGAACCAGTTGGCGGTCGAGAACACGCCACAGGCCGACGGCACGGGTTCGTCCTCGTCGGTGCGGACCTTGACGCGGATTCGCGTGTTATGGGTCATCGACAGCAGGTTGTAGACGATTTCGAAGCGCGGGCTTTCGTCCGCGTAGTCGACGCCGCAGATATCCATCAGCTGATGGAACCGACAGTTCGAATCGTCGCACAGCTTCTTCAGCACGTCGACGATGACGTCGCGCTTCACCGTAATCATCAATTCGCCGAGGCGAATCTCGTCGGCCAGCAGCTTATCGCCCAGCTGGTCGCGCAGATGTTCGGCAAGTTCCTTGAGGGCCTGGTCCATGATCTTCTCGGTCCCGCTACCTGTCGTTCCGGCCGCTTAGCGCCACAGAGCGCCGGTGCGCTTGATTTTCTTCTGAAGCTGCAGGACGCCGTAAACCAGCGCTTCCGCCGTCGGCGGGCAGCCCGGCACGTATACGTCGACCGGAACGACCCGGTCGCAGCCACGCACCACGGCATAGGAATAATGGTAATAGCCGCCGCCGTTGGCGCAGGATCCCATCGAGATCACATAACGCGGCTCGGCCATTTGGTCGTAAACCTTGCGGAACGCCGGGGCCATTTTGTTGGTCAGCGTACCGGCGACGATCATCACGTCCGACTGGCGCGGGCTGGGCCGCGGCACGACGCCGAAGCGGTCGAGGTCGTAGCGGCTCATGTAGGCGTGGATCATTTCCACGGCGCAGCAAGCCAGACCAAAGGTCATCGGCCACAGGGAGCCGGTACGCGCCCAGTTGACCAGCTTATCGACGTTGGCCAGCACGAACCCCTTGTCCTGGAGCTCTTGCGTCACACGGGCAAGAATCTCGTCCTGCTCGGGGCCGGGGCCGATGGGTTGGCCCTGCGCTTGCCCCTGCGTCGGGTCGATACCGGGTTGGATGACTGCGGACATTCGATCAATCCCTTCCTAAGCCCTACCGACTATTCCCACTCGAGGGCGCCTTTGCGCCACTCGTAGATGAAGCCGATGGTCAGGATGAACAGGAAAACCATCATCGACCAGAAACCGAACACGCCGATCTTGCCGAGCGTCACCGCCCAGGGAAACAGGAAGGCGACTTCCAGGTCGAAGATGATGAAGAGAATAGCAACCAGATAGAAACGCACGTCGAAGCGGCCACGGGAGTCGTCGAAGGCTTCGAAGCCGCATTCGTAAGCGGAATTCTTTTCAACGTCCGGGCGCTGCTGCCCGATCACAAAGGACGCGATCACGATCACGCCCGCCAGTCCCGCCGCGATCCCGATGAAGATCAGGATGGGGAGATATTCCAATAGCAAATCGTTCACGCCGAACTCCCTGTCCCCGGCCCCTGCCTTGGTCCCCCGAATGCAATCTTAAAATGCCGCTTGGCGGCCATGTCGATGGCTACCGGGGGAAAGTGACCGATAACCGGATAAATTTCAAAGGTTTTATGGCTGTAAAAATCAAAAAGCCGCCGCATGGCGGGCATGCGAACGGGCTTGTGGCGACGACTGAAATTTAAGGAAAATGGCGGGAGTGACGGGACTCGAACCCGCGGCCTCCGGCGTGACAGGCCGGCGCTCTAACCAACTGAGCTACACCCCCTTGCCAGGGGTCTCTCATGCCGTTCCGGTTGCCCGGGGTGCGTGAGAGAGCGCACCATGTACTCCAGCGTCGGAAGGGGTGTCAAGGAGGATAACCGAGAAAAGTTTTCGTTATTTCCAAGACGCCCGAAACCTGGGCTTTTTCCCCCTTCCCTATTTCGGGAAATCAGGAAAATGGTGGGCGGTGAGGGGATCGAACCCCCGACCTTCTGGGTGTAAACCAGACGCTCTCCCAGCTGAGCTAACCGCCCATGACCGTCGGCATGATGCGACCGACGGCGACGGCCCCTATTTACGGGGTCGGCGACGGCGGCACAAGCATGCCGACGATTCGCAATTCCGATTTTTCGCCACACGCCCCTGCCCCTCGGATGCCCACGATCGCGATTCGAACGCGTCGCCAGGCATACAGAGAAACAAGGGAAACCGGCAAAAGGAAACCGGCCGCCGAAATCTCGGCAGCCGGTTCCCAAAGGCGTGTTTGGTGGCTGAGACGCCGGTCTTAGTTGACCGCGTCCTTCAGGCCCTTGCCAGCCTTGAACTTGGGCTGGTTGGACGCCGGAATCTTGATCGTTTCGCCGGTCCGCGGGTTACGGCCCGTGGTGGCGGCGCGCTTGGTCACGCTGAAGGTACCGAAACCGACCAGACGGACTTCATCACCGCCCTTCAAAGCGCCGGCGATCGCGTCGAAAACGCTGTCAACCGCGCTGGCGGAATCGGACTTGGACAAACCGGTGCTGTTAGCGACGGCTGCAATAAGATCATTCTTGTTCAATTGAAGGCCCCCTCTTGCTGAAAGGATTCGGGTTGGGACAATATTAGATTATTATCGCGAACGGGCGAGGAATCGCCCGCTCGGAACGCCGGTGAGTGTATGTGCACACCCCAGGGGCGTCAATGTCTGAGCCCCAGTTTTCCCCAGATTTTTGCGGGTTTCGACGAATTTTAGAGCATTCGTTCCGGGCTCAGAATCAAGGCATTTGAAGGGCATTCAAGCCCCCCACCCCACTCAGAAACGGCAACGGGCCGCCGGTTGACCCGGCGACCCGTTAAAAAGCCTTTTAGAATAAGGGGTTGTGCGGATTAGTGGGTAACGACACCACCGACGTCATCATCCTCACCCGTACCGGAACCAAGGGCCCGGGCGTCCAAATCGGCCTTTTCCTCATCCCATTCGATCGGGGTCAAAGGGCCCGCCAAAGCGTGCTCCAGGACCTCATCGACGGTCGTAACAGGGACGATTTCCAGGCCTTTCTTCACATTTTCGGGAATCTCCGCCAAATCCTTCTCGTTGTCTTTGGGAATCAGGACCTTCTTGATTCCCCCGCGAAGGGCAGCGAGCAGCTTTTCCTTCAGCCCGCCGATCGGCAGAACCCGACCACGAAGCGTGACTTCGCCGGTCATGGCAACATCCTTGCGCACGGCGATTCCGGTCAGCACCGAGACAATCGACGTGACCATGCCGACACCGGCCGACGGACCGTCTTTCGGCGTCGCGCCTTCCGGCACGTGCACGTGAATGTCCCGCTTGTAGAACATCGGCGGCAGAATCCCGAGCGAGGCCGCCCGCGATTGGACATAGGACTTGGCCGCTTGAATCGATTCCTGCATCACGTCGCCGAGCTTGCCGGTAATGGTCATCTTGCCCTTGCCGGGCACCATCACCGCTTCGATGTTCAGCAGCTCACCGCCGACTTCGGTCCAAGCCAAGCCGGTGACGACGCCGACCATGTCTTCGGCCTCGATCTCGCCGAACCGGTATTTCCGGATGCCGGCGAATTTCTCCAGGTTCTTCGGCGTGACCTTGATGGTCTCGGCATCGCCGACCATGATTTCCTTGACCGCCTTACGGGCCAGATTGGCCAGTTCGCGTTCCAGGTTACGCACACCGGATTCCCGCGTGTAATAGCGGATCAGGTCGCGCAGGCCGGCTTCGGTGATCGCCCATTCGCCAGGCTTCAGACCATGGGCCTTAATTTGCTTGGGAAGCAGGTGCCGATTGGCGATTTCGATCTTTTCGTCCTCGGTGTAACCGGACAGGCGGATGATCTCCATACGGTCCAACAACGGCCCCGGCATGTTCAGGGTGTTGGCCGTGGTCACGAACATCACATCGGACAGGTCGTAATCGACTTCGAGATAATGGTCGTTGAACGATCCGTTCTGTTCCGGATCGAGAACTTCCAGCAGCGCCGAAGCCGGATCGCCGCGCCAGTCCTGGCCCATCTTGTCGACTTCGTCCAACAGGAACAACGGGTTCGAAGACTTGGCCTTCTTCATGCCCTGGATGACTTTGCCCGGCATGGAGCCGATATAGGTCCGACGGTGGCCGCGGATTTCGGATTCGTCACGCACACCGCCGAGCGACATACGCACGAAATTACGTCCCGTCGCCTTGGCGATGGACTTTCCGAGCGAGGTTTTACCAACCCCCGGAGGGCCGACGAGACACAAGATCGGTCCGGTGACCTTGTTTGTCCGGTTCTGAACGGCCAGGTATTCGACAATGCGTTCCTTGACCTTTTCCAAACCGTAATGATCGTGGTTGAGGATGCCTTCGGCCTTCTTCAGGTCCTTCTTCACCCGGGTGCGCTTCTTCCACGGAATGGTCAGCATCCAATCCAGATAGTTGCGCACGACCGTGGCTTCGGCCGACATCGGGCTCATCGACCGCAGCTTCTTCAGCTCGGCCTCGGCCTTTTCCTTGGCTTCCTTGGTCAGGCGGGTCTTGCCGATCTTTTCTTCAAGCTCGGCAACCTCGTCCTTACCTTCTTCGGTTTCGCCCAATTCCTTCTGAATGGCCTTGAGCTGTTCGTTCAGATAGTACTCGCGCTGGGTCTTCTCCATCTGGCGTTTGACCCGGTTGCGAATCTTTTTCTCGACCTGCAACACGCCGATTTCCGATTCCATATGCGAGTAGACGCGCTCCAGGCGCTCGGCCGCGGATTCGATTTCCAGCAGCTCCTGCTTTTCGGAAATCTTCAGCGCCAAGTGCGAGGCGACCGTGTCGGCCAGCTTATTGGCTTCGTCGATCTGATTGATGGAAACCAGAACTTCCGGCGGAATCTTCTTGTTCAGCTTGATGTACTGCTCGAACTGCCCGATCACCGAGCGCGACAGCGCCTCTAGCTCGGCTTCGTCCCCAACCTCTTCCGGCAGGATTTCAGCCTCGACCTCGAAGAACGAGGGATTGTCGACGAAGTCGGTGATCTTGGCGCGCTGCACGCCTTCGACCAGCACCTTGACCGTGCCGTCGGGCAGCTTCAACAGCTGCAGCACCGTGGACACCGTGCCGACGTTGTAGATGTCTTCCGCCGTCGGATCGTCCTGGGCCGCGTTTTTCTGCGCCACCAGCAAGATCTGTTTGTCGTCCTGCATGACGTCTTCGAGCGCCCGCACGGATTTCTCGCGCCCAACGAACAGCGGCACGATCATATGCGGGAACACGACGATGTCGCGCAGCGGCAAAACAGGAAAATGCTGGGACTTCATACCTTGGAACATCTGGCCTCAACACAGGAAGACCGTGCCGTGACGGCAACGGCGGGTTGGAAATACTTCACAACAAAGGTGGGGCATGAAAGGCGACCGCGCAAGGGCGAGGTCGCGGAAATAGAGAGCCGGGGCGCCGGGATCAGGCGCTGGTCTCCACTTCTTCGGCCTTTTCGCCGTAGATGAACAGCGGTTTGGCGCTTTCTTCGACCACCTCTCCGTTGATGACCACTTCCTCGACGCCGTCCATCCCAGGGAGATCGAACATGGTGTCGAGAAGAATGCCTTCCATGATCGAGCGCAGACCGCGTGCACCGGTCTTGCGTTCGACCGCCTTGGACGCAATGGACTGCAACGCCGCGTCGGAGAACGTCAGCTTGGTGTCTTCCATCTCGAACAGGCGCTGGTACTGCTTGACCAGGGCGTTCTTCGGCTTGGTCAGAATTTCGACCAATGCTTCCTCGTCCAGGTCTTCCAAGGTCGCGACGACCGGCAGGCGGCCGACGAATTCCGGGATCAGGCCGAATTTCAGCAGATCTTCCGGCTCGACTTCACGCAGGATTTCGCCGGTTTGGCGCTCTTCCGGGGCGCGCACGTCGGCGCCGAAGCCGATCGACGAGCCCTTGCCGCGGGCCGAAATGATCTTGTCCAGACCGGCGAAAGCACCCCCGCAAATGAACAGGATGTTGGTCGTGTCGACCTGCAGGAATTCCTGCTGCGGATGCTTGCGCCCGCCCTGCGGCGGCACGCTGGCGACGGTGCCTTCCATGATCTTGAGCAAGGCCTGCTGCACGCCCTCGCCCGAGACGTCACGGGTGATGGAGGGGTTGTCGGACTTGCGGCTGATCTTGTCGACTTCGTCGATATAGACGATCCCGCGCTGCGCGCGCTCGACGTTGTAGTCGGCGGCCTGCAACAGCTTGAGGATGATGTTTTCGACGTCTTCGCCGACATAGCCTGCTTCGGTCAGAGTCGTCGCGTCGGCCATGGTGAACGGCACGTCGAGGATGCGCGCCAGGGTCTGGGCCAACAAAGTCTTGCCGCAACCGGTCGGGCCGATCAGCAGGATATTGGACTTCGCCAGTTCGACGTCGTTGTTCTTCTGCCCGTGGTTCAGGCGCTTGTAATGGTTATGGACGGCGACAGAGAGCACCCGCTTGGCCGCTTTCTGGCCAATGACGTAATCATCCAGCACGTCGCAGATGTCGAGCGGCGTCGGCACACCGTCCCCGGATTTGACCAGGTTCGTCTTGTGCTCTTCACGGATGATATCCATGCACAGCTCAACACACTCGTCGCAAATGAACACGGTCGGACCCGCGATCAGTTTGCGCACCTCGTGCTGACTTTTACCGCAGAAAGAGCAGTAAAGGGTGTTCTTGGAGTCGCTGCCGGTTGTTTTCGTCATGATCGGTCCTATTGATCCCGCGTCGCCTCCGTGCGTCCGGTCCATGTTAACCGGACCCTTACACGACACTCAATCACAATCACGTCTTTCTAGCTATGCCTTAAGACGTAGCGGCGAGCGCCGGACGCAGCCGGGCGCGGGGCGCCGCTCCAGGGCGGAGCGGCAAAGTGAATGCAGAAACGGGGATCAACCCTTGGCGGACTTGCCGCCGTCCTCGTCGCCCGACGTCAGGCGGCTGGAGACGACTTCGTCGATCAGGCCGAATTCCTTCGCTTCCACCGGAGTCATGAATTTGTCACGCTCCATCGCATTTTCAACGGTTTCCAGCGTCTGGCCGGTGTGCTCGACGTAAATTTCGTTGAGCCGCTGACGCAGGCTGAGAATCTCGCGGGCGTGAATTTCGATGTCCGACGCCTGCCCCTGGAAGCCGCCCGAGGGCTGATGGATCATCACCCGGGCATTGGGCAGCGCGAAGCGTTTGCCCGGCGCGCCGGCGGCCAGGAGCAGCGAGCCCATGGACGCGGCCTGACCGATGCAAACCGTCGAAACCGGCGGCTTGATGTAGCGAATCGTGTCGTAGATCGCGAGACCCGAGGTCACGACGCCGCCCGGCGAGTTGATATAGAACGAGATGTCCTTGGTCGGATTTTCCGATTCCAGGAACAGAAGCTGCGCGCAGATCAGGCTCGACACATGGTCCTCGACCCCACCGGTCAGGAAAATGATGCGCTCCTTCAACAGTCGAGAATAGATGTCGTAGGCGCGCTCGCCCCGGTTGGTGGTCTCGACGACCATGGGCACCAGGGAGTTCATGTAAATGTCGTGGGGGTCTTTCATGCCGCGGTCCTTATGCTTCCCTTATACGTCTGGATGCTCGGGACCGAATGGCCCGAGGGTCGGCGGGGAGCCTCTGTTCCTGATAGCTCCCCGGCCCCGATCCCGCTACTCCTTTTTCGCCGCAGGCTTTTTCGCGGCGGGCTTTTTCTTCGCCGGTTTGGCTTCCGCCTCGCCTTCGTCCTTGGCAGCCGCCTTTTTCTTCGGCGCGGCCTTCTTCTTGGCGGGCTTCTTGGCCTCTTCGGCTTCGTCCTCGGCTTCGAGCGACTTGATCAAGTCTTCGAACGAAGCAGGCTTTTCAGCGACCTGGGCCAGCTCGACGATGTAGTCGATGACCTTGTCTTCGTAGATCGGCGCCTTGATCTGCTCTTGAGCCTGCGGGTTGGAGCGGAAGAATTCCAACACCTGCTGTTCCTGGCCCGGATACTTCTGGGCTTCCTGCAGCATGGCGCGGTTGACGTCTTCCTGCGAGACCTGGATGTCGTTGGCGCGACCGACTTCGGACAGCAACAGACCCAGCTTCACGCGGCGTTCCGCGATTTCACGGAACTCAGCCTTATGTTCCTCGTCCGACTTGTCGTCGTGATCATGGTCATGATCGTGATCATGGTCATGGTCATGGTCGTGGCCGGCGTGCTCTTGCTTACGCTGCTCTTCGAACTGCGCCCAGATGTTGTCGAATTCCATTTCGATCATCTTCTGCGGCATTTCGAATTCGTGGTTGTCGGCCAGCTGGTCCAGCAGGGCGCGTTTGACCTGCATGCGGGACATCTGGTCGAACTCGCGGCGCTGACCTTCGACGATGCGCTCCTTGAGCGCGTCCAGGCTTTCCAGACCGGCCTTCTTGGCCAGTTCGTCATCGATCGCGGCCGGAGCGGCTTCGCGGATTTCGTGGACCTTACAGTCGAACACGGCTTCCTTACCGGCCAGATCTTTGGCGGCGTATTCCTCGGGGAAGTTCACCTTGACTTCGACATCCGCGCCGACGTCGACGCCGATCAGCTGATCTTCGAAGCCCGGGATGAACGAGCCGGAGCCCAGTTCCAGGTGGTAACCGTCGGCCTTGCCGCCGGCGAATTCGACACCGTCCAGCTTGCCGACGAAGTCGATCACCAGCACGTCGCCCGACTTGGACTTGCGCTTGGACTTGATCGGCTCGGAGCTCTTGTGCGCGTTGGCCAGATTCTCCAGGGTCTCGTCGATCTGCTTCTGATCCGGCTTCAGGACCAGCTTCTCAAGCTTCAGCTTGGAAAAGTCCATCGGGGTGATTTCCGGCAGGATATCGACGGCCAGGGTGTATTCCAGATCCTTGCCTTCGTCGAACGACGTGATTTCGACGTTCGGCTGAACGGCCGGGCGGATGCCCTTTTCGGCCAGCGCCTGCTGCGAGGAATCGTTGACCGCCTGGTCCAGGACCTCGCCCATCACGGCCGGGCCATAGCGCTTGCGCAGCAGACCAACCGGCACCTTGCCGGGGCGGAACCCGGGCATGGCCGCGGTGCGCGCAACTTCTTCCAGGCGCAGATTGACTTTTTCTTCAATGTCCTTGGCGGCCACGGTGATCTTGAACTCGCGGCTCAGGCCTTCGGATTTTGTCTCGACGACTTGCATGGAACTCCCGTTTCGGAAATCTGTGGCGATATCGCCCAGGGCGGGCACCGCCGGTAAACCAAGAATACGACCTCTAACTCAAGAGGCGGTTATATAGGGCTCCGCCCCGAAACCGGCAACGATAAACGGTTATAGGGTGGTGCGGGCGGAGGGACTTGAACCCCCACGGCCAAGGGCCACCAGGACCTAAACCTGGCGCGTCTACCAATTCCGCCACGCCCGCTGACGCCTCCGGCTCGCCCGAATAACGGGCGGCGCGACTTTATCCATTCTGGCTGCGATTACAACCGAGAATTCAGACAATGGAGGCAGGAATTCGACTTGCCCGGCGTCACCCCTTCAACAGCGCCTTGATACCCGACGAGGTATCGACGCTGCCAGACAGGGAATAGGACTCGTGATTGTTCTCGATCCGGTTCAGGTCATAGAGGTAGTTGACCATCATCCCGGCCGATTGCGTCAGCCCCTTGTCAGACGTGTCGCCAAGCCAGTTCAGACGCTCCAACCGGGCCCCGTTCGACAGATGGAAATGCGCGACCGGGTCGAGCGCCCTGCCCTTGCGGCCCTTTTCCTTGGCCAGGTAGCGGGCGGCGAGACGCAGCAGCGGCGGCTCCAACGCTTCGACCGTCTTCTCGTCCTTGATCCACGAGGCATTGTCCAGGGCAGCCAGCATGCTCCCCTTGGCCCCACCCTTGCGGCCGCTCGCGGCGTTCAGGGCCTTGCGTTCCTCGGCCGTGAACAGCTTCGGCGCGCCTTCGGCCATGATCTCGTTGAGCCACCGGCGGAAACCCGGAATCGGCGACAGGGTCGAGAAGGTCTTCAAGTTCGGGAATTCCTGCTTCAGCTCCTGAACGACGCGTTTGATCAGGAAGTTGCCGAAGCTGATGCCCGCCAGCCCCTTCTGCGCGTTGGAGATGGAATAGAAAATCGCCGTGTCTGCGGCTTTCGGGTCCGTCGCCGGCGCATTGGTGTCGAGCAGATCCTGCACGTTGCCGGCGATCCCGTTGACCAGGGCAACCTCGACGAAGATCAGCGGCTCGTCCGGCATGCGCGGATGGAAGAACGCATAGCAACGACGGTCTGAATCCAACCGGTTCTTCAGGTCTTCCCAGCCCTTAATGGCGTGCACGGCTTCATAGGCGATGAGCTTTTCCAGCAACGACGCCGACGCCGTGTCCCAACCGATGCTACGCAGTTCCAGGAAATCCACGTCGAACCAACTGGCCAGCAGATCGCGCAGATCGTGCTCCATGGCCTTCAACCCGGCATCGGATTTGGCCAGCGGCATCAGCTCGGCGCGCAGATCGACCAGGAACTTGACCCCGTCCGGCAGGGCGTTGAACTGCGTCAACAGGCGGCGCCACGGGGCCTGCAGGCTGTTCTGCATGGCCAGTTGCGCTTCCAGGCGGGCCGTTTCGTCGGTCGCACCCTGATATTTGTCGATGGCGGCGCCGACCGCTTTCGGATCGGTACCGAAATTTTCGGCCATCAGGCGCAGAAACTTCTCGCGGCCGCGCTTGTCCAGCGCCAGATAGACTCGGCCCAGGGCCGCGGCCTTGACCCGCGCGGAGACTTCCCCACCACGGTTTTCCAAGCATTCCTGCATCTGTTCCAGAATGTGCCCGGCGTCTTCGTCGGGCAGGTTCGGACGCGTGCTGGCCGCGTCTTCGTCATAGGACGATCCAGCAATGCTCTGCCATCCACGGCGCAGATTCGCCAAGGTCCGGTCAATGAGGCTGCTCGGTTTGTGTTCGGTCATCGAAACCCCCTTAAAGGCGTTCGTAAGGTCATTAAACCTGTTCGCTTTTGCCGCCCGGTTCAAGTGGCAATACGGAGAATATATGCCCAGCTTGGCCATGTGCCACCGCCAGCGGCAAAGCACGCACCAAACCCGGCAGAATTCCTGGGATATCTTCGGCGATCAGCCCATGCCCGACGGTCCAGGCCGCGGCCGCGTGAAGCCATACCCCCGCCACCGCCGCGGACAGCGGCGCCATACCCTGGACCAACAACCCACCGACGATCCCGGCCAGGACGTCGCCGGTCCCGGCCGAGGCCAGATGCGGCGATCCGTTGGCGTTGATCACGGCCCGTCCGTCCGGGGCCGCGATCACCGTATCGAAGCCCTTGAGCAAGATCACCGCCCCACTTTCCGCCGCCGCTCGGCGGACCCGGGTCAATCGATCGCCCTCTGTGCCAAACACCCGGGCGAATTCGCCTTCGTGCGGGGTCACGACGCAGTTTTCATGCAGTCCGGCCAACAACGGCGCCGGATCGTCGGCGAACACGGACACCCCATCCGCGTCCAACACCACCGGCAGACCGCTGGCCAGGGCCGCCAGGACACGATCACGCGTATCCGCGCCCGTACCGTTGCCCGGACCGACGATCAGCCCCTTGGCCTTGTGTTCGATGAAACGCGCGTAAGCCGTCGCATCCGCCATCGGGCGGACCAGAACCCCGGGTGCTCCGGCCCGGAACAAGGCCGCGTCGTCCGGCAGACAGGCGATCGACACCATCCCCGCCCCGGCCCGGCGCGCGCCCTCGGCGGCCATTCGGGCTGCTCCCGGCATCTCACCGTTGCCCCAGATCACGATGTGACCACGGGTATATTTATGATCCGCCGGTCCCGGATGGGGGAAGTCCGGCCACCAGATATCGGCGCTGTTGACCCAGGTATCCGGCCGTTGGTCGGCCACCACGGCGTCGGGGATACCGATATCGGCGACATGCACCGCGCCGCAGAGCGCCGCCCCCGGCATCAGAAAATGGCCTGGCTTGCGGCGGCAGAAGGTGACCGTTTCATGGGCCTGCACGGCGGCCCCTGGGGCCTCGCCCGTATCGCCGAATACACCGGACGGCACGTCGACGGCCAACACCTCCGCACCCCGCGCGTTCAAGGTTTCCACAACCGTCGCGGCAACGCCCTCCAACGGACGGGTCAGCCCCGCCCCGAACAGGGCATCGATGATCCCGGCCCCGTCCGGATCGAACGCCGGGGCCAGTGGCTCGATCGGGCCGGTCCAGCGTCCGGCGGCCAGGGCCGCGTCGCCTTTCAAGGCGTTCACATCGCCCAGCAGATACAAACGGACGTCGCGCCCCCGTTCTTGCAACAGACGGGCCGCGACGAAGCCGTCGCCGCCGTTGTTCCCTGGCCCGCACAGCACGGCCACGGGACGGGTGGGATCGAACAATGCCCCTGCCCGGTCGGCCACCGCGGCGCCCGCAGTTTCCATCAGCTTGATCCCGGGAATGCCGCCCTTGATGGTCTGGGCATCGGCCTGCCCCATCTGGCCGACCCGCAGGAGTTCCGCCGCTTTCCAGGCGTTCGGGATATCGATCATTTCCTACTCCGCTATTCCAGGGTCTTCACGTTATACTCCGGTCCGGGAGGATAAGGTGGGAGATTTTGGCGGCAAGTCCGGCGCTGTGGAATGGGCCGAACTTGCAGCAAGAAATTGCATGAAGAAATATATTTATTGCATTGTTTTTTCATTTCTTTTTACTGTCGCGTGGGAGTTTTTCCTGGCGCCTTTGGTTGTGCCTGCGAACCTTGATTCCTGGCTTCATCCCCTGTTGACGGCAATGGTCGCGGCGCTGGGTGCCGCGGCGGGGCTTGCCTTGTCCCGGCAGACGAGCGCCCGTGAAACCCCGAAAGAGTTGACCGGATCCTTGGTCAGGCGCTTCAACGACGAGGAATGGTGGGCCTTCATCTTCGCCGCCGCGGACTGGTTCTGGGAAACCGACAGCAACCACCGCTTCACCTTCATCTCCGAACGCTTCCTCGAAGCCTTCGATCTTCGGCAAGAGGATATCCTGGGCCATACCCGCAGCGAATTGGCGCATCGTCGCGGCACGGCGGATCAGACTGCCTGGACCGAACACTTGGCGGATTTGAACGCCCATCGACCGTTTCATGATTTTGAATACAGCATCGCCGGCAGCGAAGGCGGGTTTCGCTATGTCCGGATCAGCGGCACCCCAGTGTTCGCCGACGACGGTGCTTTCATCGGCTATCGCGGCTTCGCCCGGGACGTGACCCGCGAACGCCAATCCGATTACGACCTGCGCACGGCCAAGGAAGAAGCCGAATTCGCCAACCGGGCGAAAACGGAGTTTCTCGCCAATATGAGCCACGAGCTCCGCACACCGCTGAATTCCATCATCGGCTTCTCCGACATTCTGTTGAGCGAAACCTTCGGGGCCCTGAACGTCCCGCAGTACAAGGAATACGCCGGCGACATCAACGAAGCCGGCAAGCACCTGCTGCGCCTGATCAACGACTTGTTGGACTTGGCCCGGATCGAACGGGGCCAGATGCACCTGAACGAACAGCGCCTGGACCTGGGCCTTGTGGTCAACGCCTGCCATCGCCTGGTCCGCGAGCGGGCCTTGGACGCCGGGGTATCGCTGATGGTCGATTGTCCGTCGGACCTGCCGCCCCTGCTGGCCGACGAATTGCGGGTCAAGCAGGCCTTGGTCAATCTGTTGTCCAACGCCATCAAGTTCACGGAAAAAGGCGGCGCGGTCAGCGTCGTCGCCAGCCGCCAGGACGATGGGGCCGTGCGGCTGACCGTGTCCGACACGGGGATCGGCATCTCGCCCGAGGACATCTCCGTCGCCCTGTCCGAATTCGGGCAGGTCGACGGCACCCTGACCCGCAAGCACGAAGGCACCGGCCTGGGCCTGACCCTGGCGCGCAAGCTGATCGAGCTTCACGGCGGCGAGCTGGTGATGGAAAGCGAGGTCGGCGCGGGCACCTCGGTCCATCTGATCTTCCCCGTGGAACGCAGCCTGCGGCTTCCGAAGGCTTCCTGACCTCCTGACGCCAAGCCCCATGCGGCGCGGCGTCTTTCGCGGGGCCGTCTGCCCTCTTGACCCATCCCTTCCGCACAATTAGAACAAAACAGGAACAATATTTAGTCCGGATTCCCCGTCATGCCGTCCGCGCCGCGCCCCCCAATGGAAAACAAGGCGGAAACCGATGTCGACCAGGGTGTCGACCTGGATGCCCTGCGCCGCCGCATCGCCGCCCTGGAGCGGGCGTCCGGGGCCGGAAGCGACACCACGGCGGGCCGCGCCGTCGTCACCCTGGGGGTGGCCGAGATCGACGCCCATCTGCCCTGGGGCGGTCTGCCGCAGGGCGGCCTGCACGAGGTCGCCTTTTCCCCCGCGCCCGGCGGCGACGCGGCGGCGGCGGGTTTCGCGGCGGCGATGCTGGCCCGGCTGGCCGGGAACGAGAGCCGCGCCGTGGTCTGGTGCCGCCGCCCGGCCCGTGGTTTCCGCCCCGGCCTGTACGGCGCCGGATTGGCGCGGTTCGGGCTTGATCCGGCGCATCTGCTGCTGGCCCAGGCTCGGGACAGCCAGGCCGTGCTGTGGTCCATGGAGGAATGCCTGCGCAGCCGCGCCGTGGCCGCCGTTCTGGGCGAGCCGGACCGCGCCGACCTGACCGCCCGGCGGCGGTTGCAACTGGCGGCCGAGGACAACGGCGTCGCGGCCTTGCTGCTGCTTGACGCCGGGACCGCCGAAAGCCCCGGCCCGGCCCTGACCCGATGGCGGGTGACGGGCGCGCCCGCCCCGCCCGGCCGATCGGCCTGGCGCGTGGAATTGCTGAAATGCCGGGACGGCGGGCGGCCCGGCGCATGGACCCTGGAATGGCGGCACGAAGATGGCTTCGACACAGAAAACGGCGATGCGGCGGGTCGTTTCCGTCTGGCTGCCCCGCTTCGCCACGGACCGGATGGCAAATCGGCCCGGCGCCGGGCGGGGTGATCCTCTTGCCCCGCCCCCACGCGCCGCCCCAAAGGCGATCCCAGCGGCCACGGTGACGCAGGCGCGCGGGGCCTGGCGGCTGGCCGCCGTCAACGCCGCGGCGGCGCGGATGGGGTTGACGCCCGGCCTGTCCCTGGCCGATGCCCGCGCCCAGGTTCCCGCCCTGGACACCATCCCCGCCGATCCGGCGGCGGATGCCCGGGCGCTGACCCGCCTCGCCCGTTGGGCCGGACGCTACACCCCCTGGACCGCCGTCGACGCCAGCGCCCCGGAAGACGCCGGAATTCCAGGTGCTGGCCTATGGCTGGACGTGACCGGCTGCGCCCATCTGTTCGGCGGCGAGGATGCCTTGCTGGCCGATCTCAGCCGCCGCCTCGACGCCGCCGGATACACGGCCCGGGCCGGGCTGGCGGCCACGCCGGGCGCGGCCTGGGCCCTCGCCCGGTTCGATGACTCTAAACAAGCTCCCCGGCCCTGGCGGGCGATCGCCGCCGGTGCGGAAAAGGACAGTCTGGCGGGGTTGCCGATGGCCGCGTTGCGGCTGCCCAGCGAAACGACCGAGGCCCTGGCCCGCCTGGGCCTGCGCCGGGTCGGCGATCTGTACCCCCTGACCCGGGCGTCCCTGGCCCTGCGGTTCGGGCTGGAGCCCTGCCTGCGCCTCGATCAGGCCCTGGGCGACCGCGACGAGCCGTTATCCCCCTTGTCGCCGCCGCCGTTGTTTCAGGTCCGCCTGAATTTCCCCGAGCCGGTCGGCCGGGCCGACGACATCGCCCTGGCGCTGGATCGCCTGCTGGCGGCCCTCGCCCCCCGCCTGTCGCGCGCCGGGAAAGGAGCCCGCCGCCTGGACTTCACCCTGTTCCGGGTCGACGGCACGACCGCGTCGATCCGCGTCGGCACCGGCCGGGCGAGCCGCGACACGGCCCATCTGGCCGGACTGTTCCGCGACAAGCTGGATGGCCTGGACCCCGGTTTCGGGATCGAAACGGCCCTGCTGGCGGCCCGCGCCGTCGATCCCCTGCCGCCGGGGCAGGACAGCCTGCCGGCGACAGCCGCCCCCACGGGGGGACCGCGCGGCAATCCGGACCGCCAGCTTGATCGGCTCATCGATCGATTGGCCAACCGGCTGGGCCCCGGCGGGCTGGTCGCCCTGCATCCCCGCGCCAGCCACCTGCCGGAACGGGCGCAGGAACTGGGCCCGCCGGATCACGGAAAGCGGCCCCCCGCCCCCACGACGCCCCCTTCAACGGCTGCCGCCACGGCCCCGCGCCCCATCCATCTGCTGCCCCAGCCGGAACCGGTCGATGCCCTGACCCCGGGCGTCCTGGGCCCGCCCGCGGCGTTCCGCTGGCGGCGACGGCAGCACCGGGTGGTCCATGCCGACGGCCCGGAACGGATCGCCCCGGAATGGTGGCGCGACCTGTTGGGGCCGGGCGACGGTCCCGGCGGCGGGCCGGACGGCGACCCCGACGCCGGAGCGGACGCGGCCGAAACCCGTGATTATTACCGGGTCGAGGACGAAACCGGGGCCCGGTTCTGGCTGTTCCGCACGGGCCGCCCCCTGCCCGGCCGCGCCCCGCAATGGTTCCTGCACGGAGTATTCCCATGACCGCCGCCGCCCCGCGTTACGCCGAGCTTCAGGCCATGAGCAGTTTCAGCTTCCTCGAAGGGGCCTCCCACCCCGAGGAATTGGCCCTTCAGGCCTCGGCCCTGGGCCTGCACGCCTTGGCCATCGCCGACCGCAACGGCGTGTCCGGATTGGTGCGCGGCCATCAGGCGGCCAAGACTCACGGCCTGCGGTTCATCCCGGCGGCGCGGCTGGACCTGTCGGACGGGGCCTCGTTACTCTGCTATCCCACCGACCGCGACGCCTGGGGACGGCTGACGCAGCTTCTCACCCTGGGCAAGCGGCGAGCGGAAAAAGGCGGCTGCGAGCTGCGCCCGGCGGACCTGTTGTCAGCGGATTTCCAGGCCGCGCGCGGACAGATATTGATCGCCCTGGGACCGGATGGAATTGATCGTTATTTCAATGAATTGCTTTCGATTCTTAAGGCGGAATCAAAAGCCGAAATCTTCCTGGGCGGCAGTGTCCGGCTGGACGGCGGCGACGCCCGACGCCTGTCCCGTCTGGCCGATCTGGCGGCGCGCAGCGGCGCGCCTTTGGTGGCGCTCGGCGACGTTCATATGCACGCCCCCCAGCGGCGGATGCTGCAGGACGTCCTGACCTGCATCCGTCACGGCTGCACCTTGTTCGAGGCCGGACACCGCCTGCACCCCAATGCCGAACGGCATTTGAAGGCCCCGGCGGAAATGGCCCGCCTGTTCGCCGACCATTCCGCCGCCCTGGCCCGCACGGTCGAGATCGCGGATAGTTGCCGGTTCTCCCTGGACGATCTGCGCTACGACTACCCCATCGATGCCTTGCCCGAAGGCGCCGATCCTCAGGACGAGTTGGAGCGCCTGACATGGTCCGGGGCGGCGACCCGCTATCCTGGCGGCATGCCGGACCGGGTTCGGGCCCAGATCGCCCATGAACTGGCCCTGATCGGGGATTTGGACTTCGCCCCCTATTTCCTGACCGTCCACGATCTGGTGCGGTTCGCCCGCGAACGGGACATTCTGTGCCAGGGGCGCGGTTCGGCGGCCAATTCCGCCGTCTGTTACGCCCTGGGAATAACCGCCGTGGACCCGGCGCATCTGGACCTGTTGTTCGAGCGCTTCATCTCGGCCGAACGGGGCGAGCCGCCCGATATCGACGTCGATTTCGAGAACGGTCGCCGCGAGGAAATCATCCAATACGTCTACGACAAATACGGCCGCGAGCGCGCCGCCATGACCGGCACGGTCATCACCTACCGCGCCAAGGGGGCGGTGCGTGACGCGGGCAAGGCCCTGGGCCTGGCCGAAGACACCATCCGCGCCCTGCAAGGGGCCTTGTGGCGGCTGTCGCTGGACGAAGACATCCCCCGCGACCGGTTTCGCGATTATGGCCTGGACCCGGACGACCCAATGGTTCGCCGGGTTCTCGACCTGACCCGCGAAATGCGCGGCTTTCCCCGCCACCTGAGCCAGCATTCCGGCGGCATGGTGATGACCCGCGGGCGGCTCGACCATATGGTGCCGATCCATAACGCGGCGATGGAGGACCGCACGGTCATCGAATGGGACAAGAACGACCTGGACGCCCTGGGCATCCTCAAGGTCGATATCCTGGGCTTGGGAATGCTGACCTGCGTGCGCAAGGCCTTTGCCTTGCTCAAATCCTTTCACGGGCGCGATGTCGCCCTGGCCACCGTGCCGCAGGAAGACCCGGTGGTGTACGACATGCTGTGCAAGGGCGACAGCGTCGGTGTGTTTCAGGTCGAAAGCCGCGCCCAGATGAGCATGTTGCCGCGCCTCAAACCCCGGAATTTCTACGATCTGGTGATCGAGGTCGCGATCGTCCGCCCCGGCCCGATCCAGGGCGACATGGTCCATCCCTACCTGCGCCGCCGCGACGGCCTGGAACGCGTTGATTTCCCATCGGACGAACTGCGCAACGTGCTGGGCAAGACCCTGGGCGTGCCGTTGTTTCAGGAACAGGCGATGAAGATCGCCATCGTCGCCGCCGGGTTCACCCCGTCCGAGGCCGATGGCCTGCGCCGCGCCATGGCGACGTTCCGTAACCACGGCACGATTCATGCCTTTCGCGAAAAGTTCCTGGCCGGCATGCGGGCGCGCGGCTACGCCCCCGATTTCGCCGAGCGTTGCTTCAAGCAGATCGAGGGCTTCGCCGATTACGGCTTTCCGGAATCCCATGCCGCCAGCTTCGCCCTGATCGTCTATGTCTCGTCCTGGCTGAAACGCCATTATCCGGCGGCCTTCGCTTGCGCGCTGCTGAATAGCCAGCCGATGGGCTTCTACGCCCCGGCGCAGATCGTCCGCGACGCCCAGGACCACGGCGTCGTGGTCCGCCCCGTGGATGTGAACCTGAGCGACTGGGATTGCACGTTGGAGCCCGGCCCCGCCAGCGAACCGGCCCTGCGCCTTGGCTTCCGACAGGTCAAAGGCCTGCGTGAAGAAGACATGCAGCGCCTGGTCCTGCACCGGGGCAACGGCTATGGCGACCCGGCGGCGATCATGCGTCGCGCCGCCGTCAGCCGCCGGGCCCTGGAAACCCTGGCCCGGGCCGACGCCTATCAATCCCTGAACCTGTCACGCCGCCCAGCTCTTTGGGCCGTGAAGGGGCTGACCGACGCCCCGCCGCCGCCCCTGTTCGCAGATGCCTTCGGCGAAGATCCGTTCAACGGCGACCCGTCCCCCGCCGGGCGGATGGAGGACGCCGCCCCGCCCCTGTTGCCCCTGATGTCGCCGGGGGAAGAAGTCGCCGACGACTACCGCGCCCTGCGCCTGTCACTGAAGGCCCATCCGGCAGCGGTTCTGCGCCCCCGGCTGCACCAGCGCCGCTATGTTCCCTGCGGCACCGCGGAAACCCTGGCCCATGGCCGCCGTACCCGCGTCGCAGGACTGGTCACCGCGCGGCAGCGGCCCGGCACGGCCAAGGGGGTGATTTTCCTGACGCTGGAGGACGAAACCGCGGCCCTGAACCTGATCGTCTGGCCCCATGTGTTCGAAGCCTTCCGCAGGCCGGTCCTGGGCTCGCGCTTGCTTGGCGTCAGCGGCGAAATTCAGCGCGCCGGGCCGGTGGTTCACCTGATCGTTCATCAGGCCGAAGACCTGGCCGATGTGCTGTTGTCCCTGGACGATCCGGTGAACGGCAAGCCCGCAAATGCCGGGGTGGAAAGCGGGCGCATGTTCCCGGCCCGTGAATTCCAATAGATGCATCCGCCGCCGTTGCTTTATCCTCCCCGTACAAACGACGACCGGAGAACCGCCATGCCGCCCGAAGGCTTTATCGCCAAACCCAGTCCCCACGCCCCGAAAGACAGCCTGGACCGGCTGGAAAATATCCTGTCGGCCAAGGGCATTACCGTGTTCGCCCGGATCGACCATGCAGCGGGCGCCGCCACGGTCGGCGAAACCCTGCCCGAAACGGAAGTGCTGATCTTCGGCAATCCCAAGATGGGCACGCCGTTGATGCAGGCCACGCCAACCATCGCGATCGACCTGCCGCTGCGCGTGCTGGCCTGGCGCGACGACAAGGGAAGCTGGATCGCCTATAACGACCCGCAGTGGCTGGCCGACCGCCACGGCAATGACGTGGCGCCTGTTCTCGCCGCCATGGCCGACGTCCTGGACAACCTGACCACCGCCGCCACGGCACCCGAATAAAGACCGCCCGAATAAATACCGCCCAATAAAGATCGACGGAGCCCCCCGATGCTGACAAGCACCCTCGCCACCGCCCTGCATGCCCTTGCCGCCGTCGTCTGGGTCGGCGGCATGTTCTTCGCCTATATGGTCCTGCGCCCCGCCGTCGGCGGCATCAACCCGCCGCCGGAGCGGCTGAAGCTGTGGGATCGCGTGTTCGGGCGGTTTTTCGTCTGGGTCTGGGGGGCCGTGGTGATCATTCCGGCGACCGGATACCTGCTGATCTTCACCCAGTACGAGGGCTTCGCCACCACGCCGATCCACATCCATTGGATGCACGGCCTGGGCTGGATCATGAACGCCCTCTACATCTACCTGTATTTCGGCCCCTACCGGGGCTTTCGCCGCGCGGTCGCAGCCGAGGACTGGCCGTCCGGCGGCGCCAACCTGAACACCATCCGCCGCATCGTCGGCACCAACCTGGTGATCGGGCTGATCACGGCGGCGATCGGCGCTTCGGGCCGTTATTGGGGCTGGCTTCCCTGACAAAAAAAGGCCGCCGGAGGCAGCCGGCGGCCTTGTCGCGTCGCAGCCGTCAGGTCGGCCGCGTCAGCAAACTATTTCTTTTTCGCGGGCATCGGCTTGGCGGCCGGTTTGCTCGGAGCGGTCGGTTTGGCAGCGGGTTTACCGACAGCGGCAACCGTCGGTTTGTTGCGGGAAAACATCTGTTTCGCCTCATGAATACACCGGCGCTCTGCCGGTGCGGGTTACCGGCCCATTGCCGGTAGGCGAATCAGTACACCCGACCATATGTTTTGAATATCGAATTTATTTCATAGTTTAAATTCGAAAAACAAAATCATTCTATTTGCCGACCAGCGGCATCAGACGAGATGGCTTTCCTCGACGATCTCCGAATGCAGGGTGCGGTGCACCGGGCATTTATCCGCGATCTCCAACAAGCGGGCCTTTTGCTCGTCGGTCAGCTCTCCTTCGAAGTGAATGTTGCGAACGATCCGGTCGAGTGTCCCGGTCTTGGTCTCGCATTCGCTGCAATCCTCGGCGTGGACCTTGTCGTGCCGCAGGGTCACCCGAACCTTTTCCAGGGGCAGGCCCTTGCGGTCGGCGTACATGCGAATGGTCATCGCGGTGCAACTGCCCAGCGCGGTCAACAGGAAGTCATAGGGGCTGGGCCCCGTATCCGTTCCCCCCATGGCCTTGGGTTCGTCGGCGATCAACAAGTGATGGCCGCCGATGGAAACGCCGTTCTGAAAGGTGCCGTTGCCCGTTTCTTCGACCACCACGGTACCCGGCTGCGACCCGGGGAAAGGAATTTTGTTCATGAAAAGGTTTCTCCGCCCTGTTGGTTAATGCGCCTCGATGGGATACGAGATGACCATACTAACGCCGCTGGATGAAAGGGCGATGTCCATGGATCAAGATGATCTTGAGGTTCTGGAACGTAAACGGACGTTCCGGGGATATTTCCAGATGGACCAATGGCGCCTGCGCCATCGCCTGTTCGAAGGCGGCTGGAGCGCCGAGATCACCCGCGAGTGCCTGGAACGCGGCCACGCCGTGGGCGTGTTGCCGTACGACCCGGTCCGCGACGAAGTGGTGTTGATCGAACAGTTCCGGGTTGGGGCGGCCGCCAGCGCGCCCTCGCCCAATTGGCATGGCAAGCCGCCCTCGCCCTGGTTGATCGAGATCGTCGCCGGGATCGTCGAAGAAGGCGAAGAGCCGCAAGAGGTCGCGGCGCGTGAAACCATGGAAGAAAGCGGTCGGGAGTTGTTGGGCCTGATGCCCATCACCAGCTATCTGGTGACGCCCGGCTGTTCATCGGAAACGATCCAACTGTTCCTCGGCCGGGTCGATGCCACCGGCGCCGGCGGCATTCATGGCCTGGACCACGAACACGAGGATATCCGCGTGTTCACGGCCCCGGCCGATGAAGCGTTTCGCATGGTCGCCGATGGGCGGATCAACAACGGCACCACGATCATCACCCTGCAATGGCTGCAGCTGAACCGCGAGGCCGTGCGCCGCGAGTGGACCTGATCCACCCGCGGCCACGCGAAACGTAAAGGCTCCGGCCTATTCCTTGTACCAGGCCGGATTGCGCTTTTGCTGGAACGCGGACAAGCCTTCGCTGGCTTCGTTCGACTGGCGCTTTTCGGAGTGCAGACGCGCCAATTCGTCGGCCACGGCGGGATCCATCGCGATATTGGCCAGTTCCAGGGTCTTGGCTTTGGTCTGGGCGACCGCGTCCGGGCCGCAACGCAGGAAGGCGTCGATGGTCTTTTCCGCCGTGCGTTCCAGCTGGATCGCCGGGGCGACTTCATGGACCAGGCCCATGATGTTTGCCTGCGTCGCCGAGAAGCGCTCCGCCGTCAGGGCATAGCGGCGCACGTTACGCACGCCGATGGCGTTGATCAGCTGCGGCAGGATCGGCTGCGGGATCAGACCCCAGCGCACTTCGGAAATGGTGAAGGTCGCGTCCTCGGCCGCGATAACCACGTCGCAGGCGGCGATCACGCCGGTGCCGCCACCGACGCAGAAGCCCTGCACAACCGCGATGGTCGGCTTGGGGCAGACATCCAGCATATGGACGACGCGGCCGGTGCGGCGGGAAACTTCCAGGTTTTCTTCAGGCGACTTGCTGGACACGTCGAGCAGCCAGCTCAGATCGGCCCCGGCCTGGAAATGCTTACCGGCACCGCGCAGCACGATCACACGCACCTTGTCGTCGTTTGCCAGGACTTCCATGCCTTCCAGCAGGGTATCGATCATATCGCCGTTGTAGGCGTTGTTCACCTCGGGCCGGTTCAGGGTAACGGTGGCGACGCCGCGCGCGTCGATGTCTACGAGGACCGGATTCTCGGCCATGGTGTTTTCTCCTTTTGTCTTTTTGCTTGGGCCCCCATGCGAAGTGCACAGATTAGCCTCAAGATCAGCGTGGAAGTAGCAGGAAAAGCACCCGCCGGTCCACCGCGCCTTGATCGGCCCTTCGGGCGCGTTTATGTTGCGGCAACTCTCCAAAAATCAAGTCGAAGAACCTCTAGGGACGGAACTCGATTAAATGAACATTAAAAACGGCCTGGTGGATGCGATCGGGAATACGCCGCTCATTCGTCTAAACAAGCTGTCCGAAGAGACCGGTTGTGAAATCCTGGGCAAGGCTGAATTCCTGAATCCGGGCCAGTCGGTCAAGGACCGCCCCGCCCGTCACATGATTCTGGAAGCGGAAAAGCGCGGCGACCTGAAGCCCGGCGGTCATATCGTCGAAGGCACGGCGGGTAACACCGGCATCGGCATTGCCCTGGTCGCCAACGCCCGCGGTTACCGCACGACCATCGTGATCCCGGAAACGCAAAGCCAGGAAAAGAAAGACATGCTGCGCCTGTGCGGCGCGGAACTGGTCGAAAACCCGGCCCTACCCTTTTCCGACCCGAACAACTATCAGCACGTCGCCCGCCGTCTGGCCGAAGACCTGGCCAAAACCGAGCCGAACGGCGTGCTGTTCGCCGACCAGTGGAACAACCTGGACAACCGCAAAGCCCATTACGACACCACGGGCCCGGAAATCTGGGAACAAACCGGCGGCAAGATCGATGGCTTCATCTGCGCCGTCGGCACCGGCGGCACCCTGGCCGGGACCTCGACCTTCCTAAAGGAAAAGAACCCGAACATCGTCATCGGCTGCGCCGACCCCAAGGGTGCGGCCATGTATCACCTGTTCAAGGACGGCGAGGCCAAGGCCACCGAAGGCGGCTCGATCACCGAAGGCATCGGCCTGGGCCGTGTGACCCCGATCATCGAAGACATCAGCGTCGACCAGCCGTTCCTGATCGACGACCAGGAAGCGGTGCCGCTGATCTTCGACCTGATCAAGTCCGAAGGGCTGGTTCTGGGCGGCTCGTCCGGCGTCAACGTCGCCGGCGCCGTGCGCCTGGCCAAGGAGCTTGGCCCGGGCCACACCATCGTGACCATCCTTTGCGATATCGGCACGCGCTATACGTCCAAGCTGTTCAATCGTGAATTCCTGAAGTCCAAGGGCCTGCCGGTCCCCGACTTCCTGCCCTGACCCGCACCGTTCAAGGGAGCGCCCCTGATGCCCTACTCCAATCCGCAAGCCCTGGTATCGACCACCTGGGTCGCCGATCACATGTCGGCCCCTGATGTGCGCCTCGTCGATTGCACCTATTTCCTGCCCAACGACGGCCGCACCGGCCCCGAGGAATACAAAAAGCAGCACCTGCCGGGCGCCGTGTTCTTCGACATCGATGACGTCAAAAATGCTGACGATCCCTTGCCGCATATGATCCCCTCGGCCGAAGTCTTTTCCTCCAAGGTTCGCAAGCTGGGCCTGGGCGACGGCAATCGGATCATTTGCTACGACCACAACGGCGGCGGCAGCGCCGCGGCCCGTGTGTGGTGGATGTTCCGCCTGTTCGGCCATGACGACGTGGCGGTGATGGACGGCGGGCTGCCGAAATGGCTGGCCGAAGGCCGCCCGGTGACCGACGACATCCCGACGCCGCAGGAACGTCATTTCACGGCGCGGGAAAACCACATGATGGTCCGCTCCATCGAACAGATCCTGTCCAACATCGACAGTAAGCGCGAAGACGTGATCGACGTGCGTGCTGCCGGCCGCTTTGCCGGGACCGCCCCGGAACCGCGTGCAGGCATGCGTTCGGGCCATATGCCGGGTGCGTTCAACCTGCCCTACGGCGACCTGATGGACCCGGAAAAGAACTTCGTCATGCGTTCCGCCGAAGAGATCAAGGCCCTGGCCGACAAGGCTGGGATCGACATGAAGCGCCCGTTGGTGACCAGCTGCGGCTCGGGCGTTACCGCCTGTTACGCGGCCCTGGCGTTCTATCTGATCGGCAAGGAAGACGTCGCGATCTACGACGGGTCCTGGTCCGAATGGGGTGGCCGTCAGGACACGCCCATCGTAACCTGAGCACCAACAGAGCCACGCCCAACGCCCATAGCCCACGCATTTGAAAGGCCCGGCGGAAGCCATCGACATGAGCCTGCCGGACATCCCGACGCTGACCCTGGTGGTCATCCTGGTCGCCTTCATTATCGGCGGCATGGTCAAGGGGGCTTTGGGCGGCGGTCTTCCGGCGGTCGGCTTGCCGATCCTGGTGCTGCAGCTTGAACCGGCGCAGGCCGTGGTTTTGTTCGTAGCGCCTGTCATCCTGTCCAACATCTGGCAGATCAAGCAGGCCGGGCAGTCCCTGCCCGCCGTCAAACGGTTCTGGCCGTTCCTGGTGACACTGGTGATCGGGGTTTGGATCGGGGCCGGGGCGCTGACCTCGCTTGATCCAAAGACCATCGCCTTGGCCCTGGGCTGCCTCGTCATCGTAACCACTCTGGCCCAGGTCTTCATCCGCGAGGTCAAGGCGTTGAAAGGCCGCTCGGGCTTCATTAACCCGTTCGCCGGGGCGGCCATCGGCCTGTGCGGCGGGGCGACCGGGGTCTTCACCCCGGTGATCGTCTATTTCGCGGCGCTGCGCCTGCCCAAGGACCTGTTCGTCGCGCAGATGGCCATTGCCGCCATGACCGGCTCCATCCCGCTTTACCTGCGCTTGGTTGCGGAGGACCATTTGTCCTGGACGCAGTTGGGGGCATCTTTCCTGGCCCTGATCCCGACCGGCGTTGGGCTGATCATCGGGTTCTGGATCCGCGACCGTATATCCGAGGAAACCTTCCGCCGTGCGGTGCTGGTCGGATTGGTCCTGCTGGGCGGCGGGCTGATCTGGCGCGGGCTTTCTTAAGCACCCGCGCCCTCAGCCGAACCGTTAAACCTCTTTCGGCTGACGCACCGTCGCCGACAACCCACCATCGACAACCAGCGACGTGCCGGTGATGTAGCCGGCGCGGTCCGTGGCCAGGAACAACGCCGCCTCGGCAATGTCCCAGGCGCTGCCCATCCGCCCCATGGGGCAGCTAGCATCGCGTGCGGCGCGCATCTGGGCCTCGTCCCGGTCGCCATAGCTCTTGGCCAGGGTCACACCGATGCGGGGCGTATCGATCAGCCCAGCGACGATCGAATTGACGCGAATGTTGTCCGGGGCCAGTTCCACCGCCAGGGCCGTGGCGAAGTGGCTCGCCGCCGCCTTGGTCGCGCTATAGGCCAGATGCGGATAACCCGGGAAACGAATTCCGGCGATCGAAGAGGTGATCGTGATCACCCCCCTGCCCTGGGCCCGCATGGCCGGGACCGCGGCCTGGGACGCGACGTGCAGCGACGTCAGGTTGGCGTCGCTGATCCGCCGCCATTCGGCGGGCGACGTCCCCTCGGACGGGCCGCTTTTGCCCAGCCCGACGTTGCAATGCAGAATGTCGATCCGGCCATGGCGTTCGATCACCCCGGCGACCAGGGCCTCGACCGAGGCATCGTCCAGCACGTCGACCTCAGCGGCCTCGGCGCTGCCGCCCTTTTCGGCGACCATGTCGCAGGTGCCCTGCGCGGCTTCCAGGTTTTGGTCGGCAGCGACCACATGCGCCCCTTCGCGGGCCAGGGTCAGGCAGATCGCCCGCCCGATGCCGATGCCCGGCGCGATCGAGCCCGCGCCGATAACCAGGGCGACGCGCCCGCTCAGTTCCGGTGTCGCCATGCCGCTCATGCCCGCACCTCCCGCGTCCGAACGATGAACATGAAGGGGGCGACTGGCAGGCGATGGAATGTGGTCATGATGTTCTCCCTAAGACCGGGAGAGAAAGCTGGCAACGGCGGCGAAAGTCAAGACCGAGCGGCGATTAGACACAGAAAAGGCGCCCCGTAGGACGCCTTTTCCAAACAGATATCGAACCTGACGGATCAGCTGCCGCCGCGCGCCAGCGAGATACCGCCGCAAACGAACAAGGTCTGACCGTTGATGAAGCTGGACCGCTCATCCATGAAGAAGGCCGCGGCCTGGGCGATGTCCTCGGGCTCGCCCAGTCGTCCGACCGGGATCGTGCCGATGATTTCCTGGGTCCGCGGCATGTTCGGCGGATTGGCCTGTTTGAACAGTTCCGTGGCGATCGGGCCGGGGCCGATGTTGTTCACCGTCACCCCGTACTGCGCCAGTTCCAGGGCCCAGACCCGACCCATGGAGGCAATGCCCCCCTTGGACCCGGCATAGGCCGTGCGATGCGTCTTACCCAGCAGCGCGCGGCTGGCGATGTTGACGATCCGCCCGAAGCCTTCGGTCTTCATGTCTTCCATCACCGCCTGGGCGCAGAGCATGGGCGCGCGCATGTTGATCGCCATGGTCAGATCGAAATCCTCGACCGTCGATTCTTCCAGCAGGGAGGCGCGCGCGATGCCGGCATTGTTGACCAGCCCCGTCACCGGGCCGAGTTCCCGTTCGCGAATTTCCTCGAACGCCGCGGCGATGGACTCAGGCTCTGACAGGTCGGCCTCGATCCAGGTTACGGCGGGATCTTCGGATGCCGGCGCGACCCGGTCCAGGTTGATGACGCGCCAGCCTTCCTCGGTCAGGCGCGTGGCGATGGCTTTGCCGATGCCGTTACTGGCACCGGTGACGACGGCGTTTCTTTTCATTTGGGACCTTGATGTTTCCGGTTGGTGTTTTACCGCCGTGGCGACCCCGCACCTATCCAGGAAATGGACGGGTGCGGGGCGACCGGCGATTTGATTGGTCTTAGTGGGCCAGGATCTGGCTCAGGAACAGTTGCGTACGTTCGTGTTGCGGGTTGTCGAAGAACGAATTGGGTTCATTCTGTTCGATGATCTCGCCGCCGTCCATGAAGATCACGCGGTCGGCCACGGTCTTGGCGAAGCCCATTTCGTGGGTCACGCAAAGCATGGTCATGCCGGTGTCGGCCAGCTCGATCATGGTATCCAGAACCTCCTTGATCATTTCCGGGTCGAGGGCCGAGGTCGGCTCGTCGAACAGCATGATCTTGGGGTTCATGCAGAGCGAGCGGGCGATGGCCACGCGCTGCTGCTGACCGCCGGAAAGCTGGCCGGGGAACTTGTTGGCCTGTTCCGGAATCTTGACCCGCTCCAGGTACTGCATGGCAATCGCCTCGGCCTCTTTCTTCGGCGTCTGGCGGACCCAGATGGGACCCAGCGTGCAGTTCTCCAACACCGTCAGGTGGGGGAACAGGTTGAAGTGCTGGAACACCATGCCGACTTCGCGGCGGATCAAGTCGATGTTCTTGAGGTCGTTGGTCAGCTCGATCCCATCGACGTAAATGTCGCCCTGCTGGTGTTCCTCCAGCCGGTTGATGCAACGGATCATGGTCGACTTGCCGGACCCCGACGGGCCGCAGATCACGATGCGTTCCTTCGACTTCACGGTCAGGTTGATATTCTTGAGGACGTGGAAGTCCCCATACCATTTGTGCATGCCGCGGATCAGGATGATGTCTTCCTTGCCTTTGGAGGAACCGATGGTCCCGGTCGGCGCGGCGGTTTGCATTTCAGCCATGTCTGGTGGCTCCTTTTAATGACCCGTGTGCAGCTTCTTCTCGAGGTACAGGGAGTACCGCGACATCAGGAAGCAGCTCACGAAGAAGAAGATAGCGACGAAGACGTAGACCTCGGTCGACAGTCCGTTCCATGCACTGTCGGCCAGCGATGACCGACCGATGCCCAGGATGTCGAGCCGGCCGATGACGATGACCAGGGTCGTATCCTTGTAGAGGGCGATGAACGTGTTGACGATGCCGGGGATCGAGATCTTCAACGCCTGCGGCAGGATGATCAGGCGCATGGCCTGCCAATACTTCAGCCCCATGGCGTCGGCGGCTTCGTACTGGCCTTTCGGAATGGCCTGCAGGCCGCCGCGGATCACTTCGGCCATATAGCCGGAAGCGAACAACGTGACCATGATCAGCATGCGAACCAGAAGGTCGAAGTTGGTTCCCGGCGGCACGAAGTAACTGAGCATCACCGCCGCGACGAACAGCAGCGTGATCAGCGGCACCCCGCGAATGAACTCGATGAACGAAACGCAGAGAACGCGGATGATCGGCAAATGCGACTGCCGTCCGAGGGCAAGACAGATGCCGATCGGCAACGAGAACGAGATACCGGTCACGCCGATGATGACGTTGAGCATCAGCCCGCCGAATTGGTCCGTCGCAACGTGCTCCAGGCCGAAAATCCCCCCGACCAGCAAGACCCCGGCGATCACCGGGAAGCAGGCCGTGTAGATCAGCCACTTGCCCCGCTGCGGCACCTGATCGAACAGAACAGGCACCAAGGCAACGACCAGAAGGATTGCCGACAGGTTGACCCGCCAGCGTTCCGGCTCGGGATAGAAGCCATAGATGAACAGTTGCAGGCGGCTGCCGATAAATGCCCAACAGGCCCCCGCCGCCTGGGCTTCGCAGTCCTTTCGGGACTCGCCCGTATAGGCGGCGTCGATGAACAGCCAGTCGATCAGCGGCGGGACGATCTTGTAGATCAGATAGAACGTCAGCAGCGTCAACAAGGTATTGGTGACGGATCCGAACAGATTGGTTCGAACCCAATGGATCGGCCCCTTGACCGAAGACGGCGCCGGCCAGCTCGGGTGTTCACCCGGCTCGTAGGCGTTTTCCAGACCAGGGGTCATATCGGGATTGTGCGTGGTTGCCATTGGTCCCTCCCCTTACCGTTCGATCAGCGCGATGCGCTTGTTGTACCAGTTCATGAAGGCCGAAATGACCAGCGAGAAACTGAGGTAAATCAGCAGCACGATGATCATGGTCTCCATCTCCTTACCCGTCTGCATCAACGAGATGCCGCCGATGGTGGCCACGATGTCCATGTAGCCGATGGCGATGGCGAGCGAGGAGTTCTTGGTCAGGTTCAGGTACTGGCTGGCGAGCGGCGGGATGATCACCCGCAGGGCCTGCGGGATGATGACCAGAGACAGCGTGCGGTTCCGTTGCAGGCCCAAGGCCCCGGCGGCTTCCCACTGGCCCTTGGAAATCGCCATGATGCCGGAGCGCACGATTTCCGCGATGAAGGCCGAGGTATAGAACGACAGCGCCAGCCATAGGGCCAGGAACTCCGGCAACATCACGACGCCGCCCTGCAGGTTGAAGCGACCCATCTTCGGCAGTTCCCAGGTCAACGGAGCACCGGAGATCAGGAACACGATCAACGGCAGACCGACGATGATGCCCAGGGAAATCAAGGCCACTGGATAAATGCGGCCCGTCGCTTCCTGTTGTTTCTTCGCCCATTGGCGGAAGATCACGGCGCCGACGACGGCAACCGCAAAAGCGATCACAGTAAAGACGAAGCCCTCATGAAACTCCGGCTTCGGCGCATAGACACCGCGGTTGGTCAGGAACAAAGCCTCGCCGACGCTTAGCGCCTGTTTTGGCAGCGGCAGAAAATGCACGATGATCCCGTGGATCAACAGAATGTGCAGAAGCACGGGAACGTTTCGCGTGAATTCGATGAACACATAAACGATGCGCGACGCCAGCCAGTTGTTGGACAGGCGGATGACACCGAGAATGAACCCAAGGATCGTCGCCGTGATGATACCGCAGACGGCCACCAGGGCCGTGTTCAGTATCCCGACCAGCATTGCCCGGAAATGCGACGATCGAGAGGTATATTCGATCAGTGTTTGGTTGATGTCGTAGGACGCGGGTTCCTGCAGAAAATCGAAGCTGAACGTCTTGCCCAGCGCATGCAGGTTCAGCACCGCGTTGTTAATGATATAGGCGAAAAAAGCGAACAGCAGGGTCATCGTCAAAATTTGAATGATGACCGAGCGGGTCTCTTTGTTTCGCCAGAGTTTGATCAGCACATTCGGGTTTCCCTTCTGTGCCGTCACGCTTCCTTGATCCACAGTCGTGGTCACGTCAGCCCCCTGTCGTTATTGGGCGGTTCAATAAAAACCTTACCGGTGTTCCGCCGCGTTTTTTCCCTCCCAAGAGCACGGAAGGGTGTTTTTGATTTTCGGCCCCTAAAACGAACACGCGCCGGGGGGAAGCCCGCCCGGCGCGTATCGTCTTAAGTCGTATGCACGGCTATGCCCGGCTTACCGGAACGGCGGCGCGTACTGCAAACCACCATTGGTGTATTGGGCGTTCATGCCACGCTCCAGGCCGATCGGGGTCTTCGTGCCGAGGTTCCGCTCGAAGACTTCGCCGTAGTTGCCCGAGGTTTTAATGGCGCGCAGGGCCCATTGTTTGTCCAGGCCGAGCATACCGCCCAGGTCGCCTTCGGCGCCCAGCATACGGGCAACGTCGGGGTTCGGCGGGTTCTTGACCATCTCGTCGGCATTACCGGCCGTAACGCCGGATTCTTCCGCCTGGATCAGCGCGAACACCGTCCAACGCACGATGTCTTCCCACTGGTTGTCGCCATGGCGAACCACCGGGCCCAGGGGCTCCTTGGAGATGATTTCCGGCAGGATCACGTGATCCGACGGCTTCTCGAAGGTCGCGCGGGTGGCGGCCAGGCCCGAGGCGTCCGTGGTGTACGCGTCGCAGCGGTCGGCCAGATAGTTCTTACGCGCTTCGGTGTTGTCTTCGATCGGCACCGGAACGTACTTGATCTTGTTGGTGCGGAAGAAGTCGGCAAGGTTCAGCTCGGTCGTGGTGCCGGTCTGGATGCAGACGGTCGCACCGTCCAGTTCCTTGGCGCTTTTGACGCCCTTGTCCTTGCGGATGATGAAGCCCTGGCCATCGTAGTAGGTCGGGTGGATGAAGGTCAGCTTCACATCGACGTCGCGGACGAAGGTCCAGGTCGTGTTACGGAAGATAACGTCGCCTTCCTTCGAGTTCAGCAGCGTGAACCGGGTTTTACCGGTCGCCGGAATGAATTTGACCTTTTCGCCGTCCCCCAGGACCGCGGCGGCCACCGAACGGCACATGTCCGCATCGAAGCCGGACCAACGGCCATTGGCGTCGGTATACGAGAACCCGGGCAGGCCGGTGTTCACGATGCAATGCAGGATACCGCGCGCCTTCACGTCTTCCAGCGTGCCCGCATGGGCCCCCGACGCGATGCTGACAGCCGCGATGGCGGCTGCTGCGAAACTTGCTCGCTTGATCATAGGTTAAGTACTCCCTGGCTATCTGAAATTTGGTTTGTTGCCTTGTTTTCCGCGGGCATTCGGTTATCCCGCACCCGCGAACATTAATAGCCGTAACATAACCTACAAAAAACTCTCAAGCGAGAATGATTGTCTAATATGCCCGCCGCACCCGCCGAAATGGTGCAGCGCACACGCGCAACGCCTTGCGAAAACATGGTTTCTCGCTATCTTGCCAAAATCTTCCGATCCGCCACCAATCCACCACCAATTCGCCAAGGACGCCCGGCCATGAGCAAGAAACCCCGCCGCAAGGACACCCTGATCACCCATGCGGCGATGAAGCCCTGGGACAACGAGGGCATCCCCAATCCGCCGGTCTATTACGCGTCCACCGTATTGTTCCCAACCGTTGAAGAGTTCCAAACCCGGGACAGCGCCCCCTATCGCGGGGTGCAATACGGGCGCTCGGGCACACCGACGCAGTTCGCATTGGAAGAGGCCGTGACGGCCCTGTACGAAGGCGCGCACAAGACCGTGACCTTCCCGTCCGGCATCGGTGCGATCGCCGCCGCGACCATCACCTTCCTGAAGCATGGCGACCATGTGCTGTTCGCGGATTCAGTCTACGGCCCGACGCGCAAGCGGGTCGGTCAGAACCTGTTGGCCCGTGCGGGGATCGAGGTCGAATACTACGACCCGCTGATCGGCGCCGGGATCGCGGACAAGGTCAAATCGAACACCCGCATGATCTACATGGAATCCCCGGGCTCCCACACCTTCGAGATGCAGGACGTTCCGGCCATCACCAAGGTCGCGCGGGACCGCGAGATCCTAACCGTGATCGACAACACCTGGCCGTCGGCGTTCTTCTGCAACCCGTTTGCGTTGGGTGTCGACATCGTGCTGGAGGCCGGGACCAAATACCTCTGCGGCCATTCCGACGCCATGCTGGGCACGGTTTCGGTCAAGACCGAGGAACAGTTCCAGGCCCTGAAGACCATGCAAAGCACCCTGGGCTCGCGCGCCGGACCCGACGAATGTTATCTGGCGCTGCGCGGTATCCGCACGCTGTCGGTCCGCATGGAACGGCATCAGAAAAACGGTCTACAAGTCGCGAGCTGGCTGGAAACCCGGCCCGAGGTTGCCAAGGTGCTATATCCTGCCCTGCCCTCGGACCCCGGCCATGCCCTGTGGAAACGCGACCAGACCGGCGCGTCGTCCCTGTTCGCGGTGATGCTCGACGCCAAGTACACCAAGGAAGCCATGGCCGCGATGGTCGACGGGCTGGACCTGTTCGGCATCGGCGCCAGCTGGGGCGGTTTCGAAAGCCTGGCGATCCCCATCAATCCGAAGGGATCGCGCACCGCCGTGGCCTGGCCCCATGACAACGTGATGATTCGTCTCCATATCGGGTTGGAGGATCCGCAGGATCTGATCGACGATCTGGAAGAGGGTTTCGCGCGGCTCAACGCCGCCTGAGAAAAGGCACGGAAAAATGAGTAACGATGTGGCGGCGCAGGTCATCGCCCGCCTTAAATTCAACGATGCCGGGCTGATCCCCGCCATCGCCCAGCAATACGACACCGGCGAAATGCTGATGATGGCCTGGATGAACGCGGACGCCGTCCGCGAAACCCTTGCCACCGGGCGGGCCTGCTATTTCTCGCGCTCGCGCGGAAAATTGTGGCGCAAGGGCGAAACCTCGGGCCAGGTGCAGGACCTTAAGGAATTCCGCTTCGACTGCGACGAGGACACGGTCCTGCTGATGGTCGATCAAACCGGCGTGGCCTGCCACACAGGGCGGCACAATTGCTTCTTCAACGCCGTGCGCGACGGGGAAATCCGCATCATCGCGGAACCGGAAGCAGACCCCAACGCCCTCTACGGCGGAAAGGACTGACGTCGTCGTGACCGCCGAAGATACCGCGCCCGCCGAAGCCGTCGACGCCAACATCCGACTGGCTGCCAAGACCATCCCGGTCACCGTTCTGACCGGGTTCCTCGGCGCGGGCAAGACCACCCTGCTCAACCGCCTGCTGGCCGATCCTGACATGGGCGAGGCCGCCGTTCTGATCAACGAATTCGGCGATGTCGGGATCGACCATCTGTTGGTCAAGGAAACCCGCGAAGATACAGTGCTGCTGAATTCGGGGTGTCTGTGCTGCACCGTGCGCGGCGATCTGGTCAACGCCATGCGCGAGCTGTTCTGGCAACGCTTTGAGAAGAAAATCCCCTGGTTCAAGCGCGTGGTGATCGAAACCACGGGCCTGGCCGATCCGGCCCCGATCATCCATACCCTGATGACCGACCCGACCATCGGGCCGCGCTATCGGTTGGACGGCATCGTCACCGTGGTCGATGCGGTCAACGGCCCGGCGACCCTGGATGCCCAGCCGGAGAGCGTCAAACAGGCCGCGGTCGCCGACCGGATCGTGCTGACCAAGACCGATCTGGCGACGCCCGAACAGGCGGCGGAAATCCGCAGCCGCTTGAAGGCCCTGAACCCCGCCGCGCCGGTGTTCGAGGTGAATGCCGAATTCGGCCCCAAGGACCTGTTCGACGCTGGCCTGTTCTCGGCCGAGCGCAAGATCGCCGACGTTGCCGGCTGGCTGCGTGACGAGGCCTATGCCGATGACCATCATGATCATCATCACAGCCACAATCACGATCATGGCCACCATCACGAGGACGATCACGATCACGGGCACGGGCACGCCCATGACCATGACCATGACCATGAGCACCACCACGATCCCAACCGTCATGACACCCGCATTTCTTCATTCTGCTTGGTTGTCGATGAACCCATCGCCTGGGACGCGTTCGTCACCTGGATGGAAATGCTGATCGCGACTCAGGGCGAGAACCTGTTGCGGATCAAAGGGATATTGAACATCGCAGGTGAAAGCGCCCCCGTCGCCGTCCATGGTGTACAGCACCTGTTTCATCCGCCGGTCGAATTACCGTCCTGGCCGGACGAAGCGGACAAGCGATCGAAGATCGTGTTCATCACGCGCGATATCGGCCGCCAGGCAATCGAAGACACCTTCAAGGCCTTCACCGGGGCCATCGTATCCGACCGATAACGCCCCTCTCTATCTTCATCTTCCGGGCTTCATCTTCCGGGCTTCATCTTCCGGGCTTCATCTTCCGGGCTTCATCTTCCGGGCTTCATCGAACTGTCATCAAACCCGCCTAGGTTGACGCCGAGCGGCGATTAACCTTGCCCGGCGAGCATAATAGGACGTGAAGGAGCAGGCCTGTGAAGGTTGAAGCGACAATGATGGATTCCGGTGTCGGCGAAGGCCACGGCGCGGACGAGCGCTATGAGTTCGACGCCCCGGACGACCTGTTCAGCCACAGCCCGATCACTGTCATCAAGGCATTCATGGAACATGTCACCCATGTCGAATTGCCCGGCGGGCATGCCGGATATGAAATTTATTCGGCGTTGAAAAACAAGGAACTTCAGGTTGTTACCGGCGTCGGCCTGCTCAAGCTGCCGCATGGGGAAATCCCCTTCATGGTCATGGTCTCGCCGAAAAACCACGCCTGACAGATTCGCCGTTAACGCACGATCCGGCGCATTCCCTTGGCAATCGGATTTGGCCTATGATCGGGACATGCCGGAATCAGCCGTCCTCGCCTTCATGACCTTTCTCGCCACGATCGGACCCCAGGACGTGGCGATCATCTTTGCCGCCTTGGCCGCGAAAAGCCCGCCCGCCGAACGGCGGCGAACGGCTATTCGCGCGACCCTGATCGCGACGGGCATCCTGGTGTTTTTCGCCGTGCTGGGAAAACCGCTGCTGACCTACATGGGCATCACCCTGCCGGCGCTGCGGGCGGCAGGTGGCATCCTGTTGCTGCTGGTCGCGATCGATCTCGTGTTCGCCCGCAACTCGGGCGCGACCTCGACCACCGAAGAAGAACATGCGGAATCGGCCCAGCGCGACGACATTTCCGTGTTTCCTCTGGCAACGCCGTTGATCGCCGGCCCCGGCACCATCGGCGCGGTTATCCTGCTGTTCGCGGAGGCACATGGGGACCCACTGCGGATCGCCGGGACGTCGCTGGCGCTGTTCGCGGTACTGGCAATCAGCCTGCTGGCCATGTTGGCCGCGTCACAGGTGCAAAAGCGCCTGGGTGTAACGGGCGTGCATGTCCTGTCCAGGGTATTCGGAATTCTGCTGGCCGCGCTGGCGGTCCAATTCCTGTTCGATGGAATCAAACATAGCGGCGTGCTTGGTTAGTCCGGGGCCTAGCTGACCGCTTGAATGCCGTCGAATTTCTTGCCGTCGCCTACCCGTTCCCAAGGCGGCACGGGGCCGAATTTCTCGGCGAAATAATCGATGAAAGCCCGCACGTTGGGCGACAGGTTCCGACGGTTGGAATAGATCGCCAGGATATCGGACTTCTCATCCATGTAATCGGGCAGGATGCGCACTAGGTCGCCGCGCGCGATCGCATCGTTAACCAGATAGGTGGAAATTCGCGCGATTCCGACCCCGGCCAGCACCGCGTGGTAAATGGCATCGGCGCTGTTTGCTTCGAAATTCCCTTTGACCGGAATACGCTTCGGCCCTGATCCGTCGTCGAAGGTCCAATTGTTCCAGGCCTCGACCGTGGTGATCCGAAGGCAGTTATGATGGATCAAATCGGCGGGCGTATCCGGGCTTCCATGGCGCTCGACATAACCGGGCGACGCTACGTAAACCCGGCGATTCGGCGCCAGCTTCCGGGAGACGACGGTGGAATCGTCGATCTGCTCGGTAAAGCGAATGGCGACATCGACCTGTTCTTCGACCAAATCGATCATCCGGTCGGTTGCATCGAGCGATACCTTCAAATCCGGATTCATTTCCAGGAAATCCGGAAGCAACGGCATCAGCTGCGCCTTGGCGAAAGCCACCGTAGCCGCAACCTTCAACGTTCCTTGCGGGTGGTCGGTCATGTTCATGACCAGAGATTCCGCCTCGCGCACGCCATTTGCGACGTCGGCGCAACGGTCATAGAACGCCTGACCGACCTCGGTCAGGGAAATATGCCGTGTCGAACGGTTCAAAAGCCGTGTTCCCAGGCGATCTTCCAGATGGCCGATCTGACGACTGACTGCCGACGGCGTCAGGCCCAAATCACGCGCAGCCGCAGAAAACCCGCCTTTTTCGACGACGGTTGCGAACATGATCATTTGGGTGGCGATATCCATTAACTTATTTTCCGTTAAAAAACCGTTTGTGCGTCAACGGCACAAGCCTTGTGCGTTTGTTGGGGATTATCGCATATCAGGCTTACCGATATATTGCACCGCAACAACGATTGTTGCAACGCAACACCAAGACATATGTTGCTCAGCGGCAGGCGTAATTTCAGTGACGGATCGCACAAGCATCTAATTTTCGAAAGGAGTCCTCAGATGAAAGACATCATTGGACACACGACCTACAAAGAAATCTCCGCCGAAGAACTGACCCGGCTGCTGCACGAAGCGGAAATCCTCCGCGCCGAATCGGTTCGCGACCATTTCTTCGCCCTCGGCCGCGGTATTTCCAAAGTTTTCGGCTCCGTTCGCCACGGCATCGACCACCTGATCCACCCGCAGCACCACGCGGGCGCACGCTAAAACCCGTACCCTCCCCCCCACGGGTTTCCGGCGGAGACGGCGTACAAAGAGCGAGCAATTAAGCGGACCTCCCACCGCGCGTGGCATCGCTCTTCCCTCCGCCGGTCGGCACCGGCGGCGGTCCCTCGGCCCAGTCAGCCACGGGAGGGACCGCCCCGGCCCGACCCAAGTTTCTCCGCCAAATCAAAACCGGGCAAAAAAGCCCGGTTTTTTTTGTGCTCGAACGGCGCCGACGACTACTGGCTGGGCAGGTAATGGTCCTGCCATTTCAACACGATGTTGAAACTGACCGTGACCCGCGTGTCCTTGGATAGGTTGGGATGGATGAAGTGGCTGAGGAACGACGGCCACATCATCAACAGGCCCGGTTCGGGCATGACCGTGAATTCCGGATCGACATAGGGATCGCCCTTGATCGCGTTCATGTTGATCCCCGGCCGGGGGTCATAGAACGTGATATGCGACGGACGCACGTCGGCGCGGTTGCGCATGGGCTCTTTCCCTGTCGGAACCTTCAGGTAATAGGTCCCGCTGAGATACGAACGCGGATGATTGTGCGGGTCGTGGTAATCGCCCAGGCGGTTGACGTTCGGCCAGCCCTGAATGGTCCAGCGCACGTCATAATCGATGCCGATCGCCCGCATATAGTCGATCACCGAGGCGTTGACCTGATCGCGCAGCCAGCCGACGGCCGGCTCGTCCATATTGAAGAAATCGGGGGCCAGGTAATCGGTGGTCAGATTGCGGTTCATCCGCTCCAAATCGCGGATCAGCTTGACCAGGTCCTGGGTCGGTTCCTCGAATCCCGGCAGATGCCGCCGCATGATTTTGGTCGGCCACAGGTCGAGGATGCCGTCTTGCGTGTTGTCTGACATGCGGGAAAGGTCACATCACCGGGGCCGGTATGCAAGCGCGCCGTTATCGGCCGGCAAGTGCCCGAGAAAAAGCCCGAGAAACAGGCTTAGAAACAACCCAGGCCGTAGAGCGAATTCTGGATGAATTTGACCGCGTTGGCGTCCAGGCTTTTGGACAGCACGTAGGCGCCCGCCTCCAACAATTCGGGGGCGAAGATCAAAGCCGCCATTCCAACCAGGGCGGCAAGTGCGAGCTGCCTTTGCATAGGCTGCATCATAGGCGCAATCCCCCCGGAATTCCACGGAAATTGGCGATTTCATGGCGCCGCACCTCACGTCTTCGCGAGGGTCTATGGATATCCGGGCGCAAGCTCTTATATGCTGCTCACATAGGTCCCAAGGAGACACACCATGTTCTCGCTGCTCAACGCCCATAGCAAATCCCAGATACCCCGCGCCGAAGACGCACTCCCCGGTCGTGATACGCCGATGCCGATTTCCGGCACGCATTTCATCAACGGCCATGGCATCACCCCGCCCTTTCCCGAAGGCATGGACACGGCGGTGTTCGGCATGGGCTGTTTCTGGGGCGCCGAGCGCAAGTTCTGGCAGACGCCGGGCGTCTGGGCCACGGCGGTCGGCTACGGCGCCGGGTTTACGCCCAACCCGACCTATCAAGAGGTCTGCTCGGGCCTGACCGGACACAACGAAGTCGTCCTGGCGGTGTTCGATACGGCCTCGGCCACCTTTGACGACATGCTCAAGGTGTTCTGGGAGAACCATGACCCGACACAGGGCATGCGCCAGGGCAACGACCGGGGCACGCAGTACCGGTCTGGCATCTACGTCAACTCCCCAACCCAACGCGCCACTGCCGAAGCCTCGCTCAAGGCCTATCAGGCGCAGTTGTCCGAAGCCGGGTTCGGCCCGATCACGACCGAGATCAAGGACGCGGGCCCGTTCTATTACGCCGAGGAAGCGCATCAGCAATATCTGGCCAAGAATCCCAACGGGTATTGCGGCCTGGGTGGTACGGGCGTGGCATGCCCGGTCGGCTTAACAGCTTGATTTTTCTTTAAGTTACAACGGTCTGCACACGCGATTGCTCTATGCCTGACGTCCAGGGTGTGACTAGCGTCACTCAATCGGGACGCCCCTTTCTTTATTTTGAAATCGAAATAAAAAAGGGCAATCCGGGGATGAAATGCCCCCCGGGTGAAAGGAGCATCCAATGACCAAGTTGCTCGTATCCGACGACAACCCCGACGGTGCGAAACTGGAAGACGTGATCAGAACCGTCCGCAACGACATCATCACCCGCTGCCAGTTGTCTGTCGCCATTCACGACCGCGACACGGAAAAGGTCGTCAACAACAACATGCGGATTCTCAATCTGCTGACGGAATGCATCGAACTGGCTGAGGCCTCGACCGACATCCTGACCCAGGCCTACGGCGTAGAACAGGCAGCCAAGGGCATCGCCCGAAAGCCGGTCGAAACCCAATAACCTGACCCAAATTCTTCGGCACGGTGCGCCACAGCGTCAGGGCACTTCGGGGCGATTTCGGCAAATCGGCATAGACGCCGACCGGTGATTGACGGCACTCTCCCGTCACGGACATAAAAAACGAGAGGAAGCCTTCATGCTCCACGAATTGCGAATCTACCACTGCGCGCCGGGCCGCCTGCCCGCCCTGCTGAACCGTTTTTCCAATACCACCCTGGGCATTTGGGACCGCCACGGCATCCGTCAGGCCGGTTTCTGGACGACCGAGATCGGGCCTGAGAACCACGCCCTGTATTACCTGCTGGAATGGGAATCCCTGGCCGAGCGCGAGCAGAAGTGGAACGCCTTCCAGGCAGATCCCGAATGGATCGCCAAACGGGCCGAGTCCGAAAAGGACGGCCCCATCGTCGCCACCATCGAAAACATGATCCTCAAGCCGACGGCGTTTTCGAGCGTCAAATAAGCCAGCGGTATAGGCTTAAGAAAACGGCCCGCGCATTTGTACCGGCGCGGGCCGTTCGTTTTTTATGGAATTGCCTAAGACGCCCGGAACCGCGACATATCCGCGAATGCGGCGACCGCGGCGCTGGCGATGATCGTCTCGTATCCGCGCTCGGGATAGGGCACGTTGAGCCCGCCTTTGACGACGCGGACCGAGGCGCGGCCATGCGGCAACAGGGCCTGCACCGCTTCGACATCGACTGCCGAGGGGTCCTGAACACCAATCGTCACCTCGACCACCATTTCACTGTCCGGATCCATGCCCACTTCGCGCATGAACGACAGGCTGGAATGATGGATGGCATCATCGACGGCCCGGCAGGCGGCCTTGGTATAGTTGCCGCCGCGCAGCGACACGCCGGAGCCCATTTCCAAAATTACGCGGTCCAGTTTCTTGCTCATTGGGCGGCTCCCAGCAATTCGTCGGCGATCTCCATGCGGACCACGACGGCGGCATGGGCCAGCAAGGTCGAATCCTTGCCGTCCGGCGTTTCGATCTCCAATCCGCCTTCCTGGCAGTTCACAGTGATCTGGCCATAGGGAAACACAGCCGCGACGGCGGCCTTGTCGATCGTCTCGGGACGCGGCGCGCCGATCGTGACCTCGATCACCATGTTGTCGCGCGGCTGCCCCAGAACGTCGGCGATCTGCAGGAAATTGCGCCACAGCGCGTCGCGCACGGCGCGTTCGGCGGCCTTGGTGCTGTCCCCACCGTGGATATCCGTGCCCTGCCCCATTTGCAGGACCATGCGTTTCAAGCTCACCGCGGCTTCCTCCCTGAAAGTCATCGATATGAATGAATGGCGACCCCGCGAGGACTCGAACCTCGAACCTGCTGCTTAGAAGGCAGCTGCTCTATCCAGTTGAGCTACGGGGCCAGTTGGCAACGGGGCCAGCAAAGCATGAGACCACGGCGGGCGCGGCTCGCCGGGTCGAAGATGGCCCGGCGCGGCCCGAACGGGATTAGTGGGTCCAGACGCCTACTCTGTCGAAGGCGAAGTTGTCGGAATAGCTTTTCGGCTTCACCTTGCGGGTATGCGGCTCAAGCACGCGATAGATCAGGCCGTTTTTCTTGGCGTATTCGACGGCTTCTTCCTTGGTGTCGAACTTCAGGCGCAACTGACCTTTGGTGTCGCCCGAACCGATCCAGCCCATCAGCGGGTCGGCGACCCGGGCTTCCGAAGGCTCGTAATCCAGAATCCACCGCCGGGATTTCCCCCGACCGGACTGCATGGCGTTCTTCGCCGGCTGATAAATGCGCGCTTCGCTCATCTGTCCTGTTCCCGTTGCGCCGCAAGCAGGCTTGCGGGCGTGTAGCCTGTCCGTGAACGTATTCCGCACCACGGATATGTTCTTTCTATGCGGGTTGCGGGGCGGCGCGTCAACCGGCGCGTGCCCCCGCCCGGAAATCTTGGTCGGGGCGACTGGATTCGAACCAGCGACATCCTGCTCCCAAAGCAGGCACTCTACCAGGCTGAGCTACGCCCCGACGCGGGGGGGAAACCTATGATTTAACCCCCGCCATGGCAAGCGCGCGGTTAGCGGAAAATGGGATGCGCCACGCGGTCGCCGACGCGGATGCCCAGGCGAGCCACGGTTCCGGCGGAAACCTCCAGCACAGCGCGGTTTCGATCGGGCGCCTCAATGATATCCAGCGAATACGGCACGGTGTTTTGACGGATATAGCTGATCCGGCCATTGGCCGAGATGAACAGCATATCCAAGGGAATCAGGGTGTTGCGCATCCACATCGAGATGAATATGTCGCGCTTGAAGTCGAACAGCATGCCCCGGTCATCGGCCAACGCGTGGCGGAACATCAGGCCGCGTGAGCGCTGGGCGTCGTTCTCGGCCATTTCCACGGCGAAGGTATGGTCGCCCCCGGCGGTATGGATGACGAGGCTGGATTCGGCAAATTGGATCGGCGTTTCGGCCCGAGCGGCGCCAAACAGAGATAGGAAGACGACGGCAGCGACCAGGGCGCACCATAGGCTTTTCCACGATCTGAAATTCTTGGTCCCTGTCACGCGCACCGGCAACCGCATTTAATCACCTGACATTCCTAGAGAATCACCCGCCTGTGGTATACCAGGACCGACCCCTTTGTTATTGCTGGAAATTATGACGAAATTGTTGCCACGTCGATGGGTTTGGGTGGTATACCTGAACGACACATTAGCTGGCGGACCGAACCATGCAATAACATGGCCGAAACGCCGGAATGAGGGAAAAATACGGGGGAAGTCCAAGTGCTTCACGCAATCAGCCTTAGCATCGGCCTGGCTGCGCTTTGGTGGCTGCTATCCGGCTACACCATTCCGTTGATCCTCGCCTTTGGCCTGGGATCCGTCATTGTGGTCGTGTTCATCGCCATGCGCATGGACCTGGTCGATCACGAGGGACACCCCGTTCATGTTTCTTGGCGCTGGCTGACCTACATGCCTTGGCTGGGCAAGGAAATCGTCATGGCCAACATCGACGTGGTCAAGGCGGTGCTTTCGCCCAAGGGCCGCGTCCATACTTCGGTGTTCCGCACCAAGGCGACGCAGAAGACCGAACTGGGCCATGTGATCTACGCCAATTCCATCACCCTGACGCCGGGCACGGTCACGCTGGCCGTCGAAGACGGGGTGATGACGGTGCACGCCCTGACCCGCGGCGCCGCCGACGGGGTCAAATCCGGCGAGATGGACCGCCGCTGCACCGCCGTCGAAGGCCACCCGGAAGAGGACCGCTAGGACATGAGTTTCGCCGCTGCCGCCCTCGCCGTCCTGGTCACCATGGTTCTGGTCCTGGTGCGCGCCCTCAAAGGACCGACGGTGTTCGACCGGATCCTCGCCGTTAACGCCTTCGGCACGCTGACCGTCCTGCTGATTTCCGTGGTCGGGTTCCTGCAGGGACGCCCTGAATTCCTTGATCTGGCGTTGGTCTACGCGCTGATCAACTTCATCGGCACGATCGCCGTGACCAAATTCATCAAGTTCCGGGACATGGGCCATGGGCAGGACGCCCCCGGCCCCGATGTGGGAGATATCTAATGCCCGCGATCGACCCAATCGTGTTCGACGTTCTGACCTGGCTGTTCATTCTGCCGGGGGCGGCCCTACTGATCATCGGCGGGATCGGCATGATCACCATGCCCGACGTGTTCGCCCGGATGCATCCGGCGGGCATCATTGACACCCTGGCCTGCGAATTGATCCTGGTCGGCCTGATGTTTCAAGCGGGCCTGACCATCGTCACCATCAAGCTGGCGTTAATCCTGGCGTTCATCTTCTTCACCAGCCCGACATCGACCCATGCCCTCGCCCGGGCCTGCCTAAACGCGGGCGTGACGCCCAAGGTCGATGAAGAGAAAAGCACGGCGCTCAGCCGGGGGGGGCAGTCATAGAAAACCTCCTGATCATCGGTCTGATGCTGATTATGGGCGTGATGGCGCTGGCCATCGCGCGCATCCGCGACCTGTTCGCCCTGTCCATGCTGTCGGGCATTTTCTCGCTGACCGGCGCCGCGGCCTATGTGGTGCTGGACGCGGTCGACGTCGCCTTTACCGAAGCCGCCGTGGGCGCGGGCATTTCGACGGTCTTGATGCTGGGCACCCTGGCCCTGACCACGCGCAACGAAAAGCTGGGCGGTGGCGCGACCAAGAGCTTGGCGGCCCTGCTCGTCGTCTCGGTGACCGGTGCGGTGCTGATTTACGGCACCTTCGACATGCCGCGTTACGGCGACAAGACGGCCCCGATCAACCATCACGTCGTTCCCCGCTATATCGAGAAATCGGGCGAGGAAGTGGGCCTGCCCAACATCGTCACCAGCGTCCTGGCCAGCTACCGCGGCTATGACACCCTGGGCGAGACCTTCGTGATCTTCACCGCCGCGACCGGCGTCATGGCCATTCTGGGCCGCGCGGGCCGCCGCCGGCGCGAGGATGAGGAAGCCGACGAGGGCGGCAAGCCCACCGGCGACAAGGCCGCCGCCGGCAGTGACGCAGCCGACAAGACCGGCGCCGCGACCAAGGAGACGGCATCATGATGCACCAAAAGGTCGTCCTGCGCGTCGTCTCCAAGTTTCTGATCCCGCCGATCCTGCTGTTCGCGCTGTACGTTCAATTCCACGGCGATTTCGGCCCGGGTGGCGGGTTCCAGGCGGGCGTGATCTTCGGCTCCGGCTTCATCCTTTACGCCATTTTGTTCGGGGTCGAGACCGTCAAGAAGGTCCTGCCCCCGTGGATGACGCGTCTGTTGCTGGTGGTCGGGGTGCTGACCTACGGCCTGACCGGCGTCGCCGGGTTGCTGCTGGGCGGACAGTTCCTGGAATACAACGTTCTGGCGCACGATCCCGTGCATGGTCAGCACTACGGCATTCTGATCGTCGAACTGGGCGTCGGCATTACCGTGGCCGCGGCGATGATCACGATCTTCAACGTGTTCGCCGGCAAAGCCGGTGGTGGGGACTGAGACCATGCAGGGATTAGTCGACCTTTTCGCCCCGCTTTATGACCTGTGGCAGTCGTTCGAAGCCTTCATGGCCGGTCCGGGATCGCCTGGGCTGTTCGGCTATTGGATCGTCATCTGCTTGATGATGAGCGGCTTTTACGTCGTCATCGCCCATGACAACCTGATCAAGAAACTGATCGGCTTGAACGTATTTCAGGTCTCTGTCTTTCTGTTCTACATCCTGATGGCCAAGGTCACGGGCGGCACCGCGCCGATCCTGGCCGAAGGCATCACGCAATTCTCCAACCCCCTGCCCCACGTCCTGATCCTGACGGCGATCGTCGTCGGCGTGGCGACCACGGCGCTTGGACTGGCCCTGGTGGTGCGCATCCGCGAAGCCTACGACACCATCGAGGACGACGAAATTCAGGCCGTGGAAGAGGAGGAAGACCGTTGAGCACGATCTACGCCTTCTTCCTGTCGCTGCCCTATGCCGCCGCGATCGAGCCGCACCTGCCCGTGTTGCAGGTGGTGTTCCCGCTGCTCTGCGCGCCGATCTGCGTGTTGCTGCGCGACGCCAAGCTGAGCTGGGCCTGGGTCACCATCGTCACCTGGATTTCGTTCTTCATCGCCATGGTTCTGCTGGGCAAGGTTCTGACCAGCGGCCTGATCGTCTATGAAATCGGCAACTGGCCGCCGCCCTGGGGCATTGAATACCGGATCGACGCGGCCAACGCCCTGGTGCTGGTGATCATCACCGCGATCGGCGCGCTGACCATGCCCTACGCCAAGCAAAGCGTGGCGAAAGAGGTGTCGGAGCCCCGCATCTACCTGTTCTATCTGATGTATCTGCTGTGCCTGACGGGCCTGATCGGGATCACGACAACAGCGGATGCCTTCAACCTGTTCGTGTTCCTGGAAATTTCGTCCCTGTCCAGCTACGTGCTGATCAGTCTGGGCCGCAACCGCCGGGCGCTGACCGCATCGTACCGTTATCTGGTCATGGGCACCCTGGGCGCGACCTTCTACATCATCGGCGTCGGCCTGATGTACATGATGACCGGTTCGCTCAACATGGCCGATTTGGCGACGCTGCTGCCCGCCGTGGACCATACCCGCACGGTGCTGGCGGCCTTCGCCTTCATCGTCATCGGCCTGGGCCTGAAGCTGGCCATGTTCCCGCTGCACACCTGGCTGCCGAACGCCTATGCATTCGCGCCCTCGACGGTGACGGTGTTCCTGGCCTCGACCGCGACCAAGGTCGCGATCTATGCCTTGCTGCGGCTGGTCTTCACGGTGTTCGGCGGCACAGGCCTGTTCGACACCACGGACTTCAACATCATCATGATCCTGCTGGCCATGGCCGGTATGTTCGCGGGCGCCTTCGTCGCCATCTTCCAGACCGACATCAAACGCATGCTGGCCTATTCCAGCGTGTCGCAGGTTGGCTACATGATCCTGGGGATCGGCATCGCCACCGCGTCCGGCGTGACCGGCGGCATCGTGCACATGTTCAACCATGCGATCATGAAGGGCGGCGCGTTCATGGCCATGGGCGCGGTCTTCTACGTCCTTGGTTCGGTCAAGCTGAACGACATGGCGGGCCTCAGCAAACGCATGCCAATCACCAGCGCTGTGTTCCTGGTCGCCGGGTTGTCGTTGATCGGCACGCCGGCGACGGTCGGATTTATCTCCAAGTGGCAGTTGGTCGAAGCCGCGTTGGATATGGGCTGGTGGTATGTGGCCGTCGGCCTGTTGGCGACGTCGTTGCTGGCCATCGTTTATGTCTGGCGCGTGGTCGAGGTCATGTACCTGACCCCGCCGCCCGAGGGAGCCGCCCTGCGGACCGAAGCACCGGTTTCCATGCTGGTCCCGATGATCGTCATGGCCGCCGCCGCCGTCTGGTTCGGGTTCGACGGCGACAGCACGCTGCGCGTCGCAAGCGAGGCCGCCAACGCCTTGATGGCGCCGATCGGGGGGAAATAAGCCATGACGGGACTTCTCTCAGGCTGGACGCCGGATGAATTACTGATTCTGGCCATCGCCGTCCCGCTGATCGGTGCGGTCTTCGTCCTGCTGCTGGGTCGTTGGGAAAATGCCCGCGACGGCGCCAGCCTCGTGGCGGGAATTTGCCTGTTCTACGTCATCACGCAGCTCTATCCCGTGGTCGCCGCGGGCGGGCAGCCGGACATCATTTTGTTCGACTCGATCCCCGGGCTGTCGATCCGCCTGACCCTTGAGCCGCTCGGCATGATCTTCGCCGGGATCGCCAGTTTCCTTTGGATCGTCACCACGCTTTACGCCGTCGGCTACATGCGCGGCCATCACGAGCCGCATCAGACCCGGTTCTTCTTCTTCTTTGCGGTCTCCATCGCCTCGGCCATGGGCGTCGCACTGTCTGGGAACATGCTGACGCTGTTCGTGTTCTACGAACTGCTGTCGGTCTCGACCTTCCCGCTCGTCACCCATAGCGGCACGGAAGAAGCCAAGCGGTCGGGCCGCCTGTATCTCGGCATTCTGTTGTCGACCTCGATCAGCTTCCTTCTGCTCGGCATGATCTGGACCTGGGAACTGGCCGGAACCCTCGACTTCGTCAAGGGCGGCATCCTGAAGCCCGAGGTCGTCCAAGGCCCGATGACCGCGATCCTATTGGCGCTATATGCCTTCGGTATCGGCAAGGCGGCATTGATGCCGTTCCACCGCTGGCTTCCGGCCGCGATGGTCGCCCCGACGCCGGTTTCGGCCTTGCTGCACGCCGTCGCAGTGGTCAAGGCCGGGGTGTTTTCGGTGGTCAAGGTCATCGTCTACATCTTCGGGCTCGACCTGTTGAACATGATGCCCGGCACGGACTTTCTGCTTTATGTCGCGGGCTTTACCATCATCGCCGCCTCGGTCGTGGCCCTGCGCCAGGACAACCTGAAGCGCCGGTTGGCCTATTCTACCGTCAGCCAACTTTCCTATGTCGTGCTCGCGGCCGCGATCCTGACGCCGATTTCCGTGGTCGGCGCGGCCGTGCATATTGCCGCCCATGCCTTCGGCAAGATCACCCTGTTTTTCGCCGCCGGCGCGATCATGGTGACCTCGAACAAGACCGAGGTCAGTCAACTTGCCGGGATCGGGCGGCGCATGCCTCTGACCATGACGGCCTTCGCCATCGGTGCCTTGAGCATGATCGGCCTGCCGCCGACGTTCGGCTTCGTTTCCAAATGGTTCATTTTGCAGGGGGCCGCCCAAGCCGAACAATGGCTGGCGGGGTCGGTCGTGATCGCGTCGACCTTGTTAAACATGGGCTACTTCATCCCGGTAATTTATTCCGCCTTCATGCGGCCCGAGGATCGCCCCGAGGATGAGGCTAAGCCCGAAGCGGCGAAAGCCGATGGCGCCAACCATGCCCCGGAAGATCACGGGCATGACGACCACGGCCACGATGATCACCACGCCATCAAATACGACCATGGCGAAGCCGCCTGGCCCATGGCCTGCGCGCTGGCGGTGACCTCTGGCATGACAATTATTCTGTTCCTGAACCCGGACCTGGCCGTCGGCCTGGCCAAGCAGTTGATGGGGATCGTCCAATGAGCGACACAAAACCCCGCCCCGAAGGGGAAAAGCACTGGCTGGTTCGCCCCAGGACCATCCGAAACCTGTGGGTCGGCGGCATCATTCTGCTGGTCGCCGTGACCATGCTCGACGTCATCGTCCACAAGCACGTTCACTTCGGGATCGAGGGATCGTTCGGGTTCTATTCCTGGTATGGCCTGTTGACCTGCGCCGCGATGGTCGTGATCGCCAAGCTCCTGGGCCTGTTTCTGAAGCGGGAGGATACGTACTATGACGATGCCGATTGATTGGCTCGCCCAGTATCCCTTCCCGCCCGGCCTGATCCTGGTTCTGGGGGGCCTGGCGCTGCCGTTGCTGCCGGTCGCCCTGCGCCCTATCGCCATTCTGGGCCTGCCGCTGGTGACCCTGTTTGTCGGCCTGAACATTCCTGATGGCGTGCTGCTATACCACCCCTTCATCGGGTTCGAGCTTGAATTGGTCCAGGGCGACCGTCTGGCCCGCCTGTTCTGCACCATTTTCTCGATCATGTCCTTTGCCGGGGGGCTCTACGCCTACCGTAATTCCAAGGTCATGGAACTGTCCGCCGCCTTCGTTTACGCGGGATCGGCCATCGGCGTCGCCTTCTCCGGCGACCTGATCACCATGTTCGTGTTCTGGGAAGTCATGGCGATCGGCTCGACCCTCGTGATCTGGGCCGCACGGACCAAGGAATCCCACGGCGCGGCCATGCGCTATCTGGGCGTCCATCTTTTCGGCGGCGTGGTCCTGATGGCCGGGATCGTGACCCATGTGCAGACCACCGGATCGATCGAATTCGGCGCTATCAAGCTGGATGGCATCGGCGCCTGGATGATGCTCTGCGGCTTCCTGATCAACGCCGGCGCCCCGCCGTTTTCCAGCTGGATCGCCGACGCCTATCCGGAATCCAGCCCCTACGGCATGGTGTTCCTGTCGGCCTTCACCACCAAGACGGCGGTGTTCGTGCTGATCCGGACGTTTGCCGGGGCGGACGTGCTGATCTACGTCGGCGTCTACATGGCTTGTTACGGGATTATCTACGCCCTGTTGGAAAACGACATGCGGCGCATCCTGGCCTACTCCATCGTCAACCAGGTCGGCTTCATGATCACCGGCATCGGCATCGGCACGGAGATGGCCCTGAACGGCGCTTCGGCCCATGCCTTCGCCCATATCATCTACAAGGCCCTGCTGATCATGTCGGCGGGCGCCGTCATGCAACAGACCGGTAAACGCAAGTGCACGGACCTGGGCGGCCTGTTCCAGAGCATGCCCCTGACCTGCATCTGCGGGACCATCGGCGCGCTGGCGATTTCGTCCTTTCCCTGGACGTCCGGCTTCGTGTCCAAGTCGATGATCAACACCGCCGCCGCGACCGAGCATCTGGCCTTCGTATGGTACGTGCTGATGGCGGCCTCGGCAGGCGTGTTCCTGCATGCGGGGATCAAGTTCCCCTGGTTCGTGTTCTTCCAGAAGGACTCCGGCATGCGCCCGCCGGACCCGGCATGGAACATGCGCGCGGCGATGATCCTGTTCGCCTTCCTGTGCATCGCGCTGGGCGTCTATCCCGCGCCGCTGTACGCCATGCTGCCCTTCCCGGTCGACTATGAGCCCTATACCTTCGCCCATGTCGCCGAGATGCTTCAGCTGCTGCTGTTCTCGGGCTTGGCTTTCTTCCTGCTGCTGCCGATAATGAAGCGGACGCTGACGATCTCGCTCGATTTCGATTGGTTCTACCGGGTCGCCGGGCCGTTCGTGCTGGGCCGCACGGTCAAGACCTTAGCCGCCATCGGCACGGCCATCGAAACGGCCCTGACCGGGATCGTCGTCAACGCGATCACGGTGATCCGCCGCCACCATGGTCCCGAAGGCTTCATGGCGAAGACGCTGCATCTCAGCTCGATGGTGTTTTGGGTGGTTGCGGCCCTGGGCCTGGCCTTGATCCTGGATTTCGTGCGCGGTCGTTAATCCGCTAGACGCCGCCGTCAGGAAGGACCGCCCGGGAAAGGCGGTCGAAGGAGCTATTGCTCCTCGATCTTCAGGTTGACGTCCATTTCCTCGAGCCCACCGCCCGAGCGGAGGCCGCGGATCGGGCAAGCCGTGCCGTAATCCAGCCCCACGGCCAATCGGACATAGGCGTCCGTGGCGCATTGCTTGTTGGCGGGATCGAAGCTGACCCAACCCAGCCCGTCGACCAGAATTTCAGCCCAGGCATGGCTGGCCAAGTGGCTGTTGTTTCCCTGTTCCATCGCCAGATACCCGGACACGTAGCGCGCCGGCAGCCCCAATTCGCGGGCGGCGGCGATGAACAGATGCGCCTGATCCTGGCAAACGCCCTTGCCATGCGCCAGGGCCTCCGCAGCTTTGGTTTCGACCGTCGTCTGACCGGCTTCGTATTTCACGGCCTCGGCCACGGCCGCCATCAAGGCATGCCCCGCGTCCAGCGCGCCCTTGGATTCCAAGGTTTTGGCGATGGGTGCGGCAAACTTGCGCACGGCTTCGTCGGCGTCGGTGTAATCGGTCGGCGTCAGGAAGATATGCGGCGGCAAGCCATCGTCCATCGGCAGAATGCCGTTGGTGTCGCTCGTCGTGATTTCACCCATTACGGTAACGCGGACTTCGTCGTGTTCGCCGTCCAACGTCGCCACATGGGCCTGGTTGTCGAACCCGTCGGCCCAGGGCGTCAGGCGTCCCGTGGCCGAGATGTCCCAATAGCGCACGCGCTGGCACAGATCGGCGCGCGGGGTCATCCGAATGTACTGGATCGAATGGGTCGCCGCCTGTTCGAAGCGGAAATGCGTAACGTGATTGACGGTCAGATGCATGGGCCGCTCACTGAATCATCAGGAAGTCTTTCTGGATCTGCCAGCTCAGGTCGTGCAACCCGGACCGGTAGTCTTCCAGAAAACGCGCCATGCCCGTGCGGTAGATGCGGTCGATCCGCGCCGCTTGCAGGCGATTCAACAGGTCCCCCGCGCGCTCGAAGCTTTGCGAGCGCGGCCGCAGGCCTTCCAGAACCTCATGGATTTCCTCGACACAGGCCATGACCGAGCGGGGAATTTCCGGGTTCAGGGTCAACAGCTCAACCACCCGGCGGGGGTCGATCTGGCTTTTGTAGATCTCGCGATAGGCTTTGTAGGCATTCACCGAGCGCAGCAGCGTGCCCCACTGGTAGTAATCCAGGGTCGCCGTATCCGGCTTGGACACCGGGGCCGTCGATTTGAAGGTATGGGCCCGCGCCGCCAACAGACGAATGGTGTTTTCCGCCCGCTCGATAAACACGCCCATGCGCCAGAATTCGAAGGCATCGCCGCGCCGCATCGTACCGTGGGCGACGCCCCGGAACAGGTGCGAGCGAACCTTGATCCATTCCAGGAACTCGTGATGGCCCATATCCAACAGATCGCCATAGGTGATCTGCGCGATATCCAGCCAGGTGGAATTGATGGTTTCCCACATGTCCGTGGTCAGGACATGGCGGGTGGCGCGGACGTTTTCGCGCGCCGACCATACGCAGGACCGGATGCTCGACGGGTTGTCGCGGTCCAGCACCATATAGGTCAGGACGGGATCAGTCTTGAAGACGTCGTGTTTAGCGAGAAAGGCCTCGCGCTCGTCGGTGGACTGGAACAGCCCTTCCCAAAGACCGGCCTGCGCGCCCCGCCGCGCGGGTAGCAGCGACATATGATACAGCCCGGTCAACAGACGCGCCGTATTCTCCGAGCGCTCCATATAGCGCGCCATCCAGAACAGGTTATCGGCCGTGCTCGATAGCATGATCGCTCCGCCCCCCTATTCTTCCTGGTCCGCTTCGGCGATTTCCGCCGGCGCTTCCAACACCCAGGTGTCCTTGGTTCCCCCGCCCTGCGACGAGTTCACGACCAGCGACCCGGCCTTCAGCGCCACTCGGGTCAAGCCGCCCGGCATGACGCGGGTTTTCTCGCCAGATAGGACGAACGGCCGCAGGTCGACATGGCGCGGTGCGATACCTTCTTCGACCAGCGTCGGGCAGGTCGACAGCGCCAGGGTCGGCTGGGCGATGTAATTGTCCGGCTCATCGCGCAGGCGCTTGCGGAAATCCTCGCATTGCGCCTTGGTCGCCTTGGGCCCGACCAGCATGCCGTACCCGCCGGATCCGTGAACTTCCTTGACGACCAGCTCGCCGATGTTGTCGAGCACGTATTTCAGATCGTCCGGCTTGCGGCAGGAATAGGTCGGCACGTTCTGCAGCACCGGCTCTTCGCCCAGGTAGAAACGGATCATGTCCGGGACGAAGCAATACATCGCCTTGTCGTCGGCCACGCCGGTGCCCATGGCGTTACAAACCGTCACCCGGCCGCTGCGCACAACAGACAGAATTCCCGGCACGCCTAGGGCGGAATCTGGATTGAACGCCAAGGGGTCGATGAACCCGTCATCGACCCGGCGATAGATAACGTCGACCCGCTTCGGCCCTTCGGTCGTGCGCATGAAGACCGAGCCTGAATCGACGAACATGTCCCGTCCTTCGACCAGCTCAATCCCCATTTCCATCGCCAGGAAGGCATGTTCGAAATAGGCGCTGTTGTATTGGCCGGGCGTCATCAACACGACTGTCGGGTCGTCCACCCCTGGGGGCGCCACGGCCTGCAGCGAGCGCAGCAAATACTCAGGATAGCGGTCCACCGGCGCGACCACGGACCGCGCGAACAGGTCCGGGAACAGGCGCATCATGGTTTCGCGGTTTTCCAGCATGTAGGACACCCCGGACGGCGTCCGCACGTTGTCTTCCAGGACGTAAAACGTCTTGTCGTCGACCCGGACCACGTCCACACCGGATACATGGGCATAGACTTGGCGCGGCAGGTCCAGACCCAGCATTTGCGGCTGGAAGGCCTCGTTGGTCATCACTAGTTCCGCCGGGACGACCCCGGCGCGGATGATTTCCTGGTCATGATAAATGTCGTGCAGGAACGCGTTCAGGGCATCGACCCGCTGGATCGCGCCGCGTTCCAGTACTGTCCATTCCTCATGGCTGAGAATACGGGGGATGACGTCGAAGGGAATCAGGCGTTCGCTGCCCTCGTCTTCGCCATAAACGGTGAAGGTGATGCCCAGGCGGCGGAACAGCAGATCGGCCTGTTCATGCTTTTGCCGAAGCCGGTCGAGGGACTGGTCCGTCAACCAAGATGAATAATCCCGGTACGCAGCGCGGATCGTGCCGTCGGCTGCATGCATCTCGTCGAAAGTTGCGGGTTTCTTGTTATCAGACAAGGTCGTCAGTGGCCCTCAAGTTGATGATAAAAACCTAGAACATCGTTTGGTGCAGCGCAACAGACCCGACACGAGAATTTCGTCTTTCTTACCTACATGCCTCCCGCCCTGGCGGTTGGCGGTGGTATAAAGTCGGCACAACATTTCAAGAAAACCCAATAATCCCCCAGAGGAAGCATTCATGTCCGACACCCCCGAAGACCAAACAGGCCAGGAACAAACTGGTATGAAGAAAGGCCTGACCCGCTACGGCGACGACGCCTTCTCCCTGTTCCTGCGCAAAGCCTTCATCAAGGCGATGGGCTATACCGACGACGCCCTGAACCGCCCGATCATCGGCATCGCCGATACCTTTTCCGGCTACAACGCCTGTCACAAGAACGTGCCCGACCTGATCGAGGCTGTGAAACGCGGGGTCATGCTGGCGGGCGGGCTGCCGGTCGAGTTTCCGACCATCTCGATCCACGAGAGCTTCGCCCATCCCACCTCGATGTTCCTGCGCAACCTGATGTCGATGGACACGGAAGAAATGATCCGCGCCCAGCCGATGGACGCGGTGGTGCTGATCGGCGGCTGCGACAAGACCGTCCCCGCCCTGTTGATGGGTGCGGCCAGCGCAGGGGTCCCTGCGATCGTCTGCGTGACCGGCCCGATGGGCACCGGCAGCCACAAGGGCGAACGCCTGGGCGCTTGTACCGATTGCCGCCGGATGTGGGGCAAGTTCCGCGCCGGAGAGATCGACGAAGCCGAAATCGAGGACATTTCCGCCAAATTGGTGCCCACGGCGGGGACCTGCGGCGTGATGGGCACGGCCTCGACCATGGCCCTGATGACCGAGGCCATGGGCATGATGCTGCCCGGCGGCGCGGCAATCCCGGCCTGGGCGGCGGACCGCCTACGCCATGCCGAGGAAACGGGCACCCGGGCCGTGCAACTGGCCAAGGACAAGGTCACCCCGGATCAGATCATTACGCAGGCGTCCGTAAACAACGCCATGAAGACCCTTCTGGCCATCGGCGGATCGACCAACGGCATCGTTCATATGGCCGCCGTGGCGGGACGACTGGGCCTGAATGTCGATCTGGACGCCTTCGATACGATGGGGCGCGAGGTCCCGACCCTGGTCAACCTGAAACCCAATGGCGTGTACTACATGGAAGACTTGTGGAAAGCCGGCGGGCTGACCACCATCCTGCGTGAAATCGAGGACCTGCTCGATCTCGACTGCATGACCGTGTCAGGCCGCACGCTGGGCGAGAATTTGGCCGCCATGCCCGAAGGCTGGGAACAGGACGTAGTCCGCCCGCGCGGCAATCCTCTCTATCCCGAAGGCGGTATGGTCGTTTTGCGCGGCAATCTCTGCCCGAACGGTGCGGTATTGAAACAATCCGCGGCAGACCAGGGTCTTTTGGTCCATGAAGGCCGCGCCGTGGTGTTCGAAAACCTGGAAGACCTGGCCCTGCGGATCGACAGCGCCGACTTGGACGTCAATCCCGACGATATCCTGGTCCTACGCAATATCGGGCCCAAGGGCGCGCCCGGCATGCCCGAGGCCGGATACATTCCGATACCGAAGAAACTGGCCCAACAGGGTGTGAAGGACATGGTCCGCATTTCAGACGGCCGGATGAGCGGCACCGCTTTCGGAACGATCATCCTGCACGTCTCGCCGGAAGCCACCGACGGCGGGCCCCTCGCCCTCGTTCGGACCGGTGATCGCATCCGCCTGGACACGCCGAACCGGTCGTTATCTCTACTAGTAGACGATACCGAAATGAAATCCCGTCAGGCCGCCTGGACGCCGCCGCCGGCCCATAAAGGATCGGACCGCGGGTACCTGAAACTCTACCTGGACGAGGTCACCCAGGCCGAGGATGGCGCCGATTTCGGCTTCCTCAAGGCCACGAAGGGCACGTAACCGGCCAATTACCTGCAATCGCAGTTAAATCGCAACCGCGCGCGAAGTTGCAGCCGATATCTGAAATTAATTATTTATTTTCAGATAGATAAAAAGAACCCTCACCCTGGCATTTGCCCGTCAAAACGGGAAACAGCACCAGAGTGAGGGTTTTTCTTTGCCTGTTTCAGCATGCTGGCGATCATCCGATTCCAGAACCGAAACGGCTATCCGTCCGGAATCTCCCAGCCATGGGATTTCGATGAAGTCCGCGGTTCTTCGCGCGTCATACGCCGGTATTCCGGGAGTTTTGAGGGCGAATTGGCGTTGACCATAAATTATAAAAACATAAAATAACGATGTGATTGCCGGAGGTAACTGGCATCGGACTAAGTGCTTCTGGCTGTCTCATACGGAGCCCGTTGTAATGTGCAATGGGCTCAACATGGCCGTTCATCTTAAGTGAAGTTCGGTCATCGGACGTGTCCGATTGGGCACAACATCTCTCCCGCCGCTCTCGGCGGGAGAGCCGCTTTGAGGGATAGGCTTGTTCGTTATCGTCTCATTTCCGATCGCGGATGCCCGTCGCCTGTTTTCTCAGGACGCAATTTTCAACATCCCAAGCTGGCCTCTTTACTGTGACCAGCATGACAGCGGTCAACCGCTATACACGCGTCGCTTCGGGAAGGTCGAAGAACGGACGAAAGGCGGGATCGATCCATGGCCTGGAGAAGACTTCTACGTAGACGCCAGCCGGGCATTGCGTTTCGAGCCGCCTCTCCATCGCTATATCAAATTTGCGGATGACACCTGGGGGTACCTGGCCTGCCGTTTTCGTCGGTTCTATTTCGATGCTTTGGCCACGTCTCGGGTCGAGGTCGGTTTTCGCCTAATCCCTAAAACCGGGTGGAGCACGACCCGACATACGCTGGATGAGGTTCTCTCCCCCATCCTGGCCGCCCAAGTTTCAATACCTCGCCAAAATGGCGATGCCCGGAATGTCCCGTTGTTATCCGCCGGCCCCGCGCTTGCCAAGCATGTCGAAAGAATGACGTTGCCTCCCGGTCATGCGGCTTCCACGGATGATCCATCGCCCCTGGTCGTTGCTGGCACGCCTTTGATTTTTGTCGAAGGCACCGGTTGGTCTTATGTCGAAGCTCCGGAGCAGGCCACAGAAGTCACGCCTTCCACCGGGCTTACCGCGCGACTAATCGCCGTTCCCCCAGCAAAGTCAGGCGCTCGCTACAACTGTTGGATTGTTAATAGCGGCCGCTTATTTGACGAAGACACGGCCCGGCGCGTGCGCATTCATCTGACTCGTCTGCACCAAACGCGCGAAGTCACCAAAAAGGTCTTGGAGATACTCTCCAAAAGCAAGGGAGGAAAGCACCTGGAACGGGGGGATCAGTGCTCGGAGAACCTTCAAGAATTCTTGAATGATTCCGCAGGCTTGCTCCTCAAGGAACGAAGGTACGGGTTTGATCAGGTCACTCTATTGGACGCGGCATACCAAGCGGACGAACTTCTTTCGGAACGCCACCGAGCGACCTTGCTGAGCCGAATTGAGCATTTTCGCAGATCAATCCGACGCAAGGTCGAACAGGTCACAACGCCTCATACCATCAACATCGTCAACGAACACATTCGAGGAGACAAGGTTGTGGGAAACAAGATGAACATGGGCAACGGCAATACGTTTCACGGAAACGTCGTGCTCGCGAAGAATATCAAGAACAGCTTCAACGCCATGCCGACGGAGAACATGGAACCCGAATTGGTCGAGCTGATTAAGGAACTCAGTGGTTTGGTCGAGGAAGCGATCCCTAAAGTCGACGAAGGGACCGCAACCCAAATGTCTCAAGACTTCGAGACATTGACTAAAGAGGCGGCCACGGAAGCACCGCGTAAACAATGGGTATCGCTGAGCCTCGATAGCATCATCAAAGGAACGGAGAAACTTGTCGACGTGGGCGGCAAAGTCGCCGCCCTCGCCGCAAAAATCGCCGCGATGTGTTAACGACGAACCATCACCCGCCCAAGAACAGACGTCCCACGTCGGGGTTTTCCAGCAATTCGTCGCCGGTACCCGCGATGGCCAGCTCGCCTGAGACCAGGACATAGCCGATATCGGCGAATTCCAGGCCTTTCTTGGCGTTCTGCTCGACCATGATGATGGTCTTGCCCTCGGTTTTCTGCAGGTCTTCGAGGATTTCGAAGACCATATCAATGAACCGGGGTTCCAGGCCGATGGACGGCTCGTCCACCAACAGGACTTCCGGGTTCATGACCAGGGCGCGGGAGATTTCCAGCAACCGCCGCTCCCCACCGGACAGAACCTTGGCCAGATGCTTGCGCCGTTTGGCCAGGCGGTCGTATTTGGCGAAGACCTTTTCCGCCGCTTCCTTTGCCTGCGCGGGCTTGTCCATCAGGAAGCCGCCCATCCACAGATTTTCCTCGACGGTCATGTCGGGGAAGATCGACTTGTCCTGAAGGATATAGGCGATCCCGGCGCGTTTGAGCTTCTGGTTGGCCGTCATATGGGCGACGTCCTGGGCCTTATCGCCCTCGCCCACCAGGATCTGCCCCCCCATCACGGTGTTCAGGCCGTAGATGGCGTGCAGGACGGTCGATTTGCCCGCCCCATTGGGGCCGATCAGGCAAAGCGATTGTCCCTTCCCGACCTGCAGGTTCAGGCCATGGATAATCTCCATCTTGCCGTAACCGCAACGCAGGTCCTTCAAGTTCACGAAGGGTTTGTTTCCGGCCAGGGCCGCAACCGTTTCCAACGGTACGTCGACGGCCATGGCGCGGGCCTGTTTGGTGACTTCCTCGACCGAGATCACCGCATCGACGGAGCCCATGTGGTAGCCCGTGGTCCGGCGCGTGACGGTCGTTTCCTCGATGATCCGCTTGTTGTCGTCCGACATGTCAATGTGCTCCCAGATAGGCGTCGATGACGCGCTGGTCGTTCTGCACCTCTTCGGGCGAGCCATGGGCCAGCAGTTCGCCATGGGCCAGACAGTAGATCGTCTGCGCCATGTTCATGATCACGCGCATATTGTGCTCGATCACGAACAGGGTGATGCCCAGCTCCTCGTTGGCCCGCCGCAGGCGGTCAATCAGCCCGTTGATCAGGGTCGGATTGATGCCCGCCGTCGGCTCGTCCAACAACAGAACCTCGGGCTTGTTCATCAGGGCCATGGCGAATTCCAACAGCTTCTGCTGCCCGAACGACAAATCGCCGGAAATCAGACGCCGTTTTTCGTACAGCCCGACGAAATCCAACAGCCGGTCGACCTCTTCCATGGTCGCCCGGTCGGCTCTGTCCTTGAACATGTCCTTGAAGCCCAACTTGCGGTGCGGGATCGAGATCAACATGTTGTCGATACAGTTCATGTTGGAATAGATGCGGGTCTGCTGGAACGTCCGAAGCAGGCCCAGGCGCGCGATCTGCGGCACCCGGAGCTTGGACACTTCCTGGCCCTTGAACTTGATCGAGCCTTCATCGATCGGGTGATAGCCGACGATGGAATTGAACAGCGTCGTCTTGCCCGACCCGTTCGGCCCGATCAGCCCCGTGATACCGCCCGAAGGAACGGTCAGGGACACGTTGTGATTGGCGACCACGCCCCCGAAGGACTTGGACACGCCGGTCAGTTCGATAACGGGGGTGCCGGTCATTTCGCCGCCTCCTTGTTGTCAACGACGATGCCGAATTTCTCGGGGAACTTCTCCATCAGCCAACCCATGATGCCCTGTTGGAAGAACACCACGTTGACGATGATCAGAACGCCCAGGGCGACCCACTGCCAGCCCAGGAAGTAGGTCCAGGTGACCTCTTTCAGGGTGTGGAACAGAACGGCCCCCAGGACCGGCCCCCACAGGGTCCCCTTCCCGCCCAGCAGCACCATCGCGACCATGAAGATCCCGAAGGTCGCGACCGGAAAGGCCACTTCCAAGGGCTCGATAAAGCCGGTGATGTTGCCGAACACGGCCCCGGAAATACCCAGGAAAAACGCCGATGCCGACCAGGTTACGGTCTTGTAGCGCAGGGTGTGGATGCCCATCGCTTCGGCCTTTTGCTCATCATCGCGGATGGCGTTGATGGCCAGGCCGAACCGCGTGGCATAAAGCCAGCGGCAGAACAGGAAGGTCGCGACCGCGGCCCCGAAGCACATGAAATAGAACATCAGGGATTTGCCGTCGGCGCTTCCGGGGTAGACCGGCATGGCCATACCGCCGCCGGCGCCGATCCATTCCCAGGTTCCCATCAACTCACCGGCCGTCAGGGCGATGCCCAGGGTGCCGATGGCGAAATACGGGCCGCGCAGGCCGAACATGGTCCAGCCGATGGAGGCCGACACCAATGCCGAGCCGAAGCCCGCCGCCAGGATGCCGAGCCCCAAGCCCCAGAAATACTGGGAAATCGTATAGGGGAACTCGCCCGTTCCAGCGGCACTGGCCGCCGTGTACTCGCCCACGTCGGCGAACATGCTGACCTGAACGATGGCCGAGATATACATGCCCGAGCCGAAGAACAGGATGTTGCCGAGAGAGTTGTAGCCCATCTGCCCGCCCATCATGTCCCAGGTCAGGGCGAACAGCACCATGACCCAAAGGACCGCGACCTGAATGGTCAGGCCCGGCACCACGAAGGGTGCGGCAATGCCGAAAATAAGGATCGGCAGATGAAGTTTCGGATTGAATTTGTCCATTGTATTCAGGTTCCTAACTGCCGGTTCGGCTTATTGCACGACTTGCCGTAGACGGCGCATTTCAAGCTGCCGCCAGATCAGGACCGCGACCAGCAGGCCGACCACCGTCGCCTGTTGGTATTCCGCGCCCAGCACGAACCCGCCGTACTGTTCGACCACGCCCAGGCCCAGGCCCGACAGGATCACGCCCGGCAGGTTGCCGAACCCGGCCGCCGTGACGATCACGAACGAACGGATGGAATGGGAAATGCCGTAGAACGGCTGAATAACCCAGATCATGGAAATCAGCGCCCCGGCCGCGCCGCAGATCGCGGCATTCAGCGAAAACGTGAAGGCATAGACCTTGTCGGTATCGATCCCCATCACCCGGGCCGCGCGCGGATCCTGCGCCGTAGCGCGGATCGCCTGCCCCATGCGGGAGTTCTTCATGAATAGGACCACCGCGATCGCCAAAACGCCGCATAGCGCGAAGGCGACCAGCTTGATATCGGCGACCGTGACCGCATTATCGAAATACGAGCGGATGGCGAAATCGCTTTCGGCAGTCTGAACCTCGGGCCCGAACATCAGGTTCAGCGCCTGGGCCAAGACGATGGCGAGCCCGAAGGTCGCCAACAGCGAGGTAAACAGGTCCTTGTCGATCACCCAGCGGATGATCGCGGCATAGATGATCCAGCCGAAAATGAACATCACGACGATCGCGATCGGCAGGCCCCACAGGGGGTGAATCCCCTGTTTGCCCAACCACCAGGCGATATAGCCGCCCATGATCACGAAGTCGCCCTGGGCGAGGTTTTTCACGTTCATCACGCCCCACACCAAAGCCAGCCCGTAGGCCGCCAAGGCGAAGGTCGCGCCGACGAACAAGCCGTCGAGGAGAAGTTGAAGATTGAACACCGGTGCGGCGGTCAAAATTGTCAGGTTGTCCCACATATCTCTGCAGAATCCCTTTTCAAGCAGACGTCGTCGGTTTTCACACGGAGGCTTTCACACGGACGGCGTCTGTGTCGGCGAATGGCCGGAAATACGGAACGGTTGAGCAGCGACCGCCGCCCCCGGCCGGCGCTGGCCGGGGGCGTGTCGAAATCACTGCCCGTGACGTTCCGTCACGGCGGAGTAGTCGTGGATTACTGAGCCTTACGCGGCCAAGTCACGGGGTGCGACGCCCACTTGGACGGCGCGACCACGTTGTAGGAACCGTTCTGGATCTGGCGCAGCACCATCGGCTTGGCAACGTTGTTGCCGCCTTCGCTGAACTTCACCGGACCATAGAAGGTGTCCATCTCGATCGCGGAAATCGCATCGCGAACCTTGGTCGTATCGAAGGAATCGGCCTTTTCGAAGGCTTCCTTCCAGACCAGGACCGCAGCGGTCGCCTGAGCCGACTGATAAGGGACGTTCTTGTAACCGTCGAACGTGGCCTTAAACAGCTTGTCGTAATCGGCGGCGCTGCCGAAATACTTGTCCTTGTAGCTCAGCGTTTCCGACCATTGCGTGGGGCACAGGATGCCTTCGGTCGCTCCACCGAACTTGGACGTGATCTTCGCCGCTTCGCAGTGGGTCATGGCGACCATCGGCGTATCGATCTTCATTTCCTTGATCTGACGCGCACCGGTCGCGGCACCCTTGGAGTGGCCGGACAGCACCAGCAGGTCCGGCTTAAGCGCCTTAACCTTGGTCAGGGTCGAGGAAATATCGTTGAGATCGCGCGGCATCTTGTCGTCGATCACGATCTTCATGTTGTACTTCTTGGCGTCTTCCAGCACGCCGGCGCGCACGTCGAGCGAGAACGGATCGTTCTCGAACGCCATCGCAACCTTCACGTCGGAAGCTTTCTTACCGTTCTTTTCGGCAATCTCAGCCGCCAGGGCGATGGCGCTGGCCAAATACTGTTCGGAGGTCGACAGCACCGCGAACAGGTACTTGTAGCCCTTGTTGAACAGCGACCGCGAGGCGCCTTCGGCTTCGATCATCGGAACCTTGTACTTTTCCATGATCGGCGCGGCGGCCTTGGTCGTGGCAGACGAATACGGCCCCAGGAAGTATTTGACACCATCCTGGTTGACGAGGCGTTCCAGCAGCTGCGCGGTACGCAGGGGCGTGGACTCATCGTCATAATATTGAATTTTCAACTTGTAGGACTTGCCGCCGACCTTGACGCCGCCCATCTCGTTGATTTTCTTCACGCCCAGCTCGTAGCCGTTCTTGGCGTGGATACCGTTGGTCGAATATTTCCCGGTGAAGGAAATAGCCGAGCCGAGGATGATCGTGTCGCCGTCGACCTTGGCTTGCGCCGGCCCAGACAGCATCAACCCCGCGATCACCAGACCCGCGGAAGCGGCGGTGAGCATACCCTTGGTCTTCATGTGTGTCCTCCCAGACATTTCATGCGGACGTTCATCTTGTTGTTTTTCGTCCCTTTTTAAATCACACCGACCTGCTGCGGCTCCTCCCTCCGGCGCGAAGCCGGAAAGCCGCAAGGCCAGCCAGAAAGATATTAGCCATGTCTGAAGAGTGCGCAAGCGGGTTGCCTGGGGAAAGCCTGCAATCCACTGAAATTTAATATATAATTTTCGAAATGATCAGCTTTTTGCGCCGGGGGTCCAGGCTTTTACCTGAACCGGGCGACCGGACTGCGTAACGAACACTTTCGGCTTCACAACCTGCTGAACGCCGGGCGTATTTTCCGCGCGGACAAACGACAAACGCATGGCATCCAAGGTGATTTCAGTGCGCGCCCCCTTGGCGCGGGCTTGCTTATAAGCGCTCGTCCCTTTGGTAATCTGGTTCAGACGTTCCATCGACGCATGTCCGAATCGCCGCCACAGGCTGGCAAGATAGGCATCGATTTCTTGCGGGATGAACAATTCGACGTCGATGTTCGGCCGTCCACGGGAGAATCCGGCGTAGATATTCGGCTCCATCGGTCCCAGTTCGTCCGCCACGAAGACCGCCGGCATCAACTTCCGCCCGTTCTGCAGAACCGCGTAATAACCCTGCGCAAGGAATAACAGCCGCTGCAGTTTCTGCGGCTGCAGATACTCATTCTGCTCCAAAGCCGTATCGGCGAACCAGAACGCGACATCGAAGGCGCTGTTTACATCGGCTTGCATGGCTTTCGCCCTTATTTCCGGGGCCCATACGTCCAGGGGCCATCCGGAGTGCCAGGGGCCATCCGGAGTGATCGTCTCCGCACCGCGCGGACCGGCGGCTATTCAGGCAGAGTATGGCCGCCGATTGCCCAACGAAAGATTAACACGCCCCGGCCTCATCGGATACCCGGGCATAAAAATACCGGCCTTCGGCCGGTCCACTTCAAAACCAAAGGCCAGCAAGGCTTACAACCGCATGCTCAGGGTCATCCCGACCCGCGGCAGCGTTCCGTGAATGACCTGGGCGTTCAATTCGTATCGGGCGATCGCCTTGGTCACGAGGCCACCAAAGTTCTTGGGACGGCCTTCGTCTTCGCCATAGGCGGTCGGCGCGGTCACATCGGCTTGGATGATCTGGGCGAAGGTCTCATTCGGTGCGGTGAACCGGCCGCGGCCCAGGTTCGGATTGCGGCGCCGGTCATCCGAGAGAGTGCGCTGATCCTGGAACCCGTTGTCAGGCGCATTCTGGAACCCGAACTGCGCAGCGTCGAACGACAGCGCGTTGCTGCCGCTCATCTCCTCGATGCGGCCACGACCAGCCACCGCCGACGCACCCGACATGCGGGCGGTCGAAACGCTGGATATGGCCGGTGCGGCGGTCGGGTTGATCTTCGACATTTACCCGCGGGTTCTTTCCGTTCGACGTCACAAATTCAATGCGCCCAAGGCCCGCGATTGATGCGAACCTCAGGCACACTGCGCCCATTAAGGCGCAGCTACACCATTACATCAAACAACCTACTGGAATATTAACCATTGAACAAGGCGGAACGCCCGCCTTTCGCTGCCGATCAAGGGGCTATGCAGCCCCCTACTTTTCGGCCTTGTCACCGAGTGATGACACGAATTCCTCAATGGCGTCCGCGGCGCCGAAATCGAACACGTTCACGTGCCCGGCACCGGTCAGCCATGCACCGGTCTTTGGCTGCTGCGCGGCTTCGAACAAACGCTGCCCGTGGTCGAACGGCACGGTACGGTCCGCCGTGCCGTGAACCACCAACAGCGGCGCGGCGATTTCCTTGATTTTCCCGATGGAGTCATACTGGTCGTGGATCAACCGACGAACAGGCAGCCAGGGATAGATCACCGCCGCCACGTCGACCATGGACGTGAACGGCGCTTCGAGGATCAGGCCGCGCGCCGGCGTTCCCGCCCGCGCCAATTCCCGGGCCGCATGGGTCGCAACGCCGGTTCCCAGGGATTCACCGTAGATGACCATATCTTCGGGACGAACGCCCTGCCCCCTTAACCAGGCAAGGTTAGAGCGGGCATCCTCGTACAGCCCTGTTTCCGAGGGCTTTCCCGGATTCCCCCCATACCCACGATATTCGACCAACAGAAAGCCCCAGCCCTTCTTGGCGAAGATCGCGGCCTTATACGCCCGTCCGGCGACCGTTCCGGCGTTGCCGTGGAAATATACGATCACCGGCTGACCCGAGGTCGGCGGCTGATACCAGGAAAGCAGACGCAATCCGTCTTTCGTTTCGACCTGAATTTCTTGAGCGTCGAACAACCCCGCCGCCGCCGGATCGCCAGCCATCCCCCGCGTCGGATACATAAGCACCCGCTGCCCGACATACATCCCGACGACAACCAAGGCGTAGGCCGCAACCGCGATCACCACTGCGTAGACGAGAACTTGCGGCAACCCGATTACCTTTCCGCCACGTCCGGTTACAGTCCCAGGACGCGCCACATCATTGCGTCGTTTCGGATGGCGTGGGCAGGACCGCAGGAGAGTCCGGCAACGGGCCCGGCGTGTCTACGCCTTGCGGGCGTCCAAACAACACACCCATCGGGCGCGCACCTTCCTTGAAGCCGGTCTCAGGCGCGCCGGGTTGCCCGGCAATGCCACTCGTCCCGCCACGTCCAACCGAGTTCCCCGACGCCCCCCCGACACAGGCGAACTGCGCCCCGACGGGCGTCACCATCGGGCAAAGCGTGTAGGTGTTGCCTGTAAACGTGACGCCTGCCCCGTACCGGGCACAGGTTTCCGAGGCCAACTTGGCGACCTGCGCCTGTGTCGCGCCGTATTTCGAATAACAGACTGTCAGGGCGCTCATCGTCTTCGGCGTTTTGGCGAAATCGGCATGATCACGGTCATAAAGCGCGGGATTATAGAGATAAGGCGCTGGCGCGGTGCACCCCGCCACCATCATCGCGGCAAGACCGGTCGCGACCATGGCCCGCAGGCCTTTCGTCCGAAATTGATCAAGGATTTTGGAAATCGTCGCCATAGTCCCGCTATACCGCCTTTTCCCTGCAGGGCATAGCCCCTACGCAAGGTCGACGATCTCGTAACTAGCTAAAATTTTATGGAATTTTGTCCATAAACTAATGTTTCGGAACGGTTTCACCTTTCGCGTACACTATTACCAAAGGCATAGCGCCTTTGCGGTGGAAAGCAGGACAACTTCTGCCGGTTGGACATTCGAAGTGGGAGCAGATCGATGGCACGCAATGGACGAAGCGCAGCGGTGAAACGCGGTCGCTTTCGGCCGTTCAGGGCGCTGATCATCGTTTTCGTGTTGCTTGGCGGGTTGTTCTCGTTGCTGGCGCACCTTGCCTCCCCCGCACCGGAGCCCGTCGACCCTGTCGCCCAAAGCAACCTGATCGGCCAAATGGCCGACATGGAAAGCAAGAACCGAGAAGCCGAACACATCGGCACCCAGGCGCTGCGCCTGTATTCTTCTCGGCTCAGGAACTCGGTTGAAGAACCCAGCTTCTTCATCGGGCCGATCGAAATCGGCATGACATACGGCAAATTCCTGGAAATCATTCCGACGCCGGAATCCCTGAAGGCCGCGCAAAACGGGGTGATCGGGGTCATGCGGACGGACAAGGGCGTGTTTACGGCGCATTTTTCGTCAGCGCACAAAGACGCCCGAGCATTTCGCCTGAGCTATACCCAGACGTTTCATTACCATAGCGAACGCGAAATCACGGAACACCTCGGCAATTTGTGGGGCAAGCCCTCGACCTCGGAATGCACGAAGCTGAGTTTCGGCAACGGCCAGGACTGCCGCTATCAGTGGTGGCCGGTCAACGGGGTTAAGGTCAACGCGCAGCTCCGCGTCACCAACGAGCGCCTGCACGGGCGGCCTGAAATCGTCCTGCGCGTCGATGCCGCCGACGAACGCCGCGAAGGCTATCGCTGGTCCGCTGCCCGGGTCGCCTCGGACTCCCCTCGCTAAACGTTTTTCCAGTTACCGTTTCACGGGGCGAAACGCGCGGAAACCTGCGCTCGCGCCCTCTTGCTCGCGGTGACGAACCGTGCAAGTTTATGCGCCCCCATTTTGGCGCAAATCAAGAAAGCGAAAAGGAACAAAGTCCGATGCCGGATTCAGCCGAAGCCGCCCACACCAAACAGGTGAAACCCCAGTTCAATTGGGAAGACCCTTTCGATCTTGTCGGTCAGCTGACCGAGGACGAGCGCATGGTCGCCGAAACCGCCCATGCCTACGCCCAGGACAAGTTGATGCCGCGGGTGTTGGAATCGTTCCGCAATGAAACGTTCGACCGTGAAATCTTCAATGAAATGGGTGAACTCGGCTTCCTCGGCCCGACCGTTCCCGAACAATACGGCGGCGCCGGCGTCAACCACGTTTGCTACGGCCTGATCGCGCGCGCGGTCGAACATGTCGATTCCGGTTATCGGTCGTCGCTCAGCGTCCAGTCGTCGCTGGTGATGTATCCGATCTATGCCTATGGCTCGGAAGAACAGCGCATGAAATATCTGCCGCGCCTCGCCACGGGTGAGTTCGTCGGCGCCTTCGGGCTGACCGAACCGGACCATGGCTCCGATCCGGGCGGCATGAAGACCCGCGCGGAAAAAGCCGATGGCGGTTATGTCCTGACCGGCAACAAAATGTGGATTTCCAACGCCCCCATCGCCGACGTCTTCGTCATCTGGGCCAAGCTCGACGGCGTGATCCGGGGCTTCATCCTGGAAAAGGGCATGAAGGGCCTGTCGGCGCCGAAGATCGAAGGTAAATTCTCGCTCCGCGCTTCGCTGACCGGCGAAGTCGTCATGGACAACGTGTTCGTGCCGGAAGAAAACCTGCTGCCCAATGCTTCCGGTCTGGGCGGCCCGTTCGGCTGTCTGAACAAGGCCCGCTTCGGCATCGCCTGGGGTGCCTTGGGCGCCGCCGAATTCTGCTGGCATGCGGCCCGTCAGTACACCCTGGACCGCACGCAGTTCGGCCGTCCGTTGGCGGCGAACCAATTGGTGCAGAAGAAACTGGCCGACATGATGACCGACATCACCATCGGCCTGCAGTCCTGCCTACGGGTCGGCCGGATGCTCGACGACGGCGTCTGCCCGCCGGAGAACATCTCGATGATTAAGCGTAACTCCACCGGCAAGGCGCTGGACATCGCCCGTACCGCCCGCGAAATGCACGGCGGAAACGGCGTGGCCGATGAATTCCACGTCATCCGGCATATGCTTAACCTGGAATCGGTTATCACCTATGAAGGCACGCACGACATCCATGCCCTGATCCTGGGCCGCGCCCAGACCGGCATTCAGGCCTTCACGGGCTAATCCCGGCGTTTCGGCCAGCCCCGTGCCCACGACCACCAACGCCACCCTCCCCCTGTTCGCGGGAGACGACGACATTTGGTGCCAAGTCGTGAACCGTGCACCGGGGCCGGTCAAACGCGGCGCATTATTCCTCGACCGTGACGGCGTCATGGTCGAGGAAGTGCCTTATCTCCACAAAATCGAAGAAGCCCGCATCGTGCCCGGCACGGTCGCGGCCATCCGCGCCGCCAACGCGCGGGAAATCCCGGTCGTTGTCGTGACCAACCAGGGCGGGATCGGCCTGGGTAAATACGACTGGCCGGATTTCGCCCGCCTGCATGAATGGATGTGGGACCGGTTCGCCGAACAGGATGCCTTCGTCAACGCCCTGATGGCCTGCCCGCACCACCCGCGGGGAACGGGCCTGTTGCGGGCCTCGGAACATCCGGACCGTAAGCCCAACGACGGCATGTTGCGCCGGGCATTCGACATTCTGCCCATCGATCCGGCAAAGTCCTGGATCGTCGGCGACAGAGAGGTCGATGTTCAGGCCGGAAAATCCGCCGGTTTGGCGGGTGCGGTGCACTTGCGCTCTCATCACAAGGATTTCGATTCCGCTCGCGAACAAGCCCTTGCCTTGGAAGAACCCGGCTTCCCTGTTTTGATGTGTGATGACGCAGACGACCTGACCGGCCTATTGGCCCCGCTATGGGATCAGTAATCTAAACCGGTTTTAGCTGCCTTCGGTCGGGTGAACCACCCGGTCCCCCCCTGCCTTCCGCGCCATCACCAGGGCCTCTTCTGCGGCCTCCACCAAGGTTCTGGCGTCTTTTCCGTCACCGAATTCGGCGACCCCGCAACTTAGGGTCAAACCGCCGGCGCCTCTTCCGGGAACGACTTCAAGTCCGGCCAATGTTGCGCGGATATCATGCAGCAAATCCTCGGCCTGGGCCCCGGTCGCGCCGGGAAGGACCAATCCGAACCGGCTGCCCGCCAAACGGCCACAGGCATCTGTCCGCCGAATGCGGGCGGTCACGGCGGCAGCAAGATACCGCAGCACCATGTCCCCCGCCGGATATCCATGCAGCGCGTTGAAGGCCGAAAAGTGATCGATCGCGAAGGTGACATAGGTCAGGTGCCGCTGATCGCGGGCCGCGCGGCTGGTTTCATGGTCCAGCTGCATCTTGAGATGCGTGTGGTTGTACAAGCCCGAGACCGGATCCTTGAACGCGACCCCGCGCAACCTGCGGGAACGCCGGGTCAGGTTCCGAACCAACGGCAGCAAGGTCGTGCCGCGCACCGGCTTTTGCAGGAACGCCGCCCCACCGGCCAAAAGGGCTTCGAGCTGGCGGTTTGGCTCATCCTCACCAGATAGGAAGACCACCGGAATACTGGCGTAGCGGTCATCCTGGCCAATGACCTGGGCCAACTCAGCACCGGTGCAATCCGGGAGATAGAGATCGAACAGGAAAAGGTCCGGCACGAAAACGTCCAATTCCTTTTCCAGGTTCGCGACGTCTTCGACGACATGCGCGACCATGCCGGCTTTTTCCAGCACCAAGCGGACATAGGCAGCAGACGCCGGGTCGTCGTCGACGATCAGAATGCGGCTCGGCTCGTCCGTGTGGAATTCGCCCAATTTGTTCAGGACACGCAGCAAATCAACGATATCCACGGGCGCGGGAAGAAATGCGGCCCCGCCGCGGCGCACGGCGTCAAGCCGAGCCGACAATTCGCCGTCTGTTCCAGATGGCCCGAAATAGATCACGGGCGGCTTCTCCGCCTCTTCCACTTCGGCCTCTCCGTCCTCTTCGTTCGACGTGTTCAGATCAGCCAGCACGGCCAAAACAGGTTGTGGCGCGATACCTGGCGCCGGAAGCGCCACCGTCTCGAAGCCATGCCGGTGCAGCGCTTCACGCAAACGATGCGTTTCCTCGCCATTCGAAAGAGCCAGACGAACGCGGTGCTGAACCGCGGTATCGGCATCCCCCAATATCGTGCCGGTTTCGGCCGACTGCGTGTGGCCTGTCGATCCGGCCTTACCGGCCTGGTCCGCTGCGATCGCCTTCAGTTCGGCAAAAATTCTTTGAACCTCATCCGCCGCCTCGCGGCTTGCTGCCTCACCCATAGCAAGGCAGGCGGCCTCCAGCCGACGGGCGCAATCGCTGACGTCCTGTAAGCCGAATGTCCCGGCGGACCCCGCCAGCTTGTGCGCGCTGGCGCCCAGATCACGCAGCGCAATGGCGTCTGTCGGGGCGGTCCCGGCCAGTTTTTCCATGGTCTTGATGGTCGCAGGAAGCTGCGCTGCATAGGACGCCGCCAGCGCCGCCAGGCGTTCGGCCAGAGTATCCTGTTGTCCCATGTCCGTCCTCCCCATTGGCGGACCGGCGATGATTATTCGGCGCCGTAGTGGATGTAATCCGCCCAGGTCCGCTCCAGACGCTGCAGCGCCTGACACACCTCTTCAACTTTAGGGTCGTCGATGTATTCGCTGAAGGACTTGGCGTTGTGCTCTTCCAATGCCTTGACCTGTTTAACGACGGCATGCGCCTTGTCGGTCAGTTTCACGGTGACCGAGCGCTTGTCGTGCTGGGACCGTTCCTGGGTCAGGTATCCCATGTCCGTCAGCTTCTTGATGTTGTAGGACACGTTGGAGCCCTGGTAGTAGCCGCGCTCCACCAGATCGCGGATCGCCATCGCTTCATCGCCGATATTGGCCAACAGCAAAGCCTGCACCCCGTTCAGGTCGCGGACGCCCAGACGGTTCAACTCAGCGCGGATCACGTCGATGAAGCGCCGATGCAAGCGTTCGATCAGGCGCGTCAGTTCGGAATAGGTTCGGCTCACGTCCGCTCTCCTCTGTCCAATAAACAGTTATAGTTTCTCTTTCTTTTCGCAACAACGGCCTGCACAAAATCGCGGGACCTATGGTCGGAATTTTCATCGCGGTGTAGGCTATGCCCATGAAAAAATTGCATGTCGCGATCGCCATCATTTCGCTTCTGCCCCTGAGCGCCTGCGCCACGGGCGAGGTTCCGACGCCCGAGGAAATCAAACAGGAAAACGCGGAAAACCGCGCTCGCCAACTTGTCCGTGTGGGCGACGCAACCAAGGCCGGTGGTGATGCCGCCTCGGCCCTGGCGTTTTACGAACGTGCCCGCCTTAAGCAACCGGACTGGCCGGAACCCTATGGCCGCATCGGGGACACCGCCCTGGCCTTGGGCATGGCCGAGGAAGCCGCCGCCGCCTTTACCCGCCTGACGGAACTCACGCCGAACGACACGGCGGCGCATCTGAACCTGGGGCGGGCGTTGATTGCCCTCGACCGTCCGGCGGACGCCATCACCGCCTTCACCGCCGCGCGCGATCTGGCGCCCAAGGATCACCGCCCCCTCAATGGCCTGGGGATCGCCCAGGACCTGTCGGGCAACCACGATGCAGCGCAGGCGCTGTATCGGGCCGGGCTGGCCTTGGCGGCGGATAGCCTGTCGCTTCAGAACAACCTGGGCCTGTCGCTGGCCCTGGGCGGAAAGTTCGATGACGCGATCAAGGTCCTGGGCGATGCCGCCAAAAGCCCCAACGCAGGCCCCCGCGCCCGCCAGAACCTGGCCCTGGTCTATGGCCTGTCCGGCGATATGGACCGCGCCGCCAAGATCGGCCGCCTGGACCTGAGCGAGGCCCAAGTGCGAAGCAACCTCAAACGCTACGAAGCCTTGCGGGCATTGTCTGATAAGGCGCGTGCCCGCGCCGTCCACACCGGGCGGGATACGGACGGCTGACGGCGTCAATTTACGACGTCTGAGCAATAGTCGACCGGGAGACGGCACCCCTCCGTCTCCCGGCCAGGTTCACCGCCCGACCCCTAAGTAGAGGCGGCTCACCCAATTCATCGTCCAATTCCGTTCGGTTCGCGTTCATGCGCATCGGACCCTCAATTCAGGCCACCCAGGCCGTCGATCGCGCTCAGGATCGCCGGGCCCAGCAGGACCACGAACAACGACGGCAGGATGAAAACGATCAACGGCACGGTCAGAACCGCAGGTAGCCGCGCCGCCTTTTCCTCGGCCTTCATCATCCGGTCGTTACGGAATTCGGTGGACAGCACGCGCAGCGACAAGGACAACGGCGTGCCGTATTTCTCGGTCTGTTGCAGGGTGTTGACCACGCCCCGGATCGACGCCAAGGCGGTTCGCTTGGCCAAATTATCCAGGGCCTGTCGGCGATCCGGCAGGAACCCAAGCTCGACCGCGCAAAGGCTTAGCTCTTCGGCCAATTCGGGACAGGCCGGGCCCGTTTCCCGCGCCACGCGGGTCAGCGCTGCATCCAGCGCCAGACCGGCCTCGGTACAAATCACCAGCAGGTCTAACGCATCCGGCAGGCCCTTCTGCATCGCCTGTTGGCGCTTCATACGGGCGTTGGTCACGAAGATTTCCGGCGCATAAGCCCCGACGACCACGGCGGCCAGGGCGATGAACAGCTTGCCCATGGGCGGCAGGGCCCAGATCCCGGCGACGTAGACCAGCAGAACCGCAACCGCGCCCAAAGCGAACGGCAAGGCCATCTTGGCGAACAGGTAAATCACCAGGGCATCCTTGGACCGGTGCCCGGCCTGCGCCAGACGCAGGGTAATGGCGTCGGCCTGACGCGTTTTCAGGAGTTTCAGGCGTTCGGCCACGCGGCGCATGAAATCGACGGTCGTTTCCCGCCGCCGCGCCCGGTTGCCTTGGGTCGCCAACATCGCCTGGCGCAGCTCATCCCGGTGCGTACCGACGCTTTTGACCCGCCGGGCCATCGGGTCGCGAACCAGAAGCGCGCTCCACACGGCATAGACGGCAAAGCCTGCCGCCCCCGCAGCCATCAGAACGATGGCGTCGCCGCCGCCCAATCCGGGAATGAGGTCGAGCAGGTTCATATCTCGAACCTCACCATCTTGGCCATGACCAGGATTCCCGAGCCCATGGCCCCCAACCCCGCCGCCAGCATCAAGCGGCCGCGCGGGTCGGTGAACAGCACGGTCTCGTACTCGGGGTTCATCAGATAGATGATGCAGAACATCAGAAACGGCAGCGCGCCCAAGATCATGGCGCTGGCCTTGGCCTCGGACGACATCGCCTTGATCTTCAGGCGCATCTGCTTGCGGCGGCGCAGGATTTCCGAGAGATTTCCAAGGGTTTCAGCCAGGTTACCGCCCGTTTCCTGCTGCACCGACAAGCTGACGACAAAGAATTTGAACTCGGCGATATCCAGGCGGTGCGCCGCTGCCCACAGGGCTTCGTTGACCTTGGACCCGAACTTGATCTCGTCCGTGATACGGCGGAACTCACCACCCACCGGGTCCGGCAGTTCCCGGCCCACGGCCTTGATGCATTCCGTGACCGGCAGGCCCGAGCGCAAGCCGCGCACCATCAGGTCGATGGCGTCGGGGAACAGATCGTTGAAGTTGGCCGTCCGTTTCTTGGCCATGCCGGAAACGACGATATGCGGCAGCAACAGTCCGGTCGCGATGGCCAACAGGACCGCGACCGCCGGGTTAAGATGCAGGCCGAAGAAGCATCCCGCGAAGACCGCGATCGCCAGCCCGGCCGAGACGGATATATAGGCGCTGACGGAAATCCGCCGCCCGGTTCGCGACAATCGACGACGCAGGGTATCGATGCGCGGCAGCATCTGCGCCAGGGCTTTGTCCAACCCTTTGCCGCCCGTGTCGTCGCGACGAAGGTTCACGACCGCGCCGGGCGCCATCAACGGCCCCGCCTTGGCGCCCGAGACGGCACGGACCCGACGCGCCAGGGTACGCGCCTGCCGCCCCCGCCCCGCCCCCAGGGCGACCCAAGCGGTGACCAGCGTCACGAACACGCCAACAGCAATCAGCAGGATGTCCATCTCTGGCCTATCCTCCCTGCTTGCTTGAGTGGTCGGGCTGGGACATGGCTTCCAACAACGCCTTTTCCAAACCGAAGTATTTTGCGTTGGCGGCGAAAGCCGGGCGCAGGCCCGAGGACTTGAAGCTGCCATACAGCTTGCCGTCGGCGTCTTCGCCTTCGAATTCGAAAGTAAACAGGTCCTGGGTGGTGACGACCTCGCCCTCCATGCCCACGACCTCGGTGATATGGGTGATGCGGCGCACCCCGTCGCGCATGCGGGCGATTTGGACGATCATGTTGACCGCGCCGGCGATCTGCGAGCGCACGGCCTCGTTCGGCAGCTTTACTCCGGCCATGGCGACCATGTTCTCCAATCGCGTCAGGGCCTCGCGCGGGCGGTTGGCGTGAATGGTGCAGAGCGAGCCGTCATGGCCGGTGTTCATGGCCTGCAGCATGTCCAGCGCCTCACCGGCGCGAATTTCACCCAGGATGATCCGGTCCGGGCGCATGCGCAGGCAGTTCTTGACCAATTCGCGCTGGGTAATCTCGCCCTCGCCTTCCAGGTTGGCGGGGCGGGTTTCCAGGCGCACCACATGGGGCTGCTGCAATTGCAGTTCCGCCGCGTCCTCGATGGTCACGATGCGCTCGCCGGGGTCGATCATCCGCGACAAAGCGTTCAACAGCGTCGTCTTGCCCGACCCCGTGCCGCCGGAAATGATGATGTTCAGGCGCGACCGCCCGGCAATCCGCAGCACCGTCGCCATGGCGGGCGACAAATTGTTCTGCGCCTCCATCTTTTCCATCGTGATCTTCTGCTTGGCGAATTTCCGGATCGAGATCGAAGGACCGTCGATCGCCAGCGGCGGAATGATGACGTTGACGCGCGAGCCATCAGCCAAGCGCGCATCGCACAACGGCGAGGTTTCATCGACGCGCCGCCCGATCGCCGAGACGATGCGCTGCGCCACGTTCAGAACATGGGCATTGTCGCGGAACCGGACGTCGGCCAGTTCCAGACGCCCGCCGCGTTCGACGTAAACCTGGTCCGGGCCGTTGACCATGATGTCGGTGACTTTCTCGTCGGCCAACAGCGGCTCCAACGGGCCCAGGCCCAACATGTCGTGGAGCAGCATGGTCACCAGATCGCGCTGCTCGATCAGATTCAGGTGAAGCTTTTCCTCGGCCAGGATTTCGCCGATCAGGTCGGTCACCTGACGGGCCAATTCGGCGCGTGGCAGTTCCGCCGCCTTGGACACGTCCATCCGCTCCATCAGCATCGGCTGCACGCGTTCCTTGGCCAGCCCCACAGGATTGGGGACGGACACCCTGCCGCTTTCTTCCTCGGCCTGGGGAAGCGCCAGCAGTCGGTTCAACATCTCGGTGATGGCGTCGCGCCGCTCGCCCTCGGCCAGGGTCTCGCCGGACATCGACAATTCCGCATCCAGGATGACGCCGATACAGGCTGCCTGATCGCCGCGCGAATAATCCTTTTGCAGAAGCTCTTTCGCCCCGATCCGCACGCTCGGCCAGACCTTGTCGACGGCCCGTTCGATCGCTTCGGGCCGGTAGTCTTCCGCAACCTCGGCTTCGGCTTCCTCGGGCTGCGCCGGGCCGCACGGGGCCGGTGCCCGGCGGGATTCCAGGGCGACGACTTTGGAGGTATTGCGGCGGCCGAAGCTCATTTGCGGCCCCCCAAGATCATGCCGAACAGGGATTTACCACCCATCGCCTCGTCATCGCCGAGGGCAAGGTCACGCGCCATCGCGGCGAATACCCGGGCCGCCTTGGCCCGGGGGGCCAAATGGACCATCGGCTTGCCCAGGGCCATGGCCTGCGCCTGAGCCTTGGTTTCATCGGGCAGGACATAGGCCGGTTTCGGCAGGCCCGCCTTGATCGCGTCGGCAACGGCCAGCTCGCCGTTCTTCGCCGCCCCGCCCTTGTTCAAGATGATCTCGACCGGTAGTTCGGATTGGGTCCGGGCATCGACCGCTTCCTTCAGGCGCAGGGCATCGCGCAGCCCGGCCAATGTCGGCTCGGTCACCAACAACAGGCGGTCCAGACGCGCCAGATGTTCCGCCAACCGCCAACGCGGCAGGTCGACCACCACCTGATCGAACGCGCCCGAAAGCAGATCGAACAGAACGTCCAGGGCGCCATCGGCAATGGCCGGCTCAATGGCCACATCTTCCTCTCCCGCCAGCAGCGACAGGTTGTCGGACGCCCGCACCATGGCGCGCTCCATGAACAGGCTGTCGATGCGGCCCGGGTTATCCAGCGCCTCCTTGAAACCGCGACCCGGCTCCAGGTCCAGCATCATCGCGGCGGTCCCGAAACGCAGGTCCAGATCGACCAAGGCGCATTTACCGGGCGCCTCGACCGACAAAGCCCAGGCCAGATTGACCGCGACCGTGCTGGCCCCTGCCCCGCCGCGGGCGGAGACAACGCCGACCACGGCGCCACGCCGGGCCGGGTCGATCTGCGCCACAGCCGGTGCTTGATCTTCGGCAGCGGCCAATCGCTCGAACGCGTCGGCCAATTGAATTGCGGCGACCGGCTTGACCAGATAATCGGCGACGCCCAGGTCGATCAAACGGCGATAGGTTGCAACGTCATTGACGGCACCCAGCACCAGAACCCGGGTATCGGGATGGCAGAGATCGGCGAAAGCATTGATAGCGGCAATCGGGTCTTCCTGATCGGACAGGTCCAGCACCAGATAGCGGGCCGGAACCACATCGGCCAGTGCAGCCAGGGCCGCCTGGGTATCCCCGACATAGACTTCGCCCGTGAAGCCGGCGTCCTGGGCTGCGCGTTCGACCAGGGTGCGGGTGACCTCGTCGGCAACGAAGGCCATGAAGGGCTTTCCCGGGGCAGTAACGGCAACCGCCCGTTCCGGTGCGGGGCTGCTCATTTGTCGCCTCCCTCGCCGCCGGAATCCTGGCCGGAGCCATCGGCCGGCGCCGCCGATGTCGACTCTCCCAGAAGCGGCTTGGTCTCGCCCGTGCGATACCGTTGGATACTCAGGACTTGGGCCTCGCCGTCGCCCAGCCCGGCGCTGCGGCCCTGAACCAAATCGCCCGGATTGGCAACCATCAGCCCAAGGTTGACCGCGGATGCGCACCCCCAGTTCGACGACGGCTGGTTCGAATGGGTAATGCCGCCGCGACCAGTCCAATCCGGACAGCCGGGCAAGGTCACCTGGTAACGGTGAACGACCAGACGCACCGCGTCCGACGGCATCTTCGGATCGTCGTCGATAACAAGACCGGACGACAATTGTTTGAGCTTCAGATAGGCCGCGACCCGTACCGCCCGATCGCGCGCCAGATCGCCGCCCCCGGCGGGAACGGCGACTTCAAGGGCATCGGCCCGATCCACGCCCTGACGGGTGAGGAAGGCGTCGATATCCTGCGCCGCCGCCGGATCCAGCGTCACATAGCCCGGGGCAAAGGGCACCATATGCGCGATTGCCACCGGCTGAACCCGGGGTTCGCGCGTCGGCTGCGGGTCATAGGGCGCATAAGCCTTGAAATCGGGGATGTGATCGCAAGCCCCCAGCAGTGCCAAACAGATCAGACCGATCCAGGCCGGTTTGCGGGTGTTGCCGGGAATTCGGTGGTTCGGGGTCTTCATAACAACGCTCCTGGGGTTTGAAGTCGTTGGGGGATAGGGGTGGTTCCTGGTCTCAGTCCTCGAATGCGAAGCCGACCGGGCCGATCAGGCCGCGACCGTCCTTGGTCACGGTCTTGGGCTTGCCTGGGGCGTCGGCATGGCGGCCGGTCGATCCGCCGATAATCCGTTCGATGTCGTGCGGGGCTTGATAGCCGTCGGTCGGCGCGGCCAGCTTGCGGCGCGACGTCGGCTTGACGATGTAGGGGGTGACGATGATGACCAGTTCCGATTCTTCGCGTTGGAAGCGATCTGATTTGAACAACCCACCCAGCACCGGGACATCGCCCAGCCCGGGAAATTCGGAAATGCTATGGGTCACGTTGTTCTGAATAAGCCCGGCGATGGCGAAGCTCTGGCCGCTGCCCAGCTCAATCGTCGTCTCGGCCCGCCGGGTCGTCAGCGACGGCACCTGGAAATTGTTCAACACCACGGAATTGGTGTTGGACAGCTGGCTGACCTCCGGCTTCACGTGCAGATTGATGCGATCCCCGGCAATGGTCGGGGTAAAGGCCAGCGACACGCCGAATTCCTTGAAATGGATGACCACGCGATCCTGTCCTTCGGGCACCAGGATCGGGAACTCCCCGCCGGCCAGGAAGCTCGCCGTCTCGCCGGACATGGCGGTCAGGTTCGGTTCGGCCAGGACGGTGACCAAGCCCTCTTCCTCAAGCGCGTCGATGACCCCATTGACGTCCAGCGTGAACCGGCCGCTATCGGCCGAGAACGGTCCCGGATTGGCCGTCAGGGTATGGGTCACCAGGGTCGAGGCAAAGGGATTGGCCGTGGCGATGCCGAAAGCGAAAGCGCCGATCGAGCCGACCGCGTTCCAATTAAAGCCCAGTTGCTTGTCGATGTCGCGCGACACCTCGGCGACCCGAACCCTCAGGTTGACCTGGTTCGGCGCATCCACGCCCAGACGGTTGATGACGTTTTCCGGCGCACCGGCAAAGGAGGCAGCCAGGCGGCGAATATCCTCGGCCTTGCTGGCCGACGGCACGACACCGTCGACGATCAAAGCCCCGTCGATGCTGTCGACCGTGACGTCCTGATCCGGGGCCAGTTTGGCGATGGCGCGGCGCAGGCGGGACAGGTTATGCCCGACCGAGATATCGACGTTGGCCAGGACCCGCTCGGCCTGATCCACGGCATAAAGCGTCGTTTCACCCGGGGCCTTGGCGAACAGATAGACCAGCGAGGGCGATTTGACCTGAACGTCGGCGATCCTGGGGTCAGCGATGAACACGGTCGAGGCCGGGCGTTCCAATCGAACGAGGCGACCCTTGTTGACCTCCATCTTGATGTTCTGGCCGGCGGGGCTGATCACCTCGAACCGCCCGGCGGTCACGCCCTGCGCCTCGGCGAAGGCGGCCAGGGGCGGCGCGAACAGAAGGACGATCAGCAGCGCCAATAGCACCCCCGCCGCCAGGATCAGGCGCGTCCAACGTTTGACCTCGCGGGCCTGGGGGCGTTGATCGAAGATATCCATTGCCGACGTACGCATCTCGGTCCGCTCCTCAGAAACTGGCCTGTTCGGCCTTGTCCGCGCGCAGGACATGAACGCCGCGCGAACCGCCGTTACGGGACCCGAACCGCTTGTCGCCAAGCATGCTCATGATGTCGAATTCAAGGGTGTAGCTACCGCTCAGCTCTTCGCCCGTGTCTTCCAGCGGCTCCATCGCGCCGACGGAACGCGCCACTTGCGAGAACCGATCCGCCGGATCGTCGCTATGACGCGCCAAGGAATGCAGGCTCAGGCTGACGCCGCCCATCTTGATCGCCAGGGCGACTTTTTCCGCCTGCTTGGGTGTGACCTGAAGGGTCGCCGTCTTGGCGATCTTGGCTTGGCCGTCACCGCTTTCGACTTTTTGATCGATCGCGATCACCCGCACGCCGGACAACAGTGTTTCGGAAAAATCGATCCGCTTGGCCTTAGAGCCCTCGGCCCCCTGCGCCCGGCCGTTCTCGACCCGCAGGTGCCCAATGAAGATCACGTCGACCATGTCACCCGGAAAGATGAACCCGGAGATACCGGTGGTCGCGTCGATCGGCACGGAGACGGCCCGGCGGCCCGGCTCCAACACGGCTGCAAGGAAGCCCCGCTCGCCCGGCTGCACCAGTTTCAGGGCCGTCACCGGCTCGCCCGCTGTGATCCGCGTGCGCACCACCGACCCGTCGAACACGGCCATGCCGCGCGGCTTCGGCGCATCACCGGCGGAAGCCATCGGCTTGACGCCCTTCGGCGCCTCGCCGCGCACGACATATCCATCGGCGACACCGGCCTTCGGCCAAGCGACCCAGCGCAGGTCGTCGGCGCGAACGAAACGCCCCGGTTCCATGGTTTCCTTGGCGACCAGAACCTGGCGCGTTTCCGCGGCCTGGGCGATTTGCGCCGGACGCGACTTAAACGCCGCCTGCTGCTTGGTGATCCAGGACTTGGCGAACATCGCCGTTCCACCGGCGGCCGCCAGGGCCACGACGATCAGCAGAATTCCGCGAATGGACATGACGATATCCCTCCGTACCTGGGCTTAGCCGATGAACCGCATGGCGGCAGGCGCCGGCATGACAACCAGGGTGGCAATGACAATGGCGACGGCATAAGGGACGTCGCGCCCGATCAGCGTCCGGGCGAAGCCGTCTTCGCCATGGTCGGCGGCGAACTGCGCCAATCCGAAACGCCATTGCGACGACTGGGCCAGGCCGATCACCCCGCCGCAGATCGCCATGATCAAAAGAAACTCGAGGAAGCCCGCCGGCCCGATCCACAGGGTGACCGCGGCAATCAGCTTCACATCCCCACCGCCAAGGACACCCAGGGCGAACAATCCCGTTCCGATGGCTAAGACCGCCGCCGCCAACAAAACGGCGCCCAGCACGTCCGCCTCGGCCCCCGGCAACAACGCGTAGGCCGGGTACAACGCGGCAATTGCCATCGTGATGGAATTGGGGATGCGATATTCCTGAAGGTCGGTCAGCGCCGCCAGGCAAAGCAACCCGACGAACAGAGCCAGGGGGAAGGCATGCAATGCGAACGAGAGGGACATTTGGGGGCCTTTCCGATATGGCGGGGGCCTATTGGGGTGTGGCGTCCCGCCCGGGTTCACGCAATTGTTCGTCGCTGCGGTACTTTCGGTTTCGTAAGGAAATTTGACTAATTTAATAGTTTGGTGATTTGGGGTCTCCGTCCCCTCCCCCTTCGGAACCCCGGGGACCGGGGGGACCGGCTTTGGGGAGCTGGAGTTCCGAAGTACGAACCCGGACAAGGGTTCTGGGGAGGGACATGGAGATCGTAGGGCAGTCTAAATTTTGCTCTGCCCGAAAGTCTGGTTAGCCGCCGACGGCCGTATCCAGCTCGCCGGAGACGGCGGTGAACATGGCATCCAGCGAACCGCCCATGGCGGTCAGGGCGCCGATAGCGGCAACGGAAACAAGCGCGGCGATCAGGCCGTATTCGATGGCGGTCGCGCCGGACTCGTCCTTCTGCAATTTCTTGAAAATGGTCTTCATGGCATCTCTCCTGATTTTCCCTTTCGAGGATCATCGCGTCCTCGATGGTCAAATTATTTATGACTAAAGTTATAAGTCAAAAATTTTATTTGCTTAGAAACATCAGTTACTTTCAAATTACTTTTATTTAAAATTTTATCTAATTTTTATTCGTGTTTTTCCGCAAAGGTTTTATTTGACGGGTTTGAATTTGCGTCATTACTACTTCGAGGCTACCGGGATCGTCGGATCGAGAGCGCCTGGAATGATGCAACTAATTGAAAAATATTGGAATTTATCGGAAAGACTAAGGGCATGCCGACGCGGCGGCGTGGCTGTTTTTCTGGCCCTGGCCATCGTTCCGGTGATCGGCTTCGTCGGTATCGGGACGGATGTCGCCCGCGCCTATCTGGTCAAGTCACGCCTGTCATCGGCATTGGATGCGGCGGCACTTGCCGGTGGCCGGTCGTTTTTTCTGACGACCCGCGATGCCGATATCGACATGTTCTTCAACGCCAACTTCCCGTCGGGCTATCTCGGCGCGACCGTTACCGGCCCGATCAAGGACCCGGACGTCGACAACGAAACCCTGGAGCTGACAGCTTCCGCCGTAGTCCCGACCAGCTTTATGCGGGTGCTCGGCTATCAGGACATGACCGTCTCGGCCTATGCCCAGGTAAAGCGTGAATTGATCGCCTTGGACGTCGTGCTGGCGATAGATATGTCGGGCTCCATGACATCGTCCGCCATCGGCGGCGGATCGCGCATCGAGGCGGCGCGGACGGCCGCGCATACCCTGATCGACATCCTGTTCGGGACTTCGTCCAACAAGGATCTACTAGGGATCGGCCTGGTGCCGTGGAATTCAAAGGTCAATGTGACCGTCGACGGCGAAAGTTACGACCATGCCCTGACGACGGAAGACGCCGCCGAAGCCGCCTACATCCACCCTGTTACGGGAGCCGCCGCGAGCACTGTCTTTAACGTCAACAATTCCCCGGTCCCGCTGTTGAACGACCCCGGCCCCGATTGGACCGGCTGCGTGTTCCAACGGTATTCGGATGACGGCGACGACAGCAACGACGGCGACGTGATGCTCGACATCGCGCGGATCGGGACCTCGGATTGGTTGGCGTGGGAACCGATCGGCCCCGACGGAGACCCGCTGTCGGGCTGGTCGAACTGCGCCATGTCGGTTGGCGGGCAGGAATGCGGGCCCTGCTTGAGCCACGGCATCACGCCACTACAGCATTCCAAAACGGTGATCGGCGAAAAGGTCGATGCCCTGACCTCCCCCCAGGGACAGACCAACATTCCCCAGGGCTTGGGCTGGGCTTGGCGGGTGCTGATGCCGTCAGCGCCGTTTACCGAGGCCTTGCCCGACCCGCCTTATCGGCGGCAACAGGCGATCCTATTGTTGACCGACGGGCAGAACGTCGGCGGCTCCGGCGACGGCTATAAGGCAATTTGGGGGACGGGCAGCGATGCCTTCGACGAAATGAACACCCGATTGGTGACCTTGGCGAACAATGTCAAAGCTTCGGGTGTGATCGTCTACGTCATTCAGTTTGCGAACGACGATGCGGACCTGAAGGCGGTGTTGCAACAGGTTGCAAGTGGGCCGGATGCCCCGTTCTACCATTTGGCGCCCGGGGCGGCGGAACTACAGAACGTCTTCCGCGAAGTGGCCAACCACCTCACGGAACTCCGGCTTTCGAAATAATCGGCGGAACGCGTCTTAGGCTGCGCCGGACATGATCCGTTCCAGATTACGGCTGGTGCGCCCCAATCTGCCACTTTGAGCCTTTGCTTGGGTCAATTCGCCTCTGAATTTGCCAAGCGAGCTTTCAATGCCGCGGCATTCTTCACGCAATTGAGACATGGTGAATTGCAGCAGACGGACTTCGGTCAATTGCTCGTCCAACGCGTCCTCTACTTTTCGGATGGCATGCCACAGTTTGTTCATTGTTGTGTTCCTTATTGCGTATCTTTTTTGCGTATACCCCCCCATACGCAAGTTCCGGGCCAACTTCGCGCCTTGGAAAAATTCATTTCTCTCCAGGTTGTATACAATCGCTTGCAAATGCCCCGGACCTGCGGCAACAATTTTGCGTTAGATTTGCATCTACCCCCCAGGCATATCCCGGCGCGACCGGCTTTACCGAAGACAGGACCAGATGGCGTCTAAATCGTCCGTGCGCATCCTGCTTGCGACGCTCCTGATCGCTGGAGGAGCGGCGGCCTATTACGTCACTTCCGACAGCGCGACGGACAAGCAACCAGCCAAATCCGGCGGCAAGCCGCCAACCCCCGTCATGGTCGCGAAGGTCACGACCCGGACCGTACCGGTCACGATCCGCGCGATCGGCACGATCCAGGCCATGGCCACGGTTTCGGTCCGCTCGCGCGTCGATGGCCAGATCATGGAAACGGCCTTCACCGAAGGCCAGACCGTGGCCAAGGACGACCCGTTGTTCCACATCGACCCGCGCCCGTTCCAGGCCCGCCTGCGCGAAGCCGAGGCCAATCTGGCCCGCGATCAGGCCGCACTGGAAAAGGCCAAGGGGGACTTTCAGCGCTATCAATCCCTGTCCGGCAAAGGCTTTTCGTCGCAACAGAAATACGAAGAAGCCCGCGCCGCCATGAATGGCCTGGCGGCGACGATCCGCGCCGATCAGGCGGCGGTCGATCTGGCTAAGCTGAATCTGGAATTCACGACCATCCGCGCGCCGATCACCGGCCGCACGGGCAGCGTGCTGATCCAGGCGGGCAACTTGGTGAAGGCCGACAACCAACAGCCGCTGGTCGTGATCAATCAGGTCGATCCCATTCTCGTGGCCTTGTCCGTGCCGGAAAGCCACCTGCCGGAAATCAAACAACGCCTGACCGAAGGAACCCTCCCGGTCGAGGCGACCGTGCCCGACACCATGCATAAGCCGCTTCGCGGGCGCATCGTGTTCGTCAACAACGCGGTTGATACCCAAACCGGCACGATTTTGCTGAAAGCCGAATTCCGCAACGCCGACGGCTTTCTGACGCCGGGGCAGTTCGTGCGCATCGTGTTGGAAATGAACGCCATCGAAAACGCCAACGTGGTCCCGGAACGGGCGGTCCAGACAGGGCAGAAAGGCAGCTATCTGTTCGTCGTCAATCCCGCTGATATGACCGTTGCCCCCCTGCCCGTCACCCCGGGCCCCGTGGCGGACGGCCAGGTTGTGATCGGCGACGCGCTGAAGCCGGGTGATATCGTCGTCACCGACGGACAGTTGCGCCTGTTCAAGGGCGCGAAGGTGAGCTTCGGCGGCAAGGACGGTAAGCCCAAGGCCAAGACGGAGAAAAGCGGCGCGATGAAATCGGGCAGCTGATTTATGTCAGGCGCCACAGGATAGGAGCGGTCCAAACAGGCCGCGAAATAAGCGATGACGTTGTCGGAATTGTGCATTCGGCGCCCGGTCATGACGACCCTGGTGATGGTCGGGTTGGTGCTGTTCGGCGTGTTCGCCTATCGCGACCTGCCGGTCAGCGAGCTTCCCAACGTCGATTATCCGACCATCGAGGTCTCGGCCAGCCTGCCGGGCGCCGTGCCCGAAACCATGGCCGCCGCCGTGGCGACCACGTTGGAAGGCCAGTTTTCGCGCATCGCCGGGGTCCGCAACATGACCTCGATCAGCGCCTCCGGCACGTCGCGCATTACCCTGGAATTCAATCTGGACCGCGATATCGACGCGGCGGCGCTGGACGTGCAATCGGCCATTTCCACCGCCTTGCGCGCCCTTCCCGACGACATGACCGACCCGCCGTCGTTCCGCAAGATCAACCCCGCCGACTTCGCCATTTTCTATATCGGGCTGAGCTCTGACACCCTGCCGATTTCGATGGTCAACGACTATGCCGACACCATGCTGGCGCAGCGCCTGTCGACCATCAACGGCGTCGCCCAGGTGCAGATCTGGGGGCAGCAGAAATTCGCCGTCCGCGCCCAGGTCGATCCGGACGCCCTGGCGACACGCGGCATCGCTATCGGCGAGGTCGAACGCGCTATTCGCGGCGGCAACAGCTACCAGCCCACGGGCACCCTGAACGGCCCCGACCGCGCCATCTCGGTGAAAACCACCGGACAAATGAGCGACGCCGCCGCCTACAACAACCTGATCGTCGCCTATCGCAACGGCGCGCCGGTCCGCCTCAGCGAGGTCGGCACCGCCGTCGACAGCGTCGAAGCGACCCGCGTCGCGACCTATTTCGGCAACCGCCAGGGGATCATGCTGGCGATCTACCGTCAGCCGGGGTCGAACACGGTCGAGATCGTCAAACAGATCAACCAGATCCTGCCCATGTTCCGTCAACAGCTTCCTGAATCCGTGAACCTGGAGGTCATGTACGACCGCGCCCATTCGATCGAGGAAGCGATCCTGGACGTGGAATTCACCCTGGTCCTGGCCGCCGCCCTGGTCGTGATGGTGATCTTCCTGTTCCTGCGCAATTTGGCGGCCACGGTGATCGCCAGTCTGGCCCTGCCCATATCCGTGATCGGCACGTTTTCGATCATGTACATGATGGGCTTCTCGCTGAATAACCTGAGCCTGATGGCCCTGACGCTATCGGTCGGGTTCGTCGTCGACGATGCCATCGTGATGCTGGAAAACATCGTCCGGCATAAGGAAAAAGGCCTTTCGGCGATGGAGGCCGCGCTCAAGGGCTCCAAGGAAATCGGCTTCACCATTCTGTCCATGACCCTGTCCCTGGTCGCCGTTTTCATCCCGGTGATGTTCATGGGCGGCATGGTCGGGCGATTGCTGCATGAATTCGCCATGACCATCAGCGCCACGATCCTTGTCTCGGGCGTGGTCTCGCTGATGCTCACGCCGATGATGTGCAGCCGCTGGATCCCAGACAGCCACGGCGAGGCCGAGGCCCCGCGCAAAGGCCTGTTCGCCCTGTCCGAGCGGGCATTCGACGGCATGCTGCATGCCTATGACGTGACCCTGCTGTGGTGCTTGAAGCGAAAGCCCCTGGTGATGGTCGTATTCCTGGGCACCCTGGTCGGCACATGGGGCCTTTATTCGATCATCCAAAAGGATTTCCTGCCGGCCGAGGATACGGGCCGCCTGATCATCTATACCGAAGGCGGTCAGGACGTGTCGTTCGACGCCATGGCGCGCTATCAGAAACAGGTCGCTGAGATCGTCAACAAAGACCCGAATGTCGCGGCCTCGATGTCGCGCGTTGGTGCTGCCGGAAGCCGTATCACCAACAACTCGGGCCTGTTGTTCCTGCGCCTGAAGCCGCGAAGCGCCCGCCCGGACAAGGACGTCAACGTGGTGGTGCAGAAGCTACGCCGCAAACTGAACAAGGTCGCGGGCATCAAATCCTTCGTCCGCAATCCGCCGGCGATCCGCGTCGGCGGCCGCCTGTCCAACGCCCAATACCAATACACCCTGCAGGATCTTGACCTGGAATCGCTCTACAAATGGTCCGAGATCATGGCTGACGAGTTGGCCAAACTGCCCGGCTTCCAGGACGTAACCACGGATTTGAAGATCAGCAGCCCCTCGCTGGTCGTCGATATCGACCGCGACCGCGCGGGCACCATGGGCATCAAGGCTGAAGAGATCGAAGCTGTTCTCGCCAATGCCTATGGCGGGCGCAAGGTTTCGACCATTTATACCGCCGCCAACCAGTACGCGGTGATCCTTGAGGTCGCGCCGGAATTCCAGACCGATCCCGAGGCCTTGAAGAAGCTGTATATCCGAGCGCCCGGCGACCGGCTGGTGCCGCTCGCCGCGGTGACGACCATGCGCCGGGGCGTGTCGCCCCTGACCGTCAGCCACCAGGGGCAACTGCCCGCCGTGACCATTTCCTTCAACCTGGCGCCCGAGGTTTCCCTGGGTACGGCCATCGACCGGGTCCATGCGCTGGAGCGGGAAATTCAGATGCCGGTGACGCTGACCACCAGCTTCCAGGGCACGGCCAAGGTGTTTCAGGAATCCCTAGCCGGGATGGGGATGCTGTTGGCGTTGGCGATCATCGTCGTCTACATCGTGCTCGGCATTCTCTACGAAAGCTTCATCCACCCGCTAACGATCCTGTCCGGTCTGCCGGCGGCGGGCGTGGGTGCCTTGATCGCGTTGATGGTGTTCGGCATGCCGCTGACGCTTTACGGCTTCGTCGGGATCATCATGCTGGTCGGGATCGTCAAGAAGAACGCCATCATGATGATCGACTTCGCCCTGTCGGCGCAGCGCGAGGACAACCTATCGCCCGAAGACGCGATCTATCAGGCCTGCCTCATCCGCTTCCGCCCGATCATGATGACGACCATGGCCGCACTGATGGGCAGCTTGCCCATCGCCATCGGCTTCGGCCAAGGCGGCGAAGCCAGGGCACCCCTGGGCCTGACCGTGGTCGGGGGATTGCTGCTGTCGCAGATCATCACCCTGTACCTGACGCCGGTGGTCTACATCTACCTGGACCGCCTGTTCGCCCGACGGGCCAAGCGGGACCGCCACGCCCCGGCGGAGTAATCCCTACCCTGGAAAACGCGCCCGGGTGGCGTTGGCGAAGGCGACCAGGGACAGCATTACCGGCACCTCGACCAGCACGCCGACCACGGTGACCAGCGCCGCACCCGAATTCAGGCCGAACAGGCTGATCGCCACGGCCACCGCCAGTTCGAAGAAATTGGACGTCCCGATCAGGGCGCAAGGGGCCGCGACATTATGCGGCACCCGCCACACCCAGGCCGCGCCATAGGCGATGACGAAGATGCCGTAGGACTGGATCAGCAACGGCACCGCGATCAACGCGATCAACAACGGCCGCTCGACGATGACGTGCCCCTGAAAGCCGAACAGCAAGACCACCGTGGCCAACAGGCCCAGGATCGAGAACGGCTTGACCGCCCCGGTGAACCGGGCGACCGCAGCCTCTTCCTTTTCGGCGGATCGTCCCTGGGCCAGGAAATGACGGGTCGCCATCCCGGCGGCCAGGGGAATGACCACGTACAACGCGACCGACAGCAGCAGCGTTTCCCACGGCACCTGGATATCGGTAACGCCGAGCAGGAACGCCACGATCGGGGCGAAGGCGAAAACCATGATGACATCGTTCAACGAAACCTGAACCAGGGTGTAGTTGGCGTCGCCCTTGGTCAGATACGACCATACGAAGACCATCGCCGTGCAGGGCGCCGCACCCAACAGGATCAACCCGGCGATGTATTGATCGGCATTGGCTGGGTCGATCAGATCGGCGAACAGCGTTTTGAAGAACAGCACGCCAAGGGCCGCCATGGTGAACGGCTTGACCAGCCAATTGACGACCACGGTGATGACCAGGCCCCGAGGCCGCTTATGGATCCCGCGCAGGCTGGCGAAATCGACCGCCACCATCATCGGATAGACCATGGCCCAGATCAGCACTGCCACAGCCAAATTGACCGAGGCATACTCCCAACCGGCGATGACCTGAAACACGCCCGGCGCGACGTTCCCCAGAACGACGCCGGCGACGATGCACAGCGCAACCCAGACAGATAGATACCGTTCGAAAGAACCCATTACGCAACCTCGTCATTCGATTTGTCGGCGCCGATTTCGGCCACCCGTTTTTGCAGCGCCATGCGGTCCAGGCTTTCCATCGGCAGGTTCAGGAACGCCCCGATCCGATTGCTCATGAAGCGCATGGTCTCGGCAAAGGCCGCGCGTTTGACGGCTTCCGTTCCTTCGACCGCCGCCGGATCGGGCACCCCCCAATGGGCGGAAATCGGCTGCCCCGGCCAGATCGGGCAAACTTCATGGGCCGCGTTGTCGCAAACGGTAAAGACAAAATCCATCACCGGCGCGCCGGGTTCGGCGAACTCATCCCAGCTTTTGGAGCGCAGCGAGGCCGTCGGCACATTCAGATTATTCAGCAGCTCCAGGGCGTAGGGATTGACCTGCCCCGCCGGCTGACTACCCGCGCTATAGGCGACGAAGCGGTCGCCGCCGTCACGGTTGAGAACGGCCTCGGCAATGATGCTGCGGGCGGAATTACCCGTGCAGAGAAACAGGACATTGTAGGGTTTCGGCGGATTAGCGCTCATCGGCGGATTCCTTGTTCGGCGAACAGGCCAAAGGGTCGGCGTATCCGCAGATATCGGGCCGGCCCTGGCAACAATCTTCGGTTAGGTAGTCGATCAATCGCCGCGTGCCATCGACATCGGCGGCATAAAGAATTTGCTGGCGGTTGCGGGTCGCCCGGATCAACCCGGCCTGGCTGAGCTGCGCCAGATGGGCAGACAGGGTCGATGGCGGGACACCCAATTGACGAGAAATCTCCCCGGCCGGCAGGCCGCTGGGGCCCTGGCGCATCAACAGTCGGAACACCGCGAGGCGATGCTCCTGGGCCAAAGCCGCAAACAGCTCTATGAAATCCTTGTCTTCCATATTTCGGTTATTCCCGAAATACAGAAAAAAAACAAATGAATTTATGGTTGCAGCCCGAACAGCAGGCAATCACGCAACAATGGTCAGGGTGTAATCTGCGCCAACGAACCGAAGCGAGGCCGGAACACGGCGCGGGAATACAGCCGCGTCGGGTCAAGAACGCCCGTCATCATGATCGGCTGAAATTCGAAGAATACCTCGGCAGTGATGACGTTTTCACCGTCCCGCACAACGAAGCCGTTGGGCAGAACCGGCACATCGCCGACGTCGCCGAAACGGCTGCCCGCCCCAACCGCGCCATAGGTCCGCTGCCAAACGATTGCGGGATCACCACCGTCACTGGTGATGGACGAGATAATCACCCGACCATCGGTCTGAACGTCATACGGGGTCATGACCTGGTCCGAGGCGGCGAAGAAGGACGTGATGTCGCCCTCGGTCAGCTCCGGCATGCGCGAGATCAGATCGCCCATGGTCGCCGCGGTGCGTTCCAGCTTTTGGTTGATCAGCACATAGCGCGTGACCTCGACCCCCGACATCAGCAGCCCGGTCAGGACCGGTACTGCAAATGCCAGTTCGACCGAGATCGTTCCTCGTCCGTCGCGGCGCAGTCGTTCCAAAAGTCGGCGCATCCATCCCATGGCGACCTCACCCGCCCGGCGCCGGGGCGCCGATGGCCTGGTCATAAGGCTCGTTTCGCACGGCGATGGCGGACCGCAGGGTGAACTTGCCGTCATGCCCGATCAGATTGCCGACCAGCGGCGTACGCAGCGGCCAGGCATATTCCATGCGATAGGCAACGATCGATCCGGCGTCGCCCGCGCCTTCCTGCCCGATATCTGAATCGTAGCTGCCGTTGCCGTTCTCGTCGGTGAAGGTCTCGCCCGGGTCATAAGCGCCGTTGCCGTTGCCGTCGACATAGCTTTCGCCGCGCCCGACATCGCCAAAGGTCGGATAGACCCGGACCTCGATTTTGGCGTCCGACATGTCGACAAGGCCGATGGTACGCTGTTCCACGATCGCCAAGATTTGATCCAAGCGCGTCGCCCCGTCCGGCACCTGGCCGGTAATGCCGAAACGCGCGGCATCGCGCAGGGCGCTCTCCATCAGGGTCGAGATGAACATGATCATCCCGAACTCGACCGCGCCGACGATCATCAACACCATCAGGGGCGCCGCCAGGGCGAACTCGATCAGCGACGAGCCCTGCTGGTCGTCCGCCAAGGGGCCGCGTTTAAGGCGCACAAATCGTGATCGAATGCCGAGCATGGCCGGGATTCCTTTCCCGGCCAGCCTATTACCGCCCCACCAAACGGGCAAAAAAATTAAGTATTTTCAATATTCTATAAAACTTTTCTAAAATTGTCGGCATCAGCCTTGACCTTGTCGCCGGGGCAAAGCCTAATGCGGCGGCCGGCCCAAACCGGCCCCAAGAATTCAACAATCCACCTGGGAGCCCATCCATGAAATTGCTGCGCTACGGTCCCAAAGGCGAAGAACGTCCGGGCCTTCTGGATGCCGCCGGTCGCATCCGCGACCTGTCCGACCGCCTGCCCGACATCACGCCGGAAACCCTGTCCAGCGACCGCCTGGCCCGCCTCAGCTCCATGGACCCCGAAGAATTTCCCGCCGTCAGCGGCTCACCCCGCCTGGGCGCGCCGGTCAACGGCGTCGGCAAGATCGTCGCCATCGGCCTGAACTATGCCGACCACGCGGCGGAAGCCGGCATGGACCTGCCGGAAGAGCCGATCATCTTTTCCAAGGCGATTACTTCACTGTCCGGCCCGAACGATCCCGTGGTTCTGCCTCGGGGCTCGCAAAAAGGCGACTGGGAAGCCGAACTGGCCGTCGTCATCGGCAAGCGCGCCCAATATGTCGAGGAAGCGGACGCGGGCGATTACATCGCCGGATACGCGGTCATGAACGACGTGTCCGAGCGGGCGTTCCAGCTTGAAACCACCGGCCAATGGGTCAAGGGCAAGAGCTTCGATACCTTCGCCCCGTTCGGCCCTTGGCTGGTCACGCCGGACGAAGTACCCGACCCGCAGAACCTGCGCATCTGGTGCGAGGTTTCGGGCCAGATGATGCAGGACGGCAGCACCAAGACCATGGTGTTCAACGTCTTCAATCTGGTCTCGGTGGTCAGCAGCTACATGACCCTGATGCCGGGCGACATCATCGCCACGGGCACGCCCCCGGGCGTCGGCCTGGGCATGAAGCCGCCGCGCTTCCTGAAGCCGGGCGACGTCATGCGCGTCGGCATCGAAGGCCTGGGCGAACAGAAGACCGAGGTCAAAGCCTGGACCGACTAACCTGTCCGGCAAACGAATTAACGAACGCGGCGGCTTAGGCCGCCGCTTCTCGTTTGATCTCGTCCCAGGTGCTTCGCATCCATTCGACGCAGGCGATCGCCTGTTCGAACAGGGAATAGCGGCAGCCCTCGCCGTAATCCGGATTGGGGATGAACTCGGTCGAGATCTGACCCAGCGTGGCCTTCGGGTCGGTGACGCGGTGGCGCATCACCATGCGGATGCATTCCTTCCACGGCTCCAGCAGGCTGCCATCCCAGTCGGCGTGATACTCACCAGGCCCCGGTTGAACGAAGGGGTACTGAATGCCCCGTCCGATCCGTCCGTCCGGATGGCGACCCGTCAAATTCAGCGGATTGTTGGGGATAGCGGCGCGGGCATGGCAGTGGCGGACCCAGCCCGCATCGATCCATTGCTGCACCACGTTGCCCGGCGTATAGGGGTCCAGGATCAATTCGCCCCGCGCGATTTGACCGGCGGTGTCGAAGATTTCCTGTTCCTTTGGGTTGTCGATCTTGAAAATCGTATGGCTGTGGTCGAGCGTGATCGCGAACGGCACGCCCCGCGCCTCGACCATATTGCCGACGCGCGCGACCCGGTTGAAGTCCTCGGACCACATATTCACATGGACCTCAAAACAGGGAACGACGCCGTACTTGTCGCCCAATTCAGCCGCCCATAGATAGGCCGCCGCGACCTCGTCATCGGTCACGATGTGGCCTTGGGCGTGGTGCAGCTTGATCTGCGTGTTGTGCACCAGGGAGCCCAGACGCTGCCCCGTTTGCAGGTTCTTTTCCAACAAAGCCTCGTCCTGCCCCAGGACGTAGAACCAGCCCCCCGCCCGCACCGGCAGGCCGTATTTATCGCGCGCCCGCTCGAAATCCTCGATCTGGTCGGGGTCCGGCGTCTTGTCGACGTAATCGAACACGCCCGCGTCTCGAACCATGCGAAAGCGGGTGTCCACGTCGGGCATGGGGTCGGCGTGGGTATGCTTGATGCCGTTGGTCTGAATGCCGAACAGCAAGTCTTCGGCCATGGTCTCCTCCCTGCTCCGGACAATGCCGGAACGTCATGCTAGCGCAGCGGAGGGAACAGGTAACGCGGGATTTACGCCCCAATACCGAAACGTTCGCGAATGGCCCGGGCGACGTCTTCCGCCGGATTGAGCGGCGGATGCGACCAGTCTTCCCAGGCCGTATCCGCCGTCAGCGGGCGGGCGTAGCCGTTATCGAATAGGAAATCGTGGAAGCGTTTGTGCTTGGGCGTGATCAGCGCGTCGGGAGCATAGAGGTAAACCGGGCCCGGCCGGGCGCAGGCTTCGGTCGACATCGATACTGAATCCCCCGTGACCACAACCGTATCGGCGTGAGCCAGATAGCCCATGTACGGGTTCCCTGCGGGATCGCCCCAGCGATAGATGTAATGGGGCACCTCGGCGACTTCTTTCAACAAGGCAGGCATGGTGCCCGGGTCTTCCGATTCCTCGACCCGCCGGCTGGTCGATACCAGCAACGCCCCACCCCGCGCCTTGGCCATTCCGGCGGCCAGCCGCGCAACTTCGCCCGCCATTTCCGGGCCGAATTCACGACGGCGGGTGCTGCCGCCGACCATCAGCGCGATCAGCGGACGCGGCAAGTCGGCAAATGCCGCCTGCCATTCAACAGCAGCATCGGCCAGCACATCCGCCGTCACCCCGTGCGGGGCGGCGGGAATGCTCAGGATATTGGCCGCTGGGGCGCGCGCGTCATGAGCCGGTTGGGCGATCAGATCGAAATCCCCCGCCCCGGCCCCCGGATGCATGATGTGAACCAGCTTGGTCCGCCCGCCGGACAGCTTCTTGATCTTGCGCGCGACCGAAGCGCTGCGCCGCCCGGCCCCGATGATCAAGTCCGGCCAGGGCGCGGTCAGACGGGCGCGGCTTTCCGCCGTGATCGCCAGGAACGACGCCCCCAACACCGCGTTGTGCAGGCGGACGAAGGGGCTATAGACGATATCCTTGTGTTCGAACGGCAGGCCCAGAACCTTGGCCACGCCCAGGCATTGGCTGCGGTTTCCGGGCCGGTCGTCGGCCAGAACCCAGATCAGCGGCGCGGTTTGTGCGGTTTTGGACATGGCCCCGCTTATGACACGGCCCCTGTCGCCAAGCTAGGCCATTCGTCGATAGGACTTCCGGCCAGCTTACCTTGTTGCGCACAACCCCGTATGAGAACCGTCGATGGAAACGTTTTCGACGATCGGCGATATCGCCAACAACCTGCTTGGTGCCCGTACGCGCCATGTGTGGGACTATTGGTGCGCGAAATGGTCCGGCGACCGGGCTCCGGGCTGGTCTACTTTCAACCTTATGGACCTCTACAAAGACGCACCCATATGCCTGGTGCTCGACGTCCTTCCGGGATCGGACCCGATTGATTATCGATACCGCTACGTCGGCACGATGATCGTTCAGTACCGATGGAAACTGGACGTCCCCGATCATACCGGACTGACCTTCTTCGAAGCCCGACATCAATACGACTTCAGTGAAGTCAAAATCATCTATGACCGATGCACCACGACCGGCCTGCCCGCCTTGATGCACCGAAATTTCGATGCCCATGACGCGACCGGGGTCCATGAGCGCCTGGTCCTGCCGCTCACGGCGCCTGACGGGAAGGTCGATAAGTTGGTGGTTGTGGTTGAACGCCTGCGTGAAACCCTGAAATCGACCAGGACCGAAGCGCAGTTGTTCTGAAAAAGAACCTTGGTCCTACTGCGGCCAAGCGCCGCCACTCAGCCGCGATTATACCTGCGCAGGAACGAGGCGTGATCCTTCAGATAGCCCCGGTATTGCCGAACCAGAAACAGATTTCGACCCAGGGTCAACGGCGAGATCACCAAAGCCAGAACTGCCAGAATACTGACCGCCAAAACCACGTAGCCGGCCTGCGCCCCCTCGGATTGCGCGCCTTCCGGCGGGCACGGCTCCAACCCAACTGCGCGGAATTCGCGCAGCCGGGCTTGATAATCGGGCGCATCGGCCGACAGTTCGAAACACCCCGGCCCGCCGTTGTCGAAGCTGACCCAGCCGACGGACAAGGCGCTCAACCAACCGACGCTGAGCGCCAGGAAAAATACGGAAGCCCAGGCCAAGCCGACGGCCATGGAAAGTTTGTCGCGGATCCACTGTTCCTGTTCGCTGGACAGGACCAGATGCAAGTTGTCGTCCCTTGGGCGCGGATCGGATGGCGCCTCTGACTGCATGATCTCCGTCTCCGCCAATTGTCGCTACGACATCAACGCTTCGTATGCCGCCGCACGACCGACCGCCGATTTGTACAACGGCTTGCGCACCTGCCAGTTGGAGGCGGTCAGCACGGCATTACCGGATTTGTGGAATTCAAGGCAGGCCGGGTCCCATTCCAGGCCCAGGAACTCGATCAGGGCGCGGCTCTGGCCTTCCTGATCGGCGATCAGGTCTTCATAGCGGACGTCGTGAACCGGCAAATTCAGGACCTTGGCCCAATGATCCATCACCCGGTCCTGCGCGGCCTGCATGCGGGCGATGTCGCCCAGGTCCGTCGACCAGGTCAGCCCCTGGGCGAAGTTGGTAAAGTAACATGACAATGCCGTATCCTTGGGATCGCGCAGGCAGCGCACGACCCGCGCCCCCGGCATCAGCATCTGCGCCAAGCCCAAAAGGAAGATGTTAAACGGCGTCTTGTCGATGACGCGCGCCGCTTCTCCGCGCCCGGCCAGCAATTGCTTCAGGTAAGCGGCGGCGAGGTCCCCGACCCGCGCAGGGTCCAGATCATCCAACCCTTCCGGGAAATCGGGCAGCAAGCGGGACAATGAATCCAGTTCGCCCGCCCCGGCCCCCTGCGGATGGCTGGAGACGATCTGCTCGACCAGGGTCGTGCCCGAACGCGGCATGCCGACGACCAGCACCGGCGCCGCCGTGGCGTCGCCCACCCCTTTGAACCGCGCAAGGAAGTCACGGTCGACGGTATCGATGATCGCGTCCACCCATTTATCCAGGCGGTCGGCATCGAAGCCCTGCCCGGCGCCGTCCAACAAGCGGCGGCGCATGGCATTGCCCTTGGTGAAGGCATCGAACGCCCCGGCGGTGTCGCCGCGACGGTCCTTGGCCGCGCCCAGGGCGAACAACAACTGCGCCGTCTGGTCGTTTTCCGGGGCGGTTTCCAGCAAGGTCGCCAATTGCGCCTCGTGTTCCTCGGTCAGCGCCCCGGCGGCGGCCAGATTGACCCAGGCGTCGCCCAGGCCCTGATGGGCCTCGACCGCGCGCAGGAAAGCGTCTTCCGCGCCTTCGGTATCGCCCTTGGCCAGCAACACCGTACCCAGGCCGGACCAGGCCCCGGCAAAGCGGTCGAACCGTTCCACCGTGTCGCGATAAGCCTCTTCCGCCGCGTCCAGATCACCGGATTTGAACAACGCCCCGGCCAGATTGGCCCGCGCCTCCAGATAGCCGTCGCGATGGGTCAACGCCCCTTGGAACGCATCCAGCGCGCCCACGATATCGCCCCGCGCCATCAAGACGTTGCCGAGCGCGTTGTATCCTTCCGGATAATCGGGTTTCAGCGCCAGGGCGCGGCGGCAATAGTCCTCGGCCCCGGCCAGGTCGCCCAGGCGGCGCAGAACCACGCCCAAGTTTCCTGGGGCCATCGGGTTGGTCGGATCGATCTCGGCGGCGCGGCGATAGAGTTCCGCCGCCCCGGCCATATCGCCCTTACGGAAATACAGATTGCCCAGGTTGATATGGGCTTCCAGATGGGCCGGGTCCAATTCGACGGCGCGGCGGCCACAGGCCTCGGCCTCGCCGATGCGATCCTGAAGTTCCAGCGCCACGGCCAGATTGTTATAGGCCTCGGCATTGTCCGGGCGCAGTTCCAACACGTGGCGGGACGCGGCCTCGGCCTCGGCCCCGCGTCCGCACAGGTTCAAAACCGCCGCCAGATTGGCGTGGATCGACGGATCGCTGCCGTCGACCATCGAGGCCGCGACCAGATGATCCGCCGCCTGTTCCAGCCGCCGGGTGCGATATTCGATCAGGCCCAAAAGGTGAAGGGCCTGCACCTCGCGCGGGCGTTCGGCCAGAACCTTCTGGAAGGCGTCTTCGGCCTCGGCGTAGCGTCCCTCGCGAAAGGCACGCACGCCCGAGGTAAGCCGCGCCCGGCCCTGGGCCGAGGGCTTATCGGCGGCACTGGCGAATTTCTTCTGACGACGCCGTTCCTGACGGTTCACGAGATTGGCCCCTCCCCGGCACGGCCCGCCGGACATGAACAGCCACGCAGCAGGCATTGGATAGAAGAAGGGCCCGGTCTGATATCGACCGAGCCCGAAAGTCGGAAGGAAGAATAGTGGCCACAGGTTGCCGTGCCAAGCGATCAGGAGACCGGAACACCGAGTGATCTCCCTGGGAGGGCTTGTAGGCCACGGCTGTACACCAACTGGCATATGGTATACCAGATGCCATTTAATTACGCAAGTTTGAATATTATAAAACCCGGATCGGACATCCCTCACCTTCCGCTGCGGCCTGCCGCCGCGGTTTTCCGCTTTTCCCCAGGCGGCCAAGCTTGCGGGTCACCGGGGAAGCGGCTAAACGAAAACCGCTATACACATTGATGCACCAGCCGCCCCACCGGAACGAGGCCCGCAATGACCACCCGCACCGAAGCCGCCCGCGAGACCGCGAAATTCCTGCTCGACATCAAGGCCGTGAACTTCCGGCCGCAGGAGCCGTATATGTTCACCTCCGGCTGGGCCAGTCCGGTCTATATCGACTGCCGCTGGGTCATTTCCTTTGTCGAGGCGCGCCGCCGGATCATCGAGTTGGGCGTCGAAATGCTGCGCCGGGACGCAGGCCTGGACGCGGTCGACGCCGTGGCCGGGGGCGAGACCGCGGGCATCCCCTACGCCGCCTGGATTTCCGAAGCGGCGGCCAAGCCGATGCTCTACGTCCGCAAGAAGCCCAAGGGCTTCGGCCGCGACGCCCAGATCGAGGGCAATCTGGTCGAAGGATCGAAGGTCCTGCTGGTCGAGGATCTGGCCTCTGACGGGGCGTCCAAGCTGAATTTCGTGCACGCTATCCGTAACGCCGGGGCCGAATGCACCGACGCCTTCGTCGTATTCTTCTACGGCGTGTTCAAAGGCGCCTTGGAAACGCTGGAAAAAGAAGGCGTCACCCTGCGCTACCTGGCGACCTGGAAAGACGTTCTGGAAGTGGCGGAAGAAGGCGGCTATTTCGACGCCGCCGCCATCGATGGGGTCCGTCAATTCCTGGACGATCCGGAAAAATGGTCCCTGGCCCACGGCGGCCGCGGCTACGACGGCTGATAACCAAGGAAAACGCCATGCGAACGGTCGGCCTGATGACGAAAACCCTTCTGGCCGCCGTTCTGTGGCTGGGCGCCATCATGGCCGCTCCTGCCCCCGCCCAGGCGGCAGGCCGGGACGAGCTGACTATCGGCATCACCCAGTACCCATCGACCTTTCACCCCAATATCGACAGCATGGTGGCGAAGTCCTACATCCTGGGCTTCACCCGCCGTCCGTTCACCGTGTTCGATCAGAACTGGCAGTTGGTCTGCATGCTCTGCACCAAGCTGCCGACCATCGAAAACGGCCTGGCCGTGCCGGAAACCGCCCCGAACGGGCGCAAGGGCGTCGCCGTCACCTATACCATCCGCCCCGATGCGTTCTGGGGCGACGGCGTGCCGATCACGACCAAGGACGTGATGTTCACCTGGCGCGCCGGACGGCAAGGGCAGACCGGCATTCTGCCGATCGAGTTCTACCGCTCGGCCTATAAGGTCGATGCCAAGGACGACAAGACCTTCACCATTCATTTCGACAAGCTGACGTTCGAATACAACGCCATCAATTCGTTCGACCTGATCCCCGCCCATGTCGACGCAGTGAACTTCGACGCCGACCCGGCGAACTACAAGAACAAGACCGCCTTCGACACCCAAACCACCAACGAAGCGCTTTATTTCGGACCCTACCTGATTACCCAGGCCGAACGTGGCAGCCATGTGGTGCTGGAACGCAACCCCCATTGGTGGGGCAAGCCTGGGGCGTTCAAGCGGATCGTCATCAAGGTCATTCCCAACACGGCGGCGCTGGAAGCGAACCTATTGTCCGGCAGCATCGACATGATCGGGGGCGAACTGGGCCTCAGCGTCGATCAGGCGCTGCGCTTCGAAAAGCGCCACGGGCAGAAGTATCGGATTCAGTACAAACCCGGATTGATCTACGAACACATCGATCTGAACCAGGATAATCCCCTGCTTCAGAACCGGGATATTCGTCATGCCCTGATCTGGGCCATCGATCGGCAGGCGATTTCCAAACAGTTGTTCGGCGGCCGCCAACCGGTCGCGGATTCTGCGGTCAATCCGCTCGACTGGGTCCATGCGGACGACATCACCAAATACAACTACAATCCGAAGAAAGCTCTGGAACTCATTGTAAAAGCTGGGTTTACAAAGATCGTTCAGGGCATCCGGCACCATAAAGACACGAACGCGCCGCTGCGCTTCGAATTCATGACCACGGCGGGGAACAAGTCCCGTGAGTTGGTTCAGCAGGTCCTGCAAAGCCAGTGGAAAGCCGTTGGCATCGACGTGCGGATCAAGAACGAACCGGCGCGCGTGTTCTTCGGCCAGACGGTGACCCAGCGCAAGTTCACGGGCCTTGCTATGTATGCTTGGCTATCCGCGCCTGAGTCCGTTCCCCGGGGCACCCTGCATTCGGCCCATATCCCGACCCAGGCCAACGGCTGGGCGGGCCAGAACTATCCCGGCTTCAAAAACGCCGAGATGGATACGCTGATCGATCGTATCGAAGTCGAACTGGACAAGCCCAAGCGCAAGGCGCTGTGGCGAAGGCTACAGGAAATTTACGTGACCGAGTTGCCGGTGATCCCGCTCTACTTCCGGGCCGAGGCCTATATCATGCCGAAATGGCTGAACGGCGTCGCGCCGACCGGGCATCAGTACCCGACCAGCTTGTGGGTCGAGAACTGGGGCGCGAACTGACGGCGGGATACGCGGGGCGGCTTAGATCAGTCCGGAAAGCGGCGACGACGGGTCGGCGTACATCTTGCGCGGCATACGACCGGCCAGATACGCCTCACGCCCGGCCTTGACCGCGTGCTTCATGGCGCGGGCCATCATCACCGGGTCCTTGGCTTCGGCGATGGCGGTGTTCATCAGCACCCCGTCGCAGCCCAATTCCATGGCGATGGTCGCATCCGACGCCGTGCCGACGCCCGCATCGACGATCACCGGCACCTCGGACTGTTCCTTGATCAGGCGGATGTTGACCGGGTTCTGAATGCCCAGGCCCGAGCCGATGGGCGCGCCCAGCGGCATGATGGCCACGGCCCCCGCCTCTTCCACGCGCTTGCACAGGATCGGATCGTCCGAGCAATAAGCCATGACCTGGAAGCCCTCGGCCGTCAGGGCCGCCGTGGCTTCGATAGTTTCCGGCATCATCGGATACAGGGTGCGCTGTTCACCCAGGATTTCCAGCTTCACCAGGGTCCAGCCCCCGGCTTCGCGCGCCAGGCGCAGGGTGCGCACGGCGTCGTCGGTGGTGAAGCAACCGGCCGTATTCGGCAGGTAGGTGTATTTCTTGGGGTCCAGATAGTCGATCAGCAGCGGCTGGTTCGGATTCGTCAGGTTGACCCGGCGCACGGCCACGGTGATCATTTCGGCCTCGGCGGCTTCGGCGGCCTGGCGGTTCAGGTCATAGTCCTTGTACTTGCCGGTGCCGATGATCAGGCGCGAACGGAACTTATGGCCCGCGACCTCCAGAATATCCTCGTCCGCCTGGGCAGCGGAATCGGGCGCGCCGCCGCCGATGAAGTGTACGATCTCCAGCCGGTCGCCGTCTTCGACCCCGACCTGCGCGTAGCCGGATTTGGGAACAATCTCCAGATTCCGCTCAACCGCGACCTTGGCCGGATCGAGACCGATTCGGTTCAGAAGGTCATGAACGGACAAGGGCGCTTCAAGGGTATGGGCTTCGCCGTTGATCTGGACTTGCATCTGGTTTGGTTCCTCGGAGCCTTGTTTCGTCGGGCTTTAAGCGGAGTATGGTGATGCGCCGCGCCGCTTTCAACGCCCGGTTGGGCGCAAACGGGATGTTTCCCATATCGCGGCGCGTGCTATAAGCCGCCATCTTATAAACGGAACCGAGCCATGGCTGCCACGATTCTGATCCTCAACGGCCCGAATTTAAATCTGCTGGGTACGCGCGAGCCGGATATCTACGGACGCGAGACCCTGGCGACGATCGAAGCCGCCTGCCGCGACCGCGCAACGGCCCTGGGCCTGGAAACCGATTTCCGCCAATCCAACGACGAAGGAGAGCTCGTCGCCTGGATCCAGGAAGCCCCCAAGTCCCACGCCGGGATCATCATCAACGCCGCCGCCTACACCCATACCTCGGTCGCGATCCTGGACGCGCTCAGCGCGATCGACCTGCCGATCATCGAGGTGCACCTTTCGAACATTCACAGGCGCGAAGAGTTCCGGCATCATTCCTATGTGTCCAAGGCTGCCGACGGCATGATCTGCGGCCTGGGCGGACAAGGTTACGAGCTGGCGCTTGAAGCCTTGGCGAAACGCGTAAAGAAGAACGGATAAGGAAACATGGCGAAAAGCCCCAAAGCGAGCGATATCGACGCGGACGCCGTCCGCAAGTTGGCCGACCTGTTGAACGAAACGGGCCTGACCGAAATCGAATACACCTATGAGGATTGGTCGCTGCGCGTGTCCAAGGGCGCGACCGCCGTGGCCGCCACGGTGCCCGCCGCCGCCGCGCCGGCCCCTGCCGCCGATTCCGGCGCCGCCGCCGATCAGGGTGTTCCCGCCGGGGCCGTGACCTCGCCGATGGTCGGCGTCGCCTATACCTCGCCCGATCCGGACAGCCCGGCCTTCGTCACCGAAGGCGAAACCGTCAAGGAAGGCCAGACCCTGTTGCTGGTCGAAGCGATGAAGGTGTTCAACCAGATCACCGCGCCGCGCGCCGGAACGGTCAAAAAGATCCTCGTCTCCAGCGGAACCCCGGTGGAGTTCGGCGAACCTCTGCTGATTCTCGAATAGGAGGCGGGCCTTGTTCGAAAAGGTCCTGATCGCCAACCGGGGGGAAATCGCGCTGCGTATCCTGCGCGCCTGCCGGGAGATGGGCATCTCCACCGTCGCCGTCCATTCCACCGCCGACACCAATGCCATGCACGTCCGCTTGGCGGACGAAAGCGTGTGCATCGGCCCGCCGTCGGCCAAGGACAGCTATCTTTCCATTCAGAACGTGTTGTCCGCCGCCGCGATTTCCGGCGCGGACGCGATCCATCCGGGCTACGGCTTCCTGTCGGAAAATGCCGATTTCGCCCAGATGGTGGCCGAACACGGCTTTACCTTCATCGGGCCCTCGGCGGACCATATCCGCCTGATGGGCGACAAGGTTCGGGCCAAGGCCGCCGCCAAAGAGGCGGGTATTCCCGTCGTTCCCGGATCGGACGGCGCGATCGACAACATCAAGGACGCCGCCCTGGTCGCCAAGGACATCGGCTATCCGGTGCTGATCAAGGCCGCCGCCGGTGGCGGTGGGCGCGGCATGAAGGTCGTGCGCGACGAGAGCGAGTTGGAAAACGCCGTCAAAATGGCCCAGAGCGAAGCCGCCGCCGCCTTTGGCGACGGTTCGGTCTACATGGAAAAGTACCTGGATAAGCCGCGCCATATCGAAATTCAGGTCATGGCCGACGGTCACGGTAACGTGGTGCACCTGGGCGAGCGCGATTGCTCGATCCAGCGCCGCCACCAGAAGGTGTTGGAAGAAGCCCCCTCGCCTGCGCTGAACGAGGCGCAGCGCGCCGATATCGGTGCCGTCACCGTCAACGCCATCGCCAAGTTGGGTTACCAAAACGCGGGCACGGTCGAATACCTGTATGAAAACGGACAGTTCTATTTCATCGAAATGAACACCCGCCTGCAGGTCGAACACCCGATTACCGAGGCCATCACCGGCGTCGACATCGTGCGCGAGATGATCCGCGTCGCCCAGGGGGCGAAGCTGTCATTCACTCAGGACGACATCAAGCTGCGCGGTCACGCCATCGAATGCCGCATCAACGCCGAAGACCCCGACACCTTCGCGCCCTCTCCGGGCAAGGTCGGCGTCTATCACGCGCCAGGCGGCCTGGGTGTGCGGGTCGATAGCGCGCTCTATTCCGGCTATACCGTGCCGCCGCACTACGATAGCATGATCGCCAAGCTCATCGTTCACGGCGCATCTCGGAACGAATGCCTGATGCGCCTGCGACGGGCGCTTGAGGAATTTGTGATCGATGGCATTTCCACGGGCATTCCCCTGCAACAGCGGATCACCGGCGAAAAGGATTTCGTCGATGGATCCTACGACATCCACTGGCTTGAACACCTCATGGCCGGGGACTGATTTGCAGGCGCGGCGGCGGAGCAATCCAACATGAGCCGCCGCGACCGCGAACCCGACAGCCTTCCAGCCGAATTGTTGCTGCGCGCCTATGCGGCGGGCATCTTTCCCATGGCGGAAAGCATCGACGACCCGCAGGTCTTCTGGGTCGACCCGAAACTACGCGGCGTCCTGCCGCTCGACGGCTTTCATATCTCGAAAAGCCTGCGCAAGGTGCTCCGCCGGGGCGAATTCATCGTCCGCGCCAACTCAGCCTTCGAGCGAGTGTTGGACGAATGCGCAGCCCCCGCCCCCGGGCGCACCGACACCTGGATCAATGAGCCGATCCGCCGCGCCGTGATCGAACTGCATCATCTGGGTTTCGCCCATTCGATCGAAGCCTGGAAAGACGGACAGTTGGCCGGCGGGCTGTACGGCGTCGCCCTGCGGGGCGCGTTCTTCGGCGAAAGCATGTTTTCCCGCGCCACCAATGCCTCCAAAGTCGCCCTCGCCCATCTGGTGGCGCGTTTGCGGATCGGCGGGTTCCGCCTGCTTGATACCCAATTCGTGACCGAACATCTGGCGACCTTCGGATGCCAGGAAATCCCCGCCCGCGAATATCAAAAGCGGCTAGAAGCCGCGCTTGAATACCAGGCCCGGTTCCCGCTCAACCCGGCCCCAGAGCGGATCCGCCAGGAACTGGAAGCAATGGCACAAACCCCGCCCCCGGGTCACGCGGTGACATAGTCACCGACGACGACGCCCCCTGCCGATACCCTTCCGATCAAGCTGAACGGTCGATCCGCGCAATTCTTTGCGATGGTCGGCTTCACGCAAATTTAGGAGGATATCTCATGCAGAAACGCCTTTCCCTGTTCTGGGCCCTGGCCCTGGTCGCAGCCTTGGCGGCGCCGGTTTCCGCGATGGCCGCGCCCGAACCGAAGGATCCCAAAAAACAGACCCCTTGGGGGCTCTACCTGACGTCCCAGGAAGCCTACGACATGAAAATGGCCGAAGGCGCCAAGGTGCTGTTCGTCGATGTGCGCGATCCGATCGAGATCATGTTCACCGGCTTCACCGATGTGGTCGACGTCAACATCCCCTTCATGCTGGCGGACCGCACCAAGTGGCATGCGAAAAAGCCGGTTTTCCTGATGGCCAAGAACCCGGATTTCGAACCGGCCATCGCCCGCGCTTTGGAAAAGCGCGGCCTGTCCAAATCCACGCCGATCTTCCTGATGTGTCGTTCCGGCGGCACCCGGGGTGCGCCCTCGGCGATGATGCTCGACGGTAAGGGCTACGAGAAAGTCTACGTGGTCGTCGACGGCTTCGAAGGCGGCACGCTCAAGGACGGTCCGAAGAAAGGCTGGCGCCTGAAGGACGGCTGGAAGAATTCAGGCCTGCCGTGGAGCTACAAGCTCAACAAGGAAAAGATGTACGGGCTGGACTGACCCCGCCCCGTTCCAAATGATCCAAGGAGTATTGGAAATGACGACTTCCCGGACCCGATCCGGGGCGGTGATGCCCCCTGCCTTTTTGCTGGCTGCGCTGCTCGCCCTTTTATCCGCTGCGGTACTAGCCATCCCGGCGGCGAAAGCCGCCGATAAACCGGAAAACATGTTGGTGATCCTGACTTCTGCCGACACCGAAACCCAGGCCATGGCCCTGGTCTTGTCCAATCAGGTCGCGAAACAGGGCACGCCCGTGCATCTGATGCTTTGCGGCCCGGCGGGCGATATCGCCTTGAAGCAGCCCCCCGCCGCCGCCGGCAAGGTCATCACGCCCAAGGGCATGACCGTCTCGTCGCTGCTCGCAGGCCTCAAGGCCAAGAATGCCAAGATCGATGTCTGCGCGATTTATCTACCCAACCGAAACCTAGGCGCAGATGCCCTGTCGGACGGGGTCGGCGTCGCCAAACCGCCGGTGATCGCCGCGGAAATGACCGCACCAGGGACCCGTGTGGTCGGATTTTAAACCTCAACCCGGGAATGCGCCGCCAGATCGGATCGCATCTGGCGGTTGCCTTCCCCGGCTCAGTAGAGGAAAAAGGGAATACGCTAACGACGGCGGTGGGTTACGAGAGACTGCATGCTCAAACTGAAACGGATCGCGATCGACACCTATCCGGAGAACGTGGCCCTCTTGTCCCGCAACTGCGCCCATTACCGGGCCGAGGACTTTCAGGCGCTGCGCAAGCTCGAGGTCGTATCCGACGGTAAGCGGCTGCTCGCTAATCTGATCATTTCCGACGACGCCGATCTGGTCGGCCCCGACGAATTGGGTTTGGGCGAACAGGCGTTTCGCCGCCTGGGCCTGCCCGAAGGTGACCTCGTCCGCATTTCCCAAGCCGCGCAACCACAAAGCCTGGAAGCGATCAGGGCCAAGATCAACGGCCATACCCTGTCGAAAAGCGAGATCGAAGCGATCATCGCCGACATCACCTCGCACCGCTATTCACCGATGGAGATCGCGGCCTTTCTGATCTCTTCCGCCAGTTTCACGACCACCGACGAAATGCTTGACCTGACCGAGGCCATGGCCCAGGTCGGCAACAAGCTGGAATGGGATTCACCCATCGTCGTCGACAAGCATTGCATCGGCGGCATTCCGGGTAATCGGACCTCGATGATCGTGGTTCCCATCGTCGCGGCACACGGCCTGCCGGTGCCCAAGACCTCGTCCCGCGCCATCACCTCGCCATCGGGCACCGCCGACACCATGGAGGTCCTGGCCAACGTCAACCTGACCACCGCCGAAATGCGCGCCGTTGTCGAACGGGAAAAGGGCTGCCTGGTCTGGGGCGGACATGTGAATCTGTCACCCGCCGACGACATCCTGATTTCCGTCGAACGCCCCCTGCGCATCGATACGCCGGAACAGATGGTCGCCTCGATCCTGTCCAAGAAGATGGCCGCCGGATCGACCCATCTGGTGATCGACATCCCCATCGGCCCCACGGCCAAGGTCCGCACCCATGCCAACGCGGTGCGCCTGCGCAAGATGTTCGAATACGTCGGCGACAAGGTCGGCCTCATCATCGACGTGGTGTTCAGCAACGGATCGCAGCCCGTCGGGCGCGGCATCGGCCCCGTGCTGGAAGCCCGCGACGTCATGTCCGTCCTGCGCAACGACGCCGACGCGCCGCATGACCTGCGTGAGCGGGCCTTGCTGCTGGCTGGCCGAATGCTTGATTTCGACCCCACCTTGCGCGGCGGCAGCGGCCATGCCCGCGCCTGTGAGATCCTCGATTCCGGCCAAGCTTTGGCGGCCATGGAACGGATCATCAAGGCCCAAGGGCCGAGCCAGACCGAATACAAGCTGGGCCATCTAGTGCAGGACGTCCGCGCCCATGCCGACGGCGTGGTTCAGGCCATCGATTGTTACCGCCTGGGCCGGATCGCCCGCGTCGCCGGGGCCCCGACCGACAAGGGCGCCGGGATCGACCTGTTGAAAAAGGTCGGCGACACCGTCACCAAGGGCGAGACGCTGTACCGCATTTACGCCGACGTCGAGGCCGATTTCCGCTTCGCCACCCGCGACGCCGAAGAAGACCACGGCTACGCCATCGGGGCGGCCCGGAAACCCACGCCGACGCAAAGCTTCAGCGTATGACCGCCGCCACCCTGCCGAGCCTCGCCGTCCACGGATTTTCGGAATCGGCCGCCCAGGCCCGACTGTTGGCCGAAAGCCTGGGCGCGCCCTATGCCGATATCGAGGTTCACCGCTTCCCCGACGGCGAAAGCCTGGTTCGCGTGGATAGCACGGCGAAGACGGTCGTCGTCTATCGCTCGCTCGACGATCCGAATGACAAGCTGATCGAGTTGATGCTGGCAGCCTCGGCCCTGCGCGACGGCGGGGCCAAGCGTTTGATCCTGGTCACGCCGTATCTTTGTTACATGCGCCAGGACATGGTGTTTCACCCCGGCGAGGCCGTCAGCCAGACGGTCGTCTGCGGCTTTCTCGACAACCTGTTCGACGCTGTCATCACGGTCGATCCGCACCTGCACCGCACGTCGGACCTGGCTTCGGTCTTTCCCACGGCACGTGCCGAAGCTCTGTCGGCGGCCCCGTTGCTGGCGGCGCGGCTACTGGAACGCGACATCGCGCGGGATACGATCCTTGTCGGGCCGGACGGCGAATCCCGCCAATGGGTCGAAGCCGTCGCCGCCCCATTGTCCCTGGATGTGCTGGTCGGACAGAAGGAACGCGCCGGCGACCGGAAAGTGGCGATTGAGATTCCCGGTATCGAACAGGCTGCCGGTCGGGCGGTCATTCTGGTTGATGACGTGATCTCGACCGGCATGACCCTGGCTGGGGCCGCGCGCCTGCTGCTGGCCGCCGGGACGACGGGCGCCGAGGTCATGACCGTGCATATGCTGGGCGACCCCACGGTTCCGGCGTTGCTCCGTGATGCGGGGATCGCGCGGATCGAATCCTCAGATTCCGTGCCCCACGAAAGCAATGCAGTCCTTCTGGCCCCGATGCTGGCGGATAGCGTCCGCCGGATGTTGGGTCAGCTCCGCTAAATCTCTTCCGCAACGAAGGCCATGGCCTGCCGCGCCGTGCGCAGCGGATGTTTGCGCTTCAACGGGGCGTGCAGGAACCGGTTCACCGCGGCCAACCCCATCGGCATCCATGGTGCCCCAGGTCGCGCGCCATGCTCCTCGTCCATGGCCATAATCAGTTTCAACAAATGGGCGGCGACGATGTATTCGAACTGACCGTGATCGAACAACCTCTGTTTTTGATCGCGCAGGAAGACATCTACATCCGGCACGGCCCAAGCCGAGGTATCCATATCCGGATCGGTAAACCCGGCGTTGCGCCCCAGGAAGCACCCCAACTGCAACAAACCCTGCGGCCATAACATGGGCCAGCGCGTACAGGTCGCCCGCACGGCATTGCCGAAGGTCAGGGCATGGGTGAACGACAGCCAGCCCACGTTCTTCGACAGCGGCAGGTCCGCGTGGTTCTGATATCGGGGATCGAAATGCAGCATCTGCCAGGACGCCGCCGCCATGGCGGCATCGTAGGTCGCCTCCGGCGCGGCCAGCCCGCCCGCAATCGCTTCCAGAATCGGGCGGAGCCGCCCGGATCGCAGGGCTTCCGGATCGGGCACGACAGTCCCGCCCGAATTGGCAACGCCCAACACTTCGCCATAGGCCCGGAACTGGGGAATCAGGTCTTCCCGCGTCGCCAGGGCCAGGGAGCGAACCAGCATCAGCAACAACGGCTCATAGACTTCTTCCGCGCCCAAGGCGTCGATCAGTTGCCCGGTCTTGTAGACATAGATCAGGGAATGGCCGAAATCCTGGTAATGGGCCAGGGCGGCGCGGGCCAGCACCGGCGCCAACATGGCGTAGCTCAATCCCGCCTCGACCGCGCCGCGCGCCATGGCGCAGGCTGCTTCTTCGTCCTCGGCTTCCAATGCCGCCAGGAACGCGCCCTCGGCGAAGGGACGTGGCGGCGGGAACGGCACCGGCGGCTCCCGCCGGGCATCCCAGGCAACATGGCCGACCGCTTCCAGGACCGCCGTCAGGGCCAGATCGGATTGGTCTGCGTATTCCCGCCCCAGGGTCAGCCAATCGGCGGCGGCAGGCACGGCATGGGTGGTGCCGTATTCAAACCGCGAGGCGGTCATGCGGATAACCCGGCGCAACGCGTCGGCCAGGTCCCCGTCCACGGACCGCAGGCGCGCCAGCTCCCGCGCCATGCGGCCGTATTCGTGCCGGTCGACCGAAGCCTGAATACCGCGCAGGGCGGCTTCCGCCCGCTCGTCGTCACTCGGCCCGCTCAGATCGACGAAGATTCCCCCGTCCTTAACCTCGACCGGATAGACGGTCAGATCGTCGCCACCGAGCACAGCCTGACCGTTGGCTAGATCGAACTTCCAGTTATGCCAGTTGCAGGTCAGCAGGCAGGCCGCGCCCCCATCCGCCCCCTTGCCGGTCGCGACATGCCCTTCGACCAAGGGGTAGCCCTCATGCGGGCACCGGTTGTCGCAGGCAAAGATTCTCTCTTCGACACGGAACAGCGCGATCTGCCGCCCATCGACGCGCACGGCGGCCTTGCCGCCCGCATCCAGAACGGTCAGATCGGCGATGCGTCGCCAGCTATCGGGTCGGCTATCCATGGCACTTAAGCCCGCCCATGGTCTGGAGGAAGAGAACGAACGCTTATTGCCCGGTTATTGGCCAGGCGCGGCATCCGCGGGGTCGGCGCAATCCAATACCCAGATATCGTACACCGGATGCTCAAGGGCGTTGAGCGCAGGGCTGGAGGCGAACATCCAGCCGCGAAACAGGCTGACTGCCGGCTCGCCCGGGCGAATCTCCCAGATATCCAGGAACGCCGCGCTTTCGGGCGTTTCCTCCGGCGGGCGCTTGTCGCATTGCCGGGCGATGATCTCCAACGTGCCGAAGCGCACGACTTCGCCGACCCGGGCTTCGATGGTCGATACCCGCGCGGTGACCTTGTCCAAACCTTGAAGAATCACCTTGTTCATCGGCGCGGCCTGGGCTGCGCCCACCGCCAGCAGCATCAATCCGGCAAACGTCAGGATATGGGCGACCGAGCGCCGCATCTTGGCTTACTTCCCGCCCGTGGCCAGGAAGATGACCTCGCCGACCTGATCTTCCAGGGATTTGAAATCCTCGGTCTTGGCGATCTTGCCGCCCGGAGCCAGAGTTTCCTTGGCCTGACCGGGTTTCAGGCGAATGTACTTGCCGCCCAAAATCCCCTCGGACCCGATGGTCGCGACCGTATCGTTCGGCAATTTCACGTCGGGCTGGATCGACATCACGACCACGGCCTCGAACGAGGTCGGATCAAGCCGCCGGTCGAGCACCGTGCCGACCTTGATCCCGTTGATTCGCACGTCGCTGCCCTTGGCCAACCCGCCGATCTTCAGGAAATGGGCCTTCACCTCATAGCCCGTGACCGCTTTGACCTGCGCCACGTTGAAAGCGAAGAACAGGAACACGCCGGCAACGATCAGCACCACGCCGCCTAGAACCGTTTCGATAGCGTTGCGCCCCATGGCCGCCCCCGTTCCTATTTCAGTTGCCCGGCCGCTTCGGCGGCGGCTTTGCGTTCCGCCTGCGCCGCCCGGCCTTGGGAAATAATGAGATCAAGAATGTCGCTGACGACCTGCGCGTCCTGGGTATAGGCAATGACATCGCCTGTTTTCAGCGGCTGTTCCGCCGCCCCCGGCTCGACCACGATGTATTTCTCGCCGAACAGGCCATCCGTCTGGACCGAGGCCGACGAATCCTTCGGCACCGGCACCGCGTCGGACAGGCGTAGCGTCAGAACCGCCCGAAACCGGTTGTCCAAGCGCTGCGCCGTGACCGTGCCGATCCGCACGCCGCCCATACGGACCTCAGCCCCGGGGGCGATTCCATCGACTCGCCCAAACAAGGCATCGACGCGCACATGCCCATCGGCGACCGAGGACATATCGCGGCTTTGATTCAGGAATCCGATCACGACCAGCAGCGTAAGCAGCGCCAGCGCACCGACCAGTTGTTCCTTGATCTCCAGGGTCATGACCTTGCGACCGTTATCGCGTGAGGCACCGGACGGCGTCCATGACGTATGGACGCCTCGCCGCTCACTCGGGGGCCCAGGCTTCGTAGTCGCCGGTGGCCTTGGCCCGCTGGCCGCCCTTGAAATCGTGGCCAGCCGGGCGATAGGCGCCCATCGTACCGGTCAGGTTCGGCACATGCTCTTTCTGCCACGGGCGCGCTTGCGTCGCGCTTTCGGTCAGCGGCTCCGCCGTGGTGTGGTGAAGCCAAGCATGCCACTCGGCGGGCACCTTCGACGCTTCCTTGCCACCCTTGTACAGCACCCAGCGGCGTTCGCGGCCGTGCAGCGACGCCCCCTTGTGCTTGTAGTAACGGTTGCCGAATTCGTCGGTGCCGACCAGCTTGCCGTAAATCCATGTGTGCAGGAGCGTTCCGATGTCCATGACGTCTCTATCCACCTGAAGTATCGCCGGAATATGGCACCATGTGGGCGCAAGGTCCAGGGCTCGTCGCCAATTATATGGCCGTTATGACACCAGGTCATACACTACATATCGGACCGGTCGAACTATGCCTTTGGTCATAACCCCCGGATTTCCGGGCGGTTCCACAAAATCAAGTAATTTTTTCGCAACAAAAGCCCTAAATCTTGAAATAATTATATTGCCGCCCCCCGAAACCGCTGGCTACATTTAGCGCTCTTCACGCCTGGGCAGACACATTATCTAGTAAGGCAGCGCATGCCTTCCGCGCCGTCGGCTGAAAACGAACCGGGACCGTACACGGGCCTGCCGACAGACAGATTGGTGACCGACGATCCAGCGCCGGCGCCACAGGGACCAGATAGGGATACCAAACGGGGTAACGATGCAGATCAAGCGGCATTTCACAAAGCAGGACAAGTCGCCTTACGCGGCGATCAAATTTCGTCAGGCCACCAGCGAAATTCGCAATCCGGACGGCTCTGTCGTCTTTTCGCAAGACGGCATCGAGGTGCCGGAAGCTTGGTCGCAGGTTGCCTGCGACGTTTTGGCGCAGAAATATTTTCGCAAGGCCGGGGTTCCCGCCAAGCTGAAGAAGGTCGAGGAAAACTCGGTTCCGTCTTGGCTGTGGCGGTCCGAGCCGGACGATGCGGCGCTGAAGAAGCTGCCGAAGGAAAAGCGTTTCTCCGGTGAAATGAGCGCCAAACAGGTGTTCGACCGACTGGCCGGAACCTGGACCTACTGGGGCTGGAAAGGCGGTTATTTCGATTCCGAAGCGGATGCGCAGGCCTATTTCGACGAAATGCGCTTCATGCTGGCCAAGCAGATGGCTGCCCCGAACTCGCCGCAATGGTTCAACACCGGTCTGCATTGGGCCTATGGCATCGACGGCCCGGCGCAGGGTCACCACTATGTCGACTTCGAAACCGGCAAGCTGGTCGCCTCTCAGTCCTCTTATGAACACCCGCAGCCCCATGCCTGCTTCATCCAGGGCGTCTCGGACGACTTGGTGAACGAAGGCGGCATCATGGACCTGTGGGTCCGCGAAGCGCGTCTGTTCAAATACGGCTCGGGTACCGGCTCCAACTTCTCCCACCTGCGTGGCGAGAACGAGCCCCTGTCGGGCGGCGGTCGTTCCTCCGGCCTGATGAGCTTCCTCAAGATCGGCGACCGCGCTGCGGGCGCGATCAAATCCGGCGGCACCACGCGCCGCGCCGCCAAGATGGTCGTGGTCGACGTCGATCACCCGGACATCGAGAACTACATCGGCTGGAAGGTCCAGGAAGAGCAGAAGGTCGCGGCCCTGGTCGCCGGCTCCCGCCTGGCCAAGAAGCACATGACCGCCGTCATGGCCGCCTGCCAGGCCGACCTGGGCGCCGACGCCGGCGCGGACGACCGTTTCGACCCCAAGGCGAACCCGGCCCTCAAGGCCGCGATCAAGGGCTGCCGCGGGGCCATGATCCCCGACAACTACGTTCAGCGGGTGATCCACTTCGCGCGTCAGGGCTATACCGAGATCGATTTCCCGACCTACAACACGGATTGGGATTCGGAAGCCTATGTCACCGTTTCGGGCCAGAACTCCAACAACTCGGTTCGTCTGACCAACGACTTCATTCGTTCGGTCCTGGACGACGGTGAGTGGGAACTGATCCGCCGCACCGACGGCACCGTCCACAAGCGGGTCAAGGCCCGCGACCTGTGGGAAAAGATCGGCTATTCGGCCTGGGCCTGCGCCGATCCGGGCTTGCAGTACGACACCACCATCAACGAATGGCACACCTGCCCCAATTCGGGCCGGATCAACGCCTCCAACCCCTGCTCGGAATACATGTTCCTGGACGATACGGCCTGTAACCTGGCGTCCCTGAACCTGATCACCTTCGCCCAGCAGGATGGGACGTTCAACGTCGCCTCGTTCGAGCACGCGGTGCGTCTGTGGACCGTGACCTTGGAAATCTCGGTGCTGATGGCTCAGTTCCCGTCCAAGGAAATCGCTCAGCTGTCCTACGAGTTCCGGACCCTGGGCCTGGGTTACGCCAACATCGGCGGCTACCTGATGAACGCCGGCTTGTCCTACGACTCGGTCGAAGGCCGCGCGATCTGCGGCGCCATCACGGCGCTGATGACCGGCACCTGCTACGCGACCTCCGCCGAGATGGCGTCCGAACTGGGCACCTTCCCGCGCTATGAGGAAAACGCCGAGCCGATGCTGCGGGTCATCCGCAACCATCGTCGCGCCGCCCATGGCGAAAGCGCCGGCTACGAAGGGCTGGAAGTCAATCCGGTGCCGCTGGTCGCCAGCGAATGCCCGGACGACGCCCTGGTCGCGGCTGCCGCCAAGGCCTGGGACCTGGCCCTCGAAGCGGGCGAAGCCCATGGCTATCGCAATGCCCAGACCACGGTGATCGCGCCCACGGGCACCATCGGCCTGGTCATGGATTGCGACACCACGGGGATCGAGCCGGACTTCGCCCTGGTGAAGTTCAAGAAGCTGGCCGGTGGCGGCTACTTCAAAATCATCAACCGGATGGTCCCGAAGGCCCTGGTCGGCCTGGGTTACACCGCCGACGAGATCACCGCGATGATCAACTACGCGGTCGGTCACGGCACCCTGGAAGGGGCCCCCGGGATCAACGCAGAATCGTTGAAAGAGAAGGGCTTCTCCCACAATGTTATGACAAAACTTGAAAAGTCGCTGGGCGAAGCCTTCGACATCAAGTTCGTGTTCAACAAGTGGAACCTGGGCGAAGACTTCTGCCGCGAAGGCCTGGGCATCCCGGCCGAGAAGCTCGACGACATGTCCTTCGACATGCTCACCTATCTGGGCTACTCCAAGGCTGAAATCGAAGCCGCCAACACCTACGTCTGCGGTGCGATGACTCTGGAAGGTGCCCCGCACCTGAAGGAAGAACATCTGTCCGTGTTCGATTGCGCCAACCCCTGCGGCAAGATCGGCAAGCGTTACCTGTCGGTCGATAGCCACATCCGCATGATGGCCGCGGCCCAGCCGTTCATCTCGGGCGCCATTTCCAAGACCATCAACATGCCGAATTCGGCCTCGGTCGCGGAATGCAACGAAGCCTACATGCTGTCCTGGCAGTTGGGTCTGAAGGCCAACGCCCTGTACCGGGACGGCTCCAAGCTGTCGCAGCCGCTGCAGGCCGCCCTTCTGGACGAAGCCGACGCCGAGGAAACCCTGGAAGAAGCCATCGCCGACCGTCCGGCGGCCGCCAAGGCCGAGATCGTCGCCGAGCGCATTGTCGAGCGGATCGTCGAACGGGCCGCCGAGCGGCAGCGTCCGCCGGATCGTCGCAAGGGTTACACCCAGAAAGCCGCCGTCGGCGGGCACAAGGTCTACCTGCGGACCGGCGAATACGAAGACGGTGGCTTGGCCGAAATCTTCATCGACATGCACAAGGAAGGTGCCGCCTTCCGGTCGCTGATGAACAACTTTGCGATCGCCATCTCGATCGGCCTGCAGTACGGCGTGCCGCTTGAAGAATACGTCGAAGCCTACACCTTCACCCGCTTCGAGCCGTCGGGCATCGTCACCGGCAACGACACCATCAAGATGGCGACGTCGATCCTCGACTACATCTTCCGCGAATTGGCGGTGTCGTACCTCGAACGCAACGACCTTGCCCATGTCGAACCGGCGGACCTGATGCCCGATACCTTGGGCGATGGCTCGGCCGAGGGCGACCTGCCGGAAGACGAAGCCAACGGCATGATGGACGCGGTCGTTCAGCAATTCGCCAGCCGCGGTTATGTCCGCTCCAAGCAGTTCATGGTGGTCCAGGGCGGCCGTCAGGGCGGCAACGGTTCGAGCAGCGGCAATGCCTCGGCCAGCGGCGGGTCTTCCGCCCCGGCCACGGCGACGGCGGGCGCCATGCGCGCCTCCGGTGCGAGCGGCAGCTCGGGCAGCGGCACGAGTGTCCAGCAGACCGAGACCATCGACACCGTGCTTGAGATCGAAACGTCGGTCATTACTCAGACCGACAACAAGTTGGACCAGATCCGCGAAGCTCGCATGAAGGGCTACGAAGGTGATCCTTGCGGCGATTGCGGCAACTTCACCCTGGTCCGTAACGGCACCTGCATGAAATGCGTCACCTGCGGCGCGACCAGCGGATGTTCGTGATGGTGCGCGTCCCTACTTCCCACAACAAGGAATCCTCCCTGGGAAACTTGGGGCGTGCGGCGGGTCTTGACCCGTCGTACGCCTCTTTTTTGGCCTAGCCAGACGCCACAAGAAATTCAAAGCCGTCCTGGTCACAGCATCAGGACGGCTTTTACTTGCCTAAAATGTAATGCAAACACGGTTTGCGGTCGGGTTGCGTGTTCTGCTAGAACCCATTGAAAATGCTTTCAATGAGAACCAAGTTCCAAGGGAAGCGATAATCTGTCTTTGAGGGATTTGTTAACCAGTTCAAGGTGTAATGGCTTGAACTGCGAATTGTTTTTGGGGAAATCCGGCTTGTGCCGGCGCATTGGAACGGGACATGGAAGAACAGGGCGAGCCCATTCATATCGTCGCGGTCGACGACGACGAGATGATCCTGAAGGCCATCACCTCGATTCTCGAGGCGGCCGGGCATCGCGTAACCGCGTTTTCCAATGCTCGCGAAGCCATGGATCAGCTGCCGGATCTGGCGCCTGATTGCGTCATCTCCGACCTGATGATGCCCGATATCGATGGCTTCCAACTGTGCAAATTTGTCCGCGCCCACGAGTTGCTTAAAGACACGGTCTTCATCGTTCTGACGGCGAAAAGTTATGAATTCGACGTCAACCGGTCCTATGAATTCGGCGCCAACGGCTTCATTCGTAAACCGATCGTCCCCGCCACGTTCCTCGAAAAAGTCGACCGCATTCTGCGCGACGACATCGAATTATCGTTCTGGGGCGTGCGCGGCACCCTGCCCGTTTCCGGCGAAGGCACGCTGAAGTACGGCGGCAACACCAACTGCGTGACGCTGCAGTTCCCCCGCGATCAGATTTTCATCTTCGACGGCGGCACGGGGATCAAAACCTTCGGCGACAAGCTGATGGCCAACGGCAAACGCAACATTCGCGGTCGTATCTTCATCTCCCATCCCCATTGGGACCATATCAACGCCATTCCGTTCTTCGCCCCGCTGTATCGGCAAGGCAACGAGTTCCAGGTCTTCGGTGCGAACCAGGGCGATATCTCGATCCGTGAAATCATCTCGGCGCAGATGGACGGCGTCTACTTTCCGATCACGTTGAAAGAGTTCGCGGCGCGGGTCTATTTCCGTGACCTGGACGAAGAGGAATTGGAAGTCGACGGCATCCGCGTCAAAACCAAGCTGTTGAGCCATCCGGGCAAATGCTTGGGCTTCCGCGTCGAATACAACGGCCGATCGATTTGCTACGTCACCGACAACGAGATGTTTTTCGAAACGCACGAAGCCTATAACCCTCATTACGAGGAAAAGCTGGCTGAGTTCGTGCACGGCGCCGACGCCCTGATCACCGACACGACGTATACGGACGCGGAATATGCCTCCAAGGTGACCTGGGGCCATTCCTGTATTTCGAAAGTTGTCGAACTTGCCGACCGCGCCAAGGTCAAGAACCTGTTCCTCTACCACCATGATCCGGACCAGCGCGATTCCGACATCGACGACAAGCTGGAAACGGCCCGCACCTTGCTGCGCGAACGCGGCAGCGATACCGTCTGTATCGCGCCCAAGGAACGCGAAACCTTCTTCATCTGATCCGGTGCGACGTCGCCGTTCGCGCCCCCCTTACTTGACCGAAAGGACCCCGAACCGATGACCGGAACCGTTGAAACGCGCCTGAAAGAACTGGGTATCGACCTGCCGACGCCCAGCACCCCCGCCGCCAACTACATTCCCTACACCGTCGTCGGGTCGACCGTGTTCGTGGCCGGTCAGGTTTGCGTCTGGAACGGCGAGATCACTTGCCGGGGCCGCCTAGGCGAGGACGTAACCAAGGAAGACGGCTACAAAGCGGCCCGGGTTTGCGGTCTGAACCTGATTGCTCAGGTGCGCGAAGCCTGCGGCGGCGATTTGGATCGCGTCGTGCGGGTGGCCAAGCTGGGCGGCTTCGTCAACTCCACCGCCGATTTCACCGATCACCCGGAAGTCGTCAATGGCGCGTCCGACCTGATGGTCGAAGTTTTCGGCGATGCCGGCAAGCATGCCCGCTTTGCCGTCGGCGCCCCGGCCCTGCCGCGTGGCGTAGCCGTCGAAATCGACGGGATCTTCGAAATCCGCTGATCGGCCGCGCAGCCTATCGGTCGCGCAATTCCGCCAGGAAATTGAGAATACGGGCCTTTGCCTCGTCGTCCTTGGCGACGACGTGATAGGTCCCCTTCAGACCCAACACCTGCATGCCGGTCGTGCCGACGTAGTCCAGGCATTTGATCCGGCGGCCGTGGCGCCAGGGATCGTTCTCTGAATAGACCGCCAGGGCGGGTTCGTCCTTGGGCGCGTTAAAGCCCGTCGAGCAGCGCGTACCGCTCATCACGCGGCCCTTGAAGACATCGCCCGAATAGGCCGCGACGACGTTCGAGCCCTGCGAATGGCCGAACAGGAACAGCTTGTTCCAATCGACCCAGGGAAAACCCTTCATTCCGGCCAGGGCACGATCCAGTTCCTCCAGCCGCCAGGAAACGACGTTCTGATAAATGCCTTCCGGCCCGGCGCGGGAATGGGTCTTGGCATCGCAGGTCTTGACCCGGCCCGGACGGGCAAAGCTGTCGGGGGCGACGACGACGTAGCCTGCCTCTGCCAGCATACCGGCATTGAACTTGCCCGAATTGCCGAATCCGCCGCAGCCATGCATGTAGACCACCACGGGCCGCGGCTTGCCTTTGGATAGTTCTTCCAGGGCGCGGGCCACCGACGTCAGGTCACGGCGACCGCCTAAGACGCCCGTCCCGTACGGATTGGCGTCGGCCGGCAAGTAGAAATAGGCCTGCTCCCAGGTCTTCTCGATGGCGTCGGGGCCCAGGGATTCGACCGGGACTTCTTCCATACCGGCACGCGCGCCACCAAACGGAAGCGTCATCAGAAACGTCAAAATCAGGAAAAACGCAAAGGGCCGTCCAGGCATCGCACCACCCTCGATCAAGCGGTTGCCGAACGCGGCCCGCGAGCGCACATTAATCCTCATGATCTGTTTCGAAAATGGGAATTCGCGGCGCATCCGGCCGAATTCGTCACGACAGACAGCGGCGGCTCAAAACCGCCGTTGGATGAAGGACTGAAGGATAGCCCATGCCCGACGGACGCGACGCAGTCGCCATCAAAGTCATCAAATCCCTAAGTGAGATTTCGGCCGATTCCTGGGACGCCTGCGCAGGGGCGGATAACCCGTTTGTCAGCCATGCCTTTCTGTCGGCCCTGGAGGATTCGGGCTCGGCGACGCGTGAAACAGGATGGCTCGGCCAACATTTGGTGATCGAAAACCCGGCGGACGGATCCGTCGCGGCCTGCGCACCGCTTTACCTGAAGAACCACTCCTACGGCGAATACGTGTTCGATTGGGGCTGGGCCGACGCCTATGAGCGCGCGGGCGGGCGTTATTATCCCAAGCTGCAATGCGCCGTGCCGTTCACGCCCGCGACCGGCCCGCGCCTGCTGATCAACAAATCCCTGCCCGAGGCGCAGCAACGGGAGATGCAGGCCGCCTTGATCGCGGGGATGGCCCAGCTCGCGGAAAACCTCGGTGTTTCGTCCCTTCACGTCACCTTCCCAACCGAACAGGAATGGGACGCCTTCGGCGACGGCGGTTTCCTGCAGCGGATCGGTCAGCAGTTTCACTGGGAAAACAAAGGATTCGAGACCTTCGACGATTTCCTGGCCGAGCTATCGTCGCGCAAGCGCAAGAACATCAAGAAGGAACGCCGCGCGGTCGAGGAGGCCGACCTTGATATCCGCATCCTCGAGGGCGCGGACATCACCGAAGGCTACTGGGACGCCTTCTTTCAGTTCTACATGGACACCACCGACAAGAAATGGGGCCAAGCCTATCTGCACCGCCCGTTCTTTTCTCTACTAGGAGAACGCCTGGGAAAGGCGGTCGTCTTGGTCGTCGTCGAAAAAGACGGGCGGCCCGTGGCCGGGGCCCTGAACCTGCGCGGCGCGGATACCCTGTACGGGCGCAATTGGGGCTGCGTCGCCGATTACAAATTCCTGCATTTCGAAGCCTGTTATTATCAGGCCATCGATTACGCCATCGCCAACGGCCTGAAATGGGTCGAGGCCGGAGCCCAAGGCCCCCATAAGGTGCAGCGCGGCTACCTGCCCCGCCGGACCTATTCCGCCCATTGGATCGCCGACCCCGGTTTCCGGCGGGCGGTCGCAAACTTCCTGGAAGACGAAGCCCGCGGCGTGGATACGGAAATGATGGCCTACGGCCGGTTCTCGCCCTTCAAGAAATCGGAATGAACGTATATTTCCGCTTTAATTCAGTGGATTACATTCATTAGCGAGCGGTCACGTTTCATTTACCATTCTTTTCTACGATGTACCGGCTATGGAACGGTACGTGCAAATATACCTGCTGACCGCAGCGGTCCTCGTGGCCCTGTTTCTGGTGACTGCGGCCGCCATCGCGGCACCGCGCGTGCCGGATGCCGAAGCCATGGCCATGAATCCCTTGATCCGCACGGCGGCGTCCCTCTCCAAGGGAGGTCAATGCATCCGCCACGTTCGGACCCGGACGGGCGAAGCCCTCTATAACTCCTGCACCGAATGCATGGTCGTCGGCGTCACCCGCCTGCGCCAGGGCTACACCAACCCGGAAGTCCGCAAATTCAACGTGCAGGGTAATTCCTCGGTCTCTCTGCCCTTCCGCGGGCCGGGACGGACCAACCTGGGCACCATCTATCCCTGTCATCAGGCCAATCTGGTGAAGCCGGAAACCATGACCGACGACAGCGATAAGCAATGCATCACGTTGGAGACGGACAATAAGACCGGTGGCGTCTATCTGGTGAACAGCTGCCGTGCCTGTCGGGCGGCTTCGGTCGTGCGCATGGCGTCGAACGGACGCGCATTGGGCCGTCAAGCCTATGTCATCGGGGCAAAAAGCAACCTGCGGCTGTCGCCGAACGGGGCGGCCAAGGTGGGACTGACCCGCGAAGACCCCTGCCCGCAGTTGGCGAACCCGGGCCGCTGAGCCCCTACCCTAGTCTCTTAAAACTTGATGGCTGATACCGGCGGGTCTACTCGACCAGCGCCGGAACCTTGCCTTTCTTGCGCTTGGCGGGAAGGCGCGTCGAGCCCGGCTCGGGGAAATCCAGAACCAGTTCGTCGCCATCGACGCCTATCAGGACCAGGCCACCCTTCGACAGCTTGCCGAACAACAGTTCCTCGGCCAGCGGCTTCTTGATGTTCTCCTGAATCACGCGGCTGAGCGGACGGGCGCCGAACAGCTTGTCATAGCCCTTCTTGGCCAGCCATTCGCGGGCGGCGTCGGTCAGCTCGATCACCACGCCGCGATCTTCCAACTGCAGTTCCAGGTTCATCACGAACTTGTCGACCACGCGGGCGACAACCTCGGACGACAGCGCCGCAAAGGGAATGATCGCGTCCAGGCGGTTGCGGAATTCGGGCGTGAACATGCGCTCGATCGCTTCCGTGTCTTCGCCGACACGCGCTTCGCGCTCGAACCCGATGGCCGGCTTGGCCAGATCGGCCGCACCCGCGTTGGTGGTCATGATCAAGATCACGTTCCGGAAGCTTACCGACTTGCCGTTGTGGTCGGTCAATTTGCCGTGGTCCATGACCTGGAGCAGGATGTTGAACAGGTCCGGATGGGCCTTTTCGATTTCGTCCAGCAACAGCACGCAATGGGGCTGCTGATCGACCGCATCGGTCAACAAACCGCCCTGGTCAAAGCCGACATAGCCCGGGGGCGCGCCGATCAGGCGCGACACGGAATGACGCTCCATGTATTCGGACATGTCGAAGCGGACCAGATCGATCCCCAGGATATGCGCCAGCTGGCGGGCGACCTCGGTCTTGCCGACGCCGGTCGGGCCCGAGAACAAATAAGAGCCGATGGGCTTTTCCGGTTCACGCAGGCCCGCGCGGGACAGCTTGATGGCGCTGGCCAGGGCCTCGATCGCGTTATCCTGCCCGAAGACCATGGTCTTGAGGTCGCGATCCAAGGTTTTCAGCGCCTTGCGGTCGTCGGACGAAACGGTTTTTTGCGGAATTCGCGCGATCTTGGCGATCACCTCTTCCACGTCCTTGACCGTCACGGTCTTGCGCCGCTTGCCCGGCGGCAACAGCATGCGGGACGCACCGACTTCGTCGATCACGTCCAGCGCCTTATCCGGCAGCTTACGTTCGTGGATGTACTTGGTCGACAGTTCCACCGCCGCCTTGAGGGCGTCGTTGGTGTAGCGGACCTTGTGGTGCTCCTCGAAATAGGGCTTCAGGCCCTTGAGTATCTTGATCGCGTCATCCATCGACGGCTCATAGACGTCGATCTTCTGGAACCGGCGCACCAGGGCGCGGTCCTTTTCGAAGTAGTTGCGGTATTCCTTGTAGGTGGTCGAACCCATGCAGCGCAGACCGCCCTTCTGCAACGCCGGCTTCAAGATGTTGGATGCATCCATCGACCCGCCCGAGGTCGCCCCCGCCCCGATCACCGTGTGGATTTCGTCGATGAACAGGATGGCGTTGGGCATGGCCTCCAGCTCGGACATGACGTTTTTCAGGCGTTCCTCGAAATCGCCGCGATAGCGGGTTCCGGCCAAAAGCGCCCCCATGTCCAGGGCGTAGATCACGTTGCCTTGCAAAACTTCCGGCACTTCACCGTCTTCGATCCGCTTGGCCAAGCCTTCGGCGATGGCGGTCTTGCCGACGCCGGGGTCGCCGACGAACAACGGATTGTTCTTGTTTCGGCGGCACAGGATCTGAATGGCGCGCTCGACTTCGTCATGGCGACCGATCAGGGGGTCGATCCGCCCTTCCGTCGCCTTCTTGTTAAGGTTGGTGCAATAGGCGTCGAGCGCTTCCGAGCCCTTGCGGGCGACGGTCTCGCCCTCGGCATCGGGATCGGCGCCGGACACCGTGCGTTGTTCCGACTGGCCCGGCACCTTGGCGATGCCGTGGGAGATGTAATTGACCGCATCCAGGCGCGTCATGTCCTGTAGTTGCAGGTAATAGACGGCATGCGATTCCCGTTCCGAGAACAGCGCGACCAGCACGTTAGCGCCCGTCACTTCCTCGCGGCCCGAGGACTGCACATGGATCACCGCGCGCTGCACGACGCGCTGGAAACCGGCGGTCGGCTTGGGCTCCAACCCGCGCGGATTGTCGATTTCGGTCAGTTCGTTATCAAGGAATTCCGTCAGGTCGGCGACCAGGCGCTCCAACTCGACATCACAGGCTTTCAGGACGGCAATGGCGTCCGGATCTTCGGTCAGAGATAACAGCAGATGTTCGAGAGTTGCGTATTCATGATTACGCTCGGCGGCTAGGGCCAGGGCGCGGTGAAGGGTCTGTTCAAGCTCTCGTGAAAGCATCTAATCCTCGTCTCCGCTGCCGTCTTTCTCGATCGTGCACTGCAGGGGGTGCTGGTGCTGACGCGCCAGATCCATGACCTGAGTGACTTTCGTCTCGGCGATTTCATAAGTGAAGACACCGCACACGCCCACGCCGCGTTGATGGACGTGCAGCATCACCTGGGTGGCTTGCTCGCTTGCCATGCCGAAATAACGTTCCAGCACATGGACGACGAATTCCATAGGGGTGTAGTCGTCGTTGAGCATCAGGACTTTGTACATCGACGGCCGCTTGGTACGGGTCCGCGACTTGACCGCCAATCCGGTGCCGGAATCATCGTTCCGACCGGGGTCAATTGGGGATTTTGGCGGGTCTGTCGGTCCTGTCATCTCCGTCCTGTCCTTGCCGTGTCGGGCCGGCGTACACCGCCCATCGGCGCCGCCAAAGCGGCCTTACCACTCCGACGGTAACCCAATTCTATTTAAAAAGGATTGCCCGGGGAAGCCCCGGAACCGGGGCACGGCAGCCGTTCGTCCAGAATTATATGGGCAGGCGCCCCCGATCCGCCAAGCCCCTGGTCGAGAAATCATTGCCCGCGCGCGCGAAATACACCCCAAAAACAAAGCGCCCGGCGATTTCTCGCCGGGCGCGTCTAGCTGCCCTTACCAAAGGGGGATGGGGGAGGAATCAGGCAGCAAGCGGTTTGCCGGCCTTTTCAACGGCCACGGACACGCGCGCAGCGATCGGCGCGGTCGCTTCCTCGGCCAGCTTGACGGCCATGTCGGAAATCTTGCGGCTTTCGTCCAGGGCCTTGGAATAATTGGTCTTCATCATGTCATTCTGAAGCTTGACCACTTCCTCGACCGATTTGCAGCCGAACATCTTCTTGGTCAGGGTGACCGAGTCTTCCATGTTCTTCTGCGCCATCGAGAACAGCACCTTGTTAATGTCCTGCACACCCTTGACCAGGATGTTGTTGGAGGACACCAGGGCATCGACGTTGTCCTTGCCATAGGCAAGAACGTCTTCGTAATTCTTGAAGACTTCCGTACCGGCCTTAACAGCCGCGGCGACCTGTTCCTGGCTCATGGCGACGGCCTTCTCGACCCCCTTGGTCGCGACTTCCGTACCGGCTTTGACAACGGTCTCAACGGTTTCCTTGCCGACCGTAACGGCCGCCTCGACCTGGCTGGCGGGAGCGGCGGGTTTCGCGGTCGCAGTAGGCTTCTTGGCTTCAGCCATCGTACTCTCCATCAGAATTTTGTTTGGCGGGCGATCAATATCTTTACATCGCAGGCGGTCTGCCGCTTTCGGCGCCGCCGCTGACTGGCAACAGAGGACCTCAATGTTGCGTTGCAGCAATGGAAAAAACATACGCCTCTCAAGGGCTACACGTCAAGGGCGACTTGTGCAGTGCACAAAAGTTTATTCGATTTGTCATCCCATTGTATTTCAATGACTTAGGAGCACACCTCCCCCTTGTCACCTCCGCCCTGAAACCGCCTTTGACCTGCCCGTTTTTGGCCATTTTCGCCCTCGGTTAACCTTTTATTCACGATGAATCCTTAAAGAACATATTGATTCGCCTGCGAAATTTCTGGAGACGCCGCATTCGGATTCGGTTACGATGCGGACGAATCGGGGGACGACGCGACGACGACGATGAGACCAAATGCTCGGAACGGGGAAGAGAGCTCTCATGGCTGACACGACGCGCCCGACTATTAAGCGGGGAGGCTTCGGCCTTCTGGCGGCCGCAGCCGCCATACTGATTACCGCCATGCTTGCCCTTCCGGGTCAGGCAGCGGCCAAATACGCATCTTTGGTGATCGACGCCAATACCGGCGAGGTTCTGCACGCGGTCAACGCGGATACGCGGAACTATCCCGCCTCTCTCACGAAGATGATGACCCTTTATAAGGTGTTTGAAGCGATCGACAGCGGTCGCTGGTCCATGAACACGCGCCTGCGGATGTCCCGTCATGCCGCCAATCAGCCCCCGTCGAAGCTGGGTCTGAAACCGGGCGAGACGATTTCGGTTCGCGACGCGATCCTGGCCCTGGCCATCAAGTCCGCCAACGACATCGCCGCCGCCGTGGGCGAAAATTACAGCGGTTCTGAACGTAAGTTCGCGCTGGAAATGACCTCGACGGCGCGTCGCCTGGGCATGGACCGGACGACCTTCCGCAATGCCTCGGGCCTGCCCAACCGGGGACAGATGAGCACTGCCCGCGACATGGCCAAGCTGGCCCGCGCCCTGCTGCGTGATTTTCCGCAGCACTATCACTTTTTCTCGCGCACCCGGTTCGACTTCCAGGGCGTGTCGCACAAGACGCACAATAAGCTGCTGCTGACCTATGAGGGCGCGGACGGCTTTAAAACCGGCTATATCCGCGCCTCGGGCTTCAATCTGGTGACCTCGGCCAAACGCGACGGGCGTCGCCTGATCGGCGTGGTTTTCGGCGCCAATTCGTCCAGCTCGCGCAATCGCCTGATGGCTAAGTTCCTGGATAAGGCATTCGACAAGGTCGGCAGCGCCCCGATCCTGGCCAAAGCCGAAGTTCCGGCCCCTGCTCCGCTGCCGACTTCCGGCAACCGTCAGGAAGAACAGGGCGACGGCGACGGTCCGACCCGCATCGTCGAATTCGACAAGCATTCCCGCTGGGGCATTCAGGTCGGCGCGTTCAGCCATTCCGACCAGGCCGAAACCATGGCCATGAAGGCCCGCGCCACCCTGCCCAAGCTGCTCGATAACGGCGTCGTTTCGATCGTGCCGCTAACCAAAAAGAATGGCTCGGTCCTGCATCGCGCCCGGGTCTATGGCCTGTCCAAGCGCGAAGCCTTCAACGCCTGCAAGTTGCTGGAGAAGCGCCGCATCCCCTGCATGGAACTGCGCGGCCCGCCGACGATGGAAATGGCGGCCCTGCAGTAAGGATCGCCCTTCCCCGCTCTCTTTCCTTCTATTTGACCGTCACGCCGTCGACAGCCCTGTCGGCGGCGTTTCTGCGAATGCAAACTGGAACGAATTTAAACGTGACATGGACCAACAAATTTTGGCAAAATTGTCGATGAGATTTTGTCGGCGAGAGGAGGTCTAGGCCTTTTCACTCGACAAGGGGGAGGGAGAGGAACCGTCTTTCGGCGGTTCCTCTCTTGTTTTTCTGCACTGATTTCCAGGGGATAGGGTCCAGAGACCGGAACTAAAGGTCCGGCGCTTCCAGTCCGCTCTGCGCCAATTGGTCGACCAAAGCCGCCTTCAGCGTCTCCAACCCCGCCGCATCCGCAGCTTCGCAGCGCGCCACCAGGACCGGCTGTGTATTCGAGGCCCGCAGCAGCCACCAACCGGCCTCGGACTGCACCCGAACCCCGTCCATGTCATGGACGTCGATCCCGCTCAGGCGGGTCAGGCGATCTCGGACCTCATCGACGACCTTGAACTTGCGGTCATCGGCGCAATCGAAGCGAATTTCCGGCGTGCTGACCGTCTTCGGCATGGAATCCAGCAGATCGGCGAGGCTGTCGCTCGTACCATTCAGGACGTTCAACAAGCGGACAGCGGCATAAAGCGCATCGTCATACCCGTAGTAGCGATCCTTGAAGAAGATATGGGCGCTCATCTCCCCGGCCAGAGGCGCGCCGATCTCCGCCATCTTGGATTTGATGTGCGAATGGCCGGTCTTCCACATCATCGGCTTGCCGCCCAGGCGTTCGATCTCATCGAAGAAAACGCGCGACGTCTTTACGTCAGCGATCACCGTGGCGCCCGGATGGCGGGCCAAGACGTCCCGTGCAAGGATCGCCAGCAATTGGTCGCCCCAAAGCACCCTGCCCTGCCCGTCGACCACGCCGATGCGATCCCCGTCGCCGTCGAATGCGATCCCCAAGTCGCAGTTGTTCGCTGCAACGGCTTCCTTCAACTGCGCCAGGTTCTTTTCGACCGTCGGGTCCGGGTGATGGGCCGGAAAAGTCCCGTCAATATTTTCGTTCAACAGGATATGCCGTCCCGGCAGGCCCGCGACCAGCTTGACCAAGGCCTCGCCCGCGGCACCGTTCCCGGCATCCCAGGCGATGGTCAGGGGCTTGTCTCCGTCCACATCCTTCAACAGCCGAGCCACGTAGGCATCCAGGATTTCGTGATGACTGTCCGTGCCGGCACCCTCGGCGAAATCGCCGGCAGCGGCCATGGCGCCCAGCTTCTGGATATCGGCGCCAAAGAAGGACTTTCCCTGCATCATGATCTTCACGCCGTTGAATTCCGGCGGATTGTGCGAACCGGTAATCATCAGCCCGGCATCGGTGCTGAGATGATGGGTCGCAAAATACAGCATAGGCGTCGGTCCGCGCCCGATACGCCGCACCTCGATCCCCGCCGATTGCAGGCCTTCGGCCAGGGATGCTTCCAGTTCCGGCGAGCTGAGACGCCCATCGTAACCAGTGGCGGCGGTCTTGCCCCCGGCCCGCGCCAGGATCGTGCCGAAAGCACGGCCGATAGCGACCAGGTCCGCCGGGTTCAGGGTTTCCCCCACCGTTCCACGAATGTCGTATTCGCGCAGGATGCTGGGGTCGAAGCGGTGGCTGTCCGCCATGTCAGGGCCTTTCGATTAGCCTTCGGCGGCCAATTTGGCGCGACCGATGCAGGTATATTCGAACCCGGCGTCGGCCATGTCTTGCGGGTTATAGATGTTCCGAAGATCGACCATCACCGGCGCTTTCAGAAGGTCCTTCACCCGGTCCAGATCAAGCGCCCGGAATTCGTTCCATTCGGTGATAATCGCCAAGGCATCGGCACCGTCCATCGTCTCATAGGCGCCCTTGCACCATTCGACGTCGGAAAGCATGTGACGGGCTTCGTCCATGCCCTCGGGATCGTAGGCCCGCACCGTCGCACCGGCGGCGACAAGGGCGGGGACGATATCCAGCGATGGGGAGTCGCGCATGTCATCCGTGTTCGGCTTGAAAGTCAGGCCCAGCACCGCAATAACCTTGCCTTTTACGTCGCCGCCGCAGGCCGCGATGATCTTTTGCGCCATGGCTTTCTTGCGCTTGGCATTGATGTCGACCACCGTCTCGACGATCCGCAGGGGTGCGCCGGAATCCTGCGCCGTCCGCACCAGGGCCAGGGTATCCTTCGGGAAGCACGACCCGCCGTAACCCGGCCCGGCATGCAGGAACTTACGCCCGATCCGCCCGTCAAGCCCGATGCCCTTGGCGACATCTTGGACATCCGCGTCCAAAACTTCGCACAGGTCCGCGATTTCGTTGATGAAGGTGATCTTGGTCGCGAGGAAGGTATTGGCCGCGTACTTGATCAGCTCCGACGTCTGGCGCTTGGTGAACACGATCGGCGTTTCGATCAGGTACAGCGGACGGTACAGTTCGCGCATCACCTCTTTGGCCCGTTCGGCATCCGTGCCGATCACCACCCGGTCGGGACGCATGAAGTCCTCGATGGCCGCGCCTTCGCGCAGGAATTCGGGGTTGGAAACAACGTCGAAGTCCGCATCCGGCCGCGCATCACGAATGATCTTCTCAACCTCGGCGCCCGTACCCACGGGCACGGTCGACTTGGTGACGACCACTGTATAGCCTTCGATGGCGTGAGCGATCTCTTCCGACGCTGCATACACGAACGACAGATCCGCGTGGCCGTCTCCCCGGCGCGACGGCGTGCCGACGGCGATAAACACTGCATCTGCGCCTTTCATCGCTTCGGCAAGGTCGGTCGTAAACTTCAATCGGCCCGCTTCGGCGTTGTTTTCCACCAGCTTCTGAAGACCCGGCTCATAGATGGGCATTTCGCCCTGCTTCAGCCCTTCGATCTTCTTCTCGTCCTTGTCGACGCAGGTAACGTGGTGGCCGAATTCCGAGAAACAAGCTCCGGACACCAACCCTACATACCCGGTTCCGACGACGGCGACATGCATGCTTTAACTTCCTTCAGAGGTAGGTTTTCAGGGTTTCGCGCAAGGTCTCGCCCAAGTCGGGCCGTTCCAGGGCGAAGGCCACGTTGGCTTCGATGAATCCCGACTTGGACCCGCAGTCGAAACGCCGCCCTTCGAAGCGAAGGCCGTGGAACGGCACGTCGCCCAGGGTCTTCGCCATCGCGTCAGTCAGCTGAATTTCACCGCCAGCGCCGGTTTCGTGCTTATCCAGGAATTCGAACACCTGCGGCTGCAGGATATAGCGACCGATGATCGACAGGGTCGAGGGGGCGACGGCCGGGTCAGGTTTCTCCACCAGTCCCTTTGCCCGCACCAAACGGCCGTTGTCTTCTTCGACGTCCAAGATGCCGTATTTGTTGGTCTGGTCACGGGGAACGTCCTCGACCGCAACGATGTTGCCGCCGACCTCTTCATAGGCCGCCATCATCTGCGCCAGGCATCCCGGCTCGGCTTTGACCAGATCGTCGGGCAGCAGCACCGCGAAGGGATCGCCCGCGACGAATTGCCGCGCGCACCAGATCGCATGGCCCAGGCCCAGGGGGTTCTGTTGCCGCGCATAGGCCAGATGCCCCGGCGGCACCATGGCATCCTGAACGATTTGCAGTTCGCGGGTTTTGCCGCGCCGCTCCAACACCTGTTCCAGTTCGACGGCATGGTCGAAATGATCTTCCATGATCGTCTTGCCGCGCCCGGTAACCAGGACGAAATCCTCGATCCCCGCCGCGCGTGCTTCCTCGATCGCGTATTGGATCAGGGGTTTGTCGACGATCGGCAGCATTTCCTTGGCCATCGCCTTGGTGGCCGGCAAAAAACGCGTACCAAGACCGGCGACGGGCAGGACGGCCTTCCGGACGGGAGCATACATGTCGGGTCTTTCTGCTGTGAACTTTCAGCTTCGAAGTCAGCGGACCTAAGAACAGGCCCAACGGCGGCCTTTTTGTGCCATATGGTGCAAAGCACCGCAACCGCGCGATTACCGCCCCCTATGCCGCCGGTTTCAAACAAAATTCCCCAGGAATCCTGCCGTCCGTCACGGAACCGTAACGCGAATCGCATATCGCCCCTGGCGGCTCAATCGCCCAACAATACCGACTTGGCCTCGTTGACCTGCGCGGCCAGATAGTCCGACCCGCCATGATCCGGATGCAGACCGGAAATAATGCGTTGATAGGCCGCCTTGATCTCGTCCCGCGTCGCCCCTTCGCGCAAGCCCAGCACGGCCAACGCCTCTTCCCGGCTCATTCCGCCGCCCCTCGTCCGAGAGCCACCAGCCTCGCTGCCGGATACGTGCTCGCGCCATTCGGGCTGGACGCGATCCAAATAAGCCTCCAGAACGCGGCTGGAATCCGCGTCCTGGGACTGACATTGCCGCCACAAATCGCAAAGTTCCGAAAGGCTCAAGTCTTCCAGCCGCCGCCCGGCGAAGGGGCCTTCCAAAATTTCACCCCAGACCTCGCCGGTATCGTGATTCAAGCCCATGCGCAGAAAGCGTGTTTCCACGTCCGATGTCTGCCCTGTCGAAGCCCCCTGCCGCGCGCCCGCCATGCGGGAAAAGGTCTTTGCCGCGCGATAGACGGTCCGTGCGCGCATCAGCATCGGGATCAAGAACGATGCGGCCGCGACGGCCCAGCCGAGCCGTCCGGTGATGACGAAGAAAAAGGCCATGGCGATCACCAGGGCGCCGCCGACGAAAAACAGGGCTTTCTTCAAAGTCCGGACGTTCGCCGTCGCATACCAGCGCGCGCCCAATAGAAACGCCGCCAGCAAGGCCACCCCGAGAACCAGATAAGACACCCCCGACTATCCCCCCTTGACCTGATGGGCGATGCGCAGGATTTCCCCGCCTTTTGCCTTGGCGTGATCTTCCAACGCACGACGCCCGCCCGCGGCATAGACCGCGACCGCGGCCAACAATTCCTTCAAAGTATCGGCGCTGGTCGCGTCGAAGGCGCAATAGGCCCCGCCGGACAGCTTGGCGATCTGCTGAAAGGCGAACCCGGCAACGGGTTCAGCCCCCTCATGGAACATGAACACCGGTACGCCCAACAGGCCCAATTCCCCCGCCGTGCGCCCCACCGCGTCAATGTCTTCTTCGAAGCAATCGCCGACATAAACCAAGGCATTGACCCGCCGCTTGCGCGTTTCGTTGACCGCATGCTTGAGCAACTTGCCGAGTTGCGTTTCCCCGGCCAAGCAGCCGACGCCGGTCATCAGGCGCGCCAGTTCCGCCGCGTCCGAGGTCCATTTCGAGACCTTGAATTCCCCGAACCCACGAAAGAACGCCAATTGCACGTCGAGGCCGCCCAGATCGCGTGCCGCCAGGAACATCTCGCCCTGAAGCCGTGCCGCCCGGTCCCAAGTCGGCTGACGGCTGGCCGTTGCGTCCATGCCGAACATCAGACGCCCGCGCGCGCCTGCGGACGGCTGCACAGGAGCACGCGCCACCTTGTCCAGGAAGGCATCGACCTGGGCCCTGTCGGCTGTCTTGCGGGGCAGATTGTCCGATCCGCTCATGGCGCCTCCTTTGGCCTTGAAAGATAAGGCTGAAAAGAGCGTTTCGCCAGCAGAGCTACGTCGCCACCGGCGGCAGGCGCAGTTCGTTGATCAGGCTGCGGACTTCCTGGCGGGCGGACAGGTGCGACATCGACATCGCCGCCGGGTCGCCCGTTTCCTTGATGTCCATGATCGTCAGGCCGGCCAGGAACAGTTCGCGGAAGATCACGCGCTCGCCGAAGCCCGGCAGGAACCGAAAGCGGATACGCTCGGCCAATTCGGTCAGGGCTTTTTCCATTTCCTGGCGGTTGCGGGAATCCAGCGGGCTGAGACGGTTGCGCAGAACGATCCAGTCCATGTTGCCACCGTCGCGACGGGCGCGGACAATCTTCTGCTTCCAGACCATTTCCGCGTATTGGCTTGGCGATTTGACGACGACCTTGTCACCGATCTCGACCCGCGCCAGCACGTCCAAGTCCACGAAGCTGTCGTTCAACGGCGTGACCAGCGTATCGGCATAGGAATGGGCGACCTCGGACAAGGCCGTGGCGCTGCCGGGCGTATCGACGATGACGATCTGCGCCGCTGCCTGCGCCGCCGCCAGGACGCCGGGAAAGGCCTCGACACCATCGTCTCCGCCGGTGCCACTGGTCGGACGGACCTCGAAATACTGGGGCATCGGCACGGGCCCTGGGATCGAGCGGGCATAATCCGCCCGGTTTTCCAGGAACCTGCGCATCGAGCCCTGCCGCACGTCCGTGTCCAGCACGGCGACGGTGCGCCCGGCCCGCATCAGGCCCACGGCCAGATGCATGGCGGTGGTCGATTTACCGCTGCCGCCCTTTTCGTTACCGACGACGATCACATGGTTCTGCACGGGGGTGGCGTTCATGCCGGTCGCATCCAAACGGCGGTGTCGTGGAACGCCGCGCCCCCGCCGGGAAGGGCCGCATCGGCGCTGATGATGGTATTGATCCCGCGCCCTTCTTCGAAGGTCTCATTGGGCCAGATGCCTTCGACGACCACGGTATGGACCTGTAACCCGTCGAACGGACGCACGTGCACGACGACGCTGCCCAGGTCGTTGCCCAGGCGCACGCGGTCTCCGTCGGCCAATCCCAAAGAGTCGCAGGTCGCGGGATGGATCAGCGCGGTCGGGCGGCCTTCCTTCTGGCGGCTGGACGGGGTTTCGGTGAATGAGGTGTTCAGGAACCGCCGCGCGGGCGCCGCGACCAGACGATAGGGGCAGGCCTCAGAAGCCTTATCGATCACATCCAGATGATCCGGCAGGGCCGACATCCCCGCATGCTCGCCGCCCAGCTGCGACCAATCGGCGGCGAAATGGAACTTGCCGTCGGCATGGCCGAAGCCGTTCAGGAAATGCGCTTCGTCGAACGGTTTGGTGCAGTCGACCCAGCCCTGGGCCAGAACTTCGTCGGCGCTTGGCCGACCGCTGCGGCGCAGGGCATCGTCGATCAGTTCCCAAGCCGACATGTGGAACGCCGGATAGTCCGAGCCCAGGCGCTTCGCCAAGCCATTGATGACCTCGACGTTCGAGCGGCATTGGCCCGGCGATTCGATCAGCGCCTTGTGGACCTGCAGATAGAAATGCCCGCCGCCCTGGTACATGTCTTCGTGCTCCAGGAACATGGTCGCGGGCAGGACGATATCGGCCAACTTAGCCGTGGCGGTCATGAATTGCTCGTGGACGCAGGTAAACAAGTCGTCCCGCATCATCCCGTCGATGACCCGCGTCGTCTCCGGCGCGACCTCGGCCGGGTTGATATTTTGGGTGAATAGAACGTTGACCGGCGGACCGCCCTTGAGCGCCGCCGCGTCGCCTGTCAGGACCCGGCCGATCTGCGACATGTCGAGGGCGCGGGTCGACGGATCGACCACGTCCAGGCCCCGAATCAGTGTCTGGTCGATGCCGAAGATTTCACGGTTCGAGAACAGCGCTCCGCCGCCTCGGTGCTTCCACTTTCCGGCCACGACCGGCAGGCAGGTCACCGCATGCATGTTGGCGGCCCCATTGCGCGACCGGGTGAACCCGTAGCCGACACGCAGATAGGCCTTTTCCGTCCCGCCATACAGACGGGCCAAGGCGCGGATGTCCTCGGCCGCGATACCAGTGATCTCCGCCGCCCATTCAGGGGTGCGGGTCGCGAGGTGTTGTTGCAGGCGCTCCGGGCCATCGGAATGGGCCCGCATGTAGTCCCAATCGGCGAAGCCTTCTTCGAACAGGACGTTCATCACGGCGCAGGCCAAGGCCCCGTCCGTGCCCGGCTTGATCGGGATATGGATGTCGGCCTGTTGCGCCGTCGGCGTGCGGTAGGGATCGATCACCACCAACTTGGCGTTCCGCCCCTTTCGCGCCTTGGCGATATGGGTCATGACATTGACCTGGGTCGAGACCGGATTACCGCCCCAAACGACGATCAGGTCCGATTCCGCGATCTCGCGCGGATCGGCACCCCAGATTTTACCGTGTCCGGCGATCCAGCCGTTGCAGGCCGTGGTGACGCAGATGGTTTCATGCTCGCGGGAAAAGCCGAAGGCATGGCGGAAGCGGTGAATGCTGTCACGCTGCACCAGGCCCATGGTCCCCGCGAAATGATACGGCCATACGGTTTCGCCCCCCTGCGCGGCGCGGGCACGCTCGATTGCATCGGCGACTTCGTCCAGGGCGTCGTCCCAGGAAATCTCGCGAAATTCGCCCGAGCCCTTGGCCCCGACACGCTGCAGCGGCGTGGTCAGGCGTTCCGGGTGATGTACCCGTTCGCGATAGGCCGCAACCTTGGCGCAGATAACGCCCGCAGTGTAGTCGTTGCGCGGATTGCCGCGGACGCGTCCGATGGTCTTGTCGTCCAGGACTTCGACCTCCAGGGCGCAGGTCGACGGGCAATCATGAGGACAGGCGGTTGGGCGGAATTCGGGGGGCTGTGTCATGGCCGCAATCTACTCTCGGTCCTGTTTTCGGACAAGAAACCGATATCTTTGAGCCGTGGATAAGGCGCTGGAATAAGGACTGATTAACCCTTGTCAGCTATAGTATCGGCGCTAAAAAGCCTGTACGGGATGATTATGACTTTGAGCCGTCCGTTCAATCTGCCGCGCGTGTTGAGCGCCGCCGCCCTGGCTTGGGGCGTGATCGTGGCCGCGCCTTCCATGGCGCAAGCGCCGGCGACGACGCCGGCCCCGAACGCCGCACCGACGGCGCCGGCCCCCGGCCAGGTTCGTGTGCAGGGCGAAACCCTGGGCCCCGGCATCACGCCGCAGGCCCCTGTGTTGGGGAAATTGACCAACTACCGCGACGAAATGCGCAAGCTGATCGGCAACATTGCCAATTACGCCCGTGCGCAACGGCCCGGTTTTGTCGTCATCCCCCATAACGGCATGGACTTGCTTCAGAAAGTCGACGATGTCGATAAGAAGAAGATCTACCCGGCCCGCGCCTACATGATGTCGATCGACGGGATCATGCAGGACGCCCTGTTCTATGGATACGAATCCTTCGGCAAGCCAACGTCGAAAGATCAAAAGGAACTGTTCAAGCCGCTGATCGAGGTCGCCAAGCGCAACCGCATCAGCATGTTGACCATGGATTTCACCAACAATCCGAAACAGGTCGATGAAATCCTGGCGATCAGCAGCAAACAAGGCTACCTGCCCTTCGTCGCCAACAAGGAATTGTCGGTTCTGAACGCCCTGCCGACCTATCCGTCGCGGCCGTTCCGGGAAAACCCGAACAACATTCTGTCGATGGGCGATGCCAAGAATTACCTCTACGTCGGCGATTCTTCCGCTTTCGGTCTGGAAACCGAATTCGCGTTGAAGATGCACGACAATAATTACGACCTGGTCATCGTCGACGTGTTTCATGGTCGCAAACCGCTGTCCAAGCGCGCGGTCGAAACCCTGAAGTACAAGAAACTGGGCGCGCGTCGTCTGGTGCTGGCGCGGATGGACATCGGCACCGCCGCGACCTACCGCTATTACTGGCAGCCCGGCTGGCAGTCCGGCTCGCCCAGTTGGATCGCCGCGCCCTACCCGACCGACCCGGACCGCTTCTTCGTCGAATACTGGCGGCCCGAGTGGCACAAGATGATGTACGGCGACACCAAATCCTTCACCTACGGCCTGATTGCCCAAGGATATGATGGCGTAATCCTGGAGACCGTCGAAGCTTTTCGCTACTTCGAATCCGACGGCCAGGACATGGCCGCGTTCAAATAAACGCTTCCGCGCGAAGGGCTTATTAGACCTTCCTGAATCAGTATATGATCGAATCCGTTTGGGAGGACGGCCGATCATCATGCTGATCAAAGCCGACAACTACGACCGACTGTATCAATCATTCGCCTGGGATATCCCGGCGCGCTTCAACATGGGTGTCGATGTTTGCGACAAACCTGCGGCGCGCAGGCCCGATGCCCCTGCCCTGATCGTAACCTCCGCCGACGGCGACGACATAACCTATAGCTTCGCCGCGATCCGGGCCTTGTCCAATCAGGCGGCGAATACCTTTCTTGCCCAAGGCCTGAGCGACAAAGACCGGATCGGCGTATTGCTGCCGCAATCGGTGGAGGCCGCCGCCACCCATGTCGCAGCCTGGAAAGCCGGGCTGATTTCGATCCCCCTGTTCACGCTGTTCGGCGAGGACGCCTTGAAGTTCCGGTTGCGGGACTCCGCCGCTGCGGCGGTCGTCACCGATATGGCGAACTATCCGAAAATCGCGGCCTTAGCCGACCAGTTGCCGGGCTTGAAACGGGTTTATGTGACTGACGCCGGGCATGACGGGGACGGCTTCACCGATTTCTGGGCGGCCCTGGATCGTGCCTCTGATGCCTTTCATCCAGTCGATACCGCCGCCGACGATCCCGGTTTGATCATCTATACCTCCGGCACTACCGGAAACCCCAAGGGCGCGCTGCATGCCCACCGGGCGTTATTGGGCCACCTGCCCGCCGCCGAGATGTTCCACAACTTCCTGGGCCAGCCAGGCGACCTGATGTGGACACCCGCCGATTGGGCCTGGATCGGCGGGCTCATGAACAGCTTGATGTGTTCCTGGCATCACGGCGTGCCGGTCGTTGCCTATCGCGCGCGCAAGTACGATCCCGAGGAAGCCATGGCCCTGATGGCACGCCTGCGCGTGCGCAATACCTTCATGCCGCCGACGGCTCTGCGCCTGATCAGCAAACTGCCGACGCCGAGGGGCGGCCATGCCCTCTCCCTACGTTCCATCGCCTCGGCGGGGGAACCGCTGGGGCCGGAACTTTTCCATTGGGGGCAGGAAGACCTGGGCATGACGATCAACGAGTTTTATGGCCAGACGGAATGCAACATCGTCGTCGCGAACTGCGCCGCGATCATGGATGCCAAGCCCGGCTCCATGGGCCGCCCCGCGCCGGGACACGTGGTCGATATCATCGACGCCGAAGGAAACATCATGCCGCCGGGGCGCGAGGGCGAGATTGCCTGCCGCGCGCCCGACCCGGTCTTATTGCTGGAATATTGGAACAACCCCGAAGCGAGCCAAGCCAACATGCGGGGCGATTGGTGGCTGATGGGCGACACGGGATACCGGGACGAAGACGGCTACCTTTGGTTCGTCGGGCGGGGCGACGACGTCATTACCTCCGCTGGATACCGGATCGGTCCCGGTGAGATCGAGGACTGCCTAAGCCACCATCCGGCGGTCCAACTCGCCGCCGTTATCGGCGTGCCCGACCCGATCCGCACCGAGGCGGTCAAAGCCTTCATTCAATTGATGCCGGGCTACGACGATGGACCAGAGACCGAGGCGCAAATCCGCGACTTCGTCAAAACGCGGCTATCGTCGCACGAATACCCGCGCCAGATCGAATTCGTCGACCAGCTACCGATGACCGCAACGGGCAAGATCAAACGCAAGGAACTGCGCGACGCAGAACGCGCGAAATCCCAGTCGGCCTCATCCTAACCGTGCCGCGACGGTCAGGCCGTCAGGACGCCCGATCAACCCACTGAATCACGAAGCCATCCTTTGGCGGGAACCGTTCGGCGATCATCCGTCGGGCGGCATCCTCGTCGCAGGCGACGACGTCGTGCACTTGGGCGTCGGCCCAAGTATCGTCGAAAAATGAATGGGATTGATTGTCCTTCACCAGCGATCGGACATCTTTGTTGTAGATGGCGACCTCATAGACTTTGTCGCCGTCCTTGGTCGGGTGCCTCATAAGCAAGCCCCTTTTCCCCGCGCCTTTCGGATTTGCGTATCTCCGGGCCCACTGTCTTCGTATCCGAAAGAAAAACGAAAGCAGCAGGAGGTGTTTTTGTTATGATTGCGTGACAATCGTCGCAATCCATAACTTGCGTTGTCAATGAAACGCACCGAAAAGCCGGATACATCCGTGTAAAACCCTCTATGTCAGGGCTTTTTCGGAAGGTAGGGGCAGGCTTCCATCGCTGCCTCCTTATGCAAAAGCGACACAAAACCGTAACGAATCGAAGGCCTTCGCCCGGATCGCCGAATAGGACCAATCTCAAATCATGACTTCCACCACTCCTGCAACGACCATTCAGATCGACCCCACGCCGGACGATATCCAAAGCGTGGAATGGGTCTTCGCCTATGGTTCGCTGATGTGGAATCCGGGGTTCGAGACGGTGGCGCGGCAACCGGCCCGGTTGGACGGATTTCACCGCGCCTTCTGCATCTATTCGCACCACTACCGGGGCACGCCCGAACGCCCTGGTCTGGTTCTGGGATTGGACCGCGGCGGTGACTGCCGGGGTGTCGCCTTGCGCTTCGCAGCCGAGGCCCGTGATGCCGTCGTCACTTATTTGAACGAACGCGAACTGACCGGCTACGCTTATCGTCCGGCCGTGGTGCCATTGCGGCTCGACAACGGTTCGACGGTTTCCGCCTATACCTTCGTGACCGACCGCAACCACGGTCAATATGCCGGAGACCTGGGGCCCGACCGGTCGGCGGAACTGATCATGGCCGCGTCGGGACGTAGCGGACTCAACCGCGATTATTTGATGAATACCCTGAAGCATCTGGAAACGCTGGGTTTTCGAGACGAAACCCTGCACGACCTTTTGACCCGGGTTCGCCATATGACGGGACTGATAGACCAGGGCGGCGGGATCTGACGAGATGCCCGAAATCGGCTAAAATTGGCCGTCGATAAGGAAAGTTTAAGGTTTCCCTGGTCAAATTCACGGTTAATGGCGGATGAACAACCCCGCCCAACAACGGAGCAAGGCAATGGCTGACGATACCGCGTCCGACAAAGACCCGCTACGAGACGAAGGCGGCAAGGTCCACGCGCTTTATGACGTGCAGGTCGAGATCACTGCCGTCCTGGGCACGGCTGACATGCCGATCAGCCAGATCCTGAAGCTCGGTCGTGGCGCCGTCGTGGAATTGAACCGCTCCGTCGGCGAAAACATCGAAATTCACGCCAACAACCGTTTGGTTGCCAAGGGCGAGGTCGTGGTGGTCGAAGACCGCCTGGGCGTCACCCTTACCGAAGTTTTGAAAATGGGTCAGAGCCTGCGTCAGTAAGACATGGGCCGCTTGAACGCCTGATCATGGGATCGGGCCCCTGGAGCAAAGGCATCCGCCATGGCCACCGATAGCGAAATCTACCGCGCCGCGAACCTTCTGGTTAAGGAATTCGGCGAAATGGCGCCCATGGGCGCGCAGATCAAGGCCGATCAAATGCGTGACCGTGGCGATCGTTCCGCACGGTCCGTCTGGCTGCGCGTCGCCCGGGCAACGGAAGAACTGCTTTCCGACCGGTCCCCTGCCGCCACGTCCTTGAATTAATCGCCTTACTGGTCGTCGCCCGGCGCCTGCACCATTTCGCGCGGGCTGATCATCGTCATCGACCGACCGGGGTCGATCAGCGCGATGAAATACGACCGTTGGAAGCTATCGTTCAGAACCGACGCCTGGCGCAAACGTTCACCCTCGGTCACGGACCGGTCGACACCCTGCGTTTCCTCCAGCGCCCTATTCACGACCTCCGCATTACCAACCAAGTCGGCGAACCGCGGACGGCGCGTCGTCGCCTGTTCATTGTTCGCATCCGCCGCGGATTCGGCCGCGGAAATCGCATCCCGGAACAGGCTGTCTTCTTGGAATTGGCGGGCGGCAGAGGCTTCACGGATATCGGTCCGCTCATCGCGGGCCGCCGCGGCGCGGGCAGCATTCAGGCGCGCGACACGATCCTCCTGAACCTCGTTCATGGTCAGGATACGGTCGATTCCAGCGCCTGAAACGATCTGTACCATGGGTTATATATGGGCCCGTTTCATGGTTAATGCGAGGCCTGTCTACGTCCCTCGCAAAAGATTGATTGCCAGCCCAGGGTGCCGGGCCTACGTGATCCGTGATAACGTCCAACACCGACCGACCACAAAGCGGCGACATATGCTGATTTCATCCCCCCTACCCCGTTTTCTGACCATTGCTGTCGCTCTGTGCGGCTGGATTGCCGCGACACCGGTACGGGCCGAGCCGCAGGCACTGCTCGACGCCATGCTGCAGGCCGCGAAAGAAGCCCCGCCGAAGCTGTACGAGGGCAAGGCCAAGACCTATGGCACCGGCGTGATGACCCAGGATGTATTGAAGGCCTGCCTGATCCTGGCCCACGAGATCGATACGGTCGGGACGGACGTCGCCGGGCATAAGACATCCATCCGCACCCTGGACGACAGCATTCAGGAAGCCGGGCCGCGCCTGCAAAAGCAATCGGTCGCGGCCTTGACCGATCCCGAACGCCGTAAGAGCTATGAAAGCGAAGTCGCGACCTATAACGCTTGGGTCGAAGACCGCCGCAAGGCCGTCGACGAACACAACCGGCTGGTTAAACTGTTCGCCGAGCTGTCGGGGCGCTTCAACGGGGAATGCAACGGTCGGTCCTACTACCCCAGTGATCTGGAAGACCTGAAGAACGACCTTCCGGCGGATATCCGCGCCCGCGTGGAATAAATCCCCCTAGGGGATCAGGGTCAGCACACCGTCGTTTACCTGATACCCGCCCAGGCGGCTCAGGAAGGTCATGCCCAGCAACGAGCGCTTCATCTCGGCCCCATTGACCGATGCCCGCACGTCCTTGACGGAAAGCGAGCCGATCCGGACCTCGTGCAACCGCACCGAAGCCCCCGTCACCGTGCCATTGGCGGTGCGATAAAACCGGTCGAATGACAGTTTGCTCAAATCGAACCCCAGGCGCTCGGCGTCACGCGGGCTCAACACAACGTCGCTCGCCCCCGTATCGACCAGAAAGCGGATCGGCATTCCGTTGACCCGGGCCTCGACGATGAAATGATCATTCTCTCCTGCCCGCACCATGACGGCGCCGCCCGCCGTTTCTTGCGCTCGGTGCGGCAGCAATTCGCCCGCCAGCCGGTCGCCGATGGCCGAGAACTCGGCGCGAAAGGAATAGCCCAGCAACAGGACCGCCCCCAGGCCGACCCAAATCGCGCCATAGCGCAAGGCCTGCCTGGCCTTGAACCGACCATGGGCGATGGCCGCACCGCCGATCACGCCGACAAGCAACAGCGCCTGGGTCAGTTGGATTTGGTCATCTTGCGTGGTCAGCGCCTCGGGGAATTGCAGCGCGAGGAACAGCACCAGCCCGCCAAGGACAAGGCCGCCCAGGATCAAAAGGTATGATCGCTTCATGACATCGCCGTAGCCGAGGGAGCCGCTACTTCTTCGCCGCCGATGCATTCACGCAGCGGAACACGCTGACGCTGGTCTGCAGCGCCAACAGCGACGATTGCCGGGGGCCGGTCATGATGTGCTCCGCCTTTCCGCCGCGCGTGCTGCAATAATCCTCGGCCTTCAGCTTGGCGGCGAGGAATTGGTTGGCCGCGTGTTCGATGGAGATTTCATCCCCTTTTTCCTCGACCGTGGCGCAGGCGCTCAGCCCCACCAGCAAGGCGACGGCGACGATTTTGCGCATGGAATTCCTCCTACCCGGCGTTGTTCACCGATAGAAGATTAACACGAATTCCGGCGGGAATAAGGCCCAGCGACGGGGGAGGCATCAACGCCCGTTCTGTTTGCGCCAGGCGGCGTAATCCTTCTTCGCCTTTTCGGTGGTCGCCGGATAAGTGCCGATCACCGGACGGCCCTTTTTGACCTCTTCGGTCACCCAGTCCTCGAATGCGGTCATTTCCGTCCCTTCCTGGGCGATGGCGTCGGCCAGGTGCAGTGGAATCACGCAGACGCCTTCGTCGTCGCCGACGATCACGTCGCCCGGAAACACCGCCACGTCGCCACAGCCGATCGGGCCATTCAGCTCGATCGCCTGATGGCGGGTCAGGTTGGTCGGCGCCGACGGGCGATTGTGATAGGCCGGGATGTCCAGGCCGCCGATTTCCGGCGCATCGCGGAAACCGCCGTCCGTCACCACCCCGGCGCAGCCCCGCACCATCAGGCGCGTGACCAGGATCGACCCGGCGGAAGCGGCGCGCGGATCCTTCCGGCTGTCGATCACCATCACGTAGCCCGGCGGGCATTCCTCAACGCCGACGCGCTGCGGATGCTTCGGATCCTGAAACACGGAAATGGGGTTCAGATCCTCGCGCGCCGGGATGTAGCGCAGGGTATAGGCCTGACCGACCATGTTGCGGCCCTTGGGGGCGACCGGGTGGACGTCCTGGATGAACTGGTTTTTCAGCCCGACCTTGTACAACGCCGTGCACAGGGTCGCGGTCGAGACCTTGGACAACAGGTCGCGGGTCTTCTTCGTCAGCCGTTTGGCCATCGATCACTCCATCAAAAAATATCGGGTTCCGGCACAGGCGCGCCGAACTGGGTTTCCAGGAAATCGAAATCGCAGCCTTCGTCCGCCTGACGGATATGCTGGCTGAACATCCAGCCATAGCCGCGTTCGAACTTCGGCGCGGGCGGCGTCCAGGCGGCCTTGCGCTTCGCCAATTCCTCGTCGTCGACCAGCATGTCGATGGTCCGATTGGGAATGTCGATACGCACGATATCCCCCGTCTTCAACAGGGCCAGCGGCCCGCCGACATGGCTTTCCGGCGATACGTGCAGGATACAAGCGCCATAGCTGGTGCCGGACATCCGTGCGTCGGACATCCGCAGCATGTCGCGCACGCCCTCCTTCAACAGCTTCTTCGGCAGCGGCAGCATGCCCCATTCCGGCATGCCCGGCCCGCCTTGCGGCCCGGCGTTGCGCAGGACCAAAACATGGTCGGCGGTGACGTCCAGGTTCTCGTCATCGACGGCCTTCTTCATTTCAGGATAGCTATCGAACACCAGCGCCGGACCTTCGTGATGATTGAAGCGCGGATCGCAGGCCGATGGCTTGATGACGCAGCCGTTGGGCGCGAGGTTGCCGCGCAGCAGGGCCAGCGAGCCCTCGGCATACAACGGATCGTCGAGCTTGCGGATGACGTCGTCGTTGTAGACCTCGGCCCCTTCCAGGGTTTCGCCCAGGGTCTTTCCGGTGACCGTCACCGCATCCAGGTTCAGATGGTCGGTCAGGCGCGACATCAGGCCACGCAGGCCGCCCGCGTAATAGAAATCCTCCATCAAATAGGTCTTGCCGCTGGGCCGGACGTTGGCGATCACCGGGACCTTGCGCGAGAACCGGTCCAGGTCGGCCAGCGACAGCATTACGCCCGCGCGCCGCGCCATGGCGATCAGATGAATGACCGCGTTGGTCGAACAGCCCATCGACATGGCGACGACCGAGGCATTATCGAACGCCTGGGGCGTCAGGATTTTCTCGGGCGTCAGGTCTTCCCAGACCATGTCGACAATTCGGCGGCCACAGGCGGCAGCCATGCGCTTGTGGTTGGAGTCCGCAGCCGGGATCGAAGACGCGCCCGGCAGGGTCAGCCCCAGGGTTTCGGCCATGGCGGTCATAGTCGAAGCCGTGCCCATGGTCATGCAGGTGCCGTAGGACCGGGCGATCCCGGCTTCGACCTCGGTCCATTGTTCGGTCGTCAGGTTTCCGGCCCGCCGTTCGTCCCAATACTTCCAAGCGTCGGAACCGCTGCCCAGGGCCTCGCCTTTGTAATTGCCGCGCAGCATCGGCCCGGCGGGCAAGAAGATCATCGGCACCCCGGCCGAGATCGCGCCCATGACCAGCCCCGGCGTGGTCTTGTCGCAACCGCCCATGAGCACCGCCCCGTCGACCGGGTGGGAGCGGATCAGTTCCTCCGCTTCCATGGCCAACAGGTTGCGGTACAGCATGGTCGTGGGCTTAACGAAGTTTTCCGACAGGCTGATCGCCGGAAGCTCGATCGGGAATCCCCCCGCCTGAAGAATGCCGCGTTTGACGTCTTCGACCCGGTTCTTGAAATGCGCATGGCACGGGTTGATGTCCGACCAGGTATTGATGATGGCGATGGCCGGGCGGCCTTCCCAATCGGTCCGGTCGTAGCCCATCTGCATGGTGCGCGAACGATGCCCGAAGGATCGCAGATCATCGGGCGCGTACCACCGGGCGGAACGCAGGTCTTCGTACTTCTTTACTTTTTTTGTCATGGTCTTGGTCTTCGAAGTGGGGGGTTGCGATTGATACGGCGATCAGGAAAACCCGGTCGCCAGGTGGAACATCAGCCACAGGATCAGGCCGCCCAAGGCGAACCCGACGATCCAGGGCCAGGGGCCGTATTCGTCGTCCTTGCCGCGTAATGGTCCCATCATGGTTTCTGTCTCCTTGTCTTCGGCATGGCCATGGGCGTCAACCGTTCAGAAGCTTCGGCAGGAACAAGGCAATGTCGGGAATGAACATTACCAGCAACAAACCGATGATCTGCAACACGATGAACGGCAGCACGGCGATGAAGATTTCCTGCAGGGTGATTTCCGGCGGCGCGACCGACTTCAACCAGAAGCAGGCGGGGCCAAACGGCGGCGACAGGAAATAGATCTGGATGTTCATCACGAACAGCACCCCGAACCACACCGCGGCCCAGGCCGGATCGAGCCCCAATTCCGGAGCCAAATCGACGATCACCGGCGCGAACACCGGCACCGTGATGAACACGATGGCGATCCATTCCATGAAGGTGCCGAGCACCACCAGGATGCCCATCATCACGAAGATCACACCGATCGCCGGCAGGCCCATGCCCGTGAACAGCGAGCGCATGAACTCCGCCCCGCCGATCAGGTTGTAGATCCCGACAAAGCTGACGGCGCCCAGGATCAGCCAGATGATCGTGCCGACCGTGTTCATGGTGCCCGCCAGGGCCGTCTGCAACAGGCCCCAGTTGAAGCGATTGCGAACGGCGGCGACGGCAATCGCCCCGAACACGCCGACGCCCGCAGCTTCGGTCACCGAGGCAACGCCCAGATAGATCGAACCGAGCACGGACGAGATCAGGACAAGACAAAGCGCGACCGCCGTCTTGCGATGCGACGACAAAGTTGCATCGCCGCCGGAGCGTTCCGCCACTTCCTTGGCCGTGGGGGCCAAGGACGGGGTGAAGTAGCACCGGATCAACACATAGGCCGCATAGAACGTCGCCAGCATCAGGCCCGGCGCAGCCCCAGCCAGGAACAAATCGCCGATCCCGACATCCGCCGACAGGCCATAGACGATCATGACGATCGACGGCGGTATGAGTGTCGCCAACGCACCCGAGGCGCAGATCACCCCGACGGTCAGCTTGCGGTCGTATCCCAGGCGTAGCATCTGCGGAAGGGCGACCAGCCCCAGCATGACGATCTCGCCGCCCATCACACCCGACATGGCGGCCAGCACGACGGCCACGGCTACGGTCTGCACCGCAACGCCGCCGCGCAGATTTCCCGCGAACACCGACATGGCATCGAACAGGTCTTCGGCGATGCCCGCGCGTTCCAGGATAGAGGCCATCAGAACGAACAACGGCACCGCGACCAGGGGATATTTTTCCAACAGGCCGAAGGCATTGGTCGAAACCAGGTACAGCCCCTTGGGCCCGAAGAACAGAACGGCGCAGATCACCGAGACGATCAACGTCACGATACCCAGCGGCATCCCGGTCATCATCAGCAAAACCAGCGAGGCAACGATCACGATCGTGATCCAGCCGATGGAATGATCGCGAACGTCATAGAATTCGCGCGGGTCCAGGGATTCACCAATCCCCGTAAACCACATATCCATTTCGCCGATGGTGCTGGTTTCGCCCATGTAATGGCCGGCGACGACCAAGGCGAGGCGCAGCACGATCAGGGCGCTGACGATCGAGACCAGGGCCTTGAGGATCGGATTGGCGAAGTGGCGATGAAGATTGACCAGCAACTGGGCCAGATAAATCGTACAGCCGACGACCAACACGCTTTTCAGCAACATCGGTTGGGGCGAGTTGAAGGCGCTGCCCGCGCGTTCGACCATGTCGACGGCGGCAAGGGCATGGATCGCCGCGTCGGCGATCAGCAAATAGAGCGCCACCACGCCGACACACATGGCGAACAGGTCCAGTGTCCAGCGCGTGCGCTCGCCCACCAGAATATAGAAAACCGTGATGCCGATATGGCTCTGCTTGAGAGTCACATAACCGGCGGACAGCATCCAGGCCGAAGCGCAGAGCACCATCACGACCTCGAACGCCCATTGCGTCGGAGAGTGGAAAACGTAACGGGAAATGACCTCGAACAAGGTCACAGCACCGCACAGAATGTAGAACTGAGAAACGGCCAGTCCCGAAAAATGACTGAGATGGTCGATGATGGTGTAACGCTCGCGACTTACAACCTGATGGCTGTTGTCCGAGAGAACTTCATCTACCGCGTCGGCGATATTGCCGGTCGTTTGGATCTGCTCACTCATCTGCCCCATAGCCCCCTTCGTTTAATTTTCCAGGTGCCCGGGTGCACAGAACCCGTCGACACCCGGACACAGGCAAGGCAACGCCCTGCCCCGATGCGGCGTCCGGATATCTCCGGACGCCGCTGCTCCGGGAAGCAGACTTATTTCAGAAGACCGTAGGCCTTCATGAACTTGATGTGAGACTCATAGGCTTCGGTCGCCAGCTCGGACTTGGCGGCATAGTCCTTCCATGCCCCCTGGGCGATGGCGCGGAACTTGTCGCGTTCGACCTGCGGCCAATCGACGACTTCCTTGACCGTACCTTTGCCGGCGCGGTCGTCGGCCGCCATGCGACGGTCGGCCATGTCGGCGTGACGACGCAGGTCGGTGTAGGCCGCGATATACCAGGTTTCCAGCATGTCCTTTTCGCCCTGGCTCAACTTGTCCCAGACCTTCTGGTTCACGATGAATTCCAGGACCGCCATGCTGTGGATGCCGGGATAGATCGGATACTGCGCGATTTTATGCATGCCCTTGGAGGCATTGTTCACATAGGCCGAGGCATCGGCGGCATCGACGATTCCCTTTTCAAGCGAGGTATAGACTTCGGAGAACGGCAGAGCGACCGGGGCCGCGCCGACGCGCTTGAACACTTCGGCGGCCAGACCTTCGGGCGAGCGAATTTTCACGCCCTGGAAGTCAGCCACACTGGCGATACGCTTTTTCGAAACCAGCGCTTCCTTGGCATAAGGGCCGCAGCCGACGACATGAACCTTTCCGCCTTTGGCGAACTTGTCATGGGCCTTCTGCAGGATTTCCTTACCACCCTCGTTCATGCACCACATCTGCACCTGGTCGGGGGTGTCGTAGCCGGCGATCAGATCGCCGATGATGGCGTAAACCGGATCGCGACCCGAGAAATAGGAAACGGCGGTCAGGTCACCGTCGAGGATTCCGGTCGCGGCGGCATCGAGCGTTTCCCGATGCGGCACGACGGACTTGGTCGGCATGATTTGGATTTTGAGCTTGCCGCCGGACATATGCTCCAGCTTCGGCGCCCAGACTTCGGTCAAATATTTAAAGGTGAAATCACCAGCGCTCTGGCTGGCTTGGACTTTCAAAGTTTTCGCCATGGCCCCGGCCGCGGAGCCGGCCAGCACCAATGCGCCCATGGAAAGGGCGATCATCGTCTTTCTCAGCATTTACTTGAACCTCCCATTATTAGGTTATTTGAGCTGATGTTGACTTCCCACATACTGAAATACTAATATATCAGTTATCGGTCAAGGTTAAAGCCCATTGGCCCGACCGCCGAAACCCCTTGCATTTCCGCCGCATTCCAGAGAAATAGACTTTGTGATGCCCGACTCATCCGGCCTATTCAAAGACCGCCCGTCCCAGCCGAAAGGCGGACGCCTGACCGCCGTACAGCAGATTTATCAATCGCTGCGCGATCAGATCGTGTCCCTGGACCTGCCCCCCGGAACGATCCTTCAGACCCGTCAGATCGCCGAACAATTCGGCGTCAGCCCGACGCCCGTGCGCGAGGCGCTGATCCTTCTTGAAGAAGAGTCGCTGGTCGACATCTACCCCCAGTCCCGAACCATCGTCGCCTTCATCGACGTTCAAAGCGCACGCGAAGCCCATTTCCTGCGCCGCAGCGTCGAGGTCGAAATCGCCCGCACCTTGGCCATCGACATCACCGATGCCCAGGTCGAGGAACTACGCGCGGCCATCGCGCGACAGCAGGCGGCGCTGGATTCAAACGATCTGTCGGCCTTCCTGCCCGCCGACAACCGTTTTCATGAACTGACCTACGAGATGGCAGGGGTCGGCGGCCTGTGGGATATCATCCATTCGCGCCGCGCCCATCTCGATCGCCTGCGCCGTCTGGACTTGCCGACGGAGGGCAAGGCCGCCAAGATCATTGCCGACCACAAGGATATTCTGGAATCCATCGCCGAGAGGAATCCCAACAAGGCGGAAGCCGCCGTGCGCCATCATCTGAAGGGCACGGTTTCAACGACGGATGAAATCCGCGCTCATTTCCCCGAATATTTCGGGTAACACCGACCGGCGAAAAGCCGGCGTCGTACCTGTGAGGAGCATCGAAACCACCATGACCACCGACCCCATGATCTCTGACACCGAGGTCACCAGTTACAACGACAAGGGCTTCATCGTTGTCGAAAACATCTATACGGCGGATGAAGTTCAGGAAATGCGCGACGCGCTGGCCGAATTAGTCGAAAGCGCTCGCGGCCTGACCGATCATACGTCCGTCATCGACTTGGAACCCAATCACACGCCGGACCGCCCGCGCGTCCGCCGTATCAAGGAACCGTTCCTGAACCATCAGACGTTCGAAAAGATGGCGCGCCATCCGCGGCTGCTGTCCGTTCTGACGTCCCTGCTCGGGCCGGCATTCCGCATGCACGGCTCCAAGATCAACCTGAAGTCCGCCGAATACGGATCGCCCGTCGAATGGCACCAGGATTGGGCCTTCTATCCGCATACCAACGACGACGTGCTGGCCGTCGGCGTGATGCTCGACGAAATGACGCCGGATAACGGCCCCCTGCTCTGCGTTCCCGGATCGCACAAAGGACCGGCTTTCGATCATCACCAGGACGACCGCTTCGTCGGCGCCGTCGACCCCGAGGAGCCGGGCCTGAACCTGGATCAGGCGGAACTGATCACCGGCCCGGTCGGTGCCTGCAGTTTCCACCATGTGCGGACCATGCACGGGTCGGCGCAAAACCCCTCGGGCCGCGACCGCACCCTGCTGTTGTTGCAGGTTGCCGCCGCCGATGCCTGGGACCTGCGCGGTCTTCGCCCCGGATCGACCTGGGAAGATTACGTCGCGACCTTCCTGGCCGGCGAGCCCACCAACCAGCCGCGGCTGACGTCCGTTCCTGTTCGTCTGCCCTACCCCGAACCGCTTAAAGGCGGCTCGATCTATGAAAGCCAATCGATCGTGAAGAAGAAATTCTTCGGCTCGAAGACGGCGGCGGAATAACGCTCCGCCCGACCGTTCCAACCGTTTTCTGGATCAGCGCTATTGGAGGCCGCCATGGCTGTCAAACGTGTGCTTATGACCGAACGCCTGCATCCCGCGGGCCATGAACTGTTCGCCACCCGCGACGATGTCGAAGTCGTCATCGCCGACAACAACCATCCCGAAACCTTGGCCAAGGCCCTGGTCGGCGTTCACGGTGTCGCCGTCCGCGCCGCCAAACTGACCGAGGACGTCCTGGCCAACGCCAACGACCTGCAGGTCGTGTCTCGCCACGGCGTCGGCTGCGACAACGTCGCCGTCGACTATCTGAGCGCGCGGGGCATTCCCGTGTGTATCGCCTCGGGCGCCAATGCCCGCTGCGTGGCCGAACACACCCTGTCGATGATGATGTCCCTGGCCCGCGACCTGACCGGGCAGACCGCCCTGGTGCGCGAAGGCCGCTGGCCCGACCGCAGCAAATACATCGCCAAGGACCTGTTCCGCTCCAAGCTTCTGATCATCGGCTATGGCCGGATCGGGCGCATGGTGGCCCCACTGTGCCGGGCCTTCGGCATGGACGTGACCGTGGCGGATATCAACCTCAACCGCGACATCGCCGCCCAGCAGGGTGTGCGCGCGGTCGAGGACTTCCGCCCCGTCCTGGGCGAGGCCGATTTCGTTTCCATCCATGTCCCGTTGGACGAAACCACCCACCACCTGATCGGCGAGAAGGAACTTGCGGCGATGAAGCCCGGTGTCATCGTCATCAACAACGCCCGGGGCGGCGTGGTCGACGAAGCCGCCCTGGCGGCGGCGCTGGCCAGCGGCCATGTGGCCGGAGCCGGTGTCGACGTTTATTCGGACGAACCGCCGCCCGCCGATCATCCGCTGCTCAACCAGCCCAATACGATCCTGACGCCGCACAACGGCGCGGCATCGGTGCTGGCGCTGGAAGCAGCCTCGATCATGACCGCGCAGAACATCCTGGACCACTTCGACGGCTGCCTGCGCAAGGAGATGATCTTCAACTTCGATGGCTTGCAGGCATCCTGACCGCCGTTAAAGACACGGCGACTTGACGGGGAGGACCTCCGGCATGGCGGAAAAGACGGTCTATATCGGCTCCGGCGCGGGTTTCGCCGGGGACCGTATCGACGCCGGCCTGCCGGTGGTCCGCACTCTCGCCCGGTGCGACGGGCCACGTTACTTGATCTTCGAAGTGATGGGCGAGCGCACCCTGGCCATCGCCCAACGCATCCGCATGAACAATCCGGATTTGGGCTACTCCCCCTATCTGGAACCCTACCTGCGCGGCGTGTTGAAAGAGGCCAAGGCATCGGGCGTGCGCATCGTCGCCAACCTGGGCAACGCCAATCCCTTGGGCGGCGCGAAACGCACCCTGGAACTGGCCCAGGAATTGGGCGTCGAAGACCTACGGGTCGCCGTCGTCTTGGGCGACGACCTATTGGGCTTCATGACCGGCGACGACATCGCCGCCTTGCCGACGATCGAAGGCGTCTCCATTTCCGGCAAGGAGATCGTCGCCGCCAATGCCTATCTGGGGGCGCGGCCCGTGGCCCGGGCATTGGCGCTGGATACCGACGTCGTGCTGGTCGGGCGCAGCACCGACGCCGCCCTGGTCCTGGGCCCGCTGATCCATGAATACGGCTGGGCCGAGGACGATTGGGATCGGCTGGCGGCGGGCACCCTGGCCGGGCATTTGCTGGAATGCGGCGGCCAGATCACCGGCGGCTATTTCTGCGACCCCGGGTTCAAGGACGTGCCGGGATTGGACGACCTGGGCTTTCCCATCGGCGAGATTTCCGCCGACGGCGGCATCGTCATCACCAAGGCTGAGGACACGGGCGGACTGGTCAACAAAGCCACGGTGACCGAACAGATCCTTTATGAAATGCACGATCCAGCGGCCTATCTGACGCCGGACGTGACCCTCGACGTCACCGGCGTGTCCTTGGAAGACACCGGCCGGGACCGGGTCCGCATACGAGGCGCCAAAGGACATCCGCCACCGGATACGTTGAAGGTGACCGTCTCCGCCGACGGCGGCTGGCTGGGCGAGGCCGAAATGACCTATGCCGGGCCGAACGCCCTGGCCCGTGCGCAACTCGCCGCCGATATCGTCAAGACGCGCCTGCGCCGCAACGGGGTGGCTGATCCTCTGCGGGTCGAGGTCGTGGGAACCGGTGCCGCCTTCGACAACGACGACGCCGACCGCGCGCGCGGCGCCAATCGTCCGGCGGATGGTGAATACCGGCTGCGCGCCGCCGTGCGCACGGCGGACAAGGCGACCGCGCAATACCTGACCGACGAGGTTCAATCCCTGTTCTGCTCCGGCCCGGCGGGCGGGGGCGGCTATCGGGGTTCGGTCACGGGACAGGTCAATACGGCCTCGTCCCTGGTGCCGCGCGGCCCGGTCGAGGCCCAGGCCCGCGTGCAGGAGGTCACATCATGACCCAGCACGCCCACCTCACTCTGCCCCTTCACGCCGTCGCCCATGGCCGCGCCGGGGACAAAGGCAATCGGTCGAACATCTCGCTCGTCGCCTATCTGCCGGAGGCCTATGCCCACATAGTCGGTCAGGTGACCGAAGACAAAGTCCTCGACCTGTTCCGCCACAAGGGCGCGACCAAGGTCACCCGCTATCTGCTGCCCAACCTGAATGCCATCAACTTCGTGATCGACGACGCCCTGGAAGGCGGCGTGAACAGCGCCCTGACCCAGGACCTGCACGGCAAGACGCTATCGTTCATGCTGTTGGGCGAAATGCAGATTTCAGTTCCCGCCTCTTGCGTGCCCGCCGGGTCGAGATACCTCTAGTCTAGACGGGTAGTTTAGGCTGGCCCAACCCGGTCTGGACCCGAATGCCGGCCTGCGGCATGATTTAGCCTTCAACGCCCGGTCCTGCCGCCTTCACGACGGCAGCCGGACAAAACCACGCGGAATCTTGCGGGAAAGTAACAGGGCGTGACCGAAACGACATCGATGCCCAAAGAATCACCGGTCGAATCGCCGCCCGTTGCCGAGGGGGCTATCGTCGCCGTCAGCGGGTCCGTCACCGACATTTCCTTTCCCGCCAATCGCCTGCCCCCGGTCAATACCGCGCTGGAGGTTCTGTGGGACGGGCCGCATCGCCTGATCGTCGAAGTCCACCAACATCTGAACGCCACAACCGTGCGCGGCGTCGCCATGCAGGACACGGCGGGCCTGAAGGCGGGCGTGCCGGTGCGCGACACCGGCGGGCCGATCACCGTGCCTTCCGGCCCGGCGGTTCTGGGACGGATGATCGACGTGGTCGGCACGCCCATTGATCTGGGTGCGGAATTCGGCCCCGACGTTCCGCGCGAGCCGATCCACAAACGCCCTCCGCAACTGAGCGAAGTCAGCGGGCGCAGCGAGATGTTCCACACCGGGATCAAGATCATCGACCTGTTGGCCCCCCTGGCCCGCGGCGGCAAGGCCGCGATGTTCGGTGGGGCCGGTGTCGGCAAGACCGTGCTGATCATGGAACTGATCCGCCTGACGTTCGAGAAATACGCGGGCATTTCCGTCTTTGCCGGAATCGGCGAACGGTCGCGTGAAGGCCACGAGCTATGGCTGGAACTTCAGCGCTCGGGCGTGATCGACCGCACGTCCTTGGTGTTCGGACAAATGAACGAGCCGCCGGGCGCGCGCTGGCGCGTCGGCATGACCGCCTTGGCCGTGGCCGAACATTTCCGCGACACCATGCACAAGGACGTGCTGCTGCTGATCGATAACGTGTTCCGCTTCGTACAGGCCGGAGGTGAAGTTTCGGGGCTGCTGGGCCGCCTGCCGTCGCAGGTCGGATACCAGCCGACCCTGGCGACCGAGATCGCGGAGTTGGAAGAACGCATCGCTTCGGTCAGCAGTGCGGGCATGACATCGGTCCAAGCGGTCTACGTTCCCGCCGACGATTTCACCGACCCCGCCGTCGCCCATATCTTCACCCATCTGCATTCGTCGATCGTGCTCAGCCGCGACATGGCCAGCCAGGGCTTGTATCCGGCGATCGATCCCCTGGCCTCGTCCTCGGTCGTGCTCGACCCGCGCGTCGTCGGCGACGCCCATTACGAAACGGCAGAGGAAGTCCGTCGCCTGATCGAACAGTATCGAGAGCTTCAGGAAATCATTTCCCTGCTCGGCGTCGAGGAACTGAGTGCGCGCGACCGCACCGCCGTCGCCCGCGCCCGGCGCCTGATCCGCTTCCTGACCCAGCCCTTCGCCGTGACCTCGCAATTCACCGGCCTGGCCGGGGCGAGCGTCTCGGTCGAGGACACTCTTGCCGGTTGCCGCGCGATCATGGACGGCGAAACCGACGATTGGAACGAGGCGTCGTTGTACATGGTCGGATCGTTGGACGACGCCCGACAAAAGGAACAGGCCGCCGCCGCGAAGGGAGGGGCTGCGTCATGAGGCTGCTCGTCACCACGCCCGTTTCCGTCGTGATCGATGCCGACGACGTCGCACATGTCCGGGCCGAGGACGAAACCGGGGCCTTCGGCGTTCTGCCCGGCCATGCCGATTTCATCACCGTCCTGGCGATTTCCGTCATCACTTGGCGTGATCAAGCCGGGGTCGAGCACCATGTGGCCGTACGGGGCGGCGTGCTGACCGTGCGCGACGGCGATCTGGTCGAGGTCGCAACCCGCGAAGCCGTCGGCGACGAAACGCTGCATCAATTGGGCGAAAGCGTGCTGACCCGATTCCGCGAGGAACAAAGCGCCGACGCGGAAGCCCGCACCTCGACCACGCGCCTGCATCTGGCCGCGATGCGCCAGATCCAACGCTATCTGGAAGCCGGACGCCAACCCGTCGGCGACGGCGGCGGCCCACGCCCGCCGGGGGAACTGTCGTCATGACCGAAACCCGGAACAATCACGGCAATCACAACGGCCAAGAAAAGATGAGCCGCGCCGTCCGCACCCGTCAGGAACGGCAAGCCTATTGGGAAAAATCGGGTGAACGCCCGCTGTGGCGGAACCTGTCGATGATCGGGGCATTGGGCTGGCTGGTCATCACGCCGGTCCTGATCGGCGTCCTGGCGGGGCGCTGGTTGGACGAGAAATTTTCCAGCGGCATCTTCTATACCGCGGCGCTGATCTTCGTCGGCGTGGCCGCTGGCTGTTACCTGGCATGGCAAAGGGTGAACAAGGAATGAGCGAGCTATCCATTCCGCTGATCGTCCTGTGGCTGGTCGTGGGGGCCGCGACCGGCGGCGTCTATTTCCTGTTGCTGCGCCGCTCCGTCGATAAGCTGGCCAACGGTGCGCCGATCAGCGCCGCCGTCGGATGGTTCGCACTACGCATCGCCGTGGCGGGTGCGGTGTTTTGGGGGGCGGCGCAATACGGCACCGCCGCCATTCTGTCGGCGCTGCTCGGCTTCATGATCGCGCGGGTCATGATCCAGCGTCGGGTGGAGGCCGCCTGACATGGACCTCAGCCCCCTCGCCCCCGATATCCTTTTCAATCTGGGCCCCGTGCCGATCAGCCGCCCGGTCGTCACGACCTGGGCGATCATGGCCGGGATGACCCTGCTGTGTTGGTTGGGCCTGCGCCGGGCGCAGGTTCATGCCGGGCCGTTGCAGACCGTATTGGAGGTGATCGTCACGACCCTGGACGAACAAATCGCCGCGATCATTCATCGCGATCACGGCAAGTACGTGCCCTTGCTCGGAACCTTGTTCCTGTTCGTCGTGATCGCCAATCTGTCGGCCATCGTTCCCGGCGTCAAACCGCCGACCGGGCACTTGGAAACGCCGATGGCCCTAGCGGCCATCGTGTTCGTATCGGCCCATGTCATGGGCATTCAGGCGCGCGGCCTTGGGGCCTACGCCAGCCGCTATACCAAGCCGAGCATCCTGCTGCTGCCCCTGAACGTGCTGTCCGAGATCACCCGCACGTTTTCGCTGATGGTGCGCCTGTACGGCAACATCATGAGCCACGAGATGGTCATCGCCATCGTCCTGTTCCTGGCGGGGTTGTTTCTGCCCGTGCCGTTCATGCTGTTGGGCATTCTGATCGGCATCATTCAAGCCTACATTTTCACGGTTCTGGCCGCCGTCTTCATCGGGGCCGCCGTGAGCACCGAAGAGATTGGTTGAAGGAGGTACAATGACCATCGAGATGTGGAGCATCATCGGCGCATTCGTCGCGGTGTCGTTCGGCGCCATAGGCCCCGCCCTGGGCGAAGGCCGCGCCATCGCCGCCGCGATGGATGCCATCGCCCGCCAGCCGGAAGCCGTCGGCCCCCTGTCCCGCACCCTGTTCGTCGGGCTGGCGATGATCGAGACCATGGCGATCTACTGTCTGGTGATCGCCTTGCTGTTGCTATACGCGAACCCGTTCGTGGGCTGACATGCAGATCGATTTTTGGACTCTCGCCCTTCAGGCGATCAACTTCCTGATCCTGGTTTGGCTGCTGCGCCGCTTTCTCTATGCCCCTGTCAAACAGGTCATCGAGAAACGCCGCGCCTTGGCCGAGGAAGCCTTCGCCGAGGCCAAGGCCCAGCAGGACGCCGCCGAAGAAGCGCATCGCCGCTACGACGCCGACCATGCGGCGTTGGCCCAGGAACGCGAGACCATGATCGAAGCCGCCCGCGCCGAATTGGAATCTGAGCGCGCCAACGTCCTGGCCGACGCACGCGCCCAGGCCGAGAAGACCCTGGAAGACGCCAAGGCGGGCATCGCCAAGGAACGTGAGGCAGCCCTCCTTGACCTGCGCGAAGACGTCGCATCGCTGGGGGTCGATCTGGCCCGCAAGCTGCTGCGCGAAGCCGGACAGGACCTACCGCACGATCTGTTCCTAGACCGTTTGACGCAGCGCATCGCGGACCTGCCTGAAGACGAACGCACGCAGCTCTGCCGTGACATCGACGATAACGGACATGCCGTCACCGCCGTTACCGCCCGCCCCCTGAGCACCGACGAACAAGCCGCCTGGACGACCCGATTGCGCGACGCGTTGGGTGTCGAGATGACCCTGCGGTTCGACGTCGATGCCGACATCCTGGGTGGGGCGGAACTGCGCTTTCCCCATGGCGTGTTGAAACTGACCTGGGCCGATCAATTGACCGAAGCCGAAGGACTGATGCGGAAAAATGGCCGACCTGCGTGAGCAACTCGCCGCCTGGCTGCCCTCGGCCCGCGACAGCCTGAACGACCTGCGGCAAAGCGCGGCGTTCGACCATATCGGCACGGTCGAAACGGTCGGCGACGGCGTGGTCGCGGTCACCGGCCTGCCCCATGCGGCGATGGACGAGGTGCTGATGTTCGACGGCGGGGCGCTGGGCCTTGTGATGCAGGTCGCACCCGGCCGCCTGAGCGCCGTGCTGTTGAGCGGCGGCGACGAGATCACCGCCGGAAGCAAGGTTGTCGGCACGGGCGAAATTTTGCGCGTGCCCGTGGGCGAAAGCCTGTTGGGCCGGGTTGTCGATTCAACCGGCGCGCCGCTCGACGGGGGTGCCCCCATCGACGCCCTGCGCCACGATCCGATCGAGCGCCCGGCCCCCGGCATCGTCGACCGCGAACTGGTCACCCAGCCGCTGGCGACCGGCGTAACCGTGATCGACACCATGATCCCGCTTGGCCGGGGACAGCGCGAACTGATCATCGGCGACCGCAAGACCGGCAAGACCGCCGTCGCCGTGGACGCGATCATTAATCAAAAATCGACCGACGTGATCTGTATCTACGCCGCCGTGTCGCAAAAAACATCCTCGGTCAACGAAGTGATCAATACCGTCCGCGCCCATGGTGCGATGGAGCGCTGCATCTTCGTCGTCGGCGCGCCCGACACGCCACCGGGCCAGCAATGGATCACCCCCTACGCCGCCTGCACCATGGCCGAATATTTCCGCGATACAGGGCGCGACGCGCTGCTGATCATCGACGACCTGAGCAAGCACGCCGTGGTCTATCGGCAGCTATCGCTACTGCTGCGCCGGCCGCCGGGGCGCGAGGCCTATCCAGGCGACGTGTTCTATCTGCACGCCCGCTTGCTGGAACGCGCGGCCAAATTGAACGACCGCCTGGGTGGGGGCTCGCTGACCGCCCTGCCCATCGCCGAGACCCAGGCCGGGAACATGTCGGCCTATATCCCGACCAACCTGATTTCGATCACCGACGGGCAAATCTATCTAGAACCCAAACTGTTTTACGAAGGCCAGAAACCGGCAGTGAACGTCGGCATGAGCGTGTCCCGCGTCGGCGGCAGGACTCAAGCCCCGGCGATGAGCGGCCTGGCCGACAGCCTTAAGCTGGAATACTCCCAGTTCCTGGAATTGGAGGTATTTACCCGCTTCGGCGCAATCGTCGACGAGCGCACGCAACACACCATCGACCATGGCCAACGCATCCGCGCGATCCTGACCCAGCCGGAGAACCAGCCGATCACCCTGGCAGAACAGGTGGCCCTGCTGCTGGCCGTGACCGGCGACAAGCTCGATACGGTGCCGCTGGAAAACGTCCGCCGCTTCAAGCAAAACCTGCGGGCAGGGCTTGAGGCAAAGTGCCCCGCCGCCGCCAAACGGATCGTTGAGACAGGGGCACTCTCGGACAGCGATCGTCAGGCTTTGGTGACCGCCGTCGATGCCTTGTTGGCCGAGGGGAGCTGACATGGAGTCCCTGGCCCGGCTGCAATCCCGTATTCATCAACTGGGCGAACTGCGCGGCCTGTTCCGGGCCCTGCGGGCCCTAGCCGCATCGCACCTTCAGGATGCGCAGTCAGCGCTGACCGGAATGCGCAGCTATGCCGAGGTCGTCGAAGACGCCATCGCCCGCAGTTTGGACCTACCCGCCATCGACGACTTCGCCCGGCACCCGGCGGCATCCGGACCGGCCAGCGGCATGCTGATCGTGATCTGTTCGGAACATGGCTTCGCCGGGGCGTTCAACGATCGGCAGTTGGATTTCGCCATCGCCAATCGACGCGACAACGAACGCCTGATGATCATCGGCCAACGGGGGGTGACCCTGGCGGCGGAACGGGAATTGGACGTCGCCCGCGACTTTCCCATGGCGACGCATGTCGGTGGGGTGTTGGGCATCACCCGACGGATGGCCGATGCCCTGGCCGATGCGGCAACCGTGCGCATCGTGTTCGCGGCCTATCAGCGCGGCGGCGAGTCCGAACCCGAGATGCGCCAGATCCTTCCCATCGACCCGCAGGTATTGGCGAGGGCCCCTGCCCGTTCGCTGCCGCTGCACCATCTGCCGCCGGCGGCCCTGCTCGACCGCTTGGCCGAGGAATATCTCTTCGCCCAGATCACCCGCGCCGTCTTGGAAACCCTGGCCAGCGAGAACGGCGCGCGCCTGCGGGCGATGGAATCAGCCGACCATAATATCGAGGACAAACTCGACGGCCTGCGCCGCCAGGAGAACAACCTGCGGCAGGAAGCCATCACCAATGAATTGCTGGACCTGGCGACCGGATCGGAAGCGATCCTGCAAAAGGCCGAGGCCTGAGCTCAGACGCCGCCATCCAAAAAGGCGGCATTGTCCTCGATCAGCTTTTTCAAGAAATCGTGGACGTAGCGAACGCGCGGGATATGCGCAAGATCGTCATGAATACTCAGCCAGAAATCGCGTTTCACGCATAGCCGATCACCAAGGATGCGCTCCAGGCGCGGGTCCTGATCAGCGACGAAAGTCGGCTGCATGGAAATCCCCAACCCGCCCACGGTCGCGTGATATTGCGCGACCAAGCTGGTCGAGCGGAACACCACGTTCTGATCGCGCAGCACGTCCGACAGCCAACGCACCGCCGGGATCATGACCAGTTCTTCGATGTAGTCGATGAACTTGTGATCGGCCAAGTCCTCGATGGTCTTGGGCCTGCCGTGACGATCCAGGTAATCCTTGGACGCGTAGAGGAACAGCGCGAACTCGCCGATCTTCTCACTGCTCAGGCGATGGCCGCGCGGGCGCGGAAAGCTGATCAGAACATCGGCCTCGCGCTTGGACAAGTTGATCCAATGCGATGCCGTGACCAGCTCCACATTGATCGACGGATGGCGGTCGTACAAATCCTGCAGCCGAGGAGCGAGGTAAAGGCTGCCCAGGGCTTCCATGGTGGCGACGCGGATGGTGCCGCTGATCTCCGCCGTCTCGCCGCTGAAGGTCGTGGCGATCTGGCTGATATGGGCCTCGATGCCCTCGGCTTCGCGTAGCAGCACCTCACCCCGGTCGGTCAGCAGGAAGCCGCTGGGCGTGCGTTCGAACAGCTTGGTGCCGAGCGCCGTTTCCAGCGCCTTGATCCGCCGCCCGACAGTGGAATGCGTCAGCGACAGCGCCCGCGCCGCGTGGCTGAGCGAGCGATGCCTGACCAACGCCAGAAACAGCGCGATGTCACCCCAATCGAACCGGGATAATTCCTGGGCCAAGGCGCGCGGTCTCTGATCTGGCGTGCTCACGGATCGGCTCTCCTCGCATGATGCGAGGAAAGTCTACTCCGCGGCGGCGCCGTCCTCCAAGGCCCCGGCTTCGACGGCATCAAACGCCATCGCCCGGCCAGAGCCGCCCATGTCCTCGAACTGGACCGGCGCTTGTTCGCGCCGCCCCACGGTCAGACCAAACACGTCGTAGCGGTTGTAGTAGCCGACCACGTCATGGAACTGTTTGGGCACGATGCAGTCATCCAGGTCGATCTTCTCGATCAGCAACTGATCCTCGTCCTTGGTCGTCTCGGCGATCGGCAGGCCGCTCGGCCCCAGGATCATCGACACCCCGGCGGGCGATTCCTTGACCACGCGCAATGGTTCCTCGCCCATGGTCGCGATCACGTCATAGGCGGTTTCGTCCAGCCGAGCGGCGGCGACGATGTTGAAGACCTTGGCCTCGAACGAATGGGCCCCGGCGCGGATACGGATCGCCGATGCCAGATCGTAGCGATCATTGGCCGCCGGATCGTGGGTCGGCCAGACCGGCGGATAACTGGATACGTGAATTTGTTCGCCCTGGGCGATCAGGCTGTATCGCGCCAGCGGATTGGTATTCTCACCGCAGATCAGCGCACCGACGCGACCGACCGGTGTTTCGACCACGCGCAAGCCCGCGCCGTCGCCGCTGGCCCAGACCAGCTTTTCGTAAAAGGTCGGAACCAGCTTGCGATGATGATTGAGGATCGCGCCATCGCTGCCGATCAGCAGGTTGGTGTTCCAGATGCAGCCGACGCTGCGGTCCGTCGCTTCGCTGATGCCGATGGATACGATGATCCCGGCCTCGCGCGCGGCGGCGCAGATTTTCAGAATTTCGGGTCCGGGCACGCGCACGGACTGAGCCACGAAGCGTTTGAACAGCTCGTGGTTATAGATCGGCGCGGCCAACGCCGGCCAAACCGGGAAGCCCGGCAGGAAGGATTCGGGAAAGGCGACGAGTTGCACACCCTCCGCCGCGGCCTTGCGGATATAGGCGCAGACCTTGTCCACCGTGGCGGCGGCATCGAGATAAACCGGCGCAAGGTGGGCGGCCGCGACCGTGATCTTATTGCTCATATTCGGTCTCATTCAGTAGCAAAGGATGGCAGTAGCAAAGGATGGCAGTAGCAAAGGATGGCAGCAGCAAAGGGTGGATCCGGCCGCCCCCGGGCGCGGGGGGAGAGAGAGGTGAAGATTGGGGACGGCCGGGTCCTCGGGTTAGCTGTGCGCCAGTAGGCTTGCGGAGAGGCTCACAGCTTGTATTTGCGGAAGTCGTAACGCGGCGGCAGTTTCGCCATCAGTTCTTCACGTGGGATGCGCTTCTTGATGACGAACTTGGAGTCCTCGACGCGGCTCATGTAGCAGTCGATCATTCCGCTGTGGTCCTCGGCGCGCAGGATCTTCGCACCCTGCGGATGGGCCAGCGAGTTCTCCATGGTCATGCCTTCCATGGCTTCGATCACACCCGGGGTGTCCTTGTTGGATTTCCAACCGGAGGACTCGATCGCCGATTTCAGCACGAAGAAGTTTTCGTAGCTCTGCCAGGCGTGGCTCTTGGCCATGACCTTGCCGGTGCTCGCTTCCTTGGCGTAAACCGGATCGACGCCCAGCATTTCGATGAACGCTTTGTGGTATTCGTCGTTCTTGTATTCCAGCGGACGCGGGAAGTTTTCCAGGAAGTAGACGCCCTCGGTCGCACCGTCGATATCGCGCGGGTCGATGGCTTCAATGGTCCCGGAGACGGAATACATCTTCATCTTCTCGTCCAGCTTCATCGTCTTGGCCTGGGTATAGAAGGCCACCGACAACGCGCCGAAGAAGACCGAGAACAGGACTTCCGTTTCTTCCGGGATACGGGCCAGGTACGGCACCAGATCCTTGGTGCCCAGCGGCACGGCGATCGGGTCGTTGACCTTGCCGCCCGCGGCTTCGATCAGCTTGCGGTGTTCCTGATGATGGCTGTGGCCCCAGGCGTAATCGGGGAAGATCATCGTCCAGTTCTTGCCCAGGTTTTCCATCGCCCAGGGCACGCCCGCGGCGGCCAGGGCATAGGTGTCGGTCCCGGTGCGGAAGCTGTAGCGCGAGCCCTTGGAGCCCGTCGCTTCGGTCGCTTCACCGGCCGAGAAATACGGCGTCTTCAATTCGGTCGCGATGGGGATCGAGGCCAGCATGATGCCCGAGTGAACCGAGCCGACGACGAACGACGCCTTCCGGCGCTGGATCAGCGAGCGCAGCTTGCGCGCGCCGGCGGCGGGGTTGGATTCCGTATCTTCGGTCGCCAATTCGACCTTGCGCCCGGCGATGCCGCCGCCTTCGTTAATGACCTTGACCGCCGCCTGGGCGCATTTGTCATGCCAGTAACCCCAGGACGAAAACCCGCCGGTCTGTTCGCACTGATGGCCGATCACGATGGGCCCGGCGGCATTGGCGCGGTGGATGATGCCGAAATAGGCGCCGGTCGCGGCGGCCCCGCCCATCAGGGCGGTCTGCAGGAACGAACGCCGGGTGTGACCCGACGAAGCGGCCGAAACCGGCTGTTTGTTCTTGATGTCTTTGGTCATGACGTGTCTCCGACTGGATTGTGTTGGGAGGTTCGTGAAGCCCCGCCTTCGTCGACGGTTATGTTGTTAAACGGTGACCCCGAGGTATCGGTGCAGGGTCTCTTTGTCGTCTTTCAGTTCTTCGGCCGTGGCCGCATGCACGACCGCGCCCTTTTCCATGATGTAAATGCGCGAACACAGGCGCAGCGCGGTCTTGATGTTCTGTTCGACCAACAGGATCGAGACCCCCGATTCATTGACGGTCTTGATCTCGCGCCGGATGTCCTGAACCAGGATCGGCATGATGCCTTCGGTCGGCTCGTCCAGGATGATCAGGCGCGGCTGCATCACCAAACAGCGGGCGATGGCCAGCATCTGCTGTTCCCCGCCGGACAGGGTGCCGCCCGGCTGTGCCAGACGTTCCTTAAGGCGCGGGAAGCGGTCGAACACGTAATCGGTGACATGCGACGGCGGCGCCTTGGACAAGGCGATTTCCAGGTTCTCCTTGACCGACAGGGTCGGGAAGATGCCCCGCCCCTGCGGCACGTAGCCGATACCGGTCGACGGAATCTTGTGCGCCGGAAGGTCGTTCAGGCCATGGCCGTTGAACACGATTTCGCCGCCCGTGGCGCAGACCAGCCCCATGATGGTTTTCAGGGTCGTCGTCTTGCCGACGCCGTTGCGGCCCAAAAGGGCCACGGCCTCGCCGTTGTGGACCTGCAGCGATGCGCCTTGCAGGACATGAACCTTGCCGTAATGGGCGTGGACGCCGTTCAGCTCAAGCATCGTCGTCGTCTCCCAAGTAGGCGGCGCGGACTTCGGCATTCTGTGAAATTTCGGCGGGTGTGCCGCGGGCCAGAACCTTGCCCAGCGCCATGACGACGATGTCGTCGGAAATGTCGAACACCACCTCGATGTCGTGCTCGATGATGATGATGTCGATGCGCTTGGACAGTTCCTTGATCTTCTCGACCGTGCGCTCGGTTTCCGCCGGACCCATGCCGCAGATCGGCTCGTCCAGCAGCAAAAGCTTCGGCTCGGTCGCAAGGGCGATGCCGATCTCCAGCAAGGCGACGTCGCCGTAAGACAGGTTGGCGGCGCTCTGCTTGGCCAGATGGGTCAGGGCCAGTTCTTCCAACAGGGCATCGGCCCGCTCGTTGGCGCGGCGACACGACTTGGCGCTGGTGAACGGCTTGAAGATGCCTTCGCGGGACTGGGCCGCGATCCACAGGTTCTCGCGAACGGTCAGGCCGTGGAACACGCTTTTGATCTGCAGCGTCCGGGCCAGGCCCAGGCGGCTGATTTCATGGACCGAGGCGTTGGTGATGTCCTGGCCCAGGAATTTGATGGTCCCGGATGACGGCGGCAGGATGCCGGTGATGACGTTGAAGGTCGTGGTCTTACCGGCGCCGTTGGGGCCGATGATCGCCGACAGCTTGCCTTGGTCGAGCGAGACGTTCACGCCGCCCAGGGCCGCCAGGCCGCCGAAATGTTTTTCAACGCCGTCGAGTTCGAGCAGCGGGGTTTTGGCGTCGCCGGTCATGCCGAGCCCTCCCCTTCTTCTTCATCTTTCTTGGCGATCTTGGCGACCAGAGCATGCCAGACACCGCCCAGGCCCTTGGGCGCGAAGATCACGACCATGATCACGATCACCCCGACCAGCAGCAGGTAGTGCTCCCACAGGGTCGACAGCTCCTCGCGCAGCAGGATCAAAAGGCTGGTGCCGACGACCGGGCCGAGCAAGGTGCCCGCCCCGCCGATGATGGCCCAGACCACGGCCTCGCCCGAGACGTGATAGAACATGTAGGACGCCGAGGCGTAGCGCCCGAAGAAGGCGAACAGCGCCCCCGCCGTCCCGGCGATGAACCCGGCGACGACGAACGCCGTCAGACGGATCAGATAGACATTCAAGCCGATCAGCGAGGCTCGCATGGCGTTTTCCCGCACGGTGCGGAAGGCCCAGCCCAGGGGACTGCGCAGGATCACCCCCATCAGCGCATAACACGCGCCGACGACCAGAATGATGAAGTAGTACTGCACCGTCGGATCGGTCAGGGACAGCTCCCAATCCTCGCCGATGGACAGCAGCGGCGGCATTGAGAACGACAGGCCGTCATCGCCGCCGGTCAGCGGCTTCCACGACAGGGCCGTGAAATAGAAGATCAGCGAGAACACCACGGTGATGATCGCGAAGTAATGCCAGGTCAGGCGCACGGCCAAGGCCCCGGCCAGGACCGACATGCCGGTCGCCAGGACGATGCCCAGGCCGAACGCGGGCCAGAACCCCAGGCCAAGCTTGGCCACGCCGATGGCGACGCCGTACATCCCCATGCCGAAGAACAGCGCCTGGCCGAACGACAGCAGGCCGACGTAACCGAACAGCAGGTTCACGCTGGCGGCCAGCAACGACCAGATCATCATCTCGGACAGGATATCGACCCAGAATTCATCGACGAACAGCGGCAGAACCCAGGGCGCGGTCAGGGCGAACAGGGCGAAAACGAGAATGCCCAGGCGATTGATTGCGGCCGCCGTCATCGGGTCGCCCCCGAGAAAATCCCGTGCGGACGCACCATCAGCACGGCGCTCATCAATACGAGCGAGCCGATACGCGCCATGGTCGGGTCGGCGAAGCTGGCCATGATCCCTTCGAAAAAGGCCAGCAGAACCGCCGCCGCGACCGTGCCTTCCAGGTTGCCCAGGCCGCCGATGATCACCGCCATGAAACAGAACGGCAGGACATCGACCCCGGCCTGGAAATCGACCGTGGTGATCGGCCCGGCAACGACGCCGCCCAGCGAAGCCATGGCGAAACCTATGGCGAAGGTGATCATGTAGACACGGCGGGCCGGAATGCCCATGGCCGTGGCGGTTTCCGGATCGAACCGGACGGCCCGCATCCAGGTGCCCATCTTGGTCCGATGCAGGAACATGAAGAACAGGCCGATGGCGACCACAGCCAGCAAGGCCGCGAACAGGCGATACAGCTCGTATTCCAGGCCGAACAGCGGGATCGTGCCTTCGATCGGCGCGACTAGGCGGCTCGGCGCGGCGCCGTAGGTGGCCCGCACGCCTTCCTGCAGGATGATCGACAGACCGAAGGTCGCAACGATGGACAATGCCGCCGCGTTCTTGATCGGCTGGATCACCGTGTATTCGATCAAGGCCCCCAGCCCGAACCCGATGACCGGGACGATGGCGAACGCCAGCCAGTAATTCCCGGTGGATTCGAACACGAACCAGGCCAGCACGGTGCCGACCATGAAGAAATCGCCATGGGCGATGTTGATGATATCGAGAAGCCCGAAGATGATCGACAGGCCCAAGGCGATCAAAGCGATGATCAAGCCCCAAACGATGCCGTTCATGCCGAGCGCAATGACAAGTTCCATGCCCTGTCGGCCCCTTGTTGACGCTGTTGTTTTGCGCGTTTGTTACAAGAAGCGTGCATTGAATTAATTTGAACGACAATTCGAAATTTTCGCACGCTTCTGTGCAAAAATAATCAGGTTCCAGATCCACCGGCGCCCGCCACGCTTCACCTTCTTAAGTATATCGCGCGTGGAGAATTAGGCGAATTCGGGTCACCCAAGGCCATAAAGGCGACACCATTCCCCTGCACACGTCGCTATGGAACATCCCATTTCGACAAAGGCCCTACAGACCAAGCCTACAGACCAAGAAAGTACCGGACCGCCCATGCATGACGATCCCAAAGACATCGCAGAATACCTGATCAACAAACACGGCTTGAACGATGCCCTCAACGCCGCCATCGCCGGCGCGCTCGACGCCCAATACGACCGCGACAACTACGCCCTCAGCGTGTGGCGCGAGGTCAAATCCGCGATCCGCCGCCGGCAGGCCGAACAGGAAGAAGCCGACGCCCGAGGCGCCCCCCCGGTCCGCGACCCGCAGCATTAGAAGCAACGAAAAGCCCCTGGAAACGGATGTCTCCAGGGGCTTTGGATTGGTACGTAAAACACAAAAAGCCAGGGTTCGCTAAACGTTGTCTATGCCGGTGAGTTTCTCCGCTTCCTGAACAAACTTTTCCCGGGCAGGACCGAATCGAAAATCATAGTGGACTTTGTGAATCACAAGACGATCTACACATGAGACGTCGAGTACGCCTTCTTTAATGGGACGCCCAAATAGGGCAACGTTCGAAAAAATGCCCCTAGTCGCGTACATCGCGGCGTTTGGGAATCTACGTACGGCAATCCCGTAGACGGTCTCAAACGGCATTGCCCCAGAACGCACTTGGCTAAAATACGAAGGGTAGATAAGCCCGTCGAATCCAGCGTTCCGGGCCGCGGCTGCGATCTCCCTTGAAATATCGTATGAGTGGTCAGCGGCAAAGAACAGCATGTGCACTGCCATGTCGAGACTTTCGAACTCAGTCACATTCTCTTCCTGTAGGACAACTGTTAGGTCGAGAAGTCGAAGGTCACGTGTCGGTTTTAGAGCAGCTAAATACAGTTCGTCTTCGACAGTAACCCTGCACTCGTGCACACAGCTCTCAATGTCTTGGGAACAATAAAGGACCGGCTGACTAGGCGAGTCCAGCCTACCGCGCCCCAACATGATGTCAGGTGGACTGTCATATTCGCTGGTCGCAGCAGGGTCCTCCGGATTTGCACGCAACCGATAAATGAATTCTCCCTTCGGTAGGATGCGCTCGGGATACTCCTTCAAAATTCGGTCGAGAACAGGGCCCCTTCTAGTAGGGTCCTGCAAATCTTCTAACGGTTCGATATATCCGAGCATCCACAACCGGGGCCCGTAGTGAAAAAGTCCAATCCTCCCTTTTTCACTGATAAGCGATACGTCATCTCTTAGCCACTCAGGGCCATCGTAATCTCCGTTTTGAAATCGACGTTCATTAAATTGCACGCTCGGAGCCGAGCCGTAACTTGATCTATGAACCGATCCCCGAACAAAATATTGCGATGCCAAAGCTCTAACCAAATGGGGAGTGAGCTTTTTAGTCCCGTTCATGCCGCAATTTGGGCAAGGTAGAGCATGAGGAATTCCAATTCGCTCCGCATCTATTCGCAAACCGTGGTCAGAGAAGCAGTCTGTACAGAGAACTGGTCGAGATCCGGGTACTATTTGGCCAACAAGTTTGGCTCCCGCCTTTGTTTTGATTGCGGCTCCCCCAATAATATCGAGAGCCCTAAGGAGTGGGATCAGAATCTTTCGACCAACATTGCTGCGGATTGCCCGTCGAGCTATGGCGAGAATGTTTTTCGATAATGTCTTCTCAGCGACCATCAGGTTTTATTTTATATATGAAAAGTATTTATTTGGCTTCAATTCACTACCCCGTGACGTGTTTATTGAACATGCTGCATCATGTCCGCACCGCGCCTCTGAACATGACGAGAAGCCGTATCTTCTCCCCGCTAGAATTGGATGCGGGAAATCAGTTGTTCCGCATTTTGCCTGCCCCCGCAACCACTTGATTCAGCCGATAATTCATTGATCGCCATCGGTCACAAGTCGGACAATTAGCGCCATCGCCAAACCAAAAAGCCCCCGGAAACGGCGTTTCCGGGGGCTTTGAATTGGTACGCGCTACAGGATTCGAACCTGTGACCTACTGATTAAAAGTCAGTTGCTCTACCAACTGAGCTAAGCGCGCCTAATGTCGGCTGGTCCTGTCGGGCGGCGCCCGAAAGGCAGGGCCGGAAATTACGGGCCAATGGCCGGAAGGTCAACGCCCGAAAGCGCTTTTTTCCGGATTTCTGCCCGCCCCTGGCAAAACCCCTTTATTCCCCTGCTTTACGGCGCTCTTCGAAGCGCTCCAAAAGCCGTGCTTTGACGGCTTCGGAGACGAAATGGCCGATGTCGCCGCCGAGCGAGCCGATTTCCTTGACGAAGCGCGAGGAAATGAACTGGTGCCGCTCGGAGGCCATCAAAAAGACCGTTTCGACCTTTGGGTTGAGGCGCGCGTTCATGCCCGCCATCTGGAATTCGTATTCGAAGTCCGAAACCGCGCGCAGGCCGCGCACGATCAACGAGGCATCGACCTGTCCGACGAATTCCATCAGCAGGTTGTCGAACGGGCGAACCTCGATCCGCGAGCCGATGGCCGGGTCCAGGGTCGCGATCTCGGCCTCGAGCATCTCGACCCGCTCGTCCAGGGTGAACAGCGGCCCCTTGCCCGCGTTGACGGCGACGGCGACGATCAACTCGTCAACCACGCGCGCGCCACGCACGATGATGTCCATATGGCCCTTCGTCACCGGATCGAAGGTGCCGGGATATACGCCACGGTTACCGGGCATCAGCTTTCCTCTTCGGGTGTTTCGTCCTCGGCGGAATCCTGCGGGGCCTCGGCCACGGGTTCGGAGGCATTCTCCGCGCCCTCGCCCTGTTCCGCATCGGGATCCAGCTCTTCATCCTCTTCATCGTCGTTGACGTCGCGCAGACGCGAGACCGAGACGACATGTTCGTCTTCGGCGGTGTTGAACACCCGCACGCCACGGGACGAGCGGCTGTAGATCGAAATGCCGTCGATCGGCACGCGGATGATCTGGCCGCCGTTGGAGACCATGACCAGCTGGTCCGTTTCCAACACGCCGAAGGCCGCGACCACGCGGGCGTCGGCCTTACCGGCGCGTTCCACGTTGATATTGCCGACACCCTGCCCACCGCGCCCGGAAATACGGTACTCGTAGGCCGAGGTCCGCTTGCCGTAGCCGTCGTCGGTCAGGGTCAGGATGAACTGATCGTTTTCGACCATTTCGGCGAACTTGGGTTCTTCCAGACGCGCCGCCAGTTCCTCGTCGCGGGCCTTGTCCTCGGCTCGGTCGGTGTAATCGCCGGAGCGCAGACGCCGGGCCGCGTTGCGGGCCTGCAGGTAGGCATCGCGGTCGTCCGTATCGACCTTCACATGGCGAACGACGGACAGCGCGATCAGCTCGTCCCCATCCGCCAATTTCATGCCGCGCACCCCGTGGGACGAGCGGCCCGAGAACACGCGGATCGCGGTGACCGGGAAGCGAATGCACTTGCCGCCGGCGGCGGACAACAGGATGTCGTCGTCTTCGGAGCAAACCCGCACGCGGACCAACTGGTCGTCGGCGTATTCACCCTCGAACTTCATGGCGATCTTGCCGTTGGCCATGACGTTAGTGAAGTCCGACAGACGGTTGCGGCGGACGAAGCCCGCCTTGGTCGCGAACATCACGAACAGATCGCCCCAGGTATCCTCGTCCTCGGGCAATTGCATGACCGTGGTGATGGTCTCGCCCTCGTCCAGCGGCAGCAGGTTGATGAACGCCTTGCCGCGCGATTGCGGCGTGCCGACCGGCAGGCGATAGACCTTCATCTTGTAAACCATGCCCGCCGACGAGAAGAACAGCATCGGCGTATGGGTATTGGCGACGAACACCTGGCTGACGAAATCCTCGTCCCGGGTCGCCATGCCCGAGCGGCCCTTGCCGCCGCGGCGCTGCGCCCGATATGTGGACAGCGGCACGCGTTTGACATAGCCCGCGTTGGTCACGGTCACGACCATATCCTCACGCTGGATCAGGTCTTCGAGGTCGTGCTCGAACTCGGCGTCTTCCAGCGAGGTGCGGCGGTCGGTCGCGAACTTGGCCGACATTTCAACCAGTTCTTCGCGCAAAAGTTGATACAACATCTCGCGCGAACCGAGCAGCTCCAGGTAATAGGTGATCTGCTTGCCCAGCTCTTCCAGGTCGCCGCCGATCTTGTCCCGTTCCAGCCCGGTCAGGCGATGCAGACGCAACTCCAGGATAGCCCGGGCCTGTTCTTCGGACAGGCGATACTTGCCATCGACCACGGCGCGGCCCGGCTCGTCCAACAGGCGGATCATCGGCTCGACCTCTTCGGCCGGCCAATCACGCGCCATCAGCTGTTCGCGGGCGGTTTGCGGGTCTTTCGCGGCCCGGATCAGGGCGATGATCTCGTCGATATTGACGACCGCCACGGCCAAGCCGGCCAACACATGGGCGCGTTCGCGCGCCTTGGCCAGCTCGTAAATCGTCCGGCGGCGGATGACTTCCTCGCGGAAGGCGACGAAGGCGGCGATGATCTCTTTCAGGTTCATCAGCTTCGGACGGCCACCGTCCAAAGCCAGCATGTTGACGCCGAACGACGTCTGCAGCGGGGTAAACCGGAACAGTTGCGCCAGCACGACCTCGGGCTCGGCGTCGCGCTTGATTTCAACCACAACGCGAACACCGTCGCGGTCGGATTCGTCACGCAGGTCGGCAATGCCCTCGATCTTCTTGTCGCGCACGGCGTCGGCCATGATCTCGATCATGCGCGCCTTGTTCACCTGATAGGGAACCTCGTGCACGATGATCGCGAAGCGGTCCTTGCGGATTTCCTCGATCGAGGTCTTGCCGCGCACGACGACCGAGCCACGCCCGGTGTGATAGGCGGAAATGATCCCCTGCTTGCCCAGAATCTGCGCCCCGGTCGGAAAATCGGGGCCTTGGACGTGCTCGGCGATCATCTCGTCGATGGTGATGTCCGGATTGTCGATATAGGCGCAACAGGCCGAAATAACCTCGCCCAGGTTATGGGGCGGGATGTTGGTCGCCATACCGACGGCGATCCCGGCGGCGCCGTTGACCAGCAGGTTCGGGAACCCGGCCGGCAGGACGATCGGCTCGCGCGAGGATTCGTCGTAGTTCGGCTGAAAATCGACGGTATCGCGGTCGATGTCTTCCAACAGGGCATGGGCGGACCGGGCCATGCGGGCTTCGGTGTAACGCATGGCGGCGGCCTTGTCGCCGTCCATGGAGCCGTAGTTGCCCTGCCCGTCGACCAGCGGCAGGCGCATCGAGAAATCCTGCGCCAGACGCACCATCGCGTCGTAAATCGCCTGGTCGCCATGGGGGTGATATTTACCCATGACATCCCCGACGATACGGGCCGATTTACGATACGGCTTCCCGGCTTCGTAGCCGTTTTCCTTCATCGAGAACAGAATGCGCCGCTGCACCGGCTTCAGACCGTCGCGCACATCGGGCAGCGCACGGCTGACGATCACGCTCATCGCGTAATCGAGGTAGGACGAACGCATTTCGTCTTCGATATTGACGAGGCTTACGTCCGAATCGGGCGGCTGCGGCACATCGCCGTCAGGCGGCAGATCGTCGGGAGGCGTCAAGAAAATTTATCCTGATTTTTCAGTGAGTTGGAGACCTCTTGGCCCCGCGCGCCCGGTCCCGGGCTGCACGTTGTGGATTTTAGCAGATCGGCCCTTCGGGAACAACTTGAACGACGGCAGAAATTCCACCGCCGGGACATTATATTTTTATTTTAAATCAACTAATTAGATTCGGTTTTTTCCGCAACGCGTTCAGGCGGGAAAACGACCAGCGCCGAGGTCCCGCGACCGACCTCGCTTTCCAGTCTCAGCGTGCCGCCATGCAGTTCGGCAAAGGCCTTCGCCAGGGGCAGGCCCAGGCCCGTTCCCTCATTGCGCGAAACATGGCTATGACGGACCTGGCTGAACGGCTCCATGATCCGCGGCAGGTCTTCCGAAGCAATCCCGATCCCCGTGTCGGTGACCATGAACTCCGCGGTTCCGTCCGGCAGGCGGCGGGCCTTCAGCTCGACAGTCCCGCCCTTCGGCGTGAACTTGATGGCATTGATCAGCAGGTTGAGCAGAATTTGCCGCAGGCGCGTGGGGTCGGCTTCGATCGAACCAAGGTCGCCATGAAAATCGGTCACCAGACGCAATCCGGCCTTGGACGCCCGCTCGGTCACGATGGTCACGCAGCTTTCCAAAATTTCCCGCAGGTCGACGTCGTACAATTCCAGATGCATCGCCCCGACCTCGATCCGCGAAATATCGAGCAGATCGTTGATCAGCGTCAGCAGGTGGTGACCGGAATCGTGAATGTATTGGACGTATTGCTTGATCTGCTCCGGCTGGGCCTTCGCCGGGTCCAGATCACGGACAACTTCGGCAAAACCCATGATGGCGTTCAGCGGCGTGCGCAACTCGTGGCTCATATGCGCCAGGAATTCCGTCTTGGCCCGGTTGGCGTATTCGACCTCGGCCTTCGAACGCAGCAGTTCCTTTTCGGCGCGGTCGCGTTCGTTGATCTCCATCGTCAGTTCCAAGGTGCGGTCGGATACGCGCTGCTCCAACTCGTTCTTAAGGCGGCGCATGTCGTCGACAATGCGTTCACGTTCCATCGAACGCGCACGCATCCGCTCGGCCATGGTGTTGAAATTCGCGGCCAAGGAGGCAATCTCTGCCGGCACCAGCGGGCCTTTGGCGACCACAGGCGCCGGCAGATCGTCGGACGCCAGAAGGCGCGAGGCTTCCTCGACCTTGGCAATCGGCGCTGTCATCCGCCCGGCCAACCACCAGGCCAAGGCGCAGGACATCAGCAGGCCGATGACCAAGGCGATCTCGCCGCCCTTGCGGATGACCTCGGCATGAAAGGCCAACTCCCTCTCCGGCTGAGGAACCATCACGCCCCAGCCGTAACGGGGGATCGCCGAAAACCCAGCGACCATCTTCAAATTCGCGGCGGGGGAAAGGAAACGGGACATCCCGGATTCCCCCGCGATCATGCGGGCGACCGGTTCGACCTTGGCGATATTCTTGACCGCGGCTTCCCAATCGGGCCGGGGGTGGGAAACGATGTTGCCCTTGTGGTCGATGATCGCCGCATGGCCCTTTTCGCCGAACACGATCAATCGACGTAGTTCCCTGAAAGGTTCAAGGGACATCCGCGCCGCCGCAATCGGCAGTCCGGCGCGAAATAACACGCCGAACACCGCCGGATAGCCTTCGCTGTCCAATAGGACTTCGGAAAACACGACCCCGCCGCCGGATGACGGCACCCGCGGCTTGATATCCCGCCACATGCGGTCCTGATCGCGCGGCAGGCAGGTCGCCGCCCCCGAGATGACCGTCACATCCTGTGGCCGCCGAGCGCCGCTCAGCAGGCAAATCGCCGTCATCCCCTGATCGGAGGCATTCTGCGACACGGTCGGCGACAGACCGCTCAGCGAATACTGCATCGACATCGTGTCGAGGCTGTTGCGAAAGGCGTTGAGGTGACTTTCGATGAAGCGCGCCAGGGTTTTCGACAGAACGAACGAGCGCTGCGCGACATCGTTGATCTGGATATCAGCCGCTTTGACGTGCAGCCAGAACAGCAGGGTCAGCGAAGGCACGATGCCGACCGCAATCAACGCGAATGCCAAGACGAAGCGCAACCGCACGCCTTGCCGCCGCTTGGGAACCTCTGTGCCCCCGTCCCTCGCCATCTAACGCCTCGCTCGCCGCCTCCGTCCGCACACGAACAGGGCCAGCGCCCACAGGTCCGCCGCGCCTTGCGCGGCCGCTTGGCCGACGCTCCCCCGTCGGCCAAACCGATAATCCCGATCTGTTAGAACGGAATTTCGTCGTCCAAATCGCCACGGCCGCCGGACGGCGCGTCATTGCCGGGGCTATCCCAGCGCGCGCCGCTATCGTCGCCGCCACTGCTGTAGCCACCGCCGCCGCTGCCGCCGCCGTAACCACCGCCGCCGCCTTCGCCGCGGCCGTCCAACATGGTCATGACGCCGTTGAACCGCGGCAACACGACTTCGGTGGTATATTTCTCGATACCGTCGTTACCGGTCCACTTGCGGGTCTGCAAGGTGCCTTCCAGGTAAACCTTGGATCCCTTCTTGAGGTACTTTTCGCAGACGTCGGCCAGGCGCTCGTCAAACACCACGACGCGGTGCCATTCGGTCTTTTCCTTGCGCTCCCCGGACTGGCGGTCCTTCCAGGTCTCCGACGTGGCGATCGACATGTTGACGATCTTTCCCCCGCTCTGGGAAAAGCGCACTTCGGGGTCGCGGCCCAGGTTGCCGACCAGAATGACTTTGTTGACGCTGCCTGCCATCTACTTCCTCGCAATCGGATTATATGTGGTCTTGGATTTCCCCCGGGATCGAGGGATGACTTTAGCCGGAAACGCGCGGCCGGGGCTAGGAATCAGTTGGCATCGGCGGCGGGACGGGCAGGCCGTCACGGGCCCGCTCGATGAATTCGGAAACCAATTGCTGGATCCGTTCCTCGCTCTCGTCCAGGCGCACCAGCGCCAGAACGCCAATCTCCAACAAGGCCATGCCATAGACTTCCTGGCTGACCCCGGCGCTCATGAATTCCTGCAAAGCATTCGACAGGATCATATCGGCCTTGTCGAACTGAACGTCGTCGTCGCTGGGCATGGCTGGCTCCTAGGCAGGGCGTTTCGAACAGGGTTCTTTTAGATCACCCAAACCCGATTGCAAACGCCCGTCGCCCTTTCGCCGGGGGATAAAAAACCAAAAAAAACGCCGACCCGATGGGTCGGCGAAGTTCCGTTGGTGTGATTCAGATGGCGCGGATCCGTAGTCGGGGCAAAACCCCATCGCAAACGCGCCGTAACCAAGGATAAGGACGATGGCCCCGTCCCCATGGGGCGAGACCTTTATTGTCCTGCGTCATCCATGCCTTGCGCGAATGCGGGGCCGTTCCACCCCGCAGCAACAAGGCACTTCCTTGCTTGACCGTCACACAATATTCAAAATCGCCGATCGGTTCACCTAAAATCGTACAGCTTTTTGATTTTTTTTCATTTTTTTGTGAACTTTTACAAATTCCATTTGTGAAGTTATTCGCAACGCGAGTCCTTCTTTACGGAACCGGCCCCGCCCATTATGACTGTTCGCTTGTGAAGGCGGCCGCCGGCGACCGCCATTCCTCCCCCACGGTATTCGGAACTTTCATGGAAAAAATCAGCGTCCGCGGCGCCCGGGAGCACAACCTCCGCAACGTCGACGTGGAAATGCCGCGTAACAGCCTGACGGTCATCACCGGGCTGTCTGGATCGGGCAAGTCCTCGCTCGCCTTCGACACCATCTATGCCGAAGGACAGCGACGCTATGTCGAAAGCCTGTCGGCCTACGCCCGCCAATTCCTGGAACTGATGCAAAAGCCGGACGTCGACCATATCGACGGCCTCAGCCCCGCGATTTCCATTGAGCAGAAGACGACCTCGCGCAATCCGCGCTCGACGGTCGGCACGGTCACGGAAATCTACGACTACATGCGCCTGTTGTTCGCGCGGGTCGGTGTGCCGCATTCCCCCGCCACGGGCCTGCCGATCGAAAGCCAGACGGTCTCGGAGATGGTCGACCGCATCCTGGCCATGAAAGAAGGTACGCGCCTTTACCTGCTGGCCCCGGTCGTGCGCGGGCGCAAGGGCGAGTACAAAAAGGAGATCGCGGCCCTGGCGCAAAAGGGCTTCCAGCGCATCCGCATCGATGGCGAGTTGTACGACATCGAAGACGCGCCGGACCTGGACAAGAAGTTCAAACACGACATTGAGGTCGTGGTCGACCGCGTGGTGGTCGGGCCGGGCTTGGAAGCACGCTTGGCCGACTCTTTAGAGACGGCCTTGGACCTGGCCGACGGCATCGCCTATGCCGACGATGCCGATGCGCCCAAGGACGACGCTCCCAAAACCTCCAAAGGCGGTCGCAAGGGCGGCATCCAGGACCATGTGCCCGCCGGGCGCACCGTGTTCTCGGCGCGCTTCGCCTGCCCCGTCTCTGGCTTCACCATCGACGAGATCGAACCGCGGCTGTTTTCCTTCAACAACCCGTTCGGCGCCTGCCCGGCCTGCGACGGGTTGGGCACGGAAATGTTTTTCGACCCGGAACTGGTGGTGCCCGACGGCAAGCGTACCCTGGCGTCCGGCGCGGTCGCGCCCTGGGCCAATTCGTCGTCCAAATATTACGACCAGACCCTGAAAAGCCTGGGCGAGCATTTCGATTTCGACCTGACGATCCCGTGGAGCAAGCTGCCCGCCAAGGTCCGCGAGATCATCCTTTACGGTTCGGGCACGACCGACGTGACCATGCGCTACCACGACGGTAAGCGCGCCTATGAGATCACCAAGCCGTTCGAAGGCGTGATCCCCAATATGGAGCGGCGCTGGCGCGAAACGGATTCCAGCTGGGTCCGCGACGAATTGGCGCGGTTCCAAACCGTGACGACCTGTTCCGATTGCGGCGGCATGCGCCTGAAGCCCGAGGCCCTGGCGATCAAGATCGACGGCCTGCACATCTCCCAGGTCTCGGAAATGTCCATCGCCGAGGCCCATGACTGGTTCGCCGCACTGGAAGACAAGCTTGCCGGCAAGGACAAGGAAATCGCCCGCCGCATCCTGCGCGAGATCAACGAGCGCCTGGGCTTCCTGATGAATGTCGGCTTGGAATACCTGAACCTGTCGCGCTCGTCGGGCACGCTGTCCGGGGGCGAAAGCCAGCGCATCCGCCTGGCGTCGCAGATCGGCTCAGGCCTGACCGGCGTGCTGTACGTGCTGGACGAACCGTCCATCGGCCTTCATCAACGCGACAACGAACGCCTGCTGGCGACCCTGGTCCGCCTGCGCGATCTGGGGAACACCGTCATCGTGGTCGAACACGACGAAGACGCCATTCGCGCCGCAGATTGGATTATCGACATGGGGCCGCGCGCGGGCGTGCACGGCGGCCAGGTCGTGGCCATGGGCACCGCCGACGAGATCATGAAGTCGCCTGACAGTCTGACCGGCATGTACCTGACCGGGATGGAACAGGTCCCCCTGCCCGCCCAGCGCCGCACAGGCAAGAAAGGCCAGGCCCTGAAGCTGCGCGGTGCGCGGGCCAACAACCTGAACAACCTGGATGTCGATTTCCCGCTCGGCACGCTGACATGCATCACCGGCGTCTCGGGCGGCGGCAAGTCGACCCTGGTGATCGAGACTCTATACAAGGCCCTGGCCCGCCGCCTGAACGGTGCGCGCGAACACCCGGGCGAGCATGATTCCCTGGACGGCCTGGAATTCATCGACAAGGTCGTGGACATCGACCAGTCGCCCATCGGCCGCACGCCCCGCTCCAACCCCGCGACCTATACCGGCGCGTTCACGCCGATCCGCGACTGGTTCGCCAACCTGCCCGACGCCAAGGCGCGGGGCTACAAGCCGGGGCGGTTCTCGTTCAACGTCAAGGGCGGGCGCTGCGAAGCCTGCCAGGGCGACGGGGTCATCAAGATCGAGATGCACTTCCTGCCCGACGTCTACGTGACCTGCGACGTCTGCAAGGGCCAGCGCTACAACCGCGAAACCCTGGACATCAAATTCCGGGGCAAATCCATCGCCGAGGTTTTGGACCTGACGGTCGAGGAAGCCGCCGACTTCTTCAAGGCCGTACCCGCGATCCGCGACAAGATGGAGACGCTGAAACGCGTCGGCCTGGGCTATGTTCACCTGGGGCAACAGGCGACGACCCTGTCCGGCGGCGAGGCGCAGCGCGTCAAACTGGCCAAGGAGCTATCGCGCCGCGCCACGGGCAAGACATTCTATATCCTGGACGAGCCGACCACCGGCCTGCACTTCGACGACGTGCGCAAGCTGTTGGAGGTCCTGCACGCCCTGGTCGAACAGGGCAACACGGTGGTGGTGATCGAACACAACCTGGAGGTCATCAAGACCGCGGACTGGGTCATCGACCTGGGGCCCGAAGGCGGTATCAAAGGCGGCAAGCTGGTCGCCCAGGGCACGCCCGAGGACGTGGCCGCGACCAAGGGCAGCTTCACCGGGGAATATCTGGCCCCGTATCTGAAGAAGAAACCGACGAAAAAGCGCGCCTAAATCAGACTCAGGTGTGAATCGTCCGCAGCGACTTGCGCAGCATCAGCATCCAGAACACCTGGGCGCCGATTGCGGCGGCGGGCAGCAACACCCAGAGCATGTCCGCCAGGGCCAGCCCCAGGACGATCAGCCAGAAATCGGCTTTGACCAGGCCGCGAAAGAAGAAGCCGACGAGGTCCAGCCAACTGGCGTCGGCCGCCATGTCGGCGAAGCTCGCGACCTCTTCCGCATCCGGCGTGGCCCGCTGAAACAGCGGCAGGACCGAATTGATCGTTCCTCCCAACGCCGCAGCAACGCCCAGCCAAGCCCAAAGCGGCTGACCGGTGGTTTGTGTCATCTGATAGCCGACGGCCAGGAAGAAGGCGAAATGGACCAGCCAATCGCCGATATCGTCCAGCGCCGCGCCGAACCGGGAACTCATCTTTTTCAGCCGCGCCAGATCGCCGTCGACGTTGTCCAATAGGTAGGACACGAAAAACAAGACCGCGCCGATGCCGCCCCATTCCAAACCCTGGTGCAGAAAACACCAAGCCGCGCCAAGACCGCAGGCGATTCCTGTGATCGTCACCGCATTGGGTGTTACCGGCGTGCGCGCCAAGGCAATAGCCATGGGCCGCGATACCAAGCGTATCAAAGGAAACATGCTTTCCTTCGCCGCCGAAGCAGAGGTCGCAGAATGATTGTGTTCGGTGTCCATGCCGAAGCCCCTTGCCGGAAACGCCCGATTAGCGCGCCTTCTCGTGCCAAAGGCAGCACAAAACGTCAAGCCTGCCGAAAGTCAGGTTTGGTCGATTTCTGCGATTTCGATGGATCAGAAGCGCCGGGCGGCGAACAGGCTTTGGAACACACTGCGGAACAGGAGGCCGATACGGCTTCCCTCGGCCAAGCCCTGATCGAGCTTTTCCGCCATGTCTTCGGGCGCGGCTGAACGGAATTCGTCGGCCAATTGCGCCCCGCGAGCAAGGTTCATGGCTTTGTTACCGCCGCCCAGATCGACCGTCGACAGATCAACCTGATCCTCAACCGTCCAACCGCCGGACGATTGGCCGGGATTGGCCAATGCCTGACGCGCCTCGCGAATGAGCTTTTCGCCCAGCGTGGTCGCGCGCGGAAGATCCGATCCAGAATTGTGAACTTGGCTCACCATTATTTGAGGGTACCTCAAAAAGCCGTTATTTGACAGTGTTTTGCGCGTTCCCGATCATCAATTCGAACTTCGGGAAAGCAACCATGAAACATCTTATATTCGCAGCCATGATTATTGCAGTGACGGCCATCACCGGGCAGCCCCGCGCCGCCACGGTCGGGGCGCGGGCCGACGCGCCCGTCGTGGTCGAACTGTTCACCTCGCAGGGGTGCTATTCCTGCCCGCCGGCCGAGGCGTTCTTACGCGATCTGGCGGATCAGCCGGGCATCGTCGCGTTGGAATTCCACGTCGATTACTGGGATAGCCTCAACTACCTCTGGCACGGGCGGTGGAAAGACCCCTTCTCATCCCCCGCGCATACGGACCGGCAACGCCGTTACAACAACGCGATCCGGGGGCAATCTGGTGTCTATACCCCGCAGATGGTCATCGACGGCAAACTGCAAGCCATCGGTTCTCGCCGCGACGAAGTCACGCGGGCGATCCGGCAAGTACGCTCATCACGAAAGGCCAAGGTCTCCGTCCAACGATCCGATCGCGGGTTGAAGGTTACCGTAAACGGCACTGCCAGGGTCGAGGCCGACGTCCTGTTGGTCCGCTTCATCAACGAAGCCACGACCGAGGTCGCCAACGGCGAGAACCACGGCAAGACCCTGGTCAGCCGACATATCGTCCGGGACCTGCAGCCCCTTGGGAAATGGCCGGGCGGCAACAAATCCTTTGCCGTTCCGCCCGCTTCCGATGGCGTGCCCCTCGACTGTGCGGTGATTGTACAGACGCCCAATTTCGGCCCGATCCTGGGCGCCGCCCTTTGCCCCAAGCAGCCATCGTCATAGCGTTGTTCGCGCATGCGGGATAAACTCCCCGCATGACCATCAAACCTCTCGCCCGCGCTTTGATCTTGGGCGGCGTCCTGTTTGCCGCCGCCTGCGCGTCGGATACGCCGACGCCGAGCCCGACCTTTCAAGACATGAAGGCCGAGCAAACCGCAATCCAAGAAACGTTAAATGCCGGTGAGAGTGATACCCCCCGCCAATGGCAAGGACCGAGCGGCGTTACCGGCACAGTGACCCTGAAGGGTGATGCGGATGCGGAAGGCTGCCGCGCGGTCGAAACCACCGGCCCGGGCGGCCCGACCGTCGACACTTGGTGTCCGACACCGCATGGGTTCTGGGTTCATCCGGACGAACAGTTCTATCGCAACGCCACGGGGAAAGAGACTTTTGGCGGAAGCGTTCGGACCGGACCACAGGCGGACGACACCGGGGAAACTGTCTCTCCCTCATCATCCACCAGCCGTACCGATTGCCTAAAGCTGCTACATCAGCAAAAACGCCTGAACGACGATGGCCGGGACAGTGAAGCGCGCGCCATGCAACGGGCCTTTCACCGCTGCCTGCAACAGAGCAATTGATCCTAAAGATCCAGCGTGATCGTCCCCGCCGCACGGGACACGCAGGCCGTCCACATGGTCTGCCGCTCCTCCTGCGATAGAACCATATCCGCGTGCTCGGGCGCACCGTCGAGATAACGGACCTTACATTCGCCGCAGACGCCGCCCCGGCAGGAATTGGGAACATCGACCCCCGCCGCCGACAAAGCATCCAGGGCAGTTTCCTCTTTCCCGACGTGCAGAACCTTGCCGCTCGACGACAATACGATCTCGAACGCTTGGCCCTTCTCGACCTTGGCCTGCGTCACGCCGGCGAAGCGTTCCAGTTCGACCGCCCGCCCCCATTTCCGACCAGCCTCGACCACGGAGTCCAAGAGGGGCCCGGGACCGCAGGTGTAGATTTCCGCATCCGATGGCAAGGATCGGACGAAGGCATCAATGTCGAAACGTTTTGTGGGGTCTCCACCGTCACAATGAACCGTGACGTTCTCAATCCCGGCAAGCGCCGCCGCTTCGCCCAGGAACGGCAACCGCACTTCTTCCCGACCCAGGAACAACAGGCGAAACGCCCGCCCCTGCGCCTTCATTCGGTGCGCCATCGCCAACAGCGGCGTCACACCGATGCCCCCAGCGACCAGAACGACCGGCGCATCGCCGTCGCGCAGCAGGAACTTGTTGCGCGGATAAGAGATATAGAGGCGCTGCCCGACAATCAGGTCATGCATGGCCCGTGACCCGCCGCGCGATTGCGGCTCCAACAGAACCGCCAAACGGTAGTGGCCAAGATTGGCCGGATCGGAGCAGATGGAATAGTGCCTGATCAGCCCATCCGGCAGGTAGACCGCAACATGGGCCCCCGGCTCGAACGAAGGCAGGTCGGGCTTCTTTGCGTGTCGAAGGACGAATGATCGAACATCCGGGGTCAGATCCTCGACCGCCTCCACCACCACGGGCATTTTCAAGTTCATCGCCGGAACGCCTTAGATCGGTTCGATCTTGTCGCCGGGCCGGATCGTTCCACCGGAGACGATTTCACAGTTCAGGCCCGAGCGGTTGAGCAAGAGATTGAACAAATCCATCTCCAGCAGTTCATCCAGATACTTGCAGGGTCGGTTGAGGCGACCGCCGTACAAAACCGTCTCCCCGACCTTGAACCGCTTGCCGACCAGGTGGTTGACCGGTGTGTCGGTGACGGTGAGGTTGCGGCGCGTCAGTTCCGGCGTCAGGTCGATGCCGTGATCCCGCTTCAGGGCGTCCAGCGTCTCCATTTCGATCAAGGTCACCTGGCGGTCGGCAGCGGGCTTGTGGGAATAGGTGCCGGTGCCCGAAAGATAACGGTCGCCGTCGATTCCCTTGCCGGCGAGAAGGCTGCCGGTCCGCAGTTCCTCCATCTCGACCGAGGCCTCTTCGGCGATGTGAATATGTTCGAGCCGTCCAATCCAATGCATGCGTCGTCTCCTGATCTGCGAAGGTAGGCGCCACACAAAATTGGGCTACCCAGTTATAATTGTTTATTGACATGCTCCAATTCCTTTTGCAAGTTCGTTGCACTGCACAAAAACAAGAGGGACCTATGGACAAGCTTGTGGACCGTTGCCTGGCGGCGTTTCTCCTCCTTTTCGCCATCGGAAATCTGGCGGCCCTGCCCAGCCAGCAATGGACGCACCACAGCGGGCCGAAGGTCCTGGCCCCCGCGTTTTTCCCCGAATTCCTGTTCATCGGACTGGCCCTGCTGTCGGTTTTGTTAATCGCGGCGACCTTTGTCGAGCGCGGCTACCAAACAGACTTTGAGGCCCCTCGCCTGTCCGGCGTCGTCCTTGGCATGGCCTTGTTGGCCTTCTCCCTGGCGGTACCGCACCTGGGGTTCGTCATCTCCGCCATGGCCCTTTGCCTTGTCGTCATGGTGGCCATGGGTGAGCGCCGGGTCGTGCGCCTGGTTGCCGTCTCGGCCGCAGCCCCCCTGATCATGACCTGGCTTGCCGGCCAGGTCCTTCACGTCGTTTTCCCCTAACCCGGAACTCCCAGGAGCGAGCATTTCAATGGAATTGATCGACATCGGCTGGCAGGTGCTGTCCAACCCCATGAACCTGGGAATGGTCGCCCTCGGCCTTGTCCTGGGAATCGTTTTCGGCGCGCTGCCGGGCCTGAACGCAATCATCGGCGTCGCCCTGGTGCTGCCGTTCACTTTCACCCTGTCGCCGGTAGCAGCACTCAGCCTACTGATCGGCCTGTACAAGGGCGGGGTCTATGCCGGATCGCTGCCTGCGATCCTTTTGAATATTCCAGGCGCGCCCGAAGCCGCCGCGACGTCGCTGGACGGCAATGCATTGGTCCGGCGCGGCCAAGGTGCCAAGGCGACGGGTGCTTCTTTGCTGGCTTCGGTCTCTGGCTGCCTGGTCGGCGATCTGTTCCTGATTGCCGTCGCCGCGCCCCTGGCCTCGGTCGCGCTTAAATTCGGTCCGGCGGAATTCTTCGGGCTATTCGTATTCTCCCTGACCATCGTCGGCGCGGTATCCGGCCGCAGCCTGACCAAAGGCATCGCCGCCGCCCTACTCGGCCTGCTGGTCGCGACCATCGGGATGGATCAGATCACCGGCACATCGCGGTTCACCTTCGGCGTGTTCGAACTGTCCGGCGGCATTTCCCTGTTGTCCCTGATCATGGGCATGTTTGCGATCAGCGAAATCCTGGTCCAGATCGAGGACAGCCGCCGGACAGCCCCTGCCCCTTCGTCCGATCCGGCAACTCCGCCCCCCACTACCGCCACTGCCTCGACCGGCAAACACTTGACGATCCGGGAAATGATCTCCCTGGCCCCGACAATCCTGCGCTCAAGCGCGCTTGGGGCTTTCATCGGCGCGATCCCCGGCCCTGGGGCCACGACCTCGGCCTTTGCGTCCTATGCGCTGGAACGACAGCTTTCCAACGATCCGGGTTCGTTCGGCAAAGGCAACCTGAAGGGCGTCGCCGCACCTGACGCGGGCAACAACGCGACCTGTTCGTCGACCCTGATTCCGTTGTTCACCCTGGGTATTCCCGGCGCCCCCATCGCTGCGGTGTTCGGCGGCGCGCTGATGATCCACGGCATCACCCCCGGCCCGGCGATGTTCAACAACGATCCGTTTCTGATCAGCGCCCTGATGATTATGTTCGTGGTCACCAGCTTCCTGTTGTTTCCCGTCGGGCTTGCCGCCTCGCGCTCGGCGCTGCGCCTGTTGTCGCTGCCGCGCAGCGTGCTGTATCCGGTCGTGCTGGTGCTGTCCTACACCGGCGTCTATGCGAACAGCTCGTCGACCTTCGATCTGATCGCGATGAGCGCCTTCGGGCTGATCGGCTACGCCATGCGCAAGGCGGGCCTGCCCGCGTCGGCCTTCGTCGTGGCCTTCGTCCTGGGTGCGCCCATGGAAAGCGCGTTCAAGCGCGCGATGCTGATTTCGAACGGCGACGCCACGACCTTCGTGCAAAGCCCGATCGCCCTGACGTTCTTCATCCTTACCATTCTGGCCTGTGCAGCCGTTGTTTGGCAGCGGCACAGGTCTGCCGCCTCACTGGAGGGGCGGGGCTCAGAGAAGCCTGACGCTGCCGCTTAACTCTCTCCCAAGAAAAATCAGGAGACCACTCGTGAAACTAAGAAACCTCGCACGCGCTCTCACCCTCGCCATTGCTGCCCTGGCCCTCCAGACCGGAACCACCAACGCCGCCGACTTTCCCGAAAAGCCGGTCCGCCTCGTCGTCCCCTACGGACCGGGCGGCGGAACCGATACCATCGCACGGATCATCTCGGGCTCGATCACCAGCTACCTCGGCCAGCCGATGGTAATCGTCAATCGTCCGGGTGCGACCGGCACCATCGGCACCGCCGAAGTCGCCGCCGCAGCACACGACGGCTATACCGTGCTGATCAGCGATTCCGCCTCGATGTCGGTTAAACCGCAGACGGAAAAGCTGCCCTATACTTACAAGGACTTCAAAGTCGTGGCCTCGATCAACGAGGCCTACTTCATGATCTCGACGCCGAAAAGCAAAGGCATCGCATCGTTGAAGGACTTCATCGCCGCCGCCAAGGAACGCAAGCTGACCTATGCGACCTCGGGCATCGGCAGCCCCTTCCATCTGGCGATGGAACAGATCATCCGCATCGCCGGGATCGAAAAGCAGGTCACGCACATCCCCTTCAGCGGCACCGGGAAGGCCGTCTCCGCCGCCCTGGGCGGGCATGTCGATGCCGTCGTCAGCTATCCCAACGCGGTGGTCAGCTACGTCAAGGACGGTGAACTGAACGGCTTGGCCGTGTCGTCGAAGAAGCCGTTGGACATCCTGCCCGACGTTCCGAGCTTCGTCGCCTCGGGCGTGGACTTCACCAACACCGGGTGGAAGGCGCTGTTCGTCCGCGCCGACACCCCTGCCGACCGCTTCGCGGCCTTGGAAAAGGCAGCCCTGGCGTTGGGTAACGACAAGGGCTTCAAGAAGCTGATGAAGGCCCTGGGTGAAACCATCGCCGTCAAACCCGGCGCCGAATTCGAGCCGGTGTGGCACGCCGAATACAAAGCATTCGCAAAAATCTTGGTCGATCTGGGTATGGCCAAATAAATTATCGGCAACGAATGCATGACGCCGCACCCGCTTCGCGCCGATCTCGCGAAGTGGGTGACGGCCTCAGCCGACAACAAACGGGCAAGGAACAGGAACCGCCATGGACAATGATGACGACCGCTTTGGGGCGTACACGGAAGTACGTACCGTTCGGCTGTACGAAACGATCATCGATCAAATCGCGTCCCTGGCCGAACAGGGTGTGATCAAGCCCGGCGACCGGTTCCCGTCGGAGCGCAAACTACAGGATCTATGGCGGGTCAGCCGCCCTGTCCTGCGCGAAGCCTTCCGCGTGTTGGAACGCCAGGGCGTCGTCAAATCCCGGGCCGGCGGCGGTCGCTACCTGCAGACCGCCCGCATCCCCAGCAACAAGGAACTGCGGGAACAAAGCCTGTTGGCTGCCCGCGACCAGCTGTTGTTGCTGTGGGAAATCCGCGAACCAATCGAAGTCATGGCCATACGCGCCGCAGTGGAACGGGCCGACGACAGTCAGATAGAGGACATCCTCCGCCCTCTGGCCCAGCTCAAAGAGTTGGAACCCGAAGAATTCCGGCTGGGCGATTTCAATCTGGATTTTCATCTGGCCATCGCCCGCGCCAGCAACAACCCGTTCACCCAGGAAGCCCTGCGCGCCCTGATCGACAAAGCCCGCGACCTGAACCTCAAGGGCCTGCTGCCGCTACAGGATTGGCGGACCCTTCAGGACGACCACCAACCCATCGCAGACGCCATTGCCGCGCGCGACGCAGATGCTGCTGTCGCCGCCATGCAACGGCACTTCGAAGAACTGCGAAACAGCATCAAGGACCAATCCGAATGACACTTCGTCTCGGCATCATGGGATGGGGCACGATCGGTGAAGGCGTCGGACGACGCATCGCCGACGGCATCATTCCCGACGTGACCCTGGCCGCGATTCTGCGCCAACAGAAGATCGATCCCGCCGCGAACCTGCCCGCCCCGGTCACCCAGGACATGGACGCCTTTGTCGGCCAAGATCTGGATCTCGTCCTGGAAGCCACCGGCGGCGATGCGCTGCGCTTGCTCGGCCCGCAAATTCTCGACCGCGGAATCCCGCTTGTCGTGATGTCGGCGGCCGCGCTCGGCGATGACGACTTCCGCCACGACCTGACCAAGCGCGCCCGCCGAGCAAAGACCAAGATTTACGTCTCCGCCGGCGCTTTGGCTGGTGTGGATGCCCTGTCGGCCGCCCGGTTCGGCAATCTGGAAAACGTGCGCATCATTCAACGCAAACCGCCGACGGCCCTGATGGATGCGGCGGAAGCGGCCAAGCTGGACGCCCCCCGTACGATCAGCACGGCAACCGCGCGCGAAGTCGGCCGTCAGTTTCCCAAGAATGCCAATATCGCCGTCAGTGCGGCATTGGCCGCCTGCGCCCTGGATGAAACGCGGGTCGACGTGATCGCCGATCCGTCGGCGAAATTGAACATCGCGGAAATTCATGCGTCAGGGGATTTCGGGGAACTGGAGGTCAAAATCTCCAACGCCCCGACCGAAAACAAACGCACGTCGATGATGGCGATCTATGCCGCCCTGTCGACCATCGCCCGCCGGTCCGACACCCTGTTGTTCGGGGCCTGATCGGCCAAGCGCGCCTTAAGCCTTGAACTGCGCCGCGTAGCTTTCGGCAGCGGCGGCATCCCAGCCCAGCACATCGGTCAGCACCTGTTCCGTCTGCTCGCCCAAGAGCGGCGGCGCGGTGCGGATCGAGGGCGGCGATTCCGACAGCTTCAACGGCGAGCCGATGATCCGCTCCTTGCCGAGCAACGAGTGTTCGACCTCGACCACCATGTCGCGGGCATGAACCTCGGGCGCTTCGAGCACTTGGTCAACGGAGCGAATGGCCCCGGCGGGCAGGCCCGCGGCATGCAGGTCGACCAACCATTCGTCGCGTCCACGCGTCATGAAGGCGGCTTCCATGATTTCGTACAGGGCGACACGGTTTTCCGCGCGCTTGCCGTTGCTGGCAAAGCGCGGATCGTCGGCCATTTCCGGATGCCCCAGAACTTGCGCCAGTTTGCGGAACTGGCGGTCGGCCCCGATCGCCAGGGCGACCGGATGATCCTTGGTCTCGAACGGACGATAAGGACAAACCGAGGGATGGTCGTTGCCCAGGCGCTTGGGCCGCTCGCCGGTCATCAGATAACCCGCCCCCTGGTTGGCCAGCAGCGCCACGGCGCTGTCCAACAGGGCGATATCGACAAACTGGCCCTTGCCCGTGCGCTCGCGGTGGAACAAGGCCGCCAGAACCCCGGCGACGGCATCCTGCCCCGCCACCATGTCGGTGATCGCAGTGCCGACCTTGGTCGGTGGCTGATCGGCCCCGCCGACCAGGGACATCAGGCCGCTTTCCGCCTGGATCAGGAAATCATATCCCGCGCGCTCGGCCGCCGGCCCGGTCCGGCCATAGCCGGACACCGCGCAAAAGATCAAACCCGGGTTGTCGGCCTTCAGCTGTTCATAGCCCAGGCCGTATTTCTCCATCGCGCCGCGCCGCAGGTTCTCGATGATGACGTCGCTTTTCAGCGCCAGGTCGCGGGCGATGGCCTTGCCCTCATCGGTTTTAAGGTCGACGACGATGCTCTGCTTATTGCGGTTGGTGACCTGGAAATAGGCGCTTTCACCCTTTTCGAACGGGGGGCCGAAAAAGCGCACGTCATCGCCCTCGGGGCTTTCGATCTTGATCACCTCGGCGCCCAGGTCGCCCAGCATCTGAGCGCACCAGGGTCCGGCCAGAACACGCGAAAAGTCGAGAACACGAATGCCGTCGAGAGGTCCGGGCATGAAGAAAACTCCGTTCGTCAAAAACCAAGGCCGCCGGGCTCCACCGCAGGTCCGTCGCGCACCGAACGCGGATCGGACCGTTGGCCTGCTTGCTTGTACGATTGTCGGTCAGGGACCGGCGATCTCGGCGGGGCCCTCGTTGTGGCACAGGGCGCAATAAAACGGAAGCGCCCGCCATTTCAAAAAAAGGGTCCTTCGCATACCCAGAAAACAGAAGAGCCCCCCCGGAAACCGGGGAGGCTCAGCCGTGCTTTCAGAACGCCTCCTAGGGTTGAGACAGTGCCGTCCCGAGGGACGACGGTTTGCCAACCTCCCCCGAAGGGGGAGCTAGAGGGTTAGGCAACATCATTCACGACATTGCCTCTGGCGGTTTGGGCAGAGCCCTCACCGGTAGGCTGGTTCGCGGAGTTTCCTCCACGGTCCTCACCAGAGGAGTTGCTGTCCTGAGACGGCTGAGTGGCCGCCGAAGGAGAGGTCGATTCTTCGAGTGATTGCCGTTGCTCAGAACGGAAACCACTCTCGACAGCATCCTCGACCTCTTCACGAGTTTGCTGAAGCGAGTTCTCGGTGCTTTGAGAAATCTGCTTCACGAGCGTCAATGGGTATGACGCTAAGTTCGAAGCTTGATCAATCATCGCGCTTCTCCGCTCTAAGGGTGACGTTCTGTCAGCCCAGACAATATGGCACAGTCATGACAAAAAATAAATATGCAAGCGTTCATCCTCGTGCAGGTGCACAAAAGGCTGAAACGCGCACTCATTGGGGGATAGCGCCGGTCCGGGGCGGCTGCCCCGGACCTATGGCTCAAGCCGACTCCTGGGCCTTGAAACCCAAGACTCGCTCGGCGAATTCCGGATAGGTTCCGGCGATTTCCCGGCCGATCTTGCTGCGTAGAACGTCCAGGCGTTCCGGTTCCGGCTCCGCCGTGGTCGGCACGGTATCGGGGACGTCGAAATCGAAGCCCGTATTGTCACGCACTTCCTCGACCGAATGGCCAGGATGAACGCTTTCCAGGCGAAAACGTCCCTTTTTCCGGTCGAACGACATGATGCACAGCTCCGTCACCAGAGCATGCGGGCCGCCCGGGCGGTACACATCGGGCGGGCTGACGCCCGGTGCGCTGATGAAATCTACCTTTTCGACGAACACCCGGCGGGTATGTTCCGGGCGGAACAGGATCACGCGGGGAACGACGAAATACATATGGGCCGATCCGAACGAGCCGGGGAATCGCCGGTCCAGGTTCGGGTATTCGCCGGTACCGACAAGGTTCAGGTTGGCCTGTCCATCGATCTGCACCCCGCCCAGGAAGAACACGTCGATCCGCCCCTGCCCGGCCGCGTCGAACAATTCGCGCCCGCCGTCGGTGAAGGGATTATTGGACGTCCCCTGGATCAACGAGGCCCGCAAGGCCCCGCCGGTCAGCTCACGCTGCAGCAGCACCGCAGATCCGGGAACGGGCGAGGCCGCGCCCACCGCCGCGTTGCCCTTTTCCGGCAACAGGCGGGTGATCGTGGTGATCAGGAATTCTTCGGGGGAATAAGCGGTCTGCGCGGTCACGATGCGGCCTCCGCCTCGACGCCCAGAACCTCGCGCTTCAGATAAGCGTCGAAGCCTTCCTGGGTGCGGGCTTCCTTGGCATAGGCTTGGATATGCGCCATATCGGCGTCGTAGGAACCGGCCAGACCCAACGGCAAGGCGCCGTTCTTGGCCTGGGCCAAACCGCCGATATACATCGCCGGAATGGTCCCGGCGGACAGCACCGGGTCTTCGGTCAGGTCGCCGTCGTGAATTTCTTCGTAAGTGACCAAGGACGTCTTGGCCGCATGAGCGATGGTGAACAGCTCGTGCCGCTTACCGACCCAGATATTCCCGTAGCGGTCCGCCAGGGGCGCATGGATCAACGCCACATCGGGCTTGATCGCCGGGACCAACAGGATCGGCCCGTTGCCTTGTTCCAGCGGATCGTCCACGACCTTCCAATCGTCGCGGTGCTTGGCAATGTCCGATCCGATCACGCCGCACAGGGGAATGAAGGGCACGCCCTTTTCCGAAGCCTGCAACGCGGTATGAATGGCGGGACAGGTGCTGTCCTTCATCTTCAGGCTGCCGTCCAGCACGCCACGGGTAAAGCTGGGGGCCAATCCGGCCTCGCCCAGGCTGACCGCCGCGGCTTCCATCGTCTTGACGCATCCGGCGCCGATCAACAGGTCCGCCGCCATGCCGGAAACCGGCACCGCCAGAACATGCAGGTCGCGCACGCCGCGGCGCACCAGGGCGCGGATCAATTCCATGGGAACGAAGCTGTAATCGGGCGGCAGCACGAGCAAACCGCCATCGGGCACCTGTTCGGCCAGGGCCGCGACATCGGTCGGGGTCATTTCGGTGGTCATTTTTATTGGTCCGTCGGTGGATGTTTCTGCCGACAGGGTGTCACAGCGGGCAAGGCCCGGTCAATCGCCGCAGACCGAAAGCCCTTGAATCAGGCGGCGTTGACGACCGGTTGGCCGGCCTTTTTCCAGGCCTTCAACCCGCCGTCCAGGACCGAAACCTTGTTCAGGCCGTTCTTGCGCAGGATACGCGCGGCGCGGGCCGACAACTGATCGGACTTGCAGACCACCAGAACCGGCGTCTCGGCGTATTGCGCCAGGTCCTGTTTGATGTGCCGGATCCGCCCCATCAGATCGATCAAGGGCAGGTTCAGGGCATCCTTGATATGGCCGTCGCTGCCGGAAAACTGACTGGGCGCGCGAACATCGACGACCAGCACATGGGGGTTGGCGTCCAGTTGCGCCCGGGCTTGGTCCGGCTTCACGTACGGAACGCCGGAAATCCAACGGGGAATTCGCCGCCCGATGAAATAGGCGAGGACGACCAGCAACATGCTGGTGATCATGCGTTGATCGAATTGGAAATTCTGCAGATCCATGGCGCTGAGGTCTCGGTTCCGGTGCGTCTGTCTAAGGCAGGGTTATTCGTCGTTATCGCCGCTGTCGTCGGCGAATTCGGACGGCAGGCCGACCGCGCCGCGCCGGTCCGATCCGGCAAGTCTGGCGCCGCGCAGGTCCGCGTTGGTCAGGTCGGCGTCCAACAGGCTGGCGCCGCGCAAATCCGCATCACGCAAATCCGCGCCCCGCAGGTCCGCCGATTCCATATCGGCGTTGCGCATATCCGCGCCGTTCAGCTTGGCTTCGCGCAGAATGGCATGCTCCAGATTGGCGCGAACCTTCCCGCCCTGCGCCTTGGTCGAGATGATGACATCGGACAGCAATGCCCCGACCATGTTGGCTTCCGCCAGGTTGGCGCGGCTTAGCTTGGCCCCACGCAGATCTGCCCGCGCCATGTTGGCCCGGCGAAGGTCGGCGAACGACATATCGGCCATCAGCAATTCGGACCGCGAGAAATTGATCTTCTGCAAGATCGCGAACGAAAAATCGGACGCCGCCAGATTGACCCCGGACAGGTCCTTACCCGTCAGATCGGTCTTCGAGAACACGGCTCGACGGCCGTCGGTCCCATTGGCCTCGACCCATTTGGCATGGAGCAGCACCGCTTCCTGCAGGCTCATATCCATGTCTTCGACGCGTTTGGCCAGATAGGCCACGTCCAGATTGACCTTGGTCAGGTCCATGTTGTCGAAGATCGCGCCCACCAGGTCCGCGCCCGACAGGTCCGCATTCGACAGATTGGTGTTGTTGAACACCGCCCCGTGGAAGATCGCGCCGGAAAGGTTGGCGTCGGTAAAATCAGCCCCTTCCAAATCGCAGCCGGTCAGGTTCGACAAGGACAGGTTGGTGCGGATGAATTTGGCGTTGCGCAGGATGCAGTCGGTCATGTCGGTCTGCACGATCATGGAATCGGAGACCTTGGCCCCCGTCATGTCGGCGCCGCGAATGGTCGCTTTCTCAATCCCGCCGGTGGCGTCTTCGTGAATGACCGGAACCAGATCGCCGCCGCCGCGCTTGGGCTTCAACAGCACCCCATCGCGCATGTCGGCATCGACCAGCGAGGCGCCGGTCAGGTCCGATCCAGCAAGGCAGGCCCCGCGAATATCTGCCTTGTCCAGGATCACCCGCTTCAGATTGGTGAACCGCATGTCGGCGGCGAACAACACCGCCCCTTCCAAATTTGCGCCCGAAAGGTCGCAATGGCAGAACAGCGTGCCGGCGCATTCGATCCGCGCCAGATTACGGCCTGCCAGATCAAGATAGCTCAAGTCATACATGGACAGGGTCGCCCGCTCGCCACCGGTGCGACCGTTGGCGAACAGCATGTGTTTGTTGAGAATCTCATCCAGCTCCTGCTGGGAGATTTTCTTCCAGTGATGATCGCCGAATTCGCGTGAATCCTGCAGCGTCATCAACACACTCCTATCCAGCGCCCTGAGCCCCAGGGCGTCGATGTTTACGCGTATCAGACCAGAATATAGGTAGCGCCATGTAAACGAAGGGTAAATCTTCGCGCTTAGCGGGAAGAATTACATATAGCGGCGATTGCTCCCAGCGCCTTTTGTGGCTATCAATCGCCCATGAACGGCACAGCCCCCAAAGACAGCAAAAATCCCCAGCCGGTCCACGTTATCGGCGGCGGCCTCGCAGGCTCGGAAGCGGCCTGGCAACTGGCCCGCGCCGGCGTGCCGGTGGTTTTGCACGAAATGCGCCCGGATCGGGCAACCGACGCCCATCAAACGGATTCCCTGGCCGAACTGGTCTGCTCGAATTCCCTGCGCTCCGACGATTATGAAACCAATGCTGTCGGCCTGCTGCACGAGGAAATGCGCCGACTCGGCTCGCTCATCATCCGCGCGGCGGACGAACACCGCGTGCCCGCCGGGGCTGCCCTGGCGGTCGACCGCGAAGGCTTTGCTCAAGCCGTCACTGAAGCACTGGAAGCCGACCCGCTGGTCACCATCGAGCGCGGCGAGATCGACGGCCTGCCGCCTGAAGACTGGTCCAGCGTGATCATCGCGACCGGGCCCCTCACCTCGCCCGGGATGTCCCAGGCCGTCTGCGAGCTGACCGGACAGGACCAACTGGCGTTCTTCGACGCCATCGCGCCGATCATCCACAAGGACTCGATCAACTTCGACGTCGCTTGGTTCCAAAGCCGCTACGACAAAGGCGACGGCAAGGATTACATCAACCTGCCGATGACCCGAGAGCAGTACGAGGCCTTCATCGCCGAGCTGCTGGCCGCGGAAAAACACGAATTCAAGGAATGGGAAAAGGACACGCCCTATTTCGAGGGCTGCCTGCCGATTGAGGTGATGGCCGAACGCGGCCCGCGCACCCTGTCCTTCGGCCCGATGAAGCCGGTCGGCCTAACCAATCCGAACGCCCCGGACACGCGCATGGGCGCGGTGGTGCAACTGCGCCAGGACAATGCCCTGGGCACGCTCTACAACATGGTCGGGTTCCAGACCAAGCTGACCTATGGCGAACAGGTCCGCGTGTTTCGCACCATTCCCGGCCTGGAAAACGCCGAATTCGCCCGCCTGGGCGGCATTCACCGCAATACCTTCATCAACAGCCCGACCTTGCTGGACGGGGCGCTGCGCCTGAAAAGCCAGCCGCGCCTGCGCTTCGCCGGTCAGATCACCGGTTGCGAAGGCTATGTGGAAAGTGCGGGGATCGGCCTGTTAGCGGGCCGTTTCGCCGCCGCCGAACGGCTGGAGCGGGAGCCGTCCATTCCCCCGGCCACAACCTCTATCGGAGCGCTGTTGAACCATATCACCGGCGGGGCTGAGGCCGAGACCTTCCAGCCGATGAACGCCAACTTCGGCCTGTTCCCGCCCCTGCCGACCGACGACCTGCCGAAAAAGCAGCGGCCGCGCGGACGCGATCGTAAAATCCTGTTGTCGCAACGGGCGTTGGAAGACCTGACGGCCTGGCTCAGCGACGCCAAGGAAGCAGCCGAGTAAACCGGCCCTTGCGACGGTCGTTACCGTCGCCCCCCCGCACCGCCGCCAAGTCCGCGGCAACCCGCGCCATCACCGCCGGCCAATCACCGAACGTAGACTGTCGATACAATCGCATGGTTGGGTACCAGGGGCTGTCGTCTCGATCCACCATCCAGCGCCAATCCGGCACCTTCGAAAGCATCGTCCAAACGGGCTTGCCCAACGCCCCCGCCAGATGCGCAACCGAGGTATCGGCGGTGATCACCAGATCAAGGCATTGGATCGCCGCCGCCGTGTCGGCGAAATCCGTCAGCAAGGCCGACAGATCGACCGCGCCATCCGGCACGGAGCGCAAATTCGCCGGTGTATCGTCGCGCAGCTTTTGCAGGCTGAACAATGTTGTTCCCGGAACGCCCGCCAACGCAGAGAACAACCCGGGCTCAATCGCCCGTTTCCAATCGTGCGCGTTAGTCGGACTTCCGGTCCAGGCAATCCCGACGCGCAGTCCGTCATGCCCTTCGATCACCGGGCGGAACCGCGCGACGTCCTCGTCGCTGGCGGTCAGGTAAGGAACATCCTTCGGCAGCGCCGAAAGCTCGGCCCCCAGCAAGCGCATGCAGGACATGGCGGGGACGTACGAATCAAAGGCTTCGCGATGGACCTTCTCGCCGATTACCTCGACCGCCCCGCCCAAGCTTTTCATCAAACGCTGCAAGGGCGGTTTGCAAGGCATAATCACCTGGGCGCAGCGCCCAGCGACCAAAGGCGCATAGCGGGCGAATTGGATCGCATCGCCAAAGCCCTGTTCGCCAAAGAACAGAATGCGTTTATCCGCCTGGGATGATCCGTCCCAATAAGGCTGCGACGTGTCCGGCAAGCGCGCTTCTTTGGTCTTCCACCGCCACTCGTAGTCCTCGACCCCCGCGGCGGGGCCGTGCAGGGTCATCCGGATCATTCCCCTGCACATGCGGGCGTCGGCATAAGCGGGGTCGTCTTCGTTCAGCCCTGTGAGCAGGCTTTCATAGGCCGCCTCTGCTTCGGCGTAGCGCCCGGCTTCCCACAAAGTCTTTGCCCGGGCATGAGCGAACGACACCCGCGCCGGGTCAAGGCTGGTGGCTTTGTCGTGTGCCGCCAGCGCGGCATCGAAGTCCGCTGCCCGCCGTTCGACAACTGCCAACGCACCCCAGCCTTTGGCATCGTTTGGGGCCGCTTCGGCAATCTGTCGGGCAAAACCCCGGGCCGCCCGCCAGTCGCGCACAGCGACCGCCTCGGCCAGAGACTTTCGGGGATCATCGGTATTTTGGCGGGGCGGTTTGATCTCGAACGTTCGTCCGACCTTTTCAGGCGCCCCACCCATTCGGGAGATGGCGTCCTTGATCGATGCATCGTCCGGGGCAAGCACGGCGGCCTGCTTCAGGAAATCGAGCGCCGCGTCCCGCAGGCCGCAGCCCGCATAGAACTGAGCACGCTCCAACAATCGCTTAACGTCGCGTGATTGCCCTAGCTCGCTCATCCCCCGCCCCTTCAAGCGCCGTCAATATCGGCCGCGCAAGCGCGCCGCCAACAGCACCAGCGGACGCAGACCGTCAACGCGGATCACCGTATGGGCGAAAGGATCGTATCCGGCCTTAGCCAAGCGCTTCAGGTCGCGCGCCGCCAACCGCGCCGGAAGCAACGCCGGAAGCGCCGCGCGCGACGGTTTGTAGCGCCTAGCCTGGGCCAGCGCCGCCGCCGCACGCGCAGCGACTTGTCTGATCACAGACGTCAGCGCGGCTTCCTGATCGACCGGCCCCCTGTCTCGCAACTTGCTCAAATCCAAGCCTGCCCCTGCGCAAAGGTCGGCAGGTAGACGCACCACGCCGCTGCGCAGATGAAACGGCACGGCGCGAAGAATACCGGTCAAGGCCTGAGCCTGAGCAATGTCGGCAGCGGCATCCTTGGCCGCGCCCATGTCTTGCCCCAGAACCTGCAACGCCAGACGCAGGACCGGCCCAGCCGTCCGTTCCGCATGGTCTTCCAACGCCGCCATGTCGGCGGGCGGCTGGTCCGCCAGATCGTCCTCGCGGGCGTCCAACAGTTGTTCCAGCAACCCCCGATCCAAGCCAAAGCGCCGCACCGCCCAGGACAAAGGCTCGGCCACGGGATGTTTGGGGGGTGTCCCGGCGAAAATGTCGTCCAGCCTGTCCCGCCACCATTGCAGGCGCATCCGCCCGATCAACTCCTCGGACACGGTTTCCCGCACACGGGCGATTTCCAGGTTGAAGGCGTAGAGCGCCAACAATCCCTCGCGCGCCTCCGGCGGGGCCAGCAAGGCCGTCAAATATCGATCGTGATCGTCCCGGCGCAGTCCGTCGGCCAATTCCGCCAATGCCGCCTGATCGGGGGTGATGTCGCGATCCATGCTGTCGTGCCCTTCAACGGGAAACGGGGCGCCCGAAAAGGACGCCCCGCCGTACTTTGATGCGATCCGGCGCCGATTAGGCAGCCAGATTCTTCGCCGCAAATTCCCAGTTGGCCAGGTTGTCGAAGAAGACTTCCAGGAACTTCGGGCGGGCGTTCTGGTAATCCAGATAATACGCATGCTCCCACACGTCGCAGGTCAGCAGCGGCTTCAGGCCCTTGAGCTGCGGCAGTTCGGCATTCGCCGTGCTGACAACGTCCAGACCGCCGTCGGCCTTCTGAACCAACCAGGCCCAGCCGGAACCGAACTGCGTGGCGCCCGCACCCGTAAACTTGGTCTTCAGGTCGGCCAGGCTGCCGAAGCTTTTGTCGATGGCGGCGGCCAGGTCACCCGACGGGGCGGCGTAGTTCGGCGTCATCGAATTCCAGAAAAAGGTGTGATTCCAGACCTGGGCTGCGTTGTTGAACACGCCCATTTCCTTCTTTTCGAAGGCGATCTTGGAAATCTCGACCAGATCCTTACCGGCGTAATCCGTACCTTCGATCAGGTTGTTCAGATTCGTCACATAGGTCTGGTGGTGTTTGCCGTGGTGGAAATCGAAGGTCTGCGCCGACATATGGGGGGCCAGGGCATCCTTGGCATAGGGAAGGTCGGGAAGCGTAAAGCTCATGGTTTTTTCTCCTTTAGAATCCTCAGTACACCATTCAAGCGCGCAGCGCGGGGGGTCGTAACGCGCAATGCCCGCGGCGATACCCGTTCATACGCTACCTTGGCGTCACCTGCACCCCTTGTTCACAGGGCGAAACGAAGATTTTTGTCTTGTTGGCCGGATTTCAAGGGCGGATTTCACGTCGTTACGTTTCCTATCCTGCGGCGAACGCAAAAGAACTGCACAAGACACCTAATTTTAGGTGATTGCCATGAGTCTTAGCGTTAAGGTTTCACTCTCATTGTATGCAGAGACAATAAAGGCCCGAAACCGGCATGCCCTATACCATCGACGTCCATGAGAATGGAATCTTTGTCCGCTACTTCGGTTTCGTATCCCCGGCCGATTTTATCGAAGCCCAGAAAGTTCTGCATAACCACCCGCACCACGATCTGAACAAGTTCGTGTTATGCGATTTCCTGGACCTGGACCCGGATTGCATTTGGGCGATGACGATCAGCACGACGGATCAAGTCGGCGAACACGACATCAAAGCCGATGTGAACCGCAACAACCTGAAGAAACTGGCTCTTGTCACGGACTCTGAAAAGGTCCGCGAACTCTGCCAATATTACACGGAAAGATACGTTCCCGCGCCGAATGTCGAAATTCAGATGTTTCGAACGGTGCCCCAGGCCTGGGCCTGGATCCGCAGCGATCCGGACTGCGCCTGACCCCGAAACGCGGACGCACGAAACGGTTCCATGCCCGGGGGCATGGCCGCAACAAAACGTCAGCCGTCAGCTTTAGGCCGAAATGCTTGTCCCGCCCAACGCGCTCAGCGTATAGGCCGCTGCCTGAACATCGGTGGCGCGATGGCGACCGATGGCGTCGGCGATGTCTTCGAAGACCATGGAGACGAACTCTTTCCGGCCTTCGCGCAATTCGTCGGCGGAGAATGCGGGAATTTCCCGATCCGCGCCAAGAATGGCGTTCAACGCCGCCGTGACCGCAGGGTCTTCGGCAGGTTCTTCGTCCGGCAGTCCATCCGACAGGGCTTCGAGCTTCTTCTGCGCTTCAGTCACCGCAACCTCGGCTTGCGCCAAGGTATCTTCGAGAGCCTTTTGCCCTTCCGTATCGCCGGCGGTGGCCAATTCGTTCTTACGGGCCGCGATCAAGCGGTCCAAGAACGGAGCGGCTACCTTGATATCGGACAAGAGCGCTTCCAAAGCGGCACCGGAAGCCGGAGGATTTTCCTCGGCATCGGCGAACGCCTGGCTCAGGCCTTCAAAAACGGTGTTCAGCGCCTGTTCCGCCGAAACCTCTCCTGTTTCGTCACCCGCGAAAATCTTGGGTAGACGGAACGTCGCGGCCGGACCTTGAGCCTGTTCGCTTTTCGCAGACTCGTCGGTTGCGCCCGCTTTAGAGGCGTCTTTTGGAGGAGGAGCAGGACGATTGACAAGCTGGGGGTTCAAGCCCCCTACTTTGGTAACGTCGGTCATTTCTCTTCCACAGTTCCCCCTAGGGGGGAACAGTCCTTCTGGATCGTTTTCCCGTTCTGGGATTCGCTAGAACCCTTCTGGAACTGGGACAGTATAGGGAAAAGGTCAAGAAAAGAAAAGTAAGACCGTACGTCTTAATCGACGGCCAGAATCGCCGCCGCCGCCCGACGATCTTCGCCCAACAGCACATTGAACGTCCGACAGGCCGCGCCCGTATCCATCCATTCAACGGCGATGCCCCGGGCCCGCAAATCCTGGCGCAATCCCTTCGGCGGCGCCACGAAGGCCGCGCCACATCCGATGATGAGAATTTCCGTCGCCTTCTCCGGCGCGTCGGGGCCGGTCAAAGCCGCATGCAGCGCCGCCGCGTCCAAGTCCGCAACGGTATTGGCGCCCCATGCCAGGCACTGGTCCGGCCAGATCAGAATGGATGTTTCGAACAACTCGCCGGCGACGCGAAACCGCCCGTCCCCGTAGGACTGGATGACTTTCCGGCCCGCGGGAACAAGGGGGGTTACATCAAGACCGGACATGATTTCAGGAGGCTTCCGCCGTCCCTTCCGTGCTTTCATCGGCCGCACTACGCGCCCGCGCCGCAACGTTGGTGTACAGCAGCAAGGGCGAAGCAACGCAGATCGACGAATAGGTCCCGACCACGATGCCGAAGATCATCGCGAACGAGAAATCGCGGATCACTTCACCACCCAGGAAGAACAAGGCCAGCAAGGCGACCAGGGTCGTCAACGAGGTCATCAACGTGCGCGACAGAGTGGCGTTGATCGACTCGTTCAACAGATCGACCACGGGCTTGGACTTGAACCGGCGCAGGTCTTCACGAATTCGGTCGAATACGACCACCGTATCGTTGATCGAATACCCCGCGATGGTCAGCACGGCGGCAACCGTCGACAGGTTGAATTCCAACCCCAGCAACGAGAACATGCCCAGCGTCAGGAACACGTCGTGCATCAGCGCCAGCACGGCGCCCAGGCCGAACTGCCATTCAAAACGCAGCCAGATGTAGATCAGCATGGCGACCATCGCCGCGCCGACGGCCAAGACGCCATCCAGCAGCAATTCGGACGACACCTTCGGGCCGACGAATTCGACACGTCGGTAATCGACGCCTTCGCCCAAGGCCCCCTTGACCGCGTTGACGGCGGCTTCCTGCGCCGAGGCATCGCCTTCCTGCGCGCCGATGCGGATCAACACGTCGCTCGGCTGTCCGAATTCCTGAAGGCTGACTTCGCCCAGGCCCAGACCGCCCAATTCCTTGCGCATCTTGCCCATGTCGGCGGCCTGCGGCATGCGGACCTCGATCAGGATCCCGCCCTGGAAATCGATGCCGAAGTTCATGCCCTTGACCAGCACCATGGCGATGGAGGCCAGCACGGCGACCATGGACAAAGTGATGAACGCCTTGCGGAACCGCATGAAAGGAATGCGGGTTTCGTCGGCGACGAGCTTCAATAGACGCATGTCCCGTTCTCCTTCCCGCCCTTAAAGCGGCAGTTCCTGCGGCCGCGTGCGACGCAGCCAGGTTACGACCATCAAACGGGTCACCATGATCGCCGTGAACATCGACGTCGCGATCCCGATCGCCAGGGTCACCGCAAAACCACGCACCGGGCCCGAGCCGAAGGCATAAAGCAGGATCGCCGCGATCAACGTGGTGACGTTGGCGTCGACGATGGTGCTCAAGGCACGGCTGTAGCCCGCATCGATGGCGCTGAGCGGCGTTCGCCCGGCGCGAACCTCTTCGCGGATACGCTCAAAAATCAGCACGTTGGCGTCGACCGCCATCCCGACGGTCAGCACGATCCCGGCAATACCCGGCAGCGTCAGCGTCGCCTGGATCACCGACAGGATCGCCAAAATCAGCAACAGGTTGAAGAACAGCGCCACGTCGGCCATCACGCCGAACCGCCCATAGGCGAACAGCATGAACACGATCACCGCGATCATCCCGACGATACAGGCCGTTTCCCCGGCCGAAATGCTGTCCGCACCCAGGCTGGCGCCGACGGTCCGCTCTTCGATCACCTTGATCGGCGCGGGAAGTGCACCGGCACGCAGCAGCAACGCCAGGTCCTGCGCCGACTGCACCGTGAACGACCCGGAAATCTGACCGCTACCCGTAATGATCGGCTCGCGGATTACCGGGGCGCTGATGACCTTCTTGTCCAGGATGATGGCGAAGGGACGCCCAACGTTCTTGGTCGTGACCTCACCGAATTTCTTGGCCCCGCGCGCGTTCAGGCGGAAGCTGACGACCGGCTGATTGGTGCGCTGTTCGAAGCTTTGATGCGCATCGACCAAGTCTTCGCCCGACACAAGCACCCGGCGCTTGACCAGATAGGCCGGCTGACGGCCCATCGCGCGGTCTTCCTCGGTCGCTTCCAGCAGCAGGCTGCCCGGCGGCACGCGGCCCCGTTCCATCGCATCCGTCACGGAATTTTCGACATCGACCAGCTGGAACGTCAGTTTGGCGGTCTTGCCGATGATCGCCTTCAGGCGGTCCGGATCCTTCAGGCCCGGGACCTGAACCAGCACCCGGTTGTCGCCCTGACGCTGAATGGTCGGCTCGCGGGTGCCCGTCTCGTCGATACGACGACGCAGGATTTCGACCGACTGCTGCAACGCCGACTGGCGGCGTTCGACCAGGGTCGTATTCAGCGGCGCGATGGTGATCGTATCGCCGTCGGTGCTGACCAGCGCCCCCGGCTCGATCCCCTTGACCGCTTCGCGCGCCTTGGCGACTTCATCGGCCTTGGCCATGGTAATGACCACGCTGTTGTCGACCACGGTCAGCGACCGGGCGCGAAGCCGCGCGGTGCGCAATTCGGCCCGCGCGCTTTCTCCGATGCCTTCAAGGTACTGTTTGATGACCTCGTCGACCTCGACCTCCAACAGAAGGTGCGAGCCCCCCTGCAGGTCCAGCCCAAGGTTCACCTGTTGGCTGGGCAGCCAACCGGGAAGATTCTCAGTTGCCGATTTGGGCAGGAAATTGGGCGCGGAATAGGCCACGCCCATAAGGCAGACCACCACGACCAGGATAATCTTCCACTTAGGGAAATAAACCATGGGCGCTTTACCGAGGTGTCAGAGGAAAAGGAAATTCGAAGTCACGAGATGCTGCGGCTCAGCTATCTTTCTTGCCGCCGCCAAGCAGGCCGCGCAGGCCGCCCGCTTTCTTCTCGCTGCCGTCGTTGGCCGCATCGCCCTTGTCGGCGGTCTTGCCGCCGTCGGCCTGCGGTTCCGACTTGCTTTCGACGCCGGACAGCATGCTCTTGCGCACCTTGACCTTCACGCCTTCGGCGATTTCGACGACGACTTCGTCACCTTCGCTGACCTTGGTCACCGTGCCGACGATACCGCCACCGGTTACGACCTTGTCGCCACGGCGCACGGCTTCCAGCATCGACTTGTGTTCTTTCATCTTCTTCTGCTGCGGACGAATCAGCAGGAAGTAGAAGATCACGAAAATCAGGATCAGGGGCAGGAACGCCTCAAGGCCGCCACCGGCGCCGGCACCGGCGCCCTGGGCATACGCGGGCGAAATCAACATGCTTATCTCCTCATGCCCCTTGATTTAGCCAGGGGCGGTTCCAAGGTCCGTATTTAACGGGTCGTCATATTTGGGTGCGCCGGACTATACCCGCAAGCCCAGCCGTTGCAAACGCAAACCGGTGAATTTTTGCCCCCAATTCGCAACAGTTACGCCTACGCAAACGATTGACCAAATTCGCAGACGGCCTTAGTTTCCGCCCGCCATGACAGACATCGACATTTACAAAGTACTGGACCGCATCGCCGACGCCCTTGAGCGCCTTGCTCCGCCGCCGGCTCCCGACAACGACCTGACCGCCGCCGACGCCTTCGTCTGGCACGCGGATCGTTCCTGGCTGGAACCCGTGCCCAAGGTCAACCGGGTCGAAATGGACCTGTTGTGCGGCATCGACATGCAGGTACAGCTGCTGTCCGACAACACCCGTCGCTTCGCGGACGGCCTGCCCGCCAACAACGCTCTGTTGTGGGGATCGCGCGGCACCGGCAAAAGCTCGCTGGTCAAGGCCCTGCACGCGGAAATCAACGCGGACGAGCCGGGCTCGCTGCTGCTGATCGAAATCCAACGGGAAGAGATTCCCTCCCTGCCGACTCTATTGTCCCTGCTGCGCCCGTCGGGCCGCCGCTGCCTCGTGTTCTGCGACGACCTCAGCTTCGATACCGAAGACACTTCGTACAAGTCGCTCAAAGCCGTGCTCGACGGCGGGATCGAAGGCCGGCCGGACAACGTGTTGTTCTACGCCACGTCGAACCGCCGCCACCTGATCGCCCGCGACATGATCGAGAACGAGCGCTCGACGGCGATCAACCCCGGCGAAGCGGTCGAGGAAAAGGTCTCCCTGTCCGACCGTTTCGGTCTGTGGCTGGGCTTCCACAACGTCGATCAGCAAACCTACTTCCAGATGATCGAAGGCTATGCGAAGCGCTACGGCCTTGACGCACCGGACGTGGACCTGCGCAAGGAAGCCAACGAATGGGCCGTCACCCGCGGGTCCCGCTCCGGCCGCGTTGCTTGGCAGTTCATCCAAAACCTGGCCGGTCGCCTGGGCAAACCTCTGGACTAAGCCCTTTAGACTGAGCCGCTAACGCCTTTCCCGCCCTTCATGGTATGCTCCCCTGTCTTCTACGGGATGGGGGAACATGCCGTGACATCGGATGACGATCCGGATTGGCGTGCCAGCATTGAGGCGTTGAAGGAAATGGCCCATCACGTCGAGGGGCTACCGACCGCCGTCAAGCACATGATCGAGCAAGCCTGGCTGGCCTCTCAACAGGGGCAGGAAGCCATGGCCCGGGACCTGTTGGCCCAGGCCAAACGCAAGATGGAAGGCTGAGCCTCTCTTAGCCTTCAGGAAGCCTTTGACAGGTACTGCTGTGGATTGACCGCCTGCTTGTTCCGGCGCAGTTCGAAATGCAGCTGCGGCTCGCTGACCCCACCCGTATCACCCACGGTCGCGATCTTCTGCCCCCGCCGCACCCGGTCGCCCTTGGCGACGGCCAACCGGTCCGTATGGGCGTAGGCGGAAATCCACCCGTCGTCGTGCTTGATCAGCACCAGATTGCCGAACCCGCGCAACTCGTTCCCGACATAGGCGACGACGCCGTTTTCGGTCGCCAGGACCGGTGTGCCTTTGGGGGCGCGAATATTGATCCCGTCGTTGCGCAAGCCGCTGGCCTTGACCCCGAAACGGGAAATGATCCGCCCCTGCGCCGGCCAATGAAAGCCGCTGCCGCTGCGCTTCGGCGGGGTCGGCAGGACCTTGCGCGCCGCGGCGATCCGTTTTTCAGCGGGCGTGGCGCGGGTCGCCGTCGGCTCCGGCACGGACCGCGCCGTTGCCGCCGCCTGCCCCGGATCGGGACGATGCGGGGCCTTGACCGTTTGCAGATTGCCGGTCGGGATCAACAGGTCCTCGCCGACACGGATCGTATAGGGAGGCTGAATGCCGTTGATACGCGCCAGTTCATTCGGCTCGACATCGTATTTCTGGGCGATGGCGTAAACCGTTTCCCCGGCGCGGACCGTGTGTTGTCGACCGCGCGGCAGCACCAGCCGCTGATTGACATGCAGGACGTAAGGCGGCTCCAGGCCATTGGCCTCGATCAAGGCACGCAGACTGACCCGGTGACGACGGGAAATTGCATAAAGCGTATCGCCCTGCCCGACCCGCACCGCCGATGCGCCGACGAAGGTCAGGTCCCCGCCCGAACGGCGACGCTCGGAATTGGCCGAGGGGGCCGCCTGGCTGCGCGCCATTGAGGACGACGTCCCGCCCGTATCATCGCGCGGCGGCCATTCAGCCATACCGCAGGCGGCCAGGGACAGGATCAGCAGCACTGCCGCTGCACCTGTCATTGCTCGTCCTGCGTTCAACACTACCATCTCCGTTTCCGCCTTACGCCGGCTCGGCGACGCCCGCCACCAAGGGGACGAAGCGGACCTCGCCCATGTCTTCGATTTCCAGGCCCAGGGGGCCCTTTTCCACGCGGTACAGGCGCTGTTCCGCATCGGAGCCCTGCCCGCCCACGGGCACGATCATGATCCCCCCGTCGGCCAGTTGGGACAACAGCACCGGGGGAATGTCCTCGGCCGCCGCCGTCACGATGATCCGCTCGAACGGGGCCTGTTCCCGCCACCCCAGCGAACCGTCGCCCAGGTGCGTGGTGATGTTGGTCAGACCGAACCGGCGGAACCGGCGTTCGGCCTCGTCCTTCAGCCCTTTATGCCGCTCGATGGTGTAGAGACGGCGGCACAGCAGCGACAAGATCACCGACTGGTAGCCGCAGCCGGTGCCGATCTCCAACACCTTGGTCCGGTCGGTGACTTCCAACGCCTCGGTCATGCGGGCCACGACCCAGGGCTGGCTGATGGTTTGCTGATGACCGATCGGCAGCGCCAGGTTGCGATAGGCGCGGTCGCGAAAAGCATCGGGCAGGAATTGGTCGCGCGGCACTCGGCCGATGGCTTCCAAGACGCGTTCGTCGGCAACGCCCAATCGGCGCAAGCTGTCCAAAAGCTCCTGGCGCTCAGCAGCCAGGGCCATTTCCACGTCCGGTCGCCCTGCCGTCACCGAATGACCTCGCGGAGACGGTCAAGATCCCGCCCCGCCGTCAGGTCCAGCGTCAGGGGCGTGAATGAAATGACGTTGCGGCGGCAAGCATCCAGGTCGGTGCCTTCCTGGAACTTTTCCTCGTCGCGCTGCACGCCGACCCAGTAATAGGCCTCGCCGCGCGGATCGCGGCCTTCCTGAATTTCGCCGCCGATCTTGCGCCGCCCCTGGCGCGTGACCTCCATGCCCTGGACCTCGTCCGGGCGGCAGTCAGGCAGATTGATGTTCAACAGGTCGCCCGGGTGAAAGGCGTAGTCCGCCAGCTTTTCCAGAACCTTCGGCACCCATTGGACCGAGGTTTCCCAAATCACGTTGCGGTTGTCGTCATATTCCTGGGACAAGGCGACGGACGGAATGCCCAGCAACGAGCCCTCCATCGCCGCCGCGACCGTGCCGGAATAGTGCACGTCCTCGCCCAGGTTGCCGCCGCGATTGACGCCGGACATCACGATGTCCGGACGCAGGTCCTTCATCACCCGGTTGACGCCCAAAAGCACGCTATCCGTCGGAGTACCGTCGACCGCATAGCGATGGTCCGACACCTTGCGGATGCGCAGCGGGCGACGCAGGGTCAGGGAATGGCTGGTCGCCGATTGTTCGGTTTCCGGGGCGACGACCCAGACCTCGCGCGCCACGGCGCGCACGGCATCTTCCAGCACCTTGATGCCGGGCGCGTGAATGCCGTCGTCGTTGGAGATCAGAACTCGGGCGTCGGACAGGTCGATACGGCGCGCAGTCATGCCTTTGCGATTACCTCCAGGCCACCCATGTAGGGGCGCAGCACCTCGGGCACCTCGATCGAGCCATCGGCCTGCTGGTAATTCTCCAGAATGCCGACCATGGCGCGCCCGACGGCGACGCCGGACCCGTTGAGGGTATGAACGAAACGCGTCCCCTTTTCGCCCTTGACGCGGCACCGGGCCTTCATGCGCCGGGCTTGGAAATCTCCGCAGTTGGAGCAGCTGGAAATCTCGCGGTATTTGTCCTGCGCCGGTAGCCAGATTTCGATGTCATAGGTCTTGCGCGCACCGAAGCCCATGTCGCCCGTGCACAGGGTGATCACCCGATACGGCAGGCCCAGCTTCTGCAATACAGCCTCAGCGCAGCCGGTCATGCGCTCCAACTCGGCGTCGGAGTTTTCCGGCGCCGAAATCGTGACCATTTCGACCTTCTTGAACTGGTGCTGGCGGATCATGCCGCGCGTGTCCTTGCCCGCCGCCCCGGCTTCGGAGCGGTAGCAATCGGTCAGCGCCGCGAAACGGAACGGCAGGGTATCGTCATCGACGATTTCGCCCGCGACCAGATTGGTCAGCGGCACTTCCGCCGTGGGGATCAGCCAATAGCCGTTTTCCGTGCGGAACAGGTCCTCGGCGAATTTCGGCAACTGCGCCGTGCCATAGACGGCGGCATCGTTGACCAGGGTCGGCGGGGCAACTTCGGTCAGGCCGTGTTCGGCGACGTGGGTATCCAGGAAGAAGTTGGCGAGGGCCCTCTCCAGCCGCGCCAATTGACCGCGAAGTACGACGAAGCGCGCACCCGACAGCTTGGCGGCGTTTTCGAAATCCATCATGCCCAGGCCTTCGCCCAGATCGACATGGTCCTTCGGTTCAAAATCAAAGGTGCGCGGCGTGCCCCATTTGCGGACTTCGACGTTGTCGTCTTCGTCGGCGCCGTCCGGCACGTCGGCGGCGGGCAGGTTCGGGAACCCGGCCAGGGCTTCGTCCAGCTTCACCGAGGCATCCCGCGCCTCGCCTTCGGCGGCGGCCTGCGCGTCCTTGGACTCCGCGACCTTGGCGAGGATTTCCGAGACGTCCTCGCCCTTCGACTTGGCCATGCCGATCTGTTTCGACAGGGCATTGCGCTCGGTCTGGATTTCCTGGGCCTTGGTTTCGGCAGCGCGGCGCACCTTGTCCAGTTCCAACAGGTCCTGGGCGGCGGGCGGCAGCCCCCGGCGTGCCAGCCCCGCATCAAAGTCATCGGGGTTTTCACGGATCCATTTGATGTCGAACATCGCGCACTCTTCGGGGTTTTCGTTACGGAATGCGGACCAGCCGCCAACGCCGGGCGAACCAAGTCCGTCGCGCACTTATAGGCGGGCGAACACGCCCCGTCCAGGGTCGGCGGGGCGTTTCAACAGATCGATTGAATGCGGGAAAAAACCTTAGGGAACGGTGCCCGGCGGCGGCTCATCACCGTCCGCGTCTGCCGCAGCGGCTGGCGTGGGCTCATCCTCGTCGTCATCGTCTTCTTCGGCGTCCGGATCCTCGCCCCGCTTCTTTTCCACCAGTCGCGCGGACAGGATGGAAATTTCGTACAGCAGGATCGTCGGCAGGGCCAAACCGACCTGGCTGATCACGTCGGGCGGGGTCAGCACCGCCGCGGCGACGAAGGCCCCGACAATGGCGTACTTGCGCTTGGCCCGCAGGCCCTTGGAGGTAACGATCCCGATCCGGGCCATCAGGGTGATCACCACCGGCAACTCGAAACACAGGCCGAAGGCAAAGATCAACTGCATGACCAAGGACAGGTATTGGTCGACCTTGGCTTCAAGCTGGATCGGCAGCGAGCCATCGACGCCCGTGGTCTCGAAGCCCAGGAAGAACTTCCAGGCCATCGGGAAAATCAGGTAGTAGACCAGCGCGCCGCCCATGAAGAACAGCACCGGCGTGGCCACCAAAAACGGCGCCAGGGCGCGCTTTTCGTGCTTGTACAGGCCGGGCGCGACAAAGGCCCAGAACTGCATGGCGATGAACGGGAACGCAACGAACAGCGCGGCGAAGAACGAGACCTTCAGATAGGTGAAGAAAGCTTCGTGCAGGGCCGTATAGATCAGCCGCCGTTGCCCGCCCGACTGATGCATGATGTCGGCCAGGGGGTGAACCAGGAAGGCGTAGATATGGTCCGACACGCCGTAGGCCGCGAAGAACAAGACGATCAGCGCGACGAAGCTATAGATCAGGCGCTGCCGCAGTTCGATCAGATGCTCCAACAGGGGCATCTTGACCTCATCGGCGCCGTAGGCTTGCGGATCGTCGTCGCGGGCGGAGTCGGCCATCTTAGCTCTTCACCGTGTCGGTCGCGGCGCCTTCGGTCTTCGCGGGCTCGCCTTGTGCGGTTTCGACCGCGGGCGTATCGGCCTGCGCCGGCTTGGGCTCGGCCGTGGCGCTCTTGGCCGCATCCGCCTTGGTCTCGTTCATGGTGTCGCGGACGGTGCTGTCCAGGTCGGCGGCTTTCTCGATCTCGCCGTCCGGATCCAGGTTGTCCTTGATCTCTTTGGTCACGTCGTAATGCGCGATCTTGTTGGCTTCGCGGCGGATTTCATCCAATTCCACCTCGCGCGCGACCTCGTCCAACCCGGCCTGGAATTCCCCAGCCATGGAGCGGAGTTTTCGAATCGCCTGCATCACCGTACGCACCGCGCGCGGCAAATCCTTCGGTCCGATCACAATGATCGCAAGGATGGCGACGATGAACAGTTCCTGCCAGCCGATATCGAACATGGCGGCTCGGTGCTCCGTTGGACCCTAAATCAGATGAAGCGGGCCGGCCCCAATTCCAAGAGGCACGGGCCCACGTGGTTAGCTGGCGGCTTTGTCCTTTTCCGCCGATGCCGTGGTATCGGCCTTGTCCGCGTCGATCGTCTTGCGCTCAACCGTTGCGTCCGCCGGGGCCTCGTCGTCCTCTTTCATGCTTTTCTTGAACGATTTCAGGCCTTTACCGAAATCCCCCATGAGCCGCGAGATTTTGCCGCCGCCGCCGAACAGAACAAGGACGACGACCAGGACAACCAGCCAATGCCAAATGCTGAATGTACCCATTTTCTGCTTTCTCTTGTGGTTCTTACGAAGTGGGAGGTCGGATGATGGCAGATACGAAGATATGCCGCAATGCCCCCGGCCAGCCCCCCTGGTCCTACGAGTAGACCGGGATAGATGTAAGGCAATCACCTGCTCATGCAAGGCTTTTCGGCCCGTTTGGCGAATTATCCCACAGGATGCAATCCGTCGTCGGGATCCAAGGCGTCCTCGCTGTCGTCTTCGACGATATCGGCACCGCCCGGCGGCGGGGCATCCCCCTCTTCGCCGTCCTCGTCGGAGCCTTCCCCACCCCCGCCCAGCTCGCCGCTGGACCGATAGACGTTCAGCGCCGGGCCGGATTCGAGCAGGCCCATGGCCTTCAATTCCTTGATCCCCGGCAGATCGCGCAGGTTTTCCAGGCCGAAATGATCCAGGAACCCATCGGTCGTGCCCCAGGTCAGCGGCCGCCCCGGCGAATCCTTACGCCCGCGCGGCTTGATCCAGCCTTCTTCCAACAGGGTGTCCATGGTGCCCTTGCTGAGGGACACGCCACGGATTTCTTCGATCTCCGCACGGGTGATCGGTTGGTGATAGGCGATGATCGCCAGGGTCTCGACCGCCGCGCGCGATAGCTTGCGGGTGATCTCGATCTGTTTCGTCATCTGCGCCGCCAGGTCTTCGGCGGTGCGGAACGCCCAAGAGCCCCCGGCGTGGATCAGATTGACGCCGCGCCCGGCGTATTGGTCCTGAAGTTCCGCCAACAGGGCCTTAACGTTCGCATCCTCGGGCAGGCGGTTGCCCAGCACCCGTTCGGTCATCGGCTCGGCCGAGGCGAACAACACCGCCTCCAGCAGCCGCAGGTGATCGCGATTGATTTCGTCGCTCATGGCTTATTGCTCCTCGCCACTTTCGCTTGGCCCGCCTTCACTTGACCTATTTTCGCTTGCCCTATTTTCACTGGGCCCCTCTTCGCGCGGACGCAGATAGATGGGACCGTACGGGTCGCTTTGGCGAATGTTCACTTTGCCTTCCTTGGCAAGTTCCAGACTGGCAACGAAGGTCGAGGCCACCGCCGACCGTCCGAACAACCCACCGCGCAGTTCCTCGGGCAAATAAGACCACAGGGACTGCCAATCCGGGGCATGACCAAGCAGGCGGCGCAGGCGCTTGAGCGCGTCTTCGACCGTATAAACCTCGAACGGTTCGATGTGCAACGTCCGGTCGCCCTTGGTCCCCCGGCGCTTGGTCCGGGCATAGGCCTGCAGCAATTCGAACAGGTTGACGTCCAAAATCTGCTCGGTTTCGACCGCGTGCTTTTCCGGGGCGCCGCGCTGGAAGAACTCGCGCCCCAGCTGCGACCGCTCGGTCAGCAGCAGGCCCGCGTTCTGCATCGCCTCCAGGCGCTGCATCTGGAACGCCAGGGCGGCGGCCATTTCCTCACCGGTCGGTTCGTCCTCGCCGCCCAGGTCGGGCAGCAACAACCGCGATTTCAGATACGCGAGCCAAGCCGCCATGACCAGATAGTCGGCGGCGATCTCCAGGTTCTTGCGCTGGGCGGCGGCGATGAACGACAGGTACTGATCGGCCAGGGCCAGGATCGAGATATGGGTCAGGTCGAGCTTCTGATCGCGGGCCAGCGTCAGCAGCACGTCGAGCGGGCCTTCATAGCCGTCCAGATCGACCATGAAGACGACTTCACGGTGGACTGTCGGTGTTTCCGGCGTTTCGAAATCGTCGCTCATAGATTTCCCCAACTGGGCATTCGCCACCTGGCCTCCCTGCCCGCTCGCCGGGTTTTAGGCGAGTCCGAGCACGGCGAACAGAAAATTCATCAGCGCCTGGGCCGGAACCCCGACCAGCCACCAGAAGATATTCAGGTCCAAACCAATCTGTTCGCCGATGAACGGCAGCAGGAACATGCCGCCCAGGATAATCAGGATTCCAACCCGTTCCAACCTGGCAAGCGGGATGGCCAGGGCATCGGGCAGAATGCCGACGGCCACGCGCCCGCCGTCCAGCGGCGGGATCGGCAGCATGTTGAACACCGCCAGCACCAGATTGATCCAGACCGAATTGACCAAATTGTTGGCGACCCACTCGGCAGCGTCCGGCGGCAGCGAGGTCACGCTGGTCAGGGCCAGCGCCGACAGAAAGGCCAGGATCAGGTTCGAGCCCGGCCCGGCGGCGGCAACCAAGACCATGTCGCGGCGCGGACGGTTCAGGCGGCTGAAATTCACCGGCACCGGCTTGGCGTAGCCGAACATGAACCGCCCACCCGAAACCAGAAGCAACAACGCCGGCATCAGGATCGTGCCGAACCGGTCGACGTGCTTCAGCGGGTTGAAGGTGACCCGTCCCAGCCGGCGGGCCGTGTCGTCGCCCAGCATGTCGGCGATGAAGCCGTGCGATGCTTCGTGAAACGTGACGGCGAACAGCACGGGCAACACCCAGACGGATGCCGTGTACAGCAACCCGCCCAAATCGAATTCGTTCATCATCTGCTTACTCCGGCGCGGCCCGGCGCACGGCTTCCCCCCGGGCGAAGCGCGCCTGGGCCTGTTCCGTCAAAATATGGGTCGCTTCGGCGATCGGCGCCATCTCGGCCATGTCGCCATTGCAGTGCAGGACCACGTCACAGCCCGCCGCCAAGGCCCGCTTGGCGCGCTTTCCGAAATCACCGGATAGGGCGTGCATCGACAGATCGTCGGAGATCAGCAACCCGTCGAACCCGATATCATCGCGAATGACCTGTTGGATGACCGTTTTGGAGAACGTCGCGCAGTTATCGGCATCGACGGCGGTATAGACGACATGCGCCGTCATCGCCCAAGGTGCGACGTTCAGACGGCGGAACGGCTCGAAATCCGTTTTGCGTAGAACCTTCAACGGCGTTTCTACCACCGGCAAAGCCTTATGGCTGTCCACCGTGGCCCGGCCATGGCCGGGAATATGCTTGATCACCGGGGTCACGCCCTCGGCATGCAGGCCATCGATGATCACGTTGCCCAGGGTCGCGATGGCTTCGGAATTTTGCCCCAAGGCGCGGTCGCCGATGATCGGGTCCGCATCGGCCTGCGGCAGGTCCAAGACCGGCCAGCAATCGACGGTAATTCCCAGGTCCGCCAAATCGCGGGCGATGGCCCGCGCATTGACGTCCAATTCCGCCGCCGCCAATTTCGGGTCGTCCCGATACAGATCGGCGAAGACCGAGGCCGAAGGCCGTTCCGGCCAATGGGGCGGTTTCAAGCGCTGCACCCGCCCCCCTTCCTGATCGATCAGGACCGGCGCGAATTCGTCGCCAACGGTTTCGCGCAGGTCATTGACCAGGATGCGGACCTGATCCGGATCCTCGACATTGCGGGCGAACAGAATGAAGCCGAGCGGATTGGTCTCGGCGAAGAAACGCTTTTCCGCATCCGACAGACGGGGACCTTCGCATCCGAAGATCGCCGCCCGGGGCAACCCTTGAGGCCGGAATTTCATTTGCCGGGGGCAATCACAAGACAGCCCTGCCCGCGCTTGGACAGGGTGGCGCAGATCGACCGCGCCTGATCCTTACTTTGGGCCGGGCCCAAGCGGATACGGTAGAACACGCCCTTGGCCCCCAGGTCGGCGCGGACCACATGGACGGCCAACTTACCCAGGACATCGCTGTGTTTCTTCTTCAGGCGTTCGCCTTCGGCATTGGCCGCCGAGGCCGCGCGCGACGCCGCCAATTGCACCTGCCATCCGCTGGTCACGGCGGCGGTTGCCGTTTCGACCTTCGGCGCGGCTTTGGCGGCGGGTTGCGGCGCGGTCTTGACCGGTTCCGCCGGGACCGCCGGCGGTGGCGGCGGCGTGGCTGTTGCCTGCTGCGATTTCGGGACCAGGGCGATCGGGCCGCCCGAGGGCTGCGTCGGTGCCGCGGTGGGCGCAGGCGCCGGCTGTGGGGTCGGTGCCTTGGCCACCGTCTGCGCCGGTGCAATGGCCGCGCTGGTCACCTGTTGCGGCGCGACCGGCTTGGGTGCGGGCGGCGGCGCGGCGGGCAGCAAGGGTTCGGCGGCGGCCTGTTCGGCGGGCGGGGCTAGGTCCTTGCCCGCTGCGACAGACGGGGTCGGCGGCGGCGCGCTCGGCTGGGCCGGGGCCTCGGCATGGGGCAATTCCTTCGCCTGCTCCGGCGGCGGCAACAGGTTTTCGACCCGGCCGGTCGGGGCCTCGCCCTGCATGCGTTTGTTGATATCGTAGTCGCGGAACGGGATTTCCTGTCCGCCCGGATTGGCGGGGCGTTCCTTGATCGGCCCGGCGGCGGCATGGACGGTCGGCACCTGACCGCCGTCGTCGCCCCCCAAACCGGCCAGGCGATCACCGAACAGGAATCCGCCCAGTCCGGCCCCGGTGATCAGGATCAGCACCAGCAGCAGCCAGACCGTGGTCGGCACACGGCGGCGGCGCTTGGGTTCCGGTTCGAACTCCAACGCGTCCGAAGCGGAGACGCGGATATCGCTATTGGGCCGGCGGGCCATGGTCGATCCCTCGAAACTTTTTACGTGCTTACCGTCTGCCGTCTGCGTCGTCGACGTTGCCCGTTTAGGACGTCCGCGCGTGCAGGTCAAACAGGCGGCGGTGTTCTTCCCCGGCGTAACGGTCGGTCATGCCGGCGATGAAATCGCAAAGGTGCTGCGCCGTCGCCTGTGTTTCCGGGCCGTCAACCTTTGCCCGCCACTCGGTCGGCAGGCATTCCGGCTCGCGGATCAGCAGGCTGAACAGGTCCTTGACGACGCGGCGCGCCTTGCTGGTCATACGGTTCAGCTTGTAGTGCCGGTACATGTTTTCGAACAAGAACTTCTTCAGCGCCGCATCCCATTCGCGCATGTCGTCGGAAAACCCGACCACGGGGCGGCCCAAATGGCGCACGGCCTCTGGGCTGTCGGGCTTGCCGTCGCCCAGGCGACGCTGCGTCTCGTCGATCACGTCGGTCACCATATCGCCGATCATGCGGCGGACGGCTTCGTGAATGTGGTGCGATTCGTCCAGGTCCGGCATCTCGCGCCGGACTTCGAAAAAGATCCGCCCGACGAAGGGCACATCGATCAAATCGTCGATGGTGAACAGCCCGGCGTTCAGGCCGTCGTCGATGTCGTGATTGTTGTAGGCGATGTCGTCGGCGATGGCCGCGATCTGCGCCTCGGCCCCGGCGTAGGTATGAAGCTCCAGGTCCTGAAGTTCCTGGTATTCGGCGATCGCCCGGGGCAGCGGCAGGTTGCCGCTGTTGATCAGGGGGCCATTGTGCTTGACCACCCCTTCCAAAGTTTCCCAGGTCAGGTTCAGGCCGTCGAACGCCGGATAGCGTTCTTCCAGCTTGGTCACGACATGCAGGGACTGGGCGTTGTGGTCGAACCCGCCGTAGGGGGCCATGACTTCGCGCAGCGCGTCCTCGCCCGCATGGCCGAACGGCGGATGACCCAGGTCGTGGGCCAGAGCCAGGGCTTCGCCCAGGTCTTCGTTCAGGTGCAGGTAGCGGCAGATCGAGCGCGCGATCTGCGACACTTCCAACGAATGGGTCAGGCGGGTGCGAAAGAAATCGCCCTCGTGGTTGACGAAGACCTGCGTCTTGTAGGCCAAGCGGCGGAATGCCACGGAATGAATGATGCGGTCGCGGTCGCGCTGAAAGGCGCCACGGGTGGCGCTTTCCGTCTCTGGATACAAACGGCCGCGCGAATCCTCGGACCGGCAGGCATAAGGCGCCAGCGGAAAGGCGGAATCTAGGGATCGCCGGTGGGTATCGATGGTATTCTCCTCCTGCGGGGCGATAAGGGGTGTGAAACGACAAACCCTCAAGCGCCCTGCCCGGGAGAGTATAACGGGTAAGCGGGAGGTCAACATGCTCGAAGTCAAAAGATTGTCGCTGGACGACGCACGCCTGATGATCCGCGGGGCGACCCGCCGGGCCAAGGCGATCAAGGTGCCCATGGTCATCGCGGTGACCGACGAATCGGGTCACCTGATCGCCTTTGAACGGATGGACGGCGGCAAGATTCTCAGCACCACCCTGGCCGTGGACAAGGCCATGACCGCTGCCGTGTCGCGCAAGGGCACGCACGAATACAACGCCGCCGCCCTGCCCGGCGAACTGACCTTCGGCATCCATACGGCGTTGCAGGGTCGGTTCTGTATCGTAGGCGGCGGGCGGCCCGTGGTGGTTGGTGGCGAGGTCGTGGGCGGCATCGGCATTTCCGGCGGCGCGCCGGAACAGGACATGGACGTCGCCCAGGCCGGGTTGGACGCCTTCTCCAAGTCGCTGGTGAAACCGGCGGCGGCAAAACGGCCCAGCCAGACGACCCGTCGTAAAAAATAACGCGGCCTGTTGGATTTTGGCGCAAAGACGCCTAGATTCAGGTCAACGCTCAATCCTCTTTTTGCATGGGGTATCAAACCATGGCCGACGGCAGCCACCTGTCGCCCGACGAGGGCATCCTGATCACCGAAAACGCAGCCAAGCGCATTGGCCTGTTGAAGGACCAGGACGGCAACCCGGACCTGATGCTGCGCATCGCCGTTTCGGCGGGCGGGTGCTCGGGCTTTTCCTATGGCTTCGACCTGGACGACAAGGTCAACGACGACGACCTGCTGTTCGAAAAGAACGGCATCAAGGTGGTGGTCGACGAGACGTCGCTGGAACTGCTCAAGGGCTCGGAACTGGATTACAAGGAAGACCTGATCGGCTCCTACTTCCAGATGTCCAATCCCAACGCCAACGTCACCTGCGGCTGCGGCAGTTCATTCGGGGTTTAACCGGCCCGGGAAATTTGTGTTAGGAGAGAGGCCCGCCCAAGCGGGCCTTTTTTCATCGGGAGAGCCGCCTTGAAGATAGCCACCTGGAACGTCAATTCGATCAAGGCCCGCCTGCCCCGCGTGCAGGAATGGCTGGCCGAGTTCAAGCCCGACGTGGCCTTGTTTCAGGAATTGAAATGCGTCGAGGAAGCCTTTCCCCGGATGGAGATCGAGGACCTGGGCTACAACATCGCGATCTCGGGGCAAAAGACCTACAACGGCGTCGCGATCCTGTCCAAGCACCCGATGTCGGTCGAGATGACCGCCCTGCCCGGCGACGACAGCGACGAACAGGCGCGCTATGTCGAGGCCGTGATCGAGACCGCCAACCCGGTCCGCGTCTCCACCATCTACCTGCCGAACGGCAACCCGACGCGCAACGACGACGGCTCGGACCATGAAAAATTCACCTATAAGCTCGGCTGGATGGACCGCCTGGTCACGCGGGCCAAGGACCTGTTGCTGAACGACGAGGCCTTCGTCCTGGCCGGCGATTATAACATCTGCCCGACCGACGCCGACGTCTACGACCCCGTGCGCTTCGCCGACGACGCCCTGTGCCGCCCGGAAAGCCGCGCGCGCTTTCGCACCCTGCTGAACCTGGGCCTGACCGAGGCCTTTACCGCCATGAACCCGGGCGTGCATCAGTACAGCTATTGGGATTACACCGGCGGGGCCTGGCAAAAGGACAACGGCCTGCGCATCGACCACCTGTTGCTGTCACCCCAGGCCGCCGACCGATTGACCGCCTGCGGCATCGACAAGACCCCGCGCGGCAAGGAAAAGCCGTCCGACCACACGCCGGTGTGGATCGAGTTGGCGGACTAAGCCACGCGCCCTGCCGGGCCCCTCGTTACGAGCATAAATCCGGGAAAAGCGCGGCGAAGTTCGGGTCGACGCAGCCGTCAGGCTTGACCTTTGCCTTGGCCGGAACTACCGCCGACGGTTTCTTGCCGGGCTTCCCAAGGATCAAGGTGTTGCGGAGAAATTCAATGACATCGACGCGGGATTGCGCGGTGACTTTCTCGTTCGGCACCAACCGGACGTGGCGGTTGCGGTGGTCGTAAGTGTCGACTTCGTAAAGGCCGTCCCAGCCGTGATAGGCGCCTTCGTAGACGATCAGGCGCACGTCTTTCCGGTCCCGCGAGATCGCCTTATTGACCATTTCTTCGCATTGCCAGACCTTGGCGACGTAGTCGTTGGTGCCCAGGAACACGGCGATGGGATGATTGGGCCCGAAGCTCGGAACCGACGTCAGCTCGCACGGCGGGTAGAACACGACATGCGCCTTTAACGTCAGGCCGCCGCCTTTGCTCTCGTCGATGATGGCGGACTCCAGAGCAATCTCCGCGCCGTTTGACCATCCCATAACGCCGATCCTGTCCTTATCGACCTTGGGATGGGTCGCGATCAATTTCATCGCGTCGACGACATCCTGGTAATCCCCCGGCGGAGAGCCCCTTTCGTAACCGCGGCCGGTGAAATAATCGACATTGATGCTGGCGATGCCGTTCTCGGCGAAAAATTTCGCCCAACTGTATTGGCGATCACCGCGCCCGCCCGTGCCATGCATCAGCACCATGGCGGGAAACGGCCCGGAACCACCCTCGGGGATGGTCACATCGCCATAAAGCGTGACGCCCCCCTGCGATTCGAAAGATACGTTCCCGGTTTCCCCGTCCGACAAGCTGGACGTCGTGCCCCAGAACCCGGTCAGGAGCAGGACGCTGATCGCGCAGGTCTCGATCGTCCTTCCGATGGCTTTCGTTCGCATCCCTATTTCCCCGTCATTTGTTCAGATTTGTTTTTGATCGCAGCCGAAGCGAAAGTGAGCGTGCAAGCAGGTTACCGATCATTTGTTACATCAGTTTTCACTCATAATGCAAAACCGGTCGGCCCAGGCGGTCCGCCATTGACCTGCGCACCGATCCTCGAAAAGCTGGCATTCATGCTCGACACGATCTTCAAGCTTTCGCATCACCAGACCACCCCACGCCGGGAGGCCTTGGCGGGCGCGACCACATTCCTCGCCATGGCCTACATCATCTTCGTCAATCCGCAGATCCTGTCGGCGGCGGGCATGGACCGCGACGCGGTCTTCGTTGCGACTTGTATCGCCGCCGCCGTCGGCTCGCTGATCATGGGGCTTTACGCCAATTTCCCCATCGCCCTGGCGCCGGGGATGGGGCTCAACGCCTATTTCGCCTTCACCGTGGTCCTGACCCTGGGCCATAGCTGGCAGGTCGCGCTCGGCGCGGTCTTCGTCTCGGGCCTGTTATTCTTGATCATCAGCATTCTGCCGATCCGCGCCTGGCTGATCGGGGCGATCCCGAAATCGCAGAAGATGGCGATCTCGGCGGGGATCGGCCTATTGCTCGGCATCGTCGCCCTGGAAAGCGCGGGCGTCGTCGTCGCCGACAAAGCCACCCTGGTGACGGCCGGAGATCTGACCCGGCCCGAGACGCTGCTCGCCTGCCTCGGGTTTCTCATCATCGTCGCGCTCGACTACCGGAAGGTACCGGGCGCGATCCTGATCGGCATCTTGCTGGTGACAGGGCTTGGCATCGGCCTTGGCCTGACGACGCCCGCGGGCGTGTTCGCGCCGCCGCCCAGCCTGAAGCCGACGTTCCTGGCCCTGGATATCCCCGGCGCGTTGGAACTGGGCCTGGTGACCATCGTGTTCACATTTCTGCTGCTCGACCTGTTCGACACCACGGGATCGCTGATCGGCGTTTGCCAGCGCGCGGGCCTGCTCGACGAAAACGGCCAAATGCCGCGTTTGAAACGGGCCCTGGTCGCGGACGCGAGTGCGACCATGGTGGGGGCGGCGCTCGGCACCTCGACCACCACGTCTTACATCGAAAGCCTGGCGGGCATCCGCGCCGGTGGGCGCACAGGCCTGACGGCGGTCGTCGTCGCGGGCCTGTTCCTGCTGGCGCTGTTCTTCGCCCCCCTGGCCGGGAGCGTGCCCCCCTTCGCCACCGCCGCCGCCGTGTTCTTCGTCGCCTGCGTCATGTGTCAGGCCCTGGCCGACATCGACTGGGCGGACATGACGGATTTCGTCCCGGCAATCGTGACCGCCCTGGGCATGCCGCTGACCTTCTCCATTTCGACCGGGATCGGCCTCGGCTTCATCGCCTACGTGGCAATCAAAATCCTGAGCGGCCGCCCCAGAGAAGCCAGCCCGGCCATGCTGGTGCTGGCCGGTATCTTCGTGATCAAGTTCGCTCTCAAGTAGGCCGCGCCCCTTTCGGCGCCTTATCGGCCCATGAGAATTTCCATTTTGTCGGGGCCGCGGGCTAGCCGTTAGCCTAGGGTAATTCTGGCGAAAGGAATGCCTCATGACCGATACGCTGACCGGCGGCTGCCTATGCGGTCGTCACCGATACGAGATCACCGGCAAGCCGGTCGTCGCCACCCACTGCCTGTGTTCCAGCTGCCGCCGCGCCTCGGGCGGGACGCTGGTGACTTGGCTGACGGCGCACAGCAGTGACTTTCGCTGGACCACGGCGGAACCGGCTTACTACGCCTCGACCCCCGGCACGCGACGCGGGTTCTGCGCGACCTGCGGCACCAGTCTGAGCTTTCAGCGTGACGACCGGAACGTCGAGGTCGATGTTGGTGCTGCGACCCTGGACAACCCGGAACGGATCACACCCGTCGATCACATCTGGGCCAGTGACCGCCTGAGCTGGAGCCCCCTGGCCCCGGGCCTGCCCCTGCTCGACAAAAGCCATTGGCACCACGGTTATCCGGACGGCGAGGACTAGGTCAGCCCGCGAGCGCTTTACACGGCTCATATCGGAAACAGTCGGCGACGTGGTCGTTCACCAAGCCCGCCGCCTGCATGTAGGCATAGACGATGGTGGAGCCGACGAAGGTGAAGCCGCGCTTCTTCAGGTCCTTGGACAGGGCGTCGCTTTCAGGCGTCGTCGCGGGCACGTCGCCCCGGCCTTGGCGCTGTCCGTCGATCGGCGCACCGCCGACGAAGGCCCAGACGTAGGCGTCGAAACTTCCGAATTCCTTTTGCACGGCCAGGAAGGCGATGGCGTTCTTGCGCACCCCGAAAACCTTCAACCGATTGCGGATGATTCCGGGGTTCTGGAGGATTTCTTCGAGCCGTTCATCGCTCAGATCGGCACAACGGATAGGATCAAATTTTTCAAATAATTCAATATAGTTGTCGCGCTTTTTTAAGATCGTTTCCCAACTCAGGCCAGCCTGCGCGCCTTCCAGGCAAATCATTTCGAAATGCTTGCGGTCGTCATGCACGGGCACGCCCCATTCGGCGTCGTGATAGGCCTCGTAATAAGGCTTTCCCTGCCCCACCCAGGAACAGCGAACCCGTCCGTCCTCACCCGTAACCGTCATCGGTGGCTCCTTATCCAAGGCTCATTTGTTCGCACTTTGTTCCCATCCCGTCAAGATTCAATCATCCGATCGTAGCTGGCGAAAAGTTGATCGCGCCACCGCCGAAAGGCATTCCGACCCGCGCCCATTCTGTGGCACCTTTGACGCATCAAGGACAGCAAACGCTTGTCCAAGGGAGGACCATCGACATGAAACGTTTTCTGACGACAACCATCGCCGGCGCGTTGCTTGCCGGTTTCACCTGGGCCGCAGCGCCCGCCAAGGACGCCCAGGCCTCGGCCGAGGTCAAATGGTACGGCCAAGCCGCATTCCGGATCAAAACGCCGGGCGGCAAGGTGATCCTGATCGACCCGTTCATTTCCAAGAACCCCCGCACCCCCGCCGCCGACAAAGACCTGTCGAGAATCGGCAAGGTCGACCTGATCCTGGTCACCCACGGTCACGGCGACCACTTGGGCGACACGGCGGCCCTGGCCAAGCAGACGGGCGCCAAGGTCGCGCTCAACGCCGACATGGGCCATACCCTGCGTATCCTGGGCATGGTGCCGAAGGAACAGCTGGTGCGGTTCAATAAATCGGGGCCGATCACCCCGATCGGCCCGGACGTGGTCATCACCATGACCCATGCCGAACATTCGTCCGAGGTCGTATCTAAAGGCCCCGACGGCAAGGAAGGCATCTTCCCCGGCGGCGAGCCCGCGGGCTACGTCATCAAGATGGAAGACGGCTATACCATCTATCATTCCGGCGATACCGGCGTGTTCAAGGACATGGAACTGATCCACGATCTGTACAAGCCGGACCTGGCCCTGATCTGCATCGGCGGCTGGTTCACCATGGACCCGCGCCACGCGGCCTATGCGGTGACCAAGCTTTTGAAGCCGACCACCGTCATGCCCATGCACTACGGCACCTTCCCGCCGCTCAAGGGCACCCCGGACGAGTTGAAAAAGCAGCTGACCGAAATGGGCTCGACCGCGCAAGTCGTGGTCATGCAACCGGGCGACGAGAAGGCGTTCAGCAAGTAAGACCGCCGATCAACGACAAGGTGTGTTAAAAAAGGACGGCCATTGCGCCGTCCTTTTGTTTTTCCCTGGGGAGGAGAGAAAAACATGCTCCGTATTCAGAAACTGTTGCTTGCGGCCCTGGTCGTCGCGGCGTCCTTGCCCTTCGCCGCGTCGGCGGAGCTGCGCGGAGATCCGTTCAATATAGATCTACGCAAGGCGATTATGGACCCCGACAAGGACTACAGTCGAGGCATCCAGCGCATGCTGCAAAAGGCGCGCGAAGACATTATCTACCGCAGCTTTTTGAACGCGGCCGAGCGGGGCCATCCGCAAGCCCAATATTTTGTCGCACTTCACCTGCGTGAAGGCAAAGGCGTCGAGAAAAACCAAACTGAAGCATTGGAATGGGCAAAGAAATCTGCCGATGGCGGCTTCCTTCGAGCTGCCGATTTAGTCGGAAGCATGTATCTGAACGGGGAAGGTGCTGAGAAGTCGCCGGAAACCGCCATCGAATGGTTCGAAAAATCGGCCCAGGCAGGTTTCCCCCAGTCCCAAATGGCACTCGCTTTGGCCCACATCGAAGGTAAGGGAACGGCAAAAGACCCGGTTAAGGCTCTTGAATGGGGCCGCAAGGCTGCTGAGTCCGGCTTTCCTCCGGCCAAGGGCTTCGTCGCAGCCCTGGAAAAGCGTATCCCGCAAGTCAAGGAAGAAAGAGGCTTGGTAACTCGCCTCTTACCGCCATCCGTTGGATATACGGAGCATATGGAAGAAATGCATTTGAAGCCGATGGAGGAAAGCCCGGAGATCATCGCAGAGCTAAAAAAAGACGCGAAAACACTGAAGCCGCCTTACCTGTATGAACTTGCAAGACGGCTTTGGCCAACCAATCAGTCCGAGGCTATTTCCTGGTATCTAGCCGGCTACATGCGGGCCAAGTTCGATGCCCTCAAATGCAAAGACAAGAGCGCGCGGGGCGGCTATCGCCTGCTTTCATCTCTCGCGCCAGACGTGGCGAAGGGACTGCGCAATAGAACCGACATCCTGATCGCTGCCGGCGAAAGAGCGTTGGAAATCGAAGCGACATATCCGACCGACACCGACCCGTCCTGGATCTGTGGACATGGGATGGACACAATCATCGCCGGGCTCGAAAAGAAGCCAATTCTCGAATACACAACCCACCCTGCGGCTTGGCCGGAACTCCGAGAACAGCTCAGGTCCAATCTGCTTCCCAGCCTGCAAAAGGTGATCGACAAGAAATCGTCACAGCAATAGACCGGCCGATACTTACCGCCAAGGCCGCGACCCCCGCCCCGGTTGGGCGACGGCTTCGCCGCCTTCCATGGCTTCCAGGGCCTCGATCCGCTTTTGCAGCGGCGGGTGGCTGGAAAACAGGGCCTGGACCTTTCCGGCGCTGATCGCGAAGGCCTTCATTTCGTCCGGCATGGGCGGGCCGTCCTGCGCCGCCTGCAGGCGCTTCAGGGCGTTGATCATGTTACGCCGCCCGGCCAATTCCGCCCCGCCCCTGTCGGCGCGGAATTCACGCCAGCGCGAGAACCACATCACGATCACCATCGCGGCGATCCCGAACACGAATTCGGCGATCATCGAGACGATCCAAAACGCCGGGCCATGGCCGCGTTCAACCTTGAACACCGTGCGGTCGACGACATGGCCGACGATCCGCGACAGGAAGATCACGAAGGTGTTCACCACCCCCTGGATCAAGGTCAGGGTGACCATGTCGCCGTTGGCGACGTGGGCGACTTCGTGGCCAAGCACGGCCTCGACCTCGCTGCGCTCCATGGAGGTCAGCAATCCGGTCGAAACGGCGACCAAGGCATCGTTGCGGTTCCAGCCCGTGGCGAAGGCATTGGGCGAGGCATGATCGAAAATCCCGACCTCGGGCATGCCGATACCGGCCTGCTTAGCCTGACGGGCGACCGTATCGACCAGCCACTTTTCCGTCGGATTGGCGGCCTGGGCGATGATCTTCACCCCCATGCCGGCCTTGGCCATGGTCTTGGACAGGAACAGCGAGATCAGCGCCCCGGCGAAACCGATCACCGCCGAATAGACGACCAGGGCGTTGATGTTCAGGTCAACGCCGTTCTGCTGCAGCAGCCCTTCCAGCCCGAGCAGGCGAAAGGTCAGGCTGATCAGCGCGACGATCGCCAGGTTGGTGCCGAGAAACAGCAGAATACGAAGCATTCCTTGATATCCTTCCCCAAAAAGGGCGGCCCCGCGGGACCGCCCCAGATCGACTAGATATCTATGCCTGCCGTCGCCCGGCGCAAGAGCCCACGCGACGCTTTCCACCGCTTGATCAGGCGGCGATCTTACCCTTCCGGCCGTCGGTGCAGCCGACGATCATGCGCAGCATCCGCCGAGGTTCGGTGTAGTCGTCGATGGCGCAATGCATGGACGACCTGTTATCCAGCCCGACCAGGCTGTTCAGGGTCCATTTATGGCGATAGCGGAATTCCGGCTTCAACGCATGCTCGAACAATTCCGCCAACAGATCGTCGCTTTCGGACTGTTCCAATTCTACGATCCGCATGCTGTAGCCGGGGCTGACGTAGAGGATCGGCACACCCGTCTTGGGGTGCGGGCGGACCACCGGATGGATCACATCCGGATGGGCGGCCTGCTGTTCCGGGGTCAGCGTGGGCGTGGCGCCCAAAGTGTTCCAGCCCCAACGATGGATACAGGTCAGGCCCTCGATCCGCTGCTTGGTCTTATCCGGCAGGGTCGCATAGGCGGCGCGCATGTTGACGACCTCTGTATCCCCGCCCTTGGACGGCAGATGGGTCGAATACAGGAAGATCGCGTCCGACGGGCTGACCTCGTAGGACAGATCGGAATGCCAGAACGCGCCCGCGGGCTTGGCCGTGGTGCGGCTTTCGGGGCTGTCCATGTTCTTGGCGATGATCGATACCTCGAACCCGTCCGGATGGTGATACTGGTTGAGGATATGCGGCACCAGGGGGCCGAAGCGGCTGCCGAAATCGCGCAGCCAGGGGACGTTTTCCTCCAAATCGGGGATCACGATGGCGATATGGTCGAGCATCGCCTGCTCGACCGCGCGGAAATCTTCATCACTTAGGGGTTTTCGGGAATCCAGTCCGTGGATGACCGCGCCCATCGCGGCGTCCAACGGTTCGATCTTGATCGTCATTGATGCTCCTCCTGTATATTTTTTCTTTCGACTATAACACTCCACCGTCAACTCTATAGAAACAGAATTTCGACCAATAAACGGTACAGACAACATGACTCCTGTTCTCGGATTCGTTTAAGCTACCAGCCCCGCCTGATGGGGAGGCAAGGGGAGACGACGGATGGCTTTGGATGCCATTGGCTTGACGACGGTCGAGGGGCCGTACTTCGAGCAGACATGGGATTTCACGGATCCGGAATTTTGCTGGATGCGCGATTACTGGCAGGAAAAGCGGGGCGATCGCCCCTGCCCTAGGCTGCGCGACATCAACCTTCCCAGTCTTTTCCGGCAAGCACCCAAAATCGTGATCAAGGACGCCATTGATGACGGACGCGATTTCCGCGTGCGTTATTGGGGCACGAACGTCACCGATTGGCTGAAGTTCGACGGCTCCGGCAAGCTGCTGAGCGACTATTTCCCGCAAAAGAGCCTGGAGCAGGTCAAGAAGGCGCACCTCATGGCCTTGAACGGCGATATCCCTATCCACCGCTGGGGCGTCAGCACCTATCCCAATCGCGATTTTTTGGAATTCGAAACCATCGATCTGCCATTAGAAAACGACGAGGGCAAACGCGCCCATATCCTTTCGTTGCATCAATATCGAATACAAAGCCGGGACGATGGGTCGGAAGCCTAGTCTTCGTTGAAGATATCGCCGAGCTTTTCTTCCAAATAAATGGTCGATGCGATCTGCGTCACGTTCTCGCCGTCGTTGGAGATCGGCAAACGAATACGTTCGTACTGGCGGCACATGCCGTCTTCCCGGGTGACCTTCGATGCGAAAACCAGGGGCCTGCGCTCGTCGACGATCCGTCGGCATTCGTTGAACACCTTCTCCCCGAACGCGGGATTGGCCCAAACCGACTTTCCGGTCAGGTCATAGCCGAGATTTGTCGTATTCGCCGTGCCCCAGAACCGATAGGTAAAATCCAACGGCGATGGGATCACATCCATTACCAGGATATTGGGAATGATTTGGGGCCTGAGGTTCGGCAGCCGAAATTCCGGCCAAGTCGGCGCCCACCGATCCCCCTTCAGGGCGACCCAATAAGCATGGAGCTCGTCCAGAAACGGCGGCAGGGTGTCTTGCTTGGGCGGTTGGACATCGACTTCGACAAGCACGATCGAAAATCTCCGGCAGCTAGGCCGAAGATTAGTGTCTTATAATGAATATTTTTTCAACCAATTCGGCGCGACAAGTGGGCTTAAAAGCCCTCGTCCTGCTGTCGACGTAGCCGCCAAAGGTCTGAATTTTCAGGCACTTCGATCATCTCGACAGTCAGGATTTCACCCGGCCGAACATCCGCGACAAGCTTGTTTCCCGCCGCCAGATAGTAAGGCAACGGCCCACCGGGGATAGCCGCCTGGGCCGGTCGCACCAAAGGCTCCAGACCGTCGATGCTATGGCGGGGGCCGTTCATGTCCAGGATATCACCGGCCTTGAACGCCTGGGTCGCCCGCGCGATCAAATCGAACTTCGGCGTCGGTCGCCGCCCGCTGGTCGGCATGCCGCCCCGCGCCGCCGCGATGATCGATGCCGCAGCCTCGATCCCCAGGAGGTGCACCGGATTGTGCAACAGGCCGTAATTACCGCAGGCGCTGACCGGCATGCCCTTGTCACGGATCACCCGCCAGGTTTCCTTGTCGGCGCAGCGCACGATGACGAACACTCCGCCCGCAAGGCTCAACTCGTCCGTGCGGCGCAGGCAGTTGACGATATCGACCACGCCGCCGGCATCGGTTTCCATCAGTATCCCGCCCTCGGTCTCGGGCCGGAAGATGTCGGGCAGTTCGACCGTCCGCGCCAGGGGCGCGTGGAAGGCATCGAAATCGGGGCTCAGGCCCGTGGCGTTACAGACCAGGGTCATCTCGCACAGATCGGCAACGGACTTCAGCGGGCGCGCGCCCAAGGGAAAGGCCCGGTCCGCCAAAACCTCGGGAATATCCGCGCCTTCCAAATTCCAGCTATCGGCGAAATCGGGCGCGGCCATGGTATCGCCGCGATAGCTCAATTCCCCCTTGGCCCGGTGCCAAACGACATCGTGTTCGCTCGCCTTGCCCGCCATGATCACGTCCAGGCCCAGCAATTGCGCACGGGAAATCAGGCCGATCAGCAGGCTCGGCTGATCGCCGTCCGGTAGGGTGTAGATCACGCCCTTATCCGCCGCCAGCTTGGCCAGCCATGGACCGCAGGTCGCGGCGGCTTCCTTGGTCGCTAACACGACATGCTTGCCCGCCAGGATCGCGGCTTCGGACACGGCGGCGGCGGCATCGGGGGCCCCCGTCGCCTCGACCAGAACCTCGATGTCCGTACCGACGACCAGATGACCGTCGGGCACCACGGCGACCTTGCCCGAAGCCATCGCGGCCTGGGCGGCGTCCCCATCCCGGCAGATTTCAATGGCATCGCCCTTGACCCCACAGCGCAACAGCACATTGACGGCGCGGTCCGTGTCCATATCGGCGACGATCGGCACATCGATACGCGGGTGGTTCAGGGATTGGGTGATCAGGCTAGCGCCGAATTCCCCCACGCCGACAAGCCCGACCCGCACGGGTGCGGGATCGGCATCGCGATAAAGCTCATTGAAATCGACCATTCCGGTTCCTTGTTCTTAGCAGTGTACTGTTAGGCGGCGACGGTCGATTCCGCGGCCGCGGCCACCGGGCGGTCCCCGGCGATCGTCACCCGATGCATGACCCGTCGCGACCCGTCGTAATCATTGACCGCGCGATGCATGGTCACCCGATTGTCCCAGATGGCGACAGCGCCCGGCGTCCAGCGGAACCGGCAGGTGAATTCATCGCGGACCATATGGGCATAGAGGAAGTTCAGGATCGCCGCCGACTCGTCCTCGGCCATGCCCTTGATCCGCAGGGTATAGTTCGGGTTCACATACAGCGCCTTGCGGCCCGTTTCCGGATGCACGCGGACGATGGGATGTTCGATTTCAGCCTCGGCGTCTTCGGAGGCATCGATCTGCATGGATTTGGTCGAGGCATTACTGCCCGCGAATTTTCCGGCCTTGCCATAGGACCGCCCGGCGGTATGCAGCGCCGTCAGCCCCTCCAGGATGTCCTTCATGACCGGCGACAACGCTTCGTAGGCTGCGGTCGTGCTGGCGAACTTGGTGTCGCCGCCCGCCGCCGGAACCTCCAAACCGTATAGGACAGAAGCCTTGGACGGTTCCTCTAAAAACGTCATGTCCGTGTGCCAGTTGCCGCCGAAGTTATAGGTCTTGCGCTCCTCGGCTTCTTTGACGATCTCGACGATCTCCGGATGCCCGTCCACGGACTTGACGAAAGGAATGCCGCAAATCTCGCCGAACAGGCGGCCGACCGCCTTGTGTTGGTCCGGCGTCATCTTTTGGTCTCGCAGGAACACCACGTGATGCTCGAGAAAGGCCCGATAAAGTTCCTCGGCCTGACGGTTGTCCAGCGGGCGGGACAAATCCAACCCGTCGATTTCCGCCCCGATCGTGCCTGCCAGGGGCCGCACCGTAATGGTTTCATAGGTCGTCATGAGCAGGCTCCTCCCCAGCCCCGCAGCCCCGACATTGGGGCTGCGTCTATCTCACGTGGGTAATCGCGCCGGATTAAAACGTAATAACCTGGCGGACCGTATGACCTTCATGCAGGCGGTCGAAGGCTTCGTTGATCTGTTCCAACGGGATTTTCTCGCAGATCAGCTTGTCCACCGGCAACGCGCCCCGCTTGTACATTTCGATGTAATTGGGAATGTCCCGTTCCGGCACGCAGCTGCCCAGGTAGCTTCCCTTGATGGTGCGTTCTTCGGTCACCAGGTTGACGTGCTGGACGCAGAAATTGGTGGCCGGATGGCTAAGGCCCGACGACGTCGTGGTCCCGCCGCGCTTGGTCACCTTATAGGCCAGTTCCATGGCCTCGACCTTGCCGACGCATTCAAACATGTATTCCAGGCCGCCGCCGGTGGCGTCCTTGACCTTCTCGACCACGTTGTTGTCCAGGGCGTTGAACACCTGATCGCAGCCCAGGCGCTTGCCCCATTCCAACTTATCGTCCAGGGCGTCGATGCCGATGATGTGCTTGGCGCCGGCGGCCTTGGCGCCCATCACGGCGGCCAGGCCGGTCCCGCCCAGGCCGACAACGCCGACTGTCGAGCCCGGCGTAACCTTCGCCGTGTTGATGACCGCGCCGACGCCGGTGATCACCGCGCAGGAGAACGTACAAGCCACGTCGAGCGGTAGTTCCTTATCGATCTTGATGACCGACGACCGGTGCGACACCGCGTATTCCGCGAAACAGGACACACCCGCCTGGTGATACAGCTTGGTGCCGTTCTTGTGCAGGCGCATACCGCCGCCCAGCAACGTCCCCGAACTGTTGGCGGCGCCACCCGGTTCGCACAGCGACGGGCGGCCTTCGCGGCAGGGGCGGCATTTGCCGCAGGACGGCAGAAAGGCGAAAACCACATGGTCGCCCGGCTCCAGGTCCGTCACGCCGGGGCCGACTTCCTGCACGATGCCAGACGCTTCATGGCCCAGAACGATCGGCAAGGGCCGCTCGCGCACGCCGGCGACGACCGACAGGTCAGAGTGACAAACACCCGCAGCCGCCATTTTGATCAGCACTTCGTTTGCCTGCGGCGGATCGAGGTCGACCTCTTCCACCCGCACGGGCTGCGATTTGGCATAGGGCTGAGCAGCGCCCAGTTCATAGATGACGGCGGCTTTCATTTTCATTTCTGGATGGGCTCCCGAGAGAATTTTAAAATGGTCACGTTTCTTATCTGGCGGGAAGCTTATCCCTGCCCGTGTCCATCGGCAAGACACCCCCAAGCGTCAGACCTAGCGAACCTGAGCAATCAACACCAGCATGACGAGAAAAGACTGGAGTCTTTTTCAAACCGATATAAAAGCGGCATGAAGGTCATCATCTTCTTTGCGTTATTAGGTCGCGCACAAAATTTCAACAAAACAGCGACGTCCGTGCGGAGAATAGAAATTGAAATTCATCGTGAATTACAACGTCGATCCGGCCGAAACCGATTTTCGGTCCGTGCAGCATGTCATGTCCATCATCAGGACCTTCCTCGCCGTTTTCACCGATAGAGATTCCTGCGCGCTTGAAATCCGTACCGACGACACCTCCTTGGGCAACTTCTCACTCCATGGGGTGTTCAACGAATGCTTGGAACAAGAGCGCCACCTGCACAAAGCTTCGGGCATCGTGCGAATTGTCACCCCCACACCAGAGGCGATCCAACACAACGATGACGACATCATTTTGCCCCCCTCTGCTCCTGTCAGCGCCGACGACCTGTTCAGAATGTACCGGAATTCCGACTCTCGCTTAGCGACCGCCTATGAAGAAGAACATGTCAGCGATCTTTACGATGCTGATATGATCGCCTTCGCAACGACCAACGGAAACGGTTTCGGCTCCAGCACGCCGGAGCAGGCGCGCCCCGCCGTTACCTATATCACCCGGCCGGATAACAACGTCACCAGTGTCCTTGACGTCGGTTGTGGAGCGGGCCGAATTTACGAACAACTCTCGAGGCATTGCCTGATAACAGGGCATGCCATGCCCCATTACGTCGGTCTCGACTACAGCCGCAGCCAAATCGAACGGGCGCGAAGAAAATACCCGCGCGCATTTTTCAGTTACGGCGATGCAACCGAGTTACCGTTTCCAGATAACAGCTTTGATATCGTCGTGGCATCAAGCGTGTTGGGCTTCATGCCGATTGAAAGAGCGATAAAAGGCCTGTCCGAGGTTTTAAGGATAGGGCGCAAGGGAGCCTTGACGGAACTAACCTGCACGAGCCGAACTCACCCCCTGACCGGTCGCGGAACATTTGAAAAATTCAGATGGAGTTCGAGATATAGCGTAGTCACGTCTCACCCTCCGATTGAAGACGTTCTCGCAGTCGCTCAGTCCTCGAACAAAGTTGACGTCACGCAGAAAGAACATATCCACGTACACACACAAGCCGGACACCAGACGACGGTGCCGGAAGCCAGCGAGCAGTTTGCCGTTTTCAACCAATTTCTCGAACAATCCATACAATCCCTGCTACCGAAGCACGGCAGCGTCGATAGGATTCCGCGCGATGAAATTGATTCCCTGATGCTGCGGGGAGGACAAGTGGAGTTGGCATCCGGCGCCAAACACCGCATTGATCCCGGCATGATCTGGGACCGGTATGTGCAAGCGACCATACAGCCGAAAGGTTGGCGCTGGGCACCGGTCACCCGGTTGGACGACCGATATACGAAGGTTCAGGTTTTCGATTTTTCCTAATCAGATAGCCGCTTTGTCCCCACGTTCACAAATCTATATCTTCCACACGCCCTTGCCTTGCGGGGGCTTCCGGCATTAAACCATCGGTCCCGAACAACACGAATAATGGCTCATCCGTTCCAGGGAGGTCCTCCATGGCCAAGAAATTCGACAAATCCAAGCTGCCGTCCCGCTATACAAGCGTCGGGCCGGAAAGCGCGCCGCACCGCTCGTACTATTACGCCATGGGCATGACCGAGGAAGAGATCGAACAACCCTTCGTCGGCGTCGCCACCTGCTGGAACGAAGCAGCGCCCTGCAACATCGCGCTGAGCCGTCAGGCCCAGGCGGTCAAGACCGGCGTCAAGGAAGCCCACGGCACGCCCCGCGAGTTCACCACCATCACCGTGACCGATGGGATCGCCATGGGCCACCAGGGCATGAAATCGTCGCTGGCGTCGCGCGACGTGATCGCCGACTCGGTCGAGCTGACGATGCGCGGCCATTGCTACGACGCCATGGTCTGCCTCGCGGGTTGCGACAAATCCCTGCCCGGCATGATGATGGTCATGCTGCGCCTGAACGTGCCGTCGGTGTTCATGTACGGCGGCTCGATCCTGCCCGGTAAGTTCAAGGGCAAGGACGTCACCGTGATCGACGTGTTCGAAGCCGTCGGCGCCAACGCCAACGGCTCCATGTCCGACGACGACCTGCACGAGCTGGAATGCGTCGCCTGCCCGTCCGCCGGGTCCTGCGGCGGCCAGTTCACGGCCAACACCATGGCCTGCGTTTCGGAAGCCATCGGCCTGGCGCTGCCCGGCTCCGCCGGCTCCCCCGCCCCCTACGAAAGCCGCGACGAATACGCCGTGGCCTCGGGCAAGGCGGTCATGAACCTGATCGAAAAGAACCTGCGCCCGCGCGACATCGTGACCCGCAAGTCGTTCGAAAACGCGGCGCGGATCGTCGCCGCCTCGGGCGGGTCGACCAACGCCGGTCTGCACCTGCCGGCGATGGCGCATGAATGCGGCATCGACTTCACCCTCGAAGACGTCTGCGAAATCTTCAAGACCACGCCGTACATCGCCGACCTGAAGCCGGGCGGCAAATACGTGGCCAAGGACCTGTTCGACGTCGGCGGCGTGCCGGTGCTGATGAAGGCCCTGTTGGACGCCGGCTTCCTGCACGGCGACTGCATGACCGTGACCGGCAAGACCATCGCCGAAAACCTGGCCGACGTTGTGTTCCCCACCGACCAGGACGTGATCTATCCGGTGTCCAAGGCGATCACCCCGACCGGCGGCGTCGTCGGCCTGAAGGGCTCGCTTGCCCCCGAGGGTGCGATCGTCAAGGTCGCGGGCCTGCACAAGCTGCAGTTCACCGGCACGGCCCGTTGCTTCGATTGCGAGGAAGACGCCCTGCAGGCGGTCCTCAAGCAGCAGATCAAGGAAGGCGAAGTCGTCGTCATCCGCTACGAAGGCCCCAAGGGCGGCCCCGGCATGCGCGAAATGCTGTCCACGACCTCGGCCATCTACGGCCAGGGCCTGGGCGAAAAGGTCGCGCTGATCACCGACGGCCGGTTCTCGGGCGCGACGCGCGGGTTCTGCATCGGTCACGTCGGCCCGGAAGCCGCCGTGGGCGGCCCCATCGGCCTGTTGAAGGACGGCGACGTCATCACCATCGACGCCGATAAAGGCACGCTGGACGTGGAAGTCTCCGCCGAGGAGATGGAAGCCCGCCGCAAGGCCTGGAAGCCGCGCAAACACGACTACCAGTCGGGCGTGCTTTGGAAGTATGCTCAGCTTGTGGGCCCCGCCTGCAACGGCGCCGTCACCCATCCGGGCGCCAAAGAGGAAACCCACGTTTACGCTGACATCTGACGCCGGAACATCCCCGGCGGCGGACACCGTCGGGGATAGGCTGAGGAACGGGTCATGACCGATACGTCGTCGCTTAACCGCCGAGAACACGACCGCGCCGCAACCGGGTTGCAGGCGCGCGTCACGGTCGGCGAGGCCACGACCAAGTGCAAGATCGAGGATATTTCCCCCGGCGGGGCGCAGATCATCGCCTCGCTGGATCTTGCCCGGGGTCGCAACCTGACCCTCAACCTCGGCCATTTCGGCGATGTCCATGCCACCGTGGTGTGGTGCCGCAAGGGTCGCCTGGGCATCAAGTTCGAGGCCGATCCCGAGGTCATGGCCGAAATCGTCATGACGATCGCCCATATGGGCTAGGCCGCGGCGCGCATGTCTTCCGCCCCGACCGTATCGAATTCCCCCACCTTCGACGTTTCCTTCGCCCGCGCGCAGTTTCCGGACTCCTGTTTCGCGCCGGGGCCGGACGGCGGCTGGGCATTTTTCGAAAACGCGGGCGGCTCGTTCGTGCCGCGCACGGTCGTCACCCGCATGACCGACTACATGCGCGAAAGCCAGGTTCAGCCCCTGGCCCCCTACCCTCAATCGCAACTCGCCGCCCGCCGCATGGCCGAGGGCCACGACCGCATGGCGGCGATGATCGGCGCGGCCCCGGACGAAGTCGTGATCGGCCCCTCGACCTCGATGAACGTCTACGTCCTGGCGCAGGCCCTGCGGCCCCTGTGGCAGCCCGGCGACGAGGTGATCGTCGCCGTCGCCAATCACGAGGCCAATTCCTCGCCCTGGCGGCGCTTGGCCGAATTCGGCATCGTCATCAAGGAATGGCCGGTCGACCCGGCCACGGGCGTCCTTCGCGGCGATCTACTAGGCGACCTGTTGACCGAGCGCACGCGGCTGGTCGCCTTCCCCCATGTCTCCAACATCACCGGCGACATCAACGACGTCGCCGCCATCACCCGTCAGGTTCATGCCGCCGGGGCCTGGGTCTGCGTCGATGCCGTGGCCTATGCCCCGCACCGGGCCATCGACGTGAAGGCCTGGGACGTCGATTTCTACCTGTTCAGTTTCTACAAGATCATGGGGCCCCATATGGGGCTGCTCTACGGCAAGCGCGAGCGCCTGTTGGAAGCGCGCGGCCAGGGCCACCTGTTCTTTGCCGAGGACGACGTCCAGCACAAGCTGAACCCCACCGGCCCGCAGCACGAAATGATCGCCGCCCTGGCCGGCATCGCCGATTATTTCGACGCCCTGGCCGACCATCACGGGATCGCGGGCAACGACCTGCACAGCCGCGCCCGGGGCGTGTTCGAGCTGATCGCGGGCCATGAACAGCGCCTCGCCGAACGGTTCCTGGCGGGGACCTTAAGCATCCCCGGCCTGCGCCTCCTGGGCCGCCCCAGCGCCAACGCCCGGGACCGCGCGCCGACGTTTTCCTTCACCATCGAGGGCACATCCTCGGCCGAGGTGGTCGAACGCCTGACCGCCCAGAAAATCGCCTGCTGGAACGGCGACTTCTACGCCCCCCGCCTGCTCGAAGCCGTCGGCGTCAAAGACACCACCGACGGCGTCGTCCGCACGTCCATGGCGCATTACAATACGGTGGGTGAGGTGGAGAGGTTGGTGGGGGCTTTGGGGGCCATATCTTGAAGGCCAAAAAGCCAGAAGGTGAAATAAGCGCCCCGATGGAGTGGCTTAAAATCGTGCTCTGGCTTTTTGGAATTGGAGCCTTAGTGGGTTTAGTCGTTCAGATACACCCGACCGGCGGAACAAATTTCGAAATGTCCCGCGTATGGAAGTATTACCTGTTTGTCGGCGTTGGCGGCCTTTTCTGCCTTGATCGAATACGCCGGAGCATCATCGCATTGAGGGCAAGAACTAATCCGGAGTCAGAGTAAGAAACCCGCAAGCAGCCCAAACGAGCACGACCAGGCTATTGCGAGGGCACCGGCGGCACGTTCGACTGCGCCGCGTGAAACTGGTCCACCGCCTTGCGGGTTTTGTTCAGCTTCTTTTCCAGCATCTTTTCCTCTTTTTCGAGGGCGCGTTCGAGGCCTTTGATGCGCTTGTTAAGCGCTTCGATATTGGCGAGGCGTTCGATGCGGCGTTCGGCGTCGCGTTTGCGGCTCCATTTGCGGAAGCGCCATTCGCCCGCGACCAGCAGCAGCATCACCCCCGCCCCGGCGCAGACCAGCGCGCCCACCAGATAGGCAGTTTTGTGCAGGCTGACCGCCGTGCCCCAGAAGCCGATGGTGGTCAGGCAGGCCGCCGTCATGAACAACAGGCGGCGGGTCACCGGGTCGTCCTTCTGGACCTCGTTCTGAGCGGCGGCGACGGCGATGGCGATCTCGGTCTTGGCCATGGCCTGCCATTGCTTGAACGACATGCCTTCGCCGATGGTGCGGCCCTCGCGGATGAACTGCTCCAGGCGCATCATGATGTATTCGGCGCGCTGTTCGGGCGTCGGGTCCAGGGGCAGTTCGGGCGTTTGCGGGTCGTTCATCGTCATACGTCTCCGACGATCACCCTAAGCCAGTGCGATTAACAGGCGGTTACTCGGCCGCGCCCGCACGGCAGATACCGTACAACCGATGAGGGGGCCCATAAGGCCCCCTCCGGTACGTCATTTCGGACGGCAGGCCTATTCGGCGGCTTTGGCCGGGACCTGATGCATGTACACGTCCTGCTGCGGGAACGGGATGGTGAACCCGGCCGCTTCCAGGCCCAGTTTGACCTTTTTGTTCAACGAGAACAGGGTCGGCCAGTAATCGCCGGTGTTGACCCAGCAACGCATGTTGATGTCGATCGAGCTGGCGGCCATGGCCATCAGCATCACTTCCGGCGCGGGGTCCTTCAGGACCTTTTCTTCCCCGTCCAGAATGCCCTTCAGGCAGGTCATCGCACCTTCGAGGTCGTCGCCGTAGGAGACAGAGGCCAAGAGGTCGATACGCCGCGTCGGGTTGCGCGAGAAATTGGTGATGGTCGAGCCGAACACCGCGGAATTCGGCGCCGATTTGAAGATCCCGTCGGGGGTCCGTAGCTCCGTCGTGAACAAGCTGATTTCCACGACCGTCCCGGCCTGTCCGCCGGCGTCGATGAAATCACCGACCTTGAACGGGCGCAGCACCAACAGCATCACCCCGGCGGCCACGTTCTGCAACGTGCCCTGCAAGGCCAGACCAATCGCCAGGCCGGCGGCACCCAAGACAGCGATGATGGAGGTTGTTTGAACCCCGAACTGGTTAAGGACCGCGACCAGAACAAAGGCCAGGATCGTATAGCGCACCATGGACGACAGAAACGGCGTCAGCGTGTCGTCGATGGATTTGACCTTGTTCAGCGCCTTGGTCACCGTGCGCTTGGCCCAACCGGCGAACCACCAGCCGAGAACCAGGATCACGATGGCGCCGATAACGCTCATTCCGTATTCCGTGCCCACGTCGACGATCGTCTGCATCACTGCTTCGACCGTTTTCTGAGCTTGGACCATTTCATTTTCCATTAAAGGGCCTCTTCGTCTAAGTCCCCCCATCCCCGAGGGTTTTCGCGCCGATTATGTTGAGGTTCACCTGTAGCCTCAAGCCTTTCCGTCACACATAGATCCCCCCTCGTCGAATATGCCCTTAAACATCCGTTGAAGGTGAAATGGCCCCCCAGACAGTGAAAGCCCCGCCGGTTTCAGGGGCGGGGCTTTCCTTTTCAGTTTCGGGGCGCGCCTTGCGCTGCCCTCTCCCGATGATCACCGGGTAAACGGGGTATGGGTCGATATGTCGGACGGCTGCATCGGTGGTTCCATCTTTGTAACCTCCCTCGGCTGTTCATGAGAAAAGGCTAACGAAAGATTCCCCAGTCACACCAGCCCCTGAAAGTTCCTATTCGGACCTATTTGATAGGAGTAAAGGATCATCGAAAGGTCATAAGCAACTGTCGATTTTCGTCCACAAATTGTATATTATTTACACCTTATATTTGATGGTGCGACCATGCCCCCTAGAAGGAATCGGCCTTGGATGCTGTTCTAGAAAAACTGGTCCCATATCTAGACAACGGCTTCGCGCTAATCGCATTCCTTGCCGTTCTGTTTTTCGGCATACACAAGCTTCTGATCAAATCTGGCTTGATCACCCCCGTAACAAGGGGTGAATCCGCGGCTATCCTCAAACTCATTCTCATATACGGATTTACCCTGCTGCTGGTCGTGGCCATCGCCGTTCCCATCTATCTGGCATGGGAGAAGTACCTTACGTCCGACGTCCGCATTCATGAAATCAGGGAAAGCGCCAAACGAGAGGCAGAAGCCCTTTTCAAAAAGGAGCTAAAGTTACGACAAGCCGAATGGGAACGCGCATCGTCAGAACAATTGTCGGTGATGCAGAAGGTCTTAGAGACTTTGGTTGTCCAAGGATCGATGCCAAAAGCAGACAGCCAACAACGCGACATTGCCGCTAAAGTACGGGAGAACGGGGTTGAAAGCGCCATCCCCCTTCTGGAATCGCAGATTAAGAATTCGAATTCGAAGACCGCTCAACTGGCGATGCAGTTAGGTGCGATCACCGCATTGAATTCACCCACCAAGGCGGTCGCGGCTTATTTGAGGTCCGTCCAAGCCGACCCCACCAATGCGGAAGCCTGGCTGCAATTGGGAATCCTGAACTGGCAAATGGGAAAATACGGCGAGGCGACGAAGGCCTTGGAGCAAGCCAGCCTACTCGCTCGGAAATCAGGGGATCAACGGACATTGGCGCAGTCCCTCACGAACAGAGGAATAGTAGCCAGAAAAACCGCTCACCCAGACGAAGCCGGACGCTATCATGATGATGCTCAATCAATATTTGAGGCAATTCAAGACGCCGAAGGACAAGCCGCCAATCTAATCAGCGCTGCCTTATTAGAATCCATGCAAAATCAATGGGATAAATCCGAAGATTTAGTCATCCGCGCGATCGACATTGCCGAGGCCGGTGGCTTCAAGCGTCAACTGGCCAAGGCGTACAACAATCTCGGCCATCTCTACTATCATCGCGACCAGCTTCAAGAAGCCCTCCATAATTACGATTTAGCACTTGCCCTCAACCAGGAACTGAAGCGAAGCAGAGGTATATTGCTCAACCTCATGAATATGGGGTCGATCCACGTAGCACTCGGCAATTTGGACGACGCAAAGCACCTGTATGAGGAATCCCTTCGTCTGGCTGAAAGTAGATCTTCGAGGGAAGAATACGTCATGGCTTACGCCAACCTCGGGGCCCTTTACCACAAGATGGGCGATCGTCAGAAAGCGGAACACTTCACCTCCTCGGCGATCCGAATGGCCAAGGAAAACCAAATTACCCAAGTCCTTGCCGGCGGCTACGAGAACCTGGGTCGCATAAAAGCGGAAGGTGGGGATTTTTCAGCCGCAAAGTCTGCATTGCTCTCCTGCATTCGCATCGCGGGGAAACGCACCGACAGGCAGCAAATCTCATTCTGCCGACTCGAGCTTGGAAACACCGCGCGCCTGAGCAAGAAATTCGACGAGGCCAAGCTTCAAATTCAACAAGGCCTAACCACCGCACAAGCGGTCAAATGTCGCCCAGCAGTGGCCCTCGCCCACAAATACTTTGGCTTGGTCCACTTCGATCTGGGCGACCGGAATCGCAGCGCCAGCGAATTCAAAATTGCCCACGACCTGTTCAAAAAGTCAGGTCATCTATTCGAAGCCAATGCGGTAAACCGACTGATCGCCACGCTGAACGCGCTGCCCCGAAACCAATAATCCATCCGGAACGACGCGACGGGACAATGGATAGAATCAGCCCATCGACGCCAAACGCTTGAGCGCCTCGTCCAGGCGGGCGCGGGTTGCCTGGGCCTCGGCCAGCTTTTCGCGTTCACCCTCGACCACTTCGTCAGGGGCGTTGGCGACGAACTTCTCGTTGCCCAACTTCTTCTCGAACCGGGTGATTTCGGCGTCCTGCTTGTTGATTTCCTTTTCCAGGCGGCCCTTTTCGGCCTCCAGGTCGATCACGTCGGCGATCGGCAGGATGATCGTGGCTTCATCCAGAACGTCCTGCACCGCGCCCTTCGGCACCTCGCCGGTCAGCAATCCGGCATCGGTCAGGCGGGCCAAACGCAGGATCAAATCCCTGTGCGCGGTCAGCGCCGCCTGGGCCCCTGCCCCGGCGTCTTTCAACAGCATGGGAATTTTGGCCGAGGGCGGCACGTTCATTTCCGCCCGCACGGCGCGAATCTGCGAAATCAGGCGCACGACCCAATCCATTTCCGCATTGGCCCGGGCGTCGATCAGGTCGGCGCCATATTCCGGCCAGGGCGAGGAAATCAGCGGCTGCGCGCGGTCGGCGCGGGTTTGCCACAGTTCCTCGGTGATGAACGGGATGATCGGGTGCAGCAAGGTCACGATCTGATCCAAAACCCAGGCCGCGGCGGCGCGGGTTTCGGCCTTGGCGGCGGCGTCCTCGCCCGCGAACACGGGCTTGGCGAACTCCAGATACCAATCGCAGAACGTGCCCCAGGTAAAGGCGTAGAGCGCACCCGCCGCATCGTTGAAGCGATAGGCCTCCAGCGCCTTGGCGGTTTCGGCCTCGGCCTCGGCGACCTTGCCGACGATCCAGCGGTTGAGGGTGGAATTAACCGATTTTGGATTAAATTCTGGATCGGGGCGGCATTCATTCATGTCGCAGAACCGCGCCGCGTTCCAGATCTTGGTGCAGAAGTTGCGATAACCCTCGACCCGGCTTTCCGACATTTTCACGTCGCGGCCTTGGGCGGCGAAGGCCGTCAGGGTAAAGCGCAGGGCGTCGGCGCCGAACTTGTTGATCAGGTCCAGGGGATCGATGACGTTGCCCTTGGACTTGGACATCTTCTGTCCCTTTTCGTCCCGCACCAGGGCGTGGATATAGACCGTGTGGAACGGCACCTCGTCCATGAAATGCAGGCCCATCATCATCATCCGGGCGACCCAGAAGAAAATGATGTCGAAGCCGGTGACCAGCACGTCGGTCGGATAATGGGCGGCAAGCTCCGGCGTTTCATCGGGCCAGCCCAGGGTCGAGAACGGCCACAGGGCCGACGAGAACCAGGTATCCAGCACATCGGGGTCGCGGGTCAGCTCGACATCGTCCTTGCCGTAATGGGCACGGGCCGCGGCCAGGGCTTCTTCCTCGGACAATTCAACGAAAACTTCGCCGTCCGGGCCGAACCAGGCCGGGATCTGATGGCCCCACCACAGCTGGCGCGAGACGCACCACGGCTGGATGTTGCGCATCCATTCGAAATAGGTGTTTTCCCAGTTCTTGGGCACGAACTTGGTCTTGCCCGTCTCGACGGCCTCGATGGCCGGTTTGGCCAGGGTCTTGGCGTCGACAAACCACTGATCCATCAGCCAGGGCTCGATCACCACGCCGGACCGGTCGCCATGCGGCACGGTCATGGCGTTGTCCTCGACCCGGTCGAGCAGGCCCAGTTCTTCCATGTCATGCAGGATCGCCTGACGGGCGGCGAAACGCTCCATCCCCTGGAACTTCTGCGGCACTTCCTCGTTCATATGGGCGTCGGCGTCGAAGATGTTGATGACGTCCAGCCCCCTGCGCTTGCCGACCTCGAAATCGTTGAAATCATGGCCCGGGGTAATCTTGACCGCGCCGGAGCCCTTTTCCGGGTCGGCGTAGCTATCGGCGACGATGGGAATGCGCCGCCCGACGATCGGCAGCACCACGTACTGGCCGATCAGGTCCTTATATCGCTCGTCATCGGGGTGCACGGCCACACCGGTATCGCCCAGCATGGTTTCCGGGCGGGTCGTGCCGACGGTGATGTATTCGCCGTCGCGGCCCTCGATGGGGTACTTGAAGAACCACATCTTGCCTTTTGTCTCGCGCTGTTCGACCTCCAGGTCGGAAATCGCGGTGTGCAGCTTGGGGTCCCAGTTGACCAGCCGCTTATCGCGGTAGATCAGGCCCTGCTTGTGCAGTTCGACAAAGACCTTAACGACGGCCTTGGACAGACCTTCGTCCATGGTGAAGCGTTCACGCGACCAATCGCAGGACGCACCCATGCGGCGCAGCTGACGGGTGATGGTGCCGCCCGATTCCGCCTTCCATTCCCAGACCCTCTCGACGAACTTGTCGCGACCCAGGTCGGTGCGCTTGACGCCTTCGGCCTCCAGCATGCGCTCGACCACCATCTGGGTCGCGATGCCCGCATGGTCGGTGCCTGGCTGCCACAGGGTCTGATCGCCCTTCATGCGGTGATAGCGGATCAGGATGTCCTGCAGCGTGTTGTTGAGCGCATGCCCCATGTGCAGGCTGCCGGTCACGTTCGGCGGCGGAATGACGATGGTATACGGCTGACCGTTGGCGCCCTCGCCCCCCGAGCCACCGGCCTGTGCGGGAGCGAACGCGCCGCTCTCCTCCCATTCCTGGTATCGGCGGGCTTCCACCTCTTCGGGATGGTAGGTCTTTTCCAATTCGGCCATGGCCGGCGGTCCTTACGCTTCGGTTTAAATTCGGGATTTGAATTCTGGTTTAGATACGAAAAACCCCGGGGAACCAACGCTCCCCGGGGGAACCGGCGCAACTTAACGCCGACGCATTCAGATTTCCAGACCCAGGCTCCGGTTTTTAACCGGAACGCCCGGGCGTCCTGATCAACCCCAGTTGTCCAGGCCTTCGGCCCGGTTCACCATGGTGTCGATTTCCTTCTTCACCAAGCGTTCGATCAGGTACGGCAGATTACGATCCAGCCATTCGCGCAGGATCGGTTTCAGCATTTCGCGCACGATGCCTTCCAGCGACGCATCGCCCGACGACATGACCGGCAGGTCGCGGCGGTCGAGAATCGCCTTGGCCAACTCGGCCAGAACGTCAGAGCCGTGCAACGAGGTCGGCTGCGAAATGATGGCGTCCGGCGCGATCATGTCCGGCGTCAATTCCATGATATCCGCCATCGGGCCGGGTTCCGGCGCGGGCGGCGGAGGGGGCGGCGGCGGCGGCGCGGCGGCAGCCATCGGCTCCGGCTCGGGTTCCGACTCGAAAAAGTCGTCGATGTCGGGCATCGGTTCCGGCTCGGGCTCGGGTTCCGGCTCGTCCAGTTCGGTCATGTCGATTTCTGGTTCCGGTTCCGGCTCGGGCTCCGGCATGGGTTCCGGTTCCGGCTCGGGCTCCGGTTCGGGCGCGGCGGCTTCTTCAGCCGGCGCAGCGCCGTTTTCCTCGTCTTCCTCCTCCGCAAGAATCTTGCGGATGGAAGAGAGGATATCTTCCATCGAAGGTTCGCCGCCTTCAGCAGCTTCGGCTTCTTCGCTCATAATCCCGCATGCCCATCAATTTTCGTCGCGCTATCGGCTCCCCACTCCCACGCAGGCACCGAATCACGCCACTTTCCCAACATACACCAGCCATTAACCCACGTTGATCGTTAATATTTGGTATATCACTGGAAATTAACGCGGAACGCCGGAACGCTCCCGGTTGCGAGCGGCCGCATACGCCCCGCGCAGCGGCCGCTTACAGGCAAACCTTACTTGCCTTCGTCGCTGCTGGAGCCGCCGAACCACTTACCGCGCACTTCGTCGTAGTGCTTACGCGGATCGTAAACATCGACTCCGAGGCTCAGGTCCTGCGCCGTCATCCGACCGATCGCGGTGGCCAGCTCAAACGCCGCCACCCGCTCGTCCCGCTGGGCTTCCGTATGGCCGACGCGGGCGTCCAACAATTCCTGTTCGGCGTCCAGCACGTCCAGAACGGTGCGCGAGCCGACGGCGGCTTCACGTTCGACCCCGTCCAGGGCGACCACGTTGGCTTCGATCTGCGATCTGAACGACACCACGCGGGCGCGGGCCGTTTGCAGGTTTTCCCAGGCGCTGGTCGCATCCTCGACCGCATCGCGGCGGGCCTGATCGATGTTGCGGATCAATTCCGCAAGGCTCTGTTTGGCTTCGCGCAAACGAGAGTACACATCGCCCTGTTGATACAGCGGGATCGTCAGGTTGACCATCACCTCGGCGGAATCGATTCGGCCCGAGTCCGTAGAGCTTTGATAGGCACGAGAGCTTTCATAGGCACGGTCGACGCTGCCGGTCAGATCGACCTGCGGCAGCAGTTCGCCCTTGACCTCGCGCACCGTATTCTGCCCCGCCTTGCGGTCGAATTCGGCGGCGACGACGTTCGGGTTGTTCGTGGCCGCCTGCGTGATGGCGTCATGCCGGTCCTTCGGCAGCCCTTCCGGATCGGCGGGCAGCTTCAGGCCCTTCGGCGCGGGCAGGCCGACGATGTTTTCGTAATTGGCGCGCGAGTTTTCCAGGCTGGCTTCGGCGCGAATGCGGTCGGCCGTGGCCCCCGCCAGACGCGCTTCGGCCTGGTGAACGTCGGTACGGGTGATTTCACCCACTTCGAACCGGTCCTTGGTCGCCTCCAATTGGCGCTTCAGAACCTTTTCGTTGTTGATGTTCAGATCCAACACCGCTTCGTCGCGAAACACGTTCAGATAGGCAGTGGCCGCAGCCAACAGAATATCCTGTTCCGTATCGATCAGACGCGCCCGTTCGGCGCGGACGGAATTTTCCGCCCCTTCTGTCGCGGCCAGGGTTCGCCCGCCGCGATACAGCGGCTGCGTGACCGATACCCCGGCGGAGGCCGGATTGCGGTTCTGGGTTCGGTCGGAAGTCCGCAGCGTCGAGCGGTTGCGGTTATACCCCGCATCGGCCGTGATCGAGACCGAAGGCCGCCAGTTCGACAGGGCCTGCGGCACCTGTTCGTCCGTCGCCCGCAAGCGCGCCCGCCGGGCCGCCAACGTCGGGTTGTTGCTGTAAGCCGCGATCAAGGCGTCGGCCAGGGACTGCGCATGCGCCGGTGCCGGGGCCAATGCCATCAAGCCCGCCACTGCGGCGGCGCCAAGAGCAATTCGTGAAACGCCGGAAATCCGACGGGAATCATAAGAGAAAGGAAATCGAATTCGCGTTATCAAGGCCGTTACTCGCCTGTGGTTTGGATTGAGCTACCATACTATCTGACGGCGGCGCGTCCAGATTTCAACAATTTGCCTGCAAAAATACAGACAATTCGAAAACTTGTAAAACCCACCTTGCTTTCCCATGGCCGAACGCGAACGCATGCCGACCATCGTCAAAAGGTGAAGGCTTCCTCCAATTCGAAACCGGGAAGGTCCGGGGTGCCGGCGTCGAACAAGTCGCGCCGCGAAACCGTGTCGCCATAGCGGACGGCCAGAACAGCGCTGCCCAGGGCGGTGTCGCCTTCGGAGCAGACCACCACCAAACGGCCACCGTCGGCCAATTGCTTTTCGATCTTTTCCGGAATGCGGGGCACTGCGCCGTCAAAGAAAATCACATCGTAGGGGGCCTGCTTGGGATAGCCGTTGGCCATCTTGCCGTCGATTACCGCGACGGTGTCGATTCCCAAGGCGCTCAGGGTTTCCTGAGCCTGCTTGGCCATCGCCTTGTCGCTCTCCACAACCACGACCGTATTGGCCAGCTTCGACAACAGCGCCGCCGAATACCCGGTACCGCAGCCGATGCACAACACCACGTCGTCGGCCCCGATGCGCGCCGACTGCAACAGCCGCGCCGTGACCATCGGCTCCATCAGATAGCGACCGCCACCGACCGACAGGGCTTCGTCGACATAAGCAATGGACCGCTTCTCGGCGGGCACAAAGGCCTCGCGCGGCATTTCCGCCATGGCGTCGATGACGCGGTCATCGGTCACCTTGTTGGGCAGAATCTGGCAATCGATCATATTTCGGCGCGCGGCAGCGAAATCCATGTCGCCGGGTCTCCTTCGCTTTGGGATCGGGCCGCCGGATGTCCGGACAGGCTGAAATTCTGTATAGTCCCAGCCGCAGCCAAACACAATGGCGGGGCGCATTCCCGGTAGCTTTCCAGGCACTTTTCAAGGCTGCGCAATTTCTGTGAAATTTCGTGTGAACAGGCGCTTGACCACCGGGGGGTCAATATGTAATGTCCGCCCCTCTGTGGGCCGAAGCCGGTCGCCTCGCCCTTTGGAAAAGACTTGATTTCAGGTCCTTCCTTGGGGATAAGCCCCGGCCCAGTTAGTGCCTTACTGGGGCGCGGTGGCGGAGTGGCTACGCAGCGGCCTGCAAAGCCGTGTACACCGGTTCGATTCCGGTCCGCGCCTCCACGCCTGATCCGGCGTAGCTCAGTTGGTAGAGCAGTCGGCTGTTAACCGACTTGTCGCAAGTTCGAGTCTTGCCGCCGGAGCCAATTAGAAGAGGGCCAGTCCTGAGACCAGGGCTGGCCCTTTTCCGTTGCCGAACCTACATTCGATTCCAGATTGATTGATGTGAGACGGAGGCCGCCCTGCATCGCCCCGCCCTGCCCTTATCCGTTCTGTGCTTTGCCGCCTTGGCCGCGATCCTGCCGCCCCGCCCGGCGGCAGCGGCGGAATGCGGCCTGTCCGGGCCGCCGCCGACCGCGCGGTTGACGGAAAAGCGCGGCTCGGTCCGATTCTCCAACGGCTTTTCCAGCAATCAGCTCGCCTCGAAACAACAGCGCGCGGGCGGAGCCGCCAGTCCCGGACCGGAATGGCACCCGGTCGGCCTGATGAGCCGCGACTTGAAATGGGAATTCCGCGTCAAGGTCCGGGGCGAGCGCCGATCCGTCGGATATTGCGTCGGCCTGGACCATGTGGACATGACCGTCGGCTACGGCCGCATCAACGTCTACGTCGACCGCCGCTATCGCCCAGGCAGTTGCCAGTACGACGTGATTCGCGAACACGAAAACCAGCACGTCCTGAATTTCCAACACACCCTGGCTGCCTATATGCCGGAGCTTCGCCAGCGTCTTGCCGCCGAGGCCCAGGCCGCCGCACCGGTCGCGGCCGGAGGCATGAATTCGGGCGCGCGCTATTTCGTCAACCTGTTGCGCGACCGCCTGACGCCCGTCATCCAACGCATGCAGGCGGAAATGAACGCCGCCGACCGCCGCCTGGACACGCCGGACAGCTACCGCGCAACCCAGGCTCGCTGCGAGAACTGGTAGAATCGGGGGGCCTGGTCAGGAATCGAGGGACCGGCCCTTCTTGATCGCGCCATCGCCGAACTTGCCGCGCAGGCGATCCATCGCCGCCTCAACCTTTTCGACCTTCCGCGCCCGATCGTCGGTGCCGTCCAACAGGTCGGCAGTTTCCGGCTGGGAGGCATCCACGGCCTCGACATTCTGCACCCCGACGCCGATCAAGCGGAACAACCGCCCATCGGCTTCTTTCTCCAGCATCGGCAGGGCCGCGCGATAGATTGCATCGGCCAATTGGGTTGACCGGTCCAGGCGTTTGGAGCGTGTCAGTTGGCGAAATTGATCAGTCTTGAGCTTCAGGACCACAGTCACACCCGAGACACCCTTGCGCTTCAAGCGGGTCGAAACCTTTTCCGCCAAGCGCCACAGGACCGGCTTCAGGGCTGCCATATCGCCGATATCCACGTCGAAGGTCGTTTCCGCCGAGACACTCTTGGCCGCACTGTCGGGCGTAACCCGACGTTCGTCCTCCCCCCGGGAGAAATGATAGAGGCGGCTGCCCATGGCTCCGTAGCGGGCCATCAGGTCCCGCTCATCGAACCGCAGCAGATCGCCGATGGCCGAAATACCGTCCCGCTCCAATTTCTGGCGCAGGCTGCGGCCCACGCCCCAGATCATGCCGACGGGCTTGTCGCGCAGGAAATCCCCGGCCTCGGCCTCGCCGATGGCAGCGAAGCCGCGCGGCTTGTCCAGGTCTGATGCGACCTTGGCCAGGAACTTGTTGTAGCTGAGGCCGATCGAGGCCGTGACCCCAACCTCATCTTCGATCCGCCGCACCAGGCGCACCAAGGTCTGGGCCGGCGCCCCCCGGTGCAGGGTCGCCGTTCCGGCCAAATCAAGGAAGGCCTCGTCGATGCTGAGCGGCTCCACCAGGGGCGTTAGATCGCGCATCATCTCGCGAATCTGGCCGCCGACGCGCTGATACTTTTCCATGTCCGGGCGAATCACCACGGCCTTTGGGCAAAGCTTCAGGGCTTGGAACATCGGCATGGCCGAACGCACGCCCGAGATTCGCGCGATGTAGCAACAGGCGGAAACCACCCCGCGCCGCCCGCCGCCGACGATCACCGGACGCCCGGCAATGGCCGGATTATCGCGCTTTTCCACGCTGGCGTAGAACGCGTCGCAATCGATATGCGCCATCGACAGGCTGGCCAGTTCGGGATGGCTGAACAGCCGCCGCCCGCCGCATTCCGGACAACGGCCCGGCGGTGCGTCCTCGGCGCTATCCCATAGGGCCGCGCAATCCCGGCACAGGGTCTTCATCTTTTCCGCGTCTTCCGCCATAAACAATTGAACGACAAGCAATCTTGACGCCCGCCCCCGAAGGGCGCGACTATGTTACGTGCAGTCATTGGCCTGTTCCATCCGCATGCGAGGATCACGGTTGGGGCATGCTCCAAATCCCGCGAAATGCGGAAAGGTGTTCGAGGATGAGTGACGCTGACGCCCCCGTCGTCGATTCCGACGCGATGCGGGAAGCGCATCTTGAGATTCGGCAATTGAAGGAAACGATTGCCGCACTTCGCCAGGAACTCGAAAACAAGGTTTTCGACATGCAGCGCGCCGAGCAGGACGCGCGCGCAGAAGGCGTGGACGAAATCAAGCAGCTGAAAGACACCGCAGGCGCTCTGCGCGAGGAATTGGAGCAACTGAATTTCCAGCGCCAAAAGGAAGTTCAGGAGGAACGCGCCACCGGCAACGACGAAATCACCCAGTTGAAGAACACTATTCAGGCGCTCCGCGACGAAATGGAAGCGCTGAAGTTCGAGAAAGAACAGGAATTGAACGAGGCTGTTTCCGCCGGCCGCGACGAAATCCAGCAACTGCGCGCGACCATCGCCTCGCTGCGTGAAGAGATGGAAGAACAATCCTTCCAACACCAGCAGACCGTTCAAGAAATGTCGCGGACCCGCCGGGATGAGGTTGCGGAACTGCAACAGGCCATCGTCACCCTGCGCCGGACCCTGGAAATCAAATCGATGACCGAGATCAAGGCCCCGGTTGCCGACACCCAAGGCACGGGGGCGCGGCAGTGAGCGCCAATCCGCAAACGCCCGACGTTACCGTGCGCCGCTCGCCCCGCGGGGTGGCCACCACGCGCCCGGCCAAGGCCCCTGCCCCGGCAGCGGCGTCGGCCACGGACGAAGAAATTCACCGCAAGCTGCACGAAGCCGACCGCCGCCTGAAACAGGCGGAAATGCTGCTCAATGTGTCGCGCCGGGTGGCCGGAATCGAATCCCTGGATGAAGTTCTGGAAACCCTGGTCGAAGTCATCGTTTACGAACTGAATGCCGAGCGCGGCACCCTGTTCCTGAACGACCCGGCAACGGGCGAACTGTATTCCCGCGTCGCGCAGGGTAACTTCCAGCGCGAGATCCGCATCCTGAACAATACCGGTGTCGCCGGCCACGTCTTTACCTCGGGCGAAGGCGAGATCATCGACGACGCCTACCACGATCCGCGCTTCAACCGGTCGGTCGACGAACAGACCGGGTTCCGCACCACGACGATCTGCGCCGCCCCGGTGAAGACCGTGAAGGACGAGATCATCGGCGTCGTGCAGTGCCTAAACAAAAAGGGCGGCGAAAAGTTTTCCGACGACGACCTGGCTTTGCTGGAAGCCATCACCACCCAAGCCGCCGTGGCCCTGCAGAGCACGCAATTCGTCGAGAGCATGAAGAAGAGCCGCGAACAGGAAATGAAATTCCTGGACATGGTCTCGGACGTGACCTCGAACCTGGAGTTGGGTTCGCTGTTGTCGCGCGTCATGTCCGAAGCCACGCGCATGCTCAACGCCGACCGCTCGACCCTGTTCCTCAACGACGAGAAAACCAACGAGCTGTTTTCCCGCGTCGCCATGGGTGATTCCTTGGGCGAAATCCGCCTGCCCAATCATCTGGGCATCGCCGGTGCTGTGTTTTCGTCGGGCGAGACGATCAACATCCCCTATGCCTATGCGGACCTGCGTTTCAACCCGGCATTCGACAAGAAAACCGGCTATTTCACGCGCTCGATCCTCTGCGTGCCGGTCGTCAACAAGGCAGGCAAGTGCATCGGCGTGACCCAGGTTCTGAACAAGCGCGGCGGGCCCTTCTCGGAAGAGGACGAAACCCGCCTGAAGGCCTTTACCGCGCAGGTTTCGATCGCGCTGGAAAACGCCAAGCTGTTCGAAGACGTCCAGAACATGAAGAACTACAACGAGAGCATGCTGGAAAGTATGTCGAACGGCGTGGTCACCATCGACGAGGACGGCAAGGTCGTAACCTGCAATGCCTCGGGCCTGCGGATCCTGCATTGTGACGACGAGAAAGACATCATCGGCAAGGAAGCGCAGGAATTCTTCGCCATCGAAAACGCCTGGATCAACGAGCGTCTGGAACGCCTGGAGGAAACCCAGGAAGCCGACATCACGATGGATCAGGAACTGAAGCGCGGCGACGACAAGCATTCCGTCAACGTCCACTTCCTGCCGCTCGTGACCGAAGAAGGCAAGAAGCTCGGCTCGATGATGATGATCGAAGACATCTCGTCGGAAAAACGCATGAAGTCGACCATGTCGCGCTACATGGACCCGGGCCTGGCCGATCAGTTGATGCAGGGCGGCGAAGACATCCTGGGCGGCAAAAGCCTGGAAGCCACCATCCTGTTCTCGGACGTGCGCAGCTTCACCACCCTGACGGAAAGCCTGGGCCCGCAGGGCACGGTGCAGATGCTGAACGAGTATTTCACCATCATGGTGGACTGCATCACCCGCGAAGGCGGCATGCTCGACAAGTTCATCGGCGACGCCATCATGGCCGGGTTCGGCGTGCCCCTGCCCCTGGAAGACCAGGAAGACCGCGCCCTGCGCGCCGCCATCTCCATGCTTAGGGAACTGGCCGACTGGAACGTCGAACGGGTCAAAAAAGGCGACCTGCCGATCGACATGGGCATCGGCCTGAACACCGACAACGTGGTCTCGGGCAACATCGGATCGCCCAAGCGGATGGACTTCACCATGATCGGCGACGGCGTCAACCTGGCGGCGCGGTTGGAAAGCGCGTGTAAGCAGTATTCGGCCAAGCTGCTGATTTCGGAATTCACCTATAAGAAGCTCAAAGGCACCTACCGCATCCGCGACGTCGACCGCGTGATCGTCAAGGGCAAGACCGAACCGGTCGAGGTCTATGAGGTGCTGGACTTCCACACTGATGAGACCTTCCCCAACCTGATGGAAGCCGTGAACCACTTCAAATCGGGGCGGCAGTTCTACAACAAGGGCGAATGGGACAAGGCGATCAAGGCCTTCAACGAGGCCATCGGCCTCAACCCCAACGACAAGCTGGCCAAGACCTACATCGAACGCTGCGAACACCTGAAGGCCGACGCCCCGGCCGACTGGAACGGCGTCTGGGTGATGACCAGCAAGTAGCCTCCCCGCCTCTCTCCTCTGCACATCGTCACCACCGCGCAAACATTGTTATTGCAATGCAACATTGTGCGGATAACGTAAGTGTTCGATCCAGGAAGGACGCGGTTGGGGGCCGCCTCCACAATAGAAACGGAATCGCGCACCATGAGCGTCCGCAATCTCAATAAACTGTTCCACCCCACCTCCATCGCCGTTATCGGCGCGTCCGAGCGCAAGGGCTCGGTCGGCAATCTGGTGATGCATAACCTGCTGCAGGGCGGGTTCAGCGGACCGATCATGCCGGTCAACGGCCATCATACCGCCGTCGCCGGGGTGCTGACCTATCCGGACGTGGCGTCCCTTCCCCTGACCCCCGACATGGCGGTGATCTGCACGCCCGCGCCGACGGTCCCGCAAATCATCGAAGACCTATGTGCGCGCGGCACCATGGCCGCGATCGTCCTGACCGCCGGTTTGAACAAGCTTCCGGCGACCAGCGGCGGTGGCACCGCGCAGGTGGAAATCCTGGCGACGGCGCGCAAGCACGGCATGCGCATCCTGGGGCCGAACTGCCTGGGCCTGCTGGTGCCGGGGATCGGCCTGAACGCCAGCTTCGCCCACCTGCCCGCCCTGCCCGGCAATATCGCCTTCGCCAGCCAGTCGGGCGCGTTGTGCACGGCAGTGCTTGATTGGGCGCGCGCGCGCGGCATCGGTTTTTCCCACTTCATTTCGATGGGCGATTCCATCGACACCGATTTCGGCGACGTGCTCGATTACCTGGGCGGCGATCCACATACCCGGGCGATCCTGCTTTACGTTGAATCAATCCACGAGCGGCGCGAATTCATGTCCGCCGGACGGGCCGCGTCGCGCAACAAGCCGGTCCTGGTCATCAAGGCTGGGCGCAGCAGCGCCGGAGCCGCCGCCGCTGCCTCGCACACCGGGGCCCTGGCCGGGGCCGACGCGGTCTATGACGCCGCGTTCCGCCGCGCCGGCATGCTGCGGGTTGATACCATCGACGAGATCTTCGCCGCGGTCGAAACCCTGGCCCGCGCGCCCAAGTTCAAGGGCGAACGCCTGTCGATCGTGACCAACGGCGGCGGTGTCGGCGTGATGGCCGTCGATAGCTTGGCGGAACTGGGCGGCAAGTTGGCCGAGTTCTCGGACGAGACACTGGCGACCCTTGACGCCAACCTGCCCGCGACCTGGTCCCACGCCAATCCGGCGGACATCATCGGCGACGCCCCGCCCGAGCGTTATACCGCCGCCATCCGCACCCTGGCGGCGGCCAAGGAATCAGACGCCGTGCTGGTTATGCACGCGCCCACGGCCACGGCCTCCAGCACCGAAGCGGCGCAGGCGACCATCGACGTGGCCCGCGAAACAAAGGCCCCGATCCTGGCCAACTGGGTCGGGCAGGAAGCCGTCGCCCCGGCGCGCAAGATGCTGCGCGAGGCGGGTATTCCGACCTATGACACGCCGCGCGAAGCGGTCGGCGCGTTCATGCATTTGATCACCTACAAGCAAAACCAGGAGATGCTGACGGAAACGCCCGCGTCCCTGCCGGCGCAGTTCAACCCAGCCAACGCCGTGGCGCGGATGGTGATCGACAGCCGCCTGAGCGAAGGCGACGCCATGCTGACCGAGCCGGAGGCAAAATCGGTCCTGGCGGCCTATGGCATTCCGACTGTAGAAACCCACATCGTGACCTCGCCCGAGGAAGCCGCCGCCAAGGCCCAGGATATGGGCTTTCCCGTGGCCCTGAAGATTTTGTCGCAGGATATCTCGCACAAGTCGGACGTCGGCGGGGTCGACCTGTTCCTGGACACGGCGGACGCGGTAAAGACCTCGGCCGAGCGGATGTTGAAGAACATCGGCGAGAAATTCCCCAAGGCCAATATCCAGGGCTTCACCGTGCAACGCATGGCCGACCGCCCGGGCGCGCACGAGTTGATCATCGGCGTAACCTGCGATTCCATCTTCGGTCCGGTGATCCTGTTCGGGCAGGGCGGCACGGCGGTCGAGGTCATCGCCGACCGCGCCGTGACCCTGCCGCCGCTGAACATGCATCTGGCCCGCGACCTGATTTCCCGAACCCGGGTGTGGAAGCTGCTGCAGGGCTATCGCGACCGCCCACCGGTCGACATGGACGCGCTCTGCCTGACCCTGGTCCGCATTTCGCAGATGATCGTCGACATTCCGGAACTGCTGGAATTGGACATCAACCCCTTGTTGGCCGACGAAAACGGCGTGCTGGCGCTGGACGCCCGCATCCGCGTCGCCAAACGCGCGCCGGGCGATCATTCCCGCGATCTGGCGATCCGACCCTACCCGGCCGAGTTGGAAGAACCCTTCAAGCTGACCAGCGGGCGCGAGGTCACGCTCCGCCCAATCCGGCCCGAGGACGAACCCGAACACCGCGAGTTCATTTCCCGCCTGACGCCGGAAGACATCCGCTTCCGATTCTTCGGCATCGTCCGCGAGTTTCCCCATTCGGAAATCGCGCGCCTGACGCAGATCGACTACGACCGGGAAATGGCCTTCATCGCCACGACGCCGACCGAGGGCGATGCGCACGAGACCCTGGGCGTGGTCCGCACGGTCAACGACCCCGACAACGAATCATGCGAATTCGCGATCATCGTCCGCTCCGACATCAAGGGCCAGGGCCTGGGCTACAAGCTGATGGACAAGATGATCGCCTATTGCAAAGGGCGTGGGATCAAGACCATGACCGGACAGGTCCTGGCCGAAAACCACCCCATGCTGGACATGGTGCATCAGCTGGGGTTCAAGGTCCGCCGCCTGCCGGACGAGCCGGTGATGGAAACCGTCCTCGATCTTTCGTGATAGCTGGCCTGATAGCCGCGATTACTTCGTGGTCGCCACGAACACGCCGTCCCAATCCGCCGCCGGCGGGTTCTCGCGGTAGTCGGCGATGCGTTCGTCATAGACGTCGCACAACACGTCCAGGTTCGCTTCCAGATGCCAAGGCTTGTGCTCGTCGCTGCCCAGCACGCGGATCAGCTTGAACATCTCTTCGGCCTCGTCCCATTTCTGGTGACGGTAGGCTTCCTGCGCATCGTGGACCAGCTGGCGGATTTTCTGGAACTCGGGCTTCTGGGCGACTTCTTCGTCACCCAACAGGCCGAAGATGTAGACGCCTTCCAGCTTGCCCTTCACCCGGATGAAATCCAGGTCGATACAGGCCAGGGTATCCTTGACCTCGTCATGGGTATGCGGGCCCAACACCACGTTCATGCCATAGGACTTGGACTGCCCTTCCAGACGCGCCGCCAAGTTGACCGTATCGCCCAGCACCGAATAGTCGAACCGCATGTCCGACCCCATGTTGCCGACAACCGCCGGGCCCGAATTGAGGCCCAGGCCGACCTTCAGCGGCACGTGCTTGCGGCCTTCTTCCTTGGCTTCCTGTTCCAGGCGGTCGTTGAGCGGCTCCATCTCGGCCAGCATGGCCAGCGCCGAACGGCAGCCGTCCATGGCATGGTTCGGGTTGTCCAACGGCGCGTTCCAGAAGGCCATGATGCAGTCGCCCATGTATTTGTCGATGGTGCCCTTGCGCTTCAGGATCGCGTTGGTCAGCGGCGTCAAAAGCTTGTTGATCAGGGACGTCAGGCCGACCGGGTCGAACTGTTCGGAAATGGTGGTGAAGCCGCGCACGTCGCAGAACAGCAGCGTCATTTCGCGCATTTCACCGCCCAACTTAAGGCTGTCCGGGTTTTCGGCCAGACGTTCGACCATGTCCGGCGACAGATAGTGCGAGAACGCGCCACGCACCTGTTTCTTGCTGGCTTCTTCGCGGACGTAGTTGAGATAGGTCAGGGTCGAATACAACAGGAAGATCGCGATCAAGGTGTAGACCGCGTCAATCAGCATTCGGTGCTCGGCAAAGGCGTACCAGCTGCCGTAGGCAACACCCGCCGTGGTCACCCCGAACACCATGAAGGTCCAAAGCGCGCCGACCCAGGGCACCAATACGATCATCGCCAGACCACCGATCAGAATGACCGACAACTCCACCCCCTGGGCGAAGTTCGGGCGGTGCAGGTACAGCTTGTTCAACACTGTCTCGATGATCTGCACATGGACCTCGACCCCGGGAATGTTGCTTTCCGTCGGGATGGACCGAATATCCTTGAGGCCGATAGCGCTGGTACCGACGATCGTCAGTTTGTCCTTGATCATCGCCTTATCGACGGTGCCGTTCAGCACATCGACGGCGGAGACGTATTTCGCCTTATCCGTTTTCGAGAAATAGGGCCACATACGGCCGTTCTGGTCGGTCGGAATCTCCAAGCCCCGGGCGATGCCGATGGACCGGATTCCCGCCTGATCGACCTTGACCAAGATCGTCGGGCGGCCTGTCGCCAGGCGGAGCATTTCCACACTCAGCGCCGGGAACATGTTGTCCCCCTGCACGAACAGCGACGGAATGCGGCGGATGATGCCGTCCTGTTCCGGGATGATCGAGAAAATCCCATGCCCCCCGAACTTGCCCCCGGCGGCCTGTTCGATGATCGGCACGTTGCGCACCAGGGCCGGGAAGCTGGGCAGCAGGTCCAACGGGTTCGGAGTGTTCTCGCCGTATTTACGCACGGCGATGGATTTCTTGACCGGCGGCTGCTTCACGCCCTCCAGCTCGTTTTCCACCGTCGACTGGCCGAGTACCACGCGCGAGCGCTTGATCGTCTCTGCGAAGATTTCGTCGTTGGATTTGAACTGGCGGATCTTGTTCTTGGTGTCTTCGTCCAACCCCTTCAGCGATTCCGCGATGGCGGACGGATTCATTCTGTCAGGCTCGGCGAACACAATATCGAATGCCACCTCGACCGCGCCCATGCGCATCAGGTTCTGGACCAGTTGAGCCATGATGTCGCGCGGCCACGGCCATTGGCCGATTTCCGACAGGCTTTTTTCGTCCAAATCGATGATGGTGACGGGCTTTTGCGCAGGCGGCGGAATTTCACGCGGCTTGATCTGCTGATAGAAATCGAAGCCTTTGAGGCGCAGGAATTCGACCGGTTTCGGATTGGCGATATACAGCGCGATGAAGCCGATCAGGATCACATAGCCGACAACGCGCTCCAGCCGGATTGCGCCGCGAAAGAATTTGTACAGCCCCCGACCGATGCCGCGCAGCGCGCGCATCGCCAGATTCGGTTTCGCCGGCCCCTTCGGAGCCGACGGCGGAATAACGTCGACGCGACCTTCGTCTGGCAAACTTCTGCTCCCCTTATTGGCTTTCGACCATCCTGGCCGCAAGCCCGCCCCGCCCCCCTTTTAGCCGCCGGAACGCGTTCTTTATGCGCGCGAAAACGCCGACGACCCGCATGGAGGGGTATGTGCATATTATCTCAGGTTCACCTGCGCGCCGCCAGCCCCCTGTTCATCCCCTGTTTACCGTCATACATTAGTCTGGCGGTGGGATATTAGGAGCAGCGGGACGCCCATGGCGGAATCCGACAACAATCGCGCGTGGCTAAAGCCGTTCGTCAAGAACCTGATGCCGACCTTCCGCGAGGTCGTCGTCATGTCGGCGTTCATCAATTTGGTCGCGTTGGCGACGCCTGTGTTTTCCATGCAGGTCTTCGACCGCGTGGTCTTTCACAAGGGCATTTCCACGCTGTGGGGCCTGGTGATCGGCATGATCGCGGTGATCATCTTCGACCTTGTGTTGAAGCTGGCGCGGTCGCGCGTGATGCAGACGGTGGCGCTTCGGGTCGACGTTCTGGTCGGACGGCAATTGTTCGACAAGCTGATGGCCCTGCCCCTGTCCGAACTGGAATCCAAACCCGCCGGCCATTGGCAAGGGTTGTTCCGCGATGTCGACACTGTGCGCAATACGCTGTCCGGCGGCTCCGCGGTGTTGATCACCGACTTGCCCTTCGTCGTGATGTTCCTGGTCCTGATCATCACCATCGCGCCGCCCGTCGCACCGGTCCTGTTGGTCATCCTGCCGCTGTTCATGTTCGTCGCCTGGAAGTCCGGCAACGTCATGGCCGAAGCCAACCAGGATGAACGCAAATCCTCGATTTCGCGCGACCAGCTGATCGCCGAGATGATCCAGGGCCGCACCACGATCAAGGCCCTGGCCCTCGACCAGGCGATGCGCCCCCATTGGGAACGAAGCCACGCCGACAACATCGAGAAATCGGCCGTGCGCGGGGCCAAGACCGATTTCTATTCGAACCTGGGCGGCTCGCTGACCATGTGCACGACGCTGCTGATGACGACCGTCGGCGCGCTTGCCATCGTCAACCAGGAAATGACCATGGGCTCCCTGATCGCCGCCAACATGCTGTCCGGCCGCCTGCTCGGACCATTGAACCAGTTGGTCAACCAGTGGCGGACTTTCAATTCGTTCAAGCAATCCGCCGATCGCTTGGGCACGACGTTCAACACCATCAGCGAACGGACGGAATCCGAGGTCGAATTGGAAACGCCCAAGGGCGAGCTGCGGACGGAAAACGCCGTCTTCAGCTATGGTGAATCCGCCAAACCGATCCTCAACAACGTCACCGTGACCCTGCCTGCGGGCGGCATTCACGCCCTGGTCGGTCGCAACGGGTCGGGAAAGACGACCCTGTTGAAGATTCTGCAGGGGCTGTATCGGCCGACCAGCGGCCGCGTCCTGCTGGACGGCGCCGACATCGCCCAGTTCACGCGCCACGAGCTGGCCGATTGGATGGGCTATGTGCCGCAGGAATGCGTGCTGTTCGCCGGCACCGTGCGCGACAACATTGCCCACCGCCATGCCGAGGCCACGGACGAACAGGTCATCAAGGCCGCGACCCACGCCGGTGTGCACCATTTCATCATCGACCTGCCGGACGGCTATGCCACCGATATCGGCGAAGCCGGTTCGCGCCTGTCCGGTGGCCAGCGCCAGCGTATCGCCATCGCCCGCGCCCTCCTGGGCGATCCTTCCGTGCTGATGATGGACGAACCTTCGGCCAGCCTGGACCGACAGGCCGAACAGGCCCTGCGTGAGACACTGCGCGAAATCGCCAAGACCCGTTCGGTCATTCTGGTCACGCACAGCCCGATCCTTTTGGCCGCCTGCGACGATCTGGTCGCGCTGGACCAGGGCCGCGTCGCCCTTGCCGGCCCGGCAGCAGAAATCCTGCCCCGCCTTTTCGGACAGAACCCCTTGCCCCCGGTCGAAGACGAGTCGAAGAAACCAGGGCCTAAGGACGAACCGCCGAAAGCCGCAGACGCCAAACCCGCGGTGGATGCCAAGCCTGCGAATGCGACCCAGAAAGCCATGCCGGCCCCCGCGCCGCAGGCAGCCCCTGCAGCCGCACCGCAGGCAGGTCAGAAAGCGCCGCCGCAGCAGCAGAAACCTGGCCAGCAACAACCGGCCCAACAAAAACCGGCCCAACAGGCGAAGCCACCGATGCCCGATCTGGCATCGGCCCTGGCCAACGCCGCCAAACAGGCTGCGCATGGCGGCGCCCCGCGCCCCGGCCCGCAGCAACCGGCGGCACCGCGGCCTGAAGCACCGCAGCAGGCCGCGCCGCGTGTCGAGCCTGTCGCGCCGAAACGCCCGGACACGCCGCAGGCAGCCCCCGCGCAACGCCCTGCTCCGCAGCCTCAACCATCGGCGCAGGCGCGGCAAGCCGCACCGCAACAGCCGCGACCGCAACAACCGGCGCCGCAACAGCGCCCACAGCAAGCGCGCCCTGTATCTCAACAATCGGCGCCTCAACAATCGGCCCCACAACAACCGACGCCGCAAGCCGCCGCGCCAGCGCCGAGGCCCGCGCCGGAGAAACCCGCCGCGGCTTCTAGTAACGACCCTTATGCTGATATACTGAAAGCCATGGAGCACGAGCGCGGACCGCGTTAGGCCGGGATTTCCCCGCCACGCACCGGCTCTGGAGCCAGGACATGCAACACCAGTCGAACCCGCCCATTGCTTCGCCGTTGGACGAATTGCTGATCAAGCGCCCCATGCCGTCGCTTCGCATGGTCGCTTGGCCGATCATGATCTTGATCACGGCAATGTTAACCTGGGCCAATTTCGCCAAGCTGGACGAAGTTTCGGTGGCGATGGGAAAGGTCGTGCCCCTGGGCAAGACCAAGGTCGTTCAGCACTTGGAAGGCGGCATCGTTCAAGAGATTTTCGTCTCTGAAGGCGATACCGTCACTGCCGGGCAGCCGCTGCTGCTGCTCGACTTGGCGTCCGGTGGCACCAACCGCGAGGAACTGCAGGTTCGCCTGGACAGTGAACTCGCCGCCCGGTCGCGCCTTCAGGCCGAGGCCGAGGGCCGCAAGCTGAAGTTCCCGCGCTCGTTGGAGACGCGGCAACCGGCTTTGGTCGAGGCCCAACGCCAGGCCCATGATGCGCGCCAACGTGAATTGAAAGCCTCGATCAGCGTTCTCAAAGAGCAGATCAAGCAGCGCGAGCTGGACGTCAAGGAACTGCTCGCCAAGAAGAAGGCGGTTGAACGTAACTACTCCCTGGCGCGCGAACGGCTGGCGATGTCCGCTTCCCTTCTGGCCGAGGGCCTGACGGCGCGGATCGAACACCTGAAGCTCGAAGCCGAGGTCGAAGACCTGGACGGGGAACTCAAGGGTCTGGTTCCGGCCATTCCCCGCTCGCAGGCGGCGGTCGAAGAAGCCAAGAAACGCGTTTCCGAAAGCGAAGAAGGCTTCCGCCGCGAAGCCCGTGAAGAATTGAACAAGGTCGAACAGTCGATCGCCCGCATTCAGGAACTGATCGCCGAGGCGGAAAAGCAAGGCTCCCGGTCCGAGATCAAAAGCCCGATCAACGGCATCGTTCAGAAGATGGTCGTAAACACAGTCGGCGGCGTGGTCAAACCTGGCGAGCCGATCCTGGAGATCGTACCGACCGGCGACAAGCTGGTGGTAGAGGCCCGTCTCAACCCGACGGAGCGTGGTTTCATCGTCGAAGGCCAACCGGCGGTGGTGAAGATCTCGACCTACGATTTCGTTCGTTATGGCGGGCTGGACGGCACGGTCATCAACGTCGCCCCCGATGCCAGCACTGACGAGAACGGAGCCCCCTATTTCCGTGTCATCGTCCAGACCGAGAAAACCTACCTCGGCAAGAAGGAAGGCCTGCTGCCGATCACACCCGGCATGGAGGCCACGGTCGATATCCATACCGGCCGCAAATCGGTCATGGACTACCTGGTCAAACCGGTTCTGAAGCTGAAGGATGAAGCGTTCCGCGAACGCTAAAAGCTCCTCTCCCCCCTTCGATTCTGACGCTAACCATTTGTTATTTGTTGCCAATCTATTATATACGGGAAGTCTCAGGGGAGTTCATCGCGCACCGACTGCATGATCAAGGGGCCCCTATGGTGCGCGCGGGTAAGGGTCTGGGGATAACATGTCGCTAACCACTCTTGTCGGGTTGCTGGCCGCGTTCGGGCTGTTTGTCGGCTCGATCATGATGAGCACCGACAACTTCCTGATATTTCTCAGTCTTTCCAGCTTTCTGATGGTCGTTGGCGGAACGCTTGCTTCGACATTCGTGTCGTACGAGCCGCGCTATGTCCTGCTTTCCCTCAAATTGATCTGGCGGATCCTGTTTTCGCCGAAGGTCGGCCGAAACGTTCTGAAATCCGAGGTCGGGCGAATCATCCGCTGGGCCTATACGGTGCAGAAAAGCGGCCCCCCTGCCCTGGAGGCAGAAGCGAAAAAAGCAGTCCGTGGCGATAAGTTCCTGAAATTCGGCGTTGAAATGGTGATCTCCGGCTACACCGGCGAGGAAGTCCGTGAGATCCTGACCAACGCGATTGAATCGACCTTTGGCCGTAACACGGTTCAGGTCGATATCCTGCGCAACATGGGCGGTGCCGCTCCGGCCTTCGGCATGATCGGTACCCTGGTCGGCCTGATCATCATGCTCGACAACCTGGGCGGTGATCCGACGGAGTTGGGCGCCGGTCTTGCGGTCGCGCTGTTGACCACGCTGTACGGCGTGTTGTTCGCGCGGATCGTGTTCATGCCGGCGGCGACCAAGATTCAGCAGCGCGAGGAAATCGTGCGGTTCCGCAACTACTTGATCGCCGAAGGCCTGTCGCTGTTGGCGGACAAGAAAAACCCCCGCTACATCGCCGACCGCATGAACAGCTTCCTGGACCCGGCCATCCACTTCAACATCGACAAGATGAAAAGGTAGGCCCAGGGCGCGGGAACGACCCCGCGCCGTCGGCGAAATGCAGCAATGGGCGTTCCCCGCAAACCTCCTCCCGAGGAAGAAAAGGAAGACTGGCTGGTCACCTATTCCGACGCCATTACCCTGTTGATGGCGTTCTTCGTGATGATGCTGACCTTTGCCGAGTTCGATATTCCTGCGTTCGAGGAAGCTGCCGCCGCGATTAAGGACAAGATCGGTTCCGGCGACGAGGCCGCCTCTCCGACCGAAAAACTGAAGATCGATCTGGAAGACGTCGTTTTCCAGATGCAGGCCGACCGCTCCGTGCAGGTCTCCAAGGATTCCAAGGGTGTCGTGATCGAGCTTTCGTCGGGCGCGTTCTATAAGCCCGGCTCGGCCGAACTGCGCGACGAAGCCGTTCCCTACCTGGAAAAGATCGCCCAGACGATCAGCGCCCCGCGCTACGCCACCTATAACATTCAGATCGAAGGCCATACGGACGACGAGCCGATCTCGACCGACAAATTTCCGTCGAACTGGGAATTGTCGACCGGACGCGCCGCGACCGTGGTGCGTTTCTTCGCCAGCCACGGCTTCGTCGATCCCTTGAAAATGAGCGCCACCGGCTACGCCGATCAGAAACCCAAGGTTCCGAACCGGACCGAGGATGGTCGCCCAATCCCCGAGAACCAGGCGACCAACCGCCGCACGGCCATTCGCGTCACCGCCATGTCGTTGAAGGAACGCGAAGTCTGGTATCAGCACTTGGAAGTTCTGCGGGCCAAGGCCGAGGCGGAGAAGCGCGCACAACAGCAATCGGGCCAAGGGCAGCAACAAGGCGCTACGGATGCGCAGCAGCCGCAAGAAGGCGCCGTCGCCCCGCAGGAAGCCGCCCCCGTTACGGAGCAGGCCCCAGCCCCCGCCGCACAGCATTAACGCGACGGCGGGCACCTAGCCTGGAAGGCTACGCCCGACCATTTCAGCGATGAAAGAGAAATAACGCCGTCTCCGGCGTTACTCGATGATCAGCTCCATGCCCTCGCGGCTGACGAAGTTGCCATCCCAGGCAGCTTCCGCCTCGATCGCCAGGCGATCCATGAAAGCGTCGTCATGCTCCGGATCGTGATGGAAGATCGCATGGCGCTTGGCCCCTGCCGCTTGGCATAGGCGCATGCCTTCGTTCCAGGTCGAATGGCCCCAACCGACCTTGGCCGGGAACTCTTCTTCCGTATATGTGCTGTCGTAGATCACAAGGTCGGCGCCTTCGATCAATCCCAGAACGTTCTCGTCCATCTTGCCCGGCACGTGCTCCGTGTCGGTGACGTAGCAGATAGACGCACCATCGTGCTCGATCCGGTAGCCGGTCGCCCCATTCGGGTGATTCAAGGCCGCGGTCTTGACCGTAATGTCGGACGGCAGGCTGAAACTGTCGCCGGCGTCGAAATCTTCAAAGCGCAGCTTGGCCTGCATCGCTTCAAGCGGCACGGGAAACATCGGGTTGTGCATCTGGGTAGACAGGATGTCTTGAATTCCCTCGTCGCCGCGGCTCTTCAAATGCCCGGCCATGATATGCACGGAACATTCAGGATTGTACGCAGGCACGAAGAAGGGGAAACCATTGATATGGTCCCAGTGCGTGTGGGTCAAAAGCAGGTGGGTGCACTTCAAACCGGCTTTAAGAAAGGCATTGCCGAAGGACCGAATCCCCGTCCCGGCATCCATAACAAACCGATAATCGCCCGCCTCTACCTCGATACAACTGGTATTGCCGCCATACTTCATATGCTGCGGCGTGGCACAGGCGATGCTCCCCCTAACTCCCCAAAATTTTAGACGGATTGCCATATAATCTCATGCAGACTTTCGCGGTCGGTACACGCAAATGATCGAACGCAGTGGCTAGCTCCCTTGCGGACAGGCCCTCGCTGGCACATTACAGGCGGCACGCAATTCGGCACCCTTGAACTCTTGTATAGGCCATCAAATGACTGCTGTCACAGATTGATTTCCGATCACTTCCACCGTCGTTCCGACACTCAAATCCAAATGCCGGTCTGCTCGTCCCCTATTACTGGCGATTTCGACCAACCCGTTTGAGTTTCCATACCAAAACAACGCGCCTGGCGGAACCGAACCGAAAGTCGTTTCACCTTTTATTTCAACATTGTGAACCAAAATTCGGTGCTTTGGCGAGAGATTTTCTGCCCTCAATCCGGAAATACCGTTACCGAATCCGTCGATATAGATAATTCGCGCCAATTCGTCCGGCCAATCCGTGTAATCAAGCTCTGACACGTCGATTTCCAGACTAATTCCCGGGACCGCGTCATACCCTTCCAGGGCGACCCGTGCCGCGACCGGCGCGAACAGGTCCCGGCCATGGAAACTTGCCGTCATTCGCGCCGGCCGCCAGGCGATCTCCCAGGCCCGCGCCTGCCCGGCGCGGCGTACCAGAATGCCCAGAAGGCCGTTGTCCGGCCCAACGAACCACCGGCCGTCGATCTCAGCCACGATCGGCCGCCGGTCGGTCCCGACCCCAGGATCGACAACGGCCACGAAAACAGTTCCCTGAGGAAACTCTTCCGCCAGAGACGCCAGCAGATATGCCGACGATTGGGGATCGAAGGCCGGGGCGTCATGCATGAGATCGATGATGGGAAGTCCGGGGGCATCGCGGTGCAGGACCGCCTTCATCTGCCCAACGTACGGCCCGTCAAATGTGAAATCCGTAAATAACGCCAGCACGTCCAGGCCCCTTCGAATTGCTTGAGATGCAGGCTAGCAGATCGCCGAATAGCAATCACCCGGCGCCGCACGAGGCGGAACCGGGTGATTGCCGGGCTTGCTGTGAAAGGTACTTACCGCCGGGACGCGGCCAAACGTTTAAGCGGCGGCGGAGCTATCCGCCAAAGCCCGAGCAACGTGCTTCTGAACCTTTTCAAAAGCACGGTTTTCCAACTGTCGCACGCGTTCGCGACTAATGCCGTACTGAACGCCCAGGTCTTCCAGGGTCGCCGGATTGTCGCTGAGGCGACGCTCGACGAAGATTTCCCGCTCCCGCTCCGGCAGGGCAGCCATGGCTTCCTGCACAAGGGTACGGCGGAAGTTGCTTTCTTCCGTATCGCCGAACATGGCTTCCGGATTGGGCCGGGTATCAACCAAGGTGTCCTGGAACTCGGTGGCCCCTTCTTCCTGGGTCACCGGTGCGTTCAGCGACAGGTCACGCGCCGCCAGGCGACGGTTCATGTAGCTCACATCCTCGGCCGAAACGCCAACGGCCTTGGACAGGCGCTGAGCGTCTTCAGGCTCCAACTCGCCGGTATCCAGGATGTTCAGGCGGCCTTTCAGATTGCGCAGGCTGAAGAACAGCTTCTTCTGCGACGCCACCGTGCCCATCTTCACCAACGACCAGGATTTCAGGATGTATTCGGTGATCGCGGCCTTGATCCACCACATGGCATAGGTCGAGAGGCGGAACCCACGCTCGGGCTCGAACTTCTTCACCGCCTTCATCAAGCCGATGTTGCCTTCGGAAATCAGATCGGCGACCGGAAGCCCATAGCCACGGTAGCCCATGGCGATCTTGGCAACCAAGCGCAGGTGCGAGGTAACCAGCTTATGAGCGGCATCGACATCGCCTTCTTCAACCCAGCGCGTCGCGAGCATCTGTTCCTCTTCCTTTTCCAAGAGAGGAAACTTCCAGATTTCCCGGAAGTACTGGCTCAGGCTGCCTTCGGTCGGTACGGCAGGTAATGTGATCGTCGTCATCGTCTCATCTTCCCACTGTTGGGGCGGCTTCGAGCCACCCTTCGAACATGATTGCGTTGTAGAACCGGAATAAGGCGGCTCTATGGCAGTCCAAGGGCACGTTCGGGGCGCGGCGCAAACGTGCGAACAACGGCATGCCGCCACGCATTTGCACGTGTCATGAGGTCGATAGTCAGGATCGTTGAGAAAACGCCGAGAAAATTCAGCAGATCAGTCATGCCCTATCCTCCTCATGAAGCAATATGGCGTCGTTGTCGTCGAACGGCTAAAAAACGTCTTTCGCAGTGCCCGCCGCAATGGCCGAACACACCCTTACCAGCCCCAATGATGAGCACCGGCAAAAAGAATATACCGTGAACAGATTAAAATTTCAAGGATTCGAGAAAGGCTCGAAAGCTTACTGAGCGGCGCTCTTCAGGCTCGACAGCGCGGAATCGACCGTTCCGTCGGGCCGCAGCTCGCCCCGGAATTCCGGCGCCAGATCGGGGATCGGCGGCAGGTCCAGGTCCTTGCCGTTGGAGATTTCGGCCCGGCGCTTCTGACGATAGAGCGAGCGAATTGCCGCGTAATAATCGACCGAGGTCTTTTTGATCTGGTCCAACTCTTCGACGACGTCGGCGTATTCCAGCAAGCCATCGACGACATCCAGGGCGACATTGATCTCATTCGCATCGATATTGTCGAGATAGGTACCCAGCGGATCGAAATAGCTATCGACCAGGAAACGGCCGATCGCATCGCGCGGGTTGGACGGCCCGAATACGGGCAGAACAAGATAAAGCCCTTCGCCCACACCCCAAACAGCCAGGGTCTGACCAAAGTCTTCTTTGTGCTTTTGGATACCGACTTCGGACGCGACATCAGCCATACCGCCGATACCGACGACCGTATTCACGAACGTCCGGGTAAAGGTCACCAAAGCACGCTCGAACTCGAACTGAAGCAGATCGTTAACGAACGTCACCGGCGAAGCCAGGTTATCGAACACGTTCTTGACGGCTTGCCGACCGGTCAACGGAACATTCGAATTGTAGGCTTTCGCCACCGGCCGCAAGAAGTAGTCCTGCACACCCTCGTTGAACGAGAAGATTGCGCGGTTCATGGATTCCAGCGGGTCGTTGCCTTCATCGTCAGCCTGTTGGGCGACTTCAACTTGGGGGCCAGCAATCAGGCTGTTCTCGTACGACAGAGCATGCGGCTGGTCATCGGCAAACGCCGCCCCAGCCGACAAACCCAGCGCCACAACCGCACTACCTGCGAAAATCCGAAAGCTACCGGTCAAAACCCAGCCCCGTTCTGCAAAATACACGACCCAGCCATACCCCTTCTCGGGTTCGGCCTCAAGGCATCCGACATAGACGCAAATGCATCTGTCCGAATGCGGTGAATTAATAAGTGAAGTTGCCATGCCCCGCAACCAGTTCAAAGGAAATAATTTCCTTGCGAAATGCTGACAACCTTATCCACATCACGACATCGCGAGTTCCCCTCCAGGCATGCTTGATCAAGCAGTGAAAATCCATATCCTCTTCGCGAAACGGAGGCGGGCTATCATGAAATCATACGGAAGACGTTCCTTTGCCGCAGCGGTGTTGGTGGGCATCTCTCTCCTCACATCTATGCCTCAACTCGCGCGCGCCGACGCTCCGCAGGACGTGGTTGAAAGCTTCCACGCGGGCCTTGTCTCGGTCATGAAGGACGGTAAAAATCTCGGTATTTCAGGAAGGTATAATAAATTTCTGAAACTATCCGACAGCTATTTTCACATTCCGCTGATGGTCGCCTTCGTTTCCGGAGACAATTGGGCCAAGGCCGACAAGGAAGCCCGCATGCACCTGATTCAAGCAGCCCGCCGCATGGGCGCGGGAGAACTCGCGGTCTTGTTCTCGGGCTATGGCGGAGAGACCTTCGACACCACGGGCACGCAAGGGATCAAGGACGGCTCAGTTCTTGTCGAGACGGAGTTGGTCCGCAAGGCGGAGTCCAACGTCAAGCTGACCTACCGGCTGCGCAAGTTCGGCGAAGAATGGCGAATCATCGACGTCTTGTTGGACGGTACGATTTCTCAATTACTTAAACGGCGTGACGAATACCGCCGCACGCTTGAGAAAAGTGGCGTCAGCGGCCTTACCGACCTTTTGAATGCAAAGGCCGATGAGATTCTCGCTTCGGAAACTGCGGGCGACAAAGCCTCAAAATAGCCGCAAAACCAGAATCTTGTTTGACCAGCCCATTCTCGAATCGGACATAGATCAAGGCCATGCATACATCCATCGTCCCCTCACCGTTCCGCAAGCTGGTCCTATCCCTGGCGGTAATCGCAGGTACTTTGCTTCCCGCAGATAAGGCAAAGGCCGCTGAGGCCGCCGTGCCGAGCGGCGCATCGATCATTTCCGAGTTTCACACGACCTTGCTCAACGTCATGAAGGACGCCGACAAACTCGGCGTCGCCGGACGCTTCGATACCTTGGCCCCTGCGGTGGACAAAGCGTTCCACCTAGATCTGACGGCGCGCCAAGCCGCCGGGCGCCGCCCCTGGAAAGCAGCCAAGCCGGATGAACAGACGGCCCTTTTGGCCAGCTTCCGCAAATGGACGATCGCGACCTACGCCAATCAATTCGACGGCTGGTCCGGGCAATCTTTCGTCGATCTGGGCGAGAAGCCGGGCCCGCAGAAGGGCACCCTTCTGGTCGAAACGGAACTGACCGGCAAAGAGCCGGTCTACCTGACCTATCTGATGGTGCTGAAAGACGGCCGTTGGGGCGTTTACGACGTTCTGGTTCGGCGCGGCAGCACCTCGATCAGCCAACTCGCCAAGCACATTTCCGAATTCAAGAGCGTCGTCAAAAGCGGCCTGCCTGCGTTGACCAACACGCTGACCGACAAAACCAAGATGCTGCTGGGCGAATAAGGCTCAGCGCGTCTCGTCTTCCGAGACGTCGGCGCCGGTTTCCGCCGCCTTCATCAGGGTGCGCAGGGAATAGATCGACCCCAGGCCGAATCCCCACAACACGAATACGATCTCCCGGATCCGCTTGACCGCGGCCAGGGCGACGCCTGATTCCGGCGCACCCGTCACCGCGCCGGCCAGGACGATCAGGGCACTGTCCTGTGTGCCCAGATTCGCGGGGATGAAGAACGTCACGGCGCGGACCATCTGATTGACCGATTCGATGATGATTGCCTCCCCGAACGACACCGGATGCCCGACGAGGTAGAGAATCGCATAGGTTTCCAGCGCCCCCAGCACCCAATTGGCGAACGCCAGCAACACCGCCGGGATAAACCGCTTCGGCCGCTCAACATAGAAATGGTGCAACCGGTCTTCGACATCGCTGATGTGCCCCAGGGCAGAGACGATCCGCGCGCCAAGGCGCGTCTGGCCCAGGCGCGATCCCGTCCAGGATGTCGCGCGGAACTTCTGAACCGCGAACACGACGCCGATCCCAAAGGTCAGGAACAGGAACCCGCCCAGGGCGAAGGCACCATACTTTCCGGCGGTTTCATGCCCCGCCAACAGAATCAGGCCGATCAGCATGAAAAGGATCAAGCCGATCAGGTTGACCGTCCGGGCGAGAATGATCGAGGCCGTCCCCTCGCGGAAATTGACGGCATGGTGGCGCTTGAGCAGGACCGCCTTGACCGGCTCGCCGCCGAAGCCCCCTGCCGGAACGACCATGTTGAAGGCCTCGCCGACCATGCGGATTCGCCACACGATGTAGGACCACGTCGGCGTCAACGGCAGGCGCAGGATCGCCAAATGCCACGACAGGCTATCGACATAGAACGCCGCCAGATAGATGCCGAGCACCGCCGCCAGCCCCAGCCACCCCATGTCCAAAATCCGCGCGAGCGCGGTATTGATGTCCAGCCCGCTGACCACATAGGCCAGCAAGGCAACGCCGATCCCGACATACAGCCAGGTCAATAGACGCATGGTGTTGGAACTTCCGCCGCTCATGCGCCGCTCCCTTTCCGCGTCGGCAAAGCCAACAACGCCGGCAACAGAACCAGCGTGCAGACCAAGGTCAGGGAGATGGCAATCGTCAACAGCACGCCCATGCTCGCCGTTCCCGGATGGCCGGACAAGGCAATCGCCCCGAACGAGCCGATGGTCGTCAGGGCGCTGAACAGGACAGCCCTGGGCGTAGAGGTCTCGAATGCACCATCGCCGCCGCTCCCTTGGCGGCTTTGGCGGTCGCGCAGCACCAAATGAATGCCGCTCGCCACGCCCAAACCGAACAACAGCGGCAGAACGATGATATTGGCGAAATTGAACGGCACCTGGATCAGAACCGAGACCATGACCGTCAACAGGGCCGCCAAAGCCAAAGGCATGAACACGAAGACGACGTCACGCAGCCGCCGCAACAACACGCCCAGCAACAACAGGATCGCGCAAACAGCGATCGTCCCGGCCTGGACAAAGGCCGACAACACGGCGCGTCCGGCTTCATAGATCGTGACCGGCGCACCGGAGGCATGGGGGGCAATGGTCCGAATGGCCGAAACGAACTGCGCCACCGCCGCCGGATCGCGCAGGTCGTTCTTAGGCAGAATCTCCATCCGCGCCTGACCGTCTTCGGCGACGTATCGGCGGCGAATGTTTTCCGGCAGGTCGTCCAATCCAAAAGGCTCCGGGCTCATGGTCTGTCGCAGGCGTTCCACCGCATCGGGGAAGACAGTCAATAGGCCTTCCTCAAACTCCGCCAGTCCCGCCGCGTCCAATTTACCCAGAACCGCCGACAACCGCGCCGCCGCCGTCGACAGCTCGGCCCCGGCGCTGACGCCGTCAAGCGCGCCCAACACCTGCCGCAGGTCGGCGCTCGCCGCCTGCCGCCGCGCCGGGTCGCGGTCGCCTTGGCCGTTGCCCGTCAACAGGGACGGCAACATGAACATGGCCAGATCGCCGACGATATCAGCCTTTTCGTCCTGATCGCCCGGCAGGAAGCTGTTGATAGAAGCCACGCCCGCAACCTCGGGCAGCGCGTTTAACCTGTCTGCCAAAGGCTGCACCTCCGCGACGTTGGGCGCCAAGACAGTCGCGGCATAAGGAGCGTGCCCCTCGCCCGCCGCCAGTTCATGAATGACCGCCACGGATTCCAGGCTGTCGTCCTGCAGGTTCAGGGGATCGAAGTCGAACCGCCCCTGCGGCAGAAAGACCAAGGCGACCGCCGCAACGGCCGCCGCCCCGATCAGCACACGGCGCGGACGAGCCTGCAGCGCCTTGCGCGCCCCATCGGTCCAGCCGCCGCCGGTCATGGGCGCGGCCTTGACCGGCAGAATCGTCAGCAACGCAGGCAGAACGGTCAGATTGGCGAACAGCGCGATGAACATGCCCGACCCGGCGATCAGCCCCAATTCGGCCAAGCCGACATAGTCCGTGGGCAGGAACGAATAAAATGCAATCGCCGCCGCCACGGCGCAGAGCGTCAACCCGCCGCCGCCGGTCGCCGCCGTCTCTTCCAAAGCCGGGCCGTTGTCGAGCCCCGTCCCCCGATATTCGCGGTAGCGCAAGGCGAAGTGAATGCCGAAATCGACGCTCAAGCCGATGAACAACACGGCAAAGGCGACGGAGATCAGGTTCAATGCCCCCAAGGCCCAGATCGCGAACCCCGCCGTCCAGATAAGCCCCAAAATCAAGGTCGCCATCACCGCCACGACCATCCGCCACGACCGTAGGCCCAGGATCAACAGCCCTACGACCAAGATCGAGGACAACGCCCCGGCCAGGCCCATGCCTTGTTCGACGCTTTTCAATTCATCCTGCTGCAGGGTCGCCGATCCGGACAGGCGCATGCGCACGCCCTGGCTGCCATCCAAATTCAATTCCCGGCGCAGGTCCTTGAGCGCCGCAATGGGCCTGGCCGCCGGCTGCAGCGACGAAAAGTCCAACGGCGGCTTAAGCACGATCATCCGCCGCGCAACGCCATCGTCCTCGCCTGCCAACAAACGCTGCCAGGACAGGATCGCGTTTTCCCCCGCCAAGCGGCGCTCGCCGATACCGGCCAGCATGTCCAGAACGCGGGCCAGGGCGACCGGCGGGGCCTTGCCTTCCAACTGTTGCTCGATCCCCTGACGCAACAGGTCGAACAGGGTCGCCAGGCTGGTGTCGCCCCATAGGCTGGCCAGGAACGGCTGCGCTTCGGCCAAGCGTCCGGTCAAGTCTTCCAGCTCGTCGATATCGAGGAACAGCAGGCCGTTGTTCAACAGGAACGGATCGCCCGCGGGGGCGAAGACCGCACCGAAGGTTTCCGGATTCTCCGCCATCCGCGCCGAAACCTTGACGGCAGCGCGTTCGACCAGTTCCGGCACCGACCCATCCAGGGCGATCAGTAGATTGTCGCCCAATTGGGGGAACAGGCGATCGACTTCTCGGTTGTTTTTCCTGAACGGCAATTCGGCGGACAGCATGTCCGTCGTATCCGTATGGATCGCCAGATTGCGGGACATGTAATCGACGGTCAGCCCCGCCCCGATCAGGGAAAGTACGATCACCGCCCAGGCGCCGCGCCGAACCAACCCGACCCAGGCGCGGAACAAACCTTCAGAAAAGGCGGCGGCGGGCTGTGTCATGCCGGGGTGTTTCCGCCGTCCGCCAAGGCGCGCTTGCGGGCGCGATATTTGATCAGCCATTGAACGGCAAAGAACAGGGCAAAGCCCGGTGCACCGATCACAGCGGCCAGCAGCAACCCATGCTGGAAGCCGAGGAACACACAGATCGGCACGGCCAGGATGGCATCGTCGGGATCAAAGCCCATGAACGAGCCCAGCTCCGCGCTGCGCGCGCCCGCCAGACTTTCCATCCGCATCACCAGCCAAAGGATGAACGTCACCGACGCTCCGGCCAGCACGCCCATGGGGATCGCCCATAGCCCGTAATCGCTTTCGCGTAGGCCCACGCCTAAGCCGACGAAGATCAACGAATTGCAGACCGCATCGGCGATCAAATCGAACTTATGGCCAGCGGCGCTGGTCTGTCCCGAGACGCGGGCGTAATCGCCGTCGCCCCGATCCAACACCATGGACAGGATGAACAGCCCCGCCCCCCAGTTCCAGCAGGCGACGCCCCAAAGGGGATAGGCGCCCGCGCCGAATGCGACAGCGGCGGCAATACCGGTGACCAGGCGAACGACGGTTACCTGGCTGGGCGTGACCTTCGTACCCAGCAAGGGCTTGGTCACGGCCACGTGGGCGACTTTATGAATCCAGGTATTGTGACTAATGGTCTTGCCTCCGGCTGCGGGCGGGTCTACACGATAGCCCGGAACATCATGAAAATTACGGCAAAAGGCAACCGGCATCACCGCCGCCGTTGAAGAAATCATGCTGAACACCCCTATTCTGACCGACGCCCAAATCCAACAGTTCTCCGATGACGGCTATCTTGTCCTGCGTGGCGGTTTTTCCGCCTCGGAAATGGCAGATATCGCCAATTGGACCGACGAGGTCCTGGCCTTGCCCGAGGTTTCGGGCCGCCATTGGGTCTATCACGAGAAAAGCCAGAAGAACCCGGAGGACCGCCTGGTCAGCCGGATCGAGAAGATCTCGCCGTTCCATCCCGGTTTCGGCGCGCTGGCCGAAGCCTTGCGCGGCCCCGTCGGGCAGTTGCTGGGCGAGGACGCGGCCCTGTTCAAGGAAAAGATCAACTTCAAGATGCCGGGCGGCGACGGTTTCAAGCCGCACCAGGATTCGCAGGCCGGATGGGACACCTATACGGATTTCTTCATTTCCGCGCTGGTCTCGATCGATCCCGCGACCGAGGAAAACGGCTGTCTGAAAATGGTCCGCGGCCATCACAACAAAGGCATGTTCGCCTCGTGGGAGCCGATGACCGACGCCGACATGGCCGGGATGGATTTCCAGCCCGTGCCGACCCAACCGGGCGACGTCGTGTTCTTCGACAGCTTCGCGCCCCATTCGTCGGAAGCCAACCTGAGCGATACGATCCGCCGCATCTATTACGCCACGTATAACCGGGCGTCGGCGGGCGATTTCATGGATCGCTACTACGCGGACAAGCACAAGAACTATCCGCCGGACATCGATCGCGATCCGTCGAAGCAGTACGTCTTCCGGGTCTAAAGCGGATTTAGGGAAAGAACGGAGAAAGCCGCCGATTTATTCGGCGGCATCTCCAACCTTGTCGCCCGCGGGCTGATAGGCCGCGATCTTGGCGCGGATTTCGTGCGAGGCCCGTTCCCGGTCTTCGGGGAAATCGATCTCGATCCACGGAATACCCGTCACGTCTTCGTAGCCGAAGGTACCCGGCTCCGACGCCTTCATGACATCGCAGAACGCATCTTCGTAGACGAAGCCCGGCATGTCGCCCTGCGACAATTCGTCGGCCCGATCGGCAACGCGGTGCGCGATATCCGGCGCCATGGTCAGGAAGCCCGGCCATTCGCCGACGGTGTCGTGCGGCTCGTAAACCTTCTTGCCGAAGTCGACCAAGATGCCTTCGCGGACACAGGTCTTGACCGGCTCGTCGCCCGGCTCGAAGTCACGGTCCAGGATGATGCAGGTCTCATGGCGGCTGTTGACCAGGGCCTTGAGCAGATCGTCGTGGTAATAAACGTCGGCATCCATGAACAAAACGCGCGAACCGGACCGCAGGACCTCGCCGGCGCGGGCCAGGGACAGGATCGGGCTTTCCTCGAACCGGGGATTGAACAGCGTGCGGGCGAATCCGGCCGGGGCGACCTGGGCCAATTCGGCCTCGATCATTTCCTTTTGATGGCCGACAACGACGATCAATTCGTCAATGCCCAGCGCCGTCAGCACCTCGATATGGCGCGCCAGCAACGTCTTTTCGCCGAATTGCAGAAGAGCCTTGGGAGGTTCGTGATTACCATCACCATAGAGGCGCCGGCCGACACCGGCGGCCAACATCACCGCTTTCATTTTTTTGCAACACCCCGGTTACCGTTGAGTCACGCATTCTGTGCGCGTCCGCAACGCCAATGTCAATATCCGCAAACGTGGGCGCGCCATGCGTCCCGCGCCAGTCACGCCGCCCAATCAAATGACCCAATCAAATGGCGAGCATCAGGCGATGTACCCGTTGCTCCGAAACCAGGCAACGGCGTCGGCCAAGGCGTCCCGCGCCGGGCGCGGCGCATAGCCCAATTCCCGCGCCGCCTTGTCCCAGGAAAAGAACATCTTTTTCTTCGCCATGCGGACCTCGTCCGGCGCCACCATCGGCTTCTCCCCGCCGGTGAGCCGGCACCAGGCTTCGGACACATAGGCAATCGGCATGATCAGGCCGGTCGGCACGCCGAACAACGGCTGCTTGCCTCCACTCAGTTCCGCAATCACGCCCAATATCTCGCTAAGCGTCATGTTCTGGCCGCCCAGGACATAACGTTCGCCGATCCGCCCCTTGGCGAAGGCCAGCAAATGCCCCTGAGCCACGTCGTCAACATGGGCCACGTTCAGGCCCGTATCGACATAGACCGGCATCTTGCCCTTGGCCGCGTCGACCACGATCCGCCCGGTCGGCGTCGGTTTGACATCGCGCGGGCCGATCGGCGTGGATGGATTGACGATCACCACCGGCCAGCCTTCTTTCGCGCTCAGTTCGCGAATCCGTTCCTCGGCCATGTATTTGGATTGCTTGTAAGGGCCGATCATATCGGCATAGGACACGGGCGTGTCTTCGTTGCCCGGCGTGCCGTCGCCCGGATTGCCCAGAACGGCCACCGACGATGTATAAACGATGCGCTCGGCCCCTGCTTCAGCGGCGGCGCGAACGATCGCCGCCGAGCCGTCGACGTTGGCGCGGAACATCGCCGCCGGATCGCGCGTCCAGATGCGATAGTCGGCGGCAACGTGGTACAGCGCGCGACAGCCCTTGGCCGCCGGGCCCAACGTTTCCGGCGACAACAGGTCGCCTTCGACCACCTCGACGTCCAAACCTTCGATGTTACGGCGGTCGCTGCCGGGGCGCATCAGCACCCGCACGGCCTCGCCCGCATCGAGCAGCTTTCGAACCACGGCGGCGCCAACGAAACCCGAGGCACCCGTGACCAAGTTGGGAGAACCAGTCGTCATGGCGGCGATTTAGGCCCTATCGGGGCCATAATTTCCAGGGTTAAATGGCCGCCAATTCGGGATTGGCCCTTCACATGGCCGACGACTGACACCATCTTGGCTGAATTGCCCGTTTGCACTGCAATATCCTTGGGTTTACAAGTGGGCGCTTACGGATAAAGTGATCGCGATGACCAATACATTGAAAATTCTTCTCGCCAGCCCGCGCGGCTTTTGCGCCGGCGTCGAACGCGCCATTGAAATCGTCGAGCGTGCCCTGGAAATTCACGGGCCGCCCGTCTACGTCCGCCACGAGATCGTGCACAACAAGCACGTCGTCGAATCCCTGCGCGCCAAGGGCGCCGTTTTCGTCGAGGAAGTGGACGACGTGCCGGACGGCGCCGTCACCATCTTTTCCGCCCACGGCGTCGCCGAGAAGGTCGAGATCGAGGCCAACAAGCGTGGCCTGCCGGTGATCGACGCGACCTGCCCGCTGGTTTCCAAGGTCCACAAAGAGGGCCAGAACCATGCCGGTCGTGGCCGCGAAGTGATCCTGATCGGCCATGCCGGCCATCCCGAGGTCGAAGGCACGCAGGGCCGCATTCCCGGCGGCGTCCTGTTGGTTCAGACCCCGGAAGACGTCGCCAAGCTGGAGGTCAAGGACCCGAACGCCGTGTCCTATGTCACGCAGACGACCCTCAGCGTCGACGAAACGCGCGACACCATCAACGCCCTGAAGCAGCGCTTCCCGGCGATCGTGGGCCCCGACGTGAAGGATATCTGCTACGCCACGCAGAACCGCCAGCAGGCCGTGCGCGACATGTGCAACCGGATCGACCTGTTGCTGGTCGTGGGCGCGAAGAATTCCTCCAACTCGAACCGGCTACGCGAAATCGGCGCCGAGATCGGCGTGCCGAGCTACCTGATCGACGACGCCAGCATGCTGGAGCCGTCCTGGTTGGACGGGGTCGGGACGGTGGGCATCACCGCCGGGGCCTCAGCACCGGAAGAACTGGTGCAGGAATTGATTCGTCGCTTGGGCGACTTTGGCGATACTCGGGTCGAATCCCTGACCGGGGTCGAAGAAAACATCGTCTTCAAGCTTCCCAAAGAACTGAAACCAGGCGGCCTTGCCGCGGGAGCAGACGCGTAACATGGGTGTTCCTCTAATTCAGCAAGTCCGCGTCGGCGCCTACATCATGGGCAAGAAGCTGCGCGGCGAAGAGCGCTATCCGCTGGTCCTGATGCTGGAACCGCTGTTCCGCTGCAACTTGGCCTGCCCGGGCTGCGGCAAGATCGATTACGAGGACGACATCCTCAACAAGCGCCTGTCTGTCGCGGAATGCCTGCAGGCGGTCGACGAGTGCGGCGCGCCGATGGTCTCGATCCCCGGCGGCGAGCCCCTGATCCACAAAGAGATCAAGGAAATCGTCGACGGCATCATTTCCCGCAAGAAGTTCGTGTACCTGTGCACCAACGCCTTGTTGCTGGAAAAGAACCTGAGCAAGTTCACGCCGACGCCCTATCTGACCTTCTCCGTCCATCTGGACGGCCTGGAAGATCACCACGACAAAGCGGTCAATCAGCCGGGCACGTTCAAGCGCGCCGTCTCGGCGATCCGCAAGGCGAAGTCGATGGGCTTCCGCGTCAACGTCAACTGCACCCTGTTCAACCAGATGACGGCGGACGAAGCGGCGGAATTCTTCAACTTCTGCACCGACGATCTGGGCGTTGACGGCATTACCGTCTCGCCGGGCTATGCCTATGAACGCGCCCCGGACCAGGAACACTTCCTGAGCCGCAAGAAAACCAAGCAGTTGTTCCGCGACATCTTCAAGAAGCCGGAATCGAAAAAGTGGCAGTTCAGCCAATCGACCCTGTTCCTGGACTTTCTGGCCGGCAACCAGACCTACAAGTGCACGCCCTGGGGCAACCCGACGCGTAACATCTTCGGCTGGCAGAAGCCCTGCTATCTGTTGTCCGAAGGCTATGCCGAAACCTTCCAGGAGTTGATGGACGACGTTGAATGGGACAAATACGGCACCGGCAACTATGAAAAGTGCGCCGACTGCATGGTCCATTGCGGCTACGAACCGACGGCGGTGACCGACACGGTGTCCCATCCGCTGAAAGCCCTGAAGGTCTTTATGAAGGGCATCAATACCGACGGCGAGATGGCCCCGGAAATCAATCTGGACAACCAGCGCCCGGCCGAATTCGTGTTCGAAGGCCTGGTCAAGACTCTGTCCCAGAAGATGGAAGAAAAGGCCGCCGCCGAGAAAGCCCAGAAAAAGGAGAAGGCCGCCTGACGCGGCCTTTTCTTTAGCGGCTTCGCAGCGGCATCAGCCAGCCGGACACTATTCGAACGCCATTTCCCGGCCCAGCATCTGCCCGGCCTTGCGCAGCATCTTCAAGGCGCGCGTACTGCCGCGCCCCAACGTCAGCAGTTTGCCGATATCGCCCGGATGCCTTGCCAGATTTTTCAACAGGCGCACGCCGTCGGTGCCTCCGGCGGTCGAGACGATTTCGTCCGTCCACTCCGGCAGGCGCGTCTCCGCCGTATCGGACACGGCGCGGATCGCAGCGAACGGAACGCCCGCGCGCTTGGCTTCGCGCGCCACGGCATAGCTTTCCATATCGACCGCATCCGCGCCCGTGGTGGCGCGCAGAACAGCCTTGCGGCGGGGGCCGGCGACGATCACCGCCGAATGGGCGATAATCCCCTCTGCGTTGACGACAAGCGGCCCCAGCCCGCTTTGCAGGTGGCCTGTCCAGTCGGCATCGCAGGATATGCTCCGCCCCTCGGCGGCAATGATCTTGGAAGGCAGGATGATATCGCCTGCTTCCAGGTTCGGGTCGAGCCCGCCGCACAGACCGAAGCTCATCAGCCCATCGACCCCGGCAGTCACCAGTTCCGCCGCCAGTTCCGTGGCCCTGCGCGGGTCGGCCCCGGCAACCCTGACCATCAATTGATGATCGTCGGCCAAGGCGGACAAGCAGGCAGCCTCGCGCAAAACCCCGGTAATGATGCCGATGCGGGCCATCCGATCCGCCCGGTCACATGCCGAAGGCGGGGCGTTTGGTATTGCTGCGCTTCAGATTACGGTAGCGGGACAGCGTCCACAGCGGGAAATAGGCGCTATAGCCGTGATAGGTCAGATAGAAGACCTTGGGGAAGCCGACGGCATTGAACATCGTTTCCTGCCACTTGCCACCCTCGCGCGGATGGTTCAGCAGGTAATCAACCCCCTTTTCGACTTCAGAGGCTTCCAACTCGCCCGCCGCCATCAACCCCATCAGGGCCCAGGCGGTCTGCGACGGGGTGCTCTCCTTGGCGACGTCCCTGGTCTCTTCCCAATAGGACGCGCAGTCTTCGCCCCAGCCACCGTCTTCCATCTGACGGGCTTTCAGCCAATCGACGGCGCGGCGGATATAGGGCTGCGACATATCTTCGCCGACGGCGTTCAGAGCGGTCAGCACCGACCAGGTGCCGTAAACGTAGTTGGTGCCCCAGCGACCGAACCAGGATCCGTCCTCTTCCTGCTCGTCCTTCAGGAACTTGACGGCGCGGGCGACGACTTCGTCCTCGGGCCCATAGCCCAACTGGCACAACATGCCCAAGCACCGCGCACTGACGTCAGAGGTCGGCGGGTCCAGCAAGGCGCCGTGGTCGGCGAACGGGATATGGTTCAGGTGATGGGCCTCGTTCTCGGCGTCGAACGCCCCCCAGCCGCCGCTTTCGCTCTGCATGCCGATGACCCATTCGACACCGCGGTCGATGGCGTCCTTGTAGCGGACCGGGTCGGCCCGGTGCAGCGCCATCACGACCACGGCCGTATCGTCGACGTCGGGATAATAATCGTTCCAGTACTGGAAGGCCCAACCGCCGGGACGCAGGTCCGGGCGGCGCACCGCCCAATCGCCCTTCACATCGGTGATTTGGCGCCCGACCAGCCAGTCGGCGGCATTGTCGAGTACGGGATCCCCTGCCGTCATGCCGCTTTCCTGCATGGCATGCAGGGCAAGCCCCGTATCCCAGACCGGCGACAGGCAGGGTTGGCAATAGGCTTCGTCCTCGCGCTCGATCACCAGCTTTTCGATCGACTTGCGCGCGATCACATAATCCGGATGGTCGCGCGGATAGCCCAGAACGTCGTAGGCCATGACCGTATTGGCCATGGCGGGGAAAATACCGCCCAGGCCGTCTTCACCGTTCAGGCGTTCCTTGACGAAGGCCATGCACTTGTCGATGGCCTTCTTTTCCAACCATTTCGGGATCATCGGCTGAACCAGACGAGCCGCCTTGTCCAAGGCCAGGAACACATTGCCCAGGATATGCCCGGTCGGGTTCTCGGTGAATTCGGTCTGCAGGAACGGATCGCCCGCGAACAATTCGCGGATGCCGATGCCGCGCGGGTTCTTGGCCTTGGGCTTCAGCGCCGCCAGGACGAACAAGGGGATCATCACGGTCCGCGACCAATAAGCGACCTTATCGATATGGAACGGTGCCCAGGTCGGCAGGAAGATCGCTTCCGGCCGGATCACGGGGGCCGCCCGCCAAGGCACCTGTTCGAACAGCGCAAGGGCGATCCGCGTGAACACGTTGGCTTGCGCCGCACCACCCCGGGCCAGCACCGCCGCCCGGGCCTTGCCCATATGCGGAGCTTCGGGGTCGTCGCCGATCAGCTTCAAGGCATAGTAGGCCTTGACCGTGGCGCTCATGTTGAAATCACCGTCATGGAACAGCGGCCAGCCGCCGTGCTCCCCCTGAATCCGCCGTAGGTAGTTGCCCATCTTCGCCTCGATGGCGTCGTTGGGCTCCCCCAGGTAATGGTTCAGCATGATGTACTCGGCGGGAATCGTGGCGTCGGCCTCAAGCTCGAACGCCCAGCTGCCGTCCTGAGCCTGCTTGTCGGACAGCCAGGAGCGGGCCTCGTCGATGACAGCATCCAATTCGGGACGACCGCCGTCATTTCCGCCGAAAGCGGATTTGGGGGTTTCGTCACCTTGCTGCACAGGCATGTCCATTACTTCACCGCAGTTCAATTTTTTGTAAGGAATTCAATCGCCCAGATTTACTCTTCGCAGGCGCAAAATTCAATCGCCGGTGCGACCGATTCTCTTGTTACAGAACGGTTTCAGTAAATCAAGCCGCGGGCTGACTGTCTGAAAGCAGCTCTGCCGCCCGGAATCCGGACCGAATGGTGCCTTCGATGGTCGCGGGCAGGCCCGTCGCCGTCCAATCCCCGGCAAGGACAAGGTTGCGCCACTTCGTCTCGGCATCGGGGCGACGGCGATTCTCTTCCGGCGTTTGCGAGATGGTCGCCCGCTTCTCCTTGACGATCCGCCAGGACGGCATCGGCCCCTCGGGAAGACTCAGCGCGGCCTGAACCTCGGGCCATAGACGCTCGGCAATGGCTTCGTTGCTTTCCGCCGCCAGATCGTCGGCGGCGCTGACCGTCACCGAGGCGACGTCGCCGCGCAGGAACACCCAATGCGACACCCCGCCGACCAGCCCGACCAACATCGGCGCACCGGCCGGCGGCGGACGGTTCAGGCAGAAATGGGCGTTGACGATGGCGTGCGCCCCTTGCGGGCCGTTCAGGTCCGGGATCAGGTCGTTGGCGATCCAGGCGGGCACCGCCAGGACGACCGCTTCGTCTTCTTCCAGGTCGACCCGCCCGCTGCTGAACTCCAGCGCCGTGACACGGTCTCCGTCGAATTCCAGCGACCGCAGGCGGTTGTTGAGGCGCACCTTGGTCCCCTTCCCGGCCAACCAGTCCAGGGCCGGGTCGACGAAGCTCTCGCTGAGCCCTTCCCGCGCCATCAGGGGGCGGCAGGCCGCCCGCCCTTGGCCAAACGTTTCCTCGATCACCGGCCAGAGCAGCGCCGCCGAGGCGTTTTCGACCGGCGTGTTCAACACACCGACGGCCAGCGGCTCCCAAAACCGTTCGAACAACTTGCCACGCCCGCCCAGGCATTGGGCGATAGTGGCGTTGTCCCCGGCGCGGGCCAGACGGAAGCCCCGCAGGTATTCCCACAGCCCGGTGCCCGGAATGCGCCCTTTCCCGAACAGGATCGACCAGGGAATACGCCCCTCGTCCGGCTGCACGGTCCAGCTTTCGCCGCTCGTCAGATCGCGGAAGGGAAAAGACGCGTCTTCCGGGCCGATCAGGCTGTCTGAAGCGCCGACCATTTCCAGATATTCGCGGATCGCCCAATTGCCCGACAGCATCAGGTGATTGCCGTTGTCGATCCGGCGGTCCAATTGATTGTCGAAGAACGACCGGCAGCGCCCCCCGGCGTGCCCGGCGCTGTCATGCAGGACGACCGGATATCCGGCCCCGGCCAACCGCAGCGCCGCCGCCAATCCCGCCAGCCCTGCGCCGACGATATGAATGCGTGACGTCTGCATGGGGCCTTACAACACGCCGTAGCGGAACGCGACCCAGAGTTTTTCCGCCTTGTTCAGGCCCGCGGGCTCCAACACCCGCGCCCAGCCCCGGCGCTCCATGCGGCGGAAAATGCGTTCGTATGCTTCGATCATCATCGCCGCGGGCTTAACCCGGTCGGCGTCGCATTGGCGCAGCAGGTCCCGCGCCTCGGTAAACTTTGCGGCCGCGATGCCGCCGATCTCGGCTGCGACCTTGGGCAGGTTCGGATCGGCCAGGACGGCCTGCGGTTCGCGCGCCGCGATGCCGTGCGCGGCCAGCATCTCTTCCGGCACGTACAAGCGGTCGCGGGTCGCGTCCTCGGCCAGGTCGCGCAGGATATTGGTTAGCTGCAGGGCCAACCCCTGTGCGGCGGCCAGACGGTCGGCGATCCCGGCTTCCAGGCCGAAGATGCGGCAACTCAACCGCCCGACGGCGCAGGCCACGCGGTCGCAGTACAGCAACAGGTCATCGCGAGTCTGCAGGCGCAGGGTTTCCGCCGCATCCGTTTCCATACCGTCGATCACGGCCAGGAAATCAGCCTCGACCAGACCGAAGCGCGCAACCGGCTCGGCCAGGGCCACGGCGACCGGGTCTTCGGGTCGGCCGGCATACAGCTTGGCGATCTCGTCCCGCCAGCGGGCCAGCTCCCGTTTCTTGACGTCCAGAGGGTTCGGATCGTCGGCGATGTCGTCGACGATCCGGCAAAAGGCATAGACCGCGAACATGGCGCGTCGCTTTTCCGCCGACATGAAGCGCATGGCCCAGAAGAACGTGGTGCCCGAGGCGCGCACGATCTCCTCGACCCGCGCCTGCGCGCGGCCGACTTCGACTTCGGAAAGGGTCACCAAACTGTCCATGGGCGCTATGGATACACGGGCCGCCCGGCCAAGGCCAGCACCCTGTAACGCGCCCCATAACGCCCTATGGGTGCGCGTTGCCGGAATAGGTCCGGCCCTTCCACCCGCCACCCCGGCCCAGAAGGTGCCGACGGGCGGAATCCACCGTCATCAGGGTATAAAGCAGCCCAGCGACGGGCAGGATCAAACCTGTCCACGGAGCCCGACCATACAGCCGCAGCGTCGGGAAAAAAGCCACGGCCATGGCCAGCCATGCCGCCCCACCGGCCAGCGCCAGTTCCATATTACCAACGGCGATTCCCCACACGGTCGCGACCGGCGGCACCAAATAGAGCAGCACCATTCCCAATACCGTGCCAAGCAGCATCAACAGTGAATGATGCAATTGTTCATAGGCCGTGCGCGCGACCATGCGCCAGATCTCGCCCAGGCTGTCGTAACGGCGGAGGCTGACCGTCTCGCCGGTCAGGCCCAGCCAGATCGAACCATGAGCCTTCAACAGCGCCGCTAGCGAGCAATCGTCGATAAGACGATCGCGGATCGCGGCAATCCAACCGGCGGCGTCCAGGGCCGCCCGGCGCACCAGCATGCAGCCGCCCGCCGCCGCCGCCGTGCGCCGACGGGGATCGTTGACCCAGGGAAAGGGAAACAGCTTTTGAAAGAAAAACACGAAAGCCGGCACCAACAGCCGCTCCCACGGCGTCTCGCAGTTGAGCAGCACCATCAGCGACACCAGATCGCGGTTTTCCATCTCGGCCTTCTGCGCCAGGCGGCGCAGGTTCGTCGGGTCGTGGGCGATATCGGCGTCGGTCAGCAGGACATAGCGCGCATCGGGCGCGGCCTGGGCAGCGGCCTCCAGCCCCTGATTGACGGCCCAAAGCTTGCCTGACCAGCCTTCGGCCAGGGGCTTGCCGGTGATCAGGTGGAAACGATCCCCCGCCCCGGCGGCGTCCGCCGCGCCTTGGGCGAGGTCACCCGTGCCGTCCGTGGAATTGTCGTCGACCACCACCACGTCCAATCGTCCCGGATAGTCCTGCGCCATCAGCGAGGCCACGGTGCGGGCGATGCTGTCAGCCTCGTCACGGGCCGGGATGACCGCGCAGATCGCGGGCCATCCGCCCTTGGGTGCTGCCTTGGCGGCGGGACTGAGCTTTTGATCGGCGAACCAGAACCGGCCGCGCCAGAACAACAGCACCAGCCAGATCGCCAACGAAACCAATGCCGCGGCGATCATCGCCCGTAGACGCCGAACAGAGCGCCCAGCGCACCCTTGGTGCAGCACCAGAGGTAGCCGCCTTTGCTCAGGGCGACCCGACCGGCGAGCGGGTCCTTATGACGCAACTGATCCGTCAGGCGCACGGCGATCTCCCAGATCGCGGCGGCTTCCATGCCCAGGCGACGGCTGTGCATCCCGCCCGCGATGGGTCGGGCCTCGGCCAACAGGACCTCGGTCGCATCCAGGCAGCGGTCGATCACCCGCCGCAGCGCCGGGGTGCAGGCGTCGCGGTCCAGGTCTTCGACCGTCGCGCCTTCCGCCGCCAGCCAGTCGGCGGGCAGGTAGACCCTGTCCAGGGTGCGGTAATCGTCCTGGCAATCCTGAAGGTGGTTGATAACCTGCAACGCGTTGCACAGCGCGTCCGACGGGCCGTAGCCATGGGCCGAGCCGCCGTGCAGGTCGATCAGATAGCGCCCCACCGGGGCGGCCGAACGGATGCAGTAGTGCATCAGGTCGTCCCAATCGGCCGTACGGTTCTTGACCGAATCCTGCTTGAAGGCGTCGATCAGATCCTGGCAGTGGCGCGCGGTGATATCCGTCTGTTCCAGGCTTTCCCGCATGCGGTGGGCGGTGGCGTAATCGGCGTTGCCGGTCATCTGGCCGAGCAAGGCCGCTTCGAACCCGGACAGGCGTTGAACCTTGGTTTCGGGGCTGAGCTCGCAGTTGTCGGCGATGTCGTCGATCGCCCGGGCGAAGCGATAGAACCGCGCGATATGCGGGCGCAGACGCGCCGGCAGGAGAAACGAGCCGACGGGAAAGTTCTCGTAGGCTTCGTCCTTGCCGGACGGCGTTTCGACCGCCGACGACGCGGCGGCGTTGGGGCTGTGTGAAACCGTTTCCTGCGAATCGGCGGGCTGCGCCATGGCGTGGCCGCTCCCCTCAGGTATCGAGCGGATTGATCCGGAGCGGCGGGATCAACCCGCGGCCTTGGCCATTTCCCGCATCTTTTCGAGCAGGCTGTCGATGGAATTGTCGTTGTTCTTGATCAGAGCGTTGAACTCTTTCTGCTGGGTCAGCGCCATGGACAAACCATTGACGATGATGTCCACGATCTTGAACACCTTCTGGCCGTCGTGTTCACCGACGCCGACGCGCCAACCCACTTCCACGGCTTCGCCGCTCGGGCGCTTCAACAGGGTATGAACGATGAAATCGTTTTCCTGGCGCTTTTCGGCCCGGCTGATTTCCAGGGTTTCCCCGGCATATTCCTTGAACCCGTCGACATAGCGTTCCAGCAGCATGTTTTCGAACAGCGACAGGTATTCATCGCGCTGCTCCGGCGTGGCGCGGCGCCAATGGCGGCCAAGCACCCATTTGCCGATGGATTTGATGGCGAAGAACTCGTGGATCATGGTGCGGAAGCGTTCCTTGCGCACCGCACGGTCCAGGTCCTGCGCGGTCAGGGAACTGATGGCCGAGGACGCCATCGAATTGACGAAGGCCTTGACCTCGTCCGTGGTCACTTCGGCGCGCGCGGTGGGCGCGGAAAAAATCGCCATGGCAGCGACCAAGAATGCGAATACGAATTGACGCCTGTTCAGCATGCGGAACGTCTCCTTTAGCCGGGTTGCATACACCGCCCCGTACGGTTAGTTCAAGTACCCCCTGTGTCAGGGAAAGTTCACATCCCTGTCATCCAACCAATTTGATATGATTGATGGAATGCCGGTCCGCCATTGCTCCGGGCACATTTAATTGAGTCATACCATCAAATGAACGGGATCGCAGCCGTGACGAATAATCCGCTTTCGCAGGCCCTCGACATCTATCTCGAACAAGGCACCAAGCCCTATACCGAGGTCGTCTCGCAGCTTGAACACGCGCTGCAATGCGCTTGGCTGGCGGAGCAGGAATCGGGCGACGGCGACCTGATCGCCGCGGCCTTCCTGCACGATATCGGCCATATGATGCAGAAACACGGCCAGGGCGCCGCCGACCGGGGCATCGACGACAAGCACGAGGATATCGCCCGCGGTTGGGCCGCCAAGGTGTTCTCCCCCCGCGTTGCGCAGGCGATCGGCCTGCATGTCGACGCCAAACGCTACCTCTGCGCCGCCCGGCCCGGATATTTCGAAACCCTGTCCCCGGCCTCGGTCAAGTCGCTGGAACTGCAGGGCGGGCCGATGACCGCAGACGAGGTCCAGGCGTTCGAATCCCAGCCCAATTATCAGGATGCCGTGAAAGTCCGCGAATGGGATGACCGGGCCAAGATCGCGGGCCTGGAAACGCCCGGGATCGAGCATTTCCGCCCCTACATGGAAAGCGCCGTCCTCTAAAACCTAGAACCGACCTCAAAATCGATCGGGGCGGAACGGCGCCAGATCGACGTTCGGCGTCTCGCCCTTCAACAGGCGCGCGATGATCCGCCCCGTGGCCGGACCGCAGGTCAGGCCCACGTGCTGATGGCCGAAGGCATGGAGCAGCCCCGGCGCCACCGCCGACGGGCCGACCACCGGCAGGCTGTCCGGCAGGGTCGGGCGGAACCCCATCCATTCCGACGCAACCTCGGTCTTGATCCCCGGCAACAGACGCGGAACCAGATCGGTCATGACCTTGACCCGGGCCGAATCCGGCGGCGCTTCCAATCCCGCCAGTTCGACCGTCCCGGCCAGACGCAGGCCCATCTCCATGGGTGAGGCATAGAACGCGCGGTCTTTCCAGCAGACCGCATGGTTCACCGTCACCCCGGGGTCGGCCAGGATGGCATGATAGCCGCGCTCGGTCCCAAGCGGGATTTTCTCGCCCAGCATGCCCGCCAATTGGTGCGAAAACGCCCCGGCGGCCAGGACAATGCGGTCCACTTCCAGCCCGCCGTCGGTGGTGTCGATGCGGAACCCGCCGTCGGCCCGGCGGTGCAGGCCCCAGACCTCGCCCTTGCGCAAGCTGCCGCCGCGCTTGACGAAGGCCTCGGCCAGAACCTTGGTCAGACGCCCGGGGTTGGTCGCCCGGCCGCCGCCCAACAGGCCGTGGCCCCATTTGAAATCGGGCCCCAGGGCCGGTTCCAGATCGTGCAGGGCGGCGCGGTCCAGGCCCTCGAACTGAATGCCGTAGGTCGCGCGAAAGGCCAGGTCCTTATCGGCCTTCTGAAACTCGGCCTCGCTTTCATAGACCTGCAGAATCCGCTCGCGCTTGACCAGTTCTGGCGCACCGGCCTCGGCCGCCAGGGCGGCATAGGATTCGGAACAGCCGATGGTCAGGTGATGCATCGCGGCGGCGGCGCGGCGCTGATGGGCGGTGCTGGCGAAACCCAACATGCGGATCATCCAGGGCAGGATATGCGGCAGGCGCGTCCAGCGGATGGTCAGCGGCCCCTTGGGGTCGAGCAGATATCGCGGCACATTACGCAGCACTTCCGGCCCGAAAGTCGGCACGAACGACCATTCGGCCAGAATGCCCGCATTGCCGAAGGAGCAGGCCTCGCCCGGCTCCAGCCGGTCGATCAGGGTGACGTTGAAGCCCTCCTTGATCGCCGCCAGGGCGCAGTTTACCCCGACGACGCCCGCACCGATCACGCAGACCGACGTTTCGCCCGGTTGGGCCGGGGTCGTCTTACCATGCGGAACGGTTTGGGATTTTTTAGGCTGGGCTTGAGAATTTGTCTCGGTCACAGAGGATGTCTCCGGCTTGAGATTGGTCGGCCTTCGTGCCAAATATGGCCGGAAACATCCAAACAGACCACCCAAACAAAACCGCAATCAAGGAACAAGCCAATGGCCGACGGTACCCTGACCCCGCCCCTGCCCGAAGATGCCCGCAACGCGCTGAAGGCCGCTGTCGGCGATAAAGGCTGGTACGAGACCGAAGCCGACATGGCCCCCTACCTGGCTGAAGAGCGCGGCTATTACCACGGCGAAAGCGCCCTGGTCCTGCGCCCGGCCAGCACGGACGAAGTTTCCAAGATCGTCACCATCTGCGCCGAACACGGCATTCCGATCACGCCCCAGGGCGGCAACACGGGCCTGTGCGGCGGCGCGGTCGCCCAGGGCGGCGTGCTGGTCAACCTGGGCCGCATGAACGCGGTCCGCGAGATCGACACCATCAACGCCACCATGACCGTCGAAGCCGGCTGCATCCTCAAGGAACTGCAGGACAAGGCGGCGGACGCCGGGTTCCTGTTCCCTCTGTCGCTGGCGGCGGAAGGGACCTGCGAGATCGGCGGCAACATCTCGACCAACGCCGGGGGCATTCAGGTGCTGCGCTACGGCAACACCCGCGATCTGGTCCTGGGGCTGGAAGTCGTGACCGCCGACGGGCGCGTGTGGAAGGGCCTGCGCGGCCTGCGCAAGAACAACACCGGCTATGACCTGAAGCAGTTCTTCATCGGGGCCGAGGGCACGCTCGGCATCATCACCGCGGCGGTGCTGAAGCTGTTCCCGCAACCGGCGGAAACCACCACCGCCCTGGTCGCCTCGGAAAGCCCGGCGCTGTTGTCGGCCCTGTTGGGTCGGCTCAAATCCGCGACCGGCGATCAGGTCACCAGCTTCGAATACATCCAGCGCAACCCGCTGGAAGCCGTGTTCGCCCATATCCCGAACACCCAGGACCCGATGCAAGAGGTCTATAGCCACTACGCCCTGATCGAAATGGCCTCGGGCCAAAAGGGCGTGATCCGCGACCTGGCCGAAACCGCCCTGGGCGAAGCCTTCGAAGCGGGCGAAATCATCGACGCCGTCCTGGCCGAAAGCGGCGATCAGGCCGCCAAGCTGTGGAACCTGCGCGAAAGCATCCCGGAAGCCCTGAAGCACTGCGGCCCGTCCGCCAAGCACGACATTTCCGTGCCGGTGTCGAAGGTCCCCGAATTCCTGGAAAAAGCCGACCCGCACGTGGAAAAGGCGATCCCCGGCTGCACCATCATGGCCTTCGGCCACATGGGCGACGGCAACCTGCACTACAACCTGGTGATGCCCAAGGACACCCCGCACGAGGAGGCCGAACGCCTGCGCGAAACCGTGCCGCCGGGCGTGCACGACATCGCCGACAGCCTGGGCGGCTCATTCTCCGCCGAACACGGCATCGGCTTGATGAAGGTCCACGAAATGGACCGCTACAAATCGGATGTGGAAAAACACATGCTGCGCTCGATCAAAGCGGCGCTGGACCCGAAGGGGATCATGAACCCGGGGAAGGTGGTGCCTTAAGCACGCCGACACCTTGAACTGAGAAATATACCTGCCCCAACCTAGGCCGAGGCAGGCAAGCGGAACAAATGTCGGAACCAAATTTTATAATCGAACGGCTAAGAGAGCCGTTCAACGAAACGACTAGAAAGACAAGGAGAAATCTCCTTGTTTCTAGCCTGATAGGCGTGGCTATTTCGAAAATTGGATTGGTTCCAGAAAAAATATCTGCATTTGGGATTGATTTTTCAAAATCAAACCAAAGCGCCCTTTTAACTCTTTTGATATTTATTGTTTCATACTTTTAATTACTTTTATTATTTATTTATATTCAGAAATAAAATCATTGTTTTTGCTATTAAAATCAAATGCTATGAATGAGATAAAAGAAATAGAAAAGGATAATCTCAGAAACTTTAGATCAACCGTGATAAATCTAAAGCCAATTGAAACAGTAAAATTAGAATCTCATGGGTATTTTATATCGGCAAAAAATACACTTATATCTAGATATTTAGTGGAAATAATAATTCCTATAATTTTTTCTTTTATATCGATATATTTTTTGTCCGAACAACTATATTATACAAAACTTGATCCAACAAATGCAGAGTCATCGATTCAACAAATACATTCGAAATAGTAATAGCTTCACGCAAGCCAATCCCATTATTTGCGCTCAACAAATTTAGTGGCTACGAATTACATGCTTGATTGCCCCCTCGCCCTCCCCCGGCTCCTCGAAAAATTGCGTGACGTGGTGAAACACCTCGGGTGTGTCGAAGGCGGCGCGGGCGGGTTGGGCGGTGCGGCGTTGGGCGATGCGGGATAGGCAGAGGGCGTCGCTGGCTTCCAGGTAGATCAGCTTGTGCGGCGCACCGGCCTCGTTGGCGAGGTCGAGGAACCATTTGCGCTGGCGGGCCGTGTTGGCGGGGAAATCCATCACCACATCGGTTCCGGCGGCGAGGAGTTGGCGCACCAGATCGCGCATCAGCGGGCGTAGCCGCCGCGCGCAGGCGATGTAGTCATCGAATGATTTGATCTGATCGGGGTAGAGGGTCGCGAGCCAGTCGTCTTCGGAGAGGAGGACAGCGCCCTCCTCCGCCGCCAGCCGCGCGGCCAGGGTCGACTTTCCGGCCCCCATCTTTCCGCAGAAGAAAGTCAGGGAGCCGGGGGCGCTCACGCGCCCGCCGCCCGTTTCTCCAGATCGCCCAGCAGACCGTCGGGCACGTCCACGCCCTCGGCCATGGCCTTGGCGCGGTTGGCCCAGCGGTCGGCGCCGGGGATCCAGGCGCCGTCCTGTTCGGCGATCGCGCCGACCAGGGTGCCGATCCGCTCGATAAAGCGGTTTTCGGCGGTTTCCTCGTCCTCATGGGCGAAGGCCGAGGGATCGATCAGGATGAAGAATTGGCCGACTTTCGGCGGCTCGCCCTCGGTCGCGAAGAAGCTGGCGGCCTCGAACCCGTGGTTGGAGCCGGTCAGCGTCGCCGCCAGGATTTCGACCATCAGCACCAGGGCCGCACCCTTGGCGTCGCCCATGGGGATCATCATGCCGTCGTCGAGCGCGACCTTGGGGTCGGTCGTCGGCTTGCCGTGTTTGTCGGTGCACCAGCCCTCGGGGATTTGTTCGCCCTTGTTGGCGGCAAGCATGATCTTGCCGCGCGCGACCTTGGACAGCGCCAGGTCGACCAGGATCGGATCGCCCCAGGCGCTGCCGTCGGCGGTGCGGCGCGGACAGGCGAAGGCGATGGGGTTGGTGCCGTAAAGCGCGCGGCTGCCGTTCCAGGGGGCGATCGCCGCCGGGGCGTTGAGGAAGCCCATGGCGATCAGGCCTTCGCGGGCCGCGGCCTCGACCGGGTGGCCGCCAACGCCGCCGTGGTGGGAATTACCGATGGCCAGGCCGACGATCCCGGTTTCGCGGGCCAGTTCCTTGGCCCGATTGAGGCCCAGGGAAATCGCCGGATAGGCGAAGCCGCCGTTGGCGTCGACGCGGATAGCGGCCTTCGCCGTCTGTTCCAGGCGGGCGATGGCGTGGCCGTCGACCATGCCGATCTTGGCCTGCTCGGCGTAGCTGGGCACGCGCGACAGGCCGTGCGACGGCACGCCGTCGGCTTCGGCCTGAACCAGGGCGCGGGCGACGTGGACCGCGTTGTTCTCCGACACCTTGGAATTCATGAAGACCTTGAGGGCCAGCTGTTCCAGTTCGTCCAGGGTCTTTTTCGCCATCTTTGGATGTTCCCGTGTGTTAGTTGCCGTTGAGGCAGTTCAGGACCGCGTCGGCGGTGACGGAGGACACCTTGCCCTCCCCTTCCTCGGTGCGCGGGCCGACATGGGGCGTGCAATACAGGTTGGGCACGCCGTCGAAGATATTGGGGCTGGTCAAGGGCTCTTCGACGAACACGTCGGTAAAGGCGCCCCACAGCTTTTCGGATTTCAGGGCATCGACCAGCGCCTGTTCGTTGACGATCCCGCCGCGCGACAGGTTCAGCAACAGCGCGCGGTCCTTCATCTTGGCGATGGTTTCGGCGTTGAACAGGTCGCGGGTGTCGTCGGTCAACGGCACGTGGACCGAGATCGCGTCGCATTGCGGCAGCAGTTCGTCCAGCGTCGCGGCGCGTTCGACCTTGCACTCGGCCCAGCGCGGATCGTCGGCGGCGACCCAGGGGTCGAAACCGATGCGCTTCATGCCGTTGCCGCGCGCCCGCCAGGCCAGGGCCTGACCGGTCCAGCCCATGCCGATGATGCCCAGGGTCTTTCCCTGAACCTCGCGGCCCATCAGCTCCAGCCGCGGCCATTTGCCCGCGACCACGTCGGGCGTGGCCAGGTAGGAGCGGCGGAACATGACGTAGATCGCCCCCATGGCCAGTTCGGCCACGGAATCGGAATTGGCCCCGACCGCGGGGAAAACCTTCACCCCGCGCGCGGCGCAGGCGTCCATGTCGATGTTGTCCAGGCCCACGCCCAGCCGCCCGACGCATTCCAGCTTGTCGGCGGCGTCCAACACGGCATCCCGCACCTGGGTCGCGTTGCGCACGATCAGGCCGCGCACGCCCGGCATCAGGGCAGGGATGTCGGCCTGCCGGGACACCAGGTCCGGCATGTAGGCGACGTCGTACTGCCGGGCCAGGCGCTCGACCTCGGACTCGAGCATGAATTCGGTAATCAGAATATCGGGCATGGCGGATGAAACCTCGACGAATGCGGCTGGATCGCCCCGACAGGATGCGGGGAGAGAATAAGAAGAAACGAAGCTCCCCAGCATAACGCCGGGGAGCTTCGCCGCATATTACGCGTTGGCCGCCGCCAGGGCGCGCATGAACCGGTCGCGGATGACGACCTGATCCATGGTGATGTTGGGAACCGGGATGTTGCCCGATTCACATTTGCAGACGATGACCGTCTGCTTCTTGGACGCGATGGCGTCCTTCATCACCTGCGCGGTGTCTTCGGCCTTGCACTCGATCACGTTGTCGCAACCGCAAGCCTCGGCGACCTTGGTCAGCGAGGTTTTCTTACCGGCATAGGTCGGCTGGTCGCCGGTCGAGCCGTAGCTGCCGTTGTCGATGATCAGCAGGATGTAGTTGTCGGCCTTGTTGTTGCCGATGGTCGGCAGGGTGCCCAGGTTGGTCAGGACCGAGCCGTCACCGTCGATGGCGATGATCGTCTGCTTCTGCGCCAGGGCGAGGCCCGGGCCGATCGAGGACGACAGGCCCATGGTGCCGAGCATGTAGAAGTTGGTCGGCTGGTCGTCCAGCAGGTGCAGTTCCTGGCTGGGCAGGCCGATGTTGCAGACCACGAACTGGTCGGAGATGACCGGGATCAGGCTTTTGAGAACGTCGGAGCGAATCATGGTCATTCCCCCTTCCAGAAGGTGGCGTCGGTGAGAATGGCCACCGGCTTGTTGCACATGTAGGTGTACTTGAGAATCTTATCGAGCTCGGCCGCGTCTTCCCGCTTGTGGAAGTGGTAGGTCGGGATCAGCATCTGCGCCAACAGGGCTTTGGTGTGCAGGGCCATTTCGACCTGACAGGCCACCGGCTCGCCCAGTTCGCCGCGGTAGCTGATCAGCATCGGCAGCGGAATGTGATAGAACTGGATCAGCGTCGCCAGGGAGTTGAGCGTCACGCCCAGCGCCGTGTTCTGCATGATGATGGCCGCCCGCTTACCGCCCATGAAGGCGCCGGCGGCAAGACCCATGCCTTCGTCTTCCTTGTTACAGGGGACGTGCATGATGCTGGGGTGGTTCTCGGCTTCTTCGATCACGCCGCCGAGCTGCTTACACGGAACAGTGGTGATGAACTCAATATTGTTGTTCACCATGTCCGTGACGATCTGTTTATGAATCGACAAGAGTTGTCCTCCGGGTCCGAATTCCGCGCAAGGTCCGGGCCCCATGCCGCCGCGATCACGACGTTGAAACGCCGGATGCGGATGACGGTGGCCTTGCGCCGAACGATGATGTTTCAGGGTGCGCCCTGGGTTTCCTCAAATTTTACTTACGGGGCCGGGCTTTCCATCCCTTTGTTAGTCGCCCTTCATCCGCAATAGTCTCTGGCTCTTGCCCGCGTCAAGCAAGTCTTATAACTCTTATACAAGACTTTGACGGAATCCTTATGAAAGACCGATCATGGAACGATTGATGCCGTTGTCGGACGGCGCGCCGCTGTATCGCCGGGTCAAGGAACAGCTGGTCCGCGAGATCGGACAGGGCCGATATCCGGTGACCGATCCCCTGCCCTCGGAACAGAAACTGGCGGCGCGTTTCGGCGTGGCACAGGGAACAGTGCGCCGGGCGCTGGACGAACTGGCGCGGGAGAATCTGGTGATCCGCCACCAGGGGCGCGGCACTTTCGTTCATGCCCATGGGCCGGAGCGCGACCGCTTCCACTTCTTTCATCTGGTCGCGGGCGACGGCGAGCGGCGCTTGCCGACCTCGCGCGTGTTGTCCCTGTCGCGCCGCCGCGCGACCCAGGGCGAGGCCCTGGCCCTCAACCTGGCCCCGCACGACCGCGTGGTCGAAATCAAGCGCGTGCGCGACCTGATGGCCCGCCCGGCGATTCTGGAGGCGATCGTTCTGCCCGACGCCCGCTTTTCCGGCCTGGGCGATCTGAACAAGTCGCAACTGCCCAACACCCTGTATCAACTGTACCAGGACCGCTTCGGCGTGATCATTCACCGCGCCGTCGAAAAGCTGACCGCCGAGGCGGCGGGGCCGGACGACGTCACCCATCTGGGCCTGGACCGGGGCGCGCCGCTGATGCGGATCGAACGCGTCGCCCAAACCCTGGACGGCACGCCGGTGGAGTTGCGCGTGTCACGCTGCGACACCCGGCACCTCGCCTATTTCAGCGATATTCTGTAAACAGCGGGGATGCGCATGTCCTTTTCCCGCCTGATCGCCGCCCCGTTCGGCCCGGCCCGCCCCCTGGGCGGCATCGTCCTAGCCATCGTCGCGGCGGCGCTGGGGCTATGGGTTCGCTATGCCTTCATCGAGCCGGAGAAATTCGGCGTGGCCTGCGAGGCCGCCGGCCCCTGGTGGTGCGTGCTGCGCCGGGGGTTAATGATGGCGGCTGGCTGGCAGGCCATCGGCCTATTGGCTATCGCGGCGGCCTTGACCGGGGCGTTGGCGGCGCGGCGGCTGTCTTCCCCTGCCTTGCATGTCGCGATGTTCACCGGCGGCGCTGGATTGGTTTTGTATAACGCGTCCATCGCCTCGGCGGCGGTGGTCCTGGCCCTGCTGGGACTGGTGCTACGCCGCGAAGGCCCGACGCAGGCGGCCTAGTTCCGCCGGAACCGCCGCCCATCCGGGGGCGGCCAGCAGCAGGCAAACTCCGGCCCAAATCAAAGCCTCGACATTGCCTAACGAGTCCACGGCCAGCGGCCCGGCAACGGTCAGCAGCAAGGCGATCCAGGCATCCTCGGCCCGGCGCTCCACTGACACCCCACGTCGCGCCCAGGCCGCCACAGCCAGCGCCACGGCGGGCAGGATAAAGGCCAGGGGTAGGAAATCGCGATGCCGTCCATCGACGGCCAGGGCCAGCGCGGCGATCCCCGCCGGGACCAGCACCGCCCATCGGAACGCGCCCCAGGGCACGGCATCTCCCGCCGCCCCGGCGATCCGCAGCACCAGGAACGCCCCACCGACCGCCGCCGCGGCGATCAGATAGAACGACCACAGCAATCCCGACAGGCCGATGGCCATGGCTTCGACCTGCGCCCCCAACATCCACAAGCACGTCCCCGCGGCCCCGCCGGCGATGGCGACGCCAAGCGCCCGCGCCATGCCTGGCCAGGGCACCCGGCCCCGCCGCGCCAGGACAGCGACAGCCAGTTGGAACAGCAATGCCACGGCGGCCGAGAACCCAGCGGCCCATTGCCAGTCCGGCCATTCCCGCACCGGCCCGGTCAGGGGGAACTTGGCCGCGCGGTCGGCGTCGAGCACGCCCCAGAAGCCGCCGACGGTGCCTTCGGGCACGCGCTTCCACGGCTGGTCCACCGCTTCGACCACGTTGTAATGGATGCCCAAGCCGTCCGCCCCGGCGGCGAATTCACGCAGGAACCGCGCCTGATTGACCCGGCTGGGCACGGCCTGTCCGCGAGAGCGTCCGGCGCTGGGCCAGCCGATCTCGCCAATCTCGATCCGGGCCTTGGGAAAGACGAAGCGCGCACGGGCCACTGCGTCGCGCACGCGGGTCTGCATTTCCTCGACCGGGGCCGGGGCCGGGTCGTCCCAATAAGGCAGGACATGAACCAGCATCAGGTCGACCGCCTCGGCGACGGCCGGGTGACGTTCCCAGAAATCGAACACATCGGCATAGGCGACCGGCAGGCTGGTGCGGGCCTTAACTTGGCGGATGATCCCGGCCAGACGCGCGCCCGTCATTTCCCGGCGCAACAGGACCTCGTTGCCGACGACGATGGCTCGCACGGCTTCCGGATGGCGGGCGGCGACGCTCAGGGCGGCTTCGATCTCGGCCTTGTTCTGTTTGCTGTCGGTCCCGATCCACATGCCGAGCAGGACCTTCATCCCCAACTTGGCGGCAATGGGCAGAACGTTCTGCTGCACACCGTAGGACGAATAGGTCCGCACGCAGTTGGTCAGCTTGGACAGCGCCGTCAGGTCGCTTTCGATCAAACCGGGGGGCAATCGATAGTCCGCCCCCATCAACGGGTGCCCGTCGGCGGTGGTCGGCGCATAGGACAAACATTGGAACCGCCCGTCCGGCACATCGGCCATGGGAACCGGTCGGCCCTGCCAGGCCCATAGGGCGGCCAGCGCACAGGCGGTGACGGCCAAGGCCGCCAAGTTGATCAGGAAAGAGCGCAAACGATCAGCCCTTCAGGGCGTCGCGGATATCCAGAAGATGCGGATCGTCCGCCATGTCCGCGCCATGGCCCACATCCGGCTGCCCCGGCCAACCCGTATCGGACCAGTGCTGCCCAGCGAATTGCTGGGCCGTGTCATAGCGCGGGATAACATGGAAATGCAGATGGGCATCGACCATGCCGAGCTTAAGGTAATTGATCTTTACCGGCTTGAAGGTAGCGGCGTAACGGCCCTCGACATAGGCGCAGGCCTTGGCGAAGGAGGCACCCTCATCGGCTGTCATCTCGCCCAGTTGCGGGCACCAGCGGTTCAGGGACAGGACCGAGGCCCCCAGCGTGCAGTGAACCGGCCGTAACGACCATGTCCAATGATCGGAGCGCCAGAGTTCCAGGCGCGAGACCTGGAACTTTTCCTGAAACGCTTCGAACGTCGCCGTCATGCGAGGGCCCCGTATCCAGCTAGTCCCGCGCGCGGATTATTCCGCCGCCGCCAGGTCGGCGTTGTAACGCTCGAACAGGGCCATGTTCTTTTCGACGTCATAGGGACGTTCAATCAGGGACTGCGGCTCCCATTCACTGCGTTCAATCTCGAAGAAGTTGCCGCCGTAGACGTGCAGCGCGCCGGTCAGCTTGTCGATCGGGTTGGTCACCGAGTGGACGATGTCCTTGCCCAACGGTGCGACGTCGCCCGGGCGCATGGCCTTGGCGCCGGCGGCTTCGATCCGGCTCTTGCCCGGCTCGCCTTCAACCTTTTTCCAGAACACGTTGTCTTCAGCGCCGGTGTACAGGCCGATGACCGCCCACATGTTATGGTTATGCGGCTTCAAGGTCATGTACGGGCCCCAAACGAGGTTGAGGATGGTCAACTCGTCGGAGACATAGATCTTATCCGGGCCGGCCTTGGTCGGCTCGCCCAGGCCGCGCAGCAGATCGGCCGGATCGCTGCAGGCGCGTTCGATCAATTCCTTCACTGCCAGGTGGCTGTCGGTTTCCTTGATGGCGTCCAGGCAGTCCTGGGTAAAACGGTCACGATCGAACATGGGGGAGTCTCCTTGCTATTCTTCTTTGGCCGGGCTTTTCACCCCGTCGCCTGTGTACATCCCAGCTACCATCCCGGCTTTCCGGGGGCAAGCGTCATTCACCAGGGGCTTTCGCAGCCGGTGTAAACATTTCACCCTTTCGCATTGCGTAGTGAAGACGGGCCGGTCGAGGCACCGTTCCTTAGGCGCCGAACGCGCCAGACGCACCTTGTGCGCGAATTTCGGGTATTGATACTGTATCCCAGAGATTGCGGCGCAAGATATCCACACCCTTGATTCAAAGCCTTTTTCCAGGCCGTCTCGAGAAATTCATATTTGCAGAAACCATCCGGGCCAGCACCACCGCTTGGCGCTTCCGGCGGTTGTGAAGACCTGCGAAACCAAGCGCAGCGTTCGAAAATTTCGCCGCATCGCCAGCTCGCCCGGAACCCAGTCGCGAAATACTACTTTCACGGACCCCTCGCCGAGCCCCGAACAACGTCGGCACGCAACGCAAAAAGCCTGGGTTCTCAAGGGGTACACGGCCCGCCCGACAAAAACGGATGAATTCTCATTAATTGGGGCACGCAAAAACACTCAGCACAACGTGACCGACACAACCTGTGAGTCTACGGCGGAAAATTCAAAGGGTGCCGAGCGACAACGTAAAGGCTTCACTTGGGGATACATCGGGCGCATTGCCTGAAGACTTTCCCGCCGAACGTCTCGCCTATTGGGACGGGTTGGACAGTCGATAGCACGACCGTTTTCTATCCCCAAAGTTATCCACAGACCGGCGAAATTCGGCCTAACGGCCGCCTGCTACGGTCAAAACCGTGCCCGTGACGTAGTTGGCGGCGTCGGAGCAAAGCCAGAACGCGCCCTCTGCCACGTCCCGGGTATCGCCGATCCGCCCCATGGGGATCTCCGTTTTCAGGGCTTGGTCGAAGCTGGCGGCGATGCCGCCGTCCCGCGCCATATCGGTCAGAACATATCCCGGTGCGACGGCGTTGACGCGGATGCCCTCGGCAGCGACTTCGCGGGCGAAGCCGTTGGTGAACACGTCTATTGCGCCCTTTAGCGCGGCGTAGTCCGCCCATTGTCCCGGCGCGCCCTTTTTGGTCGAGGTCGAGGACACGTTGACGATCGCCCCGCCCTTGCCGCCCCGGGCGGTGGACATGCGCTTGGCGGCTTCGCGGCAGAACACCACAGGCCCCATGAAGTTGATGCGGGAGACTTCTTCCAAGGTTGCCCAAGTCACGTCGGCGACGCGTCGCTTGGGCCCGGACACGCCTGCGTTGTTGATCAAGGCGTCCAGGACGATGCCGTCCTTATCCAAGGCGGCGAACAATTCAAGGATGTCTTCTTCCCGCCCGGAATCGCAACGCATGGCATGGGCATTCGCGTCCTTGGCGACGGCAAAGGCCGCCGGGGCGTTGCTGACGAAGGTGAAGATGACGGTCCAGCCCCGCTCGGCAAACAGGCGCACCATGGCCTCGCCGATGCCGCGACTGCCGCCCGTGATCAATACCGTCTTTGACATTGCCAGACCTCCAATCGGGTCCGGGCGCCGAAGCGCCCGGACGGATTGGGGATTTTACCGCATGACGAAAGGGTTGGGCACTTCCGTCGCCATGGAAATCCAAACGGACTTGGTCTGCAGGTATTCCTCGATCGAATCCTGGCCGCTTTCCCGGCCCAGGCCCGACTGCTTGTATCCGCCGAACGGCGTCATGTAGCTGACCGCGCGGTAGGTATTGACCCATACCGTCCCGGCCTGAAGCTCCTGCGACATGATGAAGGCGCGGCGGATGCTCTCGGTCCAGACACCGGCCGCAAGCCCGTAGACGACGTCATTGCCGATGGCTAGCGCCTCTTCCTCGTCTTCGAACGGAATGACCGATAGGACCGGGCCGAAGACTTCTTCCTGCGCGATCCGCATCTGATTGTTCACCCCGGTGAAGATCGTCGGCTCGACGAACCAGCCGTTGCCGCATTCGGGCCGCTCGGCCTTGCCGCCGCCGAGGACGGCCTCGGCCCCCTCGCCCTTGGCGATGTCCATGTAGCCCAGGATTTTTTCGTACTGCGGCGGGGTCGTAACCGGGCCGACCTGGGTGTCCATGTCCATAGGGTTGCCCATCTTGGCGGTCTTGGCCAGGGCCACGACCTTTTCCACGAACTCGTCATGGATCGATTTCTGCACCAACAGGCGCGAACCCGCGATGCAAGTCTGACCGGTGGCGGCGAAGATGCCGGAAATCACGCCCTTGACCGCGTTTTCCATGTTGCAGTCGTCGAACACGATGTTGGGCGACTTGCCGCCCAGTTCCAACGAGACCTTCTTGAAGGTCTGTGCCGCCGTCGAATAGACGTGCCGACCGGTCGACGAGCCGCCGGTAAAGGCGATCTTGGCGACGTCGGGATGGTTGATCAGGGCTTCGCCCGCTTCCTTGCCGTAACCGGTGACAACGTTGACCACACCGTCGGGGAAGCCCGCTTCGCGGAACAGTTCAACGAATTCGCAGGCCGAGGCCGAGGTGAATTCCGACGGCTTCAGCACCACCGCGTTCCCGGCGGCCAGCGCCGGGGCCAGCTTCCACGCCGTCAGCAGCAAGGGCGAATTCCACGGCGTGATCATGCCGATGACGCCCAGCGGCTCCTTGCGGGTAAAGTTGAAGGTATCGGGCTTGTCGATGGGGATGACGCGGCCTTCGATCTTGTCGGCCAGACCGCCGAAGTAATAATACCACTGCGGCACGTACTTCAGCTGCATGCCCATTTCGGCGATCAGCTTGCCGTTGTCCCGGACTTCCGTCGCCGCCAGGTCGTCGGCGCGTTCCGCGATCAAATCCGCCAGGCGGCGCATCAGATGACCGCGCTGGGTCGGCGTGGTCTTGCGCCAAGCCTCGAACCCGGCCTTCGCCGCCTGAACGGCGCGGTCGATATCCTCGGCCCCGCCACGCGGGATCTCAGCCCAGGCTTCGCCTGTATAGGGATTGGCGGTTTCGAACCATTCGCCGGACGCCGGGTCGGTTTTCTCCCCAGCAATGATCATTTGGTACCGTTTAAGGGTGCCCACGGTCGTTTCCTCCATGAAATCAGTTTTGTTCTGATGTGTTTATTGGAGGGAACTGTATCAGGGCCGGTGCGCGCGGCGAAAGGGGCTTGCCCATCGGGGGCGGCTTAACAGGCCAGGGGGACCTGCTCTTCCGCACGGGCGACGACACGGGCGGCGGGGATACCGAGCACGACCCGAAAGCCCTGGCCCGCGTCCGAACGGATGGAAATCTCGCACTGATGGACCTTGGCGATGTTCTGAACGATCCAAAGCCCCAGGCCGGCGCTGGTCATGTATGAGTCGTCATCGACCCCGCGCATCCGCGTGAACGGCTTACCTGCGTCATGCAATTGTGCAACGCCAACGCCTGTGCCGTCGTCGTAGACCGTCAGCGTCAGGCCGGCGTTTTCACCATTCGACATCATATGAATGCCGACGGCGGCCCCATCACCCGCGTATTTGATGGAATTGGCCAGCAGGTTGATCACGTAGCGACGGAACAGCGAACGGTCGAACAGGATGCTGGCGCCATCGGCGTTTCCTGTAAACTCGATGATCCGCTTGTCGCCTGTCCACCCGCCGACCAAACGACGGCAGAACTCGATTTCCGACATCGGGTCGAAGACTTCCTCATGAACCGGAAGTTCGCCTTCCCCGGCAATCTTCGAGACGTCGAGAATTTGTGTGATGGTGTTGTTCAGCAAGCTGCCGGCGCGGTGAATGCAGTCGGCGTATTCCTTGTATTTTTCATGCCCCAACGGGCCGAAGGTTTCCGACCGGATCATCTCGGAAAAACCGACGATCCCGTTCACTGGCGTTCGCAGGTCGTGGCTCATCGCGGCGAAGAACCCGTCACGCGCGGCAAGCGCCTTTCGCATATCGTTTTCCGCCGTCTGACGACGGGCGACGCTCTCACGCAAGGACTTGATCAGGTTCAGATTAGCACGATGCAAGGACCACAAAATGAAGAGCGCATAGATCAGCAACGAAAAGAAGATCATCGGCAGCTCGTCCAGCTCCAACTCTTCATGATCGCGGGTGAAGGTCACCCAGCTTTCCACGGGGTCCATGCTGCCAAATAGAAAATGAGTGATCGCGGCGATCCCGACGCCTCCGATCAAAAGCATTATTGAGAGCTGATAATTGTCCTTCGACGGCATTGCCGCTTCCTTTCTCGTGGGCCGACGCAGCAACCCCAAAGCAGTACGCGGCGGGCAGGCAACCAAGCCCACCCGCCACGCACGGAAAGAAGCAATTAGCATGCCAACTCGCCACCGCCTGGGTGACGAGGGGGTACTTCTTTAGAGAAGGCTATCCGGTCCCAGAAGCCGCTCGCGGAAGCGGTTCTTAAGATGCACGCCATCCTTGGTCGGCAGGATGAACGGCAGCGGTTCTGCCTTGACCTTGATATCGATGAAGACCGGACCCTTGGCTTCCTTGATCAGCGGCAGGGCCTCCATCAATTCGGCTTCGGTCTTGACCGTGGCCGTGACCGGAAAACCGCAGGCCTTGGCGACGGCGGCCATGTCGACGGGTCCCGCCGTATGGGTCGCCTGCATGCCGGTCTCGCCATAACGTTCGTTGTCGAACACGACGATCGCAAGGTTCTCAGTCGCCTGGGTCGCGATAGTCGCAAAGGAGCCCATCGCCATCAGCATTTCACCGTCACCGGTCATCACCATGACCCGTTTGTCAGGCTGCGCGGTGGCCAGGCCCAGGCCCATGGTGGCGGCCCCGCCCATCGCCCCCCACAGCGGGAAGGTCAGCGGATGGTCGCCGGCGGCGGTGGCATCCCAGTTGGGCGAGCCCAGGCCGGTGATGACCAGGAAGTCGTCGTTGCGGTCGGCCAGCAGGGTCTTGGCGACCTCGCGGCGGTGCAGTTCGTAATTGTCGGCGCGTTGCTTATCCATTTTTCTTCTCCCCGCCTTATTTACCGAAGGTCTTCACGGGCATCAGCTTTTGATGCAGCAGCACGGCGGCCATGTCGGGCCAGCCGTAGGCCATTTCACCGGCGGAGCGCACGGTCTCGCCGACTTCGTCGGGGTGTTCGGCCTGCGTCACCTTGACGCCCATGGCTTCCAGGGCCGGGCGCGTGCCCTCTCCCATCGGCTTCTGCCAGGGATTGAATTCGCGCCATTGGGCCCGCATCGTCACCAGCATCAGCAGCGGGAAACGGCAGGTATTGGCCAGCGACAGCATGTTGATGCAGTTGCCCACACCGGACGACTGCAGCAGCATCACCGCCCGCTCGCCGCCCAGCCAGGCCCCGGAGCAGAGGGAAATACCCTCTTCTTCCGTGGTCAGCGGAATGCAACGCATGGCGTTGTCGGCTTCGCACATTTTGAGCAGACGAGCATGGCCCGCATCGGGGACGTAGGCAACTTGGCGCACGTCCAAATCCTTGAGGACGTCGTAGATATCCGGCGCCCAGGCGTAATTCTCTGTCATGGTGTGGCTGTTTCTTCCGTGGTGTTTCGTAGGATGATTTTGATTCTGTTTATGGTTGAACTTTAGAAATGATGCATTCAGAGGCCAACCGAAAATATCTGGCAATGACTTGAATTAATCTATCGCCCGCATTCCCGGTGGTTGCGGTCCCCATGGGAAGGGGATAGGAAATGAGACCAACAAGGCGCGGCGACTTCACGACCGTGCCTCCCCCAAGGAAGGTTCATCTGAGATGCCATCGACACAACCGTTTACAACTCGTCCCGAAATTCTTGGCACTTTCGGGGTCGTAACCTCGACCCATTGGCTTGCCACTGCCGTCGGCATGGCGATTTTAGAAAAAGGCGGCAACGCCTTTGACGCGGGCGTCGCGACCGGGTTCGCCCTTCAGGTCGTGGAGCCGCACCTGAACGGCCCGGGCGGCGACGTGCCGATCATCGTGCACACCGCCCATGACGATAAAACCCATGTGATCTGTGGCCAGGGCGTGTCGGCGGCAAGCCAGACCATCGAAAAGATGAAAGCCCTGGGGCACAAGATCATGCCCGGCACCGGCCATCAGTCCGCCGTCGTGCCCGGTGCGTTCAGCGCCTGGTGCACCTTGCTGCGGGACTTCGGGACCATGCGCCTGCGCGAAGTCCTGGAACCGGCCATTGAATTCGCCTCGGGCGGCTATGCCCTGGTGCCGAACATCAGCAACACCATCGCCACGATCAAGCCGATGTTCGAGGACGAATGGCATACCTCGCGGGATATCTGGCTGAAGAACGGCGAAGTGCCGCAACCCGGCACGCTGTTCCGCAACGAAGTCATGGCCGATATGTATCGCCGTGTCCTGAGGGAAGCGGAAAGCGCCGGCGGCGGCCGCGAGGCGGAAATCAACGCCGCGCACGACGTCTGGTACAAGGGCTTCGTCGCCGAGGCGATCGACACCTTCATGCGCACCCCCGTCATGGACACCACCGGGGAGCGGCACACCGGCTTCCTGACCGGCGACGACCTGGCGTCGTGGCAGGCCACGATCGAAGCGCCGCTCACCTACGACTACATGAACTATACCGTGTGCAAGACCGGCCCCTGGGGCCAGGGCCCGGCCCTGCTGCAGCAGTTGGCTTTGCTCAAAGGCTTCGATCTGTCTTCGATGCCGTTCACCGGCCCGGACTTCGTTCATGTCGTTACTGAATGCGCCAAGTTGGCCTTCGCCGACCGGGAAAAATTCTACGGCGATCCAGACTTCATCGATATCCCGATGGATGTGCTGTTGTCCGATGCCTACAACGCGGCACGCCGGTCGCTGATCACCGATCAGGCCTCGCTGGAACTGCGCCCCGGCGACGTGCCGGGCTTTGGCGCCGATCCGATCCTGCGGGTTCCGTCGGAAGACGAAATCGGCCAGCCGAGCGCATTGGGCATCGGCGAGCCGACGGTCGCGCGTTTCGACGACATGGAAGTCGCCGAGAACGGCGCCGCGCCGGGCGACACTTGCCACTTCGACATCATCGACAAGCACGGCAACATGGTGTCCGGCACCCCGTCGGGCGGTTGGCTGCAGAGCAACCCCGCCGTACCGGGCCTGGGCTTCTGCCTGACCAACCGGGCGCAGATGTATTGGCTGGACGAGAACAAACAGGATCGCCTGCGTCCCCGCTCCCGCCCGCGGACCACGCTCAGCCCCGGTTTCGCACTGCGCGACGGCAAGGCCTGGATGCCATTCGGGACCCCCGGCGGCGACCAACAGGATCAATGGGCGCTCGGCTATTTCGTGCGCAAGGTTCACTACGACCTGAACATGCAGGAAGCCATCGACGCCCCGGCGTTCCATACCAAGCATTTCCCCGGCTCGTTCTATCCGCGCCATTGGGCGCCCGGCCACTTGGTGATCGAAGGTCGATTCCCCCAGGAAACGCAAAAGGAACTGGTCAAGCGCGGCCATAAGCTCGAGGTCGATGACGATTGGTGCATCGGCCGCCTGACTGCCGCCTGCAAAGAAGACGGCATGCTCAAGGCCGCCGCTAACCCGCGCTTCATGCAGGGATATGCGATCGGTCGCTGATCGAAACCAACTCGATTAAGATTGGAAAACCCGCCAAGACCAACTTGGCGGGTTTTTTCATTGCCCCCGGAATGGCATGGATGTTGCTTTTATCCCTTGATAAAGAAACGCTCTTGTCGGTTCAGCGTGGAAAATATGCCTGATTTTCAAGGACCTATAGCATTATTGGATAATCTCGATGCGCTACCGCTCAGTAGCCGCGTTCAAAGTGACGCCGATTTCGAGAATCTTATCCGCTGGATCGGTCGCCGAAACACCGAAGCCGCCTCGTTGGAATGGCACGTGGTTCTGGCCGACGACGACGCCTCCAACCGATTGGTTCTCGGCAGTCTCCTTGAAAAATCCGGCATCCGCGCCACCACCGTCGAAAATGGTCGCGATGCCCTCGCCCTGCTGGATGACGGACACATCGACCTGTTTCTACTTGATATCAACATGCCCGAGATGAACGGACTGGAAACCGCAGCCGCGATCCGCGCCTTGCCGACCCCCGACAGCGACATTCCGCTCGTTGCCATTACCAGCGACGTTTCTCCTAAACGCCTTGCCGACATGCGTGACGCCGGTTTCGATCTATGCCTGGAGAAGCCTGTCCGCCGAGATGCATTGTTTAAGGTCATTCTAGGGATTCTGTCCCGCCGCGTGGAGAATTAGGAGCAGACCATGACGGACGCCGCCGCTTCCCCCATCGACCGGCAGATTCTTGCCGCATTGGAAGCCGACACCAGCCGCGAATTGCTACCGGAACTGATCAAGGTGTTCACCACGACTGCGGATGGACGCATTGCGCGTATCGCCGAACTGAAGGAAGAAGGCAATCTGGCCGCGATCGCCGCCGAAGCCCATGCCTTAAAAAGCAGCGCCGCGACTTTTGGCGCGACGGAAGTACGTCGCATCAGCGCTGAATTGGAGGTCTCGGGAAAAGCGGGCGAACGGAATACGGCGTTGTCGCTAGCCGATGCGCTCATGACCGCCGTGGACAAGGCCAAAGGCGCTTTGGCCGCCTACGTAGAAGAAATCTCGACTTAGGCCGTCATTCGGCGGCGTCCGTCCCGCCCTCGGCCTTTTCCTCGGCCTCGCGCAGACGGCGATAGACCGTTGACGGACTCAATTCCAACATCGCCGCCGCTCGCGATACGTTGCCGTCGCATTGTTCGATGGCGGCATTGATCAGCTCTTGCTCGACCTGCCACAACGGACGAATAACCACGTCGCCTCCGGCCGCCACGGCTTTCGGAGGCGCCTCCGATTGCGGAGCCTGCATGGCAGTTTGCGGGGAAATCGCTGGAGCCTTCCCCCGAACCTTGCCCAAAGGCGGCGGCAACATATCCGGGGAGACGACCTCGCCATCGTGCAGCACGACCACGTTCCGGATCACGTTCTGCAACTGCCGAACGTTACCCGGCCAGGCGAAGTCCGCGAGGATCGAAGCGGTGTCCGCATCGAACGTCTGAAACCCCTTTCCTTCCTCCTGCGCAAATTCAGTCAGGAACTTGCCGGCGATATCCAGGATATCCTCGCCCCGCTCGCGCAGCGGCGGCAGATGCACCGGGATGACATGCAGGCGGAAGTATAGGTCTTCACGGAAGTTCCCTTTCTCAACCTCCTCCCAGGGGTCCTTGTTGGTCGCGCAGACGAAGCGAACGTCGACTTTCTCGACCGTGGAACTGCCGACCTTCTGAAAACCGCCGGTCTGGATGAAGCGCAGCAGCTTGACCTGTAGCGACAGGTCCATCTCGCAAATTTCATCCAGGAACAAGGTCCCGCCATCGGCCAGTGTCGCGGCCCCGTCCCGGTTGGCATGGGCGCCGGTAAAGGCCCCTTTCACATGGCCGAAGATCTCGCTTTCCATCAGCTCCTGCGGGATCGCCCCACAGTTCAAAGCGATGAACGGCTTGCCCCCACGGGGGCTTTGACCGTGAATGGCCTCGGCGCAGACTTCCTTGCCCGTGCCGGATTCGCCCGTGATGAACACCGTGGCTTTTGACGGCGCCGCAGAATCGATGATCCGGTAGACCGCCTGCATGGCCAGCGATTTACCGATGAAGCCGCAATAGGTTTCCCGCGCAAGGTCCTGCTTGAGCGTCTGTACGATGCCCTTCAGTTCCTGCCGCTCCAGCGCATTGCGCAGGGTGAAGATCAGGCGTTCCGCATTGAACGGCTTCATCAGGAAGTCCGCCGCCCCCTCGCGCATGGCCTCGACCGCCATATTGACCGAGCCATGCGCCGTGATCACGACGACCGCCGTGCGGGGGTTGTCCTCGGACACCTTTTTCAAAATTTCCAGGCCGCTCATGTCCGGCAATTGGACATCCAGGATCAACCCGTCGAAGGAACCATCGGCCAATTCCTTCAGCGCCTTCTTGCCAGTATCGGCATGGACGACTTCATAGGGCTCGGATTTCAGATACTCTTGATAGACGCGCGCCAGGGGCGGATCGTCTTCGACCAGTAGCAGGCGCTGAATCATTGAGTTGGGCATGAAATTCGGAACCTCGGGGCGGTGTGCCTGACCGGGATTATAAGATGAATTTCATAAACCTGACCATAGGCCGATAGGCCTAAGTCATTGTATACAATATACTATCAATTGGTTGCGCGGGTGCGCTGCAACACGACTATCAAGTAGACCGCAACCGCCAGCACGAACACCCCGGCTGCCACGAACGGCGCCGTATAGCTGCCCGAAGCATCGACCAAGGCCCCGAAAATCGGCGGCATAACGGTCACCCCGCCGAACATGATGAACTGGGCGCCGCCGGTTGCCGCGTTGACATCCGTCTGCGGAGCGATATCGGCCACTTCGGACAGCCAGACACCGTTCCAGCCATAACTGCACCCACCGAGAAGAAGCGACAGCGCCGCGATCAGCCAGATCGGCCATTCCGGGGTGACCAACGTCGTCAGCATGAACAGGCCGCAGACCATGGCGCTGACCCCGACCAGAACGGACACCGGCGAAAACACCTGTTTGGCCACGTAACCCCACATCAATCGCCCGAAGATGCCGCCGCCTTGTACGACGGCATACAGCATCCCCGCGTCGACCAAGGACCAATTCAAAGTGTGGATCAGATACAAAACGTAGAACGACCCCAGGCTGATCTGCGCACCGGCCAGGGCGAAACCGACCAGGGCCAGCGCCCGCAATGCCGGATCGCGCAGGACCATTTTCAGGGGGCCCCAGATCGCGATCTTCGGCCGTCCGCCATCGCGGTCGCGGCGATGATCGAACACCTCGCGCACCGGCTGAATTGCCAAGGCGACAACAATCGCAATTACCGCATAAAGGCCGAAGGCGATCCGCCAATCGTACATCGCCGTCACGGCGGGTAGAGACATGCCGACCAAGACCCCGGCGAACGGCACGCCTGTTTGTTTGACCGAGAAAATCAACGGCTGTCGATTCTGGTTCCCCAATCCCCGCAGAATGGCCGTGCTGGTCGGGTTCAACGGGCCGTAGCATATCCCCATGAACACCGCCGCCACCGGCGCCAGCCAGACATGGGCGGGAAACAGCGTGACGATCCCCAGGGCCGCGAACAGGCAACTGACCTGAGACATGCGCAGGGCCCCATAACGGTCGACGAAACCGCCGCAGGCCAATCCCGAAAGTTGACCGGTCAGGTAGGCAATTGCCACATAGACGCCGACCAAAGTGGCGTCGACGCCCATCTCCATCGCGATGGCCGGGGCCAACACATGCACGCCGAACATCGCGGCCGTGCCCACGACCTGGACCAGCCAGGTCGCGGTCAAGCCCCAGGCCAAGCGACGACCGGGCGACATGCTTTCACCCGCGACAGATTTTTCGTTCATGTGCTAACGTGCGCCGCGACTGCGGTCATAAGGAGAAAAAAAGAATGCTCACAGTGCTGGGACGCGCTTCATCCGTCAACGTTCAAAAAGTCATGTGGCTGATCGACGAGCTGGGCCTTGAGGCCGAGCGGGTCGACATCGGCGGCAAGTACGGCGGCGACAAAGTGCCGGAATATCTCGCCAAGAACCCCAACGGCCAAATCCCGACTTTGTTGGACGGCGATTACGTTCTTTGGGAAAGCCACAGCATCGTGCGCTACATCCTGGAAGCCTACGGCGGCGCCCCTTGGCTGCCGGCCGACGTCAAGGTTCGCGGCCATGCCAACCAGTGGATGGATTGGTACAGCGCCGCCATGCACCCGCCGATGACCGTGCTGTATTTCCAGATGATCCGCGCCACGGACGAAACCCGCAATCCGGACGCCCTGGCCGCCGCCACGGAAAAGGCAGCGACCTTGTGGACGATGCTGGACAAGCACCTGGCCGACAAACCCTTCATCACGGGCGACGAGTTGAACATGGGCGACATTCCGCTCGGCTGTTCGGCCTATCGCTGGCACACCCTGGTGCCGGACGGCCCGGACCTGCCCAACCTGCGGGCTTGGTGGGATCGCTTGAACGTGCGCCCCGCCTACCAAAAGAACGTGATGCTTCCCTTCGAATAAACCAAAGGCCTCGTTTCCAATGTCGGATACCGCCATCTATCGCGGCTTGACCCGCGACGACCTCGATTTCCAATACAACAACCGCGAACGCGTCCCGAACCACGCCGAAATCTATGGCGCCTGGGGCCCTGCCTGCGCCGCCGTGCTGGACGATTTCGAAACCCGCCTGAACGTCGCTTATGGCGATCACGCGCGTGAAAAGCTGGATATCTTCCTGCCCAAAGGCGACGGCCCCTTCCCGATCCGCGTGTTCTTCCACGGCGGGGATTGGATGAGCCGCGACAAGGAAGACAGCCACTTCATCGTGCGCGGCCAGGTCGAAGCCGGCGCCATCGTGATCTCCGTCGAATACGCCCTGATCCCCTCGGTCGACATGACGGAGCTGCTGCGCCAATGCCGCGCCGCTGTCGCCTGGGTTTGGAAAAACGCCGAGACCTTCGGCGGCGACCGCGACCGGCTGTTCGTGTCCGGTCATTCGGCGGGCGGGCATATCACCGCCATGATGATGGCCACCGATTGGACCGGCTGGGGCCTTCCGACCGACGCCATCAAGGGTGGCGCCGCGTTGTCGGGCCTTTACGACCTGACGCCCATGCGCCAATGCTACATCGACGACACCCTGCATCTGAGCGAAAGCGACGTCGCCGAGCATTCGCCCGAACGCCTGCCCCTGCTGGGCGGCGGCCCGGCCCTGATCGCCGTCGGCGGGGCGGAGACGGATGAGTTCATCCGCCAGTCGAGCGACTATGTCGAAACCTTGCGCGGCCAGGGTGCACAGGTCGATTTGATGAAGGTCCCAGGCGCCAACCACTTCACCATCCTGAATCATTACGCCGACGGCGGCAGCGATCTGTGCCGGGCGATGATCCGCCAGATGGGATTATAAGGGAGGCCTCGACATGCCCCATTCCGTCGATGTCTTCTGGTCGTACCGAAGCCCCTATTGCTACCTGACGCTGGACCGTTTTTGCGATTGGCGGCGGGACTATGACGTCGAGATCAATATCCGGCCGGTCTATCCGATGGCGGTGCGCAACCCGAATTTCTTCGCGACCATAAACCGCAAATACCGGCCCTATCACACCAACGATTATCATCGCTTGGGCGAGATGCTGGGCATGCCGGTGCGAAAGCCGGTCCCCGATCCCATCGTCATGGATAACGAGAAATACGAGATCTCGCCCGACCAGCCGCATATCCGCCGCCTGACCCTGACCGGCGCTGCGGCGCAGACACGCGGCAAGGCGTTCGAATTTACCGACGCGATTATGCGAACCATCTGGGACGGCAAAACCGACGATTGGAACACCGACGCCCATTACGCCGCCGCCCTTACCCAGGCCGGTCTAGATGCGGAAACCCTCATGAATGAGGTTGAAAATCAGACCGAAATGCTGGAAGAGGTAGTGTCGGACAATCAGCGCGCCTTCGACGAGGCCCTACATTGGGGCGTCCCGTGCATGGTGTACGACGGCGAAACCTTCTACGGCCAGGACCGCATGGACGTCCTGCTGTGGCGGATGAAGCAAAAGGGCCTGACGGCGCGGACCTGAGACAGACCGCCCTCCGCCCCTGACGACGGAGAACGGCGATGGGAGCCGCGGGCGAACACATCCCCTGCATTATCGATGTAGAGGCTTCGGGCTTCGGCCCGCATAGCTATCCGATCGAGGTCGGCCTTGCCCTTGAGGACGGCAGCAAGTATTGCTCGCTGATCCATCCCGCCGAGGATTGGACCCATTGGGACGACGGCGCCGAACAGGTCCACCATATCTCGCGAGAAATTCTGGCCAGCCACGGCAAACCGGCCTGGCAGATCGCCGCCGACCTGAATGCCATCCTGGCCGACAAGACCGTCTTCACCGACGGTTGGGTCGTGGATCATCCCTGGCTGATCAAGCTGTTCGACAAAAGCCAGATCCGCCCCAGCTTTCGAACCAGCCCGCTGGAAATGATCCTGACCGAGCCGCAGATGACCGTCTGGCACGAGACCAAGGACCGCATCCTCGACGCCCTGAACGAACGCCGCCACCGGGCCAGCTTCGACGCCTTCGTGGTTCAGCAGACCTGGGTCCGGACCCGCGAAGAGACCAAGACGCCCTTACAGGCCTAGCTCGCTCAGGCTCGGGAAATCCGCCGGGCGCGGGCCGTCGCCTTCCCAGGTGAACTTGCGGTCGGCTTCCTTGATCGGCACATCGTTGATCGAGGCTTGGCGCCAAGCCATCAAACCGTTTTCGTCGAATTCCCAGTTCTCGTTGCCATAGGCGCGGAACCAGTTTCCGTCGGCGTCGTGATATTCGTATTGGAAGCGCACGGCGATGCGGTTTTCGTCGAAGGCCCAAAGCTCTTTGATCAGCTTGTAATCCAGCTCCCGTTCCCACTTGCGGGTCAGGAATTCGACGATCGCGTCCCGCCCCTGAAAAAAGTCGGACCGGTTGCGCCAGCGGCTATCGGGCGTATAGGCCAGGGACACCCGCACCGGATCCCGGCTGTTCCAAGCGTCTTCGGCCATGCGGGCCTTTTGTGCGGCGGTTTCGCGGGTAAAGGGCGGCAGCGGCGGACGGGCTTCGGACATGGGAACGGTTCCTTTCGAAATCAGGAGACGGGATCAGGGGTTAAGCCGGCGGCGGCCAATCGGGCCTCCAACTCGGCGATGCGTTCTTTCAGAGGGGCGACGGCTCGGACCACATCGGCGTGGGTGTAGCGCGGCAGGATGTGCTGCGGGCAGTTGGAATCCCAGGCCGTGATTTCGAACACGATGGCCTGTTCCGGCTCCGCTTCGTAGCCGGGCACCATCAAATCGGCGATCAGATGCGCGTCGTCCTCGACCACATGGGCCCGGCCCCAAATCTTGATGCGGCGGCGGTTCGGGTAGTCCATCAGAAAGATGAAGGCCTGCGGGTTTTCAGCCAGGTTGCCTTGCGTGATGTACTGCCGATTGCCCTTGAAGTCAGCGAAGGCGAAGGTCTTGTCGTCCAGCACCCGGATAAAACCGGGCATGCCGCCGCGGTGCTGGATATAGGGATGCCCGGCGGCGTTGGCGGTCGACAGGTAGAACGAATCCCGCGACGCCAGAAAGGCGGCCAGGTCTTCCGTGATCCGGTCCCGCCATCCGCCTTTGTCCTCCATCCGCGCATATCCGGCGCGCGACCCCTTGCGCGTTTGGATCTCTTTCACGGTATCGGTAAACGCAACGTCGCTCGTCGGACGTATCTGGCGGCTGGAACCGTCTTGGTCTGTCATCAGGTTTTACTCCTTGTCGGGCCCGCCGGGCCTATTCTTCCGGTCAATCCGTCGCGCCGCCGGGGAAGGCGCGGGCCGGCCGAACCATATCCAAACTATCGCTTAGCGTGACCCAGCCGGTCTCCAGCGGGATCGGAAAGCCGAAAGAATCCGCCGTCGACAAAAGCGGATCAAACGCCTCCTCCGGGACACGCCAATCGGCAAGGCTCAAATCCTGCGCCGGCGCGTCCGAAATCGGGGCGCGGCCCGCAAATTCCGTATCGGACGTCGGCCCGGCGATAACCGCGCCGACAATGGCCGTTGCGACGACAAAACCACCGGCAATGGTGATTTTCACAATATCCGGAATATCCACGGCCAACCTCCTTAGCTGCCTCCACGCCCCGGAAAATCGGGACGATGACGTTTCCGCCATGCGGTGATTGCGTTTTAGATAGATCGGTCTATATTGTCAATATGCAAATCAACACATCTCCATTGCGCTGCCGACCGCTCAGCAACTCGATGCAATTGCACTGGTTAAGGGGAACCTCGCCCTTGGAGTAGCAGGGCAGACAGACGAATGGCTTCATCGCGACGGCGCACAAGCGTATGTTTTAGATAAATCGTTCTATTTAATAAGAAAGCGTACCAACATGGCATCGTCTAAACGGGAACTGCTGGTCGACACGGCACTGGAGCTGTTCAAACGTCACGGCTATCACGCGACCGGCATCGATCGCGTCATCGCGGAGGCCGGGATCGCCCGCATGACCCTGTACAATCACTTCAAGTCCAAGGACGAGCTGATCCTGGCGGTCCTGCAGAAACGGGACGAACGGTTTCGGGATTGGATGGCGGTTGCGGTCGAACAGAGGACCGAGGATCCGAAGGAACGCCTGTTGGCTGTGTTCGACGCCTTGAGCGATTGGTTCGCGACCGAGGACTTCACCGGCTGCATGTTCATCAATGCGGCGGCGGAATTCGCCCAGGCCGAGGACCCGATCCACCGGGCCTCGCGCGAACACAAGGAGCTGGTGCAGGACTACCTGTTAGAGCTGTGCAAAGCGGCGGGCGCCAGAGATCCGGAGACCCTGGCCGACGGCCTATGCCTGCTATCCGAAGGGGCCATCGTCATGGCCCATGTCGCCGGTCAAAAAGACGCGGGCCAACGGGCCAAGTCCGCGGCGCGGACCTTGATCCGCGACGCGGGGCTGTAGGCGCGCTTACGCCGCTTGCTCTCCGTCTCCGTCGCCGTCGACGGGTTTTTCCTCGGGCACCAAAAAGACCAGCGCATTGGCGATCAGGATCGTACCCGCCAGCATGTAGAACACCGCGGCCAAGCCCCATGTGTCGGCGATCAGACCGCCCACCGGCGGCACCAGGATATTGAACAGGGACTGCGTGCCGAACAGCAGGCTCATGGCGCTGCCGCTCATGTGCGGGGGCGTGATGTCCATCATCCAGCTGTGCATGACGGGCCGTGCGGCATAAAGCGAGAAGCCCAGGAACGACACCCCGGCAACCAGCGCCCATTTGCTGTCGATCAGGGTGATGATCGCCAAGACGATGGTCGTGCCCGTGAACCCGGCCAGGACGACCGGGCGCCGTCCCCGCCGGTCGGACCAGATACCGGCGATGGGCGTCGCGATCAGGCCGCCGATCTGCATCGCCATCAGGGTCGCGCCCACGGCGGTCGCCCCCAGGCCCATGTCGTCCGCCAGATAGAACGGCAGGAACATCAACAGGCCCATCATGGTCATGGTCCGGAACCCGGCAATAACGCAAAGCGCCGTCACCAACCGGTTCGACAGCAGCATCTTGATTCCGCCCAGGTAGTCCTTGCCCGACATCTTTTTCTTGTCGGCAGCGCTGTTTTCAGCCCGTTCGCGCGGCCCCAGCGAGGCCAACAAGATGGCCGCGACGACCAGAACCGGCAGCGCCGCAATGGGCGCGCTCATCCGCCAGCCGATGGCGGCGATGATGAAACCGGCGGCCAGCGGCGCGATGGCGTCGCCGACACTGGCCCCAAGCGCGTGGATCGACAGCGCATAACCCTTGGTTTTGGGGAAGGCCGTGGACAGGTAGGAGACCGCGGGCGGATGCCACAGGTTGTTGGTCGCACCGATCAGGCCGACCGCCGGAACGATGAACCAGAACCCGTCGGCCCAGACAATCGCCGCCAGCGCCGCCGCCCCCAGGACCAGGGCGATGACCTGCAGGAAAACACGCCGCCCGACCAAGTCGACCGCCGCGCCCGAACCGAAGTTGGCGAAGAAGCTGCATAGATGGAAAGTCGCGAACAGAAGCCCCGCGTCGGTATAGGAAATTCCCAGTTCCTTGGTGAAGAACGGGGCCATGATCAGGTAGGTCGCGAGAACCCAGTGGGTCGCTCCATGGCCCAGGCCGATCATCCAGGCGGGCCATTGTTCTCGCAACGGAATACCAGTCAGGCGTTCAATGGCTGCACCCATGGGTGATCCTCCCTTTTTTTGACCTTTGCCCCGCGCGGCACGCGGTTAATGATTGTATACAAAGGCCGCTCAATCTACCCTGTCGCCCTTCTAATAAACAAGCTAGCCAATTAAGTTCGGCAAACAAATTGGACCGTCGGCGGTGCGGAACGACGCCGGGTCTTTCAACAGGAATACAAGAGGATCTCAGAGGAACCACCCATGGACGGATTTACGATGGACGGTGTCACCGATCAGTTGGTCATCGAAAAAAAGAACGGCGTCGGCTACATCCGGCTGGACAACCAAGCCAAACGCAACGCCATGACCTTCGAAATGTGGAGCGATCTGCCGAAGGTGCTGGACGATTTTCTGGCCGATGACGATGTGCGCGTGGTGGTCGTTTCCGGCCAGGGCGGCAAGGCTTTCTGCGCCGGGGCCGATATCTCGCAGTTCGAAAAGAACCGCTCCAGCGAAGAAGGCGTGAAGATCTACAACGCCGCGACCGAGGAAGCGACCCATCGCCTGCGGACCTTCCCCAAGCCGACCATCGCCAAGATCGAAGGCCCCTGCGTCGGTGGCGGCGTCGGCCTTGCGACCTGCTGCGACATCCGTATCGCCGAAGAAAGCGCGATCTTCGCCATTCCGGCCGCCAAACTGGGCCTGGGCTACCGCGTTGACGGCCTGAAGCCGTTCGTCGACCTGGTCGGCCCGTCCAACGCCATGGAAGTGTTCTTCACCGCCCGCCCGTTCTCGGCTCAGGAAGCCATGGGCATGGGCCTGGTCAACCGGGTCGTGCCGAAGACCATGCTGAACCACTTCATCGACGACTACACCCGCCGGATCGCCGAAAACGCGCCGCTGACCATCAAATCGGTCAAGGTGATCGTCGCCCAGAGCCTCAAGGACGACGCCTCGCGCGACCTCGACCTCTGCGCCAAAGTGGTCAAGGACTGCTTCGATTCCGACGACTACAAGGAAGGCCGCACCGCCTTCATGGAAAAGCGCAAGCCGCAGTTCAAAGGCAAATAAGCTAAAGCTGACGACGGCAGGGGCGCGGACAAACCGCGCCCCGCCTATTCCCCGCCTCTCCCATCCGGGGAACCACAAATAAAAAAGGAAACTCCACCATGCGTATTGCAATCATGGCCACCGGCGGCGTCGGCGGATATTTCGGCGCCCGTTTGTCGGCAGCCGGCCACGACGTCAACTTCATCGCTCGCGGGGCGCACCTGCAGGCCATTCGCGATCAAGGCCTGAGGATCGACAGTAAGCTCGGCGACCTGACCCTGAAGGGCGTTCCCGCGACCGACGACCCGGCCGAAATCGGCACGGTCGATCTGGTCATGTTCGCGGTCAAGCTGTGGGACACGGAAACCGCCGCCGCCATGTGCAAGCCGATGATCGGCTCGGACACTCTGGTCATTCCGTTCCAGAACGGCGTCAGCAGCATGGATCGCCTGTCCAGCGTGATCGACCCCGCCAACGTCGGCGGCGGCGTCGCCCATATCGCCGCCGTGATCGGCGAACCGGGCCTGATCAAGCACACCGGCACCATGGCGCGCCTGACCTTCGGCGAACGCAACGGCGGCACCTCCGCCCGCATGGAAGCCGTGGCCGAAGCCTTCGACGGCGCCGGGTTCGATTTCAAACTGGCGACCGACATCACCCGCGCCATCTGGGAAAAATTCATCTTCCTGTCTTCGCTCAGCGGCATGACCGCCCTGTGCCGCCAGCCGGTCGGCCCGATCCGGGAAAACCCGGATTCCCGCGCCATGTTCGAAGCGGCGATCCACGAAACCGCCGCCGTCGGCCGCGCCGAAGGCGTCGACCTGCCGGACCATACGGAATCCAAGACCATCGGCTTCCTGGACAACCTGCCGCCGGTCATGAAGGCCTCGATGCTGCACGACCTTGAAGGTGGCCGCCGTCTGGAACTGCCGTGGTTGAGCGGCGAAGTCGTTCGCCTGGGCAAGAAGCACGGCATCCCCACCCCGGTTCATTCGGCGGTCTTGGGCGCGCTGACGTTCTACGTCGAAGGGGCCGCCTGACGCGGCCTATCCGCCACGCGCGGTCGGTTGACTTGCCGCCGCGCGTGGTCGCAAACTTTACATCAGGGGTTTCGAATACCCACCTTGGGAGGAAATGACATGTCCCTGCAATCGTCGGCCCTGTGGCCCTTTGCTGAATACACCGCCAACCTGAAACCGGAAGACCTGCCGGAAGACGCCCTGCACGCGGCCAAGCGCTGCCTGTTGGATTGGTTCGCCGCCGCCCTGCCGGGCACAGTGATCGAGCCGGCGACCCTGCTGACCAAGGCCTATAGCGATTGCCTCGGGCGCGGCGGTGCGCGGCTTTATCCGCACGGACAGGAAACCGATGCCCGCACGGCAGCCTTCATCAATGGCGCCGCCTCGCACACCGTCGAATTCGACGATATCTATCGCAACGCCCTGTACCACCCGGGTGTGCCCGTGATCTCCGCCGCGCTGGCCATGGCCCAGGCGCGGGGCGTCAGCGGCGCGCGCCTGCTGACCGGCATCGTCGCCGGCTATGAAGTGTCCAACCGCCTGGGCGCTGCCGCCAACCCGGCCCATTACGAGTTCTGGCACACCACCGGCACCATCGGCTCCCTGGGCGCCGCCGCCGCCGCCGCCAATATCCTGGGCCTTAACGCCGAACAGTCGCTGCACGCCCTGGCCAACGCCACGACGCTGGCGGCAGGTCTGCAACAAGCCTTCCGCGCCGACGCCATGGCCAAACCGCTGCACGGCGCCCATGCCGCCGAACGCGGCGTGACCGTCGCCCTGGCCGCCGAACAGGGCGTGACCGGCGCGCCGGACATCCTGGAAGGCGCGCGCGGCTTCGGCAACGCCATGTGCCTGAACGGCCTGGCCGACAAGCAACCCGATTGGGCCAAGGCCGCCGAGACGCTGGGTAAGGACTTCCTGATCAAGCAGACCACGACCAAGAACCATGCCGCCTGCGGCCATACCCACGCGGCCATCGACGCCGTGCAGTTGCTGATGCGCGAAAACAATCTGACGCCCGCCGACATCAAGGAAATCCGCGTCGGCAGCTATCAGAAGGCCGAGGAAATTTGCGGCAACACCAATCCGCAGTCGGCGTTCGAAGCCAAATTCTCGCTGGTCTATTGCTGCGCCGCAGCCGTGTTGTGGGGCAGCGTCCGCATGGCGGCCTTTACCCCCGACCGCCTGCAGGACCCGGCGGTGCGCGAGATGATGACCCGCATCGACCTCAAGACCGACCCGGAATGCCAAGGCAACTTCCCGGGCCTGCGCTCGGCCAAGGTCGAGATCGAAACGACCGACGGGCGTGTGGTTAACCACTATGCCCCGACCCGCAAGGGCGACCCGGATGCCCCGCTGAGCGATGCCGAACTGGAAGACAAGTATCGCGAATTGGCGACCGGCGTGCTGGGTGCGAGCGAAGCCGAAAGCCTGCTTGCCGCCATTTGGGCCGTCGACGGTATAGGCAACTCTCGCGACCTGATGGCCGCACCCGCGCAAGCGGCGCAGTAACGCGCCGCACAGCAGGGCCGGTCAACGATGTCCGCCGCCAACACGCCACGGCTTGGCTTCATCGGTTACGGTGAAGCCGGCCCCTTGATCGCCAACGGCCTGCTGGCGGCGGGATTGCCTGCACCGATCTTCGCCCGCGACATTCGCGAGCGGCCGCACCCGGACGGCGTCGTCATGACTGGATCGATCGCGGAGTTGGTTGAACGATGCGATTTCGTGCTGTCGACCGTGACGGCGTCCGAAGCGATCGAGGTCGCACAGGAAGCCGCGCCGAACCTGCGCCCCGGTCAGGTCTATATGGACCTCAATTCGACTTCGCCGATGATCAAACAGCAACTGGCCGAGATCATTCACGGCGCGGGCGGGCGGTTCGTCGAAGTCGCCGTGATGGACGGCGTTCCGGGCCGCAACGAAAAGGTCCCGATGCTATTGGTCGGCGACGCGGCGAACGACGTGATCGAAGCCCTCTCCCCATACGGCGTCAACATGCGGGAATTCGGCACCGAATACGGCCGCGCCGCCGCGACCAAGATGTTCCGCTCGGTCATGGTCAAGGGTATGGAAGCCTTGCTGCAGGAATGCGTGCTGGGGGCGGAAACCTATGGCGTCGCCGACGAGGTCTTCGCCTCGTTGAACCGCAGCTATGCCGGAAAGGGGTTCGACGAACTGGCCCACTTCCTGATCGGCCGCACGGCGATCCACGGGGCGCGTCGCGGCCACGAATTGGAAGAAGCCGCCGACACGCTCCGCGCCCTCGGCTACGATCCGTTCATGTGTGACGGCGGGGCCGAGCGCTTGAAGTGGCTGGCCAGCTACGGCTTCAAGGAAACCTACGGCGACACCGCGCCCGAGGACTACCGCGAAGTTTTCGTCGAGCTACAGCGGCGTCGGGAGCAGGACTGACCCGCCCCCGTTACCTGTCAGCCGACCGGCTGCGGGACCGGAATGCCGTATTTCTCCAGGCAGGGCCGCACGAGCCCCATGATCTCCGGATGCAGGGCGACGCCCTCGGCGCTTTGACGCGCCATCGCTTCCGCCGCCCGGTCCCCGGGCACGCGCACGGGCTTTGCCGGATCGCGCGGCGTCGCCGCCCGGCACAGCTCGGCCAAGGTCCCGGTTTCCCGCATGAAGGCATCGGCCCCACCGAACCCGTTGGGATCGATCAGTTGAAGGAAGACCGTATTACCGGCGGGCGGCTTTTCGCTCGACCGGCCCATGCCGCACAGGCCCGAGGTCAGCGCCTCGACCAGCAGGCTCAGGGCAAAGCCCTTGTGGCCACCCCAATCGCCGCCGGCGGGCTGAATGGCGCCCTTGGGCGAGCCGCGAAACACAGCGGGATCGTCGCTTGCCTGACCGTCCGGGCCAACCAAGGCCGGAAATGGCAAGCGAGTGCCCTGGCGCTCGGCGCGCTCGATCGAGCGATTGGTCACGGCGGCGGCGCTGGTATCGATCAGGATCGGATGATCGGTGCCCGGCATGCCGATGGCGAAGGGGTTAGTTCCCATCACCGGCGAAGCACCGCCGAACGGCGCGACCGCTGCATTGCCTGGGGCCGAGGCCGCGACAATGGTGAAACGCCCCTGCATCGCCCCCCGCCGGGCATAGGTCGCCAAGCAGGAGATGTTGGCCGTGTTGCGGATCGCCAACCCAACCATGGGCGAACTGGCCGAACGGGCCATCGCCATTTCGAGCGCGCGAACCATGACCCACTGCCCCGGCAACCCCTTGCCGTCCAGAACCAGGGTCGAGCCGTGATCGGCGATAATTTCCGGCTCGCCCTCGGTCGTGGTCTTGCCCGCCTCCATGGCCGACAGATAGGCCGGAACGAACTGCAGGCCGTGGGTCGAATAGCCCAATAGATCGGCCTCGACCAAGATCTCCGCCATGGCGGTGGCGATGGGGGCGGCAGCGCCGGCATTTTCAAACAGGTTCATGGTGGCTTGGATTAAATCCTCGGCCCTATATTTCTGGCCCATCGGCAATCTGCTTTTTCCTATGTTGGGTGGGGGACAAGAAGGTATCTTGATCATACTCTATCTTGGATAGAATTTGAGACCTGAAACATATAGCCAATCAAACACAATACAAAATTTAATATAGATATATAATTGAGATAAAATTGTGAAATTTAATTCACTAGAATTCATATTTTTATTTTTACCAATTACGGTAATTGTTTTTTACTCCCTAGAGAAAACAAATAATAAAAAAATCTTATTGTCATGGCTGGTCGGCGCATCGTTGTTTTTCTACGGCTATTGGAATCCGGCTTACCTACTACTCATCTGCACTTCCATTGCCATTAATTTCTTCATTGGGCGTCAAATTTCCAGAAGCCGGGGCAAGGCAAAGCGGCGCCTTCTGCTTTCTCTCGGCATATCGTTCAATCTCGCCCTGCTCGGCTATTTCAAGTACGCCAATTTTTTCGTCGGCACCGTTTCCGGCATATCGGGCGCCGACCTTCAACTCGCAACGATCGCACTTCCCCTTGCCATCTCGTTCTTTACGTTTCAGCAGATTGCCTTCCTGGCCGACGCCAGCCGTCACGACGCCAAAGAGTACGATTTCCTGAACTACTGCTTGTTCGTGACGTTTTTTCCGCAACTGATCGCTGGCCCGATTGTGCATCACCGCGAAATGATGCCTCAGTTCGAAGATAAGGCGCGGCTGAATATCCGAACTGCGGATGTCGCCGTCGGGCTCACAATTTTCATCATCGGGTTGGCCAAGAAAACGCTCATCGCCGATAGCCTCGCCGTCTATGCGGACCCTGTGTTTGCCGCCGCTGAAAACGGCGGGCACGTCAGCATGGTCGAAGCCTGGGGGGGCGTTTTGTCCTATACGTTCCAAATATACTTCGATTTCTCGGGGTACTCAGATATGGCGATCGGATTGGCGAAGATATTCGGGATCAATCTGCCTTTGAATTTCTTTTCTCCGTACCGTTCGCGTGACATAGGCGAATTTTGGAGACGCTGGCACATCACCTTGGGGCGGTTTCTGAAGGAATATCTGTACATACCGCTCGGCGGAAATCGCCATGGCTTGGCCCGAACCGCATTCAGTCTGTCGGCAACCATGTTGTTGGGCGGATTATGGCATGGCGCGGCTTGGACGTTCGTCATCTGGGGCGGATTGCACGGCGCCTATTTGCTTGCACATCGCATCTGGCGCCGGGTCGTCCCTCAAAGCCAAAGCACCGGTCGCCTCATATTCGGCTGGGCACTCACATTCCTATGCGTCTCTGTGGCATGGGTCTTTTTTCGCGCCGACAGCATCGACGGCGCGCGATTACTTTTGCAATCGATGGCCGGAATGCATGGGGTCGTCTTGCCAGAGACCTACATGCGATTTGTTACACCGTTCATCGAGCTATTCGACCGCTTGGGGCTTCAGTGGGGAACCCTGCCCCTATACGGCGGGCGCGATCAACTCGCACTTCTCGCCATGGCCGCCGTCATCGCGTTCTTCCTTCCCAACACCTTCCAGATCATGACCCCACAGGCGACGGACGCCCCCATTCGCGCCGGCATCAGGGCCGTCGCGGCAGCGGCGAAGCTCAGTTGGCAACCGCGGCTGGCCACGGCGATACTCGTTGGTTGTCTGGGGGCGTTTGCAGTTGCCGCCATATCGCGCACAAGCCCCTTCATTTATTTCAACTTCTAAGCCACCGGCATGACCGACCAATCAGCTGACGATCTCGCATCCAAGACCTACAGAACCTACTTGTATGGTCTTGCCGCCGGTTTTTTCTTTTTCATGGCTTCGGTCGTGACGATCAATCTCGCCTATGATCCAGCCAATCTTTTGCTGGACGACCAGATCAAAGCCGTCGCGAAACTGATGGAGGAAGGAAATTACGTTTCCGGCATTTCCAACCTGGACATGCTCGCTTTGCAATCGGAACGCATATCCCTGCTTCGCCGCCCCCCCGATACCGTTGTCATGGGGTCCAGCCGAGCAATGGTGATCAGCTCCGAGATCTGGCCGGGCAATCTCAAAAACCATTGGGTTAACGGTGCTGGAATTTTTCAGTTCTGCCAAGTTGTCGAGGGCTACGCCTCGCGCTCGATCTTGCCGCGCCGCATGGTCCTGGTGATAGATCCTTGGGTGTTCAATGCCAACGGCCAATCTGCCGAAGCGACATCTCTCGATGAAGCCTGTCGGCGCTTTACCCCAGCCGGGGTCAAGGTTGTCGCTTCATCGTTGGACCGACAACAAACGGCCAAGGCGCTTGCCTTCGTATCGTTGGGTTATCTGAAAGCAAGTATAGAGCGCGCACGCCAATATGGCGTTTCGTCAATTGCCCCTTATTGGCGGCGGTTGTCAGTCGAAACCGCAGCAACCAGCGATCCGCCGCTTGTTCGCGGCGGCCTCGCCCCCGAGGGGTATCGCATTCCGCCGGAAGCAGAGCGCACGATCAGCGAAAAGAAAGTCGCCGAAGCGGCCAAAGCTTTCGGCTTGGACAACAAAGCCTACAATCTGGGGAACTTTCGTGAACTTTCCCCGGTCTACGCCCAAACCTTGCTCAATATTATCGATTACCTGCAAAACGCCGGCATCGAGGTGATCATTGGATTAGCCCCTTACCACCCTCTGGCGATAAAGAACCTTGCAGCCAACCCGGCATACGGCCCCATCATCACAAAAGCGGAAGACTTTTTGAGGAAGGAAGGCGCCGCGCGCGGCATTCAGGTGAAAGGAAGTTACCTTTCAGACATCTGCAAGGGACCGGAGTTCTTCGACCCCTTCCACCCCCGCGCATCCTGTCATCTCAGGATTTTCCGCGACGCCTCACTCAAAAACTAGACTGCCGACAGAATTTCAGGCCCCGGCTTCAATTCACCCGCCTCGATCCGTTTGATGGCGGTGACGATGCCTTCGTTGGCAGGCACGGCAATGCCGTGGTTCTTGGCCTTCAGCACGACGAAACCGTTCAGGTAATCGATCTCGGTCTTGCGGCCCTTGACCATGTCCTGGGCCATCGACGGGCGCTGCTGGTCCGAGCGCTTGGCCCGATCGTCCAACAGCTTCTTGTCGCAAGCAGCCATGGCTTCCGCATCGCCCTGCCCCGCCGCCAAGACCTGTTCCGGCGGCATGCCAAGCAGCTTTTCCAACGGATGGCCTTCGGCCTTGGCGACCGCCACGGCCTCGGAGCCGATGCGAATACCCAGATGACGGATATGGTCGTCAGTATCGCAGGCGTTCGACGCCATGCCCGACGCCGCCGAGATCGGATTGCGCATGCAGTTGACGATCAGCTTCGACCAACGCTCACCCATCAGGGTCGTCGTAACCTTGGCACTATCGACGCTGGACAGGATTTCCGCGATCTTCTCGACGCGCGGCGTGACGCTGCCGTCCAGCTCACCGGCGCGGAACACCGTGTGCTCCGTGCCACCTAGTTTAACGTTGCGGCGCACGGCACCCGGCTCCCACATGGAGACGGAAATCGCCGAGGCGATACAGCCGACCGTGCGGTCATGGCCGACCACCTTGGCGATGGTTTCCTCGTTGATGCCGTTCTGCAGGCTGACCATGAACCCGCCGTCCGCCAGATAAGGCTGCATGCGCTTGGCGGCGGCTTCGGTGTCGAACGACTTCACACAAATGAAGATGACGTCGAACGGCCCAACCTTCCCCGGCGGCGGCAGATCGCCGTCGAGGATCGCATTGCATTTGACGGTAAAGTTCTCGGGCTCGGTCAGGCCCGACAGCTTCAATCCCGGGTCGCGCATGAGATTCACATGCTCTTCCCAGGGATCGATCAGGGTAACGTCGCGCCCATCACGGGTCATGTAGCCGCCCACGTAAGCGCCGACAGCGCCGGCCCCATAGACGGCGATGCGATCCTCTCCAGCCATCGGTGCCCCCTATTCCTTGTCGAGCGCGGCCACAACGGCCTTGCCGAAGCCGTCGGTCGAATTGGTGCCGCCCAGGTCGGGTGTGTGGTTGCTGACGTCGCCCAGGGCCAGTTCGATGGCCTTGAACATCGAGGCCGAGGCCTGCGCCAGATCGTTGCGCGAAGTGCGCCGACCCAGCTCTTCCAGCATCATTGCCGTCGACAGCATCATCGCCGTCGGGTTGGCGATTCCCTTGCCCGCGATATCGGGGGCGGAGCCGTGCTGCGCCTGGGCGAAGACATGGCCCTTACCGGCGTTGATCGAACCGGCCAGACCGAGGCTGCCCGACAGTTCCGAGCACAGATCGGACAGGATGTCGCCAAATGCATTCGTCGTGCAGATGATGTCGAAGTCCTGCGGACGCTTGACCAAATGGGCCGTCGCGGCGTCGATGATCAGTTCCTCGGTCTCGACGCTGGGGAATTCCTTGGCGACGTCCATGCAGGTCCGAAGGAACAGGCCGTCGGTCATGCGCAGCACGTTGGCCTTGTGCACGAAGGTCACTTTCTTGCGCCGTTCCATGGCCATTTCAAAGGCCTGACGGGCGATCCGCTCAGACCCGTGACGGGTGATCTTACGCACGCTCAGGGCGACATCCTCGGTCGGCATGAATTCGCCGGAGCCCATGAACATGTTGCGGTCGGCATACAGGCCTTCGGTGTTTTCGCGCACGATCACCAGGTCCATCTGCTTGACCACGGAGGGCACGCCGGGCCGCGTCCGCGCCGGGCGGATGTTTGCGAACAGGTCGAACACCGCGCGGAACGACTTGGAGGGATTGACCCCGCCCTTGTCCTCGGTCGGATATTCATAGGACGACACGGGGCCCAGGATCACGCCGTCGGCGGCGTCGCAGGCGTCATAGACCCGCTGCGGGATGGTGTGGCCTTCGGCCTTCAGCGCGCGCATACCGCTGACCATGTGTTCCAGTTCGATGTTCAGGCCGTATTGCTCATCCAGCTTTTGCAGGACGGGCAGCGTCGCGGCCATGATTTCCGGCCCGATGCCGTCGTTGTCGAGGACGATGAATTTCATGTTCGGTGTTTCCTTCGGATGTTTTTTTATGGTCCGCGCCGATTACGACACGGGAAATTTACGGAACCGCGTCGTGCCGTCCCGTTCGAGCTGATTGACCAGATTGATCTCCCAGCTCAGATACTGCTTCATGGCGCCTTCCTGGGCGTCATCCAGGTCATAGGGGCGATACCACTCATCGTCGGTGGCATCCGCCATATGGGAGAAGCCTGTCTGCAGTTCCTTACGCGCGGCCTTCCAGCCGTCCGTTCCGTCGACCAGGACGACAACCCGCCGCCCCATGGCCCGAAGCTCCGGCGCGGCCAATTGCGCCATCACCCCATCAGGCGACGTCAGGACCGTGAACCGGGCGTCGGGAATTTTCTTGATCGAGTCCTTCAACCGGGCCCGCACCGCGAACCAGGCGCCCGGAATATGACCGTCGCGATAAGTCAGGCTCCCGGCCAGATCGATGACCACGCAGACCTTGTCTGCGATCATGCGCTCCAGCCCTTCCGGGGTGACCGTCTCGGCGGCGGCGGTATCCAGGCCGTAAACATGTGGATGATGCGGCCCACGGACCAACGGTTGCCCGTCGAAGGCATCCTCCAGCACATAGACCTCGGGCCAGCCCATCTGGACCAACCAGCTGGCCGTCATCGTGGCGCGCACGCCGTCGTCGTCGACCAGCACGATCCGCGCACCCAGGACGGCGACATAGCGGTCCCAGGCCTGAACCAACTGTCCGCCCGGGGCATAGCGGCTTCCGGCCAGATGGCCCGCCTCGAATTCATCCGGATTGCGAATATCCAGGACATAGGTCGTGCGGTCGCCTGCCGCCCGCCATGCCGCCAATTGGGCATGGTCACAGGACGGCACGCCGAAACGCTTGGCCACCCGCTCGGCGACGGCCCGTGCCTTGGGCTTGGCTTCCTCGGACAGGTCCGTGAACTGACGGCTCTGCCCGCGCTCCAACTGGAACCCGGCCAGATGCCAGCCCATGGTTCCGTTTTCCAGGGCCACGACCTTGTTGGGAATACCGGCGTTGATCAGCGACTGCGCGCCGATGATCGAACGCGTCCGCCCGGCGCAATTGACCACGACGGTAGTGTCCGGATCGGGCGCCAGGTCGTGCACGCGATAGGCCAGCTCCGCCCCCGGGCAATCGATGCCCGTGGGGATATTCATCTGCACGTATTCGGACATGGGCCGGGAGTCGAGAACGACCATTTTCTCGCCCCGGTCCATCATGGCCTTGACCTCTTCGGGCGGCACGCGCGGGGTGTCGTAGGCATGTTCGACGAATTCGCCGAACGCCTTTGACGGCACATTGACCCCGGAGAAAACCTCGAACCCGGCTTTCTCCCAGGCGTCGAGCCCGCCCATCAGGATGCTGACATCCGTATAGCCCCAGGAGATCAGGCGCGCTGCACCCAGTTCCACCAGGTGCGCATCCTCCTTGCCCTTCGAACACAGAACGATCGGCGTGTTCTTGCGCGGCACGAAGTCGTCGATGCGCACCTCGAGGTAACTGAGCGGCAGGTTGACGGCGAACAGCATATGGCCGTTGCCGAACACGCCCAAGTCACGCAGGTCCAGGATGGCGACCTCCGCGCCGGATAGGATCCGGTCGCGGACGTCTTCGGCCTCAAGCGGCGTGACATCGGTCATGTCAGCTCGCCTTCTTGAAGCGCTTCTTCAGGTGCTCCATCAGGCCGCCGTCGGCGACGATCTGCATCAGGTGCTCCGGCACCGTGTCGCATTTGTAGGTCTCGCCCTTGGTCAAGTTGTGGACCTCGCCTTTCTCCATATCGACGTCCAACTGATCCCCGGTCGAGATCTTATGCGTTTCCGCGCAGACCAGAGCCGGGACGGCCAGGTTGAAGCAGTTGCGATAGAAGATGCGGGCGAAGGACTTCGCCAACACGACACGGATGCCGCAGGACTGCAGGTACTGCGGCGCCCATTCACGGGAAGACCCGATGCCGAGGTTTTCCTCGGCGACGAAGATGTCCCCTTCCTTGCAGTTCGGCGCGAAGGTCGGGTCCAGGTCCTTGAGGCATTCGGTATAGGCCTCGGCCGGTTTGGCGCTGGTCAGGGCGGAAATCGGGGCCAACAGGTCGGTGTCGATATTGGCGCCGAACTTCCAAGCTTTACCTTTGTGATTCATCGTCGGTCCTCCCCTCAGAGCATGTCACGCGGATCGGCGATCTCGCCGGCCACGGCCGAGGCCGCAACGGTGAACGGAGACGCCAGATACAGCTTCGACGATTTCGGCCCGGCACGACCGACAAAGTTACGGTTGGTCGACGAGATGCCCACGGCGTTTTCGGCCAAACGGGCATCGCCCAGGCCGATGCAGCCGCCGCAACCGGACGGCAAAATCATCGCCCCGGCGTCTTCGAGGATTTTCAGCGTGCCTTCTGCGGCCGCCTGCTCGCGCATTTTGACGGTCGAGGGCGCGACCAGGAATCGGGTGCCCGAAGCCACCTTCTTGCCCTTCAGCACCTGCGCGGCCATGCGCATGTCTTCCAGCTTGGCGCCGGTGCAGGCCCCTAGATAGGCCTGGTCCAACTTGACGTTCTTGTAGGCGGTCACGTCGTCGGCGTTTTCCGGGCTGGACGGGGCCGCGACCTGCGGGGCCAGAGCCGAGCCGTCGACCGTCAGGCGCTTGGCGTAGACGGCGTCCGCATCGGACTGCCAGGCGTCGGCATTGATGCCGCTCACGCCCCACGAGGACAGAAGTTCGACCGTCTTGGCGTCGGGCGCGATGATGCCCGTCTTGGCGCCGATCTCGGCGGCCATGTTGGTCAGGGTCATGCGGTCCTGGGCGGACATGTTGGCCACGCCCTCGCCGCAGAATTCCACGACCTGATAGCCGAAGCCCATGATGCCGTGTTCGCCGCAGATTTTCAGGATCACATCCTTGCCGGCAACGCCCGGGCTCAACTCGCCGGTCACTTCCATGCGGATGTTGTCCGGAACGCGGACCCAGATATCGCCGGTCGCCATAACGCCGGTGATTTCGGTCGCGCCGACGCCGACCATGAAGGCACCGAACGCGCCCGCGGTGGTCGAGTGGCTGTCCGCGCCGACACAGAACATGCCGGGCCGAACATGCCCTTCCTGCGGCAGGACGATGTGGCAGATACCCTGATTGCGGATGAAATTCTTCACCTTGTGGCTTTCGCACCAGTCGTCGCAGATGTCCTGCACTTCCTTGGCGGCGGGGGTATCAAGGTTGACGTAGTGGTCGGAGATCACGACCAGCTTGTCCATGTCCCAGACCGGCACACCCAATTCATCGAGCTTTTTGCCCGAGGTGCGCGGTCCCGACGAATCGTGAACCATCGCCAGGTCGACCTGACAGGTTACGATGTCTCCAGGTTTAACGGTTTCCCGGCCCGACGCGCGAGCAAGGATCTTTTCACTGATGGTTTGGCCCAAGGTGGCTTCCTCCCGTTGGCGTTCTTCTATAGTCAGCGCCCCCCGTTTGAGCGCGCTGAGATCGAATTGAACGATCCGGGAGATACAGCGATGCGCGATGCGGTGTCATCGGCAGCGCCGGGAATGGCAGGACAACCGTCCGGGCCGTTCCGGGAACCGGCAGGGCTTGTTCTGGAAGTTTGTTGAGCCCCACACCCGCATTCCCACGTGCGTTTGTCGGGGTTCTTCTTCTTCAGGAAAAACCGGCTCGGCCAGAAGGGTTCAATCTGGTCTCAGTACGCTTGAGACTAGATTACCCCGTCATTGCGCAATTGTGCGAGACGATTCTTATCGTAGCCGAGCCCGCCGAGAATATCGTCGGTGTCCGCGCCCAGGGCGGAAACCGGCTTGGTCGGCGTCGGATCGGCGGAACGGACCGGCGTATCGACCATACGGATCGGGCCATGCCCTTCCAATTCAAGCTCTTGTACGATCCCCTGCTCGGCGACGAACGGGCTGTCCAGCGCCTGGGCCAGATCGTAAACAGGCGATGCGGGAACGGCGCCGGAAAAAATCTCCATCCATTCATCCGTCGTCCGTTCGCTCAAACGGTCGTCCAACAACTCCTGAACCAATTCGCGGTTGGCCAAGCGTTCCTTGAACGTGCGGAATCGCTCGTCGGTCGCCCAATCGGGCTCGCCGATGGCTTGGCACAAGGCGGGCCAGAACTTTTCCTTGTTGCACATGATATAGACCCAGCCGTCCTTGGTCCGGTACAGCTGACACGGCACCAGCGAGGCATGGCCCGAGCGCGCCGTGCGGCCCTGCACATAGCCCGAATTCAAATACCAGGTCGCGGTATAGACGTTGAGGATATGCGCCATGTGGAACAGCGACGTATCCAAGTCCCGGCCCTTGCCGGTTTCGCGTGCGCTGACGATCCCGGCCGCGACCGCGAAAGCCAACCCCAGCCCGGTCGCCAGGTCGACCACCGACAGGCCCATGCGGGTCGGCGGGCTGCCCGGCTCCCCGGTGACCGAGAAATGGCCGGCTTCGGCCTGCATCAGAAAGTCGAAACCCGGCCAGGACGCGCGCGCGCCCGTGCGCCCGTAAGCCGACAGATGGGCGCAGACGATCTTTTCGTTGGCGTCTTTCAAATGTTCATAGGTGATGCCCAGACGCTCCGCCACATCACCGCGCGAATTGCTGGCCACGGCGTCGGCGGTCTTCACCAACTCACGGAACACGGCCATGCCCTCGGGCTTCTTCAGATCGAGGGTCAGGCTCTTCTTGTTCCGGTTGAAGGAATGAAAGAACTGGCTGTCGCCGTTCTCGAAGAAATGCGGCCCCAGCGCGCGGGCGTAGTCGCCGCTGCCGGGAGCTTCGATCTTGATGACCTCGGCCCCCTGGTCAGCCAGGAATTGTGTTCCGAACGGCCCCGCGCCGTATTGTTCGACGGCGAGGATACGCACCCCATGCAAAGGCAGCATTTCAGTTCCCGCTTCAGGCCCGGTACCGCTCGGCCAACTGCCGGGCGATGATGATCCGTTGCAATTCGTTGGTGCCCTCGCCGATGCACAGCAGGGGCGCGTCGCGGAAATAGCGCTCCACGTTGTATTCCTTCGAATAGCCATAGGCCCCGTGGATGCGCAAGGCTTCGATGGCGTTTTCCAACGCGGCCTCGGTCGCGAACAGCTTGGCCATGCCCGCTTCCATGTCGCAGCGCTGGCCCCGGTCATAGGCCAGAGCGGCGCTTTCGACCAACAGCTTCGCCGCTTCGACGCGGGTCGCCATGTCGGCAAGTTTGATCTGGATCGCTTGGTGCTCGCCGATCGGCTTTCCGAAGGTCTTGCGCTCCATCGAATAGGCGACGGCATCGTTCAACGACGCGGTCGCGACGCCGACGCCACGTGCCGCGACGTTGATCCGGCCCAGCTCCAGGCCGGCCAAAATCTGCTGCAGGCCCCGGCCCTCGTCGGGGCCAATCAGGTTCATGGTCGGCACACGGGTGTTGTCGAACACGACCTCGCCGGTGTCGATGCCTTTGTAGCCGAGCTTCTGAAGCTTCGACGTGCCGTAGCCCATTTCCTTTTCGACCATGATCAGGCTCATGCCCTTATGGCGCGGCTCGGCTTCGGGGTCGGTCTTGGCCAAAACGGCCAGGAAGTTGCCCTGGACGCAGTTGGTGATCCACATCTTGTTGCCGTTCAGGACGTATTCGTTGCCGTCCTTCTTCGCCGTGGTGCGCACCGCCTGAAGGTCCGTGCCGCAATCGGGCTCGGTCAGGGCGATACCGCCGCGCATTTCGCCGGATGCCATTTTCGGCAACCACATGCGCTTCTGTTCTTCGGTGCCGAAACGTTCGACCGCCGCGGCGGCGATCAGGTGGGAATTGAAAATGCCCGACACGGACATCCAGCAAGAAGAAACCTTGGACACGATCTTGGAATAGGTCGACGCCGACAGGCCGAGCCCGCCGTATTCTTCGCCGATCGTCGCCCCCATCAGACCGAGTTCCGCCATCTTGTCGGCGATCTCGCGGGGGTATTCGTCCTTGGCTTCCAGGTCGTGGGCATAGGGGCGCACGTCCTGCTCGATGAATTTATCGACGGCATCAAGGATGATGCGTTCTTCTTCGGTGGTGCCGTCGGGATTGACCGTATCGGGAGCCATTTTCACTTAATTCCTATTTGTTACGCCGCGTTGGCTTCGCAGGCTTAGTAATTGACCTTGTCGTCGACCGCATGGCCGCGCTTGGGGATCAGGATCGTGCGCTCGAAGCTCATGATCACCGATCCGTCCTGTTTCGTCGCCGTGGTCTTCACGGTGACGATGCCCTGGGTCGGGCGCGACTTGCTTTCGCGGATCGACAGGACCTCGCTTTCGGCATAGAGCGTGTCGCCGACGAACACCGGGTTTGGCATTTTGATGTCGGTCCAGCCCAGGTTGCCGATGGCTTTCTGGCTGATGTCGGAAACGCTCATCCCGGCAACGATCGACAGCGTCAGGCAGGAGTTGACCAACGGCTTGCCGAATTCGCTCTGCGCCGCGTATTCACGGTCGAAGTGCAGTGGGTGCTGATTCATCGTCAACAAGGTGAACCAGGTGTTGTCGCTTTCGGTGATCGAGCGGCCGGGACGGTGTTCGTAGATGTCGCCGACCTTGAAGTCTTCAAGGTAGCGGCCATAGGCCTCGCGGTAACGGTTGGGTCCGACTTCTTTTGCTTCAGCGACCATTCTTAGGCTTCTCCGTGGCTAAGGGCGAGGACCGAACGCAGGCTGTTCGCGTCTTCCAACGCCATTAGGGCGCCGGCGAACTTTTCCAATTCGGCCTCGGACAGATAGGGCGCGCACAGACCATCGAACTTGGCGCGGAATTCGCCTTCGTCCATGAAATTGTCGGGCTCGCCCTTGGGGATTTCGACGAAACGCTCATAGGTTTCGCCGGATTTCATGCGGATCGTGGCCTTGCCCGCCATGTTCACGGGGAAAGCCGCTTCAGCATCGGGATCGACGACCGTGTTGATGCGCTTGGTCAGGTCCAACGTCTGGGCGTCGGTCAGGTGGGTTTTGTAGTCATCCCAAACCATGGTGCCGGAGCGCAGCACGACCGCGGCGCAGAACGGCATCGAGAACTGGCCATCGACGATCGACTTCGGATTCTGCTTCACGGCGTCGTTGTCGCCGACGATCTTCCAACCCGTTTCCGGCACGCCGATGGTCGCGCTGGCCACGTCGTCGGCGGAGATTTTGTGCTCGGCCGACATCGCCCGCAAAGCGTCCATGGCGGCATGGGTGTAGCGGCAGCTGGGATACGGCTTCACGCCCAGTTCCATGGTCAGCCATTCGCTGGACAGGCCTTCGGTCGCCTTGGCTTCGTTGGCGTTCGGCGAATAGGCATGCAGGAATCCCCACTTACCTTCGATCGCTTCCTTCGGCCCCTTGAAACCTTCGGCGGCCATGGTCGCGCAAATCACGCCGTTCTGCGCCGCCTGTCCGACATGCGAACGCTTGGTCCAGGCGCCATCGGCCAGGAACTGCATCGAGCCAGCGGCCTGGCTCAAGGCGATACCGAGCGCGCTTTCCATGCCGTCGGCATCGAGGCCCAGGATCTTGCCCGCCGCCACGGCGGCCGCCATCACGCCGCAGGTCGCGGTCGGGTGATAGCCACGGTCGTAGTGATCTTTCGGGACCAGGGCTTCGGCCAAACGGATTTGAACTTCGTAGCCGACGACACAGGCGGTGATCACGTCCTTGCCCGAGGCATCGACCATTTCCGCCGCCGCCAGGACCGCCGGAACGATCGGGGCCGAGGAATGCAGCGAGGCTTCGGCGTGGGTGTCATCGAAATCCAGCGAGTGGGCCATCGCGCCGTTGATCAGCGCGGCACCCGACGGCGTGTAGCCACGCCCGTCGCCCAGGACCGAACACCCGGTTTTCTTTTCCGCGTCGACCAACTGGCCCAGGCGCTCGGCGGCGCGAACCAGGCTCGGCGTGCTTTCCGCGTCGTGGCGGGCGCGGACCATGATGCCCGCGGTATCCAGGATCAGCAGTTTGGTGCGTGCGGCAACGTCGGCGGGCACCTTGTCATAGGTCAGGCCGGCGGCAAATTCAGCAAGCTGGCGGGTAATGCCCGTCATCGTCCAGTTTCCTCCAATTAAATTACGCCGCAGCCTTTTGGCGGCGCGGTTCGTCATTCGATGCGCGACTACATCACAACGCATGTGATAGAACCAATAGAAATATATGCACCATTGTTCAGAATAAGCGATCAATCATCATGCTCCCTATGACCCTGAAACAATTGGAAATTTTCGTCGCCATCGCGGAACACAACGGTTTCCGCCGGGCGTCGGAAAGCCTGAACCTGAGCCAATCCGCCGTTACGGCGCATATCAAGCTGTTGGAATCCCATTTGGGCGTGCCGTTGTTCCACCGCACGACGCGAACCATCCGCCTGACCGAAGCGGGGGAAAACCTGTATCACCGGGCCGGCCGCATCCTGGAAGGACTGGAGGACATCGTTCGCACCTTCCATGACGAAGCCGCCATGACGCGGGGCCGGGTGCTGCTGACCTCGGCCCCAAGTTTCGCCTCGTCCCGCCTGCCGACGATCCTGGCCCGGTTCCGCGAGCGCAATCCGAACATCACCGTGCAGGTCCGCGAGGCCTATGCCACCGACATCCTGGACATCCTGCGCCGGGGCGAGGTCGATTTCGGGCTCGGCCCGATGGAAAAGCAGCAGCGAGAATTCGAATTCCGCCAATTCCTGACCGACGGCTACAGCGCCGTGGTCGCCGCCGATCATCCGCTCGCGGGCAAGGCCGAAATTCCCCTGACCGCCCTGACGGACGAGACGATCCTGGCCCTGCCCCTACCCTCACGCACGCGGATGCAGGTCGAAAGCGCCTTTCAATCGGTCGGCATGACCCTGACCCCGCAATACGAAATGCTGCACCATCAGACGCTGATTTCCATGGCCGAACAGGGCCTGGGCGTGGCGATCCTGCCGGAAACGGCGGTTCCGCCGTCGCGCGATGGGGCTTATTGGGCGGCGCGGATCAAGCATCCGGGCCTGACCCGGCGGATCGGGATCATCACCCTGCGCGGCCAGACCCTGGCCCCGGGCGCCCGGGAATTGGCGAACCTGATCGCCGAACAAGAACGGAAGGCCTGAGCGACAGGCAAGGCGCGACAGATTGTATACGAAATCGATTTAACGCAGACTGGTCGAAACAAATCCAAATTCCCATACGGCGCATAAGAACGCCGATGAGACATCCAACGATGAGGCCCCCAATGACCAGCGCCGACAGCTTCAATGCCCGCCACGACCTGACCGTGGACGGGACGACCTATGCCTATTTCAGCCTGCCCCGCGCCGAGGCGGCGGGCCTTGGCGGGATCAGCCGCCTGCCCTACTGCCTAAAGGTTCTATTGGAAAACGTCCTGCGCCATGAAGACGGCGAGACGGTCCAGCGCGCGACGGCGGAGGCCTTCTCGGACTGGGTGGCGAAAGCCACCAACCCCACGGAAATCAGCTTTTTCCCGACCCGGATCATGATGCATGACGTCTCGGGCATTCCGCTGCTCACGGACTTGGCCGCGATGCGCGAGCACATGACCGCCATCGGCAAGGACCCCGCCCTGGTCAACCCGGTGCGACCGACGGACTTCGTGATGGACCATTCCGTGATCGTCAACGTCGCCGGTCAGGCCGACGCCCTGGCCCGTAATCTGGAAGCCGAATACGCCCAGAACACGGAGCGCTATCGGGTCGCCAAATGGGCGCAGCAGGCCTTTCGCAACATGCGCGTCCTGCCCCCGGGGCTGGGTATCTGCCATCAGATCAATCTGGAATATCTGGCCCGCGTCGTATGGTCCGAAGACCACCCCGAATTGGGCCGCGTCGCATTTCCCGACAGCCTTTTGGCCTGCGACAGCCACACGCCGATGATCAACGCACTGTCCGTCCTGGGCTGGGGCGTCGGCGCGATCGAAGCACTCTCGGCCATGATGGGCGAGCCGGTCAGCATGCTGATTCCGGATGTCGTCGGCGTGCGTCTGACCGGGCGCCTGCGCGAAGGCACGACGACGACCGACCTCGTCCTTTCCCTGACCAAGGCGCTGCGCGCCCACGGCGTGGTGCAGAAGTTCGTGGAATTCACCGGCCCCGGCCTGGACCATCTGAGCCTGCCGGAGCGGGCGACCCTGTCCAACATGGCCCCCGAATACGGCGCCAGTGTCGGCTTCTTCCCGATCGACGACGAGACCCCCGCATATCTGACGCTGACCGGGCGCGGCGATCAGGCCCCGTTGGTCGAGGCCTATGCCAAGGCACAAGGCATGTGGCGCGACGACGCGGCGGATACCGTCTATTCCGACATCATCGAATTCGACATGGATCAGGTCGAGGCCTGCCTCGCGGGGCCGAAACTGCCGCAAAGCCAGGTACCGTTGAGCGCCGCCCACCTGTCCGCCGAAGACGCCCTTCAACAGAACGGCCGCGCCCCGGGAGCAGCGAGCGCGGCGGGCCCCATCGGCGACGGCGACCTAGCGCTCGCCGCCATCACCTCGTGCACCAATACCTCCAACCCCAGCGTGATGATCGCCGCGGGACTGCTGGCCAGAAAGGCCCGTGCCAAGGGGCTGACCGTCAAGCCATGGGTCAAGACCTCGCTGTCGCCCGGCTCGCGCGCGGTCAGCGATTATCTGCACGCGGCCGACCTGATCGCGCCGTTGGAGGAACTTGGCTTTCACATCACCGGTTTCGGCTGCATGACCTGTTGCGGCGGCTCGGGCGCATTGGCCGACGACATCACCGCCGCCATCAAGGACGACAACCTGAGCGTCGCCGCCCTGTTGTCCGGCAACCGCAATTTCGAAGGCCGCGTCCATCCCCTGATCAAGCTGAACTACCTGGGGTCGCCGCCGTTGGTCATTGCCTATGCCATCCTGGGCACGGTGCTGAAGGACATCACTACCGCGTCGCTGGGCGACGACCAGGACGGCAATCCCGTCTATCTGGCCGACATCTGGCCGAGCGCTCAGGAAGTGGACGCCGCCGTCCGCGACCATGTGACCCAGGCCTTGTTCGTCGAACGCCAAGCAAAGATGAACGAGGGCAGCCCCCTTTGGGATGCGATCGATCCGGGTCAGGCTGGGGCCTATGATTGGGACGACGACAGCACCTACATCGTCAAGCCGCCTTATCTGGAAACGGCGCGCCGCCAGGTTCCGTTCTCCGGCATCGAGGGCGCCGCCGTCCTTGCGCTGTTGGGCGACAACGTGACGACGGACCATATCTCGCCTGGCAGCCGCATCCAGGAAGGCAGCCTTGCGGGCGCGTTCCTCTCGGCCCGCGGCGTGGGCGCCGCCGACTATTCCGGCTTCCTGCAACGCCGCGCCAACCACGAAGTGATGATGCGGGGCGCGTTCAACAATCCCTATATCCAAAACGAAATGACGCCCGACCGGCGCGGCGGCTGGACCCTGCACCAACCGTCAGGCGAAGAAATGACGATCTTCGACGCCGCCCAACGCTACGCCGCCAAAGACCGCCCGGCGGTCGTCATCGCCGGGGCCGAATATGGGACCGGTTCGTCCCGCGACTGGGCCGCCCGAGGACCGCATCTTTTGGGCGTGCGGGCGATCGTCGCCGAAAGCTTCGAACGCATTCACCGCAGCAACCTCGTCGGCATGGGCGTACTGCCCCTGCAATTCAAGGACGGCGCGACCCGCAAGACCCTGGGCCTGGACGGCACCGAGAAAGTCGATGTCCTGGTGCCCGAAAGGGGTATCGCCCCGGGCTGTGACCTGACCGTTCGCTTCACCAAGCCGGATAGGAAACAGACGGAAGCCAAGGTTCTTTGTCGCCTGGATACCGCGCGCGAAATCGCCTGGTTCGAGAACGGCGGCGTCATGCCCTACGTCTTGGAGAAATTCCGAGGTGCCAACGCCGCCTGACCGGCGGCCAAGCATCGTTTAGCGACGACAAGATAAGCTACGCGAAAGGGAGGTTCGACCATGCCTATCTTCAACAACGGCGCCGTGAGCATTCATTACGAAGAAGCCGGCAGCGGGTTTCCGTTGCTGGTGCTGCCGGGCGGCGGCCTGAATGCGACCATCGCCGGGTTGGCCAAACATGCCTTCAACCCGCTGGAAGAATTCTCCGACCGCTACCGCGTGATCGCGCTGGACCTGCGCAACGCCAACGGCGGCGAGACCACAGGCCCGCTGGAGGTCGATCGCACCTGGGACGGCTTTACCGACGACCAGCTCGGCCTGATGGACCACCTGGGCATCGACCGTTTTATGGTGATGGGCTTCTGCATCGGCGGGCCGATGATCTGGAACATGCTGAAGCGCGCGGGCGACCGCGTCGTCGCGGCGACGCTGGTTCATCCCAGCGGCTATACCTCGAGCCATCCGGATCTTTATTTCCGCAACAACATCTCCGGCTGGGCGCCCGCATTCATGAAGCAGCGGCCCGAGATCACCCAGCAGATGGTCGAGGATTTCCTCAACAACATGTACACCAAACGGGCCGATTTCGTGCTGACGGTCGACCGGGATTTCGTACGCAATTGCCAGACGCCGGTGCTGATCCTGCCGGACGATATCCCGGCGCATCCCTACGCTACCGCGATGGAAAGCGCCCTGCTGGCGCCCAATTCTCAGGTCAGCCTGTATCCGTGGAAAGAGAACGACAAGAAGATCGCCCTCGCGGTTCGCCACATCAGCGGGTTCCTGGCGCAGAACACGCCGGCCTGCTAACGACCGGCGATCAACCTAAGCCGTAGGACGCCGCCCATTTGAGCGAGGCCTTGGTCGCTCCCGGTTGGGTCTTGTCGTGGGGGGCGTATTCGCAGCCGACCCAGCCTTCGTAACCCAGGCTGTCGATCAGATCGAAGATGTAGCCGTAATTGATCTCGCCTTCATCCGGCGGGGTCCGGCCGGGATAGCCCGCGATCTGCACATGGCTGATCGACGGTAGGTGCGCTTCGAAGGTCCGGGTCAGGTTGCCTTCCATGATCTGCGCATTATGGAAATCGTACTGAATGCCGATATTGTCGGAACCGGCGGCCTTGACCGCATCGACGACGCGTTGCGCCTCGACCGTGGTCTGCACCAGATAGCCGGGGCGCGAGATCGTATTGATCGGCTCGATCAGGGCGACCAGACCGGCCTCGGCCAAAACCGGGCAGGCCCATTTGACGTTCTCGATGAAGGTCTCGAACCCGCCGTCCCGCCAGTCACCGTCGGCATAGCCCGCCAGGATGTGCAGGTATTCGGTTTTCAGCGCCTTGGCGTAATCAATCGCGAGGCCGATGGTGTCTTGGAATTCGGCTTCGCGCCCCTTGAACCCAGCGATGCCGTATTCGCCCTGCCCCGAGCCGCCGGGCGAATTGAACATCACGAAATCCAATCCGGCGGACAGATATCCTTCTGCCAGATCGGCTGCCGGGTATTCGTACAACAGCGGGCATTCGACGGCGGTGAACCCCAGGTCGCGGACCAGCTGGAACCGTTCCAGCATGGGGACTTCCTGGGCCATCCAGCCGATATTGGCGGCGAATTTGGGCATCGACGAAGGCCTCTCTGATTTCGGGCAGGGATTACAGGGCGTCGTTGTCCTGTTCGCCGGTACGGATACGCACCGCCTGATCCATGTTGTAGACGAAGACCTTGCCGTCGCCGATTTTGCCGGTGTTGGCGGAATTCTTGATCGCCTCGACCACTTCGGAAACCTTGTCGTCGGAAATGGCGATTTCGATCTTCACCTTGGGCAGGAAGTGCACCTGGTATTCGGCGCCGCGATAGATTTCCGTCTGACCGCGCTGGCGACCATAGCCTTTGACCTCGGAAACGGTCATGCCCTCGACGCCGGTGGCGGCCAAGGCCTCGCGCACGGCATCCAGTTTATGCGGTTTGATCACCGCCATGACGAACTTCATGTTTGCCTCTCCAAAACTCGTTTGTTGTTACGCTCTCGTCGTGCGGGCGGAGCGTTTCGCTCCGCCCTTTATAGCACGTCAATCCAGTCTGTACGCGGTTTCGCCGTGGGCCGTGATGTCCAGGCCTTCCAGCTCGTCGTCTTCACGCACCCGCAGACCTCCGGTCATCGCGGCCGTGATCTTGACCAGGATGAAGGTCACCACCGCCGACCATGCGACCGTGGCGGCAAGCCCCAACGCCTGAACACCGAAGGCCGACGCGATGGTCGCCCCTTCGGGCAGGCCCAGGCCGCCGAAGCTAGGCGCGGCGAGGACACCGACCATCAGCGTGCCCAAGGCGCCGCCGACGCCATGCACGGCAAAGACGTCCAGGGAATCATCCAGTTTCCATGCCGTTTTCACGATCTGCACCATCTTGAAGCAGACCAAACCGGCGGCGACGCCGATGATCAGCGCCCCGATGGGACCGACGAAACCGGACGCCGGGGTGATCGTGGCCAGACCGGCGATGGTGCCGGTGACCAGACCGACCAGCGACGGCTTGCCGTATTTCTTCCACTCGATGAACATCCAGGTCAGCGAACCGGTCGCTGCCGAGATATGGGTCACGGTCAGGGCCATGCCCGCCGAGCCGTTCGCCGCCAGGGCCGAGCCCCCGTTAAAGCCGAACCAGCCGACCCACAGCATGCAGGCCCCGGTCGCGACCATGCCCGAACTATGCGGCGGTGCGACGTCGTGCGGGAAGCCGTGACGCGGCCCCAACGCCTTGACGATGATCAGCGACGAAATACCCGCCGTGGCGTGCACGACCAAACCGCCAGCAAAATCCATGACGCCCAGGTCGGCCAACCAGCCGCCGCCCCAGACCCAGTGGGTCACCGGCGCATAGACCAGGATCAACCAGGCCCCGGACAGGATCAGGACCGCCGAGAACTTGATGCGCTCGACATAGGCGCCGACCATCAGGGCCGGCGTGATGATGGCGAAAGTCATCTGGAACGAGAAGAACACGTTCTCAGGGATCGCCCCGGCCAGGGTTTCCGTGTCGACGCCATTCAGGAACAGTCGCGACAGACCGCCGATCACCTGATTGGCGGCTGCTCCGTCGGTGAACGACAAGCTATAGCCGCAGATCAGCCACAGGATGCTCATCAGACAGGCGATGGCGACGCAGTGCATCAGCACGCTGAGCACGTTCCGCGACCGCACCAGACCGCCGTAGAACAGCGCCAGGCCCGGCAAGGTCATGAACAAGACCAGGGCGGTTGCCGTGATGATCCAGGCGGTATCGCCCGAGTTGAGCTGATCCGCGGCCAGCGCGGCGTCAGGCGTCATGATTGTCAGGATAATGGCCGCAAGCGCGAGGCCCGGCGCGGCCAGCCGGTGAAGGAACTTGGACATATTTCTCCCCGTCGTTGGGTTAGGGTTTGCTTCGTTGCAATTTTTTACGCGCCCAACCGGACCTTTATTCGACCCTGGCGGAACGGGTTGATCCCATTTCTCGCCCAAGCCCTGGTCTCTCGTTATCGACTAGTAGGGAGCCCGATAATGCCCAAGCGCCGACGGGATGCAACCGAAAACGGTTCCCGCCGACGCCTGGGGAAATTATCCGGCCGAAAGTTATTCGGCGGCGTACTGCTTTTCGGCTTCGTAGTATTCGGGGAAGCCGACGATGTCGCGCAGTTCGGGGAAAGTAATCTGATTTTCCGGGGTCTTGCCGGCCTTCAGATTAACCAACACGTCCTGCATGGCCTTGATCGAGGCCAGCATCATCGCGATCGGATAGATGCCGATCTTGTAGCCGATTTCGCCCAGCTCTTCTTCGAGCATGTAAGGGGTATCGCCCTGCTCGACCATGTTGGCCATCTTCGGGCCCGAGACCTCTTTGCAGTAGCGGCGCATTTCGTCCTTGCTGCGCGGCGCCTCGAGGAAGGTGATATCGACGCCGATCTCGCGGAAGGTGTTGCAGCGGTCGATCGCTTCGTCCAGGCCGTCGGTGGCGTTGGCGTCGGTCCGCGCCATGATCAGGATGTCGTTGCCTTCGTTACGGGCGTCGACGGCAGCCTGAATGCGCTGGAACGCTTCGTTGCGGCTGACGACCGTCTTACCGCGGGTGTGGCCGCAGCGCTTGGGCGAAACCTGATCTTCAATCATCACGCACGCCATGCCCGCCTGGGCGAAACCGGCGACCGTGCGCTTGACGTTGATGGCGTTGCCGAAGCCGGTGTCGCCGTCGCCGATGATCGGGATCGACGTCACGGCGGCCATGTTGCGGCCCTGGTCCAACATTTCGGCATAGCTGATCAGGCCCGTGTCGGGCAGACCGATGCGCGCGGCGGACACGCCGAAGCCGGTCATGAAAGCGGCTTCGAAACCGGCCCGTTCGACCAGCATGGCCGACATGGCGTCATACACGCCGGGCAGGGTCCGGCAACCGGGACGTTCAAGAAGTTCGCGAAGTTTGTCAGCGCGTGACATGGATGCCTCCATTGAGTTCTGGGATGATTGACTGGTGATGTTGGGGCGCAGACTACGCCACGCCGGCGATTAAGCCAACGGCGGGCGAACCCTGGGCACGACCTCGTTGCCGTGCCTCAGCGCGCCTTGAACTGCGGCTTTTCCTTGGCCAGAAAGGCGCGAACGCCTTCCTGGTAATCCTCGGAATCGCAAAGGTCATAGCCGGTCTTCAACTCTTCCGGCGGGATGACCGCGCCTTGCAGCAAACGGCGCAAGATCTGTTTGGACTTTCGTGCCGCCAGGGGGGCCCCCTTGGCAATACGCGAGGCGACGGTTTGGGCCTCTTCGTCCAGCTTGTCGGCGGGGACGATGCGGGTCAAAAGCCCCTTGGCATAAGCTTCCTCGGCCTCGAGGATCCGCCCCTCCAACAACAGTTCCATGATCACCGGGGCCGGAACGGCGACCAACGCCGCCGCCATTTCCGGATAGGCGAAGGCATGGCCCAGGCGATTGATGGGGATGCCGTAGCGCGACCCTTCGGCGGCGATCCGCATGTCGCAGCAACAGGCGATCTCCAACCCGCCGCCGGTGCAGGCGCCGCGGATAACCGCGACCGTCGGATGCTTGAGGCTCGAAAACTTCTCCAACGCCTTGGCGACGACCATGCCGTATTCCTCGGCCTGGGCGGCGCTCAGGCGCTTTTCCGGGAACTCGGAAATATCGGCCCCGGCGGCGAAATGTTCGCCCGCCCCGGTGACCAGCACGCAACGCAAGTCGTCGTCGGCTTCCAATTCGTCGGAGACTTCGCCCAGACACCGCCAAGCGTCCAGGTTCAAGGCATTCCGTTTATCCGGATTGTTGATGATCAAGGTGGCGATGGCGCCGTCCCGTTCCAAGCGGATGATGTCGTCGTTCATGGTCTTTTGATTTTCTTTGTCATTGTCAGGCGATGAGAGAGTTCACAGGTCAGTCGTTCAAAACCCGAACAGGGCTTCCGGCCAACCAACCTTTGATGCATTCGACCGCACCGGTGTACATCAGCTCGTAATTTTCCTGCATGACGTAGCCGAGGTGACCGGTCAGGACAGTGTTGTCGAGCTTGCGCAGCGGATGATCCGCCGGCAGCGGTTCCTGGTCGTAAACGTCCAATCCCGCCCCTTTGATCTTGTTCGATTTCAGCGCATCAATCAGCGCTGCTTCATCGACGATCGGTCCGCGCGACGTATTGACCAGATAGGCCGACGACTTCATCAGCGCGAATTCCTCGGCCCCGACCGCACCGCGTGAACGGTCAGACAACAGGACGTGGATGGTAATGATATCCGCCTGCCGGAACAGGTTTTCCTTGGACACGCGGGTCGCACCGCATTCAGCTGCCCGCTCCTCGGTCAGGTTCTCGGACCAGGCGATGACCTTCATACCCAGAGCATTGCCAAGCGCCGCCGATTGCGCGCCCAGCTTGCCCAGGCCCATCACACCCAACGTCTTTTCCCGCAGGCCGACGGGGAAGCTTTGCTGCCATCCGCCCGATTTCATGCAGCGGTCTTCCTTGGGGATTTCCTTGGTCACGGCGAAGATCAGGGCCCAGGTCTGTTCGAACGCCGGATACGGCAGAATGTTCGTGCCGCAGACCGTGATGCCCATTTCCTTGGCCTTGGCCATGTCCCAGGCCAGATTGCGCATGCCGGTCGTGACCATCAATTTCAGGTCCGGCAGCTTTTCCAACTGCGACGCGGGAAAGCGCGTGCGCTCGCGCATGCCGACGATCACGTCGTATCCGGCCAGGGCCTTGGCCAGGCGGTCTTCGTCGGTCTGCAGAAATTCGTTGAAGGACGTAACTTCGACGTCCGCGCCCAGGCTGCCCCAATCGGCCAGCTTCGTGGCGACGTTCTGGTAGTCGTCCAAAATCGCGATGCGTGTCATTTGATGACGGTTCCTCTGTTTATCATGCCCGGCTATTGCGCCGGATTCGCTTTGCCATGGGTATGCCCCGAGCGACGCTGTGCCAGCAAGTATTTAAAAAATAACGGCCGGACGTCAGGTTCACATCAGCTCTGGTTTTTATGTTACTTTTGTTGCACAAATTGCGCCCATGGGGAGCGGACATACTAATTAATTCAATCCGTTGGGGGCTGGCCGTTCAAGGCTAGAGGCGATACGACCGATGACGATTACCGCCGGTTTTTCATTTTCCGATATTGTTGCTCGCGCGAACGATGCCGTGTTCGTAGCAGAGGTCGGCGCCACGCCGTCTTCATCATCGACCATCGTTTATGTAAACGATGCCTTTTGCCGCCTGTCGGGATACGGCGAGGATCAGGCGGTCGGTAAGCCGTCGTCGTTTCAAGATGGCGAGGATACGGACGACGACACCCGCGCCAAGATCGAGGAAGCGCTCAAGGCCGGGCGCCACATCCGTACCCGCCTGCTGCAATACGCCAAGGACGGAACGGCCTATTGGGTCGACATGAACATCATGCCCCTGCTTGGCGAAGATGGATCGATGACCCATTTCGCCGCCATCGAACGCGACGTCACCGAAAATGTGGAACGTGAAGCGGAACTGCTGTCCCTCGCCACCACCGACGATTTGACCGGCGCCAAGAATCGCCGCCACTTCATGGAGCGCGCCGAGTTGGAAGTGCACCGCCTGCGCCGTCATGGCGTGCCGTTTTCGGTCGCCCTTCTGGACCTCGACAACTTCAAGCAGGTCAACGACACCTATGGCCATCAGGCCGGTGACGATGTGCTGAAGGAAGCGGTGCAACGTTGGCAGAAGGGCCGCCGTCCGTTCGACACCCTGGGCCGCCTGGGTGGCGAGGAATTCGCCATTCTCTTGCCGGGTGCTGACGCCGACGCGGCGATGATCGTTGCCGAACGCCTGCGCATCGCCATCTCGGATCAGGTAGTCAAGACCATCGCGGGCGATTTGAAGGTCACTGTTTCAATCGGTGTGGCCGAAGCGGAAGAAGACGACGCCAGCATCGAAGGCACGCTGGGCCGGGCCGATGCGGCGCTCTATGAATCCAAGCGCGCCGGTCGCAACTGTTCGACCAAGGCCTCGCCGATACCGGCGGCCAAACGCAAGGCCGCCGGCGGCGAAAGCTGATTTAGCTTTTCAATTGAAACGACACCCTAGGCGGCTTGGTCCGTCTTCAGGCGCATGGGTGTGCGCGGGCCCATGTTGTAGTGGTCCGCGAATTTCGGATCGAGCTTCCGCCCGTTGCGCATGTTCATCCACAAACGCAGCAGGTTGCGCTTACGCGATGCCTCGGGCCAATCCTCGAACGCCGCCCGCGAATGCAGGGTGACGTAATTGTTGAGGATCTGGATGTCGCCTTTGTCGAACGGCATGTCGAAACGATATTTGTCGCTGGCGCAAAGGTCCTGGATGTAATCCAGCGCCTCTTTAGCCAGATCGGAGATCGGCTCGCCCACGAATTCCTGACCTTCGACAATGGCTTTGCGCAGATAACGGCAGCTCAACCGCCCATCGCACCAACTGTAGACCGGCACCTTGTGCTCGGTCACCGGATGGCTCTCCCCGGCCTTGCCTTCGCCGCGCAGGTTGAAGTGGAAACCTTCGTACAGCACCGGCAGGTACTCCGGATGGTGGGTCAGAATTTCGTTGTAGACGGCCATGGAAGACGCGATCTGGCTTTCGCCGCCCGACATTGAAGGCTGCAGGCACAGCAAGCTGACGATATCCAAGCCGTCACAGTGGAAGAACAGCTTCTGTTTGCTCTTGTAGCCGCGAACCAGCGGGTCGTTGTAATCCAGCCCCTTGTCCGTGACCTCGGCGATCATTTCGCCGTCCGGGTTCTGGTGCATCGGGGTGCTGAACAATACGCTGAGCAGCCAATACATGGTTTCGACCTGGCGGCGCTCGTAGCGGTCGACATCCAGCCCCCGCAGCACGACACAACCGCGCCCGAATTCCAATTCCTCGGCAATCCAGTCGGCGAGCTTGCTCAATACCGGCGATGAGACGTCGTCGAAGCGAATATTCGGTGCGTATTTACCCGCCGAGATCAACGCCTCGGAGACACGCTCCAGTTCGCTGATTTCATCGTCGGACAGACGGCGGTTCCAATTGGGATCGGCGGCCAGTTCGGCGGCCGTCCAGGCGGATTTCTCGGTACAGGGAGTAAGGGGATGTTCGCTCATTTTCTTTTCCACGGTTTATTTGGCGCTCACGACGCCATTCATTGGGCCATACGGGCTTCGAAAGCCTTTAAAAACGCCACATCGACCGGAAGCGCCATCCCCAACCACAGGGCGTTGTCCGTGTGGTCTTCGACGGGCGACCCGGTTTCCGGATGCACCAGAATGCTATGCCCCGCCCTGTTCAACATCAGGTACGGGACGACTTCGGCAAAACGCGGGACGGGAATATGGACCAGGATATCCGGCTTTGGATGCGGTCCGGCAGCCACTTCACGAATGCCCCCGGGCGTGCATCCGAATTCGGCCAGCAACTTTTCTCGCAAAAAATAGGCATGTTCGCGCGCTTCCGGCCCATCGAAATAGATATGGGCGTGATACTCGGAAATGATGTCGAAACCGCGCTCGGACATGGCCAACCTATAGGAAAACCGGGTGTTACATAAATGGCAAACCCTTGGCTTCTTTGCAATGGAATGTGAAGAAGTTGATGCCATCTATCGCCCAAGATTGTATACAGTTCGCCAATCGAAACACCATCAACGAATGCCACTAACGAACGGAGGAACTCCATGACCTGGCTTGAAGGCAACGGTCGAGACAAACGCCCGGCGGGCGAACGGCTTCGCGAACTTTTGGATCGCGGTGAAATTGTGCGCGCGCCCGGCGCCCATAATGCCTTCGCCGGCATGATCGCCAAGAACGCAGGCTTCGAAACCTTGTACATCTCCGGCGGCGCGGTCACCGCGTCCTTGGGCCTGCCCGATCTGGGGATCATGACCCTGGAAGAAATGTGCAACGTCGTGCGCAGCGTGTCGCGCACCACGGACCTGCCGCTGATCGTCGACGGCGATACCGGCTACGGCGGCGTTCTGAACGCCATGCGCGTGGTCAAGGAACTGGAAATGGCCGGCGCCGGCGCAGTCCATATCGAAGACCAGCTGCTGCCCAAGAAATGCGGCCACCTGAACGACAAGCGTCTGGTCGAGCCCGAGGAAGCGGCCACCAAGATCGCCGCCGCCAAGGCCGCCTCGTCGCATCTCGTGATCATCGCCCGTACCGACGCCGCTGGTGTCGAGGGCCTGGACGCCGCCATCAAGCGCGCCAACCTGTACCGCGAAGCGGGCGCCGATGTGACCTTCCCCGACGGCCTGCCGTCGGCCGAAGCGCACCTTGAGTTCGCCAAGAAGGTGCCGGGCCTGAAGATGGCCAATATGACCGAATACGGTCGCACGCCGTTCTTCACCGGCCAGCAGTTCCAGGAAATGGGCTTCAACATCGTGATCTGGCCCGCAACCTCGATGCGCGCCGCCGCCAAGCTGTTCCAGGACCTGTACAGCCACATCAAGGAACACGACGGCACCGAAGGCTTCATGGATCGCGTGATGTCGCGCGGCGATCAGTACGACACCCTGGCCTACTACGACTACGAGGCCTTGGACGCATCTGTCGCCCGCACGGTCCTGCCGGAATACGGCAAGTAAGTTTTCCGTATCTGCGGATGAAACGGCGGAGAGAAATCTCCGCCGTTTTTTTTTAGAACTGAAGCCAGATCGCGGTCAGATCGTCCGTCAAGGGCAGTTCCGAGCGAACCAGGAAGGCATCGACCAATCGGTCCAAAGGCCGCCCGCCGGACCGCCCCCCCACCAATGTCCGCCGGACCAAATCCATCAGGCCGTCATCGCCCAGCATCGATCCATCGGGGGCTTCGCCTTCCAGCATCACATCGCTGTATAGAAATAGAAAGCCGTCTTCCGGCAGGTCGAGCACCCGATTTTCATAAGTCGACCGCCGAGACAGCCCGACCGGCACTCCGGCGCTGTCCGCCATTTCAACGGCGCTGCCATCCGCCCGCCCGAAGATCGGCCCCGGGCAGCCGCTTGCGGCGTAGGTGAAGGTACGATCGGCCACATCGACAATCCCATAAAGCATGGTTGCGTATTGCCCCCGCGGCAGAATTTCGCACATTCGGGCATTCAACCGCGTCAGGTAGCTCCCCGGCCCATCCAGCGGCGGCGGCATATCCCGCATCGCGGTATGAAGGCGAAAGGTATTGATCGCCGGACCCACGCCGTGGCCGGAAAAGTCCACGGTGTACAAGCCGAACTTGCCGTCACCGAAATCCGTCAGCCCCCACCAGTCCCCGCCCAATTCGGACGACATCTGAAACCGCGCCGACAGATCGACGCCGTTATTGGACGACAGGTCGGCCATCGCCTTGTCGGTCGGCATCATGGCTTCCTGCATGCGCTGCGCCTGGGCCAATTCCTGTTCGACCCGCCTGTAATAGGCGCGCAGTTCCCGCATCATTGTCAGGCTGCTCAGCAGTTGGCGCACGCGATGGATCAACACGTCCGGCTCGACCGGCTTGGTCAACACGTTGGTCGCGCCGAAACGCAACGCGTCCGAGCGGAATTCCCGGTCCTCATGGGCGCTGACCAAAACCATCGGCAGTTCTTCGAAGCGCGCATCCGCCCGCGCCCGTTGCACCAATTCCAGCCCGGTCATGCCCGGCATCGAATGATCGAGGATCACGATATCGGGCGGCTGGTCGCCGGAAATTTTCTGCCAGGCGGCTTCCCCGTCCATGGCGACGTCGATCCGGCGAAATCCCGCGTCCTGCAATTGAAACCGCGTCATCTCGACCAGAATTTCCTCGTCATCGACGATCAGAACAGGACAGTTATGAATGACCTTGTCGATCGAGGACAAAACGTCCCGCCGTCCCCGGCCCACCGTGGCCACCGGTTTGGCGCCATGGCGAAACACGACGGTCGACCGCCTGCCCCCGTCATTGACGATCAGGGCATCCGACAAATCGCGGATGATCATCCGTCCGCGCCCGCTGTATCCGTCGGGGTCCGCCTCGCCCGCCTGCTCGTAACCGTTTCCTTCGTCACAAACGGAAACCGAAAACGCTTCGTGGTCCATCAGGACCTCGACCCGAACGCGGCGCATGCGATAGCGCGCGTCCTTCAGGCGGCGCGCGACCTCGGCATGATGTTCGCGAACGGAAAGGGACGACGCGACCGGCGATTGCAGTTCCAGGTTGCCGTGGACCGCCGCGTTCATCAGCAGTTCACGCAGAACCGTCTCGATGTCCATTTGTCGATCTTCGGTCACTGCGATGGCGTCGCCCATCGTTCGGACCGCGGCGCGGACCAATGCTCCCGGCAGGTCGAAGTCCAACGCCGTCGCCGTATGGACTGCTGCAAAGCAAGTCCCGGTCGCGGCGCCGTTCATCAAGACGGTCGCCAAGTCGGCCTCGGGGTCATCGGGCAGAACCTCGATCACACCCCATGTAGGACTGGTGATCCCGTCCACTACCCCGGCGATCGAGTTGCCGCTTAGAATGCAATGATTGCCCGTGCCGGTGGCTTCACCGGGAGAAAAAACGGCATCCATCGCCGGCAGAGAAAGCGCGCAAACCTGCTCAGCCAGACCATCCGCGCAGCCGACGGCTGCAACAGTCCAAGTCGTCACGGATGCAGCCCTCCGTTAGGGATGCACCGTCATCAACTGATTGAACCGCGACACTTCCAACATCTTATGCACCTGGCCGGTCGCACCACGCACGGCGAAGCTCCCGCCCACGGCCTCGACCTCGTCCTTGATCAGAACGATCATACCCAGCCCGGCGGAATCGATTTTCTGCAGTTGCGACAGGTTCAGAACGATGTTCCCGCCCTGGCTGAGGCTTTCAACCAAACGTTCGACGACCGAGTTGTCCTCGAAGCCGAACGACCCTTCCATCATGATCTCGCGTTCGCTTCCGTTTTCGTTGATGCGATATTCCACGGTAATTCTCCTAATTCTTTGGGCGCAGGATCAGACTGCGATTAGCTCTTGAGGAAGTTGTCGATGCTCGAGCGGAGCTTGTCCATCGGTTCGATCAACTTGCGCGTCTGCCAGATAACCTTGATCGACGCCCCCATTCCCAACAGGTTCCGTTGCGTGACATCGGAAATGTTGTCCGCAACCTTGTTCATGGCCGCCGTCGATTCCTGGACGTTGGCGCTGATCTCCTGGGTCGCGTCGGTTTGCTGTTCGATCGCGGCCCGCACTTCGTTGGTGATGCTGTCGATGTCCCGGATGACCTCGGCAATTTCCTGAATTGCCCGGACCGAATCCTGCGTTTCGTTCTGCACGGCCACGATCTGGCTGGCGATTTCCTCGGTCGCCTTGGTCGTTTGGTTGGCCAGGTTCTTGACCTCGGAGGCGACGACGGCAAAGCCTTTACCGGCATCTCCCGCGCGGGCCGCTTCGATGGTCGCGTTCAGGGCCAACAGATTGGTCTGTTCCGCCACGTCGCGGATAAGTTCGACCACGTTGCCGATCCGGTTGGCCGCATCGGCCAGGCCCGTGACCTTTTCGTTGGCTTCGTTGGCGCGCTGCACCGCCGAGCGGGCAACGTCGGACGACCGCACGACCTGACTTTCGACCTCGCTGACCGAGCTGGCCAATTCTTCGGTCGCGGCCGCCACGGCGGTGATGCGATCCAGAGTTTCCTGGGCCAGGTCGGCCACGTTGACCGAGCGGCTGGAGCTTTGCTCCGATCCCTTGACCAACGCCTCCGTGGTCTTCAGGACGTTCGCCGCGGATTTCTTGGCCAACTCCGTAACATCGACCGCTTCGTTCGCGATCATGGTCTGCTCGGTCACGATGCTCCAGGTCACCATCGGGCCGATGTATGTGCCCTGACCGTCAATGATGGCGGAAACATTGAGCTCGAGAATTTCATCGCCCAGCGTAATCTTCGCTTTATGCGGCAGGTTCGACGGATTGCCCAGCATCGCCCGTTGGTGCGGCGGGTGCTTGTGGAAGACATCGATACAGGTTCCGACCAGGTCGTCGGCCTTGATCGGCAACAAATGCTCCAAGGTCCGCAGGGTCTCGATGGTGGTCTTGTTGGCGTAGTTGATTTCGAACGTCGTCGGGTCGGCCATCATGACGTTGATCGGCATATTTTCGACCATCGTCTGCAGGCGGCTCGCGTCGCGCGCCGCGCCTTGGATCTGGGTCAGCGACCGGGCCATCAACCCGATTTCATCGCCACGATCCGTGCCGGGGATTTGCGCGGCATTATCACCGCCGGCAAGCTTGTCGATCGCATCGCGGACTTCCTCAATAGGACCAGCGACACCATGCGCCAGGGCCATGCCGCTCAAGCTGCTGACGACAACAGCGACAACGACCAGAACCAAGATGAAAAGGCGCAATTCCGACACCGGGCTGAAAATCTCGTGCGCCTCGACTTCGGCAATCACCGCCCATTTCGTGCCGAGAAACTCCAGCGGGTGATAGGCTTCCAGCACCGGTTTACCCCGGTGACCTTCGACAACATGGGCGCCGGTTTCACCACCCAATGCCAAGGCCACGGCATCGCCCGGAATGGATTCTTTCAGGATTGTCGATTCTTTGGAGAACCGGGACGAACTGCGCATCAGCTTGTCACTGCCGACCAGGTAGCTCTCGCCGGTTTCACCCATTCCTTCATGGGCCTGCATCAGTCGATTAATGTTGTCGACCGGCATTTGGAACGCCAGGACGCCCAGCAACTTTCCATCCGCGCCGAATACCGGCTGGGAAATGAATGCCGCAGGCGCGCCCGCGCTGGGGGCATAAGCTTTGAAATCAAAAAACGTCTGCGTTCCCTGCTTTGCCGCGACCGCCGCGCGGAACGCGTTGCCCAGGTCCGTGTCCTTCCACTGCCCCGAATTCAGGTTGGTGGCGTAATCCAATTCCTTGAACACCGTGTAGACAAGGTCGCCGTTGGGCGCGAACAGGAAAATGTCGTAGTAACCGCGCGCTTCGAGGAAGCGGCGCAGCCACGGGTGATATTTGGCGTGGACCTTGTGATAGTCCGCATCGCCCGATGCCGCGTCCAGCTTATGCTTTTCGCCGGTTGGGTTGGGGTTGTCGGTGATATAGGCCGCTTGCAAGGTCTTGCTCGGATCGCTGCCCAGTTTTCCCCAGGCACCGGCGAATCCCGTCAACGCATCTTGCGTCATCGAGCTTTCCGACAGGCTGTCCAGATCCTGTTTGATGGAATCCAGATAGAACCGCATCGCGGCCGCGCGGCTAGCGGCGAACCCGTAGTATTCTTTTTCCGCTTCGTGGCGGAGGTCGCTCGACGCTTTCCAATAGCTGACCGCGCCGATCAGGACGCTCGCGAACAGCGTCGTGATGAAAAAGCTAAGCGGCAATTTGCGCGAAATCTTCGCGCCCTTCAGGTCCACCTTCAACGATCCAAGCATAGTTCACCTACCCCGTCTTGATTCGGAAGCCTTGCGCGGCTCCGTGAAATCCCAGTCACTTCGTCGCCTTCAAGCAAGAACAATGCCACTCATTCGAACCTTCGAATTGTCGGTAATTCCTTGTTTTACAACTCGAATAGCCGCCATTGGCTCAATGAATCATCGCGAAAACGTCGGAGTGCGCATCAGATACTGCCTACCATCTTATTCTCAGGCTATCCCGATAACGCAAAAATTCTCAATTTGAGAAAACCGCCTTCACTTTGCGACCGCACGCAACTGACCTTCACGGTCAGGCACCTTCGACCATGAATTAATATATTAGATTTTTCTACAAAAAGATGAAGGCGCAATCGGCGCCGTTCAGCATCCCATGGCTTCGGCCACGCCGATAAGGTCGCGACCGACCACGGTCCAATCGCTTTCCGGCGCCTGATCCGCTTCTTGGTCGGGGCCATATTCCTTACGCGGCAGGAAGGCTGTCTGCATGCCGTGGCTGCGTGCGGCTTCCAAATCGTAGTTATGACAGGCCGTCAACATGCAGCGTTCCGGCGTATCGGCCATGCCCATTAGGCGGATCGCCGTCAGATAACAGCGGGGATGGGGTTTGTAGACCTCGGCGTTTTCCGCCGTCAGGATCGCGTCGAACGGCAGGCCGCCATGCTTGCAGATTGCCGTCAGCCAGGCGAACGACCCGTTGGACAGGGTCACCAGGGTATATTTCCGCGACAGCCGCGTCAGTCCTTCGACCGCGTCGGGCCAGGGATTGATTTGCAGCCAAAGGTGCAGGATTTCTTGTTTCTGTACGTCGCTCAGGTCCGCCAGACCGAAATCGCCCACCACCTGGTTCATGCGCTCCAGATACATTTCATCCAGGTTGAAATAGGGCCTTTCGCCCGAAATAACCGCATCCATGGCGGGGCGGTATCCGGCCTTCCACGCGGTCAGGAACCCGGGCCAATCCGTATCGATCCCGTGCCGTTTGCCGAAATCGTCCAGCAATCCCAACAGACTCGACCGCCAATCGACGACCGTTCCGAACACGTCGAAGAAGATCACTTTCACGTCGGTAGCAGGCATGGATTCCTCCCAATTCCGGATGTGTTTTGTTGGCCCCGAAAAGGAGCTGAGTTAATCTCGCCACATTCCTTTTCCCGCCACAAGCCGCATCGGACTTCCACCTTGGCCATCAACCTGACCCTACGCTCGCCCAAGCGCGAGGATTATGACGCCTGGCACCGCCTGTGGGACGGGTACAACGCCTTTTACAAACGCACCGGCCCGCTCGCCGTCTCCGAGGAAATGACCCGCCTGACCTGGGATCGGTTCTTCGATGGCTATGAGCCGATCCATGCGATCGTCGCCGAGGACAAGGACGGGCGGTTGGTCGGCCTCGTCCATTATGTTTTCCATCGCCATTCGGTAATGCGGGGGCCGATTTGTTACTTGCACGATCTGTTCACCGACCCCGAGGTCCGCGGCCAGGGTGTCGGCAAGGCGCTGATCGAAGAAGTCTACGAACGCGCCCGCGAAGCCGGATCGCCGCGTGTGTATTGGCACACGCATGAAACCAACGCGACGGCGATGCGCCTTTACGATCAGGTCGCCACGCATTCCGGTTTTGTCTGCTACCGCAAAGAGCTTTCAACCACGCCCAGTGAATAAGGCGGCCGCCGCAAGGTCGCAAAAACCAACAAGGAGCCCTCATCCATGGTCACCTCCCCCAACGATACGGTTCTCACCGAAGTCCGTGACGGCATCTGCCGCGTTACCTTCAACCGCCCGCAGGCGCTGAACGCCATCAGCATCGACGTCATGAAGGCGATGAAGGAGATCACCGACCAACTGCGCGAGTCCAAGGACGTGCGGGTCGTGATCCTGAAGGGTCAGGGCGACCACTTCATGGCCGGCGGCGACGTCAAGGCGTTCAAGACCATGCTGGACGAAGAGCCGGACCGCGATAAAACCTCGGAACAGTTCGACGCCCGCCTGACCCGTGTTCACGCAACGGTCGAAAACATGCGCGCCATGCCGCAGCCGATCATCGCCTCGGTCCGGGGGGCCGCCGCCGGGGCCGGGGTCAGCCTGATGCTGGCCTGCGACTTGGCGCTGGTCGCCGACGATGCGTTCTTCACCCTGGCGTACTGCCACATCGGGACCAGCCCGGATGGCGGGTCGACCTATTCCCTGCCGCGTACCGTCGGCATGAAGAAGGCGATGGAGATCGCGCTGTTGGGCGACCGGTTCACGGCGCAGGACGCGCTCGACTGGGGCCTGATCAACCGGATCGTACCCTCCGCCGACCTGGAAGCCGAAACGGACAAGTTGGCCGCCCGTCTGGCCAAAGCCGCCGGACGCGCCAATGCCGAAGCCAAGGCCCTATTGAACGCCTCCTGGCACAATAGCCTGGCCGACCAGTTGGACGCCGAAAAGGCGGCATTCATCCGCAACACGCGGACCAATGATTTCTACGAAGGCGTCAGCGCCTTCGCGGATAAGCGCAAGCCGGACTTCAAAGGCAATTGATCGCCGCTAGGCAGGTTTGTTTTCCACGACGACCTGCCGCACGGCCGACATGAATTCGCCGACCGCCACCGTCTGCCGTACACCGTGGTGCTGCAACAGGCAGATGGTGCGCGCCGGCAATTCGAACGCCAGGTCCAGGGGCATGATATTTCCCGATGCCGTATCGGCGCTGAACTCGATCATCGACCGGAACGAGATCAGCTTGGAATGGTGCAGCAGGTAACGGATCACGGCGCTGGAGCTTGTCTCGACCGCGCCCTTGGGCGGCTTGCCGACGTTTTCCACAAAAACCTGTTCCAGCAACTCGCGGGTGATGCTGCCGAAAGGCGGCAGAATGAACGGATGTTCTATCAATTCCTCGGCGCTGAGGCCGCGTCGCCCGGCCAAGGGGTGGCTGTCAGCCACGAACAGCGCCATGGGGTCGTGCGCGATCGGTTCGACCGCGACCCCTTCCAACAGCGCGGGGTTCGGCTCGGCGCAGATCAGCACGTCGATTTCCCCGGCGTGCATACCCGCGATCAATGATCCGATCGGCCCTTCGACCGTTCGCACCACGATTTTGGGGAAATGCGTCAGGACCCGGTCGATCGCCTCCGGCAGCAGGGCGTTGCGCGAATAGGCCAGCCCGCCGACACAAACCAGGCCCGCGGATTCGCCGTCGAACGAAGTTACGTCGTCGTCAATCCTGCGCAGTTCCGCCAAGACGCGCTTGAAGCTCAGGGTGCTGGCCACGCCCGCCGGTGTCGCGATCATGCCCGACGGCGCACGCGAAAACAGATCGACCCCCAGGTCCGTTTCAAGGCTGCGGATCGAGGTCGAAATCGCCGGCTGGGTCACGCCCAGAACCTGCGACGCCCGGTTGACCGAGCCGAAATCGTGAACCGCGACCAAAGCCCGCAGGCGCGACACGTCGACATGCATCTGAAAGACCGAGGCGTTTTCCCTAGCCCCGGTTTCATGCCCTTTCAGCAACAAGGCCCGCAGGTCTTCCAATTCGTCTTGAATGATACGGCAGCGTTCGGCGACCAGGGTTCCGACCGGGGTCGGCGCAATCCCATCCTGGGCGCGGCTGATCAGCGGCCTACCGAACCGTTCTTCGACCAGGGCGATGGACCGCGAAACGGCGGACGGACTGCGACGTAGACGCTCGCCCGCCAGGGCGATCCGGCCATACTCCAGAACCGACAGGAAAATGCCCAGATGCCGGAGAGAGAAATTCTTATCCGTATCGTTCGACACAGGCCTGTCCTTCGGATGCGGATCCCCGCCCGTAATCGGCGGCCAGTGGTTGCCACCGCCCTGTTTGAAGATTTTCACATGCCGCCAGTATAAACAAATTCGTTTGCGGTATAGCGAGATTGAAATAGTGACAAAGGCCGCAAGCGTGTTTGGTTTCCGGAAAATGACCCAAAACTGGGAGGAAACCAATGTTCAAATCTATTCTTAAACACTCGAAGTACGCCTTTTTCGCAGCGGCGTTGGGGATTGCCGCGGCACAACCCGTTCATGCCGAATACCCCGAACAGACCATCAAGATCGTCGTCCCGTACAAGGCCGGCGGCAACACCGACGTCATCGCCCGCATCTTCGCCGACCACCTTCAGGAAGCCTTGGGCAACCCCGTGGTTGTCGAAAATCGGGGCGGCGGCGGCGGCACCATCGGCGCGGCCCTGGTTGCGGGCGCCAAGCCCGACGGCTACACCCTATTGTTCGCGACCGCAGGCTCCCATTCGATCAATCCGAACCTGCGGAAGATCAAGTACGACCCGATCAAGGATTTCGCGCCGATCAGCGTCGGGGTCGTTTCGTCCTTGTTGATCGTTGCTCATCCCTCGGTCGAGGCCAAAAACCTCAAGGAGCTGATCGCCCTGACCTCTTCAGGCAAGGTCGATTTCAATTTCGCCTCTGGCGGGATCGGCACCCTGGCCCATGTCGCTGGCGAGCTTTACAACCAGAAGACCGGCTCCAAGCTGACCCATGTGCCCTACAAGGGCGCGGGACCGGCCCTGAACGACGCTGTCGCGGGGCGCATTCAGGTCTACATGAACAACATCCCTAAGATCCTGCCTCACGTTCAGTCCGGGGCGCTGCGCCCCATGGCGTTGGGCGCCGCCAAACGCTCGGCCTTGCTGCCGGACGTGCCGACCACTTCGGAAGCGGGCCTGGAGGGAATGGAAATGGGATCCTGGTTCGGGCTTCTGGCTCCGGCCGGCACGCCCAAGGCAGCGATCGACCGACTGTTCGCGGGTATGAAAGCGGCCCAGGACTCGCCGAAGGTTCTTGAGCGCCTTAAAGGCATCGGCTCCGAAATCGAGATTTCCGACTCCCCGGAACAGTTCGGAACCTACATGCAGGCCCAGTTGAAATGGTGGGCCAACGTCCTGGATAATCCAGTCTTCAAAAAGAAAAAATAATCGCCCGAACATCCGCGCGGGACGGCACGCTCAAATGGCGCGCCGTCCCCGCACGGTCGGATCCGACGACGCTTGATCCCAGGGGAGAGGGACATGGCAAGAGACATATCGTGGCTGTTTATCGCGGCGTTGGGCGCCGCGGCATTCTATTTCGCGCTCGACTTCAATTTCGGGTCGTTGGCGAACGTCGGATCGGCGGTTTATCCGTTGATCCTGTCGTCGCTGCTGATCGCCATTTCGCTTTATTCATTTCTGTTCGCGCCGCGCGAGCAATCCCGCCCCGGCAACCGGCGCGCATTCATCTGCGTCTCCGTGGCCGTCGCGGTCTTCATTCTGTTGGTTGAGGTCGTGGGCCTGCTTCCGACCATCGTGTTGAGCATGACCATCGCCTACGCGGGTCAAACCGAAGGACGCTACGGCTTCTTCATGGCCTATGCCCTGGTCTTCGCCGTCGGCGTCTGGCTGCTCTTTTCCTACGCGTTGAACATGCCCGTTCCGCCAATCCGATTGCCCTGACCATGGAAGATTTTCTGATCGGTCTATCGACCGCCATGATGGCGCAGAACCTGCTGGCCTGCCTGGCCGGGGTGTTTCTGGGAACGGCCATCGGCGTGATCCCCGGCATCGGCGCGTTGGCGGCGATCTCGCTGCTGATGCCCGTCACCTTCGCCATGGACCCGACCACCGGCATCGTCATGCTGGCCGGTGTTTATTACGGGGCGGAATACGGCGGCTCGACCGCCTCGATCCTGTTAAACCTGCCGGGCACGCCATCAAACGCGATCACCTGCCTGGACGGATATCCAATGGCGCGCAAGGGGCAGGCAGGCGTTGCCTTGTTCATGACCACCATCGCGTCCTTCGTCGGTGGTAGCATCGGCATTCTGGTGCTGACGTTCCTGACCCCCGCCATGGTCAAGGTCGGCATGGCCTTTGGCGCGGTCGAGTACTTCGCGATCATCGTGTTCTGCTTTGTCGCGGTTTCGACCATCGGCGGCGCCGACCCGAAGAAGAACTTCGTGATGGTTTCGCTTGGCGCGTTGCTGGCCACGGTCGGGCAGGACATTTACGACGGCGCGGACCGATACACCTTCGACCTGCATGAACTGATCGACGGGATGAGCCTCGTCCCCGTGGCGATGGGCCTGTTCGGGCTGTCCGAGATCATGATGTCGATCCGGCGCAACAGCGGCCCCCAGGAACGTCAACGGATCGATTTCAAATCCATGCTGCCGAGCCTGGAGCAGTGGCGGCGATCATTCTGGCCGATGATCCGGGGCGCGGCATCGGGCTGCTTTTTCGGTCCCCTGCCCGGCACCGGTCCGTCGGTCGCGACGATCCTTTCCTACGCCAACGAGAAAAAGCTGTCGAAACGGCCCAGCGAGTTCGGAAAGGGTGCGATCGAAGGAATCGCCGCCCCCGAAAGCGCCAACAACGCCGCCGTTCAAACCGCCTTTGTCCCCACCTTGGCGCTGGGCATCCCCGGAACGCCGACGATGGCAATCATGATCGGTGCGTTGATGATCCACGGGATCGTTCCGGGTCCGCTGCTGATGACCAGCGAACCGCAACTGTTCTGGGGGCTGGTCGCCAGTTTCTGGATCGGCAACCTGCTGCTGCTGATCATCAATATTCCGCTGATCGGGCTTTGGGTGTCGTTCCTCAACGTTCCCTATCGATTGCTGTACCCGACCATCATCATCCTGATCTGCGTGGGCTCCTTCAGCCTGAAAAACAGCGTATTCGACGTACTGGTAATGCTGATCGTCGGGGTCGGATCCTATCTGTTGCGCTGCCGCGGGTTCATGCCCGCCCCGTTGCTGATCGGTTTCGTTCTCAGCCCCATGTTGGAAGAAAATTTCCGCCGAGCGATGATCATGGGCCACGGCGAGATCGATTTTCTCGTCAGCAGCCCAATTAGCCTAGTGACCTGGGTCCTGACCCTTGTCATGCTGGTGTCGGTCCTGTTCCGCAGCCAGATCGGCGGCATATTCAGCAAATTCACCTCTACCAAAACCGTCGGCGAAGACGAATAAACGGAACCTCTAAGAAGACTGGAAACTCCAAGATGATTATCGATTGTCACGGCCATTACACGACGGCGCCCGCCCAGCACGAGGCTTGGCGCAAGGAACAGATCGACGCCAAGGGCGATCTGTCGAAAATGAGCACCAAGGAGCCTTTCGTCTCCGACGACGAACTGCGCGAAAGCATCGCCAACACCCAGTTGCGGCTGCAACAGGAACGCGGTACGGACATGACCATCTTCTCGCCGCGCGCGGGCGGCATGGGCCATCACATCGGCAACGAGGAAATGTCCAAGCAGTGGACGCGGATCTGCAACGATCAGATCAAGCGCATCTGCGACATCTTCCCCAACAACTTCGCGCCGGTCGGCCAGTTGCCGCAATCGCCGGGGTGTTCGCCGTCCAATTCGATCCCCGAACTGGAACGCTTGGTCAACGAGATGGGCTTCATCGGCGTTAACCTGAACCCCGATCCGTCGGGCGGTCATTGGACCGATCCGCCGCTGACCGATCCGTGGTGGTTCGACCTGTACGCCAAGCTGGAAGAATTGGACGTTCCGGCCATGGTCCACGTCAGCCAGTCGTGCAATCCGAACTTTCATTTCACCGGCGCGCATTACATCAACGCCGATACCGCCGCCTTCATGCAGTTGCTGCAGTCGGACCTGTTCAAGCGGTTCCCGAAGCTGAAGCTGATCATCCCGCATGGCGGCGGCGCCGTGCCCTATCACTGGGGCCGCTATCGGGGCATCGCCATCGGCATGAACCAGCCCGAGCCCAAGGACCTGATGGCCGAGAATCTGTACTTCGATACCTGCGTCTATCACCAACCGGGCATTAACCTGATGACCGAGGTCGTGCCCGTGGACAACATTCTGTTCGCGTCGGAACTGCATGGCGCGGTGCGCTGCAAGGATCCGGACACCGGCGAATGGTTCGACGACACGCGCCGCTACATCGAAGCGACGCCGCACCTGACGGCCGAAGAGAAGGAAAAGGTCTTTTATAAAAACGCGCTCAAGGTGTTCTCGCGCCTGAAGCTGCCGAACGCTTGAGCATTCAACAAACCATCCGTTCTGGGAGGAACAAGAAATGACCGTCGGTTTCCGTATCAAAAAGACCTGGGAGCGCATTGCCCCCGACATGGTCGAAAACTTCAAATCCCTGCCCGTCGCCAATGTCGGCGATTGCATGTCGCGCATGTTCGCGGGCAGCAATGCCCTGCGCCCCATGCATAAGGACGGCGTGCTGGCCGGCCCGGCCTTTACCGTGCTGACCCGCCCGGGCGATAACCTGATGCTGCACAAAGCCATCGATACCGCCGCCCCCGGCGACGTGATCGTGGTCGATGGCGGCGGCGACCTGACCAATGCCTTGTTCGGCGAAATGATGCTGATGCAGGCCATGAAGCGCGGCGTCGCCGGACTGGTCCTGAACGGTGCGGTGCGCGACCGTGATGCTTTCCTGGATCACAACCTGCCGGTGTTCGCGGCGGGCGTGACCCACCGCGGCCCGTACAAGGACGGTCCCGGCGAGATCGGCTTCCCCATCACCCTTTACGGCATGACCATCAATCCGGGCGATCTGATCCTGGGCGATTGCGACGGCGTGCTTTGCGTACCGAAGGAAGAGGCCGAGACGGTGCTGGCCGCATCGCGCGCCAAAAAGGCCGCCGAGGACAAGCAGATGGCCGAAATCGCCGCCGGAACCGTCGATCGCAGCTGGGTCGACAAGGCCCTGAACGACAAAGGCTGCGAATTCGTCGACTAGGCCTCCCGCCGATACCGACGTTGCGAGACAAGCCCCGCCATCCCTCATAAGATGGCGGGTAATGGAAGGCGCTCGCCTTTTCTAAAAACGCAACCCGACTACTTGGGAGAGGAACACCAATGTCCAAAGGACCTTTGGCGGGCAAGACCGCCGTTATTACCGGATCGTCGCGCAACATCGGCAAGGCGACGGCGCTGGCCCTGGCCGCCGATGGCGCGAACATCGTCGTCAACGGGGTGCAGGACCAGGCAGCAGCCGATAGCGTGGTCAAAGAGATCGAAGCCATGGGCGGCAAGGCCGTGGCGCAGCTGGGCGACATCACCAAGCAGGAGGACTGCGATGCCTTGATAAAAGCCGCCGTCGATGCCTTCGGCGGTGTCGACATCCTGGTCATCAATGCCTCGACCCGTGGCCAGAAGCCGTTTCTGGAAATGACCCACGATGAATTCCGCCGGGTCGTCGACGTCACCATCGATGGCGCTTTCTTCCTGTGTCAGAAGGCGATCCCCCATATGCAGAAAGCCGGCTGGGGCCGGATCATCACTCTGGGGGGCGTCAGCTGGTGCGTCGGGATGCCGAACCGCGTGCATAATCTGGTCGGCAAGGCCGGCGTCACCGGGTTCACCCGCGGGCTCGCCACCGAATTCGCGGCCCAGGGAATCACCGCCAACGTCGTCTCGCCGGGCGCAACCGAAACGGCCCGCCCTGCCTCGGCCGGGAAAGGAAACCCGATCGATACCTCGCATATCCCCATGCAGCGCTTGGGCGATGTAAAGGAAATGGCCGGGACCGTCCGCTTCCTGTGCCAGCCGGAAGCGTCCTATATCACGGGGCAGACCATCCACGTGAACGGCGGGCTGTTCTACGGCTGATAGGGTTGCCTAGGCCGCCAGTTCAGGCCGGAACTTTAGGCTGGCCACCTGCGCACGGGCGTCGTCATCTTCGGCGCCCGTGAGGCTGGCCAGCAGCATGGCGGCGGCGACCACGCCTTCCTTATGGGCGTCCATGGCAGAGTGCCCCGCGTTCAGGGCTTCCTGAACCGTTTCCACATAGCTTTCTTCCAGCATGGCCTTGGTGGCGTCGTCCATCCGGGTGCAACTCCTGTCTGCGTTGCGCCTTGCGTCCCAGGCGCGCATGCGCCGCCCGGTCGCGTCGTAACGCCTTCAGGATATTCGTAGTCTCATTGCTGAAATAAGTGAAAATTTCTAAATTCCGGCGGAAATCCACCACATATGCGGGGATGCACCGCCGGAATTTACACGTGATCACAGATTGTTAAGTCGCCCGCATACAACGGCAACCTGTGGACAAAATCGACTGATCAGCGGTTCTGGATACTTTTCCACTGGTCAAGCGTGCGACGGGCCTGATCGACGATCGGGTAATCAATGAAGTACCCGTCCAACTGGATCGAGGCCAAGCCCTGGGCCTCGGCCTCGTCGAATGCAGCGACCACTTTTTCGGCAAAGGCCACTTGCTCTTCGGTCGGGGTAAAGACCCCGTTGGTCGGGCCGATCTGATCCGGGTGGATGCAGAGCTTACCCTGGAAGCCCATGTCGCGGACCTTCTCGGCCGAACGGACAAGCCCATCCGTATCCTTGATGTGGATCCAAACGGAATCAACGGGCGGCTCCAGCCCTTCGGCGCGGGACGCCAGAACGACCTCGGCCCGGGCATGATCGATTTCGGTTTCGGCCAAGGTCCAGCGCATGGACATGTCCTTGGTGTAGTCGCCGGCGCCGAAGCTAAGCCGTCGCACGCGCGTGCCCGCCCCCGCGATGGCCCGCGCATTGGCGATGCCCTTACCGGTTTCCAGGATTGGCAACAGGTCGACGGAACCGACCTCCATGCCTTTATCCTTTTCGATCTGCGCCATGATCCAATCGACGGCGATGACTTGCGCGGCTTCTTCGACCTTGGGCAACACGATGCCGGTCAGCCATGGGCCCATTACAGCCAGGATATCGTTGAAACAGAAATCGGTATCCCAGGCGTTGACGCGGATATAGCCGCGCTTGCCGGGATTTTGTTTCAGGGCTTCGACCACCATGGCGCGGGTCGCGGGCTTCTCGGCCACGGCGACGGCGTCTTCCAGGTCGAGGATCACGGCGTCGCAATCAAGCATGAACGCCTTTTCGACCCGGCGGGGATGGTTGCCGGGGGCAAACAAATAGGTGCGATGAACGGCCATAGGATGTTCCGATATTTTGTTGATTGATTGGGAGGGTGTTCGAATTCGAAAGGCGGCTTGCCCGCTCCGGCTGAGGTTATGTCTTCAGGACTGCGGACGATCCGCCACGTCCGGACGCGGGTCCTTTTCGTCGTCTGCCGCGGGGCATTGCGACGGACCGCCAAAAGCATCGGTCGCCAGGGGGATTTCCGTCATGGCGCCCTGGCCTGTGTCACCAGAACCGGCGGCCCCGCCGTCCGCAAAAGACGAAAACGGAGCCATCGACAACAGCAGCATGCATAACCAAAACGCATGACGGGCCATGGCGGCGCCCTCCCAGAGAACCGTCGCCATCTTACCCTGCATACGCGATGAATGTCACCAATCCGGCGGCGTCCAGGTCGTATCCTGATCCAGCGGAAAGACAGGGCGGCACAGGTGCCCCCATTTGAAGTTGGTGAACACCGGTGACGTCAGGCCCGGGCAATCGACTTCGAAAATCTGTTCCGGGGGGAAATATTCATCGAAGCCGGCGCGGAAATGACCGCGCGATTTGACCACCAGCGTCCGGACCGTAGCAATGTCGATGCCGAACATCTCCAGCATCGCCGGGTCGGAGAGTTGTTTGCGGAACGTCCCAAGGGCGACACGAATGCCGCCGATCTCGATCAAGGCAGCCGGACCGACGCTCAACGCCCGCCCGCGCAGAATACCCCGTCGACCGACGAACGATCCGTCCGTCAACTTCAGCACTTTGGCCTTGGCCTCGAACGGCTCTTCGAAATCCGTCTTCGGCTTCTGATTGAAGCGCGCCGTGAACTCGGCCCCCTCACCTGCCGCATGGGCATCGGCGGCCAAGGCGGCATCGATCATGATCCCGATCACCACGCCTTCGGCCTGGGCCTCGACCAAGGCCTTCAGCATATAGGTCGTCGTGCCCGTACCGCCGCCGCCCGGGTTGTCAGCCACATCGGCGATAATCTTCGCCGGAACTGACGGGTCCTTTCCGCATTCGACGGCCATCGCAGCGGCCTCTGGGATCGGCGTCAGCGCCTTCTGATAACGCTCGTGATCGGCCCACAGCTTGCGGGACAACGCGCCTGCAAGTTTACGCGCCGCCGACATGTCTTCCCTTGCCGTGACGACAACCGTCATGCCGCACTTGGGGCTATCGGAATAGATAAAGCCCGCAGCGACTGACACGTTCAGGATCGCACCGTTAGATGCTTCCTGCGCCTTCTGACCTTCGTTGATGATATCGGCATAGGGGCCTGTCGCCGTCAGCAGCGTAACCGACGGGGCCGCGATCGGCACCTTGACGAAGGCGGTCTGCGGACGCATCCCTTCAAACATCTCGTTCATGGCCCGCGCCGCTTCGCTTGCGCGTTCGCGCTGATCGACGTGGGGGTTCGTCAGATAGGCAATCAGCACATCGGCATGATCGGCCATCGCCTGAGATATGTTTGTATGCAAGTCGAGCGTCGCCAACAACGGCACGTCCGGGCCGATGATCTCGCGCACCCGGCCATACAACAGCCCGTCGGGATCCATCTCGTGCTCGGCGCGCATCGCACCATGGCTGACGATATAAACACCATCCAAGGGTCCCGCCGCCTTCAGCCGCGTCTCAACCTCGGAAACCACCCAATCGAAGAAGCCTCGCTCTACCGGTCCGCCCGGCTCGGCATCGCCGACAAGGATCGGCACAAGTTCCCACGCATCGGGACGCAGCTTTTCCATTTGCTGGCAGAACGCATTGACCTCGGACGGAAGGCGGGGATTAGGGGCCGCCAGTTCAGCCGAGATTTCCGGCCCAACCAATAGGCAGCGTTTTTCGTAATCAGCCCGCGTCGTCACTGGCGCGAATGCATTGCTTTCCAACAGGAAACCCAGAACAGCGATGCGTTTGGTCATGACCGGTGTGTATCCTTTCTGCGTAGAGCGAACTCAATCCATATAACAGCGAAACCCCATAACAGAAAGGGCGGCCGAAGCCGCCCTTTCCAAAGTACTCTTTCGCTTTCGATCAGCGAGAGCGCAGTTTCGGATCCAGGGTATCGCGAACCGCGTCCCCGAACAGGTTGAAACCGAACACGCTGAGCGAGATCGCAACACCGGGATAGATGGCGACCCAAGGAGCGCCTTCGAAGAACTCGGAGGCGTTGGTCAGCATCAGGCCCCAGGCCGGAACCGGATCCTGCACACCCAGGCCCAGGAACGACAGCGAAGCTTCGAGCAAGATCGCCTGACCCAAGAAGGTGGTCAGCATGATCAGGTACGGAGCCATGACGTTCGGAACCATGTGGCGCAGAATGATACGAGCGTTCGAGAAGCCAAGGGCACGCGCGGCATCCACATAGGGGATTTCGCGAATGGCCAGGGCGTTCGAGCGAACGACACGAGCACACTGCGGGATGAACGGCAGGATAATCGCGATCATCACGTTCTGGAAACCCGGCCCAAGCGTCGCGACGACGGCCAGCGCCAGGATGATCAGCGGGAAGGCCATGAAGACGTCGAGAATACGCTGCAGGATCAGGTCGAACAGACCGCCGAAGTACGCACTGGCGACGCCGAGAACCAATCCAGCCGTGGCCCCGATGATGGCGCAGACGAAACCGACCAGAAGGGCGGTCCGCGAGCCGTAGATCAGACGCGACAGAATGTCGCGGCCGAATTCATCGGTACCCAGGAGGAAGCTGTCGGTACCCGGGGGCGCCAACATGGCTTCGTAGTGTTCCTGCAAGGGATCGTAGGGAGACACGATGTTGGCCAGAACGGCGGCCAAAATCATGGCGATGACGATAGCCAGACCGAAGACACCGAGAGGCTGCTTGCGGCACAGATCCATGAGGATCCGCGACCACGGCTTTTTCGGCGCGACTTCTTCGAATTCGGCTTCGGTTTGAATTTCGGAAACGGTAACCATCTTCTTCTTATCCCGTTACGAGTAGCGGATGCGCGGATCGAGCCACGCATAGGCCAAGTCGGTAAGGAGGTTGGTGAAGACGAAGATGATCACGACGAGCATCACCAGGTTCTGCGTCATGGTGAAGTCCTGGCGCTCGACGCCATCCACCATGAGGTTGCCCAAGCCGTTCAGGTTAAATACCTGTTCGGTGACCACCAGACCGCCCATCAAGAACGCGAACTCAAGCGCCAGGATGGTGACAACCGGAAGCAAGGCGTTTTTCAACGCGTGCCGGTTGATGACGATCTTTTCGACCATGCCCTTGGCGCGAGCGGTACGGACATAGTCCTCACGCAAGACTTCAAGCATGGCAGAGCGGGTCATACGAGTGGCGACAGCCGAGTACCGGTAACCGGTAGCAACCGCGGGCCAAACCAACTGAGCCAGGTTATGCGCCGGATCTTCCCAGATCGACTTGAACTGGATCGGTGGCATCCATGGTTCGCCGAACCATGATTGTGTCACGATCAATAGTCCTAGGATGATCATTAGACCTAACCAGAACGACGGGATGGCGATCCCGGCGATGGCGAAGCCTCGCACCAGATAATCCGTCATGGAGTTCTGCCGCACGGCGGACAGAATACCCAGCGGGATTGCGATCACCGTCGCGACGATCGTCGCCATGATCGCGACCTGCATGGAGAGTTCGAACCGGATGGCGATTTCATGGGTAACGGGCTGACCCGTCCACATGGAGTTGCCAAGGTCGAAGATGAAGTAACCCCACACAAAGTCGAAGAATTGGATGATTTGAGGTTTGTCCAGCCCCAACTGCTCGCGGCACAACTGGATCTGATCCTCGGCAACGGCCATGCCGGTACCCAGGAAACGAACGGCGCAGATATCGCCCGGCGCCATGCGGAGCAGCAAGAATACCAGGATCGCGGCGCCGAGCAGCGTCGGGATCATCAGGAGAACTCGCTTAAGGATATACTTACCCATGTCTTCCTCTATCCGGGGTTACCACCCGCCACCCCAATGGCGGCGGGCGGTTCCCGTTTGTCGTTAACGCTGCGTCAGGCGCAACTTATTTGTCGAGCCAAACCTGGTCCAAGGACTGGTTCAGATAGTGACTCGGCGCGATCTTCCAGCCCTTCACATAGGAACGGTGCGGGTTGATCTTGTACCACCACAGCGTGATGCCTTCGTGAGCCATGTCAGACAGGGCCCGCTTTTCGAAGACACGGATGATTTCACGCTGCTTGGCTTCGTCGCCTTCCTGAACGAGCTTGGCGTAGATGTCTTCCAGCTCCTGGTCCTGGCCTTTGTAGTTGGCGTAGTTGTTGCCGGCCGAACCGATGTACTTCGAGACGTCGCCGATCGGGTTAATGACCGACTGGCAGTTGAAGTCCATGGAGACGTCGAAGTTCTTCGTCTTACGCAGGGAGTTGTAGAAGCTCTTGGTCAGCTCGACGCGCTGGGTCACTTTCATGCCCACCTGACGCCACTGGCCGATCAGCCAGGTGCCGACGATCTTATACGGCTGGTCCGTACCGCGGTTCAGCAGTTCGAATTCCAGACCGGCTTTACCGGCTTCGGCCAGCAGCTTCTTCGCTTTTTCGCGGGAAGCCTTCAGGTCCGTGCCATAGCCGTCCAGACGAACGAGCTCAGCCTTGGTCGCAGCCATCGGGTGCTTCGGATAAACGACGCCGCCGACGGTTTTGACGATGGCGATACGGCTCAGGTGCTGCGATCCGCCCCAACGGTCGACCGCCAGGGTCAGAGCACGACGAACGCGCGGGTCCTGCATGATCGGACGGCCGTGGTTCGGCGTGTACAGCAGCACGCAGTTCCAATCGCTTTCCTGAACGGTGATTTCGTTGCCCAGGGCGGCGACCAGGTCGTCACGCTGTTTCGGCGGGAAACCACGGAATTCGATGGCGGCGCGGTCACCACGGATGGCCTGAACGCGGATGGCCATTTTGCGCGAAATCAGCGCTTTGTAGCCGTCCAGGTAGGGCAGACCCTTGACGTGGTAGTTGTCGAAACGAACGCCTTCGACGTGCGAACCAGCGACGGCTTCTTTGAACTTGAAGGCACCGGTGCCGTTCACGTTCTTTTCATGCCAGTCGTAACCGTGTTCTTTCAGGTCCTTGGCGGAATAGGTGTAGTTGAACGGGGTGGCCAGAGCCGGGATGAAGGCCCCCGAGGGGAACTTCAGCTTGAAGACGATGGTTTCATCGTCCGGCGCGGTCACGCTTTCGACCATCGTAAAGAACGACTTACGGGCCGAAGACACACCTTCCGGCGGGAAGATGATCTTTTTGTAGGTCGCGACGAGATCCTGAGCGGACAGGACCTGACCGTCGTGGAACTGCACACCCTTCTTCACTTTGAAGGTGTAGACAGTGCCGCCATCGGTCGGCTTCGGCACGGAACCCTCGCAGAGATCGCAGATGAAGTCGGTCGGCGAGCTCGGGTTTTCCGGGTTGACGCGGATCAGCAGGCTGTAGAACGGCCGCGTCGGGTGAACCATCGCAAAGGTCGATTCTTTATGGCCGTCATAGGACGGGGCTTCGGCTGCGACGATGAAGTTGAGGATTCCCCCCTTCTTCGGCGTCTCCGCCTTTGCCGGTCCGCTGGCACCCATGGCCAGGCCAGTGCCCAGCGCAAGAGCCGCAGCGAAACGTGCGTACTTACTCATGTGAAGTCTCCTTACCCAATTTGGTTCGAGGGGTGTTCTTCCACCCCCCACTCTTCTGTGTCCTCCCGATTAAGGGGGAGATCACACCTCCGTGCAGGCCACCCAGTGACCTTTTCGCACCTCTCTGAAGTCTGGAATATTTTTCTTGCACGAGTCCACCGCTAAAGGACAGCGCGGGTGAAACACACAGCCGGACGGAGGATTGATCGGGCTGGGGATTTCTCCCTTGATGATCTGGTGCTCACGGGTTTTTTCCAATTCCGGATCCGGAATGGGAACCGCATTAAGAAGCGCCTGGGAATAGGGATGCAGCGGATGGTCGAACAGCTCGTCGCAGTCCGCCAGTTCCACCATGTGCCCCAGGTACATAACGGCGACCCGATGACAGATGTGACGCACGACCGAGAGATCGTGGCTGATGAACAGGTAGGTCAGGTTGAACTCTTCGCGCAGTTCTTCGAGCAGGTTGATAACCTGCGCCTGAATCGACACGTCGAGGGCCGAGACCGCCTCGTCACAAATAATGAATTCCGGCTCCATGGCGAGCGCGCGGGCGATGCCGACGCGCTGACGCTGACCGCCAGACATTTCGTGCGGATAGCGATCCGCGAAATCCGGATGCAGACCGCAGCGGCCCAACAAGTAGCCGATACGCTCGCGACGCTTCGCTTCATCGGTGATGATGCCGTGCACACGCAGCGGCTCGCCGATGATATCGCCGATCTTCATACGCGGATTGAGGGAGCTGAACGGATCCTGGAAGATCACCTGGACCTTCCGGCGGATGTCGATCATTTCCTTGCCGTTCAGCTGGCAGATATCCTTGCCGTCATAGATGATCTGACCGCCGGTCGGATCTTCCAGACGCAGGATGCAACGGCCCGTGGTCGTCTTGCCGCAACCCGATTCGCCGACCAGACCGAGGGTTTCACCCCGACGGATGTAGAAGTCCAGGCCGTCAACGGCCTTAACTTCGGCAACCTTACGCGGGATCAGGACGCCTTCCGTGATCGGGAAGTGCATCTTCAGGTCCTTTACCGTGACGAGGATTTCGTCCGAAACCTCGCCGCGGAACTGGGAGCCGTAATCCTTGCCGGCGCTTGCTTGTGCTTCACTCATAGTTCGATCTCCGCCAACTCTTCTTTCGACCGGAAGCACGCGCTGAAGTGCAGATCGCCCATTTGCTCCAACGGCGGATAGGATTCCGCACACTTGGCGACGGCGAACTTACAACGCGGCCGGAACGAACAACCACCATCAAGCCGGGTCAAATCCGGCGGCTGACCATCGACAGGATCAAGCTTCTCCTGACGCGGACGGTCCATACGCGGCACCGACTTCAGCAGAGCCAGCGTATAGGGGTGGCGGGGACGGTGATAGATATCGGTCGCCGTGCCGGTTTCGACGATGCGACCGGCATACATGACGTTGACCCGGTCGGCATAACGCGCGACCACGCCCAGGTTGTGCGTGATGATGATCATCGCCACACCCAGATCGCGGGTGAGGTTCTTCATCAGCTCAAGGATCTGGGCCTGAATGGTCACGTCGAGAGCCGTCGTCGGCTCGTCGGCGATGATCAACTTCGGCTCACAGGCCAGCGACATGGCGATCATGACGCGCTGACGCATACCGCCCGAAAGGTGGTGCGGGAACTGGTCGACACGGCGACGCGGTTCGTTGATGCCCACCATTTCCAGCAGCTTGACCGCACGTTCGCGGGCGTCGGCTTCGGACATGTCCATGTGCGCCAGCATCGGCTCGGTCAACTGCATACCGATCGACAGGACCGGGTTCAGCGACGTCATCGGCTCCTGGAAGATCATCGAAATATCCTTACCGCGGATACTGCGAATCTCGTCTTCGGAGCAGAAGGCCAGGTTCTTGCCCTGGAACCGAATTTCACCGCCGACGATTTCGCCGGGCGGCTTCGGGATCAGGCGCAGGATGCTGAGAGCGGTGACGGATTTGCCCGATCCGGACTCACCCACCACGGCAACGGTTTCACCGGCGTTGACGTCGTAAGAGACGCCGTCAACAGCTTTAACGGTTCCTCCAGACGTATGAAAATGCGTCTGGAGATTATCAATCTCGAGGAGTGCCCCCACAGAAGGTTTCCTTCCCATTGTTTATTGACGCGGGAGTTTCTTAATTTTTCTCCCTGGGTTCCGCGTGAAAACTAGAAGCCCCCCCGGCCGTTGTCAACGGGTTCACAAGACGAAAATGATTTTTCACATCGGGCATTTATTCCCAGCACGTCGGCCTTGCGAAAAAACTTCCCGCCCCCCCTAGGCATTCTGATATATCGCTGCTGCGTCACGAATGTATACAAAGTGGCATCCATCACTTCTCAGGGAGACCATCCAAAATGGCCAATTCCACCAAAATGCACGACATGGGCATGAAGTACCGGCGCGAAGTTCTGGGCGACGCCTATGTAGATAAATCCATGGGCGGCGCCGACGACTTCAACCGCGGCTTCCAGGAATTCGTTACCGAATATTGCTGGGGCGGCAGTTGGGGCCGGGGCATCTTGTCCAAACGCGACCGGTCGATTCTCAACCTCGGCATGCTGGCCGCGTTGAACCGTCCGCACGAATTCAAGCTGCATTTCAAAGGCGCCATCAACAACGGCCTGACCGTTGCCGACCTTCGTGAAATCTGCACCCAGGTCGCGATCTACTGCGGCATTCCGGCGGGTATCGAAGCCTTCCGTCTGGCGCGCGAAGTCTTCAACGCCGAAGGCATCGACATCTCCAAGATCGACGCCAAGCACGACCTGGAGGACTAACCCAATGGCCGAACAACGCACCTACGGTTTCATCGGCCTCGGCCAAATGGGCGGCCCGATGGCCGACAACATCGCCAAATCGGGCCTGCCGATTCACGTTTTCGATGCCGCCGGCACCAAGGACCGCGCCCATGAAAACGCCATCGCGCACGACAGCCTGGCCGGTGTCCTGGCGAATGCCGACACGGTATTCCTGTCCCTGCCTGACGGCCCGATCTGCACTGCCGTCGCCAAGGAAATCGTACAGGTCAACGACCGCAAGACGAAGGTCGTGATCGACCTTTCGACCATCGGCCTTGTCGCCGCGCAGGACATTGACGGCATCCTCAAGGACGCCGACATCACCTATATCGACGCGCCCGTCTCCGGTGGCCGCAAAGGCGCCATCGCCGGGACCATCGCAATCATGGTCGGCGGCCCGAAGGAAATTTTCGACGAGCACATGGACGTCTTCAAGACGTTCGCCAAGAACCCGTTCCACGTCGGCAACGTCGCCGGTCAGGGGCAGGTCGTGAAGATGCTGAACAATTTCCTGTCGGCAACGGCCATGGCCGCGACCTCCGAAGCCGTTCTGTTCGGCCTGTCGCAGGGTGTCGAAATGAAGGCGATTCTCGACGTCGTCAACGTGTCCACGGGCATGAATACGGCGACCCTCGACAAGTTCCCGAATCAGGTTATGACCGAGAACTTCAACGCCGGTTTCTTTACCAAACTGCTGGCCAAGGACGTTCGCCTGTTCCGCGAAAATACGGACAAGGCCGGAACGCCGAACGCCATCGGCACCATGATCTCCAAGATCTATGACGGTTGCGAGGAAGCCCTGCCCGGCTCCGACTTCACCAACGTCTACAAGTTCATTTGCGACGGCGGCGAGAAGAAGACGCTCGGCTGAGCTCCTTCCTCGGACAAAAAGAAAAAGGCGGGCCCTGCGGCCCGCCTTTTCTCTTGTTCTCAACCTTGCGCGCTCACTATCCTCAATTCCGACGGGGAGACCATTGATGAACCTTTTGAAACAAGGATTGCTCCTTGTCGCCATCTGCATCGCTTTGAATGGGTGCCAAACTCAACGCCCCTACCCTCATTCAAATACCACGACTGACAACGTGGAATTGGTCGCCCTGCGTATGGATGCGCATAACGACATTCAGTCCGGGAACGGTTCACCTCTCGTACAAGTGCGTGATCTCAATATTGTCGGCCCGATACAGTCAGCGATCATCGGTGAGACCGAAGTGACGTCTCGAACCGAAACGCTAAAGAGCGCGGACGTTCCAGCTCCTTCCGGCACCTATTGGTTCGGAAATGAAAGGCTGATTAGCCGAACAGAAAATTTCACCAGACATAAAATTCAGTACAAGCTCACTGAAAGCATGGCGGATGCAACCGCCTTGGCATTCGGCAGAATATTTACTGCTGCGCCAACGAGCAAAATCACTGGCACGATCAGACTGCGGCCCTCGTTTTCCAACAACATTGGGTATGGGATTTTCGGGAAGTACGAATATCGGAGAATCTTTTTCGAAATATTTGTGTCGATAGAGAAAGACGGGAAAGAAGTGCTCAATGAGGTCTATGCGGGCGCTGCCGACGAACGTTCCAGTTTTGGAAGCCTCGATGGCGATGGCTTTTCATCCTTGTTGAGCAAGGCGTTTATCAGCGCCTTCAACAAATTCGCGCAATCTTTCCCTACCGCCTACAAAAGAAGCCAGTTCTGACCCATTCAAGATCTCGCACGATGAATTTGCAGTACGTGCCCGAATTCTTTGATGGGCAAAAAAAGGCGGACCGTTCGGCCCGCCTTTTTTAATGCCCCAGATTCGACTAGCGGAATGCTTAGTAGCCTTCGGCGATCAACGGGAACGCCGAGAACTGATGCGGCGGATAGGCCGGCAGTTCCTTGTGAACGTATTCCGGGCCCAGCTCGTCATAGCCCGTGACGCCGGACAGCATCAGGGCGATCTGCACTTCACGTTCCAGGATGTCGAGCATGCGGACCAGGGCGTCCTCGCCCCCGGCCGCCAGGGCCAGGGCTTGCAGGCGGCCCAGGCCGACCATGTCGGCGCCCAGGGCCATCGCCTTGACGATGTCCGTGCCGCGCATGAAGCCGCCATCGACCCAGACCTTGGCCTTGCCGTTCACCGCCTCGACGCATTCCGGCAGCACATCGAGCGAGCCGCGACCATGGTCGAGTTGCCGTCCGCCGTGGTTCGAGACGTAGACGACCTCGACCCCGTGTTCGACCGCCATCTTGGAATCTTCCGCCGTGGCGATCCCCTTCAGGATAAAGGGAAGGTCGCAGAACTTCTTGATGCGATCGACGTCCGACCAATCGAACCGCGCCTGATGGGTTTCGCCCACGGCCGACCGGCGACCGTTGGTGACGAAACGCTTGGACAGGTCGCGTTCGCGGCGCGAATAGGCATCCAGGTCGATGGTCACGGCAAACGCCTTGTAGCCCAGGTCCATGGCCTGACGGACCTTGTCATCGACCCAGTCATTGTCGCCACGGACATAAAGCTGAAACACCCGGCAGGCATCCGGCGCGGCCTCGGCCACGGCATCCATGCCCGGCTCGCACACGCTGGACAGCATATGGGCGCAGCCGAATCGACCAGCAGCCCGCGCCGCGGCGGCCCCGCCACCCGACGAAATCTGCTGCAACGAGCCGATCGGCGCCAAGCAGACCGGCAGCTTCAACCGCATGCCGAACAGGTCCTTGCCCGCGTTCATCTTGGACACGTCGCGCATCACACGCGGCCGTAGGGCATAGGTCTCGATGGCCATGCGGTTCCGCCGGACCGTGGTTTCCGTTTCCGAACCACCGAACACATAGTCGTAGATGTTCTTGTCCAGGTTTTCCTTCGCCGCCTTGGCGAATTCGTGCAACACCTGGAATTTCTCGATGATGTCGTCGGGCAGTTCGTTCGCTTGATCAGTCATGTAGTTTCTTCTCCGACACGATGACGCCGTCCAAATCGGCGTACAGCCATTCCCCGGGGCGGATCACGATTCCGCCAAAATTAACGTCCACGTCACGCAGACCGATTCCATCGACACGCGGGCGCATCGGCGTGGTGGCGATGGCCTTCACACCCAGGTCCAGGTCGGTGAATTCATGTTGGTCGCGGATGCATCCGTTGTAGACCAGTCCCTCCCAGCCGTATTGCTCGGCCTCGGCGGCGATGTTGCCGCCGGTCAGGGCGCGGCGGCGCGAGCCACGGCCATCGACCACCAGCACCCGGCCCTTGCCGCCTTCGGCAAGAATTTCGCGGATTCCCTGGTTGTCTTCGAATGTGGAAAAGGTCGTTATTTGCCCGTGGAAGTGGGTTCGTTTGGCGAAATCGGTAAATGTCAGCTGACAAACGCGGACGTCCGGGTGGTCGTCGCAAAGATCAGCCGTCAATAACGGCTTGTCGGTCATGCCTGGGGTTCCTCCGGATGGGTTTGGTTTATTGTTGCTTGAGTTAGGGGCCGCATATTGGGAAATTGTGCACAATCTGTCACCCACATAATCCAACGCGTCGGCTGAACGGCGCCAGATCGAAACAGGGAGGAACCTTCGGAATGGCTGGAAAATTCGCCATCATCGTCACCATCACATGCAAGCCCGGCAAGGGTAAGGATTTCATGCCGATCATCATGGAAAACGCCGTCGCCGCCATGCGGGATGAGCCCAATTGCCACGAGTTCCGCGTCATGACCGACCCGGATAACCCAGACATCTTCTTCTTTTACGAGGTCTATACGGACGCGGCCGCGCTGGATAACCACCGCGAACAACCGCATTACATCAAGTTCCGTGATGCCGGTGCCGATCTGATCGCAGACCGTCAGATCCAGATGACGACCGTCCACATCTAGTTCGAAAATAGCCGACCGGAAGGCCCGCCTAACGGCGGGCTTTTTTCGCATCCGCGCTCAGAAAAATGCTGCACTGCAATGTTTCTGTAAGCATAACATTGTACACAATCTAATATATCGTCTCTCTCCCCCTATTCCCCAAAGTCGGGGACAAAAAACTCCCGGAGATAAAAAGTGAACCGTTTCAGCAATCTCGCCATCGGCGCGAAGCTCGCGCTGATCATTCCGCTGGTCATTCTCGGCAACGTGGCGCTGACCGCCTTTAACCTCGTCGAATTCAGATCGAAGCTTTTCGAACTGAAATCTCAAGACATTCAACATTCCGTCGAATTGGCCGACGGGATCGTCAAAAGCGCCTATGACAAAAGCCGCAGCGGCGCCATGACCGAGACTGAGGCCCAGACCTTCGCCAAGGAAGAGATTCGCAAACTCCGCTATGGGGGTAACGAATACATCTGGATCAACGACATGAACGGCGTGATGTTGATGCATCCGTTCAAGCCCAAGCTCGAAGGCAAGGACCTGATCGGCTTCAAGGACCCCAACGGTGTAGCCTTGTTCAAGGAAATGGTCGATGTCGTCGCGGCCCACGGTTCCGGCGCCGTTAACTACCACTGGCCGAAACCGGGCTTCGATGCCCCGGTCGCCAAGATTTCCTATGTCATGGGCTTCAAACCCTGGGGTTGGGTGTTGGGCTCCGGCGTTTATGTCGACGACATCGAAGCCGCCTTCACTCGCCAATTGATGATCCTGTGCGGTGCCGGTGTCCTGGTGATCGGCGTCGTGGTTCTGCTGGTCGTGTTCCTGTCCCGCTCGATCTCGCGGCCTATTTCCGCGATGACCGACTTCATGGGTTCGCTGGCCCAGGGCGATATGGACAAGCCTGTCCCCGCGACCGAGCGCGGCGATGAGATCGGGCACATGGCCCGTGCCGTCGAGGTCTTCAAGCAAGGCATGATGAAGGCCGAACAATTGGCCAAGGAACAAGGCCTGGAGCGCGAAGCCCGTGAACGCCGGACGCTTTTGCTCGACCAGTTGACCCAAGACTTCGATTCCTCGATCTCGTCGGTCCTGACCATCGTTACTGATTCGACCGTGGATATGGAAAACACCGCGAAGACGATGTCATCGACCGCCGAAACCACCGCCAACCAGGCGGGTACCGTGGCCTCGGCCTCGCAGCAGACGGCCGACAATGTCACCACCGTCGCCAGCGCGGCCGAGGAACTGACCAGTTCCATTCAGGAAATCAGCCGCCAGGTGTCTCGCTCGAACATCATCACCCAGGACGCCGTCACCCAGACCCGGACGACCCGGGAAACGGTCGAAGACCTGGCGACGTCGACGCAGCGAATCGGTGAAGTTCTGGCCCTGATTACCGACATCGCCGATCAGACCAACCTGCTGGCCCTGAACGCGACGATCGAAGCCGCCCGGGCCGGCGAAGCTGGCAAGGGTTTTGCCGTCGTGGCCGGCGAGGTCAAGAACCTGGCCAACCAGACGGCCAAGGCGACCGAAGAGATCTCTCAGCAGATCGGAAGCATTCAGCAGACGACCGACCGCGCCGTGGCGGCGACCGAGGCCGTCAGCAATGTGATTGCCGAAATCAACGACATCTCGACCGGCATCGCCGCCGCCATCGAAGAACAGATGGCCGCGACCCAGGAAATCGCCCGCAACGTCGAACAGGCCGCGCAGGGCACCCAGGAAATGAACGCCAGCGTCGTTGCCGTTAATCAGGCGGCTAACGATACCGGCAGTGCCTCTGAACGGGTGTTGGGCGTGTCCCGTGACCTGTCGGAAAAGGCCGCGAACCTTAAAAGCGTGGTCGAACGCTTCCTCAACGACGTCCGCGCGGCTTAAGCCGCGCGGACCCCCCGTTCGTTCGAGTGTCCATCAGTTCTGGTTGTACTGCCGCCGCTGCGGACCGGTTTTCATCAGCGCGAACAGCACGCCCGTGCCGGCGATCACGCAACCGGTCGTGACCAGCCAACCACTGGTGAACCCGCCGAAATGATCCACGGCATAGCCGAACACGATCGGCGCCAAGGTGGCGCAGGTATGGGTCCAGAGCATGTTGTAGCCAACGGCTGACCCGGCCAGATGCGGGGCGACCATTTCGACCTGAATCGCCTGGGCCACGGGTGCGAACGACGCAATCGTCAGGCCCAGGCAGAGAGCCAGGCCAAAGCCTAGGAACACGCCCCAGCCATCGTTGACGAGCGGCATCAGGGCCAGAAAAACGATCGCAGCGCAGCAGATCACGATCATCGTCACCAAACGGCGGCCTCGGAACGCCTTGTCCGACACCGCGCCCCAGCCCATGCGGCCCATGGCGCTGCTGGCCTGGGCCACGGCCATCGCGGTCGAAACACTCTGCTGTCCCATGCGGGCGGCTTCGCTCAGGAACAAGGTCAGGAAGCCGAAGAAATTGGTCTGCCCCATGTTGACCACGGCGCCGCCGATGGCAAAGGCATTGACCCGACCGTCCTTGACCACGGCGGCGATGTTTTTGCCGGCCCCAGCGCCCCGCGTCGATACGGGAACAAGGGTTAGACAGGCCAGACCGTTGGCCGCGATCATCCCGCCCACGACCAGCATCAACAATTGCCAGTTCACACTTGCCGCCAAGAAACCGCAGGCTGCGCCGATCAACCCGCCGATCGGCACGCCGACCTGCTTAATCCCCATCGCCGCCCCGCGCCGGTGCGCCGGAAACCATTCGAACACACCCTTGGCGGTCGAAGGGTTGGTCATGGAATAGCCGATGCCCATGACAAAAGCGGCGAGGATGCAGATGTTGAAATCCGGGGCCATGCTGATCAACACCGCGGCGGCGGCCATGATCGCGTGGCCGATGACCAGGGTCCAGCCGACGCCCAACCGGTCCGTCACGCCACCGGCGGGAACGGACCAGATTGCCTGCCCCCCGTAATAACAGGACACGAACAAACCGAACTGGGTCGCGCTCAGACCGAACGCCGCGCTGATCACCGGAGCCATGGACAGGACGGCGACGCTGTTCGAGGTCCCGGCCGCGTGGGCCCCGACCAATAGGGGCAATCGGGTTTTCCAGGGATTGATTCCGCTCATGTCGGGCGGCGGCGGCGGCGGGGCGCCAGCCATATCGGCTTTATCGGTCATTTCGTTCTATTTCGCTCGAATAGCGGCTGAAAAATCGGATGCCAGGCGCCATGGCCAAACGATCAGGGCAGCGGCGCCCCGTCCACATCGTCATATGCCAGGCCGAGATGACGCAGGATCGTCGGCGCCAGATCGATGGTGCACGTCGGATCGAGGGTTTCCGTCCCGCCCTGATACAACGGTCCTCGGGCCATGGCGAACGGGCTTTGCTCGAACGTGCCCAAGCCGCCGTGTTGACCGCAGCCGGTATTGTTGGAGATCTTCAGCGTCCCCTGGAACGCCACCGAGCCGCCTTTGACGCCGAATTCATTCGGCGCTTCCGTGGCCGCGCCCGTGACCGCGATGCGGGGGGCTTCTTCGTCCACCGGCATGCCCAGGTTGGCCAGGTCCGCGCCATGCACGACACCGCCGACATAGGGCTGCGCGCGTAGGAATTCGACGATGGCCCCTTCCCGGTCCATGGCCTCGGGCGCCAGATAGATGGTCGCCGAAGTACCCTGGGGTGCGATCGCGACCTCGCGGCTGTCGGCGCTGTCCTTCAAGCCCGCGGCGACCAGCATGTCGTCCAGATCGACGATCTCGGTCGTCGTCTCATGACCATGGTCCGAACCGATCAGCAGCAGGATATTCTCGCCCGATGGATCCAGTTCCTCGATCCGCGCGGCGATGCGCCCGGCGTTGGCATCCGCAACCGCCATGACCTCCAGATGCTCTGGCGAGCCGAGCTTGACCGCATGCTGGGTATGGTCCGGTTCGCACTGCCAGATCAGGGAATACATCGGGCCACCCGGGACCAGCACTTCGTCCAGGAAGCGATCGGTCATCACCGTATCGCCCTCCGCCGAATGGCCCGTGCCCAGGGATTCGATCTCGGACCGCCCCGGCCCCTGACCAAAGGCGCGGTGATAAATATGCCCATGCCCGTCGGGGTCGTGGAACATCGCGGCCCCCGGCGAGACGTTGGAATAGACCACGGCGTTGCCGCCCGCGTTCTTCACCCGCTCTGCCAAGGTCGGCATCTTCAACGTGCGGCCACGGGCCTTTTCCAGCCGATCACGGAACGAGGGCGGGCCGACGCTCAGCACCTCGAACCGGCCGTTTTCTTCCAGCGCCATGGCGTTGCCTTCCAGCCCATGGCGGGCCGGATAGCAGCCGGTGGCGATGGACGCGGCATTGGTCCGGGTGGTCGATGGGAACACGCTGCGGTGATTGGCGAAAAACCGGAACCGGTCCTTCAGCCGCCACAGATTGGGGGTCCATTCGGGATTGATCAGGTCGGAGCGCAGGCCATCGCAGATGACCAGTACGGCACGTTTCTCATTCGACATGGGGGCTGTGTCTCTTAAAGCTTTAAGTTGGCACTAGATTTGATCGGTAAATGAAAAAGGCGGCACCGTTATCGATGCCGCCTCGGAACGGAACCTCAGCGGGCCGCCGTCACCATGATTTCGACTTTCCAGTCGGGCGAGGCCAAGGCCCCTTGGACGCAGGCCCGAACCGGCGTCGCCTGGGGGTCGACCCAGGCGTCCCACACTTCGTTCATTTCGGCGAAGGTGGACATGTCGGACAACCAAATCTGCGCCTGCAGAATCCGGCTTTTGTCGGTCCCCATTTCAGCCAGATAGCCGTCGATCGCCTGCAGGATTTCCTTGGTCTGTTCGGCAACGCCCGCCCCCCGGGCATCGCCGACAGCGACCTGACCCGCCAGGTAGACGGTATCGGCAGTAGCGGCAATCTGGCTCATGCGCGGGCTGGAATGCCGGCGCTCAATCTGGTTGTTCTGAGTGGTCATGGTGTTCTCCCGGCGTTGGACGCCCGATCGGTCTTGTTGTTGTAGTCGCCGATTAGGATACGCCCAACCCGTGAACGTTCAAAGTCCCCTTATGATGATTTCAACCGCAACAGGGCATCGACGGCGACAACGCCTTGCCCTTCGCCGCGAATCATCATCGGGTTGATTTCCGCCTCCAGCACCGGCGCGTCGAGGGTCGCCAGCTTGGACAAGGCCACGACCGCCTGGGCCAAAGCCTTTACGTCGCCCGGCGGCTTGCCGCGGAAACCGCGGATCGGGGCCAAGCCCTTGACCTCTTCGATCATCGCCATGGCCTCGGCTTCGTCGACCGGCGCGGTGCGCACGGCGGCGTCGTCATAGACCTCGGCCATGATGCCGCCGGGACCAACCAGAACAATCGGACCGGCTTCCTGATCCAGGCGATATCCGGCGATGACCTCGCCCATCACGCCCTGGGCCATGGATTGCACCAAGATGCCCTCGGCTTCCGGTGCGGCAGCCAAAAGTTCCTCGGCGGCGGCCCAAACGCCTTCGGGCGTATCGATGCCCAGGCGTACGAGGCCGCGTTCGGTCTTGTGCTGAATGTCGCGGGCCAGAACTTTGACCGCGACCGGGAACGCCACGCCGATCGGCTCGCCCGGTTCCTTGATGACCTGGGCCGGGGCGATGGGCAGGCCCAGCGCCTCGAACACCATCGAGGCTTCGCGTTCGTTCAGCGTCGGCGAGGGGGCGCGGGCCAGCATGGCGTCGGCCTGATCCTTGGCGTTGCCGTCGGTCGCCGGGATCGGGCGCGGCGCGCGCCGGTTGAGGAATGCCATCAACGCGTCGGCGCAGGCTTCCGGCGTGCGGAAGTTGGCGATGCCCGCCTCCTGCAACAAGGCCAGGGACTTGTCGGCCTGCGGTGCGATGAAGGCCGCGACCGGCTTGGACGATCCCGCCGCCTTTTCGACGATGGGGGCCACGGCCAGTTCCGGTTTAAACTGACCGGACGATCCGACGACCGTGACCACGGCATCGATCTCGTCCGCCGCAAGCAGATTTTCCAAGGCCGCGCCGTACACGCCTTCGCGCGTTCCGGCCATGGTCAGATCGACCAGCGGCCCCCGGCCGATTTCCAAGCCGTGTTCGCGCAACGCGGTGCGCACGCTTTCCGGCGCGGGCACCAGCGTCGCGCCCAGCATGCCCAGGCGGTCAGCGACCGAAGCCGCCCCGCCGCCCGTGGTGGTCACGACGGCGACGCGTTTGCCCTTGGGCGGCGGATGACCGATGAACAACGGCGAGGCTTCCAACAGCCCTTCCAACATTTCCAGGCGCGCGATGGCGTTGGCCTGGAAGAACGCATCGGCGGCCTTGGCCGGACCGGCAATGGCGCCGGAATGGCTGAGCGCCAATTCGCGACCGGCTTCGGACCGGCCCAGCTTATAGGCCAGCACAGGCTTGCCCGCGTCATAGGCCCGGCGGGCGGCGGCGGCCAGTTTGTCGCCGTCACGCACGGCTTCCAGGAACAACAGGATCGACTTGGTGTCCGGATCATCGACCAGCAGATCGACCAATTCCCCGACGCCCAGGTCGCTTTCGTTGCCGACGCCGATCATCCGGGCGAAGCCGACGCCGCGGGCGGCGCCGCGCGACAACAGGGTGCCCAGGATGGTGCCGCTCTGCGAGATCAGGGACATGCCGCCCGGCTTGATCCCTTCCATTTCCAACACGGCGTTGACCGACAGGGTCAGGCTCGATGCCGGATGGATCACGCCCATGGAGTTCGGGCCGATCAGACGCACGCCGACCTTGCGGGCGGTGGCGACCAGGCGTTCTTGCATCTTGCGTCCGTCGTCGCCCGTTTCGGCGAAGCCGTCGGAATAGATCGTCGCGACCGGCACGCCTTTTTCGCCGCATTCGCGGATGGCATCCTCGACGAACTTGGCCGGAACCATGACGAAGGCATGGTCGACCGGGCCCGGAACGTCGAGCACGGATTTGTACGCCTTGACGCCCTGAACCTCGTCGCGGCCCGGGTTGATGGGATAGACCTCGCCGGTGAAGCCGTGCGCCTTAAGGAAGCGCTGCGGCCGTCCGGAGTTCTTGTTGGGGTCCGCCGAAGCGCCGATAAGCGCCACGGCCCGGGGCGTGAACAGCGCCCGGACCAAGGTCGAATGATCGCTCATGTTTCCGTCCGATCTTGTTGGTTATTTGGCGCGCGGCGGACGCTGCGAGAAGCGCCGGTCGAACACGCCTTCGGCGATGCGGTTTTTGAGGATTTCCAGGGAACCGCCCGCGATCATCCAGCCGCGCGTGCGGCGGAAGCAATATTCGATCAGGCTTTCCTGGCTGTAGCCGGTGCCGCCCATGACCTGCAGGGCTTCCGACGAAATCCAGTGACCGGCTTCGTTGCAGAACGCCTTGGCGATGGCCGTTTCCTGGGCCGAGGGGAAGCCGTTATCGGCATTCACCGCCGCCCGGTACAGAAGCATCTGACCGGCGTCGAGCTTGATCTGCATCTCGGCGAACTTCCACTGAAGGCCCTGGAATTCGGCCAGCGGACGGTCGAACTGCTTACGGGTCAGGGCGTGTTCGCGCGCGGTCTCAAAAGCCAAGCGGCCCAGCGCGATGGAACGCGCGGTATTGCCGATACGCTCGACGTTGAAGCCCGCGATCTGCTTCTTGAAGCCACCTTCGCGCAGCAGGATGTTTTCCGGCGGCACGTAGACGTCGGTGAAGAACAGCGGGGCCCAGTCGTCACCGCCCAGGAACGCCGTCGGCTTGCCGAATTCCAAGCCCTCGGCATCGCGCGGGATCAGGACCGAGCCGATCCCGTCGACGCCCGGGCCGAACCGCACGTAGACCAGGAACACGTCGGCTTCCGGCGAGTGGCTGGTGAAGCACTTCTGACCATTGATGCGCAGGCCCTCGCCGTCCGGCGTGGCGGTGGTCCGCAGGTCGGTCACGGCGGAACCGGCATCCGGCTCGGTCATGCCGACGGCGATCAGGGTTTCACCTGCCAGCAACGGCTTCAGATAACGTTCCTTCTGATCTTCGGTGCCATAGGCCGCGAGAACGCGGATCGCGCCGAAGCTGCCGGCCTGAATCACGTCCGCCGAACGCGGACAATGCATCGCCACTTCCTGAATCGCGATGACCGCGTCCATCAGGCTGCCGCCCTGGCCGCCGTCTTCTTCCGGAATGGTGATGCCGAGAAGGCCGTTTTCGGCCATCAGCTTAGCCACGTCGCGGGGATATTCGCCCGCATGGGCGCGCTCGACGGAGCCTTCGGCCAGGTTGTCACGGGCAAAGGCGCGCACGGCGTCCTGGAAAAGACGCTGTTCTTCAGTCAGTTCGAAGTTCATGTCGGTTCTTGTTCTTTAGCCGTCAGTTAATGGGAAAGTCGGTTTGCGGGTGATCCCGCCGTCGCCTGCCACAGGCTCCATCGCGGGACACCGATGGTTTTGGTTCTGCATTGTTCTTCGGTGCTTCCGAAAACGAGGATTGTATACAATCCCGACCATCGGATTGGAAGCGCAACCTTGTCGAAAAGGCGGATTTTCGGCAGATTTTTTTATCCGCCATGCAGCGGTTTTCAAGGCCCGAATTGGAAAATGCGCGATGCCTCAGGCGGCGTCGACGAAGCTATCGTAGCGCGTGGCGATTTCGTCGATGGCGGAATTGTACAGGCGCTCGCCGATTTCGACCGTCGCCTTGCGCGGGTCGGATCCGATCCGCCCGTCGGGGAAGCGACGGCGATAGTCGTCGCTGTCGAAGATCGGCCCGTCCCCGGCCCGGCCCGGCGTCATGTCGGCACCGCGCACGCGGGCACCATCCTTCTGGTACCCATAATAAGTCAGCGAGACCTCGCCACAGGTCGCATGCGAGCCGTCATCGTCGCCGAATTCATCGGCGCAGATTTTCATCACCCCCGACAGGGTGAACCAGTTGACCAAGGTACAGCGCACGGGGGGGCGGTTGTCCCCGGCCCGGCCAAAGCTGTGCTCGGCATAGATTTCCGAAAACGCCGCGTTCAGGGTCGCGATGTTGCCGCCGTGGCCGTTGAGGAAGAAGAACCGCTCGAATCCATGCTTGGCCAGGGAGTTCACGATATCCTGGACCATCGCGATCATCGTCGTCGGCCGCAGGGTCACCGAGCCCGCGAAGCCCAGATGATGCTGCGCCATGCCGATGGACAGCGTCGGCGCGACCATGATCGGGCTGCCTGCAGCCGCCCGCTTTTCCGCCAGGCCGAAGGCCAGCAACTCAGGACACAAGGCGTCGGTGCCGATAAACCCGGTCGGCCCGTGCTGTTCCGTAGAACCGATGGGGATGATGATCCCCTTCGACGCGCCGAGATAGGTTTCGACTTCGGGCCAGGTGCTGAGTTGCAAGCGCATGCGCGGTCCTTTGTCTCGTCTCTGCGACCGGTCAGGCCGCTTTCTGAAGTTGCAGACGCATCCAGACTTCCTTCAGCGCCGCGACCAGTTCGTCCATCACATCGTCGCCATGGAATGGCGTCGGCGTGATCCGCAGGCGCTCGGTCCCGACCGGCACGGTGGGATAGTTGATCGGCTGGATATAGACGCCGTATTCGTCCAACAGCATGTCGGTCGCCTGTTTGCAGCGCACGGCATCGCCAACCATCAACGGCACGATATGGGTCGTCGACGGCATGACCGGAAGACCGGCCTCGACCAACAGGTCCTTCAGGCGCTGGGCCCGTTCCTGATGGCGGACGCGCAGATCGTTGGTCGCCCGCACGTGCCGGATCGAGGTAATCGCCCCGGCGACCAATGGCGGCGGAAGGGTCGTGGTGAAGATGAAGCCCGGAGCCGCGCAGCGCACCGCATCGACCATCGCGGTCGAGCCCGAGATATACCCGCCCATCAAGCCGAAGGCCTTGGCCAACGTTCCCTCGATCACCGTGATCCGGTCGGCCACGCCGTCGCGTTCGGAAATTCCGCCGCCGCGTTCGCCATACAGGCCGACCGCATGGACTTCGTCCAAATAGGTCATTGCGCCGTATTTGTCGGCCAGATCGCAAATCGCAGCCATCGGCGCGATATCGCCGTCCATGGAATAGACGCTTTCGAACGCGATCATCTTAGGCGCCGATTTCGGCAGGCTTTGCAGAATTTCCTCAAGATGCGCGACGTCGTTATGGCGATAGATGCGCTTGTCGCAACCGGAATGCCGGATGCCCGCGATCATCGACGCATGGTTCAATTCGTCCGAAATAATCACGCAATCGGGCATCAACTGGGCGATGGTCGAAATCGCCGCGTCGTTGGAAACGTAGCCCGAGGTAAACAGCAAGGCCGCTTCCTTACCATGCAGGTCGGCCAGTTCCTGTTCCAATTCGGCGTGCAGATAAGTCGTCCCGGCGATGTTCCGCGTCCCGCCCGAGCCAACGCCCATGCGCGCGCCCGCTTCGGCCAGGGCCGCGATCACTTCCTTGTTCTGAGCCTGGCCCAGATAGTCGTTGGAACACCACACGACGACTTCCGACGACGTGCCGTCTTCGTGATGCCGCGTCGCATGCGGAAAATTGCCGGCATGCCGCTCCAGATGCGCGAAAACGCGGTAACGGCCCTCGGCCTTCACCTTGTCCACGGCGTCCTGGAACACCTTTTCATAGTCCATGGTCAAAATCTCCTCCGCCCCGCCAGTGAGGCAGGCGTCTGTCCGGGCCGAGCTCAAGGCCTCGTCTTCAGCGAATTTTCCGCTGTCGGGAGGGCCGCCGTCCATGACCCATCTCAATATTCTAGGACGCATGACCGGCAAAGGGAATTCCCGATCGCGCCAGAATTTCATCAATTGCGCCAAGGACTACAGAGTTAGCGATCACTAATTTGTGCATTCCGGTTGAACACATACGCCCCTATGGTTCGGGCAACTCTCTCCCACCCCCGGAGCTTCTTCCGAATGACCCCTTATCTGCTTGCCGCCCTTGCCGCGGTTGCCGCCGCCAGTTTCCTAATTTCCCCCCGGGTTCGCACCCTGGACGGTTTCTTTCGCGGCTTCGATGAAACGGGCAAGGCCCCCAGCCTGCTGACCCTGACCCTCTCTCAGGTCACGACCTGGATTTTCGCGCGTTCACTGATGAACGCGGCGATCCTCGGCTACTACTACGGAATCGCCGGGGCGCTGGCTTATGCGGCGTATTACCTGAGCTTCCTGACCGGCGGCGTCATCGTCGATCAGCTGCGCTTTCGCCATCATGTCAGCAGCGTTCAGGAGTTCCTCAGCAGCCATTACGGCGCGATGGGACGGTGGAGCTATAACCTCGTTATCGGCGTGCGCCTGCTCAGCGAGGTTTTCGCCAACCTTTTGGTGGTCGGCATCATCTTCGGCGCGGCGGGAACCACGACCTATACCGTCGCGATCGTCGCCATCGCCGTATTGACCCTGGCCTATTCGATGATGGGCGGACTGCGCGCGTCGCTGCGCACGGACGTCCTGCAAACGGTCATCCTGTATGTCGGCTTGGCCGCGCTGTTGATTCTGACCCTGGCGCAGCCGGATTTCCACTTCGTCCCGGTCCTGACCTCCAGCCCTGATCCGGGCGGGCCCGGCTGGGTCCTGCTGGCCGTCGCCGTACTGCAAATCTGGAGCTATCCGCTCCACGATCCGGTGATGATGGACCGAGGGTTCCTGGCCGATCGCAAAGTGACCCGGCGCAGCTTCCATCACGCCGCCTGGATTTCCATCGTCGGCATTCTGATCTTCGGGCTGATCGGCGTTTATGCGGGCCTGAATAAGTTGGACGGCGAAGCCATGGTGGCGGCCCTGACGCGCCTGCTCGGCGAACCGGCGATGGTTCTGTTCAATTTGGCCCTGGTGATTTCGGCGGTCTCGACCCTGGACTCGACCTTTTCCAGCGCCTCCAAGCTGGTGGTCAGGGACATGGGCGTGGTTGAACCGTCGGTCCGCAACGGGCGGATCGCCATGGCGGCGTTCCTGGTCGGCGGCCTGGGTTTCCTGTTCCTCGGCAACAAGGACCTGTTCGCCGCCGTCGCGGTATCGGGCACGGCGTCGATGTTCCTGGTCCCCGTGGTGTTCTTCAACATTCTGGGCGGCAGCCGCGTGGTGCCTTGGGCTTATGCCCTGGCCTTTGCCCTGGCGATCGCCGGGGCCAGCCTGTACCTGATGGAAGCAGGCGGCCATGTCGCGCTGATCGAGCCGATTTTCGGCCTCCAGCACAAGTACGAGAAGCTTTTGCTGATCTGCGGCGTGGTCATGGGCGGCGGGTGTGGTTCCTACGCCCTGGGCTTGGCCCTGGCGGGCTGGAAACGGGTCTCCGCCTGAGCCGCCAATTTTAAGGACAGGGCATTCGTTTTGGGATAAAGAGTGCGCCATGAGCACCTCCGCCCCCGCATCCCTGCCGGATTCCGGCCCGAACACCCCCGCCAAAGCCGCGCCCAAGGTCGGCTTGGTCAGTCTCGGCTGCCCCAAGGCATTGGTCGATTCCGAACGGATCATGACCCGCCTGCGCGCCGAAGGGTACGACCTGGTCGATAGCTATGACGGGGCTGATCTGGTGATCGTGAACACCTGCGCCTTTTTGGATTCCGCGCGGGACGAATCCCTGGATGCCATCGGCGAGGCCATGGCCGAGAACGGCAAGGTCGTGGTCACCGGGTGCCTGGGTATGCACGAAGACCTGATCCGCGAAGTCCACCCGGGCGTGTTGGCCGTGACCGGCCCGCATCAGTATGAAACCGTGATGGCCGCCGTGCATCGGGCCCTGCCCCCGGCGCATGATCCCTATCTGGACCTGCTGCCGCCGCAGGGTATCCGGCTGACGCCGCGTCATTACGCCTATCTGAAGATTTCCGAAGGCTGCAACAACAAGTGCAGCTTCTGCATCATTCCCAGCCTGCGCGGCCCACTGGCCAGCCGCCCGATCGACGACGTCCTGACCGAGGCCCAAGGCCTTGCCGAAGCCGGGGTCAAGGAGCTGCTGGTGATCTCGCAAGACACCAGCGCCTATGGCGTGGATACCAAATACGCCCCCGGCACCTGGCGCGGGCGCGAATACCAGACGCGTTTCCTAGACCTGTGCGAGGGCTTGTCGGAGCTCGGCATCTGGACCCGCCTGCATTACGTCTACCCCTACCCCCATGTGGATGCCGTCATTCCGATGATGGCCGAGGGCAAGGTGCTGCCCTATATGGACATCCCGTTCCAGCACGCCAGCCCCAACGTTTTGAAAGCCATGCGCCGCCCGGCCCATCAGGACCAGACCTTGGAACGCATCAAAGGTTGGCGCCGGGACTGCCCGGATCTGGTGTTGCGGTCGACCTTCATCGTCGGCTTCCCCGGCGAGACCGAGGACGATTTCGAATTCCTGCTCGACTGGCTGGAAGAAGCCGAATTGGATCGCGTCGGCTGTTTCAAATACGAAAACGTCCCCGGTGCGCAGTCCCGCGATCTGCCTGGGCATCTGGACGAAGACGAAAAGCAGGACCGTTGGGAGCGCCTGATGGACCTGCAGCAGGGCATCAGCGCCCGGCGCCTGGCCCGTCTGGTCGGGCGCGACCTGGATGTCCTGATCGACGATGCGGATGAAGAAGGCGTGATCGGCCGCTGTTATGCCGATGCGCCGGAAATCGACGGCGTGGTTCGGGTCTTGGGCGGCGACAACCTGCGCCCGGGCGACATGGTTCGCGCCCGGATTACCGGGGCCGACGATTACGATCTAACTGCCGAAGTCGCTACGAAGGACTAAAGGCCAAGGCCTAGAAGTTCGACGCTTTCCTGCGCGTCGTCCCATTCCGGTCATTGGCTGCACGGGTATCCATGCGGTCCAGAATTTCGCGCATCAAGGCCATGCATTCCTTTAACTCGCGAATATCCTGACGCATCGTCCGGATTGCCGTTTCATGATCTTCCGCATTCTGCGACATGATCTGGCGCAAGGTTGTGATGCGCCGGTCCTGCTGCTGCAGGGACGCGGCCAGCTTCACATCTGCTTCGGCCAACTTCTGATCGACCAAATTCTGCAGACGTTTCGCAACCTCGGCAGACGTCAGCAAGGCAACGACGCCGATAATGACGGCGACGCCGGCTGCTACCGTTGCCAGATCGGCAAATGATGAGGCTCCACCCATCTCTCCACCCCAATTAAGCGTAAGATTTACGCCGTACTTGCCACCCGGTCTTCGTTGCCGGTAAGGCAAGAGTACATCATTTCGTCAGAAACAAACCGGTATTCGTCTGGATCTACGTAAATGCTGCATTCAATATTAGGCAGCTTATTCCGCGAAAGGCGAGGCTGAAACGAAATTTTCTTTCGGTTTTCTAATAAAACCACGCTCTTCGTCGGTCGGAACGACGCGCCGCACGTTGCGCACATCGTCCAAAACCTGATGGACCGAATTCAACCGCTGACGCATTTCATCGGCGCCCGTGGTCATCGTCTGGAAGCGTTCTTCGATTGCCGCGATGGCGTCGCCCAATACGCGCCGTTGCCGCTTCAGTTCGCGATCCTGCGCATCCAGGCCCTTAAGGAGTTCCAACTCGGATTGCTGAAAACGGGCGTCGATCAACGCCGTCACGCGACGGGACATCTCAGCGGACACCATCAATGCGATGACCCCAAAGACGATCCCAGCACCGCCCAGGATTATGCCGAGATAAGCAGTCATGCCGCTCATGTGACTCACCCTTTCGTTATGCAGGCCGCCCAGGTTTGTTGTAGGGTCTTTTTCGGGCCCACATTTGTTTCACCGATGGACAATTTATGACGAATCGGTGCAATCGTGCTGTGACAGCCCTCACTTGAGTAAAAATCACGAATAAAATCAAAAGGTTGATATGAGAGCCGCCGTCATTCCCGTCACCCCCCTTCAGCAAAATTGCTCCCTGGTTTGGTGCGAGAAGACCAACAAAGCGGCCTTCGTCGACCCCGGCGGCGACATCGATCGGCTGAAGGAAGCCCTGGACGAAACGGGAATGACGTTGGAGAAAATCCTGGTCACGCACGGTCATCTCGACCATGCCGGGGCCGTCGCCGATCTGGCCGAGGAATTCGGCGTTCCGATCGAGGGGCCCCATCCGGACGATCAATTCTGGATCGACCAGCTACCGACCCAGGGTCAAAAATACGGCATGGGCGAGCTGCGCACTTTCACCCCCGACCGCTGGTTGCATGACGGCGAAAGCTGCACCGTCGGCGAAGAAACCTTCGACGTCCTGCATTGCCCTGGCCATACACCGGGCCACGTCGTGTTCTTTCACCCGGGCGAGAAAGTCGCCTTCGTCGGCGACGTCCTGTTTCAGGGGTCAGTCGGTCGGTCCGACTTTCCGCGCGGCAACCACGACGACCTGATCCGCTCGATCCGCGAAAAGCTGTTTCCGCTGGGCAACGACGTCACCTTCGTGCCGGGGCACGGGCCGCTGTCGACCTTCGGCAACGAGCGCGAAAGCAACCCGTTCGTGGCCGATCGCCTGTTTTCCAAGAATGCCGGGTAGTCAGCACAAAGGCCGCAGCCGATGAAACAGATCCTGCTGCTGGCTGATGCGGATGAACTGCCCGACCTGACGCGCCTGTTCTGGAACACAGCACCCGATGCCCGCATCCAGGGCGTCAGCACCCGCGCCGAACTTGAGGCCGCAACGCAATCGCCGGGCGACGACCTGCGGCTTGTTGCCTTTTGTACCGACATTATCGTTCCGGCAGCGGTTCTCGCACGCCTGCCCGGCCCGGCTTACAACGTCCATCCGGGACCGCCCTGGGTCCGCGGCATCTACCCGTCCGTGTTCGCCCTTTATCATGGCGACGACACCTTCGGCGCGACCCTGCATGAAATCACCAATGAAATCGATTCCGGCCCAATCGTCGCCATCGACGAAGCCCCGATCACCGAAGGCATGGACCGCTTGTCGCTGGAAACGTTGGCGCGCTCATTGGTCACCAACCTGCTGGCCGGCATGGCCTTGCCGTTGCTGACGTCGGACGCCCCCCTGCCCCATTTGACGGGCGCGTCCTGGTCCGGCCCGTCCTGGACCCGAAAGGACTTTGACGACCTGTGCCGGTTGCCGGATGACGTCACCGCCGACGAATGGCGGCGGCGGCACCGCGCCGTCGGCGAAGGCCCCAATCATGCCCTATACATGGAACGCTTCGGCCGTCGCTTCACCCTGGCCCCGCCCGAACATGCGGGCCCGGTCGTCAAGGGCGGACGCCCCGTTCAGTCCTAAGCGATTATCTTCCCCAAAATAAAATGCCGCCGACGGGTCCGATAAATCGAACGCCGCCGGCGGCCAACCCCGGCGTGATGGGGGACAACACCGGGGAAGTCGCATATTTCGAGAGCGGCCTTAGTCGGCATTCCCCCGCAGACGCGCGGGCAACAAGACCGCGATGGCTATGAAGACGACACCCAGGACCAACCCAAGCCATTCGCCGGGAATACCGCCGAACACCGCCGGATACTTGGTTCCCGCCAACGGGCCCAGGGTCGCCTTGCCACCCAGGATATGGTCGAGCACGCCAGTCGATTTGACCCAAGCGAACGACGCCATGTAAGCCGCCGCCCCGGCCAAGCCGCCGATCACATAGCTGATCCCGTCCCAGCGGCCGGTCGCCGCCGCCGCCAAGCCCGTTCCAGGGCAATAGCCGGCGATGGCGAAGCCGATGCCCAACAAAATTCCGCCGATGAACACGCCCAGGTAGGCGTCCTTCACATCCAGATGGCCCGGATCGATCACCCCGGCCAGCAATCCCAGATGGACCAGAACCGACGCCGTTCCGATGGCCAGCATGATGGTTTTCATCAGATGCAGGTTCGACAAGCGCAGCATGCCGACGATGAAATTAGGGTTGGTCGCGCCGACACGATCGAGCATGAAGCCGAACGCGCCGCCAATGACGATTGCGAGAATAAGCGTGGTCATGATTCAGCCCTCCCGCGGATACATTAAAAGCGCCAACGGAATGGCGGCCAGGAAGACGCCCGCCATGAAAATGTAGGCCGAGATCGAGGTCTGCATTGCGCCGCTCATCATATGGCCCGAGGTACATCCCCCGGCCAGACGCGCGCCGTACAGCACGATGAACCCGGCAACGAACGCGGCAACGTGCCGCTTGATCGGCGAGTCGCCATAGTTGGCGCGCCACAGCGGCGGCATGGTCCGCTCGTCCTTCGCGACGCCGCCTCGCATCATGGCAGAGACCGCGGCACCACCCAGCATCGCCAGAACGAAAACGAAGCTGTAGTTCCAGGGGTTGGCGACGTTCTTGGCGTACTTGCCGCCCGATTTGTTCAAATAGGCGTTCGGGCTGGCGTAGCCGCTTTTCGCCTCGGGCGAGGCAACCACGGCGGTATCGTCAACCATGTCCCACAGAATACCGTCGAAAATGACGAACTGGGTCGAAACGCCGACCGGCTTGACCAGCAAGACCGCGGCGAAAAACACCGCGCCCAGCAGCACCCCGCCGGTTTTCCAGGAAAAGATCATTTCGGCTCCTTACCTCATCCCGCGCCCGGCGCCATTGCCGAGCGCTCGGTCTCCGTTATTCCGACTTGCCCGCCGGGCAGGTCGAAATCCCGAAAAGGGAATAAGCCGGGCAGGTCGAGAACAGGCCGGTCGCCAACGGGACCACGCCGATCAGCGTCCACATCCGCCAAGGCTCTTCGGGAAACAGAAAGAACAGGGCCAACAGAACGACACCTGCGACAAGACGCAGCACGCGGTCGATGCCGCCGACATTTTTCTTGAACATGAACGGAATTCCTTCTCGCCCCAAATCACGGTGAAATTTACGCCGCTGCAACAGGCAGCGCCTTGACCGCAATCAAGCAGAACGAAAAGAAAATGTCGGTGACTTGGTCACATAACGCCGACGGTGCGCTAGGACATCAGGGCGGACAAACCATCCCTGTCGGTGACCCGAATGGTCCCGCGTTCAAGCGCGACAAGGCCCTTTTTGGCCAGGGCATCAAGGCGACGGGAAACAACCTCGCGCACCGACCCGATCGCCGTCGCCAATTCATGATGGGTATTGCGGACATAGCCGTCCTCGTCCGCCCGTTCCAGCAAGACGACCGCAAGGCGTTCCTCGATCCGGATGAAGGCGACCCGCTCCAGCACCTGCATCACCGATTGCAGGCGCTTGGCGAAGGCCTGAAAGACAAAGGTTCGGAAGCGTTCGGATTTTCCCAACAAACCCAGGAACAGGGATTTGGGAATCATCACCGCCTCGACATCCGTCTCCGCCACGGCTTCGGCCGAATAGTCGTTTTCCCCCAGCAGTCCCAGCGTGCTCTGCACGCAGGATTCGCCGGGCGTGATGCTGTAGAGCAGGATTTCCCGACCGGTCACGCCGGTCAGATAGACATCGACCTTGCCGCTGATCAGCACGCCGAAGCAGGTGACCTCGTCACCTGGGCGAAACAGCACATGACCTTTGGGGATGGTAATCGGGCGGATCGCCTCCAACTGCGCGCGCGTTTCCGTATCCAGGCCTTCCAGCCCCGGCGCGCGGCCAACCCAATGCGCGGCTTGGCTCATGCGCCGGCCCCGGCGACAGCTGCGGGCGGTTGCGAATCCGGCGGCGTCTGCGCCTCGTCCACAGGGGGCTCTCCATCGCCCAAGGCATCCCGCATGGCGGCAATCCGTTTTCCGACCCGGTCGATCAACCGCGCCGCTTCCTTCAGATCATGCAGGGTGTCCAACACCACCTCCATCTGTTTCGCGGTCAACTCACCCCGCGACGCGGCGTCCAGCACGCCCACCTTCAATCGATTATAGACAGGATGCGTCGCGTCTTCCGAGGGCAAGCTGCCGCGCCCGCCGCTGAACAGCCGTTCGGCGGCATCGATTTGCCCGACGATCAGGGTGGCGTAGTTGACGATATGGTTGTGAATATCCGTCGGCAGGCCTGCGATCTCATCTCGTCGCCCGACCACCGACAGACCAAGATCGGCAATGTCCGACAAATGCATCAAGGCCCGTATCGGATGGGGAAGCGCCGCCGCCACGGATTGGGCATTCTTGGCCGCGCTGAGGTTCTGAACATAGGCGACGATGGCATTGTTCAGCCCAGTGATGATCCCGCGCCGCCGCCATAGGCGTTCCGGCGGCGTCTTCGCATCCAGGAATCCCGAGCGCGCGATGTTGAAGGCCATGGCGGCGACCCGCCCCAGTTCCATCATCACGGCATTCAGGGCCAACGCAGGCATTTCCAACCCGGTCTTGTCCAGGTAGCGGGGCCGGGCCTCGTCCTCTTCGGCGGACACGAACCGCGTCGCCAACCAGGCTTCCAACCGCGACGACAGCGGCCACATCAGAACCACCCCAAGCAAATTGAACAACGTGTGGAACAACGCCAGGGCCGCCGTCGACCCGGCCCCGGCGGCAAGCGTTTTCTCCGCCCCCTCGACGATCAACAAAAGCACCGGCAACAGCAACAGCGCGCAGCTGGCCGTCAGCACGTTGAACAAGACATGGCTGACCGCCACGCGCTTGGCGTTCGACGTCGCGCCCAGAACCGCGAACATCGCGATCGTCGTCGTCCCGACATTGGCCCCGATCACCAGGGATGCCCCGGCCTCGACCGTGAGGATGCCGCCCGCCGCGGCCGTCAGGGCGATAGCGATCACCGCGCTGGACGATTGCACCAGGGTCGTCATGACAAAACCGATAGCGACGAACACCAGATCGTTGAGCATCCCACCGCCGGTAAAGGCGCTCAGGTCCACGGCCTCGCCCAACCCGCCAAACGTATCTTTAAGCGTCGCCAATCCCAGGAAGAAAACCCCGAACCCGGCCAGGGCCTCACCCAACGCGCCGCGCCGGGTTTGCGTCCCGGTCAGGGACAACAACATGCCCAGCCCAAGCATAGGCAAAGCAAACGCCTCGATCTTGAAGTCGAACCCGACCACGGCAACGATCCAGCCGGTCATCGTCGTGCCGATGTTGGCGCCGAAGATCACCCACATCGCTTGGCCCAAGGTCAGGATGCCCGCGTTGGCGAAACCGATGGACGCAACCGTGACCGCGCCCGACGATTGCACCACACCCGTGATCAGCGCGCCCGACAACAATGCCCGCAGCTTCGTGCGCGTCCATTTGGCCAGCACATCGCGCAGCATTGCTCCGGCGGCCAACTTCAGGCCGTCGGTCATCAGCCGCATCCCCAACAGGAACAGGCCGATACCGCCGATAGCGCCGCCGATTTGAATCAGGGTCATGCCGCGAACCGCATAAGGATCATGATTGGCCTTGAGAATAGCGCCCTTGCCGTCCGCTTCCTACGGTCTAGGCATCGTCGTCCGGCTTGGGGCCGTTGACCCGCCGGTCGCCGGGCAGGTCCGACGGGCGCAGCCAGATCAATGCGACGATGCCCAAGGGCACGATCACCGCCAGATGAGCAAAGGCCAGCACCCAGCCTGTTTCGCTCGCCCCGCCGGACAGGTCCAAGACGATGCCGAATACCAGCGGCCCAAGGAATCCGCCGATGTAGCCGATGGTCGAATGCACGGCCAGGGTGGCGCCCCGCCGTCCGGGCTCGGCACTGCCCGAGGTTCCGGCGGTCAATGCCGAGGAATCGGCATAGATCGCGACGTTGTAAAGCAGGCACATGGCGACCGCCAAACCGTAGCCCAGTTGCGCCGTCCAACCCGTGGCCAGCGCGAACACAACCGAGATCGCCATCACCGCCAGGACCACGCGCTGACGTCCCAACCGAATGCACATCTCGTTGCCGGTGACGCTCGACCAGGTGCCCAACACCCCCATGGCGAAGGCGATGGCGGTCGGAGCCAACAGCCCCTCTCCCCCACCGAAGGCCGCCGCGGTAAAGGTCAGAAAGGTCACGCCCCAGGACCGCAGGGTGAACAGTTCCCAGGCATGGACGCCATAACCGATGGAATAGGCCAGGGCCGAGCGATTGCGGAGCACGGGCCGGAAATCGAACAACGGCGGGCGTTGCAGCTTCGGCGCGTCGACCGCTCCGACCGGGCGCGCGGGTTGCCCCGGCACGGCGAAGGCCATGATCATGAAAGCCGCGCCGGTGCACAGGCTCGCCGCCGCGAACACCCAATGCCAATCGGTGTAGCTGGAGATCGTACCCGCGAACAGGAACGAAATGGACCCGCTGAGCCCTACCCCGGCGGCATGCCAGGACACGCCGCGCGTTTGGGCCTTGCCCTCCAGCTTGTCCGACAGAACCTTCACAACCCCGGCATATAGGTCCCGGCCCAAGCCATGCCGTGGAACGCCCGCAGGAACAACGCCGACCAGAAGCCGTCGACCAGGAAGGCATAACTCAGATGCGTCACCGTCGTCAGGGCGACGCAGACCAGATAGATGCGCTTCGGGTCGATCCGGTCGGTCAGGCTGACCAGGATCGGCACGGCGCAAACGTAAGACGCCGCCCACATCCCGGCGAGCCACCCGGCCTCGGTATTGGTCAGCGACCATTCCTCGATGAACACCGGCAGCAACGCGGGCACGGCATAGGCCCCGATCTGGGCCAGCAACTGCGCCATGAAGACAGTGAAAATCAGCCGCGTCGCCGACATCACGGGTTCCTCGGGTTTGTCGTCGTCGGGATTTGGGAATCCGGTCCGGCGGGTTGGAGGGACCTAAACTGTTAGAGCGTAACGCCCATTCCGTCAAAGCCGTTTGCTCGTTTTCGTCATCGGACTGCCATACGGACGCAACAAAACACCAACATTGTATGTGCACCTTTCCCGGTATTGGTCCAGTCGACTGATCCCCAATTAGATCCCCCCTGGCGCGCCCACCCACACTCCACAAGTCGTCAGGCAGCGCCCCGCCCGATGTCCCTATCGGGCGGGGCTTTCTGCTTATCAGAAACGCTGGCGGCCGTTACGATCTGGCCATGCGGTTCTATACCTCCGACCGGTTCGTCATTCCCCTGCCCTCGGGCCATAGCTTTCCGGGGCGGAAATATATCCTGCTGCGCGAGCAACTGGTTCGCGACGGCGTACTGAAGGCGGACCAGATTCTGCCGTCGCCGCTCGCCGAGGCGGCCGACATCGCCCTGGCCCATGCGCCCGACTATATCACCGCGGTTCGCGCCGGCGACCTGGACGCCCAGGCACAGCGGCGGATCGGCCTACCGTGGAGTGCGAACCTGGTCGACCGCGTCACCGCGACCATGGGCGGCGCCGTGGCCGCAGCGGTCGAGGCCCTGGACCACGGCCTGTCAGGTCAGCTTGCCGGGGGCACCCATCATGCCCATCGCGATTTCGGCGCGGGCTATTGCATCTTCAACGATTTCGCCATCGCGGCGCTGAAGGTCCTGGCCGAAGGCTGGGCAACACGGGTCGCGATCATCGACCTGGACGTGCATCAAGGCGACGGCAACGCGGCGATCCTGACGGATCACCCCGACGTGTTCGTATTTTCCATGCAGGGCGAAAAGAACTTCCCCCACCGCCGCGTGCCGTCGGACCTGGATGTCGACCTGCCGGACGGCACGGACGACGATGGCTACCTGCGCGCCCTGGCCGAGCACCTGCCGGCGGTGTTCGATTTCCGCCCGGACCTGGTGCTCTATCAGGCCGGGGTGGACCCGTTGAAGGAAGACCGCCTGGGCCGCCTCGCCCTGACCTTCGACGGCCTGGCCAAACGCGACCGCCTGGTCCTGACCGAATGCCGGTCGCGCGGTATCCCCGTCTCGATGGCCATCGGCGGCGGCTACGCCAACCCGATCGAGCTTTCCGTCCAGGCCTACGCCAACACCTACGCCGTGGCGCGCGAGGTCTTTAGGTTCTGACCCCACGCGCCGTTCGGCAGGTTATCAGGAGGTGACGAAGTCGCTGTCGTCCAGGTTGGCGATATCCACGTCCTTCAATTCGATCTCCATATCGACGGTCGCATCGCCGTCGGCATCGATTTCCAGAATTTTGGTGGAATTGTTGAACCGCGCTTCCGTGTTCCCGGTGTTGGTGAAGCTCTCAGCCTCCGACCCCAGGAAATCGAAGGTGCCGGTTACGATGGCTGAAATGTCCAAGCTGTCCACCGCTGTCGAACTGGTCCCGGCGTCGAAGTCGTTGATGACGTCACGAAGGGTCGATCCGTCTTCTGAATCCGATACGGATTGATATCGAAACACATCCGCTCCGTCACCGCCTTCGAGAACATCCTGTCCGCTTCCGCCGATCAGGATATCCGCACCACCACCGCCGAACAGAACGTCGTCTCCGGCCCCGCCGTCCAGCGTATCGTTCCCGGCGGTATCCAGAACCGTGGTATCCACGCGATGGATGAAGAAATCGCTGCTGTCGTCATTGGCGTTCGCGTTGTTGCTGTTGGTCAGCTCGTCTTCGGTCATCAACGGGGTGAACACCAATTTGTCGAAGCCACCAACAACCGAAATATCGATCGAACCCGATCCGGTAATCCCAAGGCTCAGCGGGTCCGTCACGTCGGTGCTGTCAAACACCTCGGTCGCGACAAGTGTACCGTCACGATAGGCCTGGACTTGGCCCCGCTCGCCTCCTTCTTCGGTCGTCACCAGATTGGTGAAATAGACCGTCGCTGCGGACATCAAATCGTCGAACCGCATTTCGACGGTTTCGACATCGCCGGTCGTCCCATCACGCGCGATCTGCTCAGCCGCCGAGGACGGCGGAGTTCCATCGGCTCCGATCACCTTGATCGAACCATCCGTCGGATGGTCCGAGATCGTGATCTCGCCATCGAAGGCCGTCCCCGTGACATAGATGCCCCGGGCCGCCAGTTGGTCGAACTCTTCCCCATCTGCAAAGGCCGTCGGATCGACATCAGCCAGCGCGTCGCCACGCAGGATATCGTCACCGGCACCGCCGTACAGAGTATCCGCCCCGCCGCCACCGGACAGAACATCAGCCCCGTCGCCACCGTCGAGGCTATCGTCACCGGCCCCGCCGATCAGCTTGTCGTCCCCATCCTGGGTCCAGATCTGATCGTCGCCACTCTCGCCTTCCCAATAGTCGTTGCCCGCCGTCGAAGCGACAGCCAGAAGCCCCATGCCCTCAGGCGCGTTCGGGTTGGTGAAGGCTTCCTGACCGAAGTTGAAGTGAACGCTGTCGTCTACGTTGTGCGAACCGGAAAAATACGCATGGACCTCACCGGAAACGCCCGTCATCACGGGATCGCCGTTGTTTTGCTCAACACCGTTCACCCAGAGGTAGATACCGCCGTTAAACAATCGAACGGCGAGCACGTCGCTGGCGCTGTTCCATGTATCGCTCGACCCAACGGTCGTTCCACCATCCAGAATGGAGCCATCCCAACGAAGGCTCCACCCGCTGTCCGAGACCCAAGGCGGGTTGGTGTCATTCAGGCTTGGATCACCGCTCGGCACAAACCCGATATTACCTGTTGTCGTGTTGCCGCTGTACACCACGGTAACTTCAAAATACACGTCTGCGGTCGAGGCATCCGAAACCGCCAACTCGCTGATGCAGTTGGAATAGCCGCTACCACCCGAGCCGACCGCCGTCACCGTCAGATCGCCCGCACTAAATGCGATGTCGCCCCCCAAATCCTGGGACGAATCCATCACCGAATACCCCTCGTCCGTTCCTACCGCGACGTTCACCGTCGCCTCAGAGGCTACCCCCTGTTCGTCCGTCACCCGGAAGTCGAAGCTATCCGCCCCGGTGTAGCTGCCGACCGGGTCGTATTCGTATTCGCCCGTCGCCGCGTCGGTGATCCGCACATAGCCGTGCGCCGTCTCGTACCAGCCAGCGCCCGACGGATGACCGCCGTCCGTGCTCGCCGTCAGGCCGATCAGTTCATAAGTCAGGGTTACGTCCGTTCCGACGTCCACCCCATCGGCCCCGCCGGAGCCCGTCAGGAAGTGCGACGCGAAGCCGTCTTCCGGCACCTGAATGCCACTGTCCGTGGCCAACGGCGCCGTGCCGGTCAGATCGGCCGTCCCATCCGAAAACTCAAGCGTCTCGATGCCCGTCAGCACATCCGTGCCGTCATCGCCGTCGCCCGCGTTCAGGTCGGTCACCGTGTAGCTATCGGTGACAGCATCGTGCAGGATCAGGTAGTCGTCCGCAGCGCCAGAGAAAACCGCCGTATCGCTGCCGTCGCCACCGTCGAGGCTATCGTCACCGGCCCCGCCGACCAGCTTGTCGTCGCCGGCCAAACCGTTGATCACGTCGTCGCCGTCTTCGGCTTCCAAGTAGTCGTTGCCGGATGTCGGATCGACGCCCATCACGTCAACGGCCAGAACATCCGAGCCCGCAGGCGGCGTATAAGCAAACGTCTCCTGACCGAAGTTGAAGTGCATGCTGTCCCATCCCGTGTAGGTCGCTCCT